>CXWL01002517.1_pt1 | contig 98144 bp, 98 predicted proteins | sample 590931 | NCBI WGS metagenome assembly CXWL01 (sample SAMEA3498368, study PRJEB10139) | groundwater metagenome | biome: water well; material: biofilm material | place: Germany | collected 2015-04-27 | reverse complement strand
GTGGGGGGCCGCCCGGAGGAACGGGCGGGCCCGGGGGGCCGCCACCGGGGGGACCACCACCACCAGGAGGAAGCAGGGTGAGCAGCTGACCGGAAACGCCGCCTGCGGTAACTCCCACCACACGCGAGAAAGGCGGCTGGATGAAGCACGAGCGGTCGTCGCCCTGTTTCTCTTTCCAGCGTAGGCGCAGCCACTCCATGGCTTCGCGGGCCTTGGCGCGCGTGACCGGACCCTCGGGGCCCACGTCGAAGCCAAGGCGCTTGAGCGCGGCCACGTAGTCTTCGGATTCGTTCTTCAGCCGCTGCAGCCGGAGCTGACCCACGGTGGCGCCGTTGGTCAACATCACCGAGAACGAATGGCGACCCACATTGAAGTGGCTGGTGAGAATGGTGCGCCAGCGGGGGGCGGGGTCGGGCAGCGGGCAAAGGTCGGCTCGGCGACAGGCATCGGCGAGCCAGGTCTGACCGTCGCCGCCTGCGGTCCACACCGACACCGAATAGAGCCCGGGGACGGTGATGTCCGCGTACACCATGGCGTGAAGGCCGACTGCGGTGGCGGTGAGTTCGAAGTCGTCGGTGCCGGCTCGGCCCTTGGCCACGGAGTCGGGACCGATCACATCGAAGTCGCCGGCCCGCAGTTCGATGGGCTGATCAGCGGGTGGAAGCTCGTGCTCCAGGTCGAGTGCCTGCAGGATGGTGAGCGCCAGGTCGTCGGCGGTGGTGAGCGCAGCGCCGCGCCAACCGTTCTCGGGCTCGATCGGGCTGACGCAGGGGGGCGAAATCTGGATGGATTCGAGGGACGTGGCCGGCGGAAGAAAGACGGAGATCGTGTGATTGCCGGTCTGAAGGGGAATCCATCCGAGGTCGACGGATGCGTATTCGTCGGCGCCGCTGCCGATGGGATGGTGCGCTTCCACCGCGTCGAGGTCGCCATCGCGCCGAATCTCGACCTTGAAAGGCTGGTCCACCGCGCCGCGCAAACGCAGGCGCACGTTGTAGTCGCCCTTCCGGAGAACGGGCACGTCGTAGGCCACTTCGCCCGGTTCCTGGCCGGTGTCGACGAAATCGCCGCGTTTGGTGACGCCGGTGCCCCGCTTGTAGACGGAGCCCAAGAGGTTCCGCTGGTCTTTCCAGGCCAGGGTGTCGAAGATCTCCTCGGCGTTTGCGACGTTCGCGATGCTCTCTTCAAAATCGAGACTGCGCATCATCATGCGCCCCCACTCCGAGTGGGTCACCGGCGACCGGCGGGGGTCGCCGTAAAGCGGAACCAGCGCGATCACGGTCAGGGCCGCGACGAGCCAGAGGGCTTGGTTCTTCTTGAAGGGTGATCGATTCAACGCAGAGAACTTCCTTTGGATCTCAAAGGTGGAGATCGCCTTGGAACTAGCGAAGGAGACGGTGGATTGTGGGTTTGCTGAACTCCCACTCTATTTGAAGGTAGGGCTTCACGAAAAACGCGGTTGTGACGGCGCTCACCCCCGAGGCAGCCATCTCTCACCCCTGCCCCTGACGTATAGTTTAACTTGTTCAATGCAAAGAGATTTTGCTGACGAAGCCAGCGTCCTCTCCCAACACCTCAAGCGGCTGGGTCTCAACCGCAGTTCGCGACGAGATGTTGTGGTGAATGCGTTCCTCGCCTCGGACAAGCATTTATCGGTCGACGACCTTTACAACCTGGTACGTCGGAAGAACCCCGGAATCGGCCGCACCACCGTGTATCGGACGCTCAAACTCCTCGAGTCCGCGGGCCTCGCCCAGTCGTTGGTTTTAAAGGGCGAAACCCGTTTCGAGCGCGAGTTGAACCGCCGTCACCACGACCATTTCATCTGCAACGTGTGCAGCGCAATCTTCGAGTTCAGCTCGGACGAGATCGAAGCCCTGCAGGACGAAGAGGCGCGCAAGATCGGTTTCCGCATCGAAGGGCACAAACACCAGGTGTTCGGGACGTGTGCGCGGTGCCTCGTCAGCGGGGGCGCGAAAGTGAAAGCCGGGTCATGAAGCTCCGGGTGTCCCGGATCGAACTGCGCTACCTCAAACTTCCCCTCCGTTTCCGGTTCGAAACCTCGTTCGGCGCGGTCACCGAGAAGTCCTTCCTGCTCGCCCAGGTCTTCACCGACGACGGGACGTGGGGCGTGGGGGAATGCGTGGCCGAGGACGACCCGTACTACCTCCCGGAGACAAACGGCACGGTCACTCACGTGATCCGCGACTTCCTCGCTCCTCTCGTGCTCGGCCACGTCTTCGAATCGCCCACGGACACGGACGCCCTGCTCTCGGGAATCCGTGGGCACGAAATGGCGAAAGCCACGCTCGAGATGGCGATCTGGGATCTGTTCGCGCGGGCCAAGGGCGAGCCGCTCAGCGCCACACTCGGCGGCGATGGACGCAACATGATTTCGGCCGGCGTTTCCATCGGCCTGCAGGAAGACATCCCCGCGCTGCTCAAACGCGTGGCCGTCGAAGTGGCGGCCGGGTACCAGCGGATCAAGATCAAGATCAAACCGGGCAAAGACCTCGCCCTCGTCCATGCAATCCGCAAAGAGTTCCCGAGCATTCGGCTGATGGTCGACGCGAACAGCGCCTACACCCTCAAAGACGCCGATCTGCTGCGCGGCTTTGACGGCTTCCACCTGATGATGATCGAGCAACCGCTCGCCTGGAACGACATTGTCGAGCACTCGAAGCTCCAGCCCCAGATCGCCACTCCCATCTGTCTCGACGAGTCAATCACCAGTCCCGCGGCCGCGGAAAGCGCCCTTTCCATCGGCGCCTGCGGCATCATCAACATCAAGGCCGGCCGCGTGGGCGGTCTCTTGAACTCGCGGCGCATCCAGGCCATCGCAGGAAAGCAGCGCATTCCCGTGTGGTGCGGAGGCATGCTGGAGTCGGGCATCGGACGTCTCGCCAACGTGCATCTGCAGACTCTTCCCGGCTTCACCCTGCCCGGCGACACCTCGGCCGGTGCGCGTTATTTCGAAGAAGACCTGATCGAACCGGGAGTGGTGGTCGACGAAGCCGGACGGATTCGCGTGCCCACGGGCCCCGGCCTCGGACATGAAATCGTCTGGTCCCGGGTCGACCGCGCCACCATCCACCGGGACGTCTGGCCCGCCTGACCCCTGATCTCAGATATTCTGTCCCTTGGACTTTGCGACCATGGAACAGACTCTGGTTCTGAATGCGACCTACGAGCCCCTGGGCGTCGTGTCGTGGCAGCGCGCCATGACCCTGCTGTATCAGGGCAAAGTCGAAGTGGTGGCGAACTACGAACGCCTGGTGCGCGGCGTGAAAGCCCACGTTCCCCTTCCTTCGGTGCTGCGGCTCCTGCGCCATGTGCGTCTTCGACGCATCTTTTCCGAAGTACCCTTCTCCCGCGCGAACGTCTACGCGCGCGACGAACACCGCTGCCAGTACTGCGGCCACGAGTTCGACGCCCAGGGCCTGACCTTCGACCACGTGGTACCGGTGGCGCGAGGCGGCCTTAAGACATGGGAGAACATCGTCACCTGCTGCATCGAGTGCAACCGCCGAAAGGGCGACCGTCTGCCTGAAGAACGCGGCATGAAACTCGTGCGCAAACCGAGACGCCCGGATCTGCCCCGCGCTCTCGCTCTGATCTTCTCCAACCGCTTCGCTCCCGACACGTGGCGCGACTATCTCTATTTTGGACGCCGCTCCCACGCTGCGTACGGAGGGCTCTTTGGGCCTTAAGGGCGAACTCGGGACGATGGCGCTCTCGGACATCCTGCAGTGGATTTCCCAGGGGCACAAAACAGGAACGCTGCACATCTCGCGGGGCGCGGTCGAGAAGCGGATCTCCTTCGCCTCCGGGGTGATTCACTCCTCGTGGTCGAACGACCCGCGCGAATCGCTGGGGCAATTCCTGGTGCGCGAGCGCCTGGTCACCGAAGAGCAGCTTTTCCGCACGCTACTCCGCCAGGAAACCGAGAACCGGCCGCTGGGGGAGCTGCTGGTGGGCGACGGACCCCTCAAAGACGAGGAGCTGGTGCACACACTCTCGCTTCAGACCGAGGACATGATCTACGACCTCTTCCACTGGACGGAGGGTCAATTCGATTTCCGCGATGGCGCGATGGAGAAGGGCGCGCCCTTCCCGGTGGACTTGAACGTCACCGGCGTGATCATGGAGGGCATAAGGCGTATCGACGAGTGGGACCGCATGCGCGCGGTCATCCCGTCCACCGAGTCCACCCTGCGCGCCACCGGCCAGCCCGAGACGCCGCTCGATCACGAGGTGCTGCTCTTGTGCTCCGAGGGCAAGACGGTCACCGAGATCGCCTTCGCCATCCGCCGCACCGTCTTCGATACCACCTCTCTTCTCTTCCAGATGTATCAGGAGGGTCTGATCGAGGTTGAGGAGCCGGGCATCCCCATCGATTCGGTGGAGACGCTGCAGCGCATCAATATCGAACTCGCCACCGGACGCAGCGCCGCCGACGCCGGCGATTTCGACACAGCACTCAAGAGCTACGAGGTGGTGCTGAAGCTCGATCCCTTGAACCAGCACGCCAAGAAGGGCCTGATCGTCTCCATCGACGGCCGCGGCCGCACCCGTTCGCTGCGCCTCGTGCCGCGCAACAAGGTGCCCCGCCTGCTGCTCTCCCTTTCCGAACTCACCGCAGAGAAGTTCGATCCCCGCGAGGGTTTCGTCCTCTCGCGCGTGAACGGCGAGTGGGACGTCCAGTCGATCCTGAAGATCTGCCCCATGCCCGAAGACGAGGCCATGCTGATCTTCTCGCGACTAGCCGAACGCAAAGTCATCGACTTCGTGTAGGGGGGCCTGGCCTTGGGCCAAGCGGCCGCGTTCGGTCGCTCTGATGGCACCCCGTTAAATCAACGGATACGCGTTCTTTTCCAGCGCCATGAGCGCCAGCGTGCGGCGGAGGGGGATGGTGGCTATCGGCTGGCGGTCCGTGTAGCGGGCGACGCCTTCCATGCAAGTGGCGAGCATGTCGCCTTGCTCGATGGTCGGCAGCGCCTGACGTGCGGCGGCTTCGATGCGGGCCACCGCACCTTCGGCGAACACCTGCAGCGCGGCGACGAACGGTGCGGCTGCCGCTTCGCCATCGCGCTCGGCCTTCTTCTGCGTGCGCAGCAGCGCGCTCTCGAGCGCGTAGGCCTCCGTCACCACATCGGCGGAGAAGCTCATCACCTCTTGCTGATCCTGAAGCTTGCTCTGGAACTTCTGGGCGGCGAGGCCAAGCAGCATGAGCGAGATCTTCTTCGCACCCTTCACGAGCCGCGTCTCCGCAGCGAGGAAACCGGAGTCGCCGGCCGAAGGACGACCGGCGGGCGCCGCCTCGTCCATCAACGCCATGGCCGCATCGAAGATGGGCAGAGCGCCGGTGAGCGCGCGACGGATGATGCGACCAGGCACGAGCAGACGGTTGATTTCGTTCGTGCCTTCGAAGATCCGGTTGATGCGGGCGTCACGGTAGTAGCGCTCCACCGGATAGTCCTCGACGTAACCCGCGCCGCCGAGGATCTGCACCGCTTCGTCGACCACGTAGTCGAGAACTTCGGAACAGAACACCTTCACCATCGAACACTCGGCGTCGTATTCCTCGATGCGCTTGAGCGCGGTGGCGTTGTCGTGCGCGCCTTCGAGGTTCGCGTCGATCATGCCCGCGGTGCGATAGACCATCGACTCAGCGGCGAAGATCCGCGCCACCGACTCGCCGATCTTCGCCTGGATGAGCCCGAAGTCCGCGATCTTCTTGCCGAAGGCGCTGCGCTCCTTGGCGTATTCGCAAGCGGCCTTGAGCGCCACCTTCGACCCGCCCACCGTGCCCGCGCCCAACTTGAAGCGGCCCACATTGAGGATGTTGAAAGCGATCTTGTGGCCCTTGCCGATCTCGCCGAGCAGGTTTTCTTTGGGAATCACCGCGTCTTGCAAGATGAGGGGGCGGGTGGAGCTGCCCTTGATGCCGAGCTTGCGCTCTTCGGGGCCAAGCGAAACGCCAGGCGCGCCCTTGTCTATGATGAAGGCGGTGAAGTGCTCGCCATCGACCTTGGCGAAGGTGATGTACACGTCGGCGAATCCGCCGTTGGTGAGCCACATCTTCTCGCCGTTCAGGATCCAGCTCTTGCCATCGGGCGAAAGCACGGCCTTCGCCTTCGCGTTCATCGCGTCTGATGCGGAGGACGCCTCGGAGAGCGAATAGGAGCTGATCCACTCCCCGGTACCGAACTTGGGCAGGTACTTCGCCTTCTGCTCGTCGGTGCCGAAATACGTAATGGGCAAAGTACCGATGCCGGTGTGGCCCATGAAGGTGACGGCCCAGCTGCCCTCCATGGCCGAGATCTCGGAAGCAAGCGCGCCCGTGACCTTGCCCAGGGCGAGGCCGCCGTACTCTTCGGGCACCTCGATGCCGAGGAGGCCGATCTCGCCCGCCTCACGCATCGACTGGCGGATCACTTCGTAGTCGAGCTTCAGGATCTGCGGCGTCTTCGGCAGCACGGCTTTCTGCATGAAGTCGCGCGCGGTCTGGGCGAGCATGTTCTGCTCGTCGGTGTAGTCCTCGGGAGTGAAGATTTCGCCGGGGGTGCGGTCTTCGATGAGGAAGTCTCCGCCTTTCGCGGCCACGGGCTGCAGGGTTTCGGTCGTCATCTACGTTTCCTCAAATAAGTGCGGTCAGACGTACATCCGGTCGATCAGGTCCTTGTAGCGGGCTTCCACCACTCGGCGTTTCACCTTCAGGGTGGGGGTCAGTTCGCCGGCGTCGATTGAAAATTCGTGCGGTATGAGTGTGATCTTCTTGATCTTCTCGTACTGGGCCAGCTCGCCCGACATCGACGCGATGGCCTGCTCGATCAGCTCGATCACCCGCGGGTGCGCGATCAGTTCCGCGCGCGAGGTGTTGGTGATGCCCTCCTGCTCGGCGAGGCGGGTGAGGTTCTCGAACTTCGGCACCACCAGGGCGGTCGGATAGTTGCGCGCGTTGCCCACCATCACCAGTTCCCCGATCAGAGCATGGGCCTTCATCAGGTTCTCGATGGGCTGGGGGGCGATGTTCTTGCCCGCCGAGGTAACGATCAGGTCCTTTTTGCGGTCGGTGATGTAGAGATAGCCGTCCTCGTCGATCCGCCCGATGTCGCCGGTGTGGAAGTAGCCCTCGTGATCGATCACCTCAGCCGTAGCCTCGGGTTTGTTGAAGTAGCCCTGCATCACGTGGGGACCGCGGGTGAGGATCTCGCCGTCGCCCGCGATGCGAACTTCCACGCCATCGATGGGCTTGCCCACGCTGCCGGTGCGGTTGTTCGTGGGCGTGTTCACGGAAATAACCGGCGAGGTTTCGGTGAGACCGTAGCCCTCGAGAATGGTGAGGCCCATGGATCCGAAGAAGAGGCCGATCTCTTTGGGCAGCGCGGCGCCGCCCGACACCGCGATGCGGACGCGGCCGCCCAGGCCGGCCCGCACCGTGCGCAGCACCAGGGCATCGGCAATCTTGTATTTGAGGGCGAGCCAGGGGGAGACGCTTTCGCCCGCCTGCTGGGCATCGAACACCGCGCGACCGGTGCGTTCGGCGAAGGCGAAGAGCTTCTGCCTTGCGGGAGGAGCCCCGGCCACCTTGTCGCGCACCCGCCCCATCACCTTCTCGTAGATGCGGGGCACGGAAACGAGGATGGTGGGCTGAATTTCCAGCAGGTTCCGGGCCACGGTATCGATGCCCTCGGCGTAGGCAATGGTGACGCCGCGCTTCAGCATCACGAATTGACCGCCCATCCGCTCGAACACGTGGCATAGCGGGAGAAAGGAAAGCACCGCGTCCTCCGGGCCAAGCAGGGAGAAGATTTCCCGCGCGCAGGTGGCCACGTTCGATCCGATGTTCGCGTGGGTCAACATCACGCCTTTCGGGTCGCCAGTGGTGCCCGAGGTGTAGATCAATGTGGCGAGGTCGTCCGGCCGCACGGTCGCCGCGCGGCGGCGGATCAGATCCTTGTCGAGGGCGAGAGCGCGACGCCCCACCTCACGCACCGACGACAACGTCTGCGTCCCGAACACCGCGGCATCGTCCATCACCACTACGTGCTGCAGCTCCGGCGCCTCGGCCTTCACCGCCAGCACCTTCTCGGCCTGGGCCTGATTGGACGCAACCACGATGCGGACGCCGCTGTCCTTCAGGATGTAGAGGATCTGATTGGCGGGGAGCGAGGGGTAGATGGTGACCACGGTGGCCCGGCTGCACAGCGTGGCGAGATCGGTGTAGGCCCACTCCGGCCGGTTCTCGCCCAATATCCCCAGCCGATCGGTGGACTTCAGGCCCAGGCTCTCGAAGCCGGCAGCCGTCTCCTCCACCGCGGTGCGGAACTCATCCGACGAGATGGGCGTCCACGCCCCGCCCTTCTTCACCTTGAGGTGATCGGCCTTCTGGTACTGATCGACTGAGTTGTAGAAGATCTCTGCGAGGGTCTCGGTCACTTGCCGTCTCCGCGGGTTGCGCGTCGTTTGGGTCGGGGCCGTGCGGGGCCAGAGTCGAGTCCGCCAAGGAACAGGTCCGTAACCGGCTCGGCGAGGTCAACCAGATTGTAGTGGGTTGGCGAGAGTATCCACGAGGTAACGAGTTCATCGAGAGCGCCGAAGAAGGACTGCACCACCAGGCTGCGTGGAATTTCCGGCCGGAAGGCTCCGGCTTTCTGCCCTTCTTCGATGACCTTGGAGAGCAGATCGAAGTAGCCCCGTAGTTCCTTCGAGGAAATCCGGGCGAGCAGTGTGGACTGGCGCAGCTCGGTCTGGAAGAGGATGGCCACGTCGCGGCGCTCGCTGAGCGCGGCCAGATGGTGGCGGGCGATGGCCAGAAGCTTCTGCCTCGGCGTGCGTGCGCTCGCGATCTCCTGCCGGGCCCTCGCCAGATGCCGCTCCAACACGTCGGTGAACAGGGAGACGATGATGTCTTCCTTGTTCTTGAAGTAGAGGTAGATGGTGCCGTCGGCCACCCCGGCCGAACCGGCTATGTCGCTCACCCGCGCGGTGAAATAGCCCTTCTGCGCGAACACCGCCACCGCGGCGTTCAGGATCTGGGTTCTCTTGTCTCCCTCGGGTTTGCGGGCCATGCCGGGGGAACTTTATGTCGCCGGGCGGACCCTTCGACTGAGTCGCAGCACGGAGTCCCCTCAGGGACCGCCCTTGGCCCGCCTCAGCATCGGTGCGAACCGGTCGCTGAGGGTGGTCCGTGCTGCGAAGCGGTCGAAGCGACCGCCGGTGCGCCTTGAAATCGCGCAAGGGAATGAAGCCCGTAGAATGGGGGCAAGAGGCATGAAGTTTCGCTACATCGCCATTGAGGGTGTCATCGGCGTCGGCAAAACCACCCTGGTGGAAGCTCTGGCCGAACGCCTTGACGCCACCCAGGTTCTCGAGGAGTGGGAGGACAACCCGTTCCTCAAACCCTTCTACGAGGGCAAGGCGCATTCGGGGTTCCAGACCGAGGTGTTCTTCCTGCTCTCGCGTTACCGGCAGCAGCGTGAACTGGCCCAGCGCAAACTCTTCGCCGACACTTTGGTCGCGGACTACGTGTTCGAGAAGAGCCGCCTTTTCGCGTATCTGAACCTCGACGACACCGACCTGCTGATCTTCGACAAGCTCTACGCCGCACTCGCCGAAGGGCTGCCCAAGCCGGACGTGGTGATCTACCTGCAGGCCCCCACCGAAGTGCTGATGCGGCGCATCCAGAGCCGCGGCCGTCCCGAGGAACGAGGCATCGCGCGGGACTACATCTCCGAGCTGGGCCAGGCCTACAGCCACTACTATTTCCACTACGACGCTACGCCTCTGCTGGTGGTGAACACCGAGGACGTGAACTTCTCGAAGCGCCCTGAGGACGTGGACGACCTCCTGAAGCAACTAAGAACCTTGACCGGCGGCACCCAGTACTACACCCCCAGGCCCAGGTAGGAGCGGTGCAGCCTCTCGTCAGCGTGGTGCTGCCGTGCTACAACGAGATCCAGAATCTCGAGCCCCTCATCGGCCGTCTTCGCGAGGTGCTGGAGCCACTGACCAAGGGCCTTTGGGAAGTGATCTTCGTCGACGACGCCAGCGATGACGGGACCGCGGAGGCTCTCGACAAACTGAGTGCGGCCGACTCGCGGATCAAGGCCATTCATTTCGCGCGAAACTTCGGCCACCAGGCCGCACAGGTGGCCGGTCTGGAGCACGCCAAAGGACGCGCGGTGGTGCTGATGGACGCGGACCTGCAGGATCCGCCCGAAGTGATTGCGTCGCTATTCGAGCGCTGGCAGGAGGGCTACCACGTGGCCTACGCCGTGCGCCGACGGCGGAAAGAGTCGGTTCTCAAGCGCGCCGCCTACAGCTTCTTCTACCGGTCGCTGCGGCTGCTGGCCGAGGTCAAGATCCCCCTCGACTCCGGCGACTTCTGCATGATGGACGAACGCGTTGTTCGCGTGCTGACTGGAATGCGGGAACGTCACCGATTCCTGCGCGGACTGCGCAGCTGGGTGGGCTTTCGCCAGATCGGCGTCGAGTACGAGCGCAGCGCGCGTTTTGCCGGTGAGCCCAAGTACACGCTCGGAAAACTGATTCAGCTGGCGTTGTCGGGCTACATCGGCTTCTCGACCAAGCCGCTACGAATCGCCATGTGGCTGGGCTTCGGCGCCACCGCCTTCGGCTTCGCCGTGCTGGTGTGGGCGATCTACGCGCGGCTCGCCGGCGCTCCCGTACCCTGGGGCTGGGCCAGCACCATGGCGGCGATTCTTTTCCTCGGCGGCACTCAACTGGCCGTTGCAGGAATCATCGGCGAATACGTGGGCCGTGTGTACGACGAAGTGCGCGGAAGGCCGCTGTACGTTGTCCGCGACCTGGTTGGGTTCGAAGCCGAACGGACCGATGCAACCTGACTTCGCGGACAAATACGAAGCCTTCCAGCAGTGGCACTGGTGGTTCCTCGGCCGCGAACGAATTCTCGGCGCACTCATCCGAAGGGAGTGGACCAAAGAGGCTGGCCGCCTTAAGCCTCGGTCTTTGGTGAGCATCGGATCTGGACCCCCGAAGGGCTTCGCCTGGCTGCGCTCGTTCGTCGAACCGGGCGGCCTGGTGTTGGGGCTGGACGCCGATCCTTCCGGCGCGCTGCGCACCCGGGCCAAACGGGGTGCCGAGGCGTTCCATGCGGCGGGCGTTTCATTCGTGGCTGGAGAACTCGAGCACCCGCCGGTCGGGCGCGAGTCCTTTGATGTGGTCGCGGCCCTCGACGTCCTCGAGCACCTCGATGACGATGCGGCGGCTCTGCGCCACGCCTCTCATCTGGTGGCGCCCGGCGGAATGCTGCTGGTGACGGTGCCCGCGTGCCCAAGCCTTTGGGGGGAGCAAGACCGGGTGAGCCATCACCGCCGCCGCTACACGAGAACGTCCCTCCGGAAAGCGTTTGAGGCCGCGGGCCTGGCCTCGCCGAGGATCTCGTACTTCAATACGCTGCTATTCCCGGCCATCGCCGGCGTGCGATGGGGTCGGCGCCTTCTCCGCCTGCCGCCACAGGACCGCAGCGATTTCGAATCGGGTCGGCCGGGTTTGGTGAACGACGCGCTGGCGTGGATCTTCAGCTCCGAGGCCCACGTCATCAATCGCATCCCAACCCCGATCGGGGTCAGCCTGGTCGCCATCTGGACCCCGAAACCTCGTTTACCATGAAAATTGGGAGCATGACTCCCAAATATCATGCTAAAACATCGGTGTGATCCCCCGGCCCGGCCATCTCAACCGCCTTGTTCGCGACTTGGCCGGGTCGCCCGTGGTGGCCCTTCTCGGCCCTCGGCAGGTCGGAAAAACCACGCTGGCGGGTCAAGTGGCGGCACGGTGGGATGGTCCGGTTCGGCAATTCGACCTCGAAGACCCGGACGACCTGGCCCGCTTGGCCGATCCCGCGTTCGCGTTGCGCCCGCTCACCGGCTTGGTAATTCTGGATGAGATCCAAAAGCGACCCGACCTGTTCCCTTTGTTGCGCGTGCTGGCCGACCGTCCTGATTCGCCGGCCCGCTTCCTGCTGCTGGGCAGCGCGGCGCCGGAACTGATCCGCCACGCTGCGGAGACTCTCGCCGGACGAGTCGCGTTTCATGAACTGGACGGCCTGGCGCTGGAGGAAATCGCCCTTGACCAGAAGGGCGTCGACTGGCTTGATACGCGCTGGCTGCGCGGAGGATTTCCCCGCTCGCTTCTCGCCGCGGACGCAGCAGGCAGCCGCGCCTGGCGCGACGATTTCATCCGGACGTACCTCGAACGAGACCTTCCTCAGCTCGGCGTGAATCTGCCAGCCCTCACGCTGCGCCGGTTCTGGACCATGCTGGCCCACTACCACGGCCAGGTGTGGAACGGCAGCGAACTGGCGCGCGCACTAGGCGTCAGCAACAAGACAGTCTCGCGCTACCTCGACATCCTGGAAGGAACGTTCATGGCCTTCCGCTTGCCCCCGTGGCATACCAACATGGGAAAGCGCGAAGTGAAGTCGCCCAAGGTGTATCTCGCGGACACCGGACTCCTGCACAGCCTGATGGCGGTGGAGAGCCTCGATGGATTGCTCGCGCATCCCAAGTGCGGAGCATCGTGGGAGGGCTTCATGTTGCACGAGGTCATCCGCCGCACTGGCGCGCGGCGCGGCGAGGCGTTTTTCTGGGGCCTGCACACCGGAGCGGAACTCGACCTGCTCATTCATCGCGACGGACGGCGAATGGGCTTCGAATTCAAGCTGACCCGCTCCCCAAAGGTGACCGCATCGATGCGATCGTCACGTGAAGCGTTGGGCCTCGAACACCTGTACGTCCTATGCCACGGCGAGGGCGAAGCCGAACCCTGGCCGCTGGCCGAAGGAATCACCGCAGTGCCGGCCCTGTGCCTGGCATCGAGCGAGTGGCAGCCGTTCGCACCAAGCCACCCTTGACTGCCTGAGGATGTCGAGATCGTTGATTACCACTGAAGAGAGAACAACCATGATCAAGAATGGAATGCGTGCTATGTAGGGGTGCCTATAACGGCTTGCTGCGGCGGGCCAGGAAGGCCACCAGTGGCTTCAGCGACTTTGGCAGCGCCAGGTCGTCAAACGACAGGTGCACCGTGCCGGCCTCCGTCTCGATCGTGAGCTGGTGAACCGGCACGTCGGCAACACCCGGCGTCTTCGCCTTCGCCACCTTGATGCCCGCGGCGAGGGCCGCCTTCACCAGGCGCTTCATCACCGCGGCCGCGGTGGGCGCCAAGGCCGCCGCATCGACGGTGCATCCGCGTATCAAACCGGCAAACCCGCCGGACTTCACATACCGGATTCGGAGCGTCATCAGGCGAAGACCGTCACGGGGATACCCTACCCCTTCCGCCTCGCAGAGCACCGCTGAACGAGACAGTAGCCCGCAGCGCGATTGAAGGGTGTAACGTGACAGGCTACACTGGTGGTGTGCGGATCCGGGGATTCCTCCATAAGGGCCTCAAGCGGTTTTACGTCGACGGTCACTCGAAGGGACTGCCACAAGACGCCGTGGACAAGATTGCCAAGATGCTGGCGTTCATTCAGGACATGGAGAGCGCAGAGGAACTCCGAACCATCGCGGTGTGGAAAGCCCATCCGATGACCGGAGATCGAAAGGGCTATTGGAGTCTTCACGTCACCCGCAATTGGCGCCTGACGTTCCGAGTGGACGCGGCAGAGAACGAGATTCTGGATGTCAACTATGAGGACTATCACTAGGAAGGTGAACACGATGCGCATGCTCAATCCGCCTCATCCGGGCGCTTTCGTCGCCACCGAGGTCATCAAACCGCTCGGACTCTCCGTCGCCGCCGCGGCCCTTGTGCTCGGAGTCTCCCGCCCCGCATTGTCAAACCTGCTCAATGGCAACGCAGATCTCTCTGGCGACATGGCCCTTCGTATCGAAAAGGCCTTTGGCGTGAGGATGGACACGCTGATGAGGATGCAGTCGTCTTACGATATCGCCCGTACCAGAGAACGGCAGGACAGTATCCGCATCCGGCGCTATCAAGGGCCCGAAGCGCGGCCCTGAGGGGGTGTCGTATCGTCGTCCGTGAGGGTCGAAGGAAGTTCATGAAAACCATGGTCGTGACGGGCTCGTCGGGCCTGATCGGAAGCGAGGTCTGCACGTATTTCGCCCACCAGGGGTATTCGATTCACGGCGTGGACAACAACCAACGAGCGGTGTTTTTTGGGGCCCAAGGCGATACGCGGTGGAACCAGCAGAGGCTTCAGCGCGAAATCCCCTCCTTTGTGCATCATGAGCTTGATGTGCGCGACCGGGCGGGCGTTCTGGCGCTGGTGAAGGAAGTCCGACCGGACGCGATTGTTCACACTGCTGCCCAGCCTTCCCACGATCGTGCCGCCGACATTCCGTTTGATGACTTCGATACAAACGCTGTCGGCACGCTGAACTTGCTGGAAGCTGCCCGCCAGTCTTGCCCCGAGAGTCCGTTCGTGCACATGAGCACGAACAAGGTCTACGGTGATCGACCGAACTTGATCGCGATGAAGGAACTCGAGACTCGGTTCGACTATGCCGATCCTGAGTTCGCCGACGGCATCAAGGAGTCCTTCTCCATCGACCAGAGCAAACACAGCCTCTTCGGCGCCAGCAAGGTAGCGGCCGATGTGATGGTGCAGGAGTACGGCCGGTACTTCGGAATGCCCACATGCGCGCTGCGTGGGGGGTGCCTGACCGGCCCCAATCACAGCGGCGTCGAGCTGCATGGATTTCTAAGCTACCTCGTCCGGTGCAACCTCGAGGGACGGGAGTATCGAATCTTCGGATACAAGGGCAAACAGGTTCGCGACAACATCCATAGCCTCGATGTCGTTCGCTTCATGCACGCGTACATCAACGCCCCTCGCCCCGGCGAGGTCTACAACTTGGGCGGCGGAAAGAACAACTCGTGCAGCATTCTGGAGGCCTTCAAGCTGACCGAGAGTTTCACGGGCAAGAAGCAAGTCAGCGCCTACATCGATCAGAATCGCATCGGAGATCACATCGTCTACTACAGCAACCTGGACAAGATGCGCGCTCACTATCCCGATTGGGACATCACCGTGTCGCTTCAAGAAACCGTCCGCCAGATTGTGGGCGCCTGGCAGGCCAAGCTCTCGTCTTGAAGATACTCGTCACCGGCGCCTGCGGATTCGTGGGCTCAAGCCTCATCCGAACTTGGGTTGAGCGGGGCGCGGGACACACATTCTTCGGCCTGGACAACTTCTCCCGCCCGGGGAGCGAAATCAACCGGGAGGCGCTGAGGGCGCTCGGGGTGAAGGTGATCCACGGGGATATCCGCTGCGCCAGCGACTTCGAAGGCATTCCCGCGGTCGATGCGGTGGTCGACGCGGCGGCCAACCCCAGCGTTCTTGCGGGCGTCGACGGGTTCACCTCGAGCCGACAGCTCGTTGAACACAACCTCTTCGGAACGTTGAACATGCTTGAGTACTGTCGGCAGCATCGCGCCATCTTCGTGCTACTCAGCACCAGTCGCGTGTATTCGATTCCGCCACTCGCGACGCTGAAGACCCGCATCAGGAACGACGCTTTCGAGCCCGACTTCGTGGGCAGCCTGGTCCAAGGCCTCACAAGCGAGGGTGTGACGGAGTCCTTTCCCACTACCGCGCCGGTCTCGCTCTATGGGGCAACCAAGCTCGCGAGCGAACAACTGGCGCTCGAATACGGAACCACCTACGGGTTTCCGGTCTGGGTCAATCGCTGCGGGGTACTCGCCGGCGCAGGCCAGTTCGGAAGGCCAGACCAAGGCATCTTCTCCTACTGGATCAACAGCTGGTTGCGCCGTCAACCCCTGCGATATATCGGCTTCGACGGGCAAGGCCATCAAGTTCGCGACTGCCTTCACCCCTCAGACGTGGCCACACTGATCAGCGCACAGTTGTCATCGCCTGCCGAAGGCAGGCCTCACATCGTGAATGTCGGCGGCGGCCGGCAATCAGCAATGTCACTTCGTGCCTTGAGTGACTGGTGCCGAGGTCGGTTCGGGGACCATTCTGTTTCGAGCGATCCCAGCCCCCGCCCGTTCGACATTCCGTGGATGGTCCTGGATTCACATCTGGCCGAAACTGCCTGGGGCTTTCGGCCCGAGCGCGAAACCAGCCAGATTCTCGAGGAGATCGCCTCACACGCCGAGGCTCACCCCCGGTGGCTCGAGCTTTCCCGGCAGTAGGCAGATGCAGCCCCCAAAGTCCCCCGACCCGAACCTGCCGAAGCTGACCAAGCTCTCCGTGGTCATTCCGGCCAGAGACGAGGCGGGGTGTATCGCCTTGACCGTGGAGCGCGTACACCTTGAGCTCCGCGTCCGCAAGATCGCCCACGAGATCGTCGTGGTTGATGATGGCAGCAGCGACGAAACGTGGGCCATCCTCCAGGAACTCCGTTCTCGAATCCAGGAGCTTTCACCAACTCAGAACCTGGGCCTTCACGGCTTTGGTCGCGCGGTCATTCATGGCCTCAACCAGGCCACCGGTGACGCGGTTGTGATCATGATGGCGGACGAGAGCGATGATCCCCGAGATGTGGTCCGCTACTGGGACCTCCTCAACGAGGGCTGGGAGTGCGCCTTCGGCAGCCGCTTCATCGCGGGTGGCGGCGTGATCGACTACCCAGGGTTCAAGCTCCGTCTGAACCGCCTGGCCAATCTCTTCATCAGCGTGCTCTTCAGAATCGACTTGAACGACACGACGAACGCGTTCAAAGGCTATCGGGCCAGCGTGATCGAAGGGTTGCGCCCGCTGATCGCACCCCATTTCAACCTCACGGTTGAGCTGCCGCTCAAGGCGATGGTTCGCGGCTACTCCTGGACGGTGCTCCCCATCACGTGGCGAAACCGGCGAACGGGCGCAGCCAAACTGAAGATCAAGGAAATGGGAAGTCGGTACCTGTTCATCGTCCTCTACATCTGGCTTGAGAAGTACTTCACGGCCGACGACTATCGCAAAGCCCGTCGGGCCCATGCCCCGGGGGATTGATCAAAGACCCTGGTCCTTGGGCAGAGGCCGGTCCCAGTCCACGGGTTCTCCCATGCTCGCCAGAAGCGCGAGCCAAAAGCCGGGGAACCCGATCTCTACCCGCTCAACAATGCTCCGCATACGGCGACGCAGGTCGGCATCGGCGAGGGCGAGAGTACGGAGCGAGGCCCAATCGGCGACGCTGCCCCGGTCCATCAGCTGCGCAAGCTGTTCATCGCTCCGCAAGTCCACCATGGATCGGTTCCAGAAGGCCTTGGATCCCGCGAGTTCAGTACTCATGGTTGGCCGTCCTTCTGCAGCGAAAGGGGCGCGAATTGCTCGCCGAAGTGCCGTCCCCGCGCCTTCAGATAAGCCCAGTCGTTCCAGGGCGCTTTCAGCCCGCGGTAACTGGAGAGGTCAATACGCTCCTGGTCCGAGGGCTCGGCGCGGCCCAGTCGATCGATCACTTCAACCAGCACGGAGGCGCCGTTCTCCTGCTCGTACATCGCATCAAGATCCCGCAGGGCGATAAGGGCCCCCTCGTCCCCGAGACGATCGAGCAAGACCACCAAGTCAAGGTAGTCGCGCACGGTGTTGCGTGTGGCCAGCAGCCAGGCCTTGATGCGGGCCATTTCCGGGAGGGTGGGGATCCGAAGACCGTCTACGACCTCGTAGTCGAGAGGCTTCTTCCGGCGTAGCTGGCGGATGCCGGACTGAATGCCGTCGATGGTTCCCAGTATCAGAACCGGTCGCTGGAGCCGCGCCGTCTGCCAACCTGCGGCAGCTTCGAGCCCCGCGAGGACTTCATCAAACCGCTCCCGCAGGTCGGTCAGGACATGGTCGCCATCAAGGCTCTGTCGGTGCGACGCATGGATAGCGGCGGCGGTTCCGCCCACCAGGACCGAGCCGGGGACGAGCGCCTGGACATGTCGCTCAGCCGCTAGCAACCGCTCCCAATCAGGCAGATCCTCTTGCACGGATTCAGTTTATTCCGCCGTCAAGATTCGGGCCTCAGGGGGCAGCCTTGTTCGGGATCAAGCGACCCTCCGAGGGCGAGGTATGTCGCCCACAACTTCGAGCTCTCGGTAAAGCGCTGCCGGGGCGTGAGGCGGTACCAGTCGGCCCATTCGGGTCCGACCAAGGATTCAGGACTCAGCACCCGCCAACGCTATCTTGAGAGTACCCACGGGCAAAGGGCCATCTCGAGTGCAGGCCGAGTTGTCTAAATCAATGCACTTGTTTCATGAAACAACTGCTACTATTTAAACAACAATGGCACGATCCGCCCCTAAAGAACGCCTCGACCGTGTCGCCGCTCGGTTGCGGGCGCACGTGGGGGATCTGTCCGTCGCGACCCCGAACGACGAAGCCCCCGGGGGAGTGGACCTCATCCTGCGGGGCCAAGGGCGATCCTTTGCCCTCAAATGGAAATCCAGAGACGACGCGCCCATCATCGCGGAGGCGATCGCGCAGCTCAAACGGGTGCGGGGAGCGGCAATTCCCATGTTGGCTGTGCCGTTTATGGGTGAGTCGGGGCGAAAGATGACCGCGGAGGCCGGCATTTCCTGGGTTGACCTCGCAGGAAACGCGAGCGTTCATGGACCGGGTCTGCTGATTCGGCTGCTCGATAGCCCCCGGCCGCCACAAGTGGGCAGACCTCCGGACGTCTTCGCGCCCGCCAGTTCGCGGCTTGTTCGCGCTCTCCTGATGAGCGAGGGCCAAGCGCTGAGCCACGGCGATCTGGTCGAGCGCAGCGGCCTCGAGAAGGGCCGGGTCAGCCGGTTGATTCCTCGGCTCGAAGTTATGGGGGCTGTCCGCCGCGTGGCCGGAAGCCACAGCCGTCCGCGGTTCATCGCAAGGCGTCCGCGCGCTGTGCTGGAAGCATGGAGTCAGGCCTACGACTTCTCCAAGCATTCGATCCGACGCGGATTCGTGCTGCAGGAGGGTCGCTCCGCGGACGCGGTCGCGCTCGGCCTGATGCGCAGAGTCCGCGAGGCCCTTGGTTCCGGGACGCGCCATGCGTTCACGGGACTCGCCGGGGCGTGGCTGCATGCGCCGTTTGCGACCCATCGCCTTGTGACGATTTTCGTCGACGGCGACCCTCCCATCGAAGCCCTCCAGCGGCTCGGCTTCCATGAAGAGGACACGGGCGCCAATGTCTGGCTCGTGCGTCCGAACGATCCGTCTGTCTACGCGGGTGTCTCGTCGGTGCAGGGTCTGCCCGTCGCCCATCCCATTCAGGTCTATCTCGACCTAAAGGCGCAGCCTGAGCGCTCGACTGAAGCCGCCGAGGCGCTCGCGAAGCAGTCGTTGCCTTTCGGATGGGACAAGGGCGACGCCTGATGGCGCCGAAGCCGCAGACCCTGGCCGAGTACGCCGCCAGGACAGCCGCGATGGACGCGCTGAAGGCTGGCGTGATCGAGTTGATGACCCGGCTCGGCGACGTCGCGGAAGAGGTGGTGATCGTGGGCGGGTTTGCGCCGGTCCTTCTCTTTCCCGATGCCGCCGTGCCGCCAATCGGAACGCTGGATGTGGACCTCGGCCTGAGCCTGGGCCTGCTGAAGGAGAAGAGGTACCAGGGCCTCGAGGATCGGCTCACGGCGGCGGGCTTCAAACCCGACATGAACAACAAGGGAAACCCCAGTCCCCAACGGTGGACATGCGACTCCCCAACGGGCAACGTCGTTGTGGATCTGTTGATGCCGCTGTTCTCGGATGGCGTCCGGCCGGGCAGGCCGCAATTCCTGACCCCGCGCCTGGCCGCCTTCGCTATCCCTGGGCTCGAGCTGGCCCATCTCGACGTTGAGCAGCGCACGCTCACCGGATACGCACTCGGAGGCGGATGGGCCGAGCAGAACGTAAGGGTCTGCGGTCCCGGCGCATTGGTGATTCTGAAGGCCCTGGCGTTCGACAACCGCGGCGAGAAGAAGGATGCGCACGACCTCATCTACGTTTTGGAGTCGGCAGGCCTCGACGATGTGGTGCGGAGGATTAAGACATTCCCCCAATCGAGCCATCTGAACCAAGCGTTCGAGGCCTTGGCCTCCAAGTTTCTGCGCGCGGACGGTGTTGGCCCAGTGCGTGTCGCGCAGTTTCGGTCCGGCGCTACGGCCGAGTCGATCCAGGCGGAGGCTGCGGCGCGTGTCCGCGAACTTCTTCGGCAACTGGGTCGATTGTGACGCCCCGGCCGTTGTAGGGGCGCCCCTTGCGGTGCGGCCCAAGGCCGGGCTACGCGCCCCTGAGCACCGACGAGCGCGCAGCCTGGCCACTTCGCAGCAACGGACCACCCTCAGCGACCGGTTCGCACTGCCTGGCTGAGGCCGGCTTGGGATGCCTCAAAATTCCTCTTGACTCGTTGCAGAACGGAAGAGACGTGAAAGACGTTCACCGCGACGCAGAAGGCCTCGTCCTGAACGGCCTCATCGACAAGACAAAGGACCGGAAGCTCTCGTTCCCGTACAAGCGCGTCAGGGTTCAGTTCGAGCTTTGGTCTCCGAAGGCGGCGTAGGCGCAGCCGCTTCCCTACAACCCCACGTCTTTCCACGCCGCCTTCACCGCCTTGTGCTCCTTGGAATTGCGGCCGAACTCCGTGACCGCCACCACTACCGTGGTTTTCACCATGAACCTGATGGCCGGACGGCCTCGTGACAGATTGAATATTGGATATTCAATTTGACAGGTCTCGCCCGGGGCTCCTAATCTGGCGCGCCATGGCGAAACCAATCGAGTTTCGGCGAGCTCTCGCACCTCGTCTTCGCTCCCTGGCTCGGAGCTTCCGCGTGGTGTCGCTCACCGGCCCGCGCCAGGCCGGAAAAACCACGCTGGCCCGGCGAACATTCCCCCGTTTCGCATACGTCTTGCTGGAGGATCTCGATGAGCGAGACTTCGCCACCCAGGACCCGCGGGGTTTCCTCGCCCGCTTTTCCCGCGGCCCGGGCGTGGTTCTCGACGAAGTGCAGCGCGCGCCCGGCCTGTTCTCCTACCTGCAGGGCATCGTGGACGCGCCGGGGAGAACCCGGTACATCCTCACCGGGTCTCAGCAGTTCCACCTCTCTGAACGCGTCTCGCAAACGCTCGCCGGACGCGCCGCGATTCTTCGCCTGATGGGCTTGTCGATCGGTGAAGTGGCCGGCCGCAAGGCCCTGACGCCTTCCGGCCTGTTTCGCGCGCCGGCGGCCTCTTCGGCCCCCGGCGAGATTGATGAATGGCTCTTCCGCGGCTCGTTTCCACGCCTCCACTCAGAGAGTTCCTTTCCGATCCGCGACTGGCTCAATGGCTACGTTCGAACCTACGTCGAACGCGATGTGAGAGAGATCATCGGGGTGGGCGATGCCGGGGCCTTTGGGCGCTTTCTGGCCCTGGTCGCGGGTCGCACCGGCCAGCTTCTCAACGCATCGGCCCTGGGCGCCGATGCGGGTGTGTCCCACGCGACCGTCCAACGCTGGATCTCGGTCCTCAAGACCAGCGGCCTGGTCTTCCTTTTGCCGCCCCATCACAACAATCACCGCAAGCGGTTGATCAAGGCTCCCAAGATCTATCTGACCGACACCGGCCTGGCCTGCTTCCTTCTGGGAATTCGAAAACCTGAGGATCTGCGCAACCATCCGCTCCGCGGACACCTGTTCGAGACCCTGGTGGTCATGGAGGTGATGAAGGTCTTCGTTAATCAGGGAGAGACGCCACCGCTCTTCTTCTTCCGTGACCGAACGGGGCTCGAGATCGACCTGATCGTGGATCTGGGCAACAAGGTCCTCGCCATGGAAATCAAGTCATCCACCACCGTCCGCGAAGACGCGCTTTCCGGACTGAAACGCTATCTCGCCCTGGCGCCCTCGACGCGCGCCACACTTGTCTCCGGCTCGAGCGAGTCTTACGTGCGCTCGGGCATCATCGCGCGCCCCTGGTTCGCCTGCTCCTGAGTGGCGGGGTTGAGCGACGCGGTTTGATCTCGGTGATGAAGGCGAACTGACCGCGGTGCCCGACCGCTTCCTGCAGCTGCCGCTCGCCGAGCAGGCCGAGATAGTGAACTGCCGAGGCGCTGGCGTGGCAGTCCTTTCTTTCGATTGGGGCGAGGGCAACGACTGATGGCGAAACCGAGCGTCGAGTAGACTCAAAGCCGGAGAGGACTTCAACATGGCCCTACTCGATTGGTCTCAGTGTCCAGCGGTGGAGAGCATTCCCGGCAAGGTCAGCGGAGCTTGGGTGTTCAAGGGGACAAGAATGCCCGTAGTGACCGTCTTCGAGAATCTGGAAGATGGCATGTCCATCGACGAAGTCATGGAGCAATTCCCACTCACCCGGGAGCAAGTGAAAGCGGTGCTTGAGTTCACGGCCCGTAGTCTCGAAGCGCACGCGCGCTGATGCGCATCCTTTTCGACAACGGAACGCCGAGGGGGGTTGCTCAGGAGCTCCAGGGTCCATATCGTTGAAGAAGCGCGCTCCCGCGGATGGGATACCCTTCGCAACGGCGAGCTTCTCGACGCGGCCGAAGCCGCCGGATTCGATGCGTTCCTCACGACTGATCGCAACCTCAGGTACCAGCAGAACCTATCCCGCCGCAAGATCGCCATCATCACTCTTGGCAACGGACGGTGGAGGCTTGTGAAGAAGCTGCTTCCGGAAATCGTCGAGGCGGTCAACGCGGCGACTCCTGGCAGCTTTGTCGAAGTGGATATTCCCGTCGACTAGTCTCGGTCGCCCTGAAGCCTGCTGAGCCGTATCCTCGTCAGGTGCCAGCCACAACCGCCCGAGCGCAAGAACTTCTTCGCGAAGCATTGTCGCTTCCCATCGACCAGCGTGCGGACGTTGCCGCAGAGCTGCTGGCTAGCCTCGATGATGCCGACAACGAGGATGAAGGCGAAGTCGAGGCCGCCTGGGCGGCTGAAATCGAACGACGGGCCCGCCGTGTGATGGCCGGAGAAACCGCGGGCGTGGCCTGGGAGGACGTCCGTCGACGGGGCGAAGCCGCACTGCACGAGCGGTGAATCCGCACGTTCGGTTCGAAGACGAAGCAGCGGACGAATACGAGAATGCCGGTCAACCACGTTCTCGACCTGCCTCGCACCGGTCAACGGGTGCCGCGCCTGTCCGCCGAACTGCCGGTGCGTCGCCTCGGGGTAAGCGATTCCCGTACCACGTGATCTACCTCGAGATCCCCGCCGAACTCCGAATCCTCGCGGTTGCGCATGACCGCAGGAGACCCGGTTACTGGAGAAGCCGCCTTAAGCTAGTTGTAGGCGCCCCTCGGTGCCCTGAGCACCGTCGAGCGCGCAGCCTGGCCTGGGCCAACCGATCGTCGGTCGCTTCGACCGCTTCGCAGCACGGAACACCCTCAGCGACCGTTTTGCGCTGGTGGCTGAGTCACGGCTGGAAGCGTTCGGTCGAGCGCGCAGCCTGGCCTTGGGCCAAGCCACCTACAACCCCACCTCTTTCCACGCCGCCTTCACCGCCTTGTGCTCCTTGGAGTTGCGGCCGAACTCCGTGGCTGCAACCGCCACCGTGGTTTTCACCATGTCCTAAGCGGCTGTTCTCGGTGAGGCTCAACATCGTGCGGTACCAGATGCGGCCGGCGCGCAGCCATGAGCGTCCGCCGATCTTCATCGCGGCGAGATAGAACGCGTGGTTCGGGATGCCGGAGTTGATGTGCACGCCGCCATTGTCGGCCGACCCCTTGTACTTGTCGCGCAGGTGCTTGGGCTGCGGATCGGTGCCGAGAAGAGGATCGTCCTCATACGCCTTACCGGCCTTGAAGGTGCGCAGACTCTTCGCCTTCGTGGCCGGGCCCATGATGCCGGCGCCGATCAGCCAGTCGGCCTGGGCCGCGGTCTGGCCTTTCTTCCACTGCTTCACCATCACGCCAAACACGTCGGCGAAGTGCTCGTTGAGCGCGCCCGACTCGTTCTGATAGTCGAGACGACAGGTGTGGGCGATGACGCCGTGGCTCAACTCGTGGCCCACCACATCGAGCGCCTTGGTGAAGCGGATGAACTCCTTCCCGTCGCCATCGCCGTAGACCATCTGCTCGCCGTTCCAGAAGGCGTTGTTCATGCGCTTCAGCAGATGCACGCTCGAGATCAGCGACATGCCCTTGTCGTCGAGCGAGTTTCGGCCGAAGACCTCGCGATAGAAATCGTAAGTGGCGCCCGAATGATCGTAGGCCTCGTTCACCGCCGGGTCCTTGATGCGCTTCTGCCCCTCGCTGCGCACCAGCTTGCCGGGAAGAGCGTTGAAGTCGCGGCCCTGCAGGTCGTAGATCAGGCGGTGCTTGCCGCCCTCGGGCGAAGGAATGGCCGCCATTTGTGGAAAGGTGCTGAGTGTGGCGCGCACCGCTCGCGCCGTGGCCGAAGCCTCGATGGCGTCAATCGCGAGTTTGCGGACCAGCGGATCCTCGGCCTTGCTGAGCGCGTCGAGGATGTAGGGCGGAATGAGGCAATGCAGGTTGTTTCGTGGCACGCGCATAGTGGACGGAGACTAGCGGTTTTCGGGATATGAAAATGTAGGGGCACGCACCAGGGGCGCCTACTTGCCTGGCTGCTTGACCGAGATGTAGCCGAGGCCGCGGAGCGCGGCGAGGTCGGCGGCGCTCGCATCCGGATCGGTGCCCTGGCGGGGCGGCGGGAGCTTCCTTACCGCGGCCTGCATGCTCGCCTTAAGACCCAGCGTTTGGGGAGAGGGATCGAGAAGCAGGTTGTGCGACTCGTTGGGGTCGGCGGCGAGGTAGTACATCTCATCCGCGCCTTCTCGGCGGTCTATCAATTTGAAGGAGCCTTGATAGACGATGTTCGCATCAGAATCAAGAGACTGCGCGCCCGCAATCGGATCCTCCGCGTTTACCTTCCCCCACACCTGTGCCAGAACCCGCGGTTCATCGGCCGAGGCATCAACCCAGTCGACAGGATGCCCAGCGACCAGGTCCAGAATGAGCCGGTGCACCTCGTGCAGGCCAAAAGGGCGCGGCACGCGCCCGGTCCGGAGCCCCTTGGGATAGCGAACCAAGAGCGGCACATGAAGAACGTCTTCGTAGGCGCCGGATTTGTGATGAGTGAAACCATGCTCCCCGAAGAACTCACCATGGTCTGAGGTCACGACAAGAATTGTTCGATCGAGCAGCGAGCTTTGTCGAAGGCCGGCCACAAGGCGGCCGAGCGCGGCATCGGTGTAAGCGATTTCTGAATCGTAGGCGGGGATCGGCCGGACATCGCTGCCAATGCCGTCACCTCGGAAGATGTACCCCTCTCGCGGAATGTAGGGGTCATGTGCGTCGAGGTAGTTGAGAAAGAGGAAGAAGGGCTCTCGGGCAGCGGCCGCGAAGTGGCCCCCCGCGGTGGTGATGTAGTCCCCATCCCACTCCGACCGTTCCTCTGGACGCTTGTTGTGCTGCACCAGACGCCGCAGGAAAGGGAAGGTGAAGGGGTGGTAGCCAAGAAGGCGCTTGGGCCGGTCATCGAATGCATCGAACCCCTGCGGCAATCCGGTCCAGGCTGCGAGGTAGGCATAGTTGGCGCTAAGGCCCCCGGTCACGAACTTCATGCCGCCTAGCTGGGAGGCCAGTGTCTCGACCTCACTCGAGAGGCCGCTATCGGTCCGACGGAAGGACTCGGCCAACTCGCCTTCGCCAAAGCGCTGGTGCGCTCCGTGTTGAGAGGGCAGAAGCCCAGTGAACAGGGAGGCATGAGAAGGCAGGGAGTAGTTGCCGCTCGCGATTGCGTGATCGAACACCAGGCTTTCGGCGGCGAGGGCGTCCAGGTTGGGCGAAGTCTTTCGCGGGTACCCATACAGGCTGAGGTGATCAGCGCGGACGGTATCGAGGACCACCAGAATGACATTGGGGAGTGCGGTGGCCGCGGATCCTGAGGAGACGGTCCTCTTCGCGGCCGGTTCTATCCACAGGGGGCGGACCTGGTAGCTGGCCCATAGAACCGACGCAAGGGCCAACACAAGGGTCCAGGCGAGTTTCGTCGCCCATCCCCGCTGGGCGAGTCGAGAGGTGAAAAGCCCCAAGGCCACCACGCTCACAGCCACCCATCCAAGGGTGTCCGAACTCCCCACCAACCCATCCCGAACCGTGAAATCCAAGGCGGTGAGGACCATGGCTACCACGGGGATCAGAATGGCATCGGCCAGCAGGCGGTGTTGTCGATACCGGCGCCCTGCCACCATTGTCGCGAAAGCCATGGCAATAATCCCAGCGGGAATGGCCACGCGTGCCGCCCAACCCTCACCACAGTTGTGAAGACAGCCCCGAAAAGCAAAGGGCAAGGTCGATATCAGGACCAGAACGAAGTCTCCGAGCAGAGGATGCAGCATCGGCGAGCGACGAACGAGGAGCCATAACGCCGCGGCGCTTCCGAAGACGCAAACCAAGAGGCCGAAGTTGAACGCGACCTCAACAGGCGGCATCACTCCTGTGGAAAGAACAAGGGCCGTCTCCAGCGTCCCGGCGGTGGCGCCCAACAGAAACGCGCGGGAAAGGAAGAACCGCTTGCGCTCGAGTGTGTTCGGGTCGAACGAGGGTTTCTCGGTCAAAGGGCTCGTTTGGCTTGGCTCTTCAGAAGAAGGATGTCGTGCGGAAAAAGCGTGACGAACTTCCCCACAGGAATTGTGCCGAGCGGGAACGCGCCCACACCCACCCGGGTCAGACTCACGACCGACAAACCCACGGCGGCCACCATTCTTCGGATCTGCCGGTTCTTGCCTTCGTCGATCACGATGTTAAGTGTCGTCCGATGATCGGCGGAAGTGTCCGGGATCACAATCTCGACGCCGGCCGGCCTCGTGCTTTCGCCGCGACCTATATGGACGCCCTCCCGAAGGACAGCCATCTGAGACTCATCGGGCTCGCGATCCACCACAACCTCGTAGGTCTTCGGCACGTGAGACTCCGGGTTCGTCAACGCCTCGCCCAGCCGATGGTCGTCCGTGAGAATTAAAAGCCCGGAAGTCTCCTTGTCGAGCCGACCCACCGGGAAGAGAAAGCGATCCAGCGTGGGCAGCAACTCGTAAACCGTCTTGCGCCCCTGCGGATCCGAACGCGTGGTGACGTAGCCCACGGGCTTGTGCAGCGCAATGACTAGAGGCTCGCGCGCCTCAACCGCGACCGCGCCATCCAAAGCGATCCGATCGTGCTCTAGCGAGACCCGAAGCGACGAATCGCGCGAAACCGCGCCATTGATGCTCACCCGCCCTGCGTCGATGTAGCCCAAGGCCTGCGAGCGTGAACACAGCCCCAGCTTGGAGAGAGCACGCGGCAGGCTAACGACCCTCGGTGGGTTACGACTGGACGTCAGGGGCATCTCCAAGGGCGAAGGTCATCTGCCCCTCGCAAACGACGACTCCGCCTACACGCGCAACCCCACGGAACGAACCCATCTTCGCACGCAAACGGATGACGATGCCTTCAAGCTCCACGGTGTCGCCGGCGCGCACGGGGCGGCGATAACGAACGCGATCGATCCCCATGAAATAGACGAGACGAGAACGGTTTTCCGGCTTCGACAACACCAGCACCGCTCCCACTTGGGCCATGGCCTCGGTAAGGATGGAGGCAGGAAGCACCGGAATGCCTCCCGGGCCGGCGATGAAGTAGCGCTCGTCGGAGGTGACGTTCTTGATTCCCACGATGCGCTTGTCGGGCTCCAGGGCCACGATGCGGTCGACAAAGAGGAACGGGTGGCGGTGGGGAAGGATCTTCTTGATGCCTTCGATTTCAATCGGCAGGGACAGCGTGCTCATGGGCAAGCGAAGTCTATTCGCACCGCACCTTGGTAGCATTGCGAGTTCCGTGGCGACCAACAACGAAGGGGAATCTCTCACTGAGTCTGAAGTAGCTCAGATCCTCCCCGCGGTGGCGCGCATCGAGTCTGTTCTCGACCCCGATGCCCTGCTGCCGGCCATCGCCAAGCAACTCCGCGGCCTGGTGAAATACGAGACGCTGGTGCTCTACCTCGTGAGCCCGGAAGGCACGCTGAACGTGGCCCACGGGGAGGGCGAGCCCAAGGCCCTCGCGAATACGGCAACCGGCGGCGCGCAGGTGCTTGAAACCGTGGAGAAGCGCGAAGCGCTTGTGCGCTCGCACGACTCCATCCACGTGCTCACACAGCCGCTGCTTTATGGGGAGAAGCTGGTCGGCGTCCTCGGTCTGGAAGCCAACCAGAGCCGGACCTTTGGCAAGCGCGGTGTGTCGCTGGTCCAGATGATCGCGGGCAACCTGGCCACGGCCATCGAAAACGCCACCCTGCATCGCGACGCCCGCTGGTATGCCGGCCTCCTGGCCATGCTCTACGAAGCGGGCAAGGAGATGGGCTCGATCCTTGAACTCGCCACGTTGTGCGATCACGTGGCCGAGATCGTCCACCGGGTGGTGGACTACGAGATGTTCGCCATCTTCCTGGTCGACGAGAAGGCGAACGAACTGGTGCTGGTGACGGCGCGGCAGATGGCGACCATCGCCCCCCAACGCCGCATCGCCCTGACCGAGGGCCTCACTGGGGCAGCGGCCAGCTCGAAGGAACCGGTGATCGTGGGCGATGTCCGTGAGGACTCTCGCTACATCGCGGTTGAGCCGGACGTTCGCTCAGAACTGGTGATGCCGCTGGTGTTCAAAGGCAAGGTAGTGGGCGTCTTCGACCTTGAGTCGAGAGAGCCGAATCGCTTCACCCATGAGCACATCAAGGTGCTCACACCACTGGCCTCGCAGGTGGCGGTGGCCATTGAGAACGCTCGCCTCTACGAGGACATCACCAAGCGCGAAACCCGCTATCGCAAGGAACTTTCCATCGCTCAGCGCATCCAGGAGGGCCTCTTCCCGGAAGACCCGCCCAAGGGTGCTCACTGGGAAGCCTCGGCCCGCTTCGTACCCGCCCGCGAACTGGCCGGTGATCTGTTCGACTTCTACGACCTCGACGAGCAGCGGCTCGGCGTTTGTGTGGGCGACGTGGCCGGCAAGGGTGTGCCGGCAGCCCTCTTCGGCGCCTTTACCTCAGGCACGATTCGCGCTCGCGCATTCCAAAAGGCCGCGCCGAAGGAGATCCTGTATCGCGCGAACCGCTCCTTGTTCCGCCGCGCGGTGGAGGGCCTGTACTGCGCCCTCAGCTACGCGCTGTTCGACTTCCAGGCGAACGAAGTGCGCATCGTCAACGCGGGTTTGCCCTTCCCCATCCATTTCAAGGCTGCGGAGAAGAGGGCCGAGCAGATCGTGCTTCCCGGGATTCCTCTCGGTCTCTTCGACAACGTGATCTACGACGAGGTGGTCATTCCAGCACAGTCCGGCGACATCTTCGTCTTCCACTCGGACGGCGTCACCGAAGCCTGGAACGGCAAGGAAGAGTTCGGCACGGCCCGCCTGGCGGCCCTGGTGGCGAAGCACGGACACAAATCGGCCGAGGACCTTGGGGCAGAGATCGAGAAGACTCTCAGGAACTGGGCGAAGAAGCACCTCGCGAACGACGATGTGACGCTGGTGATCGTGCGGGTTACCTAAGAAGGCCCCGCGTTACCTGATGGTCACGGGTTTGCCGCCGTGGTCGAGCGAACGCTGGCCGGCATCGAGGACGCGGAGGACATCGAGTCCGTTCTTGCCGTCGGTGTGAGGCGTATTGCGGGTGCGCACGCAGTCGGCGAAGTGCAGCAGTTCCTCGCGCAGCGGCTCGAGGTCGGGGAAGAACAGGGTCGATTCTGAGGTCTGACGGATCACCGGCTGGCTGTCGACCCAGTCGACGCCCTTGTCGAAGATGCGCAGCTTGCCTTCCTTGATCACATCGTCGAAGACAGCCATGCGCTTGCTGCCGACCACCACGAGCTTCTGCTCCTTGAAAGGATGCAGCCAGCTCACGAAGATGTGGGCGCGCGCGCCGGCCGTGAACTCAAGTGTGGTCATGGTGACGTCGGCGACACCCTTGCGCAGCCAGCTTTCCCCCGCGGTGGTGACGCTCCTGGGCAGACGGCCGAGGAGCAGCAGGATGACCGAGATGTCGTGGGGGGCGAAACTCCAGAGGATGTTCTCCTCGTGGCGAATCTTCCCGAGGTTGAGGCGGTTCGAATAGACGTACTGGATGTCGCCCAGATCGCCCGCGTCGACCAGTTGCTTGAGCTTCTTGATGGCCGGGTGGTACTGCAGGATGTGGCCCACCATCAGGATCCGCTTCTTCTTCTTCGCGAGAACGAGCAGCGCCTGGGCTTCCTTGACGTCCAAGGCCAGCGGCTTCTCGACGAACACGTCCTTCCCCGCCATCAACGCGGCTTTGGCGATGGTGGCGTGCTGGGCCGCGGGCGAGGCGATGGCGATGGCGTTGATGTCCTTCGACTTCAGGAGTTCGGCGAGCGACTTGATGGCCAAAGCTCCCGCGTACAGCTTGGGCACGCTGTCCAGGATCTTCTGGCTCGGGTCGCACACCGCACCCAGCAAACCCATCTGATGGAGATTGCGGGCGATGTTCTTGCCCCAGTAGCCGCAGCCGACAAGAGCGATCTTCATGGACGCCTCACCTGTTTCTTGGGACTTTGATGGACGACAGCGCGATCAGGCGGAGAGGAAGGTCTTCACCACCGACGCGATGCGCTCGACCTCGGCCAGAGGAAGCTCCGGATAGAGAGGCAGGCAGACCACTTCGCGCGAGAGATTTTCGGAGACCGGAAGATCCCCGACCTTGCCTCCGGCCGGGGACATGGCCGGCTGAAGATGGATGGGCCGCGGGTAGTGAACCGCGGTGGAGATGCCGTTCTTCTTGAGTTCCTCGATCAGGGCGTCGCGCCTGGGTGTGCGGACGGTATAGAGGTGCCAGGCCGACTTCGCTCCCGGCGCTTCCTTCGGAGTGATGAGACCGGGCACGCCCTCGAGCAGCTTGGAGTACAGCGCGGCGCGTTCGCGGCGCTCGTCGGTCCACTGCTGCAGGTGGGGCAGCTTGGCCCGCAGGATGGCGGCCTGCAGGGTGTCGAGGCGAGAGTTCGTGCCCACGATCACATTGTCGTACTTGTTGGTCCCGCCGCCGTGGTTCGCAATCTGGCGTACCTTGGCGATGAATTCCTTGTCGTTCGACACCACGGCGCCCGCGTCACCGTAGGCGCCGAGGTTCTTGCCGGGATAGAAGCTGAAGCACGCGGCGTGGCCGAGTGTGCCCGCGCGTTTCCCGTTCAAGGTAGCGGCGTGGCCCTGGGCCGAGTCCTCGAGCACGGGGATGCCGTGGTCGCAGGCGATCTTGTTGATCGCGTCCATGGCGCACGGATGTCCGTACAGGTGGACGGGGATGATCACCTTGGTCTTCTTGGTGATGGCGGCTTCGAGCTTGTTCGGGTCGAGGGTGTAGGTGACGTCATCGACGTCGACGAACACGGGGGTGGCCCCATTCAGGAAGATCGCTTCGCCGGTGGCGATGAAGGTATTGGCCACGGTGACCACTTCGTCTCCCGGGCCCACGCCATAAGCGCGCAAGGCGTAGATGATGGCGTCGGTGCCGTTCGCCACGCCCACGCAGGCTTCGGCGCCGCAAAAAGCTGCGAATTCTTTCTCGAAGGCGGTGCAGTCGGGGCCCTTGATGAAGGCCGTGGTGTCGACGACGCGAGCCATGGCCGCGTCGATGTCATTCTTGATCCGCAGGTACTGGGCCCGCAGATCGACCATCGGAATCTGGTTGTTCATGATGTTGGACTGTGAAGTCTACTTTCTAGGCTTTCCCCCAATACCTCCCAAGGAGACGGAAGTAGGCGGCGGAGGTCTTGAGGATCTTCATCTTGCTTTTGCCGAGGCGCTTCGATCCGTCGAGCATCATCGGCACTTCCGAAACGCGGAGCTTGAGTTTCGCCGCCAGGTGCAGAATCTCCACCTGGCTCTCGAAACCGTTCGATTCGAAGAGATGCCCGCCGAAGTTCTCGCGCAGCTTGAGCAGCGTCCGCCCGCGGTAGAGCCTGAAGAAGCTCGACAGGGTGGCTAGACCGGACAGCCCCAGCGTTTGCTTGACCAGGCCGTTCGCGATGTGGGACAGGCCCACGCGATGCGCGGCCGTGCCCTTGATGCCGCCTCCGAAGAGATAACAGGAAGCGAGAACGATGTCGTCGTCCTCGTGGCGGATCCGGCTCAACATCCGCGGCAGGATGGCGAGATCGCTGGTGCCGTCCCCTTCCAGGGTGAGTACGAGATCGTCAGGCTGGACGATCTTCAGGATGTGGGTAAAGCCGGTACGGAAGGCGGCGCCAGGTCCGAGGTTCGTGGGGTGGGAGAGGATCTCGATTCTCGGATCCTTCGCCTTCAACACCGCGGCCGTGCCGTCGGTGGATCCGTCGTCGACGAAGATCAGTCGATAAGGAGCGAAGGGTGCGAGGGCGGCGGCGAGCCGATCCACGAGGTGCGCGATGTTCGGCTCTTCGTTGAGAACCGGAACCAGGGTGTGGATCACAACAGGCCGAGGCGCTGCATCACGCCGCGCTGCCAGGCGATGGCCTTGGGCAGACCTTCCTCGAGATTCACTGAGGCGCGGAAACCGAGGATCCGCGCGGACTTCGTGCCGTCAGGGATTCGCCGCTCCACGTCTTCGTACCGGCCGAACGTCGCGTAGGGAATGAGGCGCACGTTCGGTTCCTCATCGGGCCGGATCATCTGCGAGATCATCCGGGCCAGACCTTCGATGGTGATCTCGCGGTCGATGCCGATGTTGAGGACTTCGCCGTCGGCGGCAGGGATATCGATGCCGCGCACGAAACCTTCCACCATGTCGTCGATGTAGGTGAAGCTGCGCGTCTGCTGGCCGGTGCCATGCACTTCGAGGGCCTCGCCTCGGAGCGCCTGGCCGATGAACACCGACTGCGGGCCGCCCCACCACGTGATGTTCTGCTTCGGACCGTACCCTCCGAAGAGGCGGAGGGCGACGCCTTCAAGGCCATACCGTTCGCGAAAAGCGAACAGAGCCTGTTCCTCGAACATCTTGGACACCGCGTAACTCCAGCGCCGCACCTTGGGCGAGCCGATCACCGAAGGCGTGTCCTCTTCGTTGAAGGGCACTTGAGGGTTGCGACCGTAGCAGTCGGAGGTGGAGGCGAGCACCACACGGCGCACACCGCATTCCTGAGCCGCGCGCAGGATGTTGAGTCCGCCCTCGCCGTTGATGAGCAGTGTGTCGAGGGCATCGGCGTGGCGGGGGATCTTGCCCGCGGCGAGATGAACCACCACCTCGGCTCCGGCGAATGCGCTCTTCAAGGCCGCAGGTTCGAGGATGCTGCCCTGGTCGAGCCGGAAGGAGGGATGGTCGACGGACGCGCCGAGGTTCTCGACGGTGCCGTGCGACAGGTCGTCGATCCCGTGAACCTGGTCGCCGCGCGCCAGGAGCCTTTCGGTCAGGTTGGAGCCTACAAAACCGGCCACGCCGGTGATCGCGATCTTCATCCAGTCAGTTTACCGGTCGCGGCGGCGGCAACAGTGGTCCTGCGTTAATCAATCGGCGTTCTCCGACCCCGCGAACCGTGCCTGCCGAGCCTCTCCTCTAGTCAAACTTTCTAGCTGCACTCGGTGAAGACTCACAAGCGCCAAGGCCAGCAAGATCGCCCCAAGACTCGGCAGGCTCCAGAGTTTCCACAAGTCCACCAAGGACAGGGGAAAGAGTCTGAGTACCAAGGGGTCTAGCAACCGCATGGGCGCCAGGAGGCCGAGAATACAGAAACTGAGTACGGCGAGGCGCGCCGCGGTTGGAGGCAGCTCCTGGCGCAGCATGGGCCGAATCAGGGCGATATAGCCCGCAACCACCAGGCAGAAGTAGTGGGTATGAGCAAAAGGGAGGCTGAGGATAATCACGGTCAGCACGAGAAGCTGCTCCGTGAGTTCCGGGCGATGGGTCGAGCGCCGTGCCACCAGCCCAACCCTCCGCCACAGGACGGCAACTACCGTAAGGACCGCAACGGCAACTAGCCCAAGCCCCACGCTGATGGCCGCCTCGGCGTCGGAAACGCGGGGAAACGCTGCCGTCTGTGAATCTTTGGTGAGGTCGAAAGTTGAGAAGGCACGGAGAGCTACCGCAATCAGGCCCTGATTGTTGAGATGCTGGTTTGCCCAACCCGTCGACGCAGCTGTGCCAAGTGTCTCGAAACCGTTCCACGGAAGGAAGCCCTTCAGAGCGGCTACCAAGGTTGCCGTCGCACCGAACGCGACCAACGCCATCGCCACCATGCGCCATCGGCGACGCCAGAGGAGATACGGCAACAGCATCAAGGGCAAGAACTTTGTGGCACCCGCCATCCCCAGTGCTGCGCCCGCCCGGCCCTCATGCGCCCGGGAGAGATAGAAACCCGCGAGAGACAGAAAGAACAACTCCGTGACCTCGACGTTGTTCTGTCTGAGGGTCTGCACCAAGGGGTAGAAATTGACCCAGGCGAACAAGGCGAGCGAAACCTCCCTGTCCGTTCTGGGGGCCGGGAGATAAGTCTGGATGAGGAGAAGAAAGGTGATGGCAAGAAGCAGATGGTTCATCACAAACGTGAGCCGCATTGCCAAGAGATCGGGGAGGGGACGCAGCACCAAGTCGTACAGGGCGAATATGGGGCCGTAGCCGAAGCCCTGCCCATTCCAGTGGGCTACCGATGTCTCCCGATTGGTCAACATGAAGAAGAAGTCGCCGCGGTGTTGAGAGACGATCGGGAAGTAGATCCAGCCGTAGGCGAAGGCGAGAAGGGCCAAAGTGCGGATGTATCTATCATGCACACTTTGTCTCGGCGATTGGGTAAACGGGCTCATCCCCTGGGTCATGCCTTGATCTATCTCTCGAGAGATAGCCGGAGTACCGTCCCGATCGCCCGAAAGACCTCCGTCCTTGAGATCTTCGAGCGGCCGTGACGACGCTCCTCGAAAATGATCGGGACTTCAGCCACCCGCCCTCCCGCCTTCAGGATCCGGAAGAGCATCTCGACCTGGAAGGAGTATCCCTCGGCCAGCACTTTGCCAAGGTCGATCTTGCGAAGCCCGTTCGCGGTGTAGCAGCGAAAACCCGCGGTGCAGTCACGCACATCGAGACCGAGCATTCCGCGGGCGAAGATGTTCGCGCCCTCGCTGAGGATGCGCCGGTGCAGACCCCACCCGCTTGTCCCGCCGTTTTCAACGTAGCGCGATCCGATTACCAGATCGAAGTTCTCCGCCTTCGCAAGGAACTCCGGTACGTAGCTCGGGCTATGAGAGAAGTCAGCGTCCATCTCGATCATGGCCTCGTAGCCTTCGGCTAGGGCCCGGGTGAAACCGGCGATGTACGCGGTCCCAAGGCCCATTTTCTGGGGACGGTGAATGGCCTTGACGCGAGAACTCCTGCCTGCCCAGTCGTCCACACGGTCCCCGGTGCCGTCAGGCGAGCCATCATCAACCACCATGACGTCAACGGCAGCCGGAAGGGCGAGGAGCGCCTCCAGCAGAGCGTCGATATTCTGAATCTCGTTGTACGTCGGGACGACGACGATGGCTCTCACTGTGCTCCCGGTGGCACGCTAGGCCAGGTCCCGCTGCGGATCGGTGGTGAAGAAATAGTTCAGGAACTCGGGGTGCCCTTCGATCGATTCCTGTGCGACCGGCCCGTCAGGGGCGAGAAGGAAGAACTGGTACCCCAGAGGGCGAAGCTCCGCCTCAAGAGCCGCGCCTTCGGCGCGTCCCTTCAACACCTCGCAGATGATAGCGGGGTGGTCGCGGCTCAGAACACCGCGCATGCCCCGCAAGACGCTTGGTTCCGTGGTCTCGGTGTCGATCTTCACAAGATCCACTCTCGACAAACCACGCTCATGGGCAAACCCGTCGATGGTCAATAGGGGGACATCAACGCCCGTGAGCCCCGGCACCCCCGCCATGAACGATTCGGAGAGGCTGGAACTTGTGGGCAAACCTCCTTTGAACGCCGCCTGCGAAAAGAAGAACCGCGCCGTGCCACTCGAATCGCTCACTGCCACATTCAGGCACTCGACGTTCTTCAGCTTGTTTCTTTCGACGTTCTCGAGCAGTCGGCGGTGGATGGCCTCCATCGGCTCGAACGCGTACACGCGCGCCTTTCGGTTGGCGAGCGCCGCGACCAAACTGAAGAAGCCCACGTACGACCCGATGTCCAGGATGACTTTGGACCGAACTGCAAGCCGGTAAAAGAGATCGATGGTGCCGCGTTCGTAGGCCTCCCATCCCTTCCAGAAGACCTGATTGGTGACCCAATCGTCACCATTACTGAAGAGATGCAGGGCCTCCCCGTTGGGCAGAGACTCGAAGACGTCACCGACTCGATGGAGATGGCGTGGAAAGACCTCTGGCGTGGTTCCCGACCACCGACACAAGCTGCGGACGACGTCGGTCGCGAGCTTATTGAAGGGCTGAGAATAGCGGAGGCGCTTCAGTGCGGCTTTCACGGCTGCGGGCCGGCCTTGTCGCGCTCTGCGCTCAAACTCGAATGCCTGCGGCCATACAAGAAGTACAGGGCGGTCCCAATGAGCAGCCACACTCCAAACCTCTCCCAGGCCACCGTCGGAAGGTAGTACATCGTGTAGAGACACCCCGCCGCCCCCAAAGGCGCCACGAGCCACACGAAGGGCACCCGGAAGGGCCGATGGCGATCCGGATCCTTGAGGCGAAGAGCCAGCACTCCGATGCACACCACCAGGAAGGCGAAGAGCGTCCCGATGTTGGTGAGATCGTAGGTCTCGTCGTCATCCAGGATGGTGGCGCCCAGCGCAACCACAAGACCCGTGACGATGGTGGTGATGTGCGGCGTTTGGTACTTTGGGTGAAGCTTGCGGAAGAAGGGCGGGAGCAAACCATCGCGGCTCATCGCGTAGAAGATCCGGGGCTGGCCGTATTGAAAGACCAGCAGCACGGCGCTCATAGAGATGATGGCACCAAACGAGATGATCACCTGGCCCCAGCCGATGCCCGCCATCTCAAAGGCGCGGGCCAATGGGTCGGAACCCTTGAGCTGGGTGTAGGGAACAATGCCCGTGGCCACTGCGCCCACGACCACGTAGATGACCGTGCAGATAGCGAGAGACCACAGGATGCCCCGGGGCATGGAGTGCTGGGGATCTTTGGTTTCCTCGGCCGCGGTGGAGATGGCGTCAAAGCCTATGTAGGCGAAGAAGACGATGGCCGCGCCGTTCATCACGCCCCTCCACCCATTGGGCGCGAACGGCACCCAGTTCGTGGGCTCGATGTAGAAGAAACCCACACCGATGAAGAGGGCCAGAACCGAGAGCTTGATGACCACCATCACGTTGTTGGCACGCGCACTTTCCTTCACCCCGATGACCAACAGCCAAGTTATAAGTCCGACAATGACGATGGCGGGAACATTAATGGCTATGTGGTGGCCGAAGACCACGGGCAGCTTGTCCATCTGCTCGGGGTAGGAGAAGGCGACATCGCGGTAGCTGTGGCAGAGCCAGAATGGAATCTCGATGCCAAAGAAACGCAGGAACGACGCGAAGTATCCCGACCAGGCGATGGCCACCGCCACGTTGCCCACCGCGTACTCAAGAATCAGGTCCCAGCCGATGATCCAGGCGACGAACTCGCCAAGCGTGGCGTAGGCGTAGGTATAGGCGCTGCCCGAAACCGGAATCATGGCCGTGAGCTCGGCGTAGCAGAGGCCGGCCAAAGCGCAGACCGCTCCGAGAAGCACGAACGACAGCATCAACGCAGGGCCGGCCCCGTATCGGATCACCGTTCCGTCCTGCCCTACTTCGCCCACGGCCGCGGTGCCAATGCTGGAGAATATGCCGGCGCCAATGACGGCGCCGATGCCCAGCATGACGAGGTCGAAAGTGTTTAGCGTCCGCTTGAGACCGGAACCGGGGGGCCCGGAGCCCGCGATCAACTGGTCGACTGTTTTTGTCTGGAATATGCTGGACATTGTCGGCTGAGGATCAGCGAGGAGAGTACTCGACCCGCGCGCCCGCCTGGAGCCCATCGATACCGAAGTCGGAGAAGAAGAGCGATTCGCGGGTGGTATAGGTCGTAAACAGCCCCAGCCGGGCACGACCCAATCGGATCCCCAGATCCGCACGTCCAATGTAGGCCACATCGTCACGCAAAGCGGTCGCCTTGGTTCCATCGTCCAGAATCACGTTGACCAGACCATCGCTCTTCACGGTCTCATAGGTGCCGCCAAGCCGAAGGTCGACACGGCTCGTGAGTAGGATGCTGATGTCGAGACTCAAACCGCGCCGCTCGAACGTCGGCAGGCTGCCGTCTACCGCGAAGGCGGATACCGCGGATTCTTGAGTGTACGACTCTCTTAAGGTGAGTCTTCTGCCTGCCTGCTGGGAAAGGCTTCCTCGAAGGTAGGGCTGGTTCTTCGAGGCACCACCCCCGGAGAGCTTGTTCCACCGGATGCCTGCGGTCACCTGGCCTTTCAACAAGCCGGTGGTCAGAATCCCCAGCCCGACGCTCTCCTGATGAAAGTTTCTGGTCTGTGCATTCGGGAACCTGGTGGCTTCATATCCCCCTTCGACAAGGAGAGATGACAACGGTGTCAACCGGTAGCGCAGTTCCGGCGCCGCAGCCAATCGGTTCGTTGTGAGCGCCGTTGTGAGATCGGCCCCTCGGAACTCTTGCCCTTTGTCGAGCTTCGTCCGATTGAGGACCGCCCTCGCCACCAAAGTCAATCGCCCCAAGTCCCGTTCGATCGTCCCAGACACGTTGTTTTGGGTCGAGACAACACGCGTATCCACCTCGAAGTTCGGTCGTGAGAAATCACGGCTTCCGGTAGTGGACAATGACGCGCGCGTTCCCGTCGTGGCCCAGAGCAGCGTGACCGCTCCGCCGCCTGTCCACCGCCGGAGGTCCTTGGTGCGGTGGAAGTAGAAGTACTGGGAGGAGCCTTGAATGTCCAGCATCCAGTGGTCATGAAACGGCAGGGCTATGTCCAGCCCAGGGCCCCCGGACGCCACGAAATCGGCTCGTCGTTCACGCTGGTATTGGACGTTGGTGTCCACGGCCAAACTGCCGATCTGAAACGTCGGCGTGATGATGAAGGGGCCGGCGGTGAACTGCCCGAGCGGAGCGCCGCTGTGCTTGGTCTGGGGCTTAGGGGAAGGCGCCGGAGCCGGAGCAGAGTCTTGGGCCTGGCTTCGGGCACCCAACAAAGCGAGAAACACACCAAGGGCAGCAACAACACGCATAGTTGGAGAGTAAACGAAGTCAGGGACATCAAGAAATGTCGATAAGATCGACCTCCAATGAAAATCCTCGTTACGGGCGCGGCCGGCTATCTGGGCAGCGTCCTCTGTGAACACCTGCTGGATGCTGGGCACGAAGTGCAGGCCCTAGACAGCCTGTACTACGGCGTTCCCAGCCTCTTCCACCTCGCCGCCAATCCCCGGTTCGAATTCACCTCCGCCGACGCGCGGGATGAAGGGGTGGTGGCCAAAGCCCTGAAGGGCGTCGATGCCATCATTCCTCTGGCTGCCCTGGTGGGCGCCCCGGCCTGCGATCGCGACCCGCTCTTCGCTACTTCGGTCAACCTTGACGCCATCCGGCTGTTGCTTCGCCTTCGCAGCAAGGAACAGCTGGTGGTGTACCCCACCACGAACAGCGGCTACGGCACCCAGACCGGCGAAATGTTCTGCACCGAAGAAACGCCCTTGGAACCGATCTCCCTTTACGGGCGAACCAAGGTGGACGCGGAGAAGGCGGTTCTCGACGCCGGCAACTCGGTAACGCTGCGCCTGGCCACGGTGTTTGGCATGTCGCCGCGCATGCGCCTTGATCTTCTGGTCAACCATTTCACGTACGCCGCGCTCACCGACCGCTATCTCGTGATCTTCGAGAAGGATTTCAAGCGCAACTACATCCACATCCGGGATGTGGCCGATGGTTTCCTGCACGTTCTGGCCAACGCCAAGGCCATGGACGGACGGCCGTTCAATCTCGGCCTCGACGACGCGAACCTTTCCAAGCAGGAACTGGCGGAGAAGATCCAGGCCTATGTGCCGAACTTCTATGTGCATTTCGGCGAGGTGGGTTCAGATCCCGACAAGCGGAACTACATCGTCTCGAACGAGCGACTCCGCCAGGCCGGTTTCGTGGCCAAGCGCAGCTTGGATGACGGAATCCAGGAGTTGATCAAGGGCTACCGGATGCTCGGCCGCGGCCTGTTCAAGAACATCTAGGTGATCGTCACACGAACGCCGGTACGCATCAGCTTCCTGGGTGGCGGAACGGACTACCCGGAACATTTCCTAAAGCACGGCGGCCAGACGCTTGGGGTCACCATCGACAAGTACTCCTACGTGTCGGTGAAGCGAATGGCCCCGCTATTCGACTACTCGATTCGCGTTGGCTATTCGCGGACGGAGACGGTTCACGCTCGGGACGAAATCCAGCACCCCTCGGTGCGCGAGTGCCTCCGTTTCCTCGACCTGCACGGGCCGCTGGAGATTCACTACATCGGTGATCTCCCGGCCCGTACCGGTCTGGGCTCAAGTTCTTCATTCACCGTCAGTCTGCTGAATGCCCTGCACGCGCTCAAAGGCGAGACGGTTTCCCAGCAGCAGCTTGCCGAGGAAGCGGTGCATGTGGAGCGAGAGATGATCCACGAGAACGTGGGGGTGCAGGATCAGTACACCTGCGCTCTGGGCGGGTTGCGACATCTCCGCTTTGAGACCTCGGGCCACGTCTCGGGCACGCCCGTGGATCTCCAGCCCTCGCGCATGAGCGACCTTCAATCGCACCTGATGCTCTTCCACACGGGTCTGGTTCGGCACGCTCATGAAGTGCTGGTTGAGCAGATGGAGAACACGCGGCAAGGCAAGGTGGCCGCAGACCTCGACGCTTTGTCGAGGCTGGTGGATGAGGGGCTCCACCTCCTGCGCTCCAGCCGCCCTATCGCCCAATTTGGCGAACTCCTTGACGCGGCCTGGCAGGCCAAGCAGCGCCTTTCTTCCCGCGTTTCGAACGACGGAATCAACGACCTCTATCGGCGGGCCCGGGGGGCTGGCGCCATCGGCGGCAAGCTGCTGGGCGCCGGGGGTGGCGGGTTCTTCCTGCTGTTCGTGGCCCCCGCCGATCATTCGTCCGTCCTGGAGGCGATTGGCGCTCAGGGACACATCGCGATCTCTACGGAAACCTCCGGGGCGCTCGTGGTCTACCAGGAACAATAGGCTCGCAGGTCCCACTTTGATGCGAACCGGGACTTTCGACATCCGACCCGCTCTCAGAGGAGACGCGGAATCGTATTTGCGGCTCATGAACCTCGGCGATTTCCGCCGAAAGAAAACCGCAGCCTATTTCTCCTGGTTCTATTTTGACGGTCCCCGCGAGACGATGTTGCTCCAGGCCTTCGAACCGGGCGGTCGGCTCGCTGGACAGATGGGTCTGCAGTTCCGCGAACTCGACGGCCTCAAGGCGGGCATGATCGTCGACATGGTGGTGGCGCCGGAGTTTCGGGGCCAGAGTAGCTTTCGGGAGATGGAGGCCGAGGCCGCGCGTGTCGCCCTCACCAAGGGTGCGTCCGCACTCACATCGTTCACCAACCCCATGGGGGAGAAGGCCCTGCTGCGGCTGGGATCATGGCGTCTGGGGGCCCAGATCGCCACGCTTGAGTGGACGGGTACCACCCCGGAGCCACCCGCCCCATACAGCCCTGCCCAGCCTCCCAAATGGCTCAGCTTCCCGCGACTCGACAGCGAGGAAGACTGGCGCTTCAGGCAGCACCCTGAGTACAAGTACCGACACTGGGCCGAAGCCGAGGGAGCCCTGTGGACAAAGGACTTCACAGACCAGACCACGGGCCGCACCTTCACGGATCTGGTCAGCGTGGGGGGGGGAGAGCCGACGCCACCGCAACTGTTGAGCGCCGTCGTCCGCGCTCTCAAAGATGCAGGGGCGAGCGTTCTCACCGCTTGGGCCCTGCCCGGGGTCCCCGACGCCCTCGCATTGGCTCAATTCGGTTTTCGGCCCGGTGACCAGCGACGGTCGCTCTGCGTTCGCTGGCTCACGCCTGAGGCTGAATCGCGTTGTGACGGGCTGGCTTGGGCGCTGTGTCAGGCGGACACCGAGGTCTTCTGACCCGAAGCCGCTGGCGGCCGTCCCGTATACTCAACCCTATCCAAATGACTGAGAATCCAAGGGTAAACCTCAAGGGTGCGCGTGTTCTGGTGACGGGTGCCTCGGGGTTCATGGGCCGAAGTCTGGTGCCGGTTCTGGACACCCGCGGGGCCTTGTTGAGCACCCCCAGCAGGAAGGACTACGACCTGCGTGAGCAGAGCCAGGTCCGCGCCATGTTCGCTGAGATCAAGCCGGAAATCGTGATCCATCTCGCCGGCCTGGTGGGGGGCATCCTGGCCAACAGGAAGGCCCCGGCGGACTACAGCCAGCAGAACCTCCTGATGGGCACCCTGATGGCCCACGAGGCTTACGTAGCGGGCGTTCGGCGCTACGTCACATTGATTGGCGGCTGCAGTTACCCGCAGAAAGCCCCCAGCCCCATCGCGGAGACGGCGTTGTGGGAGGGATATCCGCAGCCAGAGAGCGCCCCCTACTCGCTGGCCAAACGGATGCTGGTGGTTCTGTCGCAGGCCTATCGCACTCAGCACGGCTTCGATTCCATCGTGTTGGTTCCGGGGAACGTTTACGGCCCCCACGACAACTTCGACCTCGAGAACTCCCATGTGATTCCGGCGCTGATCCGCAAGTTCGACCAAGCGCGGGCCGATGGATTGAAGACAGTGGGTGCCTGGGGCACGGGCAAACCGACTCGGGACTTCGTCTACGTGACCGATGCCTGTGAAGGAATCGTCCATGCGGTGGAGACCTATTCCGGGCCGGACATCATCAATATCTCCTCAGGCAACGCAATCACCATCCGCGAGCTGGTGGAGACCGTGGCCGAGACCGTGGGCTACCAGGGTGATGTGGTCTGGGACCCGACCAAGCCCGACGGCCAGATGGAGAAGGGTTTCGATGTCACCCGGATGCGGGACTGGCTGGGGGTGGAATGCTCCACCACTCTTCGCGAGGGCCTGCGCCGGACCTACGAGTGGTACAAGAGCCGTCCGTCCGAAGTGCGGATGGCCACGGCGCTTTGACGGGGTGACGTCCCAAGCCCTATCGGCCGACGAAAGAGCCAGACGCGCGCGCCTGAGCGGCTTCACCGCTGTGCTCGTACAGGGCGTGGCCATGCTCACGAGCATTGTCTCGGTACCGCTGACGGTTTCATACCTGGGGCCCGAGAGGTACGGGATCTGGCTGACCCTCAATAGCGCACTGATGTGGCTCTATCTCGGCCAGATGGGTTTGGGCGGCAATGCCTTGGTGACCCGCCTATCCAGAGCGCTGGCGGACGAGGACGATGCGGCCGCGGGGGAACTCGTGTCCACGTCGTTTTTCGCCCTGACCGGAATCGCTGTGGGCGTTGGCCTCGTACTCATGACCCTGACCTGGGGGGCAGATTGGCGAGTCCTCTTCAATGCGTCCAGCGCGGTGTCCGCGGCCGAATTGAGTCTGGCGGTCTGGTGGTCGCTGTTCCTGTTTCTGGCCCTGTTTCCAAATACGGTCATCGACGCCGTCTTCGTTGCTCATCACGAGGGTTATCTCGCAAATGGCTGGTCTCTGGGGGCCAACCTTCTGTCTTTCGCTGGGCTGATCTACGCGGTTTCCACCAAGGCTTCTTTGCCCTGGCTCGTAGTTGCCGTTTTCGGGGCTCGCCTGGTGGGCGGGCTCGGCGCCGCCCTGAATCTGTTCGCGCGACGACCGGCGCTTCTTCCTGACCTGCGGCGCTTCTCGCGCACCCGACTCCAGTCCCTCTCCGGTCTGGGTGGCCGATATCTGGTGGCCCAGATCACCAGCATGGGGATGTTCCAGAGCCAACCCTTCATCATTAGCCAGATCCTCGGGCCAAGCGCCGTGGGCGTCTTCGCTGTGACCCAGCGGCTGGTTTCGCTGCCTCTCATCGTGGTTCAAAGTCTGGCCAACGCCCACGTCGCTGCATACGCGCATGCGTTCTCGAAACGCGAGTTTCGCTGGCTGCGGGACGCGTTGGCTCGCAGCACGCTCCTCGCGGGCCTCGCCACCTTTCTCGTTCTGGTAGCCGTAGGCGCGGTGGCACAGCCGCTGATCAGGGTGTGGGCAGGTCCATCCCTGGTGCCGGATGGCTGGCTGGTGTTTTGGCTGTCCATCTACACGGTCATTGCCGCCGTCGTGACGCCGGCGTCGTCGGTCCTGTATGCGACTGAGCGCGTCGGACGGCAAGCCCTCTACGGCATTGTGAACGCCGGCCTGACCGTGGTTCTTGGCATACTCTTCACCTTTCAGTGGGGTCTGCCCGGTCTGGGCGGCGCCATGCTTCTGGCTATTGCTATCGTCAATCCCATCGCGCAATGGCGCGAGTTGCGGGCGGCGGGAATCTTGGATGCGAAGGAGACGGACGCGTGAACATCGGTTATGGCTTGTCGAGGATAGAGTGCTCACTGCGAAGCCTCATGCCAGGGACGGATCCGGGAGAGATCGCCGAGATCGCAGCGTTGAAAAACCTCAAGCCGAACTCGGGAGGTTTCACCCCAGCCTCCAGCGAAGTCAAGGGCGCCGAAGAAGTGGTGGCCAAGGCCACCGACGGTAAGCGGCGGGCCGTGGGCATGGATGGCTTCGAGGGCATGGCCCTCGACGACGCCTTGGCCTACGTGAACGAGCGGAAGCATTTCAGCTTCTTCGCTCAGTCGAAGGCCATCGCCCGCATCGCACGACGCGTGGAACCGGCCACGCCTTCGATCCTCGAGCTGGGCTGCGGGGGCGGGGACATGAGCCAGTTCTTCGGAATAGTGGGAGTTCCCAACTACGTCGGTGTGGAAGGCAACGCCCTGGCCTTCAAGTTCTCGCCCTACATAAGGCGCCGCCCGAGGCATTTTCACTGCCTGAACCTGCAGCAGGAGATCGACTTCGCCCGCACATTCGCGGTGGTCTGTTCCTTCGAGGTGCTTGAGCACATCCCCGAAACCTCGCTCGACGGAATCATCAAGACCATCAGAAACCACATGACGCCGTCCTCCGTTTTTCTCGGCACGGCTTCGCTGCAGGACGATCTCGACGTTCACATCACGGTCAAGGAACGTCCGTTCTGGCTGGACGCATTCAAGCGGCACGGCTTGGTTCCGCATCCCGAGGCCTCCTCATGGCAGGCCGAGATCGAAGCGAACCACGCCTTCAACTGGGATGCGAGCAACACCAACGTCTTCGTCCTTCGACGCGAGGCCTAAGTGACGGCACCCCGACCGCTGGCTTTTCACCACACCGAGGTCGCCCCCGAGGCGATCGACCGCGTGGTGGCGGTTCTGAAGTCCGGCTGGCTGAACGAGGGAGCGGTCACCAAAGAGTTCGAGGAACTGCTGACCCTTCGCCTCGGCCTGGTAGGCCCGGTCGCGGTAAACAGCGGAACTTCTGCGCTGCACCTGGCGCTCCTCGTGGCCGGGGTCAAGGAAGGCGACGAGGTTGTGATTCCGGCGCAGACCTTTGTGGCCACAGGCACGACGGTGCTGATGTGTGGGGCTAGGCCGGTTTTCTGCGACATCGACCCCGCCACCGGGAATATGGACCCAGAAGCGCTTCGGAAGCAGGTGTCACCGAGAACCAAGGCCGTGGTTGCCGTCCATTGGGGTGGAGCGCCTTGCCCTCTCGACCAGCTGAGCGACATCACTAAGTCGGCTGGGGTACCCCTGATCGAGGATGCGGCCCACGCCTTGGGAGCTACGTATCGTGGCGAGGCGATCGGGGCGATCTCACCGCTCACGGCGTTTTCGTTCCAGTCCATCAAGCACCTCACCACCGGAGATGGCGGCGCGCTCTGTTGCCTCAATCCCGCCACCGAGAAGCGGGCGCGGGCCCTGCGCTGGTTCGGCATCGACCGGGGGGCCAGCCGTCCGTCGTTCCTTGGCGCCCGGGACTACGACCTCAAAGACCTCGGATTCAAGTACCACATGAACAACATCGCCGCCGCCCTCGGCATCGGCAATCTGGCCGCCTTTCCAGACCAGCTGGCGCGACGGCGGGCGAATGCCGCCCGCTACGGCAAGGCTCTTGAGTCCATCTCCGGCGTCACACCTCTCCGCCTCGAGGAAGGGGCGGAGCACGCCTACTGGCTTTACACTTGCAAAGCCGCGCGTCGCGACGAGTTCGTGAGGGCCATGACTTCGCGGGGCGTTCCCGTATCGGTGGTGGACCTGGGAATCGACCGCAACTCGCTGTTCGGAGACTACCGATCGGATCTCCCGGGGCAGCGTCACTTCGACGAGACTCAGGTTTCCCTTCCCGTCCACAATGGCCTGGCCGATGAGGATGTCGAGCGAGTGATCGATGCGATTCGCGCGGGCTGGTAAAGGTGAGTGAGGGCCGGGTCGCTGTCGTCGCGTCGGGGCTGAGAGACATCGGGGGACACAACTACTCGTACACGCGGGAGGTGGAGGGCGAACTCAAGGCGCGTGGCTTCACGGTAGACGTGCTGGCGCATCGGCTCCTGCCGGAGAGCCTCCGAATGGAAACCGGCTATCGACCCGTTTTCTCGAAGGGAACCTACGACTTCCCTTACGGAGCCAACGCTCTGCATTCGATGGTGAAGTTGTGGCTCCAGGCCCGCGTGTACGCTGAGGAGTTGCGCGTCGGGCTGACGCTCGCTCCGCCGCCGCGGATAGTGTTTTGTCACACCCTCTCGGACTTCGAACTCGTGGGATGGAGCCGGTTTCTGAGCCGACGACCGCTGCCCTGCCCCCTGGTTCTGATGTTGCGCGAGACTCCGGGCTACGCGAGCGTCGGCCTCTACCGACGCTGGCTGCACCCCTACACGGGTCTTCGGGCTCGGAGTCTGCGCTCCATCAACCGGCACGCGCAGGCGGGTTTCGTGCTTGCAACCGATACGGACGCATTGTCGGCCGATTACGCGAGCATCTTCAACGGCAAGATCAGGACCTTCCCGATCCCTCTGGGCAAAGGTTTGTCCGCAGATGGCGGCTACAAGACCGACGGGGCCATCACGCTGGGATACCTGGGCGATTGCCGAGCTGCCAAAGGGTTTCCCCGACTGGCTCCAATGATCACCGAGGTTCTCGGGTCTGACTCACAACATCGCCTTCGTTTCTTGATCCAGCTCTACCGGGGCACCTTCCACTCGGGCCAGAACCCTCCCGGGTGGGAGGAAATCGAGCGCTTGGCCGAGAGGTTCCCTGGCCGCGTCGAGACCGTGAAAGGCGTACTCGACGATGCCGGGTACCAAAAGCTCATTTCGTCGCTGAATGCATTCTTAATTCCCAATGATCACCCTGCGTTTCGCGCCGGCTCCTCCAACGTCTTTTGTGAGTCGGTCGCCGCCGGCAAGCCGGTGGTGGTGGCTGAGGGAACCTGGATGGCGACCCAACTCGCCCGATACGGCGGCGGCCGCGTCTTTTCACTGGTTGATCCCGTCGATTTCGGACATGCGGTTCTGAAGTTGGCGCAAGACTGGGAAACGGTTCTCAGCCTTGCCCAGAGCTTCGCCGGAGAATGGCGTGCGCAGCACAACGGCGCGCGCCTCGTCGATGCCCTGCTTCAAACAGATTCGAGGCACGCGGGCTCATGAGACCCTCGGCCAGCGTCATCATCCCCACCCACAATCGGCCCGCTGCCGTGGCGGAAACCGTGAGCCATTGCCTGGCCAGCGCCGAGCGTTCGGGGGCCGAAGTGGTGGTGGTGGACGACGGCAGTTCGCCTCCTGTGGTTCTTCCGACCCACACCCTCCTGCGCATCGTTCGCACCCCTGGGGGCGAGCGCTCGCGTGCACGTAATCAGGGGGCCCGTGCTTCCCTGGGAGAGTTGCTCATCTTCGTCGACGACGACATCTCGGTAATGAGCGGGTTCGTCGAACAGCACCTACGCGTATCGGAGGAGTTTGGCGATGTCCTCGGGGTGGGCAGAGTTTCTCTGCCTCCGGAGTGGGCATCCACGCCCTTCGGCAGATTCCGGCGCACCATCGAAGAGCCAAGCCAGAATCGTGAACGGGGGTTCGTGGCCCGAGACAATTTCTGCACCGCGGCGAACATGTCCATCCAAAGGCGCACTTTCCTCGTGCTGGGCGGCTTCGATCCAGCAATCCTCAGCGGAGAGGACCAGGATCTCGCGCTTCGATTCTCGGCGGCTGGCGGCAAGATCGCCTACCTGCCGGAGGCGGATGTGATTCACCGAGACAGCGTCGGGGACATTGCGGCCTATGGACGGAGGCACGAGTGGGGAGCCAGGGCGCTCGCTCCGTTCTTGAGACGCTACCCAGACCGACCCGAGAATTCCCTTCGTCTAGCGACGGCAACGCCCCTTTCGCAAGCTCGGTGGCCTTTTGAAAGCGGAAGGATCCTCGTCCGACAAGCGCTCTCCGGCATGTGGGCAATGGCCTTCATTCGTGGGCTGATCTCCGCCGCGCAGCGGGCAGGGGCCGGGGACCCTCTTCTTTTTCCTCTCTATCGCACTCTGCTGGGCCTCCACCTGTTCCGGGGCTTTCGGGCCGGTTTGGCCGCTGTGGTGACGCCCCCGCCACTCCCGCAGCCTCTCCGGGTCGCTGAGCAATTGCCCGGGCAGACCGACTAAGCTCCCTGTTTCCCTAATGTCCGAAGCACCCAAGAGTTCAAAGACGCTTGTCGCCATCCCGGCATTCAACGAAGCCGTGACTATCGCCGACGTGGTGGGGCGCGTCCGCCAAAGCCTTCCCGACTTCGATCTTCTCGTGGTCAACGACGGCTCGTTGGACCAGACGGAGAACGTGCTCCGCGGGATGGGCGTCACGACGGCCAGCCATTTGTGCAATCTTGGTTATGGTCGGGCCATCCAGACGGCGGTGAAGTACGCCCATCGGTTCGGGTACGAATCGCTGATTACACTCGACGCAGACGGACAGCATCAGCCAGAGCAAGTGTTGGCCCTGTTTCGTGAGTTTGAATCTAGTCAGGTCGACTGCCTGGTCGGTTCCCGCTTCGTCAAGGGTCACGACTACGGGGAGGCGCCGCTGGACCGCCGGATGGGAATGATGCTGTTCTCTTGGCTCACCCTCGTTTTCGCCGGAAAACGGATCTACGACACCACGTCGGGCCTCAAGGCGATCCGATCATCGGCTTTTGAAGCGCTGTCGCGGTGGCACTTTGTGGATTTCCATGCCGAGGCTCTCGTCTACCTGAGTCGGCTCGGCTTCAAGGTCGCCGAATTCCCAATTACCGTGCAGGAGCGACGCGCAGGGGTTTCGATGTACTCGCCGCTCAAGGCGATGGTCTACCCTGCCAAGACCGCGCTCATGGTCCTGCTCGCGGTTGTGCATGCCCGGTACTCGGGGCAGAGGGCAGGCCAGTGACCACTCTTGGTGCTGTCCTTTTACTCGGCGCTGCAGTACTGACAGCGCTTTGGGTTCTTGACTTGGTCCGTCGCGGAAGGTTGTACGTTGGTTACGGCATTGTCCTGTTGGCGTTAGTCATGGTGATAGGCGCCGTGTGCACAGTTTCGCCGGCCCGTGCCCTGTTCGGTCAGGCCCTGGACGCGCTGTTTCCCCGCGAGCCTCTCGCGGTGATCGGACTCGGGGCACTTCTGTTGCTGCTCATCTACGTGCTCCACCAGCTCTCCATCCTCTCTGATCGCGTCGCGCGGTTGACGCAGGAGATCGCCCTGCGCGAGAGTAAGAGCGACGGATCGGGACGCCAGCAAAGATGAGCCGGGCAAGGGCCGGCGAGTGGCTGGTTCTGGCCGTTCTCTCGGGGCTTGCGCTCTATCACTCCACCCTTCTGGGCCAGGGCGCCCTCGCCTTTCCCGACGAGCACCTCTATCGAAAGGCGCTTGACTCCGCCCAAGCCATCACAGATGGAGAGTTCAGCAAGGCGGCTGCCTCCTTGTCCGGGTGGGGTTCGCGCCCCGCAGAATATCTGGCTCGACTCCCGGCGGCATTTGCCCAGCTCGCAGCCCAGCATTTTACCGGCCTCAGCCCTCTGAGTCCTGCGTCTCTGCCTATCGTCACGGCGCAGAATGTTCTCGTCTCCTTCCTCCTCGGACTCGCATTCTTGCGGGTATCCCAGCGCCTGCTGTCGCCCTCGGCGGCGGTCCTGGCCACAATCGCGTTCTCTCTGCTCACGGTAAACCACGTTTGGGTTCGCCATGTGGTGCCCTACGACGTCGCCTTGCTGGCCCATCTGTTAGCGCTCCGAATGGGTATAGAAGTCCCACTCGACGCCCCGGCACCGGGATTTCTGCGGCGCGCCCTGGTCGGGGGCGGTCTTGCCGTTTCGCTTATCCTGATCTATCCGGTCGCCTTCCACAACGTGCGCAGCCTGGGCCTCCCAATCGCGGTTGGCGTCGTCCTTGCCATCGGTGGCCTTGCGCTCTGGCTTGGCCGGACAGAGCCGCGGACGGCCTACCGTCGTGCGCTTCAAACGGGGCTGATCTCCGGCTTGGCGCTTGCCTTCTATCCCGCTTATTACTCGTTCGTCCCCGCCCTGGGGATCTTCATCGTGCTCGGCGGGCGCACCGACCGAGTGTTCGCCGTCTCGGCCGCAACGCTGAGAAATGGTGTCGTGTTCGCATCAGGCGCCTCGCTCGTAGTCTTTGCGTTTGAGGTTCTGGCGCGCCTGGGTGAGGTGTCCTACCTCGGCGGCGCACGCTTGCTGGCCTCAACCATCACTCAGGGCGCTTTCGACGAGGGCTTTGTGTTCCTGGCAAAATGGCTGTGGGCTGTTGATGCCTCCGCAGCGATGTGGTTGCTCCCGGCAGGGGGGGCCGGGGCCATCCTGCTGTTTTGGGCTCGATTGGCGAATGGCCTTGCGGGGGAAGGGGCGGTGCTCGCGAGGCTCTGCTCGATTCTCGGGGGCTTCTACCTGGTCTATGGGTTCCAGTCGGTGGTTCTTCACCGGATGGTGTTCACGGGCCGCTACGCGCGCATCTATCTCCCCGTGCTGCTCTGGCTTGCCGCGTACGGCCTGTCCAGAATCGCGCCTTCGGGACTTCGGCACGGAGCGTTCGCCCTTGCGGGGGCGCTTTCGGTTGCTAGCTTCGGGCAGTTTGCCGCCAGCTATCGCGAAGTCGGCTATCCGGCGGATGTTCTCCGCGCCCTCAGAATCGGCTATGAGGACGTCACAAGAGAAAACGTGCGCCACGAGTTCGCGATACTCCCCAACTACAACCTGCCCGTCAAGGCCATGACCGAGGCCGCGCCGTATGTGACGGTGCCAGGCGACAAGAACTACATCCTCTTCAACTTCGCCCTCCCTGGTCTGGACGAGCCCGCGCTCCCAGAGCTGAAAAAGCCGGGACGAGACATCTTGATCCATGACTCGCTCCACTTTTGCTCATTCACGTCCACCGCGTGGGAGGGGTATCCGGAAGCCAAGCGGACCGAGCTGACAAGCAGGCGATATCGACTTTTGGTATTCCGGCGACAGGCGGATGGCGGGCCGTCAGCACCTCAAGAAATCTCCCCTGTTGGTATCGTCCTTGAGCGATGAACGTTGCCATGCCCTTGACCCGTCAGATTCCGTTTAACCGCGCAGCCTTCTCGGATCAGGAATTCGAGTACATGCGCAAGGCCCTGAAACACGGCCATGTTTCCGGCGACGGTCCATTCACCCGAACGGTGTCCGAACGTCTCCAAAGCATATTCGGCGCGAAAAGGGCCCTACTAACCCCCTCCTGCACGGCCGCACTCGAGATGGTAGCGCTCCTTCTCGAGGTTCAGCCGGGGGATGAGGTGATCGTGCCCGCCTTCACCTTTGTCTCAACCATCAACGCCTTTGTCCTACGGGGAGCAAGGCCGGTCTTCGCGGACATTCGACCCGACACTATGAACATCGACGAAAGCCGCCTTGAGGGGCTGATCTCGCCACGCACGCGAGCCATCGTGGTAGTTCACTACGCCGGCGTGGCCTGCGAGATGGATACGATTCAGGAGATCGCGGCCCGCTACCGGATAGAAGTCGTCGAGGACAACGCGCACGGTCTTTTCGGCTCGTATAAGGGAAGACCCCTCGGCTCTTTCGGACGGTTCTCCACCCTCAGCTTTCACGAAACGAAGAACATCACCTGCGGCGAGGGCGGGGCACTGATCCTGAACAATGAGGCCGACGTGGAACGGGCCGAGATCATCCGTGAAAAGGGCACCGACAGAAGCCGCTTCTTCCGCGGTCAAGTGGACAAGTACGGATGGGTGGACATCGGCTCGAGCTTCCTTCTCTCGGACCTCCTTGCAGCCTGCCTGCAGGCGCAACTTGAGCGTGCAGGCTCCATTCAGGCCAATCGTCGTCAGGTCTGGGACACCTACCACGAGGGACTGGCGACCTGGGCCTCAGGGATCGGCGCCACCCTGCCCATCATCCCGGAGGAATGCGGGCAGGCGTACCACATGTTCTATTTGCTGATGCCATCGCTGGAAGCGCGGCAATCCCTGATCGCGCGTCTGAAGGAAGCAGGGATACTGGCGGTCTTCCATTATTTGCCACTCAACCGCTCAGTCATGGCGGCTCGTCTGGGCGTCGATGGAGCGTGCCCGGTGACCGAGGACATCAGCGACCGGCTGTTAAGACTCCCCTTCTACATCGACCTCTCCGCGGTAGACCAGCAGCGAGTCATCGACGCAATTACCGCCGTCGGATGAGGAGGGCTGGGATCAGGCCGGGCTCTCGATCACGTAGGCCTGCTGAATGCCCATCCCTCCGCCGGAGAACTCCCTCTCGAGTTCAAAGAAGCGGGCGTTGACCGGGTTTGAATACCCGGGGTACTGGTCGGCCTTTGTCACGAGGTCGCGCAGAAAACGGGATCCGAGGTAGTAGACGGATGAAAACTCCTCAACGCGGAAGGGAAGCCCCCGCGATTTGAGCCACGCCTCGAGCCGGTCCTTCTTGAGATACCGGTTGAAATCGTGCTCGACGAGGGGGGCAAGGCCGCACAGGGCTCGAATGGCATTCAAGAGGCACAGGGGCTCCCAAAAGGCCTCCGACAAGACCACCTTGCCGCCTGGACGCACCACCCGGAGACACTCCTCGATCCCGGTGACCTGCTGCTTCCAGGTAGGAAGGTTGATCAGGACGCGAGTGGTGTACACCACATCGAAGGCGCTGTCGCCAAAAGCCAGCGCTCGAACATCGCCTTCGCTGAACTCGATGTCGCCCACGAGGCCAGACTGAACGTGGGCACTCTTCGCAGCCGCGATCATGGCGGGAGAGAAGTCGATGCCCACGATGGACTTCAACGGCCGGGCCTTCCACTGCCGAAGCGTGGCGTGCGCGTTGGCGCATCCCACGTCTAGAACGCGGTCGCCGTCGCGGAGCTCGTTCGCGATAGCTTCGACCTCGAGGTCAACCGCGAACTGGTCGCCCCACGAGGCATCGGCTGCGGTGCCGAACTGCTGGGCCTGGGACTCCCAGAAATCGAGGATGAAATCGCCTGTCATTTATGAAACCTCATTAGCGTGGGTGCCGATCCTTTGCCGTACCCCGTAGGCAGGCTTGCGCATCGATCGGAAGTGAATTCTCGCAATGTACTCACCGATGACGCCGAGAGCGACCAATTGCGCACCCGAGAATATGGCGAGGGACGAAGCAAGGAAGGGAAAGCCGGGGGCGCTGTAGCCTACGACGAGATAACGACCAACGACCCAGAGCAGCACCAGCACACCGAAGCCGCTCGCTAGGAGCCCCAGCAGGGTGGCCAATTGAAGTGGAAGAGCGCTAAAACCCGTGAGCATGTTGATGGCATGGCGAGCGAGGCCGCGAAGCGGATAGTTCGACTGGCCGTGGGCCCTCGGATCGTGACGAACCTTCACCGATGAGAAGCGCTGGGTGCCCCAACTCAGGAGAACATCAATGTTCACAAAGGGGCCCTCGACCACTTCGAAAGCGTCCCGCAGTTGCGTGCGAAAAACCCTGAAGGCGCTGGCGGTACCAGCAAGGCGTATTCCCATTGCTTGCTGAAGGAGCCACTTCGCCAACCAGGAGGCAACCCCCCTTAACCACCCGTGTTCCGGGGCCTGCGGGACCGCATAAACGACGTCAACCTCAGGCTTCAATTGCGCAAGCACACCGGCGATCTCTTCGGGAGGGTGTTGAAGGTCATCATCGATGGTCACAATGGTGTCGCCACGCGACTCGCGGATCCCACAAAGCACCGCGTTGTGCTGCCCGTAGTTCCTCATGAGATCGATGGCCCGGATCGCTGGGGACGCCTGCTGAAGCTGCTGAAGCTGCTGCCAGCTCCGGTCCCGGCTTCCGTCATTCACCAGGATGATTTCGAACGGTTCGCCCCAGGTTTCAGCACTGGCCAACAACCGCTCGCCCAATGCCCGAAGGGTGGCCTCACTGTTGTAGACAGGCACGACGACGGAAATCACAAGAGCCGTACCTTCCACGTGCGCATCCGTGGGAGCGGCCGAATCGAGAGATGCACCTCACCATTCTAGCTATGTTGCATCAGAGGCGTCGAAGGAAGAGCCTCCCTTCCCACTAACGGGCACGCGCGCTCGCCAAGCCCCGGACCACTGGGTGGCGTTGGACACCAGAATAGTGGCGCACAAGAAGAGCAGGGGGTACGCCATCACCAGATACCGGTACTCGACCAAGCGCAAGACCAACGGAAATCCCAAAGTATGGCCGAGGGTTGCCACCGCGACGGGGAGGGCGAGGTGTGGCACCCGGCGGCTGGTGAGGAGAATCCAGATGGCGGCCGGCACACCCAGCAACACCGCAGCAGCATGGAGAAGGCTCTGGAGCAATTTGAATGATCTCTCGCTCATGCTCAGCTCGGAGAACGGCCGCGGGAAGAGGTTGTATGTTCCCGAGTGCCCAAGGTACGCGACAAGAAGTCGCAATGGCGCCACAAGATGGTATTCCAGCGGGCGCTCGGCGATGTACGAATGCCCGCACTGGGCGAGCCCTCTTGATGCCTCGACCTGCGCTTCCTTGCGAACACTTGCCTCGGTGGTGGTTCTGGCAACGCGGTAGGCGTGCCTGACCGCCTTGAGTTTTTCCTGATTACAAGCCTGGGTCGCCACCCGCGATGCGAGATCGCTCTGGTCGGGGGGGAACTGAGGCTGTGGGGGCAGGTTCTGACCGGCCCACGGATCGAACCATCGCACCTCTGCCTTTGGATTCCAGGAGACAAAATCTCCGCCGATTGTCTGCATGTATGTCCGTAGTGCAACGAATTCGGGGGGATAGGCGTAACCGCCATTGAGACCGTCCTGAAGAGGAATGAGCCGACCGGTCACCGCAAGATTTCTCTGAGTCCAAGTCGAAAGGAGGATCAGGAAGGGAAGGAGGATCGCGAGGCCGACTCGGAGAGCGTAAAGCGGCGACGCCTTGTATCTCGCGAAGGCGACCCAGGCCAGGCTGACGGCGACGGCAAGAATCCATCCGAAGTAGAAGGCCTTGAGGAAGCCGACCCAAGCCAGAAGCGACCCTCCCAGCAACAGACACCCCCACTTCCGCACCTCGAGGCCTCGGGTGCATATCCAGATCCCCAGGAACGATCCAGCGGCCGCGAGGCTCTCTGTGGCCAGCTGGTGATTCCATGTTGAGACTCCCGTGCTCAGGAGATACAGGAGGCCCGCGGCCCGGACAATACGGAGACTCAGCCCCAACTGGTCAGCGAACGCAAGAAAAGCGACGACGGTGAAGCTATCGAGAAGTGTCTGGAAGCATTGCAGCAGGGCTTGGCTGTCGATGCTGGAGAAGAAAAGCCGGAAGAGCCCATATGGGAGAAGCATTCCGGGCATGCGCGCGGCGACAGTCTCGGGTCTCGCTGGGTCCCAGGCATAGGTCCCGGTGTCGATCAACGTCTCGATGCTCTGAATGTAGACGATGGCATCGCCAGCCAACACGGGCGAACCGCCCAGAAGCAGGAGGTAGGCGCCCTTCACGGCCACGGCGAGCAGAAACCACCCGAGGAGTTCACGCCTTGAGAAGCGGAGTCCGCTCAGCACTGTTCCCTGCTCAGTTGTCGTAACGAGTGCTGTCCCGGGCCAGAGCTTGGATCATTTTGTTCCAGTCCGGTAGAGCGAGGGGGATCTGTCGAAGAAGGCCTCGCGCATCCAGTGAGCGATCGCAAACCACTGAATCGTCCGGCTCCAGGGAGGCGCGACATTCGTAAGCGTCGTTCACGAGCTCCAGCAACCGGAATTTTGAGATTGGCTCTCCACCCAGGTGCCAGATTCCGTGGAGATTGGGAGCTTGAAGAGCGATGCGGCTCATCAGCCCGGCCAGGGCCGGCGCCGTGAAGCCATTCATTACCGCTTTTGAATAGCCCCGAACCGTTGTGCCGCGACGCGATAGAAACCACTCAACCAGGCTTCGCCGGGTTCCGAGTTCACGACCCACCACGCAGGTTCTCAGATTCAACACATGCGGGACCAAAACCTCGCCAAGGAGCTTCGAGCGCCCATAGAGATCCTCGGCATCTGGAACGGCTGTCTCGTTATAGTACCCGGCTCGTCCGGAGAAAACGCCATCTGTGCTGACGTGAAGCACACGGATCCCACCCGCCTTGCAGCGATCAGCAAGGCGGCGAGGGAGTATCGAGTTAACCTCGATGCATTCCTTCTCGGCGCGTTCGGGGCGAAGAACTGCTATCGCGTTAAAGACGACATCGGGCCTGCTTGACCGCAGGACACCGTCGAGTTGGGCATCGTCGGTAGCGTTGAAGCCGGAGAATGTGGTGCTCTCTTGGAAGACCCCGGCGGAAACATAGTCCGCATAGCAACGGCGAAGGGTGCCAAAGGTCTCTCCGTGCTCCCGCAGCTCCATCACAAGGCGGTGGCCCAGCATCCCGCCCGCCCCCAACACCAGGAATCTCAATGCGGGTCGCGTTGGGCCGGCAGGAGATCGTTGTCGATCAACAGTTGTTCGATCTCGCGTTTGGTGAGTTGCCTGGCGTGGTTGCTGCTGAGCGGCACTTCCTGCTTTCCCGGTTCGAACCGCTCTTCTCCGCTTGCGTATCGACGAATGCGCCAGTACTGGCCGTGTTGGGAAGACCGGCGCATCTCTTCTCCAGAGATCAGGCTCTCGTGCAGTTTTTCCCCTGGCCGGATTCCCACCTCTTCAACGCCTGTCACCTGGCCGTTCCGGGTCGTCATCTCTGCCAGCACCTCGGCGAGATCCCAGACGCGGAAGGCCGGGAGATCGAGAACAAAAATCTCTCCGTCATCGCCAGCACCCAACGCGTGGAGCACGAGATCCACCGACTGGGCCAGAGTGAGAGAGAAGCGCGTCATGCGCCGGTCCGTTACCGGAAGAACCCTGCGTGTCTTCAAGAGCTCAAGAAAATACGGGACAACGCTTCCATTCGAGGCCAGAACGTTCCCATAGCGAACCACGGAAACACGCATTCCCCGTCCCGCGAAAGAAGCCACCAGACGCTCCTGCAGGGCTTTGCTCATGCCCATGGTGTTGACCGGCTCAACGGCCTTGTCCGTTGACAGGCTCACAACCGCCTGGACGCCCGCATCGAGTGCGGCCTGGCAAACGTTGTGCGCGCCAATCACGTTGGTTTGAACGGCTTCTATGGGGTGCTCCTCGGTAATGGGTACGTGCTTGATAGCGGCTGCGTTGAAGACCAGATCAACGCCGCGCATCGCCAACCGGAGTCTTCCCGGGTCACGAACGTCACCCGGAAAAAGCCTCAGTCGAGAATCCGCGATCTCTCGCCTCAGCGCAACGTGCTTCTGCTCGTCACGACTGTAGACGATGATCTCGGCGACCTCGCTTTTCTCCAGACACAGATTGACCAAAGTGCGACCAAAGGAGCCTGTGCCGCCTGTGACGAGCAGCTTCTTTCCCTTAAGGGCCGCGAGGAGATCCTGGGTGGCAGCCACCGGCGGATTGTTCATTCTTCGAGATTCCTCACTGAAATTGGCGCCGCCAGTCCGATCTTCCGGTCAGGCGGCGCCAGGGGAACATTAAGATATGTGTGGCGACGGCAGGATTCATGGCCACCGCGGCGCCCGCGCAGCGGACAAACTGACGCCAATCACCGGCCTGGAAGTACGCGCCCGCGAGAACCATCCAGTTCCGAGCCATCGCAGCAGGCGCTCGTTTTCTGAGTTCCGCAGGGGTTTCCGCATCCGCGAAGGCCTTGCTGAGGGTCTTGATCGAGTCTTTTTCGAGAGTTGGCACTTGCCTGCTCAGATTCGCGCCATGCTGACGGTAGGTGACCAGCGCCTCGGACACGTAGGCGAACTCCGTTTTTCGCGCCAGCCTGATCCACAAATCCCAGTCGGCGCAATGGCTGAGACTCTCATCGAATCCCCCAATACTGCGGAGGAGCTCGGCATCGACAAGACCTGTGCAAACTGAGCCCACCACGTTGCCTGTAAAGAGAAGATCCTCGATGGCACGCCCGCTGGGGGGTGTTCCCTGCTCAAGAAGAGGCTGGAGTTGGCTGTTGACGACGAGCCACTTCGAATAACAGACACGGCGAGACGGCTGCGCATCCAGGGTGGCCAGCTGCTTCTCGATCTTGCTCGGCATCCACGTGTCATCCGCGTCCAGAAAGCCGATCCACTTTCCGCGCGCCTGGGCTATTCCTGCATTCCTCGATGCAGCCATTCCGCGATTCTTCTGGGTGGTGCAGAAGACCGGGGGCCCGAACGACGCCGCGATCTCTGCCGTCTCGTCGACTGAGCCGTCGTCTATCACTATGACTTCCAGAGGACCCCTGGACTGGCTCAGAAGACTCCGAATGGCGTCGGCAAGGAACGGGGCCGCATTGAAGGCTGGAATTACGGCGGAAACGAGGGTCATCGGACCCGTCGATGCTAACAGCCAAGGGCTGTTCCGGGGCGCGTTCCGGTTTGGTCCAGCGGATCGATTAGCCTTTAGTTGGCATGAGACGTATCTATCACTTCACCGAGGACGGCGACACAAGTGGCTTCTTTCCGGCGCTCGCCAAGTATCATGATCGTCGGCGGTATCGGATGACATTCGCTTCGTTGAAGGCAATGGAACCAAGCCTTCAAGGCTTCATGCGCGATCAGGGTGTGGCTACGTTTTCCTGCAACGCTCGGAGTCGTCTTGGCTATCCGGTGGCTTTCTTTCGACTGCTCCGTCGTCTCCTACTGGCTCCGGCCGATGTCTTTCACGCTCACCTTTTTGATCCGTCCGTGGTGGGCTTGTCGGCCGCGTGGCTACGGCGTGTGCCCGTACGCGTCTTGACGCGTCACTATTCGAATTATCACACCCGAATTAACCGACCTTTCCACGTCAAATTGGACCAACTGTGCACCGCGCTCGCAAGCAGAGTGATCGCCGTCTCGGGAGACACGGCCGCCCATCTTGTGGAGGTAGAGGGCGCACCCAGAAGGAAGGTATCTGTAGTCCACAACGGAATCGACTTCGAGCGCGTCCGACCCTCCCCTTCCTCATCTCGCGCGTCTGTTCGGCGGGAGCTGGGGCTGGAGCGAGAGTTCGTCTTCCTGATCGCCGCGAGGTTGCACTCCGAAAAGGGTTACGAGTATCTCTTCGAGGCAACCCGTACGCTGATGAGACAACGGCCAGAACCCTTCGTTGTCCTGGTCGCGGGCCGAGGGCCGCAGCAACAGCACTACGAGGCGCTCGCAAGAGACCTCGGTATCGCGGAACGCGTTCGTTTCCTGGGTTTTAGAAAGGATCTGCCCGATTTGATGGTCGCAAGTGACGTCTTTGTTCTGCCCAGCCTTGCAGAGGCGTTCGGGCTTGTGCTTGCAGAGGCGCTCTATCTTGGCCTACCGGTCCTGAGCACGCGCGTGGGTGGCATCCCCGAAATAATCGATGACGGAGTCGATGGCTTGCTGGTTCCACCCGCCGATGCCTCAGCCTTAAGCATCGGGATGGAGAGATTCCTGACCGGAAAGATTTCTTTGCCAGGAACTGGGGCGGCGGCCGTCAAGAAGGTCGGCGAGAGCTTCGGCTTTGAAAAGATGCTGCTCGGGTATGAGCACGTTTACGGTCAGGCATTCGGTGATGTCCAGCCGACATCGTCCCCGTGAACACTAGCGTAGGGACAGAGCCCACAAGTCCCCGAACGCGTACCCTCTACTTGACCTACTGGGGTGCGCTGGAGCCTCTCGGCCAGTCGCTCGTGGTGCCCGCTGTTCTCCGCCTCGCCAAGCTCGGCGCTTCTCTCACACTAGTCACTTTCGAGAAACCTACCGACCTTGCGAATGCCGCAGCGGTCGGCCGGCAGTGCGAGGCGTTTGCCGCCGGGGGCGTGGATTGGCATCCGCTCCGCTACCACAAGACACTTAAGTGGCCGGCCACCGCTCTGGATGCCGCACTTGCGGTGCTCAAGGCCCTGCAGTTGCGCCTGCGTGGCCGGTTTGACGTGATCCATGCTCGCACATTCGTCGCCGGGCCCATGGGATACGTGATCACGCGACTGCTCGGCGCCCGGTTCGTGTATCACAACGAAGGTTTCTATCCGGACGAACAGGTGGATGGTGGAGTGTGGAAGGAGGGTTCGCGTGTCCATCGCTTGGCGCGCGGGGTCGAGGCCTTTCTCTACGACCACGCAGATGGTCTGATCGCTCTGTCCGATCGGGCACAGGAGATTCTTCTCGCCCGCCCCCGGGTGCGGGCGGCGAAAACGCCGGTCATCGTAGTTCCGAGCGCGGTGGACCTGGCGGCTTTCCAGCCCTCGGGAGCGGTTCGTGACCATGCAGCGCCCATAAGCCTTGTCTACCTTGGGAGCGTCGGCCTTCGCTATCGGCTCGACGACGCCGGACGCTTCGTGGCGGCGATGCGAAAGGTGCGACCGGATGCCACGCTCACGGTAGTGAGTCGGGCGGATCGGGGCCTGGTGGAGTCGATGCTCGACAGCTCAGGGCTAGCCCGCGAGGCGTGGGCATTGAAAGGACTGGCGCACTCCGACGTTCCCGCAGAACTCCAGCGGCACGACGCCGGTCTCTTCTTTCTCACCCAGGGCCTCTCGGAGCACGGGTGCTCACCTACCAAGATCGGGGAATATTGGGCCTGCGGCCTGCCCGTAGTCACCACGCCCAACGTCAGCGATACCGATGCGATCGTGCGAGACGGCCGCGTGGGCGTAGTCGTGGGAAGCAAAGAGACGGGCGCTTTCGATGGCGCGGCACGCGCGTTGGTTGACTTGCTGAAAGACCCAGAACTCGCGGGGCGTTGCCGGCGAGCCGCGGAGAACGCGTACTCTCTCGAATCCTCGTGTCTTCGCCAGATCAACCTTTACGCTCAACTCGCCCCATGATGTGCCGCGTTTGTTCCATTCCCCTCATTCCCTGGGGGTTCTCCGCAGCCATTCCTCAGCTCCGGTGTCGTCGCTGCGGTTCCATACACGCCGACTGCCTGAAGCCGGCCGAGGATCTTTATGCGGACCTCTACCGCAAGGATGAGGTGGTCCCGGCAGTGGTGGCCGCATCCCTCGACGCGGTGGTGCGCTCGATGAGCCCCCACCGCGCGCATGGCAAGTGGCTGGACATCGGCTTCGGCCAAGGCGCGCTGCTCGACGCCGCCGCGCGCGGGGGTTGGCAAAGTCACGGCACCGAGCTTTCGGAAGTGGCGCTCGAAAAGGGGCGAGCCCGGGGTTTCCTCACGTCCACGGGAACGGCGGCCTTCGCTGACGGCACTTTCGACGTGGTGAGTCTGGTCGAGCTGGTGGAGCACGTCGAGGAGCCTCTCGGATTCCTCAAGGAGGCCCGTCGGGTCTTGCGAAAGGGCGGATGTCTCTACGTCACCACACCGAATGCGTGGAGCCTGAATCGCTGGTATCTCGGCGCCAACTGGACGGTGTTCGGTCCTCCCGATCACATCACCATCTTTACGCCTCCGGGACTGCGCCGGTTGTTCCAACAGGCGGGCTTCGAGAAGGCGGAGCTGAGAACCGAAGGGCTCAATCCGTTCGAGATATTGCATTCCCGGAGGCGCGCGGTGCCCGCGGCTGATTTCAACCGCGTGGGTGAGGGAACAAAGTTGTGCGAGAGCCTTTCAAGCAGTCCGTGGCGGCGGGGCGTGAAGAGCGTTGCCAACGCGGTCCTGAACCTGCTGCGGGCGGGGGACTCCATGAAAGCGCGCGCGAGCTGATGAAGCGACGTCGTCTTCTTGTCCTCAGCCCCTACCCCACCGGCCATGTGCCCGGGCAGCGCTTCCGTATCGAGCAGTGGGAGGGGATTCTGGCCGAGGCCGGAATCGACTGCACCTATATCCCCTTCGCCGATCCCGCGTTGATGCGAATTCTCTTCGCCCCAGGGCGCACACTGGCCAAGGCTACCGGGGTGGTCCGCGGCTGGATCCGACAAGCTCGCGACCTGAACCGCCTCCCCACTCCGGATGTGGCTCTGGTCTTCCGTGCCGCCTCCCTCGCGGGGCCTCCGGTTCTCGAGCGAAGTCTGGTGCGGAAGGGCATCCCATTCATCCTCGACTTCGATGACGCCATCTTCGTCCTTCACTCGACCCGCGCCAACCGATGGTTTTCCTGGCTCAAGTTTCCAGGGAAAACGCGAACTCTGTGCCGGATCAGTTCACACGTGACCGTCGGGAACTCGTACCTCAAGGAATGGGCGCTGGCCCACAATCCGAACGTCACGGTGATTCCAAGCAGCGTGGACTTGAGCCTGTTTCCCACTCGCTCGAGTGAGGACTCCCCCGATGTCATCGTGGGCTGGACCGGCAGCCACACATCGCAGACGTATCTCGAAGCGGTGACGCCCATGCTGCGGCGATTTCTGGCCGAGAACCCCAACGCGCGTCTGCGTGTGCACTCCGACAAGCCTCCCGCGCTGCCCGGAGTGGCGCACGAATGGCGGGCCTGGACACCGCAAACGGAGGCAGCCGAGATCTCCGCCTTCGACGTGGGGATCATGCCGATGCCCAACGACCGGTGGTCGCTCGGCAAGTGTTCGATGAAGGCTCTGCTCTACATGGCGGCCGGGAGCACGGCAGTCTGCTCCGCTGTCGGTCATAATCTGGAAGTGATCCAATCCGGTGAAAATGGTCTTCTCGCCACCACCGAGGACGAGTGGGTGGCGGGATTGTCGCTTCTGGTCCGCGACCGGGCCTTGCGGATGCGCCTGGGCAGGGCGGGGCGGGTCTCGGTCGAGAACCGGTTCTCCCGCGAAAGTTGCGCCACCAAATTCGCGGGGATCGTCCACGGACTGGTTCGTTCCTAGGTGATCCCCTACCAGAAGGAACCCCGCGAGGTGTTCTCGCACAAAGGGAGGACGATCGCCTGTTTCGACGTGGTGGGCCCGAACCTCGACGAGGAAATCGTCGGGTCGTTTGGGTCTGAATGGACGAAGTTCGGTTGGTTCTCCGATGCCGCGATCGATACCGCGGCGGCGGAGTACTTCGACATCATTCCCGAGGAACGATTGAAGGCCGTCGAACATGCCCTCGATGTGGGTTGTGGCTCCGGCCGCTGGTCGCGTTATCTCTCCAAACGCGTTGGCTTTGTCGAATCGGTGGACCCTTCCGAGGCGGTGCTGAGCGCCGCCGAACTCAACCGCGACCGGCCAAACGTGCGGGTTACCCGGGCTTCAATCGACGGCATACCCTTCGCCGACGGATCCTTCGATCTCGCCATCTGTCTCGGCGTCATTCACCATCTGCCGGACCCCGGGCTGGCACTGCAACGTGTGGTCCAGAAGGTCCGCCCCGGTGGCGACGTGCTCGTCTACGTGTACTACGCACTCGACGATCGGGGACCGTTCTTTCGCGGCCTCTTCTTCGTCGCCGATCTGGTTCGTCGCGCGGTTTCCGCTTTGCCGTCTCCCCTCAAAGGATGGGTCTGCGACGCGATCGCGTTTCTCGTGTATCTGCCACTGGTCGGTGTAGCGAGGCTCGCAGCCAAGGTTCTCGGGAGCGGCGATGCAGTTGAACGCCTCCCACTGGCCTATTACCGCAACAAGAGCCTGCGTGAAATCCGCACAGATGCCCTTGACCGGTTCGGCACTTCCGTCGAGCGCCGATTCACCCGCGAGGCATTCGTGAGCCTGATGCAGGCGGCCGGGCTGGAAAACGTGGTGGTGTCGCCTCGCATGCCCTTCTGGCATGGCGCGGGACAAAAGCCTCCAGCCTCCGCAGCGAAATGACGAAAGTCCTGCGCGTCTTCTCCCGTCTCAACATCGGCGGGCCCGCCCTTCACGTCATTCATCTGAGCGCAGGCCTGGTTGATCGCGGTTTCGAGACCCGGCTGGTTGTGGGTCAAACCGATGAGCGCGAGGGTGATTTCCTCGATCTGGCGCGAGCGCGCGGCGTGAACCTCACCATCCTCCCGGAACTGGGCAGGGCCATCCGCCCCGGCAACGACCTGAAGGCTCTCTTCCGGCTGTATCGACTCATGCGCGAGGACCGGCCGGCCATCGTCCACACTCACACCGCGAAAGCCGGCGTTCTTGGACGCATCGCGGCCCGCGCGGCGCGGGTGCCGGTGGTGGTTCACACCTATCACGGCCACGTCCTTTCCGGCTACTTTCACCCCCTGGCCAGCGCCCTGTTCCGGCGGATCGAATGGGCCCTGGCCCCGGCCACCGACGTCTTGTTGACGGTATCCGAGTCCGTGAAAGACGACCTGGTCCGCCTTGGGGTGACCCGCTCTGAACGCGTTCGGGTGCTGCCTCTAGGACTCGATCTGCAGCCCCTTGCGGCCCCGCTGCCGCACGGCTCGCTGCGCCGGCAGGCCGGCTGGAAGGACGATGCGCGGATCATCGGTATCGTGGGGCGCCTGGTGCCCATCAAGGATGTCGATACATTCATCGATGCTGCGGTTCGAATGCGCGCCACTTCGGGCGATCTGCGCTTCGCAGTGGTGGGCGACGGCGAGGAGCGGGCACGGCTGGAGGCCCGGGCCATCGCAGCCCTCGGCCACCGCATCCATTTCTTCGGTTGGCGCAAAGACACGGGCGCCGTCCTGGGAGATCTGGATCTTGCCGTCAATACCTCGCTGAACGAGGGAACACCTGTCGCCCTCATCGAGGCCCTGGCCGCGGGCCGGCCTGTAGTGGCCACCGCTGTAGGAGGGACCCCCGATCTTCTCGAGGGGGGTCGGTTCGGCGCCCTGGTGAAGGCCGGTTCCGCCGACGAAGTGGCCCGCGCCGTCCTCGGCTTCCTCGATGCGCCTGAGGACGCCCGACGAATGGCGGCCGAGGGCCAGGCGATGGTCCTCAAGCGCTACTCCGTCAATCGCCTGCTTGATGACATGACGGTCCTGTACCGCAGCCTGCTGCCGCACGGGGTGAGTCGGTAAACTGCCCGGGTGGAACAACACGAAAAGCAGAAGGAAGCCGCAGTCAAGACTCATTCCGACCAGGCCGGACAGTTCGAGGGCCGCTACGAAGAGGAGCGGAAGGACCCCTACTCAAACTGCTTCGTCTACAGCCGCAAACGGCTTCAGGAATGGCTTGATCGCTCCATCCCCGCCCAGGGAATGGGTCAGCGACTGCTGGATGTGGGCTGCGGCACCGGTCACCATATGCGCGAATTGCAGGCCCGCGACTTCCGGGTCTCTGGCGTGGATGGCTCCCAGGAAATGCTCAAGGTGGCGCGGCGGATCAACCCGGGGGTGGATATCCGAAGCGCCGATGTCGAGGCTCTGCCCTTCGAGAAGAACTCCTTCGACTGGATCTTGTCGGTTGAGGTGCTGCGGTATCTGCCTGATTTCCGGCAGACGGTGACGGAGATGGGGAGGGTCCTTTCCCCGGGTGGCACCGCGGTGGTGACGGCCTGCCCTCGCTACGGCCTGAATCTCTACACCCTGGTCAACCGCCTCGGCGCTTCCGGGAAGGTGTCGAGCCTCACCCCGCTGCGGCAGTACTTCACCACCACAAGTGAGCTGACCAATGGCTTTCGGGCCGCCGGTTTCGACCACGTGGAGGTACACGGGGTCTACCTCGGACCGATCAACTGGGTGGAGCGCCTGGCCCGCCCCCTTGTGCGCCCGCTCCTCCGGGTGTGGGAGCCGATCGATGCCCGAGTGACCGATCTCGGCCCACTCCGCGAGCTTTCGAACATGTTCGTGGTCATCGCCCGAAAGGGAAATTCGTGAACTCTTTCGCTTCGGAGGTGGCTTCTACGGGCTCAGCCACCGTTCTGAAGCGCGGGGCCTTTACCGTGTCGCTCGATTTCGAGCTGATCTGGGGAACCCAGGACGTTGCGGGGCCCGATGGCTTCAGGCAGGCGTGCCTTTTCGAACGCCAGCGGATCATCGACGACCTTTTGGCCCTGTTGCATGAGTTCGAGATCCCGGCGACCTGGTGCATCGTTGGCCACCTGTTTCTTGATGCGTGCGACGGCAAACACGCGGACTTGAAGCGACCCACGCACAACTGGATCCGCGACGACTGGTTCAAGCACGACCCGGGTGGCCGGGAGCATGATGACTCCGTCTTTCTCGGAAAGAGCCTGGTGGAGAAGATCCTGGCCTGTCCGACGACGCAGGAAGTGGGTTTTCATTCCTTCTCGCACGTGATCTGGGGCGACCCTGGCTGCTCCCGTGCGGTGGCTGAGAGTGAGATAGCAGCCTGTGTGCGGACCGCGGCCTGGACGGGAAGGTCCGGGGTTTCCTTCGTGTTTCCCCGCAACCGCGTGGGACATCTCGACGTGCTGGCTCAACATGGGATCCGCGTGTTTCGCGGGCCGGGTCCCCGCTGGTATGAGCGGGACGAAAACCCGGGGGCGCTTGGGAGGCTGGCCCATCTGCTCGAGGTGGCCATGGGCACGCCCGCGCCCACAGTGCTGCCCGAGACCACGTCCGAAGGGCTGGTCAATCTGCCGGGTTCGATGATCTACTTTCCCGCACACGGCATTCGCGGCATGATCCCGGTCTCGCGCCGAGTACAGCGGGCTTTGGCCGGCCTCCGGGACGCCGCGGAACAACGGCGGGTCTTCCATCTGTGGTTCCATCCCACGAACCTGGCCGATCACTATGAGTCGATGATGGCCGGTCTGCGCGAAGTGCTCGGGCGGGCTCGTGAACTACGCGACGCGGGCCAGCTCGATTTGCGTCCCATGGGCGCTTTCGCGCCCGGCGCTTAAGCTCAGTCGATGACGTCAGGGGATCTCGCCGCGCAGAAACTCGCGCGCACCGCCTTCATTGTGCGAATGGTGGCGGCCGTCGCCATCCACGTCCTGCTCCCCGAGTTCTCCCTGGCGCCCGACGAACAGACCTATCACATCCGCGGCGACTATCTGGCGCGCTATTGGAGGGGAGAGATTCCAATCGATCCCTCGCCACAGTATCTGGGTGAGGGAAGGATCTATTACTTCGTGGTGGCCGCGCTCTACTTCCCTTTCGGGCCGATCCCGCTACTTCCGAAGTTACTGAATGCCTGGATCGGCTCGCGTGTCGTATTGGAGTTGTTCCTGCTGACCCGGCTGCTGGGAGGCAGCGAGCCGGCGGCCCTTCGTGCGGCCAAGTTCATGGCGTACTTTCCATCCATGATCCTATGGTCGTCCGTGATGGTGCGGGACGTCTGGGTGCAGTGGCTTCTCGTCCGTCTCGCCCGCGAGATGGCGGAACTCAAGGGTCGGTTCATTCCCAGCCGGATAGTTACGGTGGGCATCCTCATCTGGAGTCTCACTCTCTTTCGATCGTACCTGCTGTACGCCGCGGTGGGTCCCTTCGTCCTGGCCTTCGTTCTAAGCCGGTCCAAGGACATCATGCGAAACATGGCATTGGGATCGGCATTGCTTCTAGCCCTTTCCTATCTCGGAGTTCGGGAGGGGAACGCGGGTAGGGCCCAAGTCTTCAACCTCGAGGAAATGCACAGGCTCCGCTCCTGGAGCTCGAGCGAAGCAGCCGCCGATTCGGGCTTCGCCCGAGATGCGGACATCTCCACTACAAGCGGCGTCCTGACACTCCTGCCCGTTGGTCTCCTTTACTTCTTCTTCGCACCCTTCCCGTGGCAGATCGGCTCCACAGCGCGAATGATGGCCATCCCGGAAACCCTCTATTTCTACACGCTCGTACCGGGTCTCATAGCGGGAATTGGCGTTCTATTCCGAAGGCGATTCTCGGACTCGATTGGCGTGTTGTTGATGACCATGACGGTCACCTTCGGCTATGCCGTCGGCCAGGGGAACGTGGGGACGCTCTATCGCCACAAGGCGCAAGTGATCGGGTTCTACTACGCTTTCGCTGCCATTGGCATGGAGAGTCGCCGACGCAAAGCAGTGGCGCGGTCTTACCCTGCCCATCCGGTCAACCCGCGTGAACCCGCCAGACCCAGAACGGCGGCCTACGACGGGTACGCCCGCGAGTCGTAGCCACAACAGAACCACATGGAGGAAGCGCCCGATCGAGTCGAGTTCGCCCATGAGGCCCGCTCCAGGATACCGGTTGAACTGATCGGCGAGGGTCTGCTGCTGACGGCCCTGGTGCTTGCCCCGTGGGTGTATGGAGCGGTCGAAGACAGTGTGCGCTACGCGCTTGGCGCCGTGTTGCTACTGGCCAGCGGACTTTTCCTGTGGCCCGATTTGCGAGAGGGGAGAGGGGGCCGGGGCCTCGTCATTGCCTCCTCGGTGCTGGCGCTCGCCGTCGCTCAGGTCACCCTGGCCGAATCCCTCGCCCCCATATTGACCATGGAAGCTGCAATGGTGGCCTTCGCTATGGCCGTGGTCTGGGCTTCCGTCGACGCGCGCGCTGCATCGACTTCCATCCTCACCGGGCGACGACTGGCTTGGGCGCTGCTACTGGTCTGCGCCTCGGAGTCGGCTTTCGCGGCCTACCAGTGGTCAGCAGATCGGACGGCGCTGTTCGGCCAGAAGGGGGCCCTGCAGACCATGCCTTTTGGTTCATACGTGAACCACAACAACTTCGCCGGCCTGGTGTCGCTGGGCGTGCCGCTCTCCGTTGCCATGGCCATTGGCGACCTGAGGCGTTCCGGGCAACTCACACCCCAGGGCCTCGGGTTGATGGGCCTTGCCTGCGGCTTTGCCATCAGCGTCTTCGCCAGCGGCAGCCGCGGCGGTGTGGTGGCGCTGGTGGGCGGCCTTTGCGTCCTGGCGTTCCTGGCCACACGCAGCTCAAGGGCGAACAACAGCGAACGGCGTCGGTCGTGGCTGGTCCCTTTGAGCGTGGGCCTGGTTATCGTCGCGATCGCGGTGGCCGCGGTGCCCAAGGCGACCCGCTCGCGGTTGGCCAGTCTGTTCGAGCAGTCCGCCTCCACCGGTTATCGGGTTGATATTGCGCTCGCCTCGGCACGGGCTTTTTTGAACCAACCGCTGCTGGGTTCTGGGCTTGGCGCATTCGCCGACGCGGTGACGCCCCTCAAAACCGGGCATGGCGATGTCCGTTCAGAGCGCGCCGAAGCCGACCTGATCGAGTTCGTCGTGGAGGGGGGCGTGGTCCTGATCGCCGGACTGCTTCTCTTCGGCCGCTGGGCATGGAGGTCTGCGCGCCTGGAGATGGAGCGTAGTCGGGGCCGAAGCGGGAAGTGGCTGCGCGCGGGTGCTTTGGCCTCGTGCGCCACCATGTTGCTCCATTCGCTTTTCGATTTTGGCTTCCGGATTCCCGCCAATGCGCTGGCCTTCGCGGTTTTGCTGGGCCTCGCCACCGCGAGTTCGAAAGACGTCCCCAAAGGCTCGCGCGTGCGCAGCGGTGCGGCCGTGGTTCTCCTCGCGGCGCTGATGTTGGCCTGCGTTTACCGCAGCGTGGGGGCAGCTGGGGAGAAGGCGGCGCTGGCCCGAACCTCGCCCGAGAGTCGCCTCGACGCTTTTCAGCCGCTCGTCGACGCCCACCCCTACCTCGAGACGGCGCGGCGGCAACGGGGTTTGGCCTGGCTGGCTTTGGCCTATAGCCGAGGTCAATACGATGCCTCGCGTCTGCAGCGCGCGGAGGCCGATCTGTCGGCGGTGGTGAAGACGCGGCCGCAATGGGGAGAGGCGCGGAGCGACCTCGGTTTTGTGAAGTACTGCCAGGGAAAAATCGACGAAGCCAAGCAGGAAATGGCACAGGCGGCCCGACTGGATCCCACGCACATGGGGGTGGGGATCGCTTACGCCCAGATCCTGGCTTGGTCGGGGAACATTCAGGATGCCGTGTTGGAAATTGCGCGGCTGCGGCGGATGAACCCCGGCTGGTCGCGCGAAAGTGCTAGGGATCTGATCAACTCGTGGGGGCAAGGCAGCACATTTTCCTCGAATGTTCCTTAGAATGAATAGTTTCTGATGTGACTTTCTTCACCACGCGATAGGGTTCGCCGGACTATCATGCGACTTACCCCCCAAAAAAGACGTTTTCGGATCGTCAGGCGTACGCCTGCTTTTTGATGAACCCATCTGCTGTCTTGTCCATTCCCCTTGTCGCGGCCATGACCACGGCGGCCTTGGTGCCGCTGGCAAGGGCCGTGGCTCGGGCAACGGGGGCGATCGACCATCCGGGCGAGCGGAAGATCCACAGTTCCCCCATCGTGCGCCTGGGTGGCATCGCCCCGGCTATCGCGTTTTGGGGGCTCACCGGCATCGGTTTCCTGGCCCTTAAGGACCCGTTTGTCCAGAGTCTGCTGGGCGAGGGTCTGCACGACGCGCCCACCGTGGGCCCGAAGCTCATTGGCATTCTCCTGGGGAGCCTGATCGCTTTTTCCACCGGCCTGATCGACGACATCTTTGGAATCCGGTTCCCCTTCTGGGCCAAAGCCCTGGGCCAGATCTCAGCCGCTCTGTGCGTGGTGCTGGGTGGTGTCACGACCTCTTTTCTGCCCACACCTTTCCTGAACGGATTGCTAACGGTTTTCTGGCTGGCGGGCATCACCAACGCGTTCAATCTGCTGGATAACATGGATGGACTGTCTTCGGGGGTGGCGGCGATCGCCAGTTCGGTGTTGCTTATCAACGCGCTTACCGCCGGCGAGAACCTGATCGCCTCGATCACACTGGCCTTTATCGGTGTGCTGGTGGGTTTCCTGTTCTTCAACTTCAACCCAGCGTCGATCTTCCTGGGTGACTGTGGCAGCCACTTCGTCGGTTTTGTGATGGCGTCCATACTGCTGCTCGACCGCTACGCCACCGATGCCAGCAGCACCTACTTCCCTCTGTTGATGCCGGTTCTACTTCTGGCCGTGCCCATCATCGATACCACCACGGTGGTGATCATCCGGCTGCGTGAAGGCCGACCCATCTACGTTGGCGACACCCGTCATCTTTCGCACACACTGGTGGCTCGTGGTTTCTCTCAGAGGGGCGCGGTTTTGCTGATCTATCTCATGACCCTGTGTCTCGGACTGTCCGCTCTTCCTTTGCGGGATGCATCACTCTCGGAAACCCTCATGGTTCTGGTCCATTCGTTCGGCTTCGTGGCGGTGATTCTGCTGCTGCTCTTCTCGGGCCATCGGGCCGCGGTGAAGTCATGATTCTCGCGGCTCTCGCTCTGCTCGCCTTGTCTCCTCAGGCAGCACAAACGCCGGCGCCCGCCCCAACACCCGCGTCCAGCGCTGGTTTCGTGGTGTCCATCCTCAATGAACGCCTCGGCGACGACACCGTGGTGCGATTCGTGCTCTCCGGAACACCCGGGGCTTATTCGGCGGTGCGCGAGGGTGACGACATCCTCGTGAACATCGCGGCCGAGCCGTTGCCCGGAATGAGTATGCCGGTGGCGCGCGAGCCCATCACCGCACTGGCCCTGATCGCGGGCTCGGGCTTCCGGATGCGCCTGACCGTGGGGGCCGATCACGACCACGAAATGCTGCGCGAAGTGTCGTCGCTGCGGCTGGTGCTGAAGAAGCGTGTGGTGGTTGAGATGGAGCGGCCGGTGGTAACAACCCCCATCGACCCCGCCAATCCCCTTTCCATCCCCACGGCTTCGCCGTCTCCCTCGCCTTCCCCCTCGCCGGAGTCGACCCCAGTGGTCGCGGTGCCCCAGGAAGACACCGGCGATCTGTATCGAAGACTGTTCCCCACCACCTTCGATCCTTCCACGGTGGGGTCGCAAGACGACGTCATGGGCGATGGCTCCAATTGGTTTTCCGACTTCCGCTGGCTGGGGCTTCAGGCGCGGCCGTGGCTTTCGGTGAGTTATATCGATGCCGAAACCACGCTGGTGCAGGCGGGCACGGTGTTCCGCGATTCTTACTGGGTGATTCAGCCGAACCTGGGCCTGGGCTTCAGTCCTTCGTTTGTGAGCGCCCGCGAGGGGCAGTGGTCGGTGAACTACACACCGCGGTTCCGACGCCTGGTCGACGTCAATCTGCCCCGGCTCACCTCGCACTTCTTGGATGTGACTGTGGACCAGCCGGTGGCCTCGTTCGGCTCGATTTATGGGAACTACCACTGGGCCAGGGGCGTGCTGGAAACCGACGAGGTGGATCCGGGCCGGGAATATGGCATTGGTTTGAACCGGGTTGTCGACACATCGCTCGAGCGCTTCCAGCGGAACTCGCTGAACCTGGGGCTGAAGGTCGATTTCGTGGCCGATACGCTGCTCGATGTGACCGTGGGCCAGAGCAAGGTGAAATACGGTGGTGTGGCGGAAGACGCGCCCTTCATCACCGGAGAGCGGGCGTTCTTCGACTACAAGACGCGTGTGCTCAACGCTTCGCTGCGCCGTGACGTGGGGAGCGGCAAGATGTTGAGCCTGCTGTTCGGGGTCCACGACACGCCACGCCAGACGGAGCGCGCGCAGATCGAAGGCCGCGGCTATACCTACGGTGGCCAGTTGGAAGGCGACATCGCTTTCCTCACCACCGGCCGGCTGATGTTTGGCTACCGCACCCAGAAGAACCCGAAGGCGGGGGCGGGGGGGCAGGACTACGGGGATCTCACTTACGGGGCCCAACTTGTGCGCTCGATTGGAGAAGGCACGCGGGTCGGTTTTGCGGCAGACCGGAACCTCCGGCTTTCGGCTTACGAGGACAACGGCTTCTACGTGACAGACTCGCTGCGCGCCGACATGAGCACGCGGCTGCCCTGGGCGTTCTTCGTCATCGCTAACGTGGGCCAGCAGTCGAACAAGTACAAGGCCAGCCCACAGTTCTCTGGGGCCACAGGAGACGCGGTGCTGCGAAACGACAAACTCCGCATCTGGTCGGTGGGCCTGAGCCGTTCGGTGACGAGGTGGGCTTTTCTGCGGGCCAACTACACCGCCGAGAAGCGCGACTCGAATCTCGATCGGTTTGACATCAACACAAGGTCGCTCACGTTTGAACTGGGCATCGGCTTCTTTGGAAAGACGGGGCGGCAGACGCCCGCCGCATGGTGAAACTGCTGCCGCTGCTTCTGATCGGGTGTGGCCCGCAGGGGCTGGGGCCGGAGGTGCGGCCGGCGCCGGTGGCGCCCCCAACGGCGCAGTCTTCGCCCAAGCCCTCGCCCACGGCCACTCCTACACCAGTGGCCTCGCCTGCGGCCAGCGCCACACCCGCGGCTACTGCGAGCCCCGCGCCCACAGCGCCGGTTTACGTGGTGGGCCCGGGCGACGTGCTGGAGGTGATGGTTCTCGACCAGGCCGACGTGTCGCGCACCACCACGGTGCAGCCCGACGGCCGGTTCACCATGCCGCTGCTTGGCGAGATCGATGTGGCGGGCAAGAGCGTGGCCGAGATCCAGGCAGTGATTACAGAGAGACTCTCGCGCGACTTTCTGGTGGACCCGCGGGTTGAGGTGCGGGTGCGCGAGTTCGCCAGCCAGTTCGCCTTGGTGCTGGGCGAAGTGGTGAGCCCGGGCCGGCGCGCGCTGCGCGGCAATACCCGGCTGATCGATCTGCTCATCGAATCGGGCGGCTTCCGGGCCGGAGCTTCGGGCGAAATCGAGATTCAGCGCACCGACGGCACATTCCCGAACGGGGAGAAGTCGGTTCGTTTCCGTCTGGGTGCCGGGCCCATGACCGAAACCGATCGGGCGAACGCCGAGATGGTGCTGAAGAACGGCGACCTCGTCACCGCCTCACCCAAGCAGTACGTCACCGTCGACGGTGAAGTGGGCCGGCCGGGGCGGGTGGTGATCGAGAACAATCTCACCCTGCTGGGTGTGATCGCCGAGTCGGGCGGCCTTGGCAAGTTCGCTTCGTCGAAGGTGCGGATCATCCGCCGCAAGGGCGAAGGTGTGGACATCCGTGGCTTCGAGCCCTGCGACGGCGCCACCCTGGACGTCTGTCGGGAGATGGACATCAAGAGCATCCGCAAGGGCAAACTTCAGGACCTGGTTCTGGTGGCGAACGACAAGGTCGTCATCTCGAGGCGGCGCTTTTAGTGGCCGGGGCGTTAGCAGCCCGGGCGGCGTAGAGTTCCATCGATGTCCACTTCGGCCCTTCCGTTCGGCCCCGACGGGGTTCGCACCCCGGTAGACACCAGCGACCTCGACCTTCGCTACTACTCCGGCGTTTTGTGGCGCGGGCGGTGGCTGGTGTTGGTGGCCATGGTGCTGGGCGTGGCCTTGTCGTCGCTGGTGGCCTATCTCCAGGTGCCCGAATATCAGGCGCGGTCGCTGGTGCAGATCGAGCCCCCGGTGCCTTTCTTCATGGGCGTAAACGAGGCGCTGATGGGCGGCGGCGGCTACTGGCAAAACACCGACTTCTACAACACCCAGTTCAAAATCATCACTTCCAAGGCCATCGCCGACCGGGTGATTGATGAGCTGAAGCTCAAAGACAAGGCGCCCTTCAGCGAGATGAAGGATCCTTCGGGGCTCTTCCTCAGCCACGTTTCCGTGAGTCCGGTCCCAGAGAGCCGCCTCGTCTACATCCAGGTTTCGCACGAAGACCCCGAGGAAGCGGCGTTGTGGGCCAACCAAATCGCCGATGTCTATATCCGCCATTCGCTGGATTCACGGGTGGAGTCGGCGCGCAAGGCCTTCGACTGGCTGCGCGAACGTCTGAAGACCACCGAGGTTCAGATGAAGGAGCAGAACGACCGGCTCTATCGGCAGTATCAGGAACAGGACTTCGTGCCCAGCGGCACATCGTCGGCGGTGAACTCGTCGATCGAGAAGCTGCAGAATGAGCTGGTGGACGTGCAGTCGAAACGCATCGCCCTGGACGCCGCGTACCGCCAGGCGCTGGACCTGCAGTCGCGCAAGCAGAGTCTCGAGAGCGTCCCCCAGATCGCGCAGGACTCCTCGTGGGTGGGCCTGCAGGCACAGGTCGCGGCCATGGAAATGGAGCGGCAGCGGCTGAAGGAGAAGTATCGCGACTCCCATCCCGATATGGTGCGCGTCGACACCCTGCTCAAGGGAGCCCGCCAGAAGAAGGACGAGCGGGCGGCCGAGGTGATCGTGTTGATGGAGAAGGAGCGAGCACAGCTCCAGAAGCGCGAGGCCGAGTTGCGCAGCGCCACCGAGGAGCAGAAGAGCGTGGCCGCGGGGCAAAACCGCCGGGTGGCGGAACTCGACACCATTAAGAAACAGGCGAGTTCGGCTTCGGGGATGTATGACGTGCTGCTGCAGAAGCTGAATGAGTCGAACATCGCCGCTTCGGTGCAGACGAACAACATCGCGCTTCTGGACAAGGCGGTGGGCGGGGTGAAAGTGAAGCCGAATCAGCGGCAGGCCGCGTTGACGGGCCTTGGCATCGGGCTTCTCCTGGGCCTGGGGCTGGTGCTAGGGCGCGACTATTTCGACAACACCCTCAAGGACCCCGATGAGGTCGAGCGGTATCTGCATCTCGATCTGCTCGCCGTGGTGCCGAAGTACGACGAGTCGAACGTGCATCTCGTCACCGAGGCGTACCAGAACCTGCGCACCGCGCTGATCTTCGCGCGGCGCGAAGACTCGGGCCAGGTGGTTCTGATCACCGGCACGGCGCCCCAGGAAGGCAAGACTTCCACCATCGTGAATCTGGCGAAGCTTTTGGCCGCGTCGGGCGAGAAGACGCTGGTGATGGATCTCGATCTCCGGCGCGCTCAGGTGCATCGGCGTTTGGGCGTGCCTAAGGAGCCAGGGTTCACCGATTACTTCATCAAGCGTGAGGAGCTGGACCGGCTGGTTCAGCCCACCAAGTCGCCGAATCTTTTCGTCATGACCGCGGGGGCGCTGCCTCCGAACCCGCCGGCGTTGATCGCGCGCAAGCAGATGGGCGATCTGCTCGACCGGCTGCGGCGTCACTTCGATTGGATTTTGGTCGATTCACCGCCTCTCGCTTCAGTCACCGACGCTTTGTTGCTGGCGCGCTACTGCGATCTTGCGGTGTATGTGGTGCAGCACAACAAGATCGACAAGAAGGCGATCAAGCGAAGCGTGATGGCCCTGCAGAAGGTGACGCCGAATCTGCTCGGCGTGGTCATCAACGCGCTGGACATCAAGACGCGCGGGTATTACTACTACTACTACCACCAGGACCACAAGATCACGGGCGAGGTCCGCCGGCCAGGGAAGGGCACCCTCGACGCGAAAACGTAGGGGCGCGCACGACGGGGGCGGACCCTTCGACTAACGTCCTTCGTCGGTGCTCAGGGACCGCCCTTCGACGGATGTGCCATTCGAACCGGTCGCTGAGGGTGGTCCCTGAGCCGACAGTCCGTTCGGATGGCGGTCGAAGGGTGGGCCGTGCTGCGAAGCGGTCGAGCGCGCAGCCTGGCCAAGCGACCGCCCTTCGACGTCAGGCGCGGATTAGGGTGGCGCCCCAGTTCATTCCTGCTCCGAAGGCGACCATCAATATCAGGTCGCCCTTTTTGATTTTTCCGGCGCGGGCGGCTTCGTCGTACAACAACGGGATGGTGGCGGCGGTGGTGTTGCCGTAGCGCTCGATGTTGTGGATCACCTTCTCGGGCGGGATGCCGAGCTGCTTCGCGCAATACTCGTTGATGCGCATGTTGGCCTGGTGCATGAGGACCAGCGACACATCGTCCACGGTGACGCCGTGGCGCTTCATCACTTCGGTCGCCACTTCGATCATCTTCGTGGTGGCCATCTTGAACACCGCTTTGCCGTCCATCACCGGCACGTGGGACCCGGCCGCGAACTGCTCAGGGCCGGTGTAGGGGCGGAAGCGGAAGCCGGTGCCGGGGACGTAGAGCTTTTCGAGATCCTTGCCGTCGCCGCACAGGATGGTGTCGACGATGCCGCGGTCTTCGCCCTCGTGGGCTTTGATAACCACGGCCGACGCGGCGTCGCCAAAGAGCACCAGGAGATGGCGGAAGCGCGAGTTCCACTCGAACTCCTCGGGCGACACGGGGCCAGGGTCGCGGCCGTGGATGACGTCCCAGGTTTTCGGGGAGAAGGGCATGAAGCCTGTGTGGACTTCAGCGCCCACGAGCAGGATGGTCTTGGCGATGCCGGAGCGGATGTAGGCGTCCGCCACCTGGAGGCCGTAAATGAAACCCGCGCACTGCTGACGGATGTCGAGGCAGGGGATCTGGCGCAGGCCGAGCCGGGTCTGGTAGATGCCGGAGTTGCCGGGGAAGAAATAGTCCGGCGTCATGGTGGCGGAGATGACGAGGTCGATCTCTTCGCGCGCAACGCCGCTGTTCTCGATGGCGCGTTCGGCCGCGGCCACGCCCAGGTCTGAAGTGGAGGTGCCGGGGTCAACGTAGTAGCGGGTTTCAACGCCGCTGCGCTCGCGAATCCAGGCCTCGTTCGTGTCCATCACCTTCGACAACATCTCGTTGGTGACCAGGTTTTTCGAGATTTCCGAACCGCTCCCGACAATGATGGCGCGTGGCATGGGGAAAAGAGTCTCCTAAGCCCGGGGACCGAAGTAGCCGAGCTTGTAACGAAGAACGACGTTGTCGCGGGCGGGAACGCGGACCACGATGCGACGGTACCGACCGTCCCTCCTCAGGTTGGTGGGCACATAGCCGAGGCTGTACTGGGTGCGCATCTCTTCGGCGATGCGGTCGTAGACCGAATCGAGTTCCTGGATCTGCGCGGGGAAGAAGGCCTGGCCACCGGTTTCGCGCGCGAGCACGGACAGCAGGTGGGTGGCCTGCGAGAAGGCCGCGCGACCCTTGTCGCCTTCGAAGTCGCTGGTGAGTCGGATGGAGTAGATGGAGATCTCGGCCTTGCGGGCGAGGTCGATCACCTGCTCGTCGGTGACGATGGACGCGGTGTTCTCACCGTCGGAAAGCAGGATGATGGCCTGCCGGCGCGCGCCCGCCCCCTGCTGTTTTTCTTTCTGCAGGTCTTTGATCGAGATGTAAAAGGCGTTGTGAAGTGCCGTCGCACCTGAGGGCAGCAGGCGGTCGATGCCTTCGTTCAGCTTCATCTTGTCGTTGGTGAAGTCCTGCAACACATCGATGCGATTGTTGAAGGCCACCACGCGCGCCCGATCTTCGGCCACCAGAGTGGAGACGAAGCGCTTGGCCGCGGCCCGCGCCGGCGTCACCTTGTCTTCCATGGAGGCCGATGCGTCCATGAGGAGGACCACGGAGAGGGGTAAGCGGTCTTTGTTGAAGAGGGCCAGATCCTGCTTCACACCGTCTTCGAACACCGAAAAGGCGTCGCGATCGAGGCCGGGTACCAGACGCCCCTGGGCATCGGTGACGGTGACGGTGAGGTTGATGACGTCGATCCCCGCGCCGAAGGTGAGCGGGGGCTGGCCCTGGGTTCGGCTCTGGGCGCGGGTGAGGGTGGCGGCGATCAGGACGAACGCGGCGGCGGTGAGAATCCCGGGACGGCAGCGGAGGATCAAGGGGCAGAAGTCTCTTTCTGGGGCGTGGACAGCCGGACCTTGACGTCGGGGCGCGCAACCTGAAGCGCGATCTTCGACCGGCGGCCACCGCCTTTGTGGGTGTACGCGAGACGATACGTCGATCGCAGATCCGCCGCCACTCGTTGCAGCGCGGTGTTCGCGGCCATCACACTCAGCGGGCGCTCGAACCGTCCACCGGTGCGGCTGGTGAGGTTGCTGAAGACGTAGTCGTAGTCCTGCTGCGAGACGTCGCCGCCCGCCGAGGCGTCTCCGCTCTCCGAGATCAGCACGCCCGCAACTTCCACTTTCCGTTTGGAGACGCGGTCGACGATGCCTTGCCGATTGTCGTTCGAGAAACCCGGCCCGCTGCCCGACAGGAAGACCACGATGTTGCGTTCGCCTTCCTTCTTCTCGAGGTCCTCGGCCGCCTCGACCAGAGCATCGAGGACGGTATTGCCGCCGGTGAGCAGCGCTCGGCTCAGGCGCGCCGCGACGTCGCGGGTGGCGTTGTCTTCGTTGAGGTCGAGATCATCGATCACCTTCGCAGGCCGATCGCCGGTGGTCCACACCGTGAGCCGGGTGTTGCTGGGAAGCGAGGCGACAAAGGCCTTCGCGGCGTCCATGAACTGCAGGCGGAAGGCCGAGGCCATGGGCTGCGATGAATCGAGGAGCAGAGCCACCCGGGCCGGGCGATCGTCCTTCTCAAACCGGGTGAGGGCCACGGTGGCTCCGCCTTCGGTGAGCGAGACGTCGGCGGCCACGAGGTCGCGGATGGGTGCGCCTTTCGAGTCCGCCACCACGGCGCGCAGGGACCAGATCTCATCAACCGGCTGAATGAAAGCGAGGGCGGCGAGAAGCCAGTGGATCACAACGACTCTTCTATCATGGGGCGCTTGGACCAACGAAAAACCGCCGTGGTCATCACCATCAGCGACTCCGCTCACGCGGGACGGCGGGTGGACGTGTCGGGGCCGGAGGCCTGCAAGGCACTGGTGGCGCTGGGCCTGGAGGTCGATGGGCCGCTGGTCGTGCCCGACGAGACCGACCGGATCGCCGAGATCCTTCTCTTCTCCGCGGCCCGGGCGGATCTGGTGGTGACCACCGGAGGCACGGGCCTGGGCCCGCGGGATGTCACCCCGGAAGCCACCCGTCGGGTGATCGACCGGGAGGCGCCGGGCCTGGCCGAGCTGATCCGGCTGCGCGGGGTTGAAAAAACCGTCTTCGCCTCGCTTTCGCGCGGGGTCTGCGGTATCCGTGGACGGTGCCTGATCGTCAATCTTCCCGGTTCGCCGCGCGGGGTCGCCGACGGTCTTTCGGCCCTCGCTCCCGTGCTTCTCCATGCCCTCGATCTGGTGGCGGGAGACACCGATCATGGTACGTTTTCTGGTAGTCTCTCGCCGACCAGAGACGGTGCCTGAAGGTTCCGTCCCAAATATCCAAAGGCAGTGAAACAGCCGTTTCCAGATTGTGAGAAGGCATGGCGCCCGAGCGAAACACTCTCGCAGGTGATTTCGCAAAGGCGCTGCGCGAGGTCGGCCCCTATCTCGGTATAGGGACGATGCTTGCGGGCACGGTCGGAATCGCGTACGCGCTCGGCTACTGGCTGGATGGATTGTTCGGGACCAAGCCCACCATGGCCTTCGTCGCTGGCATTCTTGGCGTGGTCGTGGCTCTCATTCAGTTTGTGAGATTCGCGTCCAGGCCCACTCCCAAGCCTCCCTCCTAAACCAAACGCCAGACGACGCCTTGACTACCACCCAACTCGCGGTCGGCACGTTCGCCCTTGGCGCCTTGTCGTGCCTGGCCGTGATCTCGCGGACAGACGACGCCGCCACGAAAGTGGCGGTTGCGCTGGCCGCGGTGATCGCCACCACGAACGCGTTGTGCGCTCTCGGACTGGCCCGGTTGGGCGCCGGTCAGCCATCGACCAAGGCGTTCTTTGGCGCGGTTTTCGGGGGGATGTTCCTGCGTATGACCACCGCGCTCGGTGGGTTCGCCATCGGCCTCAGAGTCCTCGCCCTGCCGGCCGCACCCTTCGCCGGCGCACTTCTCGTGTACACCGTGTTTTTCATGGCGCTTGAAGTGGCGGCTTGGTCTCGCCAAGACTTTTCACCAGGGGTTCAAGCTTCATGATTCTGGGCGCGTCCCTTCTCGCATTGATCCTGGCCTTGCCTCAAACCGAGGCCCGGGTCGCGGAAACGCCGGCGGCTGCCGTTGCCACCACGCCGGGCACTCCCACTCCCGCCCCCACCCAGGAACTCCCTGCCGCCCACTCGTCGGCCCCACCCGGCGATCACACCGCCGCCCCCGCAGGCGGCGAGAAACATGAAGCGGCGGGGGATGTGCTGATGCATCACGTCCTCGACCAGCCCAACTACCAACCCCTGGGTCTGCCCATCACCTTCCCCACCAAACACCTGTTCTTCCTGATCCTGGTCATGGTGATCGTCATAGTGGTGGCGCGGATGGCGGTTGCCAGCTATCGCAATGGCACACCCTCTGGGATCGGCACCGCGGTCGAAACGCTCGTCGTGTACGTGCGTGACGAGATGGCTGAAAAGAACATCGGCCATGGTCAAGGCGCCCGGTACACTCCCCTGCTTCTGAGCTTCTTCTTCTTTATCCTGGTGGCAGCCCTCGTGGGGCTCCTCCCCTTCAGCGCCACGTCAACCGGCAATATTTCCGTCACCCTGGCCCTTGCCTTCATCTCTTTCCTGGCTCAGCAGCATGCCGGTATCAGCAATTACGGCGTGGTGGGACACTTCAAAAACCTGCTGCCTCACGGCATTCCGCTGGTTCTTCTGCCGGTCATGATCGTCGTGGAAGTGCTGGGAATGTTCACCAAACCCTTCGCCTTGATGGTCCGCCTGTTCGCGAACATGATGGCGGGTCACATGATGATCACCGCCCTCCTGCTGCTCGTGCCGGTGTCCGCCCAGGTATCTCAGAACACCGGGATCGCGATGATTCCCGTGTCTTTGGGCCTGGCCCTCTTCATCATGCTCCTGGAGGTGCTGGTGGCGTTCATCCAGGCCTACGTCTTCACTCTCTTTTCCGCTATCTTCATCGGGATGTACGCGCATCCTTCTCACTAGAATCGTCAACGTCGCACCCTCAACCATTCAGGAGCAACAGCACATGGAACCACTCGGATTCGCATACCTCGCGGCGGGCATCGGCAGCGGTCTCGCCATCATCGGCGGCGGTCTCGGCATCGGCAAGCTGGCCGCCTCGGCGATGGAGGGTATCGCGCGACAGCCCAACGCGTCGGGCGACATCCGCGTCTCGATGATCATCGCCGCCGGTCTCATTGAAGGCGCAACGCTGTTCGCGCTGGTCATTGCGATCACACTCGCGAACAAGGTGTAGCCCTTGCCTCCGACCTCGATGCCGTTCCCTCTCCTCGCGGGCGGGTTGACGGACATCAACCTGACGCTCACCGCGTTCACGTTGATTCTGTTCACGCTCTTCGTCATCGTTCTCTCGAAGGTCGCCTGGGGCCCGCTGCTCAAGGCCATCGACGAACGTGAGAAGTCGATAAGAGACGCCATCGAAGGGTCGCAGAAGGCCAACGCGGAAGCGGCGGCCCTGCTCGCCCAGCACAAGGATCTGGTTCGCCAGATCGGCGCGGAGCGAGAAGAGATCATCAAGAAGGCCAGCCGGGAAGCCGAGGAGTTCCGCGTGGATCTGATGGCCAAGGCGCGCACCGACGGTGACGACATCGTGCGCCGCGCCAAGGAACAGATCGCCCTGGAATCCGCGGTGGCTCTCGCCAAACTGCGCGAGGAAGTGGCGGACCTGGCCGTGCTCGGAGCCGCGAAGATCGTGGCTGCGTCCATGACCCCCGAGGCCCAGAGGAAGCTGGTTTCGGACTTCGTGTCCACCCTGCCGCCGGTGAAGAACTAGCATGGCCAAAAGCGAAGTCGCCCAGATGTTCGAAGCCCTCCCTACGATGTTCATCAAGGGAGCGGTGAAGACGCCTCGCACGTTCTACTTCTCGCTCGACGACGTCGAGAAGTGGACGGTCAGCATCAACGCCGACACCTGCACGGTGATGGAAGGGAAGACCGACGACGCGGACTGCTTCTTCAAGTCCAAGGCGCAGGTCTTTCTCGACGTCTGGAGCGGAAAGAAGACACCTTCCGCCACCGACTTCATCACCGGAGCCATCAAGAGCAACAATCCCATGATGCTCAAGGAGTTCATGGGCGCGTTCAAGCACAACAAAGCCTGAGGAGTTGTAGGGGCGCCCCTTGCGATGCCCTGAGCCCGTCGAAGGGGATCGGTCGAAGGGTGCCTACCCTAATGCAGCCCCGCCATGTGAAGGAGTTCGGCGCCGAGGAGTGAGAAGGCGACACCGGTGAAAACGGTGGCCGCCATCTTCACCCCGCGGATCGCGTTCACTTCGGGGATCAGGTCGGACGCGGCGACGTACAGTGTGACGCCGGTGGAAAGGGGCAGGGCCACGCTCACCCACCCGGGCTCGACCAGTGAGACGGCGCCCATCAGCGTGGCTGCGGCGAGGATCAGGGAAGCACGCAACGCTCCCGCGCGGCCCTGGCCCGAGGCGAAGGCGATGGAGGCCACGGTGAAGCCTTCGGGGAGCTTATGCAGGAGGATGGCCACGAAGACGAGGACGCCCAGGGTTCGCGACACGGCCAGGCCCGAGGCGATGGACAGGCCGTCGAAGAAGGCGTGCACGGAGAGGCCCACCAGCGCCGTCCAGGGCGCACTTGGTTTCTCCATGGCGTGGGAGTGGGTCTCCTCGCCAAAGTGGAAATGCGGAGCGACGGTGTGCTCGAAGAAGTGGACGAGGAAGTAGCCGGCCAGAATCAGAAGCGGGCCGTGACCGCCTTCGCCCTGTGCCACCGCCACCGGAAGCATGTGGACCAGTGTGGTGGCGAGCATGAACCCAGCACCTAAGCCCACGAAGTAGCGGAGAACGAGGTCGTTCCAGTGACGTCGCGAGACGAGGATCAGGCCACCCGCCACGTTGGCGAGCGCGGCGATCAGGCCGAAGAGCAGTGGCGAAACCGCCAGGTCGATCATGCGCGGCGCGGCTATTCGCCTACACGCCTTCCCGGAAACGTTCGACCAGATGGACCAGCGTCTTCACGCCGAAGCCGATGGCGCCCGCTTCGTAGTAGCGCCACTCGCGGTCGCGGAACATCGGACCGGCGATATCGAGATGAGCCCAGGCGACACCTTCGGGCACGAACTCGCGGAGGAAGAGGGCCGCGGTGATGGCGCCGGCCACGCCGCCCGAGGCGATGTTGTTGATGTCGGCAAAGGGGGTCTTGAGCGATTCGCGGTACTCCTCGATGAGAGGTAGCTCCCAGAACGCTTCGCCGTGGCTCTCGCCCGCGGCGATGACGCGCTTGATCAGTTCGCGGTGAGTGCCGAGAACGCCCGCCACCGAAGGCCCAAGGGCCCGCACCACGGCACCCGTCAGAGTGGCCACGTCGACTACGTGGGTGGCGCCTTCTTCGCCCGCGCGGGCGAGCCCATCCGACAAAACCAGCCGGCCTTCGGCGTCGGTGTTGTCGACCATGATGCTCTTGCCGTTCTTGGCCATGAAGATGTCGCCCGGCCGGTTGGCCTGGTTGCCCGGCATGTTCTCGGCGCAGCACAGGATGCCGATCACGCGCACGCTCGGCTGGAGTTTGGCGATGGTCCGCATGGCGCCCAGCACTGCGGCCGCGCCGCCCATGTCGCCCTTCATCTCCCACATCTTGTCGGAGGGTTTGATGGAGATGCCGCCCGAGTCGAAGGTGAGGCCTTTGCCCACAAGAGCGATGGTCTCGGCCGAACTCTGGCGCGGGATGTGGCGGAGGATCACCATGCGCGGCGGGGTGGCGCTGCCCGCACCCACGTGGAGCAGGCCGCGATAGCCCTTGGCCTTGAGTGCGGTCTCGTCGAGCACTTCGCACTGCAGGCCGGTTTCAAGCGCTATTTGCTGAGCCCTTTCGGCGAACACCACGGGATTCACGATGTTCGCGGGCTCGTTGATGAGATCGCGGGCGAGGTTCACGTTCTCGGAAACCCAGGCGTAGCGGGCCTTGCGGGCTTCGGCGTCGGCCTGGTGATCGGGATGGACCACGATCTGGAGGGCCAGCTTCTCTTTGAAGAAGCGCTCCTTCTCCACCCGATGGCGATCGAAGGTGTAGGCGCCAAGGACCGCGCCCTCCACCGCCTTACCCACCAGCGGAGCCGCATCCTGGTGGTTGAAGAACACGGCGACCCTGGGCAGGCCGAGGTCGCGGGCCAGACGGATAGCCCTCGCCACTACCGTCTTCACGGTTTCCCAGGTGTTGAGCCCGCGGACCAGGGGGGAGGAGTACACCACCACGGACCGGTCGCCCACCTTCTGGATCAGCTCGCGGGTGAGGGTGCGCGCGCGGAATCGCGTGGCGGCATCCTCCACCACTGCCGCGATCTCGGCGTCGTCGATGACGTGGTGATGTTCCCTATCGTCGACAAGGAACACCAGAAGGTCCGCCGATACCTTGGAGGCGGGGCCGGAAAAGAGTCCAATGTTCATGTGTTCCTCGAGGTGACGGGTTGGGGGCTTCGCTGACGAGTTTAGCGAACGACTACCGGGGTGAAGGGAAGCTCACTGAGCCTGGCCAGATCGGCGGCGAAAGGCGGGCGGGCCACACCGGTTTCGCAGACGATGGCGGTGACGAAGGCGGCCGGGGTGAGGTCGAACGCCGGGTTGCGAACGTCCACGCCAATCGCCGCGGTGCGTATGCCGGCCAGCTCCAAAACCTCGTCGGGGTGGCGTTCTTCGATGGTGACGTCTTGTCCGGTGGCGGTAGCGAGGTCGATGGTGGAACGGGGCGCGGCCACGAAGAAGGGGATCTTGTGTTCGCGGGCCAGGACGGCCACGGTGTAGGTGCCGATCTTGTTGATGACGTCGCCGTTGGCTGTGATGCGGTCGGCCCCCACGACCACGCAGTTGATTTCTCCCCGGGCCATGAGAGCGCCGGCCATGGAGTCGGTGATGAGTGTGGTGGGGATGTTGTCGTTGACCAGTTCCCAGGTGGTGAGCCGCGCGCCTTGCAACACCGGCCGCGTCTCGTCCGCGAAGACCCGTTCGATCTTGCCCTGCCGGTGCGCCGATCGGATCACCCCCAGCGCGGTGCCGTAGCCCGCGGTGGCGAGCGCCCCGGCGTTGCAGTGCGTGAGCACACGCGCGCGATCGGGGAACAGGGTGGCCCCGAACTCGCCCATGGCCCGGCAGGCCGCCACGTCATCGGTGAAGATCTTCCTCGCCTCTGCGATGAGTGCATGGACGATCTCGTCGGGTTCGGCTCCTTGAACCGTGGCCTGAACGCGGCGCATCTGGTCGAGGGCCCAGAAGAGATTCACCGCGGTGGGGCGGCTCGCCGCCAGCACCTGATGGGCGGCGCTCAGAGCCGCGTCGAGTGGGTCTCCCTCTTCCGCCGCGCGTTTGGCCGCGAGCGCCACACCAAACGCCGCGGCGACACCGATGGCGGGAGCGCCACGCACCACCAGCGTCTTAATTGCGTCCGCCGTCTCCTCGGCGGTGCGGCAGATCTCGTAGCGCACTTCGGTGGGAAGGGCGCGCTGGTCGAGGAGGCGCAGGGCTTCCCCGTCGAAGGTCATGGTCTCTGCCACCGGTTACTCCATTCCAAGTTGTCGAACATCGGTCTTGAGCGCGAAGCCGCGGGCTCCGGAGGCGTCCTGGATCTGCAGGTATTCACCTTCGTCCGCGAGCAGCGGAACCGCTTCTCCCTCGCGCAGGTTCGCCAGAGCCACGGCATCGTCGCGGGGGATGTCGAGAAGCGGCGCGTCTTTTTGCACCACCACGCCTCTCGACCCCCGCCAGGCTCCGCCAAGCAGCGGAGCCACCACAAGGAGGCCGGCGAGGAAAGCTCCGAGCGACCATGCAGGGCGCGGGGTCTTTCCGAACAACACGGCTATGGAGGCGAGGAAGAGGAGCACGGCGATGACATCGAAGCGGAAGCGACGGGCCAGGCGACGAGCGTCGCCCACGACGCCAAGCGACACTTCGGAGGGATCGAGGCCGAGTTCGCCGCGCAGTCGCTCGAGGTCGCGCGCCACGCCGGCGTCGCGGGGGCCAAGCTCCTGGGCGCGCAACAGGGCCCAGATGGCCTCACCCTTGCGGCCTGAAGCGGACGCAGCCTGGGCCCAGTTCCAATACAGCGAGGGCGCGCGCACGCCTTCGGCTTCGAGGCGGTGGTACTCGGCGATGGCGTCGGTCCAGGCGCTGCGCGCGGCGCTCTCGTTCCCTCGGCGGAAGCCTTCGCTCGACGCGGACGCGGGCGTTTGCGCGGTCGCTGCCGAAGCCCAGAGCAGCGCTGCGGCGAGCAGGCCAACCACAGAGCGGAGGCGCATCAGTGGACTGCCTCCAGAATGGCCACGGCGCGGTCGCGGACTTCGCGGAGTTTGGCGTCGTAACTTCCAAGCTGAGGCGCGAAGCGCAGGAACTCGAGATCATCGGCCAGGCTGCGCAAGCGATCGCCCGCGTCGTCCATCGGCCAACCCGGCCGGGGACCGAACACGGCTTCGAGCGCGCCCGAGATCCGCGCCGCCGCTCGTTCCTTGGTGGAGTTGAGCAGCGTCTCGTCCCTCAACTCGCGCAGTGCGGCGCTCACCGTGGCCTTATCCTGATGAGAGCCCTTCGCCACGCGCGGACGGCGACGCCAGGTGTAGACCTGCGCCCCCACCGAGACAAGGGCGAGAAGACCGGCGAGCGGAGCGAGGTCGGTCTGCGGCTCGTCGAGGTCGGCGCGCAGGGAGACCGGCCCTGCGGTCTTGCGTGGACCATCGGAGGCCAAGGGGTTGGCGGCGGTGACCTCGACGGGAATCGCCTGCGTGCGCTCGGTCCGCATGGTCTGAGCCTGCGGATCGAAGTAGGGGAAAGAGATCGAGGGTATTTCGTAGGCGCCTGCTTGCTCGGGAACGATCACGAATTCCCAGGTCTTGCTGCCTTCGATGCCCTGCCGCGTGGTGCGCAGGTCGGAGGTGACGCGCGGCGGAAACACGCGCGCGCCGGAGATCACGAGATCGGGCGCGGCATCAATCCACTTGAGATTGCCTCGGCCAGTCACCTTGAAACGAAAGGTGAGAGCATCGCCCAGCACCACGCTGGCGCGATCGGTGGTGGCCTGGACCTGGTACGACCCGACCGCAGCGTCCTCTGGGGTTCCTCCCGGCAGCGAATCCACCTTCACCCTGAGAGCGCGAGTGCTGCGCTCGATGGGCGCGGCAATACCGAAGGGGCCGCCCGCGGGCACCAGTCGAAGCCGCGCTTCGGGGATTTCGAGCAGGCCGGGCTTGGTGGGGAAGAGAAGTCGCTCGAGCACCGGATAACGGAGGTACGCCTCGCCCTGGACCGACGTGTTTTCGCCGGTGGAATCGCCACGCGCGCGATCGACTTCTTCGGCCCAGAAGCCCGGATACTTGGGGGGATCGGCGAACTCGACGCCGGTAAGAGAGATCTGGGTGTAGACGAAGTACGTCACGAGGATGGGCTCGCCCACTCGAGCGGCCGGGCGGGAGAGCGTGGCTTCGACGAACAACTTCCCCTGATTGACGGGCTGCCGGCGCTGAGGGCGGCCGAAGATCTCCTCGAAGGGGTCGCGACCGCCGAAGGGATCGCCGGCGAAGGGGTCCTGGGGTTGGGCCGGGCGAATCGCTCCTTGAACCACTTCAAGAGTGATGGGCGCGGTGGGCGGATAACCCTGCACCGCCACCGGTCCCACTTCGGCTGTACCCGTCTTTTCGGCGCGGAGGACGAAGGTGATGCTCTTCTGCCGCGACATCGAGCCATTCACAAACGAGATCTGGGTCGAGGTCGAGGGTCCGGCGACCACGCGCAGATTCCTCAAGCTGGGCATGGCCACATCGAGACTGGCGGCCTCGCCTTCCATCACGATGGACAAGGTGGCGACGTCGTCGATCCCGATCTTGTGCGCATCGACCTCGCTCCGCACCGAGCCGCTCTGGGCCCACAAGAGGCCGGGGACGAAGAGCAGAAAGGCGGCGATGGCGATCCTCACCAGTCCTTCCCCTTGCGGCGGCGGGCGCGTTCGGCTTCGAGTTTCTTCTTCTGCTCGATCTTCTCGTTCTGCTCGAGCGCTTTCAGAAGCTGCATGGCGCGGTCTTTGGACATCCCGGTTTCTTTCTGGAACCGTTCGTTCTCGCGCTCCTTATCGGACTTCTGCGGCTCTTTCTTCTGCTCGTCCGGCGAGGGCTTCTGCTGCTGCTTCTCGTTTTTGTCGTTTTTGTCCTTCTTGTCTTCCTTCTTGTCCTGATCTTCCTTCTGCTTCTCTTGATCCTTCTTCTGCTGCTCCATCTGGCGAAGGGCGATCTCGAGATTGCGACGGGCGCGGGCGTCGTCGGGCTTGAGCCTGAGGGCATCGCGGTAGGCGGCGACCGCTCCAGTCAGTTGCTGTGAAGCGAGAAGAGCGTTGCCGAGGTTGTAGTGACTCTCGAAGCCCAGTTCGTTCTTTTCCCGCGACAACGTGGTGAAGGTCTCCACGGCTTCCGCGGCCTTGCCCGACTTGGCCTGGGCCACGGCTTCGTTGAAGCGAGTCACGGCAGAGCCTGGACGCGCGGCCCGCGCCTTCTCGAACGCGGCAAGGGCCTCGGCGGAATCGCCCGCCTCATAGGCCTTCAAGCCCTTGCTGGTCTCGCGTGAGGGACGGGCCAGGATCTCGTCTTTGAGATCGGCTTGGGCCGCGGGGGCGAGGAGCAGCAGCGGAATCAGCAGGGCGGCGGCGCGCGCGCGACGAAGGCGCTCGGCCAACACCGGGCCGAACAGCGCGAGGATGAAGGAGAGCAGGGACAAGCCGAGCGGGATCTGGAAGCGCTCTTTCTTGCGGAAGGAGAACTCGGCGGCGGCTTGGCGGTTCTCCATGGCTTCAATGGCGGAGGCGATAGGCGAGAGCGAAGTGTTGTTGGTGGCCAACTGGGTGAACTTGCCTCCGGTGGCTTGAGCGAGGCGGATCAGGTTTTCCGAATTGAGACGGGAGATGACGGGATCGCCGTTTTCGAGTTTGTATCCGCTGCGGGTTCCGTCCGCCGCGGTATCCGGAACCGGACCACCCTGGCTCGACCCTACTCCCACGGTATGGATGATCACACCGGCCTTCTGGGCCGCGGTGACCGCGGGCTCGAGGCTTTCCTCGAGATCCTCGCCGTCGGAAACCAGAACGATGACCCGATTCACCCTGCTCGGATCGACGAAGGTGGCGATGCCCGATTCGATCCCGGACACCAGATTGGAACCGGGCGTGGGCACGAAGCCTGGCTCGAGTGTCTCGAGGAAGAGGGCTACCGCATCGGCATCGAGGGTGAGGGGAACAAGCGGATAGGCCTCGCCCTCGAAGGCCACCAGAGAGAAGCGGTCGCCCGCGAGCCGGGCCATCAGCGAGGAGAGCGACTGCTTGGCCAGGAAGAAGCGGTTGGGCGAGACGTCCTCCACCGACATTGACAGTGATGTGTCGAGGACGAGAGCCACATCGACGCCAGTGCGCTCCACTCTCTCCCGCACGATCCCCCATTGCGGACGAGCCATGGCGAAAACCAGCAGCAGCGCTCCGATGACAAGGAGCACGCTGCGCACCATTTCCGTGGGCCCCTGGAAGCGCCGGCCGATGCGATCGAACATCGAGGCCGTGACCAGAGTTTCCATGCGTTCGCGGTCGGCGCGGCGGATGCGTATGGCTGCCCACGCGAGAGCAGGAACCAGGAGCAGGGCCAGAAGCCACACAGGTGATGCGAGGGTCATGGCGCGATCAAACGGGAAGCACGCGAAGACCGCGCGTCCACAGGAAGCCCGCGAGAAGAAGAAGGGCGACGGCGGCGTTTAGGAAAGGCGGGAACAGCTCCTGATACCGCCGGAACGAGATGCTCTTGAGCCTGGTGGTTTCGAGGGCGTCGATTCGGCCGAAGATGTCGCGGAGGCTCGATTCGTCGGTGGCGGAGAAGAAGGCGCCCCCCGTTCGTTCGGCGATGCGCTTCAGCAGGTCTTCGTCGATCGGCACTTCCATGTTCACGGTGCGAGAGACGATGCGACCGGTGAACGGATCCTGGGCGCGCACGGGAATAGGAGCAATGCCGCCCTTGCCCACACCGACCGTGTAGATCTTGATCTCCATGGCCTTGGCGATGTCGGTGGCGGTGTCGGGATCGATCTCGCCGCTGTTGTTGGCGCCGTCGGTGACCAAAACCACCAGCTTCGTCTTCGACTCCGACTTGCTCAGGCGAGAGAGTGCGGTGGCGAGGCCCGAGCCGATGGCGGTGCCGTCGGGAAGGCGATCGAGCGCCACACCCTCGAGCTGGCGGAGGAGCAGAGCCTGGTCGGTGGTGGCGGGAGACTGCGTGATGGCGCGACCAGCGAAGATCACCAGGCCCAGGCGATCCCGAGTGCGGCGGCGGATGAAGTCGGCCACCACCGACTTGGCCACGGCGAGACGGTTGTCGGGCTGGAAGTCCTCGGCCGCCATGGAGCCCGAGACGTCGAGTGCGATCACGATGTCGACGCCCTCGGTGGTCATCTGATCGCGGCCAAGGCCTTTTTGCGGACGCGCCAGAGCGATCACCATCAGAGCGAGGGCGAGGGCGGCGAGCCACAAGGGCAAGGCGCGCAACCGGGTGCGGAGGCTAGGGGGGAAGTTCTGGGCGACCGAGACGCGGGGAAAGTTGAGAGTGGGCGCGAAGCGCTCCATGCGCCCGGCAAAGAAAGCGAGGAGGATGGGCAGGGGGAGAAGGATCAGGAACCACGGCGCCTGAAACTGGAGGCCGGCGATCGACATCAGGCGATCTTCCTCCGTTCCGTTTCGCGCGCTTCAAGCTCCAGAGCGGTGCGGCGGAGACGGTCGACCCGGCCCACCAGGTCGCGCACGAGCTGGATCTGACGTTCGGCGTTGGTGGCGTCTGATGAGCCGCCGAACTTCACCAGGTCGGCCGCGGTGATGAGGTCGCGGATGGCCACGGCGTGCGGCGCCGTCCACGAGTGCGCCTTCACGAAGGCCAGGGTTTCCGTGGTGGTCATCTCCAGCACCGGCGCCTCGAGCCGGCGCTCGAGGTATTGCTTGAGCACCTGGACAAGGCGAATGTAGAACGTCTTGGGCTCGCGGTAGGCGTTTGTGGCGGCGAGCTCATCGAGACGAGCAAGCGCTTCCTCCTCGGGTGTGATGGCCGGGGTGATGCTTGGGTCCTTGGGCTTCTTGGGGAAGCGAAGACGTCGGAAGAGGAGGCCGAGAAGCGCGATCACCAGAAGGGCAGCAAGGGCCGCGGTGACCCAGAAGGCCCGCGACACCAGGACGGGCATAGGGGGCGCGAAGTCCGCGGGTGCGGGATTTGGCTCGTTCGGATCCAGGGTGGAGACAACGTTCAGCGCCAGCGGCGCACTCTTCACCGAGCCCTTGGAGCCATCGGGCAGCGTGTACTGGATACTGATCTGCGGAATACGCGCCTGGGCATCTATGGCGAAGACCTGGGTGTCGTAGACGGCCACACGGGCGAGCGGCTGCGCCGCCTCGGCGTGGATCAACTCCACCGAAGCGTCGATGATCTCTTTGGGAAAGTCGTAGGTGGCGCCGCTTGGTCCACGCAGCTCGACCGTCACCTGAAAGCGTTCTCCAATGGAGACGTTGGTGGTACTGGCGTGCACTTCGATGGTGGGTGCCGGGGGCGGTGTGGTGTCCGCCTGGGCAAGGGCGAGGTAGAGAAGCGAGCCGAGCAGGAAGTTCATCGCCTCCGCTCCCGTCCCTTGAAGAAGCCCTGAAGGGGCCGGTCGTACGGCTCGGAGGTGGTGAGAGCCAGCGAGTCGACGCCACACTGCCGCAGGCCCGCGCGGATCTCTTCACGGTCCGGCGGCAGCAGTGCGGCGCGAACGCGCGCGTCGGACGTGTCGAGGACCACCAGGTCGCCGGTTTCGGGGTCGGTCATGCGGACGAGGCCGACGTCGGGTATCGAGGTGTCGCGAGGGTCGGAGAGGTGCAGCGCGAAGACGTCGTGTTTGCGTCGCAACGCGGCGAGCGCCTTCTCGTACCCGTGGTCCTGGAAGTCCGAGATGAGGGCCACGATGGACCGGCGTTTGAGGATGCCGCGGGTGAAGCGCACCGCGCTTTGGATCGAGGTGCCCCGCGAACGGCCGGGGTGCACCAGTGTGTCGCGCACGATGCGTAGTGCGTGCATCTCGCCGCGCGAGGGCGGGATGAACATCTCGACTTGATCAGAGAAGAGCACCGCGCCCACGCGGTCTTTGTTGGCCACCGCGGAGAAGGCGAGAACGCCCGATATCTCGGCAGCGAGGTCGCGTTTTGCGAGGTAACGCGAACCGAAGGACGACGACCCCGAGACGTCGATCAACAACATCAAGGTGAGGTCGCGTTCTTCGATGTACTTCTTGACGTGGGGAACGCCGGAGCGCGCGGTGACGTTCCAGTCGATGGTGCGGACGTCGTCGCCCGGCTGGTACTCACGAACCTCGGCGAACTCCATACCGCGGCCCTTGAACGCGGCGTGGTAGCTGCCCACGATCCCCGATTCGAGGATGAGGCGGGTGTGCAGCCGGATCCTGCGGATCTTGCGCAGCGTCTCGCGATCGAGTGTCGACACCGTCTGTTTTCCTGAGACGCGGCCTCTGCCTGATGGCGTCAGGGAACTTCGACGCGTTCCAGGATGCGGTCGACCACGGCGTCGCTGGTGACGTTCTCGGCCTCGGCCTCGTAGGTGAGGAGGATGCGGTGACGCAGGACGTCGTGCGCGATTTCCTTGACGTCCTCAGGGACGACGTAGGCGCGGCCGCGGAGGAAAGCCACTGCGCGGGCGGCCTCGGAGAAAGCGAGTGTGCCGCGGGGCGAGGCGCCGAAGCTGATGAGATGAGAGAGGTCGCCAAGGCCCACTTCGCGTGGCTTGCGGGTGGCGGTGACGATTTCGATGATGTAGTTGCGGACGCGTTCATCGAGATGAACGTTGCGGACGAGCTTGGCCATGGCGAGCACGGAGGTCTGATCGAGCCGCTTGGTCACGCCGAGTTCGTCGGGGGTGACAAGGAGCATGCGATCGAGAATCTGGCGCTCTTCTTCCTTTTTCGGATAGTCGATGCGCGCCTTCATGAGGAAGCGGTCGACCTGCGCCTCGGGCAGCGGGTAGGTGCCTTCCTGCTCGATGGGATTCTGGGTGGCGAAGACGAGGAACGGCTCGGGCAGGGGATAGGTGGTGTCGCCGATAGTGACCTGGCGCTCCTGCATGGCCTCGAGCAGAGCGGATTGCACTTTGGCGGGGGCGCGATTGATTTCATCGGCCAGGACGAGGTGGGCGAAGACCGGGCCCTTGCGCACCGTGAATTCACCCGACTTCGGCTGGAAGACCAGAGTGCCCACGAGGTCAGCGGGAAGCAGATCGGGGGTGAACTGGATGCGCGAGAAGGTGAGATCGAGCACCCGGGAGAAGGTCTTGATGGCCAGGGTCTTGGCGAGACCCGGAACGCCTTCGACCAGCAGGTGGCCGCGGCATAGAAGGGCGATCAGCAGCCGGTCGACGAGCGCGGGCTGGCCGACGATGACTTTGCGGATCTCGGTGGCGGCGGTCTGCACGCGCAGGGACTGCTCGCGCACAACCTCGGTCAATTGGGAAATGTCGAGTTCTGTCATGTGCCTTCGGGGAAAAGGGGGTGGCGCGGGGGCGCCCTGAACTAAAAGCGGGACGGCCGGCAGGTCACCTGGTAGCTGGTCCAGGGCTGGCCGTTGCTGAGGACGATGTCGTATTGGTCATTCCAGTCGTTGGTGCTCTTCACCGCGACTTCGTCTTTCGGTCCGCCTTGAGACGCGCACAGGCCGCGGCTTCGCAGAATGCGGGCCACCTCCTGAACATAGGCGTCCTCACTTCGGACGCGGCCGCCGTCAAAAAAGTCGGGACGCAGGCGTGCCACTTCGGCCTGAGCGGACTCAACCTGGGACTGGAAGCTCGGGGACTCCTCTCGGCACGGTGAACCTTCGGGCATGGCCGCGAGCGAACAGGAGGCGGACCCGGGTGAGCTTGAGGGGGTCGGGGTGCTGGTGGGGCTTGGGGACGTTCCCGGAGATGCGGCTGGTGTTGCCGTTGGCGTGGGTGTGGGTGTGCTGGGCACGCCAATGGTCACGGTGCCGCTGGGTGCGGCAGAGGGGAGCGGAGCTACCGGAGGATTGGGATTGGTGGCGGGCACATCCACCTGGCCGAGCTTCTTGCATGCGGCGCCTGCGGCCAGAACGGTGAGGAGGCCGAACACGACGGCCCGGCCGGCGGCTGAGCAGTGGACTATGTTCATAAGTTTCATGGAGTTTATGCCCTGAGCCCCCTGTGGTCAGCGGATGAACATGGCATCGCCGTAGCTGTAGAAGCGATAGCGGTCACGGATGGCCTGAGCGTAGGCGTTCTGGATGGTCTCCCACCCTGCGAAGGCCGCGACGAGGAAAAGCAACGAAGACTTCGGCAGGTGGAAGTTGGTGATCAGTGCGTCGACGGCCTGGAAGTGATGTCCGGGGCGGACCACCAGGTCGGTTTCCCCTGGCCCGGCGGTGATTCGGCCGGGTGTGGCCACGCTTTCGAGTGTGCGCACGGTGGTGGTGCCCACCGCGACCACGCGGCCGCCGCGGGTTCGGGTCTGCGCGTAGGCCTCGGCGGTTTCTTGGGGCACGAAGATCTTCTCGGGCGCCACACGATGGTCGGCAATGTGTTCGGCGTCGACCCGGGCGAAGGTGCCGGGGCCCACGTGCAACATGATCTCGTGGACGAGAACGCCCTTGGCGCGAAGGGTGGAGAGCAGGGCTTCGGTGAAGTGGAGTCCCGCGGTGGGCGCGGCCACGCTGCCGGGTTCGCGCGCGTAGATCGTCTGATAGCGCTCGCGGTCGAGTGGACCGTCGGCCCGGCCGATGTAGGGGGGCAGAGGCAGCCGGCCGATCTGGAGGAGCATCTCGATGACGTTGGTGTGGCCCTCGAAGCTCATGGTGCGGGAGCCGTCTTCGTGGACCGCGACAACACGGCACGACTCGTTGTCGGCCAGCGTCACCACCGCGCCAACGTGGAGTTTGCGGCCGGGGCGGACCAGGGCGCGGAAGTGGTCGGGATTGCCAGGATCCGGGAAGAGGTAAAGGACTTCGGCCCGGCCGCCGCCGCGCGTATGGCCGAGCAAACGCGCGGGAAGAACGCGGCTGCGATTCACGATGAGCAGGTCGCCCTCGCGGAGATGGTCGGCGAGGGACGAGAACCGGCCGTGTTCGAGGGCGCCGCTGGCACGGTCGAGGAGGAGCAGCCGCGACGCGTCCCGATCGGGCAACGGTTCCTGCGCGATCAGTTCGGGCGGCAGGTCGAAATCGAAATCGGCGGTCTTCAGAAGAGTTTCTTCTGCGGACGATCGGCGTCGGGTCGGTCGAGACCGAAGTGTTGGTAGGCGCGCAGTGTGGCCACGCGGCCCCGGGGCGTGCGGTCGACGAAACCGATCTGCAGCAGATAGGGCTCGTAGATATCCTCGATCGCGTCCTGGTCTTCGCCGATGGAAGCGGCCAGTGTGCCCAGACCTACGGGGCCTCCACCGAATTTCTCGATGATGGTGAGCAGCAGCTTGCGGTCGATTTCGTCGAAGCCAAAGTCGTCGACGGCGAGGAGCTTGAGCGCGTCGTCCGCCACCTGGCCGGTGATGTGACCCTGAGCGCGCACCTGTGCGAAGTCGCGCACGCGCCTTAGCAGTCGGTTGGCGATGCGGGGCGTGCCGCGACTGCGGCGCGCTATCTGCGCTGCTCCGTCTTCATCGAGGGGAACGCCGAGGAGTCGCGCGGACCGGGTGACGATGACGTGGAGGTCCTCGGGAGTGTAGAGATCGAGGCGCATCACGATACCCATCCGGCTTCGCAGGGGTGCTGTGAGCAGGCCGGCGCGCGTGGTGGCGGAGATCAGTGTGAAGGGCTTGAGCGGAACGCGCATCGACCGGGCGCCGGGGCCGCTGCCGATCATCAGGTCGAGACTGAAGTCCTCAAGTGCTGGATAGAGGATTTCTTCGACCTTGGCGTCGAGGCGGTGGATCTCGTCAATGAAGAGGATTTCGCGATCCTCGAGTGCGGTGAGCAGCGCGGCGAGGTCGCCCGCGCGCTCGACCACCGGTCCGGATGTGGTCTTGATGGGGACGCCGAGTTCATTCGCGATCACGTGGGCGAGCGAGGTCTTGCCTACGCCCGGCGGTCCAAAGAGCAGGATGTGATCGAGCGCTTCGCCTCGGTTTCTCGCTGCTTCGATTGATACTCCGAGGTTTTCGACCACGTGGCGTTGACCGATGTAGTCGACGAGGCGCAGAGGACGCAGGGAGACGTCGAAGCGGACGTCGTCGTCGAGGCGCGCGCGGGAGATGAGACGTGGATCTTCGTTGGCCATGGCGTTGGGCGTCAGCGCCTCGAGATCACGCGGAGGGCGTCGCGAAGAAGTTCGCCCAGAGTGGCGTCAGGCTGAAGGCGGAGCACCTCGGTGGCGGCGCGGTCGGCTTCGGCGGGGGAGTAGCCCAGGTTTCGGAGGGCGGAGAGAAGATCGCTGCGTTGGGGTGAGGGCGCGGTCGGTTCGGTTGTGGTGGTGAGCAGTGTGCCGATCTTGTCCTTCAGCTCGAGGATCAGCCGCTCGGCGGTTTTTTTGCCGACGCCGGGGACCCGGGTAAGTCGGGCGACGTCGTTCGCGCGGATGGCGTGGACGAGGTCATCGGCCTCGATTCCCGAGAGCACGCCCAACGCGACCTTGGGGCCGACGCCGCTGACGCTGATGAGCTTCTCGAAGAGTTCGAGTTCGGTGCTCGTCAGGAATCCGTAGAGGACGAGCTGGTCCTCGCGCACATGGGTGTGGATGAGGAGCTGGGCCAAGGCACCCTGATCGCCGAGACGACAGAACGTGGAGATGGGGGCCAGCACCTTGTAGCCCACGCCGCCCACATCGATCAGGAGTTCTTGTGGGGTCTTGTGCAGCAGGACGCCGCGGAGGAAGCCGATCATCGCGGCCTCATTGTAGTTTCGCGGTCTCGGGGTCGGGCATGAGGTCGGCACCGCAGATCGCAAGGGCGAGAGCGTCTGAGGCATCGCCGGGAGCAAGATCAGCGGGGAGGCCGAGCAGACGACTCACCATCCAGGACACCTGTTGTTTGTTGGCGAGGCCGTAACCCGAGACGTGGGCCTTCACGGTGGATGGGGCGAATGCGGCGAGGGGGAGGTTGGCCTGAGCGGCCGCGAGTAGAGCGGCGCCGCGGGCGTGACCGAGGGTGAGCGCGCTGCGAACGTTTTTCGCCTGGTAGATGCCCTCCACTGCCACCTTCTCCGGTGTGTGTTTCGCGATGACGTCGGACAGGCCGCGGTAGATGGCCAGCAGACGGATCTCGAGGGGCGATTTCGCGGGCGGACGGATCACGCCGAAGTCGATCACACGGTGTTTGCGTCGCGGCCCGAGGTCGATGACACCGAAACCGGTGGCGACGAGGCCGGGGTCGATGCCAAGGACGATCAGGGTTGCGTCCGGTTATTCAGGAGCGCTGGACGTATCGAAGTTGGTCCAGACGTTGTTGACGTCGTCGCTGTCTTCCATCGCTTCGATGAGCTTGACCATCTGGGAGGCCTTGCCTCCGTCGAGGGCGATGACATTCTCGGCGTATTTGCCGATTTCGGAGTCGTCGGGCTCGATGCCTGCGTCCTTGACCGCCTTGAGGACAGCCTCGTGGGCCTGGGGTGTGGTGTAGATCTCGAA
>CXWL01005137.1_pt1 | contig 98230 bp, 101 predicted proteins | sample 590931 | NCBI WGS metagenome assembly CXWL01 (sample SAMEA3498368, study PRJEB10139) | groundwater metagenome | biome: water well; material: biofilm material | place: Germany | collected 2015-04-27 | reverse complement strand
GGAGAGGGGTCAAGCCGCGTCTGCTGTGCAGTAGAGTCCCCCCTCTCCCGCTGCGACTAGGCTCGGTTTCACCTCACTTAGTCTCGCTCCCTCTCCCTCATGGGGAGAGGGGACTAGGGTCAGGACTCATTAATAGCGCGAACTGAGGTTTGAAACGATTTCGTTCAGTGCAAGGAGGAAGAGGCAGGAATATGAATATATTTCAAAGATTTCTGACGCAGCAATGCCTGCCCAGAGCGCCTGCAAGGCAGTCGAAGGGCCGGAGCACGGGGAGGGTCGGTGGAGGGGGCAGCCAGTCGAAATAGGTGCTCGCTTGGGCGCTGGCGGCGAGCAGGTCGCGTCCCGCGCTTTTTTGTTCGACGATCAGGACGCCGGGCCAAAGCAGGTCGATGAAGCCGCGCTTGTTCGCGTCCAGGCTCTCAACCCGCTTTTCGTAATGCGCGTCGGCCCACTCTTCGCTGAACGCTTTGGCGCGCCTCCTGATTTCGTCCCAGCCCAGCCTCATGGTGCGTGTATCACCGCTTGGGCGGGCGAACGCAAGGGCTTAACCCTGCGCCGCCGCTCCAGTAACTTTATCAATTATTCTCAATATCTTAGCATTATATACGGACAACGACGGCCGGGCCTCGACCGCGTCCAGCCAGCGTGCCAGATTTGGGTAGCGTGCGGCGTCAACCTCGCCCCCCGCCTGCTTGATATTGCCCAGCACTACCGCGACCGAAATATCGGCCAATGTCATCGCATCGCCGATGAAATAGTCGCGCCCCGCCAGCCGCGTATCGAGCCAGTCGAGCAGGCGCGGCAACTCATCTGCCTCCGCCGCCGCTGCCGCCGCCAAATCGCCTTCACGCCCCAGAAAATAGGGCGCGACGATGCGGTTGAAGAACATCTTGGCGCCGGTCGCCATCAAAATCGTATCGGCAAATTCATCGAGCCAGATGCACTCGCCGCGCGCGCAGGGTTCAGCCGGGATCAGCGGGTTATCGGGATATTTGGCATCGAGATAAGCGCAGATCGCGCTCGAATCCGCCAGCAGATAATCGCTGCCGTCCGCCGCCGCACCGGGATCGCGCAGCGCCGGCATTTTTCCGAACGGGCTGGCCTCGATGAACTCATCGCCGCCCTGCCCCATCCCGCCGGGCCTATGCTCAACCTCCAGCCCCTTTTCGGCCGCGAACATCAAAACCTTGCGCACGAACGGCGACAATATGGCTCCATAGACGATCATGCTTTGCTCCTCATTCTGATTTGCCGCCACGCTAACTATCTCGCCTCGCTTTGCAAGGTGCCATTGCTCCGCTGCGCATCCGCCGCTAACGCCCGTTCCCATGTTACGACGCCTTTATGACTGGACGATGGAAAAGGCGGGTCACGCGCATGCGGAACGCTGGCTGTTCCTGTTTTCCTTCATGGAAAGCAGCTTCTTTCCCATCCCGCCGCACCCTTTGCTGGGGCTGATGTGCCTTGCCCACCCGCACCGCGCCTTGCGTTACGGGCTGATCTGCACCGTGGCGTCGGTTTTGGGTGGGCTTTTCGGTTATGCCATCGGTTATTTCGCCTATGAAACAATCGGCGTCTCGCTGCTCCAGGCGCTCGGTCTGTGGGACGATTTTCCGGTCGCCGCCTGTTACTTGCGCGAATTTGGTGCGGAGATCATCCTGATCAAAGGCGCAACCCCGATCCCGTTCAAGCTGCTGACGCTCACCGCAGGGTTCATCCACATGGACCTTGTCACTTTTATCTGGGCGAGCGTGCTCAGCCGCGCATTTCAATTCATGCTGGTCGGCATATTATTCTGGAAATTGGGTGCACCGATCAAGGCGTTCATCGACAAATATCTTGGGCTGGTTGCCACCGGATTTCTGGTGCTAGTGGTCGGAGGATTCGTGGCCGCAAGCTATTTGAGCGGTAACACGACCAGCGGTGCATGCAGCGCCACTGCTGCCGCCGCCACGCCATGATTGCCAGCCTTTTCTCCCATTTCCCGCGCATGACCGCGCTGGTCGTCGGCACCGCCAGTGCGTTAGGGTTTGCGCCGCTTGGCCTGTGGCCAGTGACGTTGATTGCGCTTGGCGTGCTGATGCATTTGGTGAGCAGGACAACGACGGCAAAACGCGCGTTCCTGCTCGGTTGGTTGTTCGGGCTTGGGCATTTCACGCTTTCGCTGCATTGGATCGCGACGGCGTTCACCTATCAGGCGGCGATGCCCCCTATCCTCGGCTGGGTCGCGGTGCCGTTGGTGTCGCTCTACCTTGCGCTCTATCCGGCGCTGGCGTGCGCTGTTGCGTGGTGGGTGACAACGAAACTGAGCAAGGGCGTATCCCCCCTCCCCTTCAGGGGAGGGGCCGGGGGTGGGGTCTCACCGGATAGTGCGGCGTTAAAGGATANNGCTTATGAGTGGATCTGGCCCTGAAGGGGAGGGGCTTATGAGTGGAGCCGACCTCGAAGAGAAGGGGCAAAATGTGCCCTTTACCTTCTTGTTCGCTGCCGCGTGGATCGTCACCGAATGGCTGCGCTCTTGGGTGTTTACGGGCTTCGCGTGGAATCCGTTGGCGGCGGTGTGGTCAGTGGATAGCAATGGACCACCGCTCATCCGCGTCATTGGAACCTATGGTGCGTCCGGTCTAACAATTCTGATTGTTGGAGTTCTGCGCCAATTTTGGTTGTCCATGAAATCAAAGACGTCCATCCCTAAGTATAAAGAATGGGGCACCCGGGCAATTGTCTTTTTTTTGGCATTGGGGCCCATCCTTTTCCCGCTTGGCCTGCTCGACCGTTGGTCTGCTACTAATGCCGACTATCAGTCACCTCGCACCCCGGTCACCATCGTCCAGCCCAATATCGAACAGGGCGACAAGTGGGATCTGGCACAGCGCCTCGACAATTTTGAGCGCCTCGCCGCACTCAGTCGCACGACCGACCCCGCGACGCCACGTCTGTTATTATGGCCCGAAGCCGCTGTGCCCGACTATCTGGAGGATAGCACGCCGCCCGATTGGACCATGGAAGACCCCGCCCGCGTTCGCGCGCGCTTGGCGGCGCTGCTCGGCCCCGATGATGTGTTGCTCACCGGTGCGGTAAAGCTGGAGCCCAATGCTGATGGCTCCGACATTGTTGGCGCGCGCAACAGCGTTTTCACGCTAGGTGCCGCTGGCCAGCTCGGCCCGCGTTATGACAAGGCGCATCTGGTCCCTTACGGCGAATATCTGCCGATGCGAACCATCCTCGAACCGCTCGGCCTATCGCGGCTGGCGCCGGGCGCGGTCGATTTTTGGGCGGGGCCGGGCGCGCGCAGCATCGACCTTGGCCGATTTGGCAAGGTCGGCATCCAGATATGTTATGAAATTATCTTTTCAGGCCAAGTGGTTGACCGCGCCAACCGCCCCGCCTTCATCTTTAACCCGTCGAACGACGCATGGTTCGGGGCATGGGGCCCGCCGCAACATCTGGCCCAAGCCCGCCTGCGCGCGATAGAGGAGGGGCTGCCCGTGGTGCGCGCGACGCCAACCGGGATCAGTGCGATTATTGACGCGGATGGACGCATCGCCGAGTCACTTCCCATGCACCGCGCGGGGCGGATCGACGCCAGCCTGCCGCCACCGCACGCGCCGACATTGTTCGCGCGCTATGGCAATGCTTTGCCATTGGCGTTCGCTATTATTCTTGGCATGCTGAGCGTTGCCTTTGGTCGCAGGCGGCGCTACAGCGCGGCCACATAAACTTTGCTTTATATGACATGAAAGCCCTTGAAGCATGCGCACGTCCTATCTTTTCACCTCTGAATCGGTTTCCGAAGGTCATCCGGACAAGGTCAGCGACCAGATTTCCGACTCCATCGTCGATCTATTCCTGTCCAAAGACCCCGAGGCGCGGATTGCATGCGAAACGCTCACCACCACACAGCTGGTCGTGCTCGCTGGTGAAATCCGTTGCAAGGGCGTCTATGAAAATGGCGAATGGGCCGACGGCGCACTGGAAGAAATAGAGGCAACTGTCCGTAACACGGTCCGCGAAATCGGGTATGAGCAGGACGGTTTTCATTGGAAAACATTGCGATTCTATAACCAGCTTCACGGCCAGTCGGCACATATCGCACAGGGCGTGGACTCAGGGCACAACAAGGACGAAGGCGCAGGCGACCAAGGGATCATGTTCGGTTACGCAACCGATGAGACCCCCGATTTGATGCCGGCCACGCTCTATTATGCCCACAAAATCCTCGAACGTATGGCGGCGGACCGCCACAGTGGCGCGGCCCCCTTCCTCGAACCCGATGCCAAGAGCCAGGTAACGCTGCGTTACGAGGGCAGCGTCCCCGTTGCCGCGACCGCGATCGTCGTTTCGACCCAGCACGCCAAAGGCTATGACGAGGGCGCGAACGAGGCAACTTTGCACGCCTATGTACGCGGGATCATCGCAGACATCCTGCCCGCTAACCTGCTCGGCGCAACAGAATATCACATCAACCCAACGGGCAGCTTTGAAATCGGCGGTCCAGACGGCGACGCTGGCCTAACGGGACGCAAGATCATCGTCGATACCTATGGCGGCGCAGCCCCGCATGGCGGCGGCGCGTTCAGCGGCAAAGACCCCACGAAAGTGGACCGCTCAGCCGCTTACATCACCCGCTATCTAGCGAAAAACATCGTCGCAGCGGGCCTCGCCACACGCTGCACCATCCAGCTTGCCTATGCCATCGGCGTGTCCAAGCCATTGTCGCTCTATGTCGATACGCACGAAACCGGCACCGTTGGCGATGACGCCATTGAGGCGGCGATCATGGGCATAACGCGCCTAGGCGGGCTGACCCCGCGCGCCATCCGCACGCATCTGAGCCTCAACAAGCCGATCTATCGCAAAACCGCAGCCTATGGCCATTTCGGCCAAGCGGCGGACGGCGATTTCTTTCCATGGGAACGGCTTGATCTGGTCGATGATCTGAAGGCGGCGCTGGGTTAAGCGCTGCGCGTTGTAAAGCGGCACCCCGTGCTCGGCTTCAGTTCAGGCCGGAGCGTTGGCAATCAGGTGCCGCATATCGGCCAGCGCTCCGCAACGAGTGCGGAGCACAGGAACCGCACCCGGGCCCAGATAACTTATCCTATTTCCAGCTCGCCAAGATACCGCCCGCAACGACATGGCCGATCAGCAGATGCGCGCTGTCGATCAATTGCGCGGTGCAGTCCCCCACGCCATAGACCCAGCCATACCAAGTGGTCGGAACAGCCGAAGCAAGCGCAATGACCGCGCCCCATTTGACCCCGTTCATCATCCCGTTGACACTGGCCCAGTTGAACAGCACTGCCATGAACCCGGCGGTCATCAGCGGCATCGCCGCACCATAGACCATCCGCGATGTGCCAATTGCCGCGTGCTGTTCGGCCGTCGTTCCGGTCATCTGCATCAAGGATGCTTCGTCTATAAGCACCCCATATATGACGAAGCCAATCAGATAGATGGCCACCGCCGCCGCCAGTACCGCCAGCACATTCACACCCATGATACGCATTTTCTCTCTCTCCCTCAAAAAACGCTACGGAATACTGGCATGAAAGTCAGGCGTTTGCAAATCTGGGGCAAATATGGGGCAACCCCTTGGCCAAATCGGATGAGACGGCTATTGGCGCGCCATGTCCGATCCCGTCACCATCAACCGCCTCTATGGCCGTTCAAAGGGCAAGGCATTGCGGGCCACGCAAGCCGCATTGGTCGCCGATTTGCTGCCGCAAATCGCGGTGCCGCTGGACGGCGAAGTGACGGCGCAATCGCTGTTCGGCGATGCGCGCCCACTGCATTTCGAGATCGGCTTTGGCGGCGGTGAGCATATGGCGGCGCGCGCCGACATGCTGCCCGACCATGGCTTTATCGGCGCTGAGCCCTTCCTCAACGGCGTCGCGCAGGCGCTGACGCATGTGAGTGGCGACGCAAGCAAGCCCGGCCTGCCTAACGTCCGCATCCACCATGGCGATGCGCTGGAGGTGCTACGCCGCATCCCGGACGACAGCCTGTCGTTCGTCTATTTACTCCACCCCGACCCGTGGCCAAAGGCGCGCCACGCCAAGCGGCGGATGATGAATGACGGCCCGATCAATCTGATCGCCGCCAAGCTCAAACCGGGAAGTGAGTTCCGCTTTGGCACCGACCATCCCGTCTATGTCGCGCACGCGATGATGGTGATGCGCCGCCACCGCCACCAGTTCGAATGGCTGGCGAACAGCTCCGACGACATGCTGAACCGCCCCGGCGGCTGGAGCGAAACCCGCTACGAGGCCAAGGCCCGGCGGCTGGGGCATGAGGTCTGGTATTTTCGCTATCGCAGGGTATGAAGGGGCACAATGAGGGAAGCGTTAGCGGCGGCACCTATGTCGAGCAGCGTGAGGGCGACCATCATTTCACCCGCCAAGAGGACCGCCTGCAATTTTTGAGCGAGATGGAGAGCTTCCTCGACGCCCATAACCCGGCTGACCCCGCGCCTGCCGCTCCTGTGACTGCATCTGCAACACCATAAAGAAGGGGCGCTCACATTATGTGAGCACCCCTAGTTGGTGAGTGGTGTGCCGGACTAAGGCTTAATCTTGCCGCGTTTTCCGAGTCGTCAGTTGATTCCAACTGACTTGAAAACGCTCTTAGCCCGGCATCGGGGAAGGGATTAGTTGCCCGCTGGCGCGGCGTTGCTATCCGCGATCTGGCGCGCATCGGTGGGGCGCACTTCGGCGGTGCCAAGAATGCGCAGAGCCGAGCGATATTGCCGTGCCGCTTCGCCTTCTGCGCGGACATTGCACAGATTGCGGCCATTGGCGATCAGTCGCTGAACGCGCTGAACCGCCGCTGGGTCAGTTGACGCCGCAACCGCAGCGCGAACCTGTGCTGGCAATTCGGTGCAACGATAATCGCCCGATGGAGCCTGTGCGTGTGCTACGGTTGGCATAGCCAGCATAGCGAGCGGGGCCAGAGCGAAAGACGCAGTGGTGAGGAGAGCCGAGAGGCTGAAGTTTTTCATGGGAGAGTTCCTTTTGTTTTCCGGAACGATTTTTTCGTTTCCTTATGCAACCTAAATAGGCGCACTTCCCATTTGCGATAATCCATTATAATGTGGAAAGACTATGAAGCAGGATTACATAAAACTCGGTGGACAACTTGATGGAGTCGAGGCCTTTTTGCGCGTCGCACAGCATCGCAGCTTTTCTGCTGCCGCGCGCGACCTTGGCGTTTCCCCATCGGCGATGAGCCAGACCATCCGCACGCTCGAAGAACGCGTCGGCGCGCCATTGTTCATGCGCACCACGCGCAGCGTCGGCCTGACCCAAGCGGGCGAGGTGTTTCTGGCACAGGCCGGCCCGGCGATGGAGAGTTTAAGCGCAGCGTTTGAATCAGCGCATATATTGGGGGAACGCCCAGCCGGGCTGTTGCGACTCAACCTGCCCCGCGCCGCCATCCCGCATGTCATTGAGCCGATATTGGGCGGGTTTTGCGCCGCTTACCCTGAGATAGAGATAGAGATTTATGGCGAGGACGAGATGATCGACCTCGCCGAATCGGGGTTTGATGCGGGCATCAGGCTCGGTGAATCGCTGCGGCCCGACATGGTGGCGGTGCGCGTCTCCGCCCCGTTTCAACTGCTGATTGCCGGGTCGCCGGGGTATTTCGAAGAGCATGGCCACCCACAGGTCCCATCCGATTTACGCCGTCACAAATGCATAAGATGGCGCGGGCCATCCGGTCTGTCCGACCATTGGACGTTGCAAGATGGTGGCCGTTCCATAGAGGTCGCGGTCACAGGACCAATGATTTCCAACAGCAATGTGGCCATCCGTTCGGCTGCGCTGATCGGACTGGGGCTGATATATACGGCACAGCCCGTTCTCGCCGACGCACTGGCAAGCGGGCGGCTGGTACAAACACTTAGCGACTATTCGCCGAGCAGCGACGGCTTGTTCCTCTATTACCCCAGCCGCCGGCAGGTGATGCCAAAACTGCGCGCCTTTATTGATTATGTCCGCGACAATGGCCCGGCGATCTAGGGTCGCTGCAAAGCTCGCCTTTATCTGCACCTAGCGAATCATGCTGGTGCATTGGCAATGGCTGTGCATAAGACGCTGGGAAAGGATGGATGCGTTTGATGGTGGACCTGACCACATTTGATATTGCGGCCATCATCCCGTTCATATTGGTCGGCTTTGCGGCGCAATTGGTTGACGGCGCACTGGGCATGGCATTTGGAGTCATCACCTCCACCCTGCTGGTCGGCGTGATGGGGGTACCGCCCGCACAAGCATCGGCGAGGGTCAATTTGGTCGCATTGTTCACGTCGGCGGTGTCGGGGATCAGCCATCTGCTCCACCGTAACATCGATGCGAGCATGTTCCTGCGGCTAGTTGTGCCGGGGGTTATTGGCGGCGCATGCGGTGCTTACCTAGTAGCCAATATCGACGCGTCGATCGTCAAACCGCTGGTGCTTGCCTATCTGTTTACCATCGGGTTGTGGCTGTTATGGCGTGGTCTTGACCATCAACCACATATCAAAGACCCTAAGATTGTCACCCCGCTGGGGCTGGTCGGTGGGTTTTTAAGCGGGGCCGGCGGCGGTGGCTGGGGGCCAGTGGTGACGTCAAACCTGCTGATCCAAGGGGCGGATCCACGCAAGGTCATCGGCACCGTCAATAGTGCAGAGTTTTTCCTGACAGTGAGCATTTCGGCGACCTTCATCTGGCAATTAGGCGCGACCCAATTTGGCACCGCCGTTATCGGCCTGTTGATAGGCGGCGTAGCCGCAGCGCCATTGGGTGCGGTGTTGGCCAAACGCGTTCCCGCAAAGACGCTGTTGCTCATGGTCGGCGTCGTCCTGACCCTGACCAGCAGCTATGGCATTTATCGCGCAATTAGTTAGGGACGGCGTCTTCGTCGATTTTTTCTACCCACGCGGGATAGAAAACAGGCTCGCGGGACGACCAGCCCGGTGCTGTTGCCGCGCTCTCGGCGATCGAAGCGAGCAAGGCTTTACGCTTTTCAGGGTGAAGGTGCGGCAATGTAGCGGCAGCACAAAATGCACCGGGCAACCACGGTCGCGCTGCCGCGCCAAGCAGCCGTTCGTAAAGGAACCGATAGGCAGAAAAACTGGGTAAGCGGTCCTGCGCCAAATCAAACGCCGCCAATGTCACCAGCACACCCATGAAACGGCCAACGCCTTCAAGCCCGCTGTCATCGGGAATAGAATTGCGAACATCGGTCATCCGCGCATAGACGCGCTGTTGCACGCGTATCACGGCCTCCTCGACGCCGTCGCGCGACCAAAGTGCAATTGCATCGTCACGGCGTAAACCGACATCAAGCGAGCGGCGGATATAGCGTTGTGTGCGTGCAGGAAAGCTAGCGAACTCGCGCATTTCGGCGATGGCCAAATCGCCCTGCGGGCGTTGATAGCGAATAGTCATGCTGTCACTCCCTTTGGGCTGGTGCATTCGACAGGGGGATATGGCACCAATTTGGTTGCTATGTGATTAACTATGTGCGGATTTGCCCTCGGGCGCGCGGCGCGCTATCGAAAGCATCATGACCCAGATCCAGCCTGTACTTTCAGCCACCGGCCTGTTCACCCCGCCCGAATCCATTTCGAACGCCGAATTGGTGACCAGCTTCAACGCCTATGCCGCCGCGCAGAACGCGCGCAATGCCGATGCTATCGCCGCCGGAACCATCGCCGCTATCGACATGAGCAGCACAGAGTTTATCGAGAAAGCGAGCGGCATATTGTCGCGGCACGTAATGGATAAAGGCGGTGTGCTCGACCCCGCCATCATGCGCCCACGCGGCCTTGAACGCCCCGACGATCAATTGTCGGTGATGGCCGAAATCGGCGTCGCGGCGGCGCGCGATGCGCTTGCGAGGGCCGGACGCGATGCAGCCGATGTCGATGCGGTGCTGTGCGCGGCATCAAGCATCCAGCGCCCCTACCCCGCCATCGCGGTCGAGATACAGGACGCGCTCGGCATCAACGGCTTTGGCTTTGATATGAATGTCGCTTGCTCCTCGGCAACCTTTGGCATCCAAATGGCGGCCGATTTCATCCGCGCGGGCAACGCCAGGAGCGTGCTGGTGGTCAGCCCCGAAATCACGTCTGGGCACCTCAATTGGCGTGACCGCGACAGCCATTTTATCTTTGGCGATGTCGCAACCGCAGTGCTGGTTGAAGCGGTGGATATAGCACCAGCGCAGCATTGGGAAATCCTAGGCACCAAGCTCAAAACCGTATTTTCGAACAATATCCGCAACAATTTCGGCTTCCTCAATCGCACCGACCCTGACCATATGGGCGACGCCGACAAGCTGTTCGTGCAGGAAGGCCGCAAGGTGTTCCGCGAAGTGGTGCCGATGGTTTCGGCAATGATTGGCGAGGAACTTGGCAAGCTTGGCCTGACCGGCGGCGACATGCGACGCATCTGGTTGCATCAAGCCAATGCCAATATGAACCGCCTGATTGCCAAGGGCGTGTTCGGCCACGACGCGACCCCCGACCAAAGCCCGACTGTGCTCGACACCTATGCCAACACCAGCTCGGCTGGATCCATCATCGCGTTTCACAAGCATAATGACGATCTGAACGCGGGCGATGCGGGCCTGATCTGTTCGTTCGGGGCGGGCTATTCTGCGGGATGTGTGTTTGTGCGGCGGGTGGGATAGAGGCTAAACCTTATCGCACGCCCGCCTTGGTCAATTCCGGCCCCAATCGCCGTGTCAGCCACAGCCACCACATTTTGAAATCAGCCGCAAGGCTCCATAGCGGATAGGTGAAGGTCGCGGGGCGATTTCGTTCAACCGCAAAATGCGCGACCCATGCAAATGTATAACCCGCGAAGGGCATCGCCGCGAACAGCCCCCAGCGCCCACTCCACAGCCCCGCCAACGCCAGCAACACCACCAAAGTCGTGCCCATATAATGGAGTGCGCGCGTATGCACTTTAGCATGTTCACCCAGATAATAGGGCCAGAACGCCGCAAAGCTGGTGATTGTCTTTTTAGCCATCGCGTCCTCCTGCACAGACAGGCTAAACCGCAATGCTTGCTATCGCAAGCGCCAGCGCATAGCCATGACCCAAAGGGTGTGAGGGGGAACATATGCAATCAGCCACCTGGATTTCGCTTGGCCTCTATTTCGCGCTGATGATCGGCATCGGTTTTTACGCGTGGCACAAAGCGAACGCGACGGCGCAGGGTTATATGCTCGGCGGGCGTGACCTTGGCGCTGGCGTCACCGCGCTATCCGCTGGGGCCAGCGACATGTCGGGCTGGCTGTTGATGGGACTACCCGGCGCGGTCTATTCGGGCGGGCTGGCCGCAGCGTGGATTGGCATTGGCCTGACCATCGGTGCCTATATGAATTACCGCATCGTGGCGCCGCGCCTACGCACCTATACCGAACTGGCAAACGACGCGATCACCATCCCCGACTTTCTGGAGGAACGCTTTGGCGATACGTCAAAGCTGCTGCGCGTGGCTGCGGCGCTCGTCATCATCGTCTTTTTCACGCTATATTGCAGCGCGGGCATGGTCGCAGGCGGCAAGTTTGCCCTCGCGGCGCTTGGGCTCGATTATACAAGCGGCGTCGCCATCGCGACGGGTGTGGTGGTCGTCTACGTACTGTTCGGCGGATTCCTTGCGGTCAGCCTGACCGACTTTGTCCAAGGGTGCATCATGTTTGTCGGGCTAGTGCTGGTGCCAGTCATCGCCATCGGTGCGATCGGCGGGTGGGGTGCGATAGGCGCAGGGATTAGCGCGACAGAAGTTAGCCGTGACCTAGCCGCAGGCACGTTGACCAATTGGCTGACGGGCACGTCGATCATCGGCATCATCAGCGCCGCCGCATGGGGGCTGGGCTATTTCGGGCAACCGCACATCATCGTACGGTTCATGGCGATCCGCCGCGTGCAGGATTTACGCGTGGCGCGCCGCATCAACATCGGCTGGATGGCGATCAGTCTGGGCGGGGCCATCGCCACCGGCCTGATCGGCGCGATCTGGGTGGCGCAGGGGCATAGCAATATCACCGACCCCGAAACCATCTTCATCCTGTTCGCCAATACGCTGTTCCACCCATTGATAACGGGGTTCCTGCTCGCCGCCATCCTTGCCGCGATCATGTCTACCATTTCATCGCAATTGCTTGTCACCGCCAGCAGTCTTGCCGAAGACATCTGGCGCGGGGTGATCCGGCCGGGTGCCAGCGAGGAGTCGGTGGTCGGCATCGGGCGCACGTTTGTAGTGCTTGTCGCGGGCGTTTCGGCGTTGCTGGCAATGAACCCCGACAGCAGCATCTTGAGCCTAGTCTCCAACGCGTGGGCAGGGTTTGGCGCGGCGCTCGGTCCCGTCATCATCGCCAGCCTGTGGTGGCGCGGCACGACACGCTGGGGCGCGCTCGCAGGGATGGTGATCGGCGCGGCAACCGTCGTTGCATGGATAATGCTTGGTTGGTCAGAGGCGATGTACGAAATCGTTCCCGGATTTATCGCTGCCAGCATCGCCATCTGGGTGGTGAGCAAGGTCACGGCCAAGCCCGACACGGCGCATCTAGCGCTGTTTAATCAAGCAGCCGATGCGGCGCGCCAACGCTGATTGAGAACCCAGTTGGTGTCAGCGGCCCGTCGGGGCAACAGGTTGGTTGGGTGGAATCTGGGTGAGCAGACTAGTGGGCGATATGGCCACACCATAAAGCCGCCATGCGCCATTATACCATTGATATTCGAGATCAAAGGCGATCGCAGTAGGGCGCAAACCAAATATGCCCTGCAATCGCAGCACATTGCCAACCCGCACAGAAGGGGCGGCGCGATAGGTCGGCCCGATCAGCAAGGCGCTGGATAGATCCACCCTAGTCGCGCGAATGCCGGCAAAAAATTGCGCCAACCGCGCTGCGTCATTGGCCTGTTGAAACGCAGGGGCCGACAGATCGCGCAGTACCGAATAATTACCCGATTGATTGGCATGGTCGATCGCCGCCATCGTCGACCACAGCATTTTGGACAGTTCCAATTCGCCGGGGACGGGCATAAGCGAGAGCGGAGGAGGAGCAGAGGCGGCGGGCGGCGCCGTTTGCGCAGATACCGAGGATAGCGGTGCGACAACAAGAGCAAAGGCAGTGAGGCAAAGGCGCATCATCTGCGTGGAGGCCATAGGGATTTTTTTCATATCACCCTTTTGCAGTGAAGGCGCCCTCTTTGGCAAGAGGACGCCTTCAACTATCACAGAAATAACTTTAGCAGTTACATGCTGATCTGGAAGCCGCCACGTGCGCCGACTTCGCCCGAGTCGAAGCCAAGGCCTACACCCGCCGAGATGGTGGCGTGTGGGCTGACCCGCGCGGTGAAGGCCATCGACCCTGCGGTGCGGTGGTTGTAATAACCAATGCCGCCCGAGAAGCCCCAAGTGGCATCAGAGGCAAGCGATGGCGTTTCCATCGACAGCGCCAGTGCGACACCTTCATTAGCCAGTCGTGCTTGGCGGCTATTGTCTGCGGCCAGAGAGAAGAGCGTGCTGATCTGCCCAGTGTGGGTTGCGGTCAGGCTCTGCAACGACGCAATCTGTGTATTTTGCGTCGCATTGACGCCTTCAACAGCGGTCAGGCGCGTATTCTGCGTCGTGTTGAGAATGTCATTGGCATCCAGACGGGCCGTCTGTGTTGCATTGACGCCTTCAACCGTTGTCAGACGCGCATTCTGCGTCGTGTTGAGGATGTCATTGGCATCCAAACGTGCCGTCTGCGCCACATCGACCGCCTCAATCGCCGTCAAACGGCCATCCTGAACGGTGTTAACCCCTTCGATCGCGGTTAAACGACCATCCTGCACGGTGTTGACCCCTTCAACGGCGGTCAAGCGCCCTTCAGCAGCCGTCAAACGACCATCCTGAACGGTGTTGACGCCTTCGATCGCGGTAAGACGACCATCCTGCACCACTTGTCCTGCTTGCAATGCAGCAATGTCTGTGCGGATCGATGGGTCGCGGCCAACGACGCCATTGGCATCGACTGTCATCACATCGGTTGGGCCAACCTGCGCAGCCGTGCTGGCGGCAATGTCACCAACGCGAACCGAACTGCCCGCGCCGCCGATAGCAACCTGATTGGCCGCCGTCGTGGTAGCGGCAAAACCGAGCGCGGTTGAACCTGCAAAGGCCGCATTGGCCTGGTAGCCAAAGGCCGAAGCGCGGTCAGCCGTTGCGCTCGCTTGATAGCCATCAGCAGTCGCGAACCGCCCCGAAGCAACAGTAAAGCCGCCCGTTGCCGTTGAGCCATCACCGCTCGCGTTTGCAACCACACCGACGGCCTGCGATTGTATACCTGATGCCACGCTAGAGACACCAACCGCGATGGCAGCCTCACCGCTAGCCAAAGAACCAGCTCCAACAGCCGTGCTGTTCACAGCCGTGGCGTTTGCAACGAAACCAACCGCAGTGGCATTTTGGGCAGAGGCGGCGGCACCAACACCGCAAGCAAGACGAGAGTTATCGCCGCCAGACTGAGCGCCGCCAGCATCGTCGATACCCGGGTCAAATACGCCATTATTGTTGCGATCCAAAAAGCAATCTTCTGCCTGCGCCGGAGCGGCGACAAGTCCAAATGCCATGATTGCAGCCATCGCCGAACCAGTCAGCGACAATTTCACCTTTGCGTGCATTATCTTTCCCCTATTGGCCGCGACAGCCATCATCGACTGCGCGGTGAAAATACATAGGGCAACGCCTTTTGGCGTTTGTCCCAAAGCCATTAACCGTGCGACCGGCAGCCTAGTTCGACTCTGCGTATATATTTAGGGCCTGACGTAACGACGTCAACTGTTTTGCGAATAGCGCATGGCCTTTTCGCGACAATTTCGGGGTATCTCGACAATGGCTGCAGCAACCCGTAGCTAAGGGCGAACTATTTATGCCGGAGAATCACCATGGCCACCGCCTTCACCATCCGTAATATGCCCGAAGCCGAATATGCGGCGCGGCAGGAACTGGCCGCCTGTTACCGCATATTTGCGATGCTCGGCTGGGACGAGATGATTTTCAACCACATCACGGTGAAGGTGCCGGGCGAGGACGGCGCCTTCCTCATCAATCCCTATGGTATGCATTTCAGCGAGGTTACTGCCTCATCCCTGATCAAGATCGACATCGACGGCAACAAGGTCGACTCGGACAACCCGTGGCACGTCAATAAGGCAGGGTTCGTCCAGCACAGCCTGTTCCACCGCGTGTTGCCCGACGCGCACGCCATCATCCACACCCACACCACCGCAACGATGGCTGTGTGCAGCCTAGAGGGCGGGTTGCAACCGACCAATTTTTACGCCTGTAACTTCATGGGGCAGATCGCCTATCATGATTTTGAGGGGGTGACGGTGCGCGAGGAAGAAGGCGCGCGGCTGGTCGGGCATTTGGGTGACAAACGCATATTGATGCTCAAAAACCACGGGCCGGTGGTGATGGGCAAGTCGCTGAGCGACGCGTTCATCAAATATTGGGCGTTGCAACGCGCGTGCGAAATCCAGATGGCGACGATGAGCATGGGCAAGCCAATCTCCATCGGCGATGATGTGGTGGCGGTGCACCAACGCGATCTGTATATGGCGCAAACTCCGCTTGGCTCTGGCCGCGCAGAGTTTGATGCGATGGTTCGCCGTGTTGACAAAATCGACGCCAGCTGGCGGGAGTAAGCGCGCTTTTCCCCGTTCGTGTTGAGCCTGTCGAAACACTGTCCTTCTTGCTTTGATTTAGAAAAACAGCCCTTCGACAAGCTCAGGGCGAACGGGTATAGAGAAGCCTAGAAACAGATGAACAATCACCGCTTATGACTGCCTTCACCGTCAATGACCGCCCCGTACGATACCGTATGGACCCAGCAACCCCGTTGCTATTCGCGCTGCGCGAGGCATCGAACCTGACGGGGACCAAATATGGCTGTGGGTCGGGGGATTGCGGCGCCTGCACCGTCGATATTGACGGCGAAGCGGTGCGGTCTTGCCAGATCAGCATCGCCGATTGCGAAGGGCGGTTCGTAACCACCATCGAACATCTCAGCCTCGACCGCAGCCACCCAGTGCAACAAGCGTGGGCGGTCGAGCAAGTCACCCAATGCGGTTTTTGCGAGCCGGGGATGATCATGGCCATCGCCGCGCTGCTCAAACGCACGCCCAACCCGACCGATGCCGAGATTGAAGGCGCGATCACCAACCTGTGCCGATGCGGCATCTATCCGCGCGTCAAACCTGCCATCCGCCGCGCGATCCGTATCGCCAATGGAGCCGAACGCGCCGCCGCTGCGCCGCCACCCGGCATCCGCCCCGCCGATGCCGCCCGCGTCGTCCCCGCGCTAACGCCGGGGGAGTGAGGGGGGGGGTAATCCCTCGACACAACACACCGTTCGGGCTGAGCCTGTCGAAGCCCTGTCTTTGCTTTCTGAAGAGAAGAACAACCCTTCGATAGGCTCAGGGCGAACGGCTTTTTATTCAGCCTTTCAGTCCGATTCTATATCAACCCAGCCAGCGGACTGGACGGGTCGGCATATTTACGCGTTGCCATCCGCCCCGCGAGGTAAGCCATGCGCCCAGCCTCAACCGCCGCTTTCATCGCGGCGGCCATCATCACCGGGTCCTTGGCCTCGGCAATCGCGGTGTTCATCAGCACCCCGTCACAGCCCAGCTCCATCGCCACCGCCGCGTCGCTTGCGGTGCCGACGCCTGCATCGACCAGCACGGGGACGCTCGCCCCCTCGACAATCAGACGGATGGTGACGCGGTTCTGTATCCCCAGCCCAGAGCCAATCGGTGCGCCCAACGGCATGATGGCGACCGCGCCAGCCTCCTCCAGCTGCTTCGCCGCAATCGGGTCATCGACGCAATAGACCATCGGCAAAAAGCCTTCCTTGGACAGCACTTCGGTTGCGTGTAATGTTTCGCGCATATTGGGGTAAAGCGTCCGTGCCTCGCCCAGCACCTCCAGCTTGACCAAGTCCCAGCCACCCGCTTCGCGCGCCAGACGCAGCGTTCGGATCGCCTCATCCGCCGTAAAACAGCCCGCCGTATTGGGCAAATAGGTGATTTTGGCGGGGTCTATAAAGTCGGTCAGCATCGGTGCGGTCGGGTCAGTCACATTGACGCGGCGCACCGCCACGGTGACGATTTCGGCCCCCGACGCTGCGACGGCAGCCGCGTTTTGCGCAAAATCTTTATATTTACCTGTCCCGACAATCAGCCGCGAAGTGAAGGTGCGGCCCGCGACGGTCCATGTGTCCTGTGCGCTCATCTCATCCGCCCCCAACGATATGGATAATCTCCAGCGACTCGCCCTCGCAAAGCATCACATCAGCCAGCGTCGAACGCGGCACAATTTCCAAATTGCGTTCGACCGCAACTTTTTTGGGGTTGAGGCCAATCTCGGCCACCAATGCGGCGATGGTGATGCCGCCCGCCACGCGGCGCGCCTCGCCATTGATGGTGATGGCTATTAACGCGCCTATCGGAGCAACGTCGCGTGGTTCGTGAATCGCTACGGTCATGGCCCCGCCCTAACAGGCGTCACCCCCGCCGTCACCATACCAACGAAGCGCTTTCGCCTCTGCCTTGCGGATCCACGCGCCTTTCTCTCCGCTATAGGCGACGCTGTCATCGGGGTGAATCGCCCCTGCGCGCAATTTATCGCGCCGATACGCCGCCGCCACCTTGGGATGGCTGCGCAAATAGTCGCGGAACGCCAGATGCCTTTGCGCATGCGGCGAGCCGCACTCATAAAAATGGACATTGGCGAGCCGTTTGCCCGCCTCATCATTCAGTGTGCAAAATCGCCGCCCATCGACGCCGAACTCGCCGTGCCAGCCAAAGCCCAGCGCCTCGACATCGCCGCGCCGCGCATCGAGCGCATCAAGACTGGTGGCAATCGGCATCAGGTCGATAACGGGCTTGGACAACAGGCCAATCACCGCCGTTGACCCGATATGGTGAACCGCGAGCAGAAGGTCGCCCAGTGGGCTGAGCAGGCGCGTGTAATCCTCCGCCTGTGCCTGCCATCGCGGATCATGCTCGACAAGGTTTACTGGTATTGCCAGCGTCATGGCACCAGCTTAGCCCCACTATCGTCATTGGACAACCGCCCGCAATGCGGCCATAAATGCCCCCAGCATGGCGTCACTACCGATCATATTTGTCCTCAACGGGCCTAACCTCAACCTGCTGGGCACGCGCGAGCCCGAAATATATGGCTCGCAAACGCTCGATGACATTGGCGCGATGCTGACCGACCAAGCGGCATTGCTCGGCCTTACCATCGACATGCGCCAATCGAACCATGAGGGGGATTTGATCGACTGGTTGCACGAGGCGCAAACGGTGGGGGCCAAGGCGGTGTTGCTCAATGCGGGCGGTTACACCCACACGTCCATCGCGCTGCACGACGCGATAAAATCAATCCGCGTGCCCGTAATAGAAGTGCACCTATCCGACCCGATGGCACGCGAAACCTTTCGCCATATCAGCTATGTCGGCATGGCAGCGCACAGCGACTTTTCGGGGCATGGGGCGAAAAGCTATACCCTAGCGCTGGACGCGGCCGCTGCTCTTTGACTATATGACCCCAAAATATCTGGGGAACCAAAAAATATGGCCGATGATAAATCGCACGGCAACATGAAGGTTGACGTCGCACTGGTGCGCGAACTGGCGCAATTGCTGACCGACACGGATTTGAGCGAAATCGAAGTTGAGGATAGCGACCGCCGGATTCGCGTTGCGCGGCAGATGACCAGTGCGCCCGTCACGCAGATGGTCGCCGCTCCTGTTGCTGCTGCACCCGTGGTCGCCGCGCCTTCCGCTACTGCAACACAGGCCGCCGAAGATCATAAAGACGCGGTCAAATCACCGATGGTTGGCACGGTATTCCTGCAACCCGAACCCGACGCACCGCCGTTCAAAGCGGTGGGTGATGCTGTGAAGGAAGGCGAGACCGTCCTCATCATCGAAGCGATGAAGGTGATGAACGCCATTGTTGCGCCGCGCGGTGGAAAGCTGGTCAAGATGCTGGTTGAAAGCGGCCAGCCGGTCGAGTTCGACCAGCCGCTGTTCGTCATCGCCTGAGCGCCCGCGAAACCATGGCCATTGAAAAACTGCTCATCGCCAATCGCGGCGAAATCGCGCTGCGCATCCACCGCGCCGCGCATGAAATGGGTATTCGCACCGTCGCGGTCCACTCGACTGCCGATGCAGATGCGATGCATGTTCGGCTGGCCGACGAAGCCATCTGCATCGGCCCGCCAGCCGCGCGCGACAGCTACCTCAACATCCCCGCGATCATCAGCGCAGCCGAAATCAGCCATGCCGACGCCATCCACCCCGGCTATGGCTTTCTGTCTGAAAACGCGCAATTTGCTGAAATTGTCCAGGCACACGGGCTGATTTTTGTCGGGCCCAAGCCCGAACATATCCGCACCATGGGCGACAAGGTGGAGGCAAAACGCACCGCTGGCGCGCTCGGCCTGCCGCTGGTTCCGGGCAGCGACGGCGCGGTCAGCGACCCTGCCGAGGGGCGCAAGATTGCCGAAGCAGTCGGCTATCCCGTCATTATCAAGGCGGCGTCGGGCGGCGGCGGGCGCGGCATGAAAGTATGCACCAACTCCGACGATCTTGAAACGCTGATGCAGCAAGCAGGGTCGGAGGCCAAGGCGGCGTTCGGCGATGCCACCGTCTATATCGAGAAATATCTGGGCAATCCGCGCCATATTGAGTTTCAGATTTTTGGCGACGGCAATGGTAATGCTATCCATCTGGGCGAGCGTGATTGTTCGCTGCAACGCCGCCACCAAAAGGTGCTGGAGGAAGCACCCTCGCCCGTCATATCAGGCGAAGACCGGATGCGGATGGGCGGCATCGTTTCCAAAGCGATGGCCGACATGCACTATCGCGGCGCGGGCACCATCGAATTTCTATGGGAAAATGGGGAGTTTTACTTCATCGAAATGAACACGCGGCTGCAGGTCGAGCATCCGGTCACCGAAATGATTACCGGACTTGATCTGGTCCGCGAACAAATCCGCATCGCCGAAGGGCGGCCATTATCTGTCACCCAAGAAGATCTACGTTTCACTGGCCACGCCATCGAATGCCGCATCAACGCCGAAGACCCCGTCACCTTTGCACCGTCGCCCGGCCTTGTGAAAAATTATCACGCGGCGGGCGGCATGCATGTACGCGTCGATAGTGGGCTTTATGCCGGATACCGCATCCCGCCTTATTATGACTCGATGATTGCCAAACTGATTGTCTATGGCCGCACCCGCGAAGGGTGCCTGATGCGGCTGCGGCGCGCACTCGAAGAAATGGTCGTCGAGGGCGTCAAAACCACGATCCCGCTCCACCAGAAATTGCTCCGCGACCCCGATGTCATCAATGGCAATTACACGATCAAATGGCTTGAGGAATGGCTAGCCGAGCAGGCACCATAGGAGTTCAGCATGGCGCGCATCCCCTATTTCGACCTAAGCACTGCAACTGGCCGCGCGGCTGAGGTCTATGCCAAACTCCCCCCGCTCAATATTTTCCGAATGATGGGCCATGGCGGCGATTTGGTCCACGGCTTTGTCGGTCTGGGCAACGCGCTGCTCAGCCATAGCAAGCTCGATCCGGTGCTACGCGAAATCGCGATCCTGCGTGTCGGAGCGCTGTCGGGCGCAGCCTATGAAGTGCAACAGCATGAGGCGATAGGACGCAGGCTGGGGATGAGCGAGGCGCTGCTCGCGGGCATCCGCGAAGGGGCCGAGGCCGCCATATTCGACGAAGCGCAGCGCGAAGTCATGCGCTTCACCGATGATGTGGTCGTCAATGTCCGCGCGGGCGACGCCACGTTCGAGCCGCTGCGCGCGCGGCTATCGCTGCAAGAGCTTCAGGAACTGACCGTGACCGTCGGTTTTTACATGATGGCATGCCGCTTTCTTGAAACATTCGACGTCGATTTGGAGGACGAAGGCGGCGCGCCCGGCGTGACGCTGCCGGGGATGAAAGCGTGACGACGGGGATTAGTTGAAGCACAGTGCCACACAAATGCCCAAATCACCCCCCAGTCTCTCGTATGGGGGCAGTCTGAAAAGGGGATTTGCCATGAAAGTTTTAGCCTTATTTATTTCGGGGTTTAGCCTCGCTTTTTCGACAAGCGCGAGCGCACAGTCTTTTGACACCAGCCGCTATAGCCAGTCTGAAAGCCGCGTCGCAATTGGCATTTCCGTGCCACTCGGGCGGCAGCAAGTAGACCGCGACGTGCGCATTGACCTACGCCTCGACCGCGTCCGTATCGACGCATCGGGCGGGCGCAATTTCGAAGGGCAAGGGTCGCTCCGCCTCAGCCGCACCCTAGACCGCGATCCCGTATGGCTCATCAATCAGCGCCGCATAGTCAGCGCTGACACGCGCAACGGTATTAGTTCGCTTGGGATCGCGGGCATCGTTGTTGGCGCTGTGCTTGTGGCCGCTGCCGTGTCACTAGCCGTCGATCCGCCGTTAAACGATCTGTTTGAACCACGCTGAGGCGACCCTAATTCTTGAAATTATCCAGCCCCTTGACCACGCCCGTCTTGGTTGATGGGTTGGATGCATTTTGCTTGGGCGCTTTTTCCGCTTTGGGTTTGCGGGTTTCCCGGCTCGATTTCATTTGGCCTTTTGCCATGATTATTTCCTTGGTTGAGACTATCGCCTGCATAGGCGCTATTGTGCCCATTGCACGCGATATTCGCGCTTGCCGTTCGCGCGGCCCTGCCATAGTCCTAGCCCATATCAAAAAAGCGGCGGAGAGTGACGGATGACCAAATATGTTGGCGCAATCGATCAAGGCACGACAAGCAGCCGTTTTATCATTTTCGACCATGCGGGCACGATCATATCGGTCGATCAAAAGGAGCATGAGCAGATCATGCCCAAACCCGGCTGGGTCGAACATGACGCGGGTGAGATTTGGCGTAACACGCAAAGCGTCATCGCGGGCGCACTGGCCAAGGCGAACCTCACAACCGCCGACCTCGCCGCCGTCGGCATCACCAACCAGCGCGAAACCAGCGTCGTGTGGAACCGCAAAACGGGCGTGCCTATTCACAACGCACTGGTGTGGATGGACACCCGCACCGACCAACTGGTCGCACACTTCACCGCCGATGGCGGACAGGACCGTCTGCGCGCCAAAACCGGCCTGCCGCTCGCCACCTATTTTTCCGGGCTCAAACTGCGCTGGTTGCTCGATACTGTTCCCGGCGCGCAAGCGGCAGCCGAAGCAGGCGATCTGCTGTTCGGCAATATGGATACGTGGTTGACATGGAACCTGACGGGCGGAGTAGAGGGCGGCCTCCACATCACCGACGTTACCAACGCATCGCGCACCCAGATGATGAATCTGGAAACGCTCGATTGGGACGCGGAAATACTCGCGCTGTTCAATGTCCCGCGCGCCTGCTTGCCCGCCATTCGCTCCTCATCCGAGGTTTACGGCAGCGGAACGGGCGTGCTTGACGGCGTAGCGATCGCGGGCATCCTTGGCGATCAACAGGCGGCGTTGTTCGGCCAGGCCTGCCTGTCGCCGGGAGAGGCCAAGAACACCTATGGCACCGGCTGTTTCATGTTGATGAACACCGGGGAAAAGCCCTTCCCATCGACCTGCGGCCTACTCACGACGCTGGGCTACAAGCTGGGCGACGCCCCCGCAATCTATGCGCTCGAAGGGTCGATCTCGATCTCCGGCGCGCTGGTGCAGTGGCTGCGCGATAATCTGGGCCTCATCTCCAACGCATCCGAGATTGAGGCGCTGGCCCGGACGGTCGAGGATAATGGCGATGTTTATTTCGTCCCCGCCTTTTCCGGCCTTTATGCCCCGCATTGGAAGGACAGCGCGCGCGGCGTCATCGCGGGGCTGACCCGCTTTGCGAACAAAGGCCATATCGCAAGAGCGGCATTGGAGGCCACCGCCTACCAAACCCGCGAAGTTTTGGACGCGATGACCAAGGATAGCGGCGTCGCGATCAAGGAATTGCGCACCGACGGCGGCATGGTGGTCAACGAACTGTTGATGCAATTCCAGTCCGACATATTGAACGTTCCCGTGGTGCGGCCAAAGGTGATTGAAACCACCGCGCTCGGCGCGGCCTATGCGGCGGGCCTTGCGGTCGGCTATTGGCAATCGACACAGGACATCACCGACAATTGGGGCGTCGACAAACGTTGGCACCCCGCGATGGACGAAGCGACGCGGACGCGGCTTTACGCCAAATGGAACAAGGCGGTCAGCCGCTCGCTCGACTGGGTCGATTGAACCGCGTTTCAATGATTCTTACTCATCTCGTCGTCATTGCGAGAACCCCAGCGCAGGCTGAGGGACGCGGCAATCCAGAGCAGGTGGCACAACACTGGATTGCTTCGCTGCGCTCGCAATGACTATATGGGTTCACCGCAATGCGATTTGGTATAAACCTATAATTTCACTTTTCCGGGGGGAGAAAGACGATGAACGTAGCAGTTTTGGGCGACGCAGGATTTTTGGGTGAGTTTGTCGGCACGGCGGTGCTGCTCTTGTTCGGCACGGGGGTGTGCGCCAATGTCACACTGACGGGGTCAAAGGGGCAGGGCGGCGACTGGACCGTCATCACATCGGCATGGGGCTTTGCCGTATTGTTCGGGGTGCTCACCGCCGTATCGCTGGGCGCGCCGGGCCATTTGAACCCCGCCGTCACCGTCGGCATGGCGATTGCGGGGCATGATTACAGCCATGTTGCGCCCTATATATTGGCGCAAATGCTCGGTGCCTTCACCGGATCGACGCTGGCGTGGCTCGCCTATTTGCCGCACTGGGCCGCGACCGAGGACAAAGCGGCAAAGCTCGGCATATTCTCGACCGCGCCCGCCATCCGCAATGTGCCCGCCAACCTCATCTCCGAAATCATCGGCACCATCGCCTTGTTGTTTGTCATCATCGCGATCGGCTCACGCGCGGTCGCCATGCCGCCCTATCTCGGCCCCGTCGTCGTCGCGCTGCTGGTGTGGGGGGTTGGCCTCTCGCTGGGCGGCGCAACCGGCTATGCGATCAACCCCGCGCGCGACCTTGGGCCACGCATCGCCCATGCCGTCCTCCCCATCGCGGGCAAGGGCGGGTCGGACTGGGGCTATGCGTGGATACCCGTGGTCGGGCCGATTATCGGCGCGTGCATCACCATCGCCATCGCCAGCGCGCTGGGGATGGTTTAGCCCCGACGATGCGTTTCCCCCTCGACATTCTGCTATGCAGAAACGGCGGGGGCGACGTTGGCATTGCGGTGGGAATTAAGGTGACGTTGCGTAAACCCCTAAACTCTTATGCCTCTTCTTGCCATTCAAACCGCTTTCCTACAGGGTTTTGGCCATGGTATGATGCGCTCTGTTTCACGACTCTGACTCTTTGATACCGTTCAACCCCCACCCCTAACCCNNCCCCTAACCCCTCCCCACAAGGGGGAGGGGGATATTCTCTCTCCGCGTCTTCGCGTGAAATCTCTTCTTTGTCATTGCGAGGAATGGAATGACGGGCCGAAGGGACCGCAGGTCAACCAATCCAGATGCGGCAAAGACTGGATTGCCGCGTCGCCTGCGGCTCCTCGCAATGACGAGGAGTGGATGGCGGTGTGTATTATGTGTATCATACGACTGTGTATCGTTGATACCACACCTCTGTAACCCGCAGACGGCCGTTGTTTCCCCCGCCCGTCGCATCAACCAAAGCCGATATTTGTGGGAAAACCAAACCCCGTTCTTGGTGTCTACTTTGTCTACTCTGGCCCTATGCTCCGCGCCTGAATGGCCAATCGGTCACGCCGCTGACCCACAATGCCCACCAGATAATCACGGGTTGAAACGCAAGGCGCGGGCCATGATACCACCACGTCAAATGCTTGCCGCCAATCGCAATATCATTGACGGCATGATTGATGTTGGCGGGCCACACGCACAAGGCATAAAGCGCGAGGGCAATGCCCGCAACATAGCGCAAACGCGGAATGAACAGCGCGGCTGCGCCGGCAACCTCCGCCACACCGGTAGCGGCGACGACAATTTCGGGAAACGGCACCCAATCGGGCGTGATTTGCAAAAATCCACCGGGGGATCGCAGATGCGCGACCCCTGCTACCAGATAGGCCAACGCCAACAGGATACGGAAGGAAGCGCGGATCATGGCTATGTTCCTTATGACCTAACGTTTGCGGACAAACTCCGCGCGCAGCACCAGCCCCTTGATACCATCGAAACGGCAATCAATCTCTTGGGCATCGCCCGTCAGCTTTATCGACTTGATCAGCGTGCCGCGTTTCAGTGTCTGGCCCGCGCCTTTGACGTCGAGGTCCTTGATGAGCGTCACAGAATCGCCATCGGCCAATATGTTGCCGACCGAATCGCGCACTTCGACCGCACCTTCGGCCGCTTGCTTTGCTGCAAGCTCTGACGCCGGCATCCATTCGCCGCTTGCCTCGTCATAAACATAGTCGTCGTCGCTCATTGACTTATTCCGAACAGAAAATTGGTGACCCTACGGGAATCGAACCACGCTGTATCGGCTTGGCGATACAGCCACAAGAGGTGACACGGGTTCGCTACGCAATGTGGGAGGATGGTGACCCCTACGGGAATCGAACCCGTGTTTCAGCCGTGAGAGGGCCGCGTCCTAACCGCTAGACGAAGGGGCCGAATGCCGCATGATGCAGTCTATGGCTTGGTGACCCCAACGGGAATCGAACCCGTGTTTCAGCCGTGAAAGGGCCGCGTCCTAACCGCTAGACGATGGGGCCGTCAAAGCGAGCCGCGCGATTAGCAGAAACGGGCGCGCGGTCAAGCCGCTATCGGCCTTAGGCCACTAACGCCGCATCGTCGATATGCAGCTCTGCCGCGCCGCGCCCCGTCCAGTCATCGCGCTTCACCTTGCCCGCCAGCCACAGCCGCGTGCCCGGCGTCAAGGCCAGCAAGGCCTGTCCCAGCGGCATATCGGCGGCGCGAAAGGCAATCGCCTTGAACGATTTGCCATCATCGCCCGCCGCGATCAGCCGCACATGGCCCGTGCCCACCGTATCGACGCGGACCGCGCGTAACGGCCCCACCGCGATGCGTGGCTGTGACCAGCCCTGGCCATAGGGGCCGCCTGCCTCGACCGCATTGGCAAAGGCAGCGTTGACCCCGCCGGGCGCGAGCAAAGCGTCGATGCCAAGCGATCGCGACCCCATCGCCCGTGTCACATCACCGCTAAGTCGTTCATCAAGCCATTCGGTCAGGCGCGCAACCCCGCCCGCAGCGACGGTCAAGCCCGCCGCCATCGCGTGACCCCCGCCCGCCATCAGATACCCCGCATCGCGCGCCGCGATCACCGCTGCGCCGAGGTCAACGCCGTCAATCGAGCGTCCCGACCCCTTGCCAACCCCGTCCTCACCCAGCGCGATAACGATGGCGGGCCGCCGCATCCGTTCCTTTATGCGGCTGGCGACGATGCCAATAACACCAGGGTGCCACCCCGGCGCGGCGACGATGCTGATCGCGGCATTGCTGGTCGCATCCGCCATGGCCAATGCCTGCTCTGTCACCGCCGCCTCTATCGCGCGGCGCTCCTCATTCAATCGGTCAAGCTCTGCGGCAATTTCGCGCGCCTCCGCTGGGTCCTGCGTCGTCAGCAACCGCACGCCAAGGTCCGCCTGCCCCACACGCCCGCCCGCGTTGATGCGCGGCCCCAGCGTATAGCCCAGATCATAGGCCTGCGGGGCGCGGGTCAGCCGCGCCGCGTCGGCGAGCGCCGCCAGCCCGACATTGCCGCGCCGCGCCATCACCTTGATCCCCTGCGCCACGAACGCACGGTTGAGGCCGTGCAGCTTTGCCACATCCGCCACCGTGCCCAGCGCCACAATATCGAGCAGCGCCATCAGGTCTGGCTCGGCGCGGTCCGCAAAATGGCCCTGCCCGCGCAACAGCCGGACCAGCGCCGCGCCGAGCAGGAACGCCACGCCAACAGCAGCAAGGTGACCATGGGCGCGCCCTTCCGCGCTTTCATCGAGCCGATTGGGATTGACCAGCGCCACAGTGGGGGGCAGCGCCGTCGTGCATTGGTGATGGTCGACGACGATCACCTCCAGCCCCGCATCGCGTGCAGCCCCCAGTGCCTCAAACGCTTGGGCGCCGCAATCGACCGTCACCACCAGCGATGCGCCACTATCCTTTAACGCTACCAGCGCATCCGCCGACGGGCCATAGCCTTCGAGCAGGCGGTCGGGGATATAGGCGCGCGACGGCAGACCCAGCGCATCCAGCACACGGAGCAACAACGCCGCCGATGTCGCGCCATCGACATCATAATCGCCGAAGATGACGACAACTTCCTGTGCCTTTATGGCCTTGGCCAGCCGCGCGGCTGCGACCTCCATATCGGCAAAGACGGTGGGGTCGGGCATGAAGGCGCGGATTGTGGGGTTGCGATATGCCTCCAGCTGATCGGGCGGGCAACCGCGCGCCAGTAATATCCGCGTCACCAGATCGTCGGGTGCGTCTGCACAGGTCGCAGCATCTGGCGTGCGCCAGCGCCACGCTTGCCCGCTAAGCGAATGCGTTACGCCTAAGGCTGCACCTTCGTTCATCGCGCAGTCAATATCGCGGCGCGCAATGCGCCGGCATCAGGATAAGGAATATCCTCCACCTCGTGCTGTCCCTCCTTGCCGCCGGGAACGCCGAACCTCAGCGAGGCTAATCCAAGTCGCCTTTGTATCGGTCCCACGTCCAAATCCGTGCTTTGCACATTGCGCGCGGGCAAAATAATATGGCGGCGGCGCAGCACCCCCTTGGTGATGTGCAGTAGGTGCCCGTCAAAATGCCAGCGCCTGTGCCGCCAATCGAACCAGCCGAGCAGCGCCATGAACGGGATGCTGAGTAGGGGGAACCACATGGCCCAGAGATATTCGGGGACCAACGAAGATATGGCGAAAAAGGCAAACATGCTCGCCCCCACAAGAATCGCGGGGACCGAAGCGATTGAGATGGGATGCGAGCGGTGCCAGTGCGCTATGTCGTATCCGCCCTCAAAATCCGCACGATCAAGCCCGACTTCGCGCAATATCGCATCAACTTCGCCGAGCCGCGCCAGCGGCGCAACCATATGGTCGGGCTCGTTCTTGCCGTCACCCGCTAGGCTTTGCAGCCGCAGATCATACCAGCCAAAATGGCGGCGCGCCAATCCGGTGGATAGGATCGCCGCCTGCACCCGCGCGATGGGGATGGTCACGTCGGTGCGCGTGGTCAGCCCGCGCGTGCGGCGAAAACCGCGCTCGTTACGCTCCAACCGGAATCCCCATTCCTTGACCATGGTGCGCACCACACCCGCCGCCGACCCAACCATCACCAGCACGACCACGCTACCCAATACCGCGATCCAGCGGTGCAGCAGCACCCAGCTTTCCAGCTGCGTTCCGCGCGCTATTTCCCGCCAGAAATCAAAATCAAACGGGTAGGAGGGCAGGAAATTATCGAATGTCTGCAACAGACCAAACAGCACGCCGAGCACCGCCAGCGAAAAATTGAACAGCCCCGCAATCAGCAACCGCTTTGGCGTCATAACCAGCAACAGGTGGTCCGCTAGTGGCGATGCCGCCGCTTCGCCAATCGGCACTGGTGTGCCCGTCCGGTGGCTGCGGATATGATCGCGCAGCGCCTGTGCGTCGGCAAAGGATATGCCGTTCAACTTGCCGTCGTCCTTTTTGTCGCTTTCTGCGCTGCCCGTCTCGAATCCCACAGTGGCGAGCCCGAGCACGCGTGCAACCAGCCCCTGTTCGATCGACACGTCCTGGATGCGGTCGAATGGAATGGTGCGGTCATTGCGGCTGAATATACCGCTGGCAATCGCGATGTCGTCATCATCGACGCGCCACGTGAAACGCGCCCAGCCGAGCCACACAAACAGCATCGAGATGATGATGAACAGCAATAGCGCCGGGATGATAAGCCACCATTGCCCGCTTACCCCGATGCCGACCAGCGCGGGCAGGAAGTTGACCATACGCGGGCCGGTTTTCATCAGGCCCAGCACCAGACTCAGCGGGTGGAGCCGCCGTGCCTCACCCAGTGGGAAGGCCCCCTCGCTCATGCAAAGTCGGTCTGGATGTGCGCACGGATGGTGTCGCGCATAGCCGTCGCACTGTCGCGGCTAAGCCCGGGCAGCGTCACGACGCTGTTATGTGTCCCAGCCGTGTGCACCACCAGATGTGTCACCCCGGCCATGCGCTCCAGCGGCCCCTGGCCAACGTCGATATGCTGGACCCGCACGAACGGCACCACCGTGTCGGTGTGGAACATCATCCCGCGCACCACGCGCAAATTGTCCGTCCCCATCGCATAGCCAAAGGTGCGGTATTTGCGCCCCGGCACGCTCACCACCATGATGACCGCGAACAATAGGGCGAACACGCTCAAAAAGCCCCATGGCAGATCATTGGCGCGCAGTAATAGCTGGTCGGCAATGGCCGCGAACAGGGCAAAGGGCACGGCGAGCATCAGCCACCGCGTGCGTAATACCATGCGATAACCCGGTTCGACGGGTTCGATGGGGGGAGTATCGGTATCGGTCATATCACTGGTCTAGTCTAGTGATACGCCTGATGCAAAGGGAAGACGAGTCAGGGCGTGACCACCGCAAAGCCCGGTGTCGGCGGCGCGTGGCTGGCGAGCCAAGCCTGAAGCGCCATCACATCGCCCGAAAAGCTTAACTGCCCCGCCGCCATAAGAGCTGGTGCCTGCGCCCGCCCGCCCAACAATGCCGCAAAGGCAGTGCGCGTCGTGCGCACCTCCGCCGTCACGGGAACCGTTGACTCGCCAAGTCGGGGAATCTCGATCACCCCGCGCCGCTCGACCGTCACCGTTTCGTCCGTGTCGGTAAAGACAAAGCGGAAAAATTGCGGCGGCACCACAGATTGCGTCGCCGCCAGCCGTGTCGCCAATGCGTTGAACAGGTCAAGCGTCGGAATGGCATCAACAAAATCTTCTGACTGCTGTCGCGCGATAGACGTTGAAGGCGCACTGGACCGTAATTGCGCCACGGCGGTCAGGTAATAATTACGCCAAGCCCCTGATTCTGCTTGATAACCCAGTTGCTCATAGGCGTCGGCAAGCGCCAGCTTTGCTTCACTATTATTCCCATCAGCGAATAGCAGATGGTTGAGCAGTTCCGCCGCCCAGCGATCATTGCCGACGACATGCGCCGCGCGCCCAGCCGCCAGCAACGCTTGCGCCCCGCCAGCAAGCTCGACATAACCGCGCCCTGCCTGCTCTGGCGTCAGTGGGTCATAATGCGCGGGCACCCCGTCCCACCAGCCGAAATAGCGTTGATAGACCGCCTTGGCATTATGGTTGATCGTGCCATAATAGCCGCGCGCCGACGCGCCCGGCGCCAGCCCCGCGACGCCTTCGAGCATGTCGGGCAATTCCTGGATTGTCGCTCCGCGATTGGCCGCGCCCAATGTCCGGTCGTGGACATAGCGGTAGAGGTCACGGTGCTCCGCCAATGTTTCGCGCACCCCGGCATTGCCAAATGTCGGCCAGCCGTGCGAGCCAAGCTGCACCTGTGCCTCAGCCCCCCAGCGCGCCGCCATATCGTCGATAATTTGGCTCCAGTGCAGCGCATCGCGCACCTGCGCCCCGCGCAGGGTGAGCAGGTTGTGGAAGGTCTTTGTCACCACTTCGGTGGTGTGCAGCGCGTGATAACGCGGGATATAGAATGCAAACTCGGCTGGCGCTTCGGTGCCCGCCGCGTCGATGAAGTCGAACTCTACCCCGTCGATGGTCAGCGCACCGCCCTCGCTGCCCACCGTTTCGGTCGGAGCCATATAGCCCGTGACCCCGCCCGCCAGACGCGGCCCAAGGCCGGTATCGACCTGCCCCATCGGCCCAGCGGCCAGCGTCGAGCCGAACATATAGCCCGCACGCGTCAACATCGCGGGGCCAGCCAACACATTTTCGCTCACCGCTTCGCGCGCAAAGCCTTGTGGCGCAATGATCCGCACCTCGCCGCGCGCAACACTCGCGCGGTCAATCACCCCGCCCACCCCGCCGAAATGGTCGCCATGGCTGTGGCTGAACAGGATAGCGCGGATCGGGCGCGCGCCCAGATGGGTGGTGACCAGCGCCATCGACGCGCGCGCCGCTTCCTCGGTGGTCAGCGGATCAACGATGATCCACCCCGTGTCCCCGCGAATGATGGTCATCACCGATATGTCATAGCCGCGCACCTGCCAGATTGCGCCGGGGACCACTTCGAACAGGCCGTGGACGGCGTTGCGCCGCGCTTGCCGCCATAGGCGCGGATTGACCGTGGCGGGAGCCTCTGGGTCGTTTAGAAAGGCAAAGGGCCGCCAGTCCCACACCACATGCCCCGCCGCGTCATGGATAACCCCATCGGGGATTGCCGCAACAAAGCCGCGATGTGCCGCCGCATCCTCTGCCCTCTCTCGTGCCTCATCGCCGCTGGCTGCCGCTAACGCCGCCGCATTGCTGGCGCGCGTTGCCTCGCTCGCGCCCTGTTGGGCCATGCCCGCTGTGCCAAGCATAAGCCCAATCACCGTGGCACCGGACATCCATTTCGACCGCATCGTCATTCTCCCTTACCCGCATGCTGCCGCTAAGCGGCGAGGGTGGCAAGCAATAATCGGCATTGCCAGTGTCAATAGGTGAAGCCGGGCGGTTTTTGCCTATGGACTAATGCTCGCTATCTATTAGAGCAGAATGCGATTTGCGATCCGTCATTGCGAGCGGAGCGAAGCAATCCAGAGCGGTGCGCGCGAGGCTGGATTGCCGCGCAGCCAGATGGCTGCTCGCAATGACGAATTGAGTCACTACGCGCAGGAGAAGCCAATGATCCGCCTTCGTCACATGGTGATAGCCACCGCCGCATTGGCTGCCCTAACCGCCCCCGCCGTCGCGCAGGACGACACTATCGCGGCACAGGTGCGCACCGACATGCCGTCACTGATGGACCTGTACCGCGAAATGCACGCCGCGCCCGAACTCTCCTTCATGGAGGTGCAATCGGCGGCGCGGCTGGCGAACGAAGCACGGCGACTGGGTTTTGAGGTGACCGAACATGTCGGCGGCCACGGCGTCGTTGCGGTGCTGCGCAATGGCCCCGGCCCTGTGCTGATGATCCGCGCCGATATGGACGGCCTGCCCGTCACCGAACCGGCCAACCTGCCCTATGCCAGCCGGGTGCGCGTCACCACCGCCGAAGGGGTCGAAACCGGCGTCATGCACGCTTGCGGCCATGACACGCATATGGCGGCGTGGATCGGCACGGCACGCGCGCTGGTCGCCAATCGCGCGACATGGTCGGGGACGCTGGTGATGATCGGCCAGCCCGCCGAAGAACGCGGCGCGGGCGCCCGCGCGATGCTGAACGACGGGCTGTTCACCCGCTTTCCCCACCCGACCCATGCGCTCGCCTTTCACGACGCGGCGCAATTTCCGGCTGGACAGCTTGGCTTCACCCCCGGCTTTGCGCTCGCCAATGTCGATAGCGTCGATATTTTGGTGCGCGGCGTCGGCGGCCACGGGGCCTATCCGCACACCACCCGCGATCCGATCGTCCTCGCCAGCCGCATCGTCGGCGCGCTGCAAACATTGGTCAGCCGAGAAGTTGATCCACAAGATGCGGCGGTCGTGACCGTCGGCAGTTTCCATGCGGGCACCAAGCATAATATCATCGGCGAAGAAGCGCGGTTGCAACTGACGGTGCGCAGTTACTCCGACGCCACGCGCCGGATGCTGCTCGACGGCATTGCGCGGATTGCGCGCGGCGAGGCGGTGGCAGCGGGCGTCCCCGATGATCGCATGCCGACCGTTACCGTCGCCGAAAACGACTTCACGCCATCGACCTATAATACACCCGAGTTTACCAATGCGATGGCGGCTTTCCTGCGCACACGTTTTGGCGCGCCACGCGTCACCCAGGTGCCGCCGTCGATGGGCGGCGAGGATTTCAGCGAATATCAGCGTGCCGACACCGCCATCCAGAGCATGATATTCTGGGTTGGCGGCACACCCAGGGCCGACTTTGACGCCGCACGGACCAGCGGCGCGCATCTGCCATCGCTGCACAGCCCGAACTGGCAACCCGACGCGCCGACGGTCATTGCCACCGCGACCGAGGCGATGACCGCGATGGCGATGGAGATACTCAAACCCGCTCCCTAGAGCATGATGACATAGCATTGTGTCATTGCGAGCCGCCGAAGGCGGCGTGGCAATCCAGAAGGCTGACCATATGACTGGATTGCCGCGCGACCTTTGGTCGCTCGCAATGACAAAGAAGCGAAGGCCCCCAGCGCTCCGCATCAAGTGCGGAGCACGGCGGTGTAACGTTTAGGTCACAAACTCATTACCCCTTAAAGCGCGTTGCGCATTCTCCCGCCAAATACCCGTCACAAAACTTGCGCCAAACCGCCTGACTTGCTAGCCGCGCGGCTCAGGCGAAAATGCAGCAGGAGTGATGTTAGTGGCCGATCAGATCAAACGCGTGGTGCTGGCCTATTCGGGCGGACTGGACACCAGCGTCATCTTGAAATGGCTGCAAGTCACTTACGCTTGCGAAGTGGTGACATTCACCGCCGATCTGGGTCAGGGTGAGGAGCTGGAACCCGCGCGCGCCAAGGCGGTGTTGATGGGGGTTAGGCCTGAACATATCTATATCGACGACCTCAAGGAAGAATTTGTCCGCGATTTCGTGTTCCCGATGATGCGCGCCAATGCGCGGTACGAGGGGGATTACCTGCTTGGCACCAGCATCGCCCGCCCGCTGATTTCCAAGCGTCTTGTCGAAATTGCGCGTGAAACCGGGGCCGACGCGGTGGCGCACGGCGCGACGGGCAAGGGTAATGACCAGGTTCGTTTTGAACTTAGCGCCTATGCGCTCAACCCCGATATCAAGGTGATTGCGCCGTGGCGCGAATGGGATTTGACCAGCCGCACCGCGCTCATCGCCTGGGCCGAAGCGCACCAGATTCCGGTGCCAACCGACAAGCGCGGCGAAAGCCCGTTTTCGACCGATGCCAATATGTTGCATACATCATCCGAAGGCAAAGTGCTGGAAGACCCGTGGAACGAGGTGCCCGACTATGTCTATTCGCGCACGGTGAACCCGGAAGATGCGCCGGACACCCCCGAATATATCATGATAGATTTTGAACGCGGCGACGGCATTGCGCTGAATGGCGAGGCGATGTCGCCCGCAACGCTGCTGGAGGCGCTCAATCAACTAGGCCGCAAACACGGCATTGGTCGGCTTGACCTAGTTGAAAACCGCTTTGTCGGGATGAAATCGCGCGGCATGTATGAAACGCCGGGCGGCGAGATTTATGCGCGTGCGCACCGCGGGATTGAGAGCATCACGCTTGATCGCGGCGCGGCGCACCTCAAAGACGAGCTAATGCCGAAATATGCCGAACTCATCTACAACGGTTTCTGGTTCAGCCCCGAACGCGAGATGCTGCAAGCCGCGATTGACCATAGCCAGACCAAGGTTGGCGGCACGGTGCGGCTGAAACTCTACAAGGGCAATGCGTCGGTGGTTGGCCGCAAATCGCCGCACAGCCTGTATAGCGAACGCCATGTGACGTTCGAAGATGATGCCGGTGCTTATGACCAAAAGGACGCGACGGGGTTCATCACGCTCAATGCCTTGCGGCTCAAGCTGTTGGCGAAGCAGCGTTGATGGACGCACCGCAGCGCTTTTTCTCCGACAATGCCGCCATCGTCCATCCGGCGGTGATGACCGCCATCGCTGCGGCCAATCAGGTCGATACTGCTTATGACGGCGATGCGCTGTCGGGGCGGCTAGACGGTGCATTTTCGGACCTGTTCGAAACGCGCGTGACGGCGCTGTGGCTGCCGACGGGAACGGCGGCGAACAGCATCGCCCTCGCCGCTTTTGTCCGGCCATGGCAATCGGTGCTCTGCCATGCCGAGGCGCATATCGAGGTCGATGAGTGCGGCGCGCCCGCGCTGTTCACCGGCGGGGCCAAGCTGGAATTGCTGGACGGCGAGGGTGCGAAAATCACGGCCGATGCGGTTGAGGCGCGGATGGCGGCGATCCGCAAGGATGTCCATCAGGTGCAGCCCGCCGCGATCAGCATTACTAATGCGTCCGAATATTGCCGGGCTTGGACGCCAGACGAGGTTGCAACGATTGGCGACGCGGCGCGCAGGCATGGGCTCAAACTGCATATGGATGGCGCACGTTTTGCGGGCGCCGTGGCGCATATCGGCTGTGCGCCCGCCGATGTGACATGGCGGGCGGGCGTCGATGCGCTGTCGTTCGGCTGCGTCAAAAATGGCGGGATGAATGCCGAAGCGCTGCTGTTTTTTGGCGATGCCCCGGCAGGTATGCATGCTTTGCGAAAACGCTCTGGCCATTTGCAGTCAAAGGGGCGTTTTCTCGCCGCGCAATTATTGGCGATGATAGAAGGCGGGCTGTGGCTCGCCAATGCCAGCAAAGCCAATGCGGCGGCGGCGGTGATTGCACAGGCGGCGGGGGCGCGATTGCGCCATCCGGCCGAGTGTAATGAGATATTTCTGTCGCTGAGCGAGGGTGAGGCGGCACGGCTACGCACGGCCGGGTTCGACTTTTATGACTGGGGTGAAGGCACAGCGCGGCTGGTGACAAGCTGGAACCATAGTGTTGCCGATGTGCAGCCTCTGGCCGACGCGATTGCCGGGTTGTGACGGCATCCCCCGCACCAACCCTCCTCACCCCGCGAATCCTCATCCCCTTCATTATCGTCACCCTAAGCTGGGGCTCGACATGGATCGTCATCCGCGACCAGTTGGGCAGCGTTCCGCCCAGTTGGTCCGTGACCTATCGTTTCGCGCTCGCCGCCATCGCTATGTTCGTTGTGGTGCTGGCCCAGCGCGGACCTTGGCTGCTGCGTGGGCGCGCATGGGGCTATGCCGCACTGCTTGGCATTCTTCAGTTCGCGATCAATTTCAACTTTGTTTATCGCGCCGAAGCCTTTGTGACGTCGGGCGTTGTCGCGGTGATTTTTGCGCTGCTGATCGTGCCCAACACCTTGCTATCGCGCCTGTTCCTCAAAACGCCGCTAAACCTGCGCTTTATCATTGGGAGTGCGATTGCCATTTGCGGCATTGTCGCGTTGCTGGTGCACGAAGCACAGGCCGTGCGCGGCGATGCTATGGCGGTACTGGCCGGCGTCGCGCTGACATTCAGCGGGGTGCTTAGCGTATCATCCGCCAACGTTATGCAAGCCACCCGCTTTGCAAAGTCACAGCCAGCCACCACCGTGCTGGCCTGGGCGATGCTGTTCGGTGCGCTGGCCGACGCAGCGTTCGCCGCCGCGACGGTCGGCGCGCCGATCATCGACATGCGCCCCGCATATCTTGCGGGGGTCGCCTATCTTGCTATCATCGGCACCGTGCTCACCTTCCCGCTCTATTTTGGCATCGTTCGCAGCATTGGCCCCGGCCCGGCGGCGTGGACCAGCGTGCTGATCCCCATCGTCGCTATGGGGCTTTCAACATTGCTGGAAGGCTATATCTGGTCGCCGCTGTCTATAGGCGGGGCGGTGCTGGCCATTGCCGGGCTGATCGTGGCACTGCGGCGGTGACGCAGGCTGCGTCCGGCGCACGCATCACTGCGCTCGACGTGACGCGCGGTTTTGCAGTGATGGGGATATTGGCGATGAACATCATCGCCTTTGCCTGGCCCGAACCCGTTTATATGACACCAATGGCGGGCGGTGGAGCCAGCCCCGCTGATATGGCGGCATGGGCGGTCAACTATATATTGATCGATTCAAAGATGCGTGGGCTGTTTTCGATGCTATTTGGTGCTTCGGCGCTGTTAGTGATGGACCGTGCAGACGCGGCTGGACAAAATATTTCCCGCACCCATTATGCGCGGATGGCGGCGCTCGCACTGTTTGGCCTCCTTCATTACTATCTTATCTGGTGGGGCGACATACTCTTCCTCTATGCCGCGTGCGGAATGCTATTATTGATGTTTCGCAATTGGTCTGCGCGGGCGCTGGCGATAACGGGTGCAATGTTGATTACCCTGCAAGCAGTGTTCTACGGCTCTGCGTTGCTGGCGATGCGGTTAGCGCATGATGGAGGTGTGGCGAGTGTTGCCGAGGAATATGACCGTTTCGTGGGGCAATTTACCGCTGGTTCGACGCAGTTTGCCGAACAGATACTGGTCTATCGCGGTGACTATGCGGCTATCCTCTATCATCGGTTGATCGAGCATGGAACACAGCCCTTTGCCGGCGTTGCGCAATTTGGCATAGAGACGCTCGGCCTGATGCTGATTGGCATGGCGCTGCTCAAAAGCGGCTTGCTCAGCGGAACATGGCCGATTGGACGGCTGATGACATGGTGCGGCCGCTGCCTTGGGATTGGCATCATTGCCAATCTCGCGCTACTGGCATGGCAAGTCGTAAATGGCCTCGACGCGTGGGTGGTCGTCACCGCGACCATCGTCTGGTCGGTGCCATTTGATGTCGTGATGAGCATCGGTTATGCCGCATTGTTCATGGGGCTGGCACAGCGCTTTGCCGGATCGGCGATAATAGTGCGCGTGGCAGCGGCTGGGCGCGCCGCCTTTACCAACTATCTGGGAACGTCAGTCATCATGACGTTCCTATTTTATGGATATGGGTTGGGCCTGTTCGGCGAAATCAACCGCGCGGCCTGTTACCTGTTCGTAATCGCCACTTGGGCGCTGATGCTGTTGTGGTCGAAACCGTGGCTGAACCACTACGCCTATGGGCCAATGGAGTGGCTGTGGCGCAGCCTAGCGCGGTGGCAGTTCCAACGCTTTCGCCACAGCGTCAGCGGCTGGCGACGCAAATAGCGCCTTCACGCATAACCCGCGCGGCGACCCGCTCCAGCCGCATGAGGTTGCACCAACGGGTTGGTTTCTCCGTCAATCGCTTGCAGCATCTCGGCAAAAATTGGGCGAAGCGACACCACGCGATCAACGTAGGATTCGGGTGATTCGCGCGATTCGACACAGGCACGGCCAAACATTTCAATGTCCTCGGCCAGTTGGCCCAGCAATTCACCGCCAAATTGGCGCGCCTCACTTTTCAATTTATGCGCAGGAGATATAAGTCCAGCGGAGTTGCCGCTGCGCATCGCACATTCTACTGCATCAATGGATTTCAGCCCATCTTCAACAAAATAACCCAATATGCGCATGAGTTCCGGGCCCAACTGAACCCGTGTCTGGGAAAATGCCGCCCAATCGACCAATGGCAATTCTTCATTCGGCATGTCTGTGCCTTACCTACCCACATGGGCTGCAATCGGATTGGTCCCGCCCATTCCCTAGCATCAACACCGTAACCGAATGGTTAACGGGGCCGCGATGGCTTGCGTGGGCCGTTGCCGTCGGGGCCAGCGGGGCGTCCACGCGGGATAGGGCGCGCGCGCGCCGCGCGTTTGTTTGACGCAGCATGGTCGTTTCCCGACCCGCGTGTAGGTGCCGGGCGATTGACTGACGCCCGGGCGGATTTACGCTCCGCATCGCCAAACGGGTTTTTTGTGCTGCGAAAGGTCAGCCGCACCGGCACCGCGCCCAACCCCAATTCGCGGCGGATGCCGTTGACAAGGAAACGGCGATAGCTTTCGGGCAGCAAATCGGTGCGTGAACCAAAGGCGATAAAGGTCGGCGGGCGGTTACGCGCCTGTGTGATATAGCGCAGCTTAATGCGCTGCCCCTTTGGCGCGGGCGGCGGGTTGGCTTCTAACGCGCTTTCGAACCATCGGTTGAGCTCGCCCGTTGTAACCCGCCGCGACCATTGCTCACGCAGGTCAAAAGCGGCGGCGATCAGCGCATCGAGTCCCTTGCCGGTCGCGCCCGACACCGTCATCAACGGCACACCGCGCACCTGTGCCAACCCTTCGTCGAGCGCGATGCGAACGCCCTGATACAGCGCACTGCTATCTTCGGACACATCCCATTTGTTGAGCGCGATGATCAGCGCGCGCCCTTCCTCCAGCACGCCGTCGGCGATACGCAGATCCTGCGCTTCGAGGCCAAGTGTCGCGTCAAGCAACAGCACCACCACTTCGGCAAAGGCAACGCTGTGCAGCGCGTCGGCGACCGACAGCTTTTCAAGTTTGTCCTGCACCTTGGCGCGCTTGCGCATTCCGGCCGTGTCAATCAGGCGCACTGGGCGTGTGGCCCCATCGGTGGCGGTCCAGTTCCAGTCAATCGTGATGGAATCGCGAGTAATCCCGGCCTCTGGTCCCGTAATCAGGCGTTCTTCGCCAAGGATGCGATTGACCAGAGTCGACTTACCCGCATTGGGCCGCCCGACAATCGCCAATTTCAATGGTGCGGCGGGGTCATCTTCGTCGATTGCATCCCCGTCATTCCCGTCGTCAAAACTGTCGTCGTCCTCGCGGTCGATGAGCGGACGAAGCGCATCGAACAAATCGACAATGCCGTCGCCATGTTCGGCCGACATGCCAAGCGGTTCGCCAAGACCCAGCTTCCACGCCTCGCTAACCCCCGACGCGGCCTCGCGCCCCTCGGCCTTGTTGGCGATAAGGATGATTGGGGTTGAGCTGTCGCGCAGCCAGCGGGCAATCTCTTCGTCAACGGGGGTCAGGCCCGCACGCGCATCGACCATGAATAATGCAACGTCCGCGCTGGCCACCGCCGCTTCGGTTTGTGCACGCATCCGGCCCGGCAAGCTGGCGGCGCTATCCTCCTCGAACCCGGCTGTGTCGATGATGCGGAACTCCAGCCCCAGCAAGTGGCCATCGCCCTCGCGCCGGTCGCGCGTCACCCCTGGTCGATCATCGACCAGCGCCAGTTTTTTGCCAACCAGACGGTTGAACAGGGTCGATTTCCCAACATTCGGACGGCCAACAATGGCAACGATCGGCTGGTCTAAACGCTTCATCGCCATGCGGTGATACGGCCGCTATCATCCATGACATACAGCATGCCGCCAGCAACCAGAGGAGCAAGCCGTGTCGGCCCCGACAGAGGCGTTATCGACTGGATAGCGCCATCGGCAGGGCTCACCTGTGCCATCCGGCCATCGGTGCTGACCAACAGCAACCGCCCGCCAGCCAGCACGGGCCCGGTCCAGCGGATTGCCCCTTCGCGGTCTTCTTCGTCACGCCAGCGCGGCAATTGGCCGATCCAACGGATCTTCCCCGTCGCACGGGTGATGCAGAAAACGCGCGCATCATCGGCAACAATGAATACCCATTCGCCCGCAACCCATGGTGTTGCGATACCCGCAACATTCATTTCCCAGACGCGTTGCCCAGAGACGAGTTCGTAAACGGCCATGCGTCCGCCCTGCCCGATGGCAAATACCTGTCCGCGATCAATCACAGGATCAGCATCAATGTCCGACAGCGTCGAAACAGCGGCCGAAGTGCGCGTTCGTGCCAAAGCATCATTCCATAATGCGCGGCCATTTTCATAGCGGTAAGCATTGAGTTCACCTGACGAATAGCCCGCTACAATGGTCCCCTGACCCGCCGCAGGTGCCGCAACGCCAAACACGCTGCCCGGTGCAACAGAACCGGCCTCTTGCCATTCAACATTGCCATCGGCGACACGAAGCGCAAAAATCTGGTTATCCTGCCCCATCACAAACACATTGCCGAATGCCAATGTCGGCGCGCCGCGTAATGGCCCAGACGGGCGGACGGTCCAGCGCACCGCGCCTGTCGCGGCGTCGATTGCCGCAACATCGCCAAGGCCGCTGACGGCGTAAACACCGCTTGCGTCTGCGCTGACCCCGCCGCCGAAGCGAGCGCGCTGTCCATCCCGCTCGGTATCGCCGATTTTTACCGTCCAGCGCTGTGCGCCCGTTGCCGCGTCAAAGGCGTGCACCGTTGCTTCGGTGTCGATGGCAAATAAAGTGCCACCAGACACCACTGGGGCCGCCGCCAATCGCGCACGCGCAGTGCCGCCATTGATTTGCGCCGTCCATGTCTGGGTCAGTGTCGCCGGCAATGCGACATGCCCCATATATTTACTGGCACTGCCGCCGGGCTGACCCCAATCGGCATTGGTGAGTTCGCCCGGAAGCACAACTTCGAGGCCGACAACAGTGGGATCAACCGCCAGCGCCGTTTGACTCCCCAAAATGGGAACGCGATTGCCGACCGTCGGCGTGCGCGGGCCACCATTGCCGCGCAATACGCCGCAGCCGCTCAATGCCAGTGCCATGGCCGCCAGCGCAACAGCCGCCCGATTTGCCTTCATTCGCATGCTATTCTCCGGTCTTGGTTGCTGGCGTTGACGCAGTGGTTGGGCGAGGCGCTGTTGGTGTTGCAACGGCATCGACGCCCAGCGTCCCTGCCATTTGCACGGCGCGCGATTTCAAACTGTCCGACACACCTGGCGTTTCCGCTATGCGTTTGAACAGCAGGCCCGCCGCGCGGTCGTTGCCGCGTTTCATTTCGGCAAGCGCGGTCAATTCAGCCGCGCTGGCAAAAGCTGGGCCCGGCGTTGCCACCAGACCCCGCAGCCGAGCGATGACGGACGCGGGGGGTAGCGTTACAAATTGTATCAGCACCTGACGCAGCAAGGCCACATGGCGCAGCCCCTGTTCGATATTGGTGTCATTGGCAACCGCACCATAACGCGCCGCTGCCGTCGCCACGTCGCCGCGCGCTGCCGCCGAATTACCCTGCACCATCAGCGCCAACGCGCGGTATGTTGGGTCATCACCGCGCGCGAGAGCGCTGACCTGGTCCGACGCCGCCTTGGGGCGTTCCGCCGCCATTGCCTCCAGCGCAGTGCTAAACGTGCGGCCATTGGCGCCCGCCGCGCTTTCCTGCTGGCTTTGCCAATAGAGCCATCCGGCAAAGGCCAGCAGGCCGACGACAATCAGCACCGCCAGCGGACGGCCAAAATTGCGCATGAAGCGCTGCGCCGTGTCGGCACGCACAGCATCATCGACTTCGCGCATGAAGGTATCGGGATTATCGGGCGATAGCGCCACTTGTCGTCCTCACATTAAATTGCCGCGTTCTCGCGCGGGGCTTCCTTAGCTGGGCCAATCGCAAACGCCAAGCATTTGCCACACTGCCTCAATCAAGATTTTGGTTGATAGGTCTGATCGCTGGTCGGGAATGAACGCGACCTGACTTCGCCCGCATAGTCCGTCACGGCCGTTTCGACAAAGGCTGCCATATCAGCATAGCGTTTCACAAAGTGCGGCACGCGGTCGAACAGCCCCAGCATATCCTCTGTCACCAGCACTTGGCCATCACAATGCGCCGATGCACCGATACCGATGGTGGGGCACGCAACCTTTTGCGTAATTTCAATCGCGATTGGCTCCATGACCCCCTCAATGACCATCGCAAATGCGCCCGCACTATCAACGGCCATCGCGTCTTCCACAATCGACAGTGCCTCTTCTGCGCTTTTACCGCGCACCCCATAGCCGCCAAGGATGTTCACGGCCTGCGGAGTCAGGCCGACATGCCCCATGACCGGAATACCGCGTTGGGTCAGAAACTCTATGGTCGGGGCGATGACCTTGCCACCCTCCAACTTCACCGCTGCGGCCCCGGTATCTTTGAGCAAGCGTGCTGCATTTTGGAACGCCAGTTCGGGCGACGCCTCGTAACTGCCAAAGGGCATATCGACGACCACAGCCGCATTATAACTGCCGCGAACGACCGCTGCGCCATGCGCCGCCATCAATTCCATCGTCACCGCCACCGTGTGCGGTAGGCCATAAATCACCTGCCCCAGCGAATCACCAACCAGCAATATGTCACAATGCTGGTCGAGCAATTGCGCCATCCGCACTGTATAGGCGGTCAGCATCACCAGCGGCTCTTTGCCCTTTTGCCGCCGTATGCGCGGCACGGTCAGCCGCTTCATTGGCGACGGCATGGGATTCGCGCGGCTGGTCGAGCGGTCTAGCGTGAGCATTTGTGGGCGTGTGGACATAAAGCATGAAATAGCCGCCATATTCATGGGACGCCACCCCCAATATGTTTGTTGGGCTTGACTTGATGTTATATATTTTATACATAAAGTTCGAATCAACGAACACGGAGCCTCTGCAATGTCCTTTAACGAAAAACTTCACTGGTCGGCATTCGTCGGCATTACCGCTGCTTTTGGCTGGTATTTCTTGACCTATCCTTGGTCGATTGTCGGCACGCGGGCTGGCATCGGCGCAGTCGCTAGCATGTTGGTGGTCGTCACGATCGTCATCATCGGGGTGATGAGCATCGTCGCGACCTATTTAGCCATCCGCTACCCCAAGGAAGCGCATCTGAAGGCGGATGAGCGTGAGCGCGGCATCCACCAGCGCGGCACCCACGCGGCCTATTACCCGCTGGTGCTGGGCGTTTATGCCAATATTGTCGCTGTGTTCAACGGATGGAGCGGAGCAATGCTGCTCAACCTATTACTGGCGACGGTGATCATAGCCGAGCTGGTGCGCGTCGGCGCGCAATTGCTCATCTATCGGCGGGGGNNTATCGGCGGGGGTGACGGCGATGACCCTTCCCTTCACCAATGCCATCCGCACATTGCGATTTTTAGCAGACGAGATGACTCAGGGCGATCTTGGCGACGTCGTCGGCGTCACCCGGCAAACCATCGCCGCGATTGAGCAAGGTAAATATTCGCCTTCGCTAGAGGTCGCATTCCGCATCGCAGCGGTGTTCGACAAGCCGCTGGAGGAAGTGTTTATCTGGAATGACACCACCGTATCCTGAGGGTCTCCGCAAACTCCCTTGGGCACTACTGGCCGACATGCGTAGGTATGTCGGCCCTTTTGCGGCATACGGACTGACTATCTTATCGGATCAACCCAGAAGAGATGACCGCAACCGCCACGCCGGGAAAGTCGCTGAACAGGCCATCGACCCCTTCGGCAATGAAGGCGCGGATTTCGGCGGTCAGGTCGCCGTGGACCTGGGGTTCGGCTCCTGCTCGCAAATTGGCAGGGAGGAAGTGGTTCTCGGCGCGGAATGTCCATGGGTGGACAGCCAACCCAGCCGCATGCGCCCGCGCTACCAACCCGGTTGAAGCGGCCAGATTTCCATCGTCGTCGCGGGCGATGACCATGTCCTTGGCCGGGCCGATGCCGTCGGCATAGGCCGCAATCGCCGCCAGTCCGGCCTCGCTCATCATATCGGCATAGCGCGCGCCGGGGCGGTCGGCGGGGGCGCCGTCCGGCTCGACCAACTGGATCAGCCGGAGGTCGGTGCGCGCACCCAGCGCAATCAGATTGCCAACCTCGAAGCTCTGGATGAAAATCGGGTCGCTGGCGTGGGTATAGCCATAGCGGGTGAGCAGTTCCAGCAACGCCGCCTCATGCGGCAAGCCAATGTGCGCAAAATAACTGGGGTGTTTGGTTTCGGGATAGATGCCGATCCGCCGCCCGCTGCGCGCTTCCTCGCTGCGGACCAACTCCAATATCTCCGCAAAGGTCGGGATCATGAACTGCCCGTCAAACGCCGTATTGGCGGCGCGCAATTGCGGTAGCCGTTCGCGGGCGCGCAAAGTGCGTAGCTCTTCAGCCGTGAAATCCTCGGTGAACCAATCGGTCACTTCCACCCCGTCGATGGTCTTGGTCATACGGCGGTCGGCAAACTCGGGATGACCGGCAACATCGGTGGTCCCCGAAATCGCATTTTCGTGCCGCGCGACCAGCACGCCATCCTTGGTCAACACCAGATCGGGTTCGATATAGTCCGCGCCCTGGTCAATGGCCCGCTCATAGGCCGCCAGCGTATGTTCGGGGCGCTCTCCACTCGCCCCGCGATGCGCGATGATAATCGGCGCGCGCCCATCTAGCGTCTGTGCTGTGGCGTCGCTCATCCCCATTCCTCCCCATAGCGCTATCAAGGCCAGCCATGCGCGCATCATGCGAAACATTCCCCGTAAATATCCGGCTTAAACCCGACCAGCAGCGCGCCTGCGCCCGTCACAGCGGGGCGCTTTATCATGCTGGGCTGTGCACACATCAGCGCGATGGCCTTTGCCTCATCAAGGTTCGCCTTGTCCGCATCGGGCAGCTTTTTGAACGTGGTTCCCGCGCGGTTGAGCAAGACTTCCCAGCCCACTTCGTCCGACCACGCACGAAGCGTCGCAGCGTCAATCCCCGCCTTTTTATAATCGTGAAAAGCAAAAGCCACGCCATGCGCATCGAGCCACACTCGCGCCTTTTTGACCGTGTCGCAATTGGGGATGCCGTAAAGGGTGATGGTCATGCCAACAACTCCACGCCATTCATCCGCGCAAACTTCTTGTCGAACGTCACCGTTTTGGATGCGCCAGCAGATTTTCCGGTTTCATGTATCAGGGCATCTGCCAAATCCGGGTGAGGAGTATCCAAAGCGCTCGCAAGTGCCTGATCATTCTCGACAATGAGCTGTTTGGCACCAAGCAATTTTCCCAGCCCTTGCCTGACAAATACCTCTGGGAAGCCATATACTTTGGTAAGCACCCAATATGTCTCGATAAAAGCGGTTATTGTCACCAACCCAAGACCGCCTTCGTCGCAATGTTCTTCGATATAGTGGCGCGCCGAGGATGATTGGGAATCATCATCCTGCACCAAATAGCGAACCAATATATTGGTATCGAGCGCAATCACTCAATAGATCGCCTATATCGTTCAGCAACGGCTTCCGCGATGCCCCTATCCATATCTTCCACGGAAACGGGGGGGCCATCATATTTGAAAAAACCGCGCAATTCCCTGATGTCGCCAGACTTGGGCCGTAGCACCGTTTCGCCCGCCGCATTGACGGTGATTTCAACCTTGCTGCCCTTGACCAGCCGCAACCGCGCCCGCGTTTCGGCGGGGATGGTTATCTGGCCTTTTGATGTGACGGTGGCGGTGGGCATGGGGCTTCCTTTGCAATTCCTTACATAAGGTAAGGAGCTGCTCACGTCAAGGAATGTCGATTTGCAAAAACCGAAACTGCTCGCCGTGATCGCCCACATTGGAATAATCCTGCGCTTGCTGAAAGGTATTTCTTCAAAGCCATGTATCGGTGAATGCCATGGCGGCAACAAAGCTCGCAAAAAATGCGTAAGATATTGAAAATAAACTTAGCAATGCTGCGGACACGCGCGCACCTCGTGATATATAAATCAAAAAACCAATCAAAACGACTTGAGTAAATAGAAATCCAAATAGCACGGAATTTGTAGTAGCGGTTGAAAGTCGACCACGTAACAGCCCCGCAATGGCCACAAACAGCTCGCTCGCGACAAATGGCAAAATGAACGCCAGCAGGACGTATCTTTTTGCACGTATACCCGCAACAAATCCCACAATCAGGCACAATGTGCCGATCGCTGGAATCAGCGTTAACGCTCCCGCTGAAAGCGGATCGAACAGAGTCTCAAAATACCATTCAGGCGTTACAAGCAGTAGCCATACGGCATTGCCCATCCCCTCACTCCCACTCAATCGTCCCCGGTGGTTTCGACGTATAGTCATACACCACGCGGTTGATGCCCTTGACCTCGTTGATGATCCGCGTGGAAACACGGCTGAGGAACGCGCTCTCGAACGGAAAGACATCCGCTGTCATCCCGTCGGTGCTGGTCACAGCACGCAGCGCGCAGACATAGTCATAGGTGCGATGGTCACCCATGACGCCGACGGTGCGCACGGGCAACAGCACCGCGAACGCCTGCCAGATTTCATCATACAGCCCGGCGCTGCGAATTTCATCGAGATAGACCGCATCGGCGGCGCGCAATATGTCGCATCGTTCCTTGGTCACTTCGCCGGGGATGCGGATCGCTAGGCCGGGGCCGGGAAAGGGGTGCCGCCCAACGAACGCGTCATTCAGGCCAAGCTCGCAGCCCAGCACGCGCACTTCATCCTTGAACAATTCGCGCAACGGCTCGACCAATTGCATGTTCATCCGCTCGGGCAGACCGCCGACATTATGGTGCGACTTGATCGTCACCGAAGGCCCGCCGGTAAAGCTGACGCTTTCAATCACATCGGGATAGAGCGTGCCTTGAGCGAGGAAGTCCGCGCCGCCCAGCTTCTTCGCCTCCTCCTCGAACACCGCAATGAACGCACCGCCGATGAACTTGCGCTTGGCCTCTGGGTCGGTGACGCCCGCTAGGCCAGCCATGAACCGCGCCTCGGCGTCCACCACCACCAGCGGGATATAATAATGATCGCGGAACAGTGTTTCCACCTGTTCGCGTTCGTTCATGCGCAGCAGGCCATGATCGACGAACACGCAGGTCAGTTGATCGCCAATCGCTTCGTGGATCAATATCGCCGCTACGGAAGAGTCGACCCCGCCAGACAGGCCGCAAATGACCCGGCCAGAGCCAACTTGCGCACGGATGTCGGCGACCTTGGTGGCGCGATATTCGGCCATCGTCCAATCGCCCGCCAGACCGCAGATTGTGTGGACGAAATTGGAAATGAGCTTCGCCCCGTCGGGAGTGTGGACAACTTCGGGATGGAACATGGTGGTGTAGTATCGCCGCGCCTCGTCCGCTAGAATCGCGAACGGCGCACCCGGCGACGTGCCGATAACCGCAAAGCCTGTAGGTGCCTGCGTCACGCGGTCGCCATGGCTCATCCACACGGGATAGCTGCCGCCCACGGCCCAGAAGCCATCGAACAACGGGCTGGATGCTAAGATTTCAACATCGGCGCGGCCAAACTCTGCGGCGTGGCCGCCCTCCACCGTGCCGCCGAGCTGTGTGCACAGCACTTGCTGTCCGTAACAGATGGCGAGAATCGGAAGGCCGCTGTCGAGCACCACCTGCGGCGCACGCGGGCTGCCTTCGGTCATGACCGATGCCGGCCCGCCTGAGAGGATGATGCCCTTGGGCTTCATCCGCTCGAACGCTTCGGCGGCGCTATTGAATGGGGCAATCTCGCTATAAACCCCCGCCTCGCGGACACGGCGGGCAATCAGCTGCGTCACCTGACTGCCAAAGTCGATGATCAGGATGGAGTCGGTCGGATGAATGCTCATGACGGGCCGATAAAGGCACCCGATACAAAAGGAAAGGCCGCTAGACCTGTCTAGGGGAAGGCCAAAAGGAAAGGCCGCCGATACAATCACCGACGGCCCTTCGTTCATATCAGGATGTGCCCATCAAATCCCGCGAAAATCGACATCCTCGACCCGTCCATAGCGGACGGTGCAGGTGAAGCGGCCACGATCATCATAGCGCCGGCGGTCGTCATAGCGGCCACGATCCCCATTGTCCCAGCCACGGTTGTAGCCGTCGCGATTATCGTAGCGGTTGTCGTAACGATCCCCATCGCGCCAATCGCCGCGATAATCGACCGCGACAGTGCCGTTGATACGATAACCACCACGTATCCTGTCGATGTCGGTGATGCGGCGAACATCGACATCGTCGCGTCGTCCGCCGCGCCGCTCCACCGCCGCAACACAGCGTTCGATGGCTTCGCGCGAACCGCCGTTGCGGTTCCAGTCATAGCCGTCATAGTTGCGGTCATAATCACGGTCGCGGCCCCGATTACCGCTCGACAATATGGCGGCCAGCCCGCCGATGACGATCGCGCCGGCAATCACATCACCCGCGCTGATGCCGTCATGACGGCCGTAATGGTCGCGGTGACGCCCGCCATAGTTTTGGGCGCTGGCGGGGATCGCCGTCGCCAGTGTGGATCCGGCGAGCAGCATAGCCATAGCTGCCCGCGCCTTGGTTGCAAGAAGGTTTGCCATTGCTCGGTTTCCTTTTCCATGGAGCCCTTGTTGATTTGGCTCCATGAAACAGGGTCTAGCGGGTCAGCATTGTCGCCAAGCTGAACCCGTCCGTTAGCGTGCGTTAATCATCTGCGCCAAGCCCCGCCTCAACATCCAGCCCGGTCCAGCGCGCGACAAAGGCATACATGTCGGCATATTCGGCGATAATCTTGTCCACAGGCTTGCCAGAGCCATGGCCCGCGCGCGTTTCGATACGGATCAAATGCGGTCGCTCGCCAATCGCAGCGGCTTGCAGCGCGGCGGCATATTTAAAGCTGTGCCCCGGCACTACGCGGTCGTCGGTGTCTGCCGTCGTCACCATGATCGCTGGGTAATCGCGCCCAGAAGCGATATTATGATAGGGCGAATAGGCATAGAGGTTGCGAAAATCCGCCTCGCGGTCGGGGTGGCCATAATCATCGACCCAGTAACGCCCGGCCGTGAAACGGTCGAACCGCAGCATATCCATCACGCCCACGCGCGGCAGCGCGGCAGCGAACAAATCGGGCCGTTGGTTGACCACAGCGCCGACCAGCAGCCCGCCGTTTGAACCGCCCTCAACCGCCAACTGTCCGCGCCCCGTTATCCCTTCGGCAATCAGAAATTCGCCCGCCGCGATGAAATCATCGAACACATTTTGTTTGTTGAGCAAGCGCCCAGCATCGTGCCACGCCGCGCCATATTCGCTGCCCCCACGCAGGTTCGCGACGACGAACACCCCGCCCGCATCAAGCCAAGCCATCCGCGCAGGAGAGAAACTGGGCGTCTGCGCCAGCGCAAAGCCACCATAGCCATAGAGCAAGGTCGGCGACCCGTCGCTGCGAACAACCCCGCGTTTCATGACGATGAACATCGGCACGCGGGTGCCATCGCGCGACGTATAAAAGCGCTGTTCGACGCTGTAATCGGCTGGATCGAACGCGACCTCTGGCCGTGCAAACACGCTCGTCTGCCCGCTCGCGGTATCGAGCCGATAGATGGTCGTCGGTGTCGCATAGCTCGTAAAGGCATAGAATGTTTCGCTGTTACCCGCATCGCCGTCAAATCCCGACGCGGTGCCGATGGTGCCGAGAGTCAGGTGCGAGACTTGCCGCCCATGCAAGTCGACCAGCTCGGCCTGCGAACTGGCATCACCAAGATAGGACAGGATGATCCGGTCGCCCACCCGCTGCGCGCTTTGCAGCGTTGCCTCGCGCTCGGCCACAATTGCGACAGGCGCGGTCCGCCGCACTGCATCAAGCGCCACGATGCGGCCGCGCGGTGCATCCTTGTCGGTCAGGAAAAACAGTCGCGAGCCATTATTGCCGACCAATTCCCATTTATTGTCCAGCCCAGCCACTATCGTTATCGGCGCGGCATTAGGCCGCCTTAGGTCGATCAGGTGGATGGCATGGCGATCATCGGTCCCCTCGGCCGTGGTAATGACCAGATAGCGCCCGTCATCCGTCACCTCACCACTGTGCCTGAGCGTAGGTTGATCGGGCGTCGAATAGACCAATAAATCCTCGCTTTGCTCTGTCCCAATGCGATGGAAATAGAGCGCCTGATTGGTATTGAGCGACTGGAACGTCGCCCCTGTCTCGGGCGCGGGAAAGCGCGAATAATAGAAACCGCTGCCATCGCTCGCCCATGAAAAACCCGAAATTTTGACCCAGCGCAGTTCGTCATCGAGCATCTGCCCGCTTGCCACATCCATCACGCGGACGATCCGCCAGTCGGTGCCGCCATCCTGCACCGCGTAGAGCAGGTGCGCCCCTTGTGGGTCGGGCTCCCATTCAGCCAATGCGGTCGCGCCATCGCTTGCCCAGCCATTGGGGTCGATTAGTGCGCGCCCTTCGCCCGCCAATCCGTCGCGGACATAAAGCACCGACTGGTTTTGCTGACCATTGTTGCGCGTATAGAAATAACGGTTGCCCGCGCGCGTTGGCAGGCCGATCCGATCATAATGATAGAGCGCCGTCATCCGCGCGGCCAAGGCGCTGCGCCCCGGCAGGCTCGCCAGATAGGCACCCGTCGCCGCATTCTGGGCCGCAACCCATGCCGCCACGTCGCCGTCGGTGCGGACATCATTTTCCAGCCAACGATAGGGGTCGGCCACATCAACCCCGAATTGCGGGTCAATCACATCAACCCGCCGCGTCATCGGATATGCGATGGCTGCATTGGCCGCAGGCCCATCACGGGGGGCACTCTGCGGCAAAGGCGCGCTATCATCATTGGCCAACAACAACGGCGCGGCGCTCAATAGCACAGCAGCGAGTAGGGCGCGGGAAACGGTGAGCATGTACGGACTCCGGCAAACATCATCATTGCGCGCGAAACTAAGTCGTGATGGCGTTAACCGCAAGCGCCAAGCCTCACACCCCGCACGTCAACTGGGTTACACCATAGTCGCGTTCGCGATCATCGGCGGCCAGCGCAGCGACGGTGCAGCTTTCCGCCTGATCGCCCGACAGCGGGACATCACCGCCATCGTCGATGACGATGCCTGCTCCGCGCAGCGCCTCGATGACCACCGCGCCGCGTTCGCGGAATATGACGCCGCTCCCTTCATAATATTGGACGACAGCGGTGATGGTGAGACCGTGATAACGGCGGTTCGGCACACGGATATAGGCGGGAGCCGTTTCCATCGACTCAAGATAGGCCGCCTGCTCCTTGGGCGGCAGTGCGTCGGCGCGGGCGTAACGCTGTTCGATGATCGCACTCGCCTGCTCAAGGTAGCGCCCGATTTCCGGCCCGAAACTGGTGTCGCGGTTGCTGAACGGGATGGCGATGGGCGACCCCGGCCCGCCCGCCACCGCCAGATTGCTGTCCCTTATATAACCGCCATCGGACAGTTTGAGCCAGCGTGATGCGCCGTCCGCGCCGCGCACCCAGCGCCCGCTGATCATCTCACCCTCGCGCCGCTCCCGTGCCACGGCGGTGCCGTCGGTGGAGGGGTAGTCACGTTGCTTTGCCTGCACCGCGACCGTCATGATGACGGTTTCGGCAGAGAGGAAAGTGTCGGCATAGCTGGCCTGCCAAGCGGGGCGGCCCCCAAGTGCGCCGTCATTGCGCGCTGCAGCATCGGGTTCGTCCGCAACCGCCGCCATGTGCGGCCCTTGGCCGAACATCGTCCAGCCAAAATAGCCGCCGACCAGCGCGGCGACCAGCGCCGCGATCAACAGCAATGGCCAGAGCAGGCTCTTGCGCGGGGGCGCGGGATCAGCAGGCGCGGCCCTGTCATGAACAGAGGCCGCCGCACCGCGCTCCAGCTCGATGAAGTCGCCGCCCGGCGTCGGCGTGCGATGCTCTTCGTCTGAAATAGATGGCAAAATCTCTGTCGCGTCGGGCGGTGCAGCATTGGTGCTTATAGGCGTCTCAACAAGATCGACCCAATCACCGCCACCTGCTTTCAATGGAGCGCCACATTCCATGCACACGTTCACCGCACCGTCATTGCTATGCCCGCATTTTGCGCAAATTCTATTCTCCATCGTTCAGCGCCCCTTGTGCCGCTTACGCTGCTGTGCTGTGCTGTGCCTCAGATCGTCCAGCTACCCGGGTTGGGCATGGCCAAGCGTTTTTGCGCGTTGATGAGCGACAGCACGCTGCGCACAATCACCAGCGCCATAGTCGCCAACAATAAAAGAAAACCGATCAAAACAATCATTAAAATGACACTGACAATCGACCCGACCAATCCGATCCAGAAAGTGTTGATCAGATATTGGTAATGGCTTGCTTCCCACTCATCATGCGCCTCGCCCTTCCACACAAAGGCAAGGATGACGCCAACCAATCCGGTCACGCCGAGCACGAGCGAGGAGATATAGCATAGGCTGATGATGGTTGGGTGGTTGAGGTCAAATCCGCCGGTTGGCGATGCATTTGGCTGGTTCATGGTGATAAAGTCCCCTCATATGCGGCCATCATTGGAGCCATGAATATATTCTACCTTAGGCGCATTATGCCATGTTGTGCAGGGCATTCAACCCCTTACGCTGCTCTGGCGGGGTCGGGCTTGTGCGGCATAATGTTTCTGCTATGTTCTATTGCGACTCGATATTGGGAGAATAAGGTGATGCTAAGTGGGGGCTGTCATTGCGGGGCAATCCGTTATCAAGCGGGTGGCGCGGCGCACCATCACGCACTGTGCCATTGTAGCGATTGTCGCCGCTGCGCGGGTGCGCCTGCGGTCGCATGGATGGCCTTTGCCGATACAGAGGTCGCCGTGACACAGGGTGAAGCGGCAGTCTATGCGGGCAGTGAACATGGCCGCCGCCATTTCTGCATCCAATGCGGCACCGGCTTGTTTTACACCAATGCCGCGATGTTGCCGGGCATTGTCGATATTCAATCGGCAACACTCGACGATGCGGCGGACCATGCGCCGGGTGCGCAGATCCAAGTCGCCGAACGCTTTGAATGGATGGCGCATCTTGGCGACATGCCCGAGTTTGCGCGCTACCCCGGCATGGAGTGATTTCGAGCGGAACGGGACATTTCGCGGCCCCGCAAATCACGGATAGAAAGGGCTTGAGTGACTGATGGGTCAGTATCCGGCCCTTTGATCTAGCGCAATGCAGCGGCAGACATACGCTGCGACACAGGTTCCACCACGAAGGAGGAACCCCCAATGAGCCATGTTGCCCATGAATTGTCCCAAGAATTTCCAGACGCCGCTGCTGTCATTCACCTGCTGCGACAAGATGCGCATTTTGCGAAATTGGCCGACCGTCATCATGATCTGAACCGTGAGATCCACCGTATTGAGAGCGGTGCGGAGGCTGCATCGGATGACAGGGCGGAGGCGCTGAAGAAAGAGCGGCTGGTCTTGCTCGACGCATTGTCGGCGTTAATCGCAAAACGTCAACGCGCCATACCGATTTGACCTTGGTCAAAGACTGAACCGCGCAATTGCGTCACGGCCTATCCAACATTCACGAGATGAAGGGACAGATCTTGGACAATCCGCTGATGCAGGCACCCGTGCTGCTTTTTCTGGGCATGATGGTCGGCTTCATGCTCGTCATGGCATTCGTGACCATTGAGGAAGCAATACGCCGCCGCTGACCCGCACCCAATCGCCGCGCCCCGCTTCATGACGGGGTCGGCCAACCACTCCTCCACTCGCCCGGCCAAGCATATGCAAGGCTGGGTGTTTTTTGCTCAAGCTGCGGCGCTAAATCGCGCCAACCACCGCTGTGCACCGAGGAGCAACAGGACCGACACCGCTTCTGCTACCATCGAAAAACGGATGAGCCCGTCAAACGGGTCACCCATCATGACCCCGACAGCACGGCCCGCCAAAGCCAGCCCGAACAGCGCGGCCGGAATATAGAGCAAGCGGTGCAGTTCGGGCCGCAGCGCCGCCCAGCCCGCCATCACTGCGGACAGAATGAAAAATGCTGATAAATCGGCGCGGATTGTGTTCATCCCCACCACGTCACCGCTAACACCAAGCAATTCGTGGTAACTGGTCGGGTCGCTCAACCCCGTCAGGCCTGTCCAGCCAAAATAAACCGCCCATAGCGCCACCACGCCCCGGATAATCCAATGCATATTCCCTCTCCCCAGAGTTTGAAACCGGGGTCAGGCTATACGGACCATCATCCTTGTCAATCCCGCGATAGCAATGTCCGCGCCTGCCCCGCCAATTGGGCCAGCATCGCGGGCGAAGGCGATGTGCTTGTTTGTGCCCGTGTCACAAAGGTCCGGAATTGCTGCACACGCGCCTGATTGCGCGTCAGCCAATCGGCGGTGACGACCTCGGCTTCGCCGCCCAGCCGCGCGATGGTCTCAAGCCGCATCTGTTGAAAATCGCGCGCCAGCCCCGCGACCAGCAGGCGCTCCCACGGGTCGCTAGGCGTTAATTGCATGGCGGCGCCTTGTGCCCAGTCAAGTCCCGTTTCTTGCCCAAAACTCGTAAAGGCGCGGGTTATTCCTTCGGGATCGACGCCCTGTTTGCGTGCCAGCGCGACAATGCCGACAGCGCCGTCAATTTCGGCCAGATGGACCACCGCTGCAGCCAGTTCAGGTGGCGCGCCCTTGGCTATGAGCCGCTCGGCAAAGGCATTGGCCTGTTTGCGCCCTTGGCTCAGCAACAATGTGTCGCCCTGCCTGTCCAACTTGCCAATCCCCGGGGCCAAATCAGCGACGCATTGCGCCAGTGTGCGCGATGCAACCCCGTTGCGGATAAGGTCGGCCATGTGCGCACGAACCTCGATCGCCACTTCGCTATACAGCATCAACCGCACATCTTCGGCTATGTCTGCCTCGTCCAGCCTTTGCCAAAGCCCTTCAAGCTGAAACAATTGTTCGGCGACGACAAAGGCCTCGGCAACGTCGGAAACACCAACGCCTTCTTCTTCCGCCAGCTCGAACGGGTGCGTCAAACCCATGCGGTTAATCAGGCGATTGGCGACCTTTGTTGCGACAATGGCACCGCGCAACTGGTGGGTTAAAATGGCATCGCGGTGTGCCGCCACAAGCGGCTCGGGAAAAGCGGCCAATGTTTCACCGTCCATCAACGGATCGGTGCCTAGGCCAGACTCTTCGGTCGCAGCCTGTATCGCCAGTTTGGCGGTTGATAATATGACCGCCAATTCGGGCCTTGTCATTCCGCGATGCTCACCGGCGCGCCGCATCAATTCATCATTGGGCGCAATCCCTTCGACCACGCGGTCCAGTTGCCCAGCGCCCTCAAATTGGTCGATCAACCGCAAAATGGCGGGCATTGCGGGCGCGCCACCACGTTCCGCAATCGACAAAGCAAGCGCCTGAAGCCGGTTGTCGGTGAGCACCAGATCGCCGACCTCTTCGGTCATTAAGGATAATAGGGTGTTTCGGGCATCCTCTGCCAAGATACCGTCGCGCAGTTCCTTATTGAGGGCGATTTTGATATTGACCTCGTTATCCGAACAATCAACGCCTGCGCTATTGTCGATGAAATCGGTGTTGATGCGACCACCGCGTGCGGCAAAGGCTATGCGCGCGGCCTGCGTGATGCCCAGATTGGCCCCTTCGCCGATAACCTTGGCTCGGACATCCTGTGCATCAATGCGCAAGCCGTCATTGGCAGGGTCGCCGACTTCGGCATTATTCTGGGCTGCTGCCTTCACATAGGTGCCTATGCCGCCAAACCAGATCAGGTCGGCTTCGGCCTTGAGGATTGCCGACAACAGCGCGGCAGGCTCAATTGCTTCGGACGCGATGCCCAACGCCGCCCGCGCTTCGTCAGGCAGCGCAATCACTTTTTGACTGCGCGGAAAAATACCCCCGCCCTTGGACAACAATTTGGCGTCATAATCGGCCCAGCTTGATCGCGGCAGAGCAAACAGGCGCGCGCGTTCGGCCCAGCTGATTGATGCATCAGGATCGGGGTCGATGAAGATATGACGATGGTCGAACGCTGCAATCAGTTTTAATGATTTGGAAAGCAGCATGCCATTGCCAAACACATCGCCGGACATGTCACCGACGCCAACGACGCGGATGGCGTCGCGTTGCACATCGAGCCCCATTTCGCGGAAATGGCGTTGCACGGAAATCCACGCGCCCTTTGCCGTTATGCCCATGGCTTTGTGGTCATAACCGTTCGACCCGCCGCTGGCGAAGGCATCGCCCAGCCAGAAACCACGTTCCAGCGCGATGGCGTTGGCAATGTCGGAAAATGTCGCTGTGCCCTTGTCCGCAGCCACAACGAAATAGGGGTCTGGTTCGTCGCGAATGACAATACCCTGCGGGTGTTCGACGATGCCATCGACCAGATTATCGGTAATCGACAACAGGGTGCGGATGAAGATGCGATAACATTCGGTCCCCTCGGCCAGCCAAGCGTCGCGATTTACCGATGGGTCAGGCAATTGTTTGGGGTAAAAACCGCCCTTGGCACCCGTCGGGACGATCACGGCGTTTTTGACCCGCTGTGCCTTCATCAATCCCAAAATCTCGGTGCGAAAATCATCGCGGCGATCAGACCAGCGCAGACCGCCGCGCGCAATAGGCCCAGCGCGCAAGTGAATAGCCTCGACGCGGGGAGAATAGACAAAAATCTCGCGCCACGGCAACGGACGCGGCAAGCAAGAGATGCCGTAGCTGTCCAGTTTGAACGCCAATGCCTCATGCGCGGCAGGAGCAAAGGCGTTGGTGCGTAGCGTTGCCTCTATCACGCTGTGCATCAGACGCAGGATGCGATCCTCGTCAATCGCTGCGACCTTGGCAAGACCATCGGTGATGGCTGTTCTGGCGGCCCCTGTGGCTGTATCCGATTGCCGCGCTGGGTCATGGAGTGCGATGAACAGGTCAACCAGGCCCCGCGTGACATCGGGTGCGCCGCGCAGTGCACTGACAAAAGTCATCAGGCCATAATTGGCACCCGCCTGGCGGAGATAGCGAAACCATGCGCGCAGCCAGATAATGGCGCCTGGTGCAATGCCCGTTTGCAAAATCAACTGGTTGAATGCGTCATTTTCGGCATCGCCGCGCAAGACATCGGCAATGGCGTCCTCAATGATACGGATGCGTTTCGCATCTTTGGCATAATCCATCCCGCTATGTCCGGCATCAAGCAGCAGGTCCTGCACATGCTCGCCCGCATGGTCGCCGCTGGCCGCGTCGAGCATTGTCGGCACTTCTTCGACTACGGTGAAACCAAAATTTTCAAGCGCAGGGACAACCCGCGACAAGGGGAGGGCACCGATATGGCTATAGACTTTCAGGCGTAACCGGGCGGCTCCAGCGCCGCCAAATTGCGATATCCGCACATCAACCTGGCTGTCATCGCCCAGATCGTGGAGGCGCAATATGTCGAGCGCGGCCTCATCGGGGCTGTGCGATAGCCGATAGGCAGCTGGAAACCGTGCAGCAAATCGGCCGGCCAGCACCGATGCGCGTCCTTCGCCCAATTCGGAAAGTGCTTTTTCGACCCCCGGCACCCAGCCGCGAACCATGGCTTCCAGCTCCTCATCAAGCGCCTGCGCATCGGGGATAACGCCGCCGCGTAAATCGATGGCATAACGCAGCAACGCCGCGCCGCCATCCTCCATCGTGATGCTCCAGCTCAGCACCTTGCCCTGTGTGTGCTGGGTCAGCATCGCTTCGATAGCCAAGCGGCGGCCAGTGGACACCTCGTCGCGCGGCAACCAGACAAAGGCGAATAAATGCCTTTGCAATGCCGCCGTCAGCATATGCAATTTTGGCCGTGGGCGGTCTGCAATCGACATTGCCGTTAGCGCCAGCGTTTCGATTTGGGCTGAATCGACCGAAATTAAAAGGTCGTGCGGCAATTGTGTCAACACATGCGCCAACGCCTTGCCCGCATGGCCAGAAGGGTCGAAAGCAAATTTTTTGAGCAGTTCCGACAGCATGTTGCGTAGCATCGGCACACGTTCAGGTGGAGATGACAAGGCTGCGCTGGTCCATAATCCCGCATGAATCGAAATCCCGCACAGCCCGCTTTCGTCATGGATAGGGATGATGATGAGGTCGATCAGGACGCGGCGATGGACGCTCGAAATGCGGTTTGATTTGATGATGAGCGGTGCGCGCCCACCGCGTGCAAACCACGCCAAGGCGACCTCGATTGTTGCCTTGTTCAACAGCGGCGGCCCATCGTTGCGGCAAAAGCCAAGCGGCGCGCATGGGGCCTGCCCACGCAAATGCGTTTCATGGCCAAGCTGCGTAAAATTACGGTCAAGGAACCAGCGTAACAATGCCGCCGCCTCGCTGTCGTGACAGCGTTCCGCATCATCGTGCATCGCCGTCTGCAATTTAATCCAATCGGTGACGGCCGCCCGTACATCAGCGAGAACGCGGCTAATGTCAGCCACCAATTCGCGGCGTTCCTTGGCATCGGCGCGCGCAATTTCCATGTAGATCATCGACTCGCGGCGTTCCCCGCTGGTGTCGCGATCAAGTATCTGGTCCAGCCTGCCATCAGGATCGCGGCGCACCGAGACCACCGGATGGACAATCTTGTATATTGCAAGCCCCGTAGCGGCGACGGCTGCCGCCACAGAATCAACCAGGAACGGCATGTCATCATTGATCAAGGCAAGCCGCATACGCCGTTCACCTGCCTTGCCGGGCTGTGTTTCCAAACTGAGGGCATGGTGCCCAATGTCGCGCGCCATCGCTACGGTCGCAACAAAAGCCGCCGCATCCCCCCACGACGACAGGTCGTCGGCGCCCCCATCGTCGGGGGCCTCATCGGGTAGAGCGCTCTCGCACAATGCGCCGCACACCCTGTCAATGATGTGCCCCGGGGGCGGTGAAATATCGGATTGTTGATTTGTGTCTGGATTGCGCTTTGGCATGTCGCACTTGGCCATTCAAATAGGAGCGGGATAGTGACTATCGTGTTACCTTATGCGCCCTACTGTGCAATGCCTCAACCCCTTGAACGACCTTATCGTTCAAGGCGACGTAATTTAATTACCGCAAAATAATGGACTAAATACGCCGTGCGGCGACCTTCAACGTCCGCGCGCACTGGCCGTCGTCATCCCCGATCATTGCGATAATGGCGTGGCTGCCATCCGGCATACGCCGGGCAACAAGAACACTAAACTCTTGCTCGCTCTCGACATAGGGCAGTTCGACATGCGCCAACGGCACGGCGCGCCGTAATTTTTCGGCAATCCCCGCCATGGGATCATGCGCTGGCCGCGCCGCATTTTTTGCCGCGCGGATTTTTTTGACCAACCCCTTGATGCCATCGGATTGCGCGATGAGATAGGGGGTGAGCTGATCAGCAAGAATCGCTTCTTCGGCAGCGTGATTCAGCACCGCCGCATATTCGGCCAGTCGCGTCTTGTCATAACCCGCGCCAAAGACCAGCTTGACGACGGGTGTCATGGGGGAGCGGTCTGATGGCGCTATACCAGCTTCATCGAGCAACTCGGCATAATCACTCGGCGCTTTTTGTGCAGCGCACGCGAAACCCCACGCCTGGCCAATGGCTTGATAGAGCGCATTGTGCCCACGCGCATGGGCATTCGCCGCAACATCGGCGCTTGTCCGTGCATTGGCCAGCCAGTCGGCGAGGCTCGCATCATCACCATCCAAATGCGCGGCGACAAATGTGTCATCGAGCACCAATTCATCATCTTGATAGGCATGGTCATACGCTTGTTCCGGAAACGCAGCCGTCACGACATCGGGCTCTATGATGGCCTCTGGACCATCTGCCCACACGGGCACGGTTGGTCTGGCATGCGGGGTTGCGAGCGCAGCGGCAGCCATTTCCTCGCTCAAAGCATCAGTTAGGTCGGTTTCCGCCGCCTGTTTCCAATTGATAACGCCTAGGATGAAATCAATCGTGTCGTCATCAGAGGAAAACGGCAACAGGACACCGCGATACATGATCGTCGCGTCTTTTTCGTTGGTGAACTCTGCCTCGAACCCGATGGGCGCACGGTTGGCGATGATCTGAAGATAATGGTCGGTGAGCCGCGACAGGAGCGAACGGCGCGGGACATCGGCAATGAATTGAACCGATTCATCGAGCTGGCATTCCGCAGCAATAGAATCGCCGACGAACGCAATGGCGGGGTTTTCCAGCCCACCGGTGAAATCAAGCAGCACGGTGTTGGTGCCAAAATCGCCCAGATCATCAAGATCGAGCGATTCAATTGATGGAAAAGAGCGTCCATCAAGCAATTTCGCCCAGAAATTATAAGCGCGCACGTGCATGCGCCGCTCATCAAGCCCGATCATCGGTGGGGGCTCAATGCCCGGCGCGTCTGCCAATGCGTCATCGAAAACGTCAGGCAATATTTCGTCGCCACTTTCGATTGATCTGCCTATGCTGTCCATCATCTATTGGTCCTGTTGTGGGCCTAGAGTCTGTCCTTTTCAGATTGAATCGGATCAGACTCTCTTTTCCTTTTCTTTTCGTGATTTCCGAGCCGTGAAAAGTTCCATTCCACTCGAAATCACTCTAAGTTGCCCTCCTCATGCCACCAAAATGGTAAATGGGTCGTTAATTTCGCAGCCGAAACCGCCGTTTATGGCGTCACACACGTCGTCGGCTTGTCTTGAACCTATGATACTGCTAACCGCCTCGCCGCACAGATGGCCTTTACCGCCCGTGCCGCTTTAGCTCAGTTGGTAGAGCATCGCATTCGTAATGCGGGGGTCACAGGTTCGAGTCCTGTAAGCGGCACCATTTTTGTTTGCGTGTTGCCGCCCGCCAACCCAACACGCGGGTGCGACTTCGCCCCGCTCAGTCGCACCATTTCCCTTGCCGCACGCTGGATATGCAAGCATGATGCTTATCTAGCCAGCAAGGAGCATCGTCTGCCGTGTTCACCAAATATATTTTGATTTTAGTTGCCATGGTCGCCGCAGCCCTGACCGCGCCATCGCTCGCGCAAGACGCCCCGCATCAGCGCGAGGCGCGCGCCATTCTTGAGCGGCTGGTCGCGTTCCGCAGTTCCGAAGGGCATGGGCAGTTGAACGCCACCGCCGATTATATCGTGGCACAGGCCGAGTTGGCGGGTGCAACCGGGGCCGACATCACGCGCATCCCCGTGGGCGATACACAGGCGGTGCTGGTGCGGATTATCGGCAGCGACGCGAGCCTCGCGCCCGTGCTGTTCTCCGCGCATTTCGATGTGGTCGATGCGCGGCCAGAGGATTGGGAGGCTGACCCCTATGTCCTGAGCGAGCAAGGTGGCTATTTCATCGCTCGCGGCGCGGCGGATAACAAGGCCGGGGTGACGGCGTTGCTCTCGACCATCCACCGACTGGCTGACGCGCGCTATCGCCCACAGCGCACATTGATATTCATGTTCATCGGCGACGAAGAAACCGCGCAAGCAACCACCCGCGCGGTGGTTCAGCACCCGTGGGTGCGCGGCGCTGCCTTTGCCATCAACACCGATGCTGGCGGCGGCATGTTGACGCCCGAGGGGCGGCCATTGATTTATTTCACCCAAGGGGCAGAGAAAACCTATGCTTCGTTCCGGCTGACGGTCCGCAATCCGGGTGGGCATAGTTCGGTGCCGCGTAGCGACAATGCCATTTATGATTTGGCGCGGGCGTTATTGCGGGTGGAGGAGCACCGCTTTCCGGTGATGGCGAGCGCGCTGACGCGTAACTATTTCGCCGCCGTGGGTCAGGTCGAAACGGGACCGATAGCGCCCTCGCTGCGCGCCTTTGCCGCCGACCCCAGCGATGCGGCGGCGCTGGCGGCTATCCGTGCTGATCCCGAATATGCCAACAAGATTGCGACCACCTGTGTGGCGACGATGGCGGCGGCGGGGCATGCTGAAAATGCGCTGCCGCAGCGCGCCGAAGCAACCGTCAATTGCCGCATCTTTCCCGGCACCCCTGTTGCGCAAGTGCAGCGCGAGCTTGGCCAAACTATCGGCAACCCTGCTCTGGTGATAGAAGTGATGGATGCGCCGCAGGAAAGCCCGGTATCCGAGCTGACCGACGAAGTGGCGAATGCGATTACGGCGTCGGTCCACGCCCGCAACCCCGGCGCTCCCGTCGCACCAACGCTGATGGCGGGGGCAACCGACGGGCTGGTCTATCGCAGCAGCGGCATCCCAACCTATGGCACATCGGGGATGTTCGAGGTTCCGGGTGAGGGGCATGAGCATGGCCTCAATGAACGGGTCCGCGTGAGCGCATTTTACGCCGGAATCGAGCATATCCACGATTTGGCGCTGGCGTTCGGGCGGTAAAGACCGTGACTGCACCCGCCACTGACCCCGATGCTGATTGGAGCCTGCCCGGCTGGATTTATCACGACGATGAATATCATGCGTTGGAGATGGAGCGGGTGATGCGCAGCGCGTGGCAGATTGTCTGTCACACATGCGAATTGCCCAGCGCAGGGTCTTACCAGACGCTCGAATTGTTGGGCGAAAGCATCGTCGTCGTGCGCGGGCAGGACGGCGTAGTGCGCGGCTTTGCCAATGTCTGCCGCCATCGTGCGATGCGACTGTGCGAACCGGGCGGGGGCTGCGTCAAAAAACTGGTCTGCCCCTATCATGCGTGGAGTTATGAACTCGACGGGCGATTGTCGGGGGTGCCGATGCGCGGCGATTATCCCGCGCTCGACATGGCCGATAACGGCCTGCTGCCCGTCGATGTCGAGGTCTGGCGCAGCTTTGTGTTCGTCCGGCTGCAGGACGATGGCGGGCCCAGTGTGGCCGATATGATGGCCCCGGCCGACGCGCAAATTGCGCCCTACCGCTTTGAGGATATGGAACCACTGGGCAAACCATCGGCGCGCCCCCGCGCGGTCAACTGGAAAAATGTCGGCGATAATTATTCAGACAATCTCCACATCCCTGTCGCGCATGACGGGCTGACGCGGCTGTTCGGCAAAAGCTATGCGATTGAGGCGCACGGCTTTGTCGATAAAATGTCGGGGCAGTTGGTGGACCGCCCGTCGCTCAATGTGTGGGAGCGTTTTTACCAGACGCATCTGCCCCGCGCGCCGCACTTGCCAGAGGAAAATCAGCGGCTGTGGCTCTATTTCAAACTGTGGCCGAATATGGCGTTTGACCTTTATGCCGACCAGATCGACTATATGCACTGGGTGCCAACGGGGCCGACGACGTGCGAATTGCGCGTGCGCGCCTATGCCTTGCCCGATGACAGGCGAGAAATGAAGCTGTCGCGCTATGCCAATGACCGCATCAATCGCATCGTCAATATCGAGGATACATGGCTGATCGAGCGGGTGCAGGCGGGGATGGAAAGCGGGCGATATAGTGCTGGGCCAATCGGTTCGAGCGAAGTGTGCCTGCGCGCCTTTGCGAGCAAGATACGCAATCTGATTCCCGAAGCACGGCTTACCCAAGCGCCGCCACCGGGCTGGAGCAAAAGGGCGCAGGACAAATAGCATGACCAAAAACTATGACGCGATCATCATTGGCGGCGGGCACAACGGCCTCGTCTGCGCCTTTTATCTGGCACGCAGCGGCATGAAGGTTCGCGTATTAGAGAAGCGCGATGTCATCGGCGGGGCGTGCGTCACCGAAGAGTTCCACCCCGGCTTTCGCAATTCGACCGCCAGCTATACCGTCAGCCTGCTGCGACCAAAAGTGATTGCCGATATGCGGCTGCACGAACGTGGCTGGCGGATAATCGAACGGACGATCAGCAATTTTTTCCCGCATGCGGATGGCTATCTCAAGCTGGGCGGCGGCACGGCGCGCACTCAGGCAGAGTTTGCGCGCTTTTCGCCAAAGGACGCCGCGACTTTCCCCGATTATGAAGCGGCGCTGGAGCGGGTGGCAGAGGTGCTGCGCGACATGGCGCTCAAAACCCCGCCCAATGCGGGCGGCGGCGTTCGTGCTCTGATCGCGGCGGCGGCGCAGGGCCGCAAACTTGCGGGGATGGACATCGAGGCACAGCGCGACGTTATGGACCTGTTCGTCAAATCGGCGCGCGACTTCCTCGATAGCTGGTATGAAAATGATTTCATCAAGGCCGCGTTCGGCTTTGACGCGGTGGTCGGCAATTATGCCAGCGTCGACACACCGGGCAGCGCCTATGTCCTGCTCCACCATGTCTTTGGCGAGGTGAATGGCAAGAAAGGCGCGTGGGGCCATAGCGTCGGCGGCATGGGCGAAATTACGCGCTATATGGCCGAAGCGTGCGTCGAGGCAGGGGTTGAAATCAGCCTTGAGTGCCCCGTAGCAAAGGTGTTGGTGGATGGCGGTAAGGTCGCAGGCGTGGTCCTCGACACGGGGGAAGAAATCGCGGCAAACATCGTCGCCGCCAATGTCGGCCCCGCTTTGCTCTATCGACAATTGGTTGATCGCGCCGACATGCCGCTCGCCTTCGCGCGGCGGATGGATAATTTCAAGGCGGGGTCGGGCACATTTCGCATGAACGTGGCCTTGAGCGAACTGCCAGATTTTACGGTGCTGCCGGGCAAGGAAAAGGCCGAACATCATACCGCCGGGATCATCATCGCGCCGACGCTCGATTATATGGACAGGGCCTATAGTGACGCGCGGGCGACCGGATGGTCCACCGAGCCGATTGTCGAGATGAAATTGCCGACCAGCGTTGACGATAGTCTGGCCCCGCCGGGGATGCATATCGCCAGCCTGTTTTGCCAGCAATTCGCACCGATATTACCGCCCAATCCGGACGGAACGCCGAGGTCGTGGGACGATGAACGCGAGGCTGCGGCCGACCATATCATCGACACTGTGACCAAGCACGCGCCCAATTTCAAAGGTGCGGTCATCGCACGGCAAATCCATTCGCCGCTCGATCTGGAGCGCAAGTTCGGGCTTGTCGGCGGTGACATCATGCACGGCCATATGAGCCTCGATCAATTGTGGGCGGCGCGGCCTGTTTTGGGGCACGGTGATTATCGCGGGCCTATCAAGGGCCTCTATATGTGCGGCGCGGGCACGCATCCGGGCGGCGGCGTCACCGGCGCGCCGGGGCATAATGCGGCGCACGAGATTTTGCGCGACCGCAGCTTGTTTGGGAAGATTTTCGGGTAAGAACACGCTTTCCTACAGGGTTTTGGCTATGGTAAAAGCGGCGCATGATGCTGCTTATTGCCCTTGTCCTTATCGGTGCCACTCCGTGCATCCGTGCCTGTGCGGCGCTTTTCATACGCGCTTATACGCGCTTCACCGCAATTTTCCGGGTGATCTGCGCGACCTTTGCGACCCACTTATATCCTCTCCCCCTTGTGGGGAGAGGGATGTGCAGACTTGCAAACTTGTTTGCTAGTCGCAGCTGGGTGAGGGGGATATGCCTTTTCTTCTTCGCGTCTCCGCGCTTGCGCAGGGGGCACGGGGTGGCAGGTGTGTATCGTTGATACCACAGCTCTGTAACCCGCAGGCCGCCGTTGTTTCCCCGGGTGCGCCGTGTCAACCAAAAGCATTTTATGCTGGAAAAACACCCCCCGTTCTTGGTGTCTACTTTGGCCGCGTCGCCTCTTGCCACGTCAAAGTTGATATGCGCGATGATTGAAAAGTTATGGCCCTTATACCCGCTCTAAAATCCCTCGCCCTTGTCTGCTTTTTCGCGCAGCAGCGATGAGACCTCTATCCCATGCTTGTCGAGTGCGGCGACGATTTTGGGCAGCCCTTCCAGCCCCGCCCAGAACATCGGTCCGCCGCGATAGACGGGCCAGCCATAGCCATAGATCCACACGACATCCACGTCCGACGCGCGCTGTGCCTTGCCCTCCGCCAATATCTTTGCGCCCTCGTTGACCATGGGATAGAGCGTGCGTTCGACGATTTCTTCGTCGCTAATTGCGCGTTTCGGCAGGTTTGACGTGGCGCGAAACTCTTCGATGATCGCCAGCACCTCGGCGCTTGGGCTGCCAACGCGCTTTTCGTCATAGTCGTAAAAGCCCTTGCCATTTTTCTGGCCAAAGCGCCCGGCCGCGCACAGCGCATCGCGGATCGTCTCGATGCGCGCCGGGTCGCGGTGCCAGCCGATATCGAGCCCGGCGAGGTCGCTCATCTGGAACGGCCCCATCGGCATTCCAAAATCACTATGGACTTTGTCGATTTGCGCTGGCGTTGCCCCTTCGAGCAACAATTGCATCGCCGGGCGCTGTCTTTGGGCGAGCATGCGGTTGCCGATGAAGCCGTCACAGACCCCCGCGACCACCGCCACCTTGCCAATCTTTTTGCCAATCGCCATCGCGGTGGCCAGCACATCGGGTGCGGTGGCGTCGCCGCGCACGACTTCGAGCAGCTTCATGACATTGGCGGGCGAAAAGAAATGCATCCCCAACACATCAGCGGGGCGTTTTGTCGCCGAAGCAATTTCATTGACGTCAAGATAGCTGGTGTTGCTGGCAAGGATCGCGCCCGGCTTGGCGATGGCGTCGATTTTGCCGAACAGCTCCTTTTTGACATCCATATTTTCATAGACCGCTTCGATGATGAGGTCTGCGGCGCCCAAATCATCGAGGCTGAGTGATGGCGTCAGCAGAGCCATCATCTGCTCGACCTGTTCGCTCGTAAAGCGACCCTTGGCGGCGGACGCTTCGTAATTTTTGCGGATGACGCCGACGCCGCGATCGAGGTTTTCCTGAACCATCTCGACGATGGTGACGGGGATGCCCTTGGCGAGGAAGTTCATGGTGATGCCGCCGCCCATCGTTCCCGCACCGATGACGCCAACGCTTTTCACGTCGCGAAGCACGGTGTCTTTGGGCAGGCCATCAATCTTGGCGGCCTGGCGTTCGGCAAAGAAGATATGTCTTTGCGCCGCCGATTGGCTACCGAACATCAATTTCATGAACTGCTCGCGTTCGAACGCCAACCCCTCGTCAAACGGCAGGCGGGTGGCCGCTTCAACACAGGCGAGGTTGGCATAGGGGGCCTCGAACCCGCGCCATTTTTTGGCATTGGCTACGCGGATCGGCTCAATGGCGCTGGCGTCGCCAATCACAGGCCGTGCGCGCGTTGGGCGAACGCCCATCGCAATGGCTTCGCGGGCAAAGTCCAGTGCATCGGCGATCAGGCTATCCGCGCCCACCACGCGATCAACCAACCCCGCCTCAAACGCCTTGGCGGCGGACAATGGCTCGCCCGAAGACGTCATCTGCGCCGCCATGGCGACCCCGACGATGCGCGGCAGTCGCTGGGTTCCGCCAGCGCCGGGCAGCAGGCCCAGTTTGACCTCTGGCACGCCGAGCCGCGCCGATGGCACCGCCACGCGGTAATGGCACACCAATGTGGTCTCCAGCCCACCGCCGAGTGCGGTGCCGTGGATCGCCGCGACGACGGGTTTGGACGCCGCCTCGATGCTGTTCAGCAGCGCGTTGAAATCTGGCCCGCGCGGCGGCTTGCCGAACTCGGTGATGTCCGCGCCCGCGATGAAGGTCGCGCCGTCACAGCGCAGCACGATCGCCTCGACGCCATCGTCAACCAGTGCAGCGGCAAAGGCGTCGGACAGCCCCTGCCGCACGTGCCAGCTGAGCGCGTTGACCGGTGGGTTATTGACAGTGATGATGGCGATATTGCCATCGCGCATGGTGGTGACGGACTGAGGTGTGTCTTCTGCTGTCATTTGAGCCTCCCTAGGCGCTTAAGCGGCAAGCGCCGCATAGAGCATCGTCTTGATTTCGCGGCGGATGGGGTAAGTGGATGAGGGCATCAGCTGCGTCATAAATATCATGTGGATCTGCTCAACCGGATCGACAAAAAACGCGGTAGAAAACATGCCGCCCCAGTAAAACTCACCTGTCGACCCTGGCACCATCGTCAGGTGCGGGGCCATGTTGCAGGCAAAGCCAAGGCCAAAGCCGACTCCCTCATTTTCCGCCTCGCTGAACAGAGATTGCGACATGGTGGCCAAATCTTGGCCGCCGGGCAAATGGTTGGCGGTCATCAAATCGAGCGTTTTGGGGCTGATAATCTGTGCAGCCTCTCCAGAGTCATTGGCGAACGCACCGCCATTCACCAGCATCCGGCAAAAACGGTGATAATCGCCGATGGTCGAGGCAAGGCCGCCGCCGCCCGATGGCATTTTGCCCGGCCGTGTCCAGCGGCTGTTGTCGCCATGGTCGAAATCATGCATCATCTTGGTCGGGTGAAAAGCATAACAGTCGGCAATGCGGTGCATTTTGGTTTCGGGGACACAAAAATGCGTGTCCGCCATCCCCAACGGGGCAAAAATGCGTTCATGAAATATCTCGGCAAGCGGCTTGCCTTCGATCCGCTGGATGATCGCGCCGAGCACATCGGTCGAAACCGAATAATTCCACCGTGTGCCGGGGTCGAACTCCAGCGGGATTTTAGCCAGATCGGCAATGAACTCATCAAGAGTGCGATCAGACATAAAATCGTCAATCTTGTTTTTGCGATAGGCTGCATCGACCGGTGTGCGCTCTTGAAATCCATAGGTGAGGCCGCTGGTATGGCGCAGCAAATCTATGATCTGCATCTGGCTGGTGGATGGCCGCGTAACGAACGGCACATTGCCGCCGCCCGCCACGAACACGCCGATGTCGCGAAATTCGGGCAGAAAGCTCGCGACATTGTGTGACAGCGCGACCTTGCCCTCCTCAACCAGCTGCATGAAGACAATCGAGGTGATCGGCTTGGTCATGCTGGCGATGCGGAAAATGGTGTCCTGGTTGAGCGGTTGCCCCGGGCGCGCCTCGCCCTGCAATGACAGGTGCGCAATCTCGTCGCCCCGCGCGATCAGCAAAGACGCATGCGGCATCTTGCCCGTGTCAAGATATTTGGCTTTGATCAGGGCGGGTATCCGCGCCAGTCGGTCGGGCAGAAAACCCAGATCGGCGGGGTCGCTGACAGTCAAACTCATGCGCTTTGCGCTCCTTTGATGATCGCTTCGGCTTGGGCAAATAGTGCCTGGTCGATGGTAAGCCCGCTTGCCTTAGCATTGTCGCTGACTTGCTCTGGTCGGCTGGCACCGATGATTGCACTTGTAACATTGGGTTCGCGCAGCACCCACGCAAGCGCAAATTGCGCCATCGTGCATCCGGCCGCTTCGGCCAATGGGCGCAGTTGCTGGATCGCCTCCAATATTGGCGGGGTAAGCCAGTTGCCGATAAACTCGTTCATGGTGTCATTCGCGGCGCGGCTGTCTGCGGGCACGGGGGTGCCGGGCAGATATTTACCGGTCAACGACCCTTGCGCCAGCGGCGACCAGACGATCTGGCCAATACCATTTGCCGCGCACAGCGGGATCACTGCTTTTTCTGGCACACGCCACAACAGCGAATATTGCGGCTGGCTCGACACAAATTTGACCGTATCGGGGACCACCAGCGCATCCTTGATGTTAGCCGGCGACCATTCGGAAAATCCGATGGCGCGCGTTTTACCCGAACGCACAACTTCGGACATCGCCTCCATCGTCTCTTCGATCGGCGTCACGTCATCATAGCGATGGCATTGATACAGATCGACATAATCGGTTTTGAGCCGGATGAGCGACGCATCAATCTGTTTCTCAATCTGTGCGCGCGACAGCCCTTTGTCAGCGGCGGTCATCGGGAAAAACAGCTTGGTCGCCATAACATAGCTGTCACGCGGGCGGTGTTGCAGTGCCTCACCAAGGAATGTTTCAGCCGCACCAAATCCATAAATATTCGATGTGTCGATGAAGTTGATCCCTTCATCGAATGCTCGGTCGATGCAGGCACGGGCTTGGTCCGCCTCTATCCCGACACCAAAGGTCAACCAACTGCCAAGGCATATTTCCGACACGCTGATGCCGCTGTCACCCAATTCACGATAGTGCATGGCCGCCCCTAAACTGCTGTTTGTCCGGTGAGCTGGCGCGTCACCGGGTGCGAAGAAGACAGACCGCCATCAACCGCGATTGCCTGTCCATTGATATAGCTCGCCTGATCGGAAGCGAGGAACAGCGCGACATTGGCTAATTCTTCGGGCTGGGCACCGCGCCGCAGCGGGTTGAGTCGCCCGACCTTATGCATCACATCCTTGTCGCGGGCATAGTCGAATGTCGGTTTTGTCATCCCCGTTTCGGTAAGGCCGGGGCAAATGGCGTTTACGCGCACGCCGGTGTCGGACAATTGTTGCGCTGATACCTGCGCAAGGTTGATAACACCGGCTTTTGATGCCGAATAAGCTGGGCCGCCTGCACCCGAACGGATGCCCGCGACGCTGGCGGTCAGGATGATCGCCCCCCCGCGTTGTTTGTTTTCTTGGCTAGCATCCGCCATCGCTTTTCCAGCATGTTTGACCATCAGCCACGGCCCGATCAAATTGACGCGCAACACCTCTGTCCAATTTTCAACGCTATTGTCGAAAATACCCGCCATCCCGCCGGAGATGCCAGCATTGGCAAAAGCGATGTCTATCTGGCCATAGGTGGACAGCGCAGTGGCAACGAGGCGCTCGACATCACCCTCAACCCCCGCATCCATCTGCACTGCGGTGACACTATCGCCAATCATCGCAGCGGTCTCAAACACCGCCTCGCTTTTGTCCCCGATGACCAGCCTTGCACCCTCAGCGGCAAAACGCAGCGCGCTCGCCCGGCCTATTCCCGAACCCGCACCAGTGATGATTGCAACTTTGCCGTCAAGCGCACCCATGGGCATTCCTTTCATTCACCGTTATTTCGCACCCGCCAATTTGGCAAAATGCCACGCGCGTTCCGCCAACGGCGTGACACGCTCGGACATTTCTTTGGCGTGGGCAGACGACGCCGTGCCGTCGATCACGCGTTTCTTGATCCCTTGCAATATCCCCGCAAGGCGAAAGAAATTATAGGCGAAATACCAGTTCATGTCGGGCACGTTGTCGCGCCCCGTCGCAGCGCAATAACGCGCGATGACTTCGTCCAATTCAGGAATGCCAAGCGACGCTCGGTCGAGGTCCATCACGCCCGAACGTCCGCCATGCTCTGTCACCCAAGCCATGCAGAAATAGGTAAAATCGGCGAGCGGATCGCCCAACGTCGAAAGCTCCCAATCAAGCACCGCCAATACATTGGCCTTATCTGCATCGAAGATCATATTGTCGATGCGATAATCGCCATGAACGATGCGGGTAGCGGTCTGGTCTGGCAATGTCGCGGGCAGAAACGCGATCAACTGCTCCATTGCGGGCATGACCTCGGTTTCCGACGCGCGATATTGCTTTGTCCAGCGGCCGATTTGACGTTCAAAATAATTGCCGGGCTTGCCATAGTCGGACAGGCCCGCCGCAGCGACATCGACTTTGTGCAATGCCGCGAGCGTATCAACCATCGCCATATAGGTATCATGACGCTGAAGGGCCGTCGCACCCGGCATCGCCCCATCCCAAATCGTCCGCCCCTCGACCATGCTCATGATATAGAACATTGACCCAATGATGCTATCGTCAGTGCATAGGCCATAGGGGCGGGCGACCGGGAAACCCGTGGGATGCAACCCCGCAATTACCCTAAATTCGCGGTCCACCGCGTGCGCAGAGGGTAGCAATTGGCCAAACGGTTTACGCCGCAGAACATAAGAACCGCTAACGGCGTCGATGCGATAAGTCGGGTTGGATTGGCCGCCCTTGAACTTTGTCAGCACAATCGGACCGACGAATCCTTCAACATTCGCCGCCATCCACGCGGTCAGGCGCGCCTCGTCAAGGCGATCCGCACCTTCTGGAACCACCGTGCCGCTAAAGGCCGCCTGAGCGTCGATAGTCACTGGTCGAAAACGATGACGCTGCGTGCCGCGTCCCCGCGTTTCATCACCTCGAACCCGTCGTTGATTGCGCTTAGTGGGATTCGTTCAGCGATGATGGTGTCGAGGTCGAGCAGCCCGCGCAGATAAAAATCCACCAGTCGCGGAATATCGACAGGAAAGCGGTTGCCGCCCATGATTGCGCCCTGCAACTTTTTGCTTTGCAGCAGGTCCATCGCGGAGAGGCCGACCTTTTCTCCGAGCGGCATCATGCCAAGGATGGTGGCGGTGCCGCCGCGACGAAGCGATGCCACAGCCGTCGCCGCCGATGCTGGGCGGCCTACGGCTTCTATTGCATGGTCAACACCGCCTTTGGTCATTTCCAAAATTGTGGCGGCGCTCGCGTCGTTGGCGTCAATCGCATCTGTTGCACCGAGTTTCATGGCAAGTACGCGCTTCTCTGGCATTGGGTCTATTGCTATGATTCGGCCCGCGCCTGCAATTTTGGCGGCGTTGATGGTAGCAAGGCCGACGCCGCCGCACCCAACCACCGCAACCGTTTCGCCCGGCGTCACTTTGCAAGCATTGAAGATGGTTCCCGCGCCCGTTGTCACTGCACAGCCAATGATGGCTGCGCGGTCGAGCGGCATTTCGGGGTTTATCCGCACACAGGCATGTTCGTGGATCAACATTTGCTCGGCAAAGGCCGACAGGTTGAGCATCTGGTTGACGGCCTGCCCATCGGGCCGGGTGATCCGCGCTGCTTCGCCTGCACTGCGCCGCGTGTCGCCGCCTAGGCACAGCGACATCCGCCCCGTGACGCAAAACTCGCAATGCCCGCAAAAGGCGGAAAGGCAAGTAACAACGGCGTCGCCGACCTTAACCGTGCGGACCTCGCTGCCCACCGCCTCGACAATTCCCGCTGCTTCATGGCCAGGAATGGCGGGCAGAGGGTGCGGATAGGCGCCTTCGATGAAGTGCAGGTCGCTATGGCACAGTCCGCACGCGGCGGTGCGGATCAGCACCTCGTGCGGGCCGGGCTTGGCAATGACCACATCTTCGATGACGAGCGGTTGGCCCGCCGCAATCAGGACCGCAGCCTTCATCGTGTGACCCCCAAATCGCCCGAGGAGAAGCCCTCTTTGGCAGCGGCAATCGCATCGCGCCCGCCATATTTACCAAACTCTGCGCGGGCGATGGACCGACAATGCACTTCATCGGGGCCGTCGGCGAGCCGCAATGTGCGTTGATGCGCATACATTTGGGCAAGGCCAAAATCGTCGGAAACGCCGCCGCCGCCATGCGCCTGTATCGCATCGTCGATGATTTGCAGCGCCATGGTCGGTGCTTGCACTTTGATCATCGCGATCTCACCTTGGGCCACCTTGTTACCGGCCTTGTCCATCATGTCGGCGGCCTTTAGGCATAGCAGCCGCGTCATCTCTATGTCGATACGCGCCCGCGCAATACGCTGTTCCCACACGCTATGCTCGGCGAGCGCCTTGCCGAATGCAACGCGGGTCAATAAGCGGCGGGTCATCCGTTCCAGCGCCTCTTCGGCGACACCAACAGTGCGCATGCAATGATGGATGCGCCCTGGCCCCAGCCGCCCCTGAGCAATCTCGAACCCGCGCCCTTCGCCCAGCAGCATAGAGTCAACGGCATTGACGCGCACATTTTTGAGCTCAATTTCCATATGGCCGTGCGGTGCATCGTCATATCCGAACACAGGCAAATGGCGCAGTATCTTCATGCCGGGCGTGTCCATAGGCACTGCCAGCATGGATTGCTGTGCGTGGCGCGAGCCCTCAAAACTGGTCTTGCCCATGACGATAGCAACGGCGCAACGCGGATCGCCCGCGCCCGACGACCACCATTTGATGCCATTGAGAATATAGTCATCGCCATCGCGGTCAATGCGGCATTCGATATTGGTGGCGTCCGACGACGCAACCTGCGGTTCGGTCATCAAGAAGGCAGAGCGTATCTCGCCGTTCATCAACGGCTTCAACCAGCGCTCCTTCTGCGCAGCCGTGCCATAGCGGTGGAACACCTCCATATTGCCGGTATCGGGCGCGCTGCAATTAAACGCCTCGGACGCTATGCCGACGCGGCCCATTTCCTCGGCACATAGGGCATATTCCAAATTGGTGAGGCCGGGCCCTTCAAACTCGAAACTCTCATCGACATGGTGGTGCGACGCTTGGCGCGGCGGCATGAACAGGTTCCATATGCCCGCATACTTGGCCTTGGCCTTTAACTCCTCAACAACCGGAATGACCTTCCACCGCTCGCCTGCCGCGTCCTGCGCCTTATAGGTGGGGACGGCGGGGCGGACATGCGCTTCGATGAAATCGCGCACCCGGCCCTGCCAATATTTCTGCCGATCGCTGAGGTCGAACTCCATAGCGCACTCTCCTTACCTTTACGTTCGCGTAAACCTTTGAACCCTTAGGGCCTGCTTGCCAAGCCTCTTATTATCTCACGGATGCGCGCCGCTGGCATCGACATCTATCATGGCGGCATCGTCGAGCAATTTGAGCCGCGCATCATGGTCGGTCCGCGAAATGGGGAACTTGCGTAATATCAACAAACCGGCGATGCCAATGACAAAGACCGCGATCAAATAACTGAGCGCGAGGCTGTCCAGCACCACTGCGGCAACCTGCCCCGGCTTGGCGGCAGCAGGAAAGGCGGCCATGGACAATATCTGCCCGGCAATGAAAATACCGATTCCTGTCGCCATTTTCTGCATGAAAAAATACCCGGCAAAGAACAGCCCTTCGGATCGGCGGCCAGTCTCTGTTTGCGACGCCTCAACAACATCGGCCATCATCGACGATGACAATATCATCAGAACAATCGCAAACATGTTTGAGATAAATACAAAGGCAAACAGCCACGCGACGCTGGGTTTGCCGGGAAGTCCGGGAAAAATGTCGCTGATATAGGCAGTATAAATAGCGCTATTGACGAGGAGAGAGATAATCCCCGCCGCTATCGCTCCATCGCGTTTGCCAAGCCGTGCCGATAGCGGGGCGACCACCAGAAAAGCGGCGATCATGCTGGCGAACAGCATCACGACATAGCCGATCATTTCGAACTTGCTCAACTGCCAGAAAAAGCTGAGCAGATAATTGGTGAGGGCAAAGGTGATGCCTTGGTTGATGAAGGCAAATAAAGTCGCCGCAACCAACCACAAAAAGGCGCGGTTCGACAAGGTGCGGACCATTTCATTGGCGATGGCGCGCAGATTGGCCGATGTTTCCGTACGCGGCGGGCTGGGCCTTGCGATGCGTCTATGCTGCCCCGCCGCCGACAGCATCACCGCGCCCGCCATCATCAGCGCCCCCGTCAGCGAATAGCCCAAATAGCCCGCCGGGTCGGTTAACCCTAGCGGCCCGCCAAAAAACACACCGTAAGCGAGCGCCAAGATGAGCAGTCCGCCGCCCCAACCAAACAGGAAGCGATAGCGCACCAAGAGTGTGCGTTCGTGATAATCGGGTGTGAGTTCGGGGACAAGCGCGACCGAGGGCACTTCGCACATCGACACCAATGTCCGAACGATGATGGCGAAACCGATTAGCCAAGCGACTGTCATCGGTTCGCTCATCGTGGGCGGGTTCCACAGCGCCATCCATGCAATGGCGAGCGGGATGGGCGCACCATAGAGCCAAGGCAATCGGCGTCCCCAAGCTGAGCGCGTCCGGTCGGATAATTCGCCAATGATCGGGTCAACAAAGGCATCGGCGATCAGCGCCACCATGATCGCGGTGCCGACAATCCCGGCGTCAATGCCGACAACCTGATTGTAAAACAGCAACAGGAATGTCGAAAAACCATTATCTTTGACGCCATAGGCAATACTGCCCAGCCCGTGAAATATCTTGAGCGGGACAGGCAAGCGTGCAGCCGTGGTCATGTGCCGGAGCATCCGTGAACGTGCAAATGGCTATCCTCTCATCCAGCGACTCAGGCAAGCGGTCGCATGACCCACTTAGGCCGGGTTCTTTGGGCCATGATGCTTATGAAACGCGGCGCGCGTCAAGCGATACACGCCTGCCGCTACGGCATCCACGGCATTGAAAATGCTTGCTTGCTTCCCTCACCCGAATCACCTTACGTAAACGTCAATTGAATGTGTTGGAGTGGGTGGACATGAGCGAAAATCTGGACTCTTTCCGTGCGGAAACACGAGACTGGCTGACGGAAAATTGCCCGGCTGAAATGCGCCTGCCCGTCCGCGACGAACGCGATGTCTGTTGGGGCGGTCGCAATTGGCTATTCGCAAATGATGCCCAGCGCGATTGGTTGAACGCCTGTGTAACCAAAGGATATACTGTACCCGATTGGCCATCCGCCTATGGCGGCGCAGGGCTTTCGGCCGCGCAAGCCAAAATCCTCCGCGAGGAGATGAAGGCGATTGGTGCGCGTTCACCGCTCAACAGCTTTGGCATATGGATGCTTGGCCCCGCATTGCTGCAATTCGGGACCGAAGAGCAAAAAGTTCATTATCTGAACCAGATAGCGCGCGGCGAAATCCGCTGGTGTCAGGGCTATTCGGAGCCAGGTGCGGGCAGCGACCTTGTGTCGCTAGCAACATTTGGCGCGGATGCGGGTGACCATTGGGTCGTTAATGGCTCGAAAATCTGGACCAGCTATGCCGATCAGGCCGACTGGATTTTCTGCCTTGTTCGCACCGACAAGGCGAATAAATATCAGGGTATCACCTTCATGCTGTTCGATATGACGAGCCCGGGGGTTTCGACCAAAGCGATCCTGCTCATTTCGGGTAACTCGCCGTTCTGCGAGACATTTTTCGACGATGTGAAGGTGCCTAAGGACCAATTTGTCGGCACGGTGGGTCGCGGCTGGGACGTCGCCAAATATCTGCTCGGGCATGAGCGCGAGATGATCTCGGGCGGCGGCGATGGCGGTAATATGGTGTCGGTGGGCGCGCTGTTTGCGCAGGCGCTGGGCAAGAATGACAAGGGCGAACTCGACGATCCGATGCTGCGCGCGACGATGGCGACGTTCGACGTCGATGTCTTTGCCTATCGTGCGATGAGCGAGCGCTTCATGGATATGTGGAAAACAGGGCGCGCACACCCGGCCAGCTCGAACATGATGAAATATGCGGGGACCGAGATTAACAAGCGCCGCCACGAATTGGTAATGTCAGGTAGCGGCTCTGATGGGCTGGAGTGGGACAGCGAAGAAACGTCGGGTGGCGCGCGCCCGCGCACGTGGCTGCGGACCAAAGCCAACTCGATTGAGGGTGGCACATCCGAGGTGATGCTCAACGTCATCGCCAAACGCATCCTCGAATTGCCGGGAGCCTGATCAATGCCACTTTACCACAATGACGATCAGGCGATGCTGCGCGACACAGCCGCACCGTTCATCGCCGATACCGCTCCGATTACTCACCTGCGATCTTTGCGTGACGCAAATGACGCCACAGGATTTTCACGCGACCTATGGAAACAATTTGCCGACATGGGTTTCACTGGCATGATGGTGCCCGAAGCGCATGGCGGGCTGGGCATGGGCCATGTCGAGGCGGGGATCGTGCTGGAGGAAATTGGCCGCAACCTAACGCCATCGCCTTTCCTTACCACGTCGGTTGCCGCAGCAAGCGCGCTTGGCACAGCGGGCGGCGCTGTTGCCGATATATGGCTGCCGCGTATTGCCAGCGGTGACGCCGTGATCGCGCTGGCCATCGACGAGGGGCCGCGCCATCGCCCCGAAGCGACCGCGATGAAGGCGGAACGCGCGGGCAATGGTTTCAAATTGTCGGGGAGCAAATGCTTCGTCATTCATGGCCATGTCGCCGACATGCTGCTTGTGGCTGCGCGCACGGGCGGCAGTGCGGGGGAAACCGAAGGGCTAACGCTGTTCGCTGTGCCGCAAGATGCGGCGGGGCTGACCGCCGATCCGCGTCGACTGGTGGATAGTTCGCTTACATCCAAGCTGAAATTTGATGGCGTCACCGTCGATGCCGACGCGGTGGTGGGCGAGGTTGACCAAGGCTGGGCCGTGCTCAAAACCATGCTGGCCGCCGCGCGCACAGGGGCGTCTGCGGAAATGCTTGGTGTGGGCCAAGGGGCTATGGACATGACCATGACCTACCTCAAACAGCGTAAACAGTTCGGGCAGTTGATCGGCGAGTTCCAGTCGCTGCAACACCGCGCTGCGCACCTGTATTCCGAAATGGAGATCGCCCGCGCTACCGTTATGAAGGCACAGCAACTGCTCGATGAGGGCAATGACGGCGCTGAGTTAATGGTGTCGGTGGCAAAGGCCAAAGTCGGATCCGCGACCAACCTTGCGGTGCGCGAAGGGGTGCAAATGCACGGCGGCATCGGCATGACCGACGAATATGACATCGGCCTTTATATGAAACGCGACCGCGCGCTGGCGGAGTTCATGGGCGACATACACTATCACACCGACCGCGTTGCGCGGCTCAACGGTTATTGAGGAGCAAAATCATGGATATTCAATCACTCTTCGGCCTTTCCGGTAAGGTCGCACTCATCACCGGCGGATCGCGCGGCATCGGCGCGATGTTTGTCGAAGGCTTTCTCGCGGCCGGAGCGGAACGCATCTATATCAGCGCCCGTAAAGAGGCGCAGATTGCGGCAGCGGTGGAGCATTTTGGCCCGCGCGTCATCGGTATCCCCGGTGATGTTTCGACGGTTGACGGATGCCGCGCGATTGCGGCCGAAATCGCCGCACGCGAACCCAAGCTCGACATCCTCATCAACAATGCCGGGGCGGCATGGGGCGTGCCGTTCGCCGAGTTCCCCGAAAGCGGGTGGGACAAGGTGATGGACGTCAATGTCAAAGGGCCGTTCTTTTTGACGCAGGCGCTCTTGCCGCTGCTCAAGGCGGCTGGGACAGCGGAGCGCCCGGCCAAAGTTGTCAACATCGGCTCGATCGACGGAATGCGGCTCAACCCGTGGGAAACATACAGCTATCATGCGTCAAAAGCGGCGATTCTCTATTTGACCAAGCGGCTGGCGGCGACGCTGGTCCGCGACCATATCAACGTCACCGCAATAGCGCCGGGCGCGTTTATGAGCGATATGAACAAGGCCGCGCGCGACCATGGCGACGAAGTGGCCAAGGGCATTCCGGCCAAGCGCATCGGCACCGCCGAAGATATGGCGGCGGCGGCCATCTATCTATGTAGCCGCGCTGGCGATTATGTGATCGGTGAAACGATCACAGTCGATGGCGGGCTAGTCCACGCCGCCGTGGGGACGTCCATCGACGCCTGACCTTAAGGAAGGATGCCCGCTAGCAAGGGGGCACGGCGCAACAAGGTAACGAAGGTAACGCCAAGAACGGTATCTCGCTAGCGGGCTTGGTTGACACTAAACAGGGGGTAAAAATCGGCCGCATGTTGCTTTTCTGCGGGTTTTAGGTGCGCCTACGAAGTGTGGTGTCAACTTAATACACCTCTTGTTCTTTTCCTTGTCATCCTCCTTCCCTCGTCATCCTGAACTTGTTTCAGGATCGCAAATGAAAATACTTCCTTTCACAATATCCCGAAACGAGTTCGGGATGACGAAGTTGTATTTCACGAAAAGGCGCGGAGGCGCGAGAATGACCCACCCCTAACCCCTCCCTTTCAGGGATGGGGATTAAGGTGCGCCGTCCTGCTCCCCTCCCTCATATGGAGGGGCTGGAGGTGGGTGCCGATCAACAATGTCAAAAGAGCCACAGGCTTTGCCAAAGCCCGCGCGCATCTTACCATGGTGGGCATGCTGTAGGAAAGCGGTTTGACCGCGCGCAACCATCCGCTAACATCATGACAACTTACTCGCTGGTCCGTTCGCCTGCGTGGGGATTTGGTTTGAGGGGAGTGTTGAGGTGATGATGAAAAAGTGGAATGTTTGGGCGGTGCTCGCAGTATCAACTATTTCTGCACACGCGATGGCACAGACTGTTGAGAAGGTTACTCCTTCAGATGTTGAATCTACAACACCGGTGGGGGGGGTAATTTGGCAGCGGTTGACTTTTAACGGTGTCCCGGGCGTAGTTTTAGGCGGTTTGGTTCAAGCAAACTGGGGCACGGCTGAGATAGTTGATTTACCGACAGGTGCGAACCTAATGATTATCCGCGAACGTCGGCTAAAGGCGTGCGCCGAAAGGACCATTATTCGCTTCGGCGGTTCTTCAATGGGCGGATGGGAAGACTGCTTGATAGACACAGACGACGATGGACGATTTGATAGAGTGTCGTTCAACCAAGTTGCGGGAGCGCGCGACATAGTTCCCCCAGTTCCATACGAACGAGCTGTTGTTCCAGTTATTGGTGCAGCTGCAGAGCAATTCGCGCGAACCATCACCTTCCTCGGTCGGTCAGCAAACGACCTCAGATTTTCTTACCGAGAATTTTCCAATGGTATTGCTCGCCCCGCGTTTACTGAAGACTTGACCATACCAGTACCAGAAACATTTCCTCAGACGATCCTAGTAAAAGAGGTGCGTTTAACATTGCTTGGCCTCGATAGCGGTGGCCTCAGCTACCGGCTCAACTGACGGAGTGCAGAAAATGCCTGAATATAGCCAAATCGAACTTTGCTATCAGCCACGAGGGGCGGCGCGCGTTTGGTCGCAAGGACCAAAAACATACTCGTGGAGTCAGCGTGGCAAGCTAGGCAGCCCTAACTCTCAAAGGCAGGCACAATTTGAATCGGAACTGCGTGACTTAGCCGTGTTGATGCGCCGCGATGTTTTGCCGGTTTATGTTTCTTGGCCGAATGCACTGCGGATGCGAATGGATTGGGGCTGTATTGGACATGCCGTCGCCTCTGGATTTCTGGAAGCTCCATTAGATAACCACGAGGGTTACGTTTCACACGTTCATCTTCGACGTAGGTAATTTTCCATGCCCCAAATCCATAACCTCCACGCCACGCACCCTAATCTTCCCTTCTCCCCATGAGGGAGAAGGATATGGAGCCTTGGCGAGGGACGAGCCTAGGCGCAGTTGGATGAGGGGTTCCATCGCCATCGACAAGGCACAACCCCTCGCCCAGCTTTGACTAGGCAGCAAGCTGCCAAGTCTGCGCAACCCTCTCCCGCAAGGGGAGAGGGAGTTCTTGGATTACGAATTACGGTGGCAGGTGCGCAAACGCCGCTCGGTTTTCGTTCCGGCTTCCGAGTTTGGGCAGCGGCGTAGCGCTGGCGATATGTTATTGGTCAAACTATCACGGTCGACCACGAGGCCCCACCCCAACCCCTCCCCTGAAGGGGAGGGGCTTTATGCCATATGCCCCCTTTCATCCCCCCTCATCGCTCCCCCTTTTCAGCTTCGCGGCCATAGGCTAAGGCAAAGGCATCACAGCCACACTCGCTGTCCCATGTCGGACAACGCGCCATAACATACACGGGCGCTCGCGTTCCCCCCGACTATGGACGGCGTGGCACAACCACGCTCTAACAGGGGATACGCGAACATGACCGCCATTGGACAGGACAGCATTGGGTGCCGCAGCACGTTGAGCGTGGATGGCAAGGCCTATGACTATTTCAGCATAGCCAAAGCGGCGGCGAAATATGGCGATGTCTCGCGCCTGCCGTTCAGCATGAAGGTGCTGCTCGAAAACCTGCTGCGCTTTGAGGATGGCGGCTTCACCGTTTCAACCGATGATGCACAGGCGCTGGTCGCATGGCAGAAAAACCCCGTTTCGGAGCGCGAGATTCAATATCGCCCTGCGCGCGTGCTGCTTCAGGATTTCACCGGCGTTCCTTGTGTCGTTGACCTCGCGGCGATGCGCGACGCCATCGCCAAACTCGGCGGCGACACCAGCAAGATTAACCCGCTGGTCCCTGTCCACCTCGTCATCGACCATAGTGTGATGGTCGATGAGTTCGGTCATCCCAAAGCATTCGAACAGAATGTCGAAATCGAATATCACCGCAACGGCGAGCGGTATGACTTTTTGAAATGGGGCAGCAAGAGCCTCGACAATTTCAAAGCGGTGCCGCCGGGAACGGGCATCTGTCATCAGGTGAACCTTGAACATATCGCGCAGGCGGTGTGGACTTCGCAATCCAGCGACGGCGCAACCATCGCTTATCCCGATACGTGCGTCGGGACAGACAGCCACACGACGATGATCAACGGCCTTGGCGTGCTTGGCTGGGGTGTCGGCGGGATTGAGGCCGAAGCCGCGATGCTCGGCCAACCGGTTTCCATGCTGATCCCCGAAGTCGTGGGTTTCAAATTGACCGGCGCGCTGATGGAGGGTGTGACCGCGACCGATCTGGTGCTGACAGCAACACAGATGCTGCGCGCCAAGGGTGTCGTCGGGCGCTTTGTCGAATATTATGGCCCCGGCCTCGACGCGCTTAGCCTCGCCGACCGCGCGACGTTGGCCAATATGGCGCCAGAGTATGGCGCAACCTGCGGCTTTTTTGGCATTGACGACAAGACCCTCGACTATATGCGGCTCACCGGGCGCGATGAACATCAGATCGCGCTGACCGAAGCCTATGCAAAGGCACAGGGGCTATGGCGGCTCTCCACAGAAGAAGGCGGGGCCGATGCGCCAGACCCCATATTCACCGATACGCTCGCCCTCGACATGGGTAGCGTGGTGCCGAGCCTTGCGGGGCCAAAGCGCCCGCAGGATAAGGTTGTGCTGACCGAGGTTGATGACGTGTTCAACGCCGATCTCGCCACCGTTTACAAGCATGACGGTATCAAGCGCGTCGCGGTAGAGGGGCGGACCCACGACATTGGCGACGGCGACGTCGTCATTGCCGCGATCACCAGTTGCACCAACACCTCAAACCCCAGCGTGCTGGTTGCGGCGGGACTGGTGGCGCGAAAGGCGCGCGCCTTTGGCCTCACCCCCAAACCATGGGTCAAAACCAGCCTCGCACCGGGGTCACAAGTGGTCACCGACTATCTCGACCGCGCTGGCCTCAGCGCCGATCTTGACGCCGTTGGCTTCAATCTTGTCGGCTATGGCTGCACCACCTGCATTGGCAATTCGGGGCCACTCGCCGAACCGATCAGCAAGGCGATTAACGCCAATGACATTGTTGCCGCATCGGTCATTTCGGGCAACCGCAATTTCGAAGGGCGCGTGTCACCGGACGTGCGCGCCAATTTCCTCGCCTCACCGCCGCTGGTGGTCGCTTATGCGCTAAAAGGGACGGTAACGACCGACTTTGTGACGACGCCGATTGGCCAAGCGAGCGACGGGCACGACGTGTTCCTCAAGGATATTTGGCCAACCAATGCCGAAATCGCCGAGACTATGGCCGCGAATATCGACCGCGAAATGTTCCAGACGCGCTATGCCAGCGTTTATAAAGGCGACGAACATTGGCAAAAGATCCAGGTTGAAGGGTCGGAAACATATTCGTGGCGCGCGGGCAGCACCTATGTCGCCAATCCGCCCTATTTCGATGGCATGTCGATGACCCCCGCGCCCGTCAACGACATCATCGGCGCAAAGCCGCTCGCCATATTGGGCGATTCAATCACCACCGATCACATCAGCCCCGCTGGGTCGATCAAGGCCGACAGTCCAGCGGGCCAATGGCTGATGGAACACCAGGTCGCGCGCGGCGATTTCAACTCCTACGGCGCGCGGCGCGGCCATCATGACGTGATGATGCGCGGCACCTTTGCCAATATCCGGATCAAGAATGAAATGATCCCGGGGGTTGAGGGCGGCATGACGCGGTACGCGGGCGAAGTCATGCCGATTTACGATGCGGCGATGCGGCACAAAGCGGACGGCACGCCATTGGTGGTGATCGCGGGCAAGGAATATGGCACCGGATCGTCGCGTGACTGGGCGGCAAAGGGCACCAATTTGCTGGGCGTTCGCGCGGTGATTGTCGAGAGTTTCGAGCGTATTCACCGCTCCAACCTCGTTGGCATGGGCGTGTTGCCGTTGCAATTCGTTGATGGGCAAACGCGAGGTTCTCTGGGCCTCACGGGTGATGACAGCTTCACTATCCGCGATGTGGCGGCGCTCCAGCCGCGCCAAAATGTGACGGTCGAGGTGACGCGCGCCGATGGCACCAGCTTCACGTTCGAGACGCTGTGCCGCATCGACACCGCGAATGAGGTCGAATATTTCATGAACGGTGGCATCTTGCACTATGTGCTGAGGAAGCTGGCGGCATGACGCGCCTGATAGAAACATTGATCGCCTTTGTGGCCCTGCTGACAGCGGTTTTGCTGCCATTGGCAGCCTTGGCTCAGACGGGCAATGCCAACGCGGCACCGGCGCGTGGGACGCAACAGCGCACCGCCATCCTCAATGCCATCCGGCCTTCGGTTGAGGCGCGGTTCGGTGGTCGAGTCGAGTTTGTCGTCAACTGCCTTCAGGTCAATAATGGATGGGCGCTGGCCAATGTCGACCCGCAGCGCCCCGGCGGGCGGGCAATAAACCCGAGCACCGTGCCCGATTGGGAACATCGCGACGGGCTGACCGTGACGGCGGTTCTGCGTTTCCGCAATGGCCGCTGGCACTTGGTCGATAGCGCGATTGGCGCGACAGATGTCTGGTACGAAGGCATAGCGCCGCGACCGCTGCAACGGTCGCGTTGCTATTGATCCGGTGTTGAGCGACCTCCTCATCGAAGCTGTCGGCTGGATCGGTGCCGTCCTGATCCTTGGCAGTTATATCCTGCTCTCGCTGGGAAAGCTCGATGGTCGTTCGCGCACCTATCAATGGCTCAATGTCGTCGGCGCGGCGGGGTTCATCACCAATTCGGGCTATAATGGCGCGATCCCGTCCGCCGCACTCAACATTGTGTGGATGGCAATGGGGCTGTTCACATTGTGGCGGGTTAGGCGATCCGCGTCTTCTAGGCCGCGCGCCTAAACCGCCGCCTTTTCGCTCCACTGGTCGAATGCTTCGAGCGCCTGCGCTGCATACATCACGCTCGGCCCCGCGCCCATATAGACCGCAAGCGCCAGCGTCTCGGATATTTCCTCACGCGTCGCGCCATGTTTGCGAGCGGCCTCGGCATGATAGGCAAGACAAGCGTCACAGCGCACCGCAACCCCGATGGCCAGCGCCATCAGCTCCTTGGTCTTGGTATCGAGCGCCTTGGGGGCCAGCGCCGCCTTGGCCATCTCGCCGAACGCCGTCATCGTCTCGGGCGATCCCAGCCGCAATTCGCGCACAGCGGGGTTCAGCGTCGCAGCCATATTTGGCCAATCTTTGTGGTGTGTGGTCATCGCCTCATTCCCTTCGCAATTGCTATGGCCAGCATAATGGATGCACGCATTGACCCGCGTCAATGGCCATCTTAGCGCGCCGAATGCGTGTCAGGCTCAGGCCAGCGGCCCACCACAAGCGTTGTTCCCGTCTGCATCGCCTCAACAGACGGTCTGCCGCTATTTCAGCGGGGCTGAACGCGGTTCACTCGCCATATGATATTACCCACATCGTCGGCGACCAGCAGCGCGCCGTCGCGGCCCTGCCGCGCATCGGCAGGGCGTCCCATTGCTTCACCATTGGCATTGATGAAGCCCGTCAGCACATCGAGCGGGAGGGCGTCGCTAGGCGTTCCGTCATCATCGAACGCGACAAACACGACCTTATAGCCTGCGCGCGGCACACGGTTCCACGATCCATGCAGCGCGATGAACGCACCATTGCCCCATGGTGCGCCAAGCGCTGGATTGGTGGCAAAGCTCATCCCCAATGGGGCAACATGCGCGCCAAGCGCGTAATCGGGCCGCGCCACATATTGGCGGCGATCGTCGGTGTCGGGTTCGGGGACGCGGTCATCGAGGAAACCACCCCAATAATACCAGGGCCAACCGTAAAAATCACCCAGCTCTATTTCCGCCAGATAATCGGGGACCATGTCGGACCCTAACATGTCGCGCTCGTTGACGCTGGCCCATAGGGCGCCGGTTATCGGGTGGATGGCAAGGCCCGACGGGTTGCGAATACCGCTTGCAAAGGTGCGTTTATAGCCGCTGTCCGGGCGTACTTCGATGATTTGCGCGCGCCCACGTTCCCATGCCATCCCGCCATCGGCGATATTGCTGTTCGAACCAATGCCGACATACAAGATGCGCCCATCGGGGCTGGCGACCAAGGTCTTGGTCCAATGCGAATTGGCACCGCTGGCCGGCAGGTCAATGACTTTGCTGCCCGGCGTCGTGATGCTGGTGCTACCCGGCACATAATCGAACACCATCAGCGCATTGGTGTTGGCGACGTATAATTTTGTCCCGACCAGCGCCATGCCATAGGGAGAAGTGAGGCCCGTGAGGAATGGTGTTTTTATTTCGGCTACGCCATCACCATCAGCATCGCGCAGCAAGGAGATGCGGTTCGCCGATGGCACGCCTGCACCAGACCGACCTAATATATAGCGCGCGAACCAGCCTGAAATGCCGCCGCCCGCACGCGGCGGCGAATTGGTTTCGGCAACCAGAACATCGCCATTGGGAAGGACATATAGGTTGCGCGGATGGTCCAACCCGCTCGCAAAGCGGTTCACGGTCAGCCCCGGCGCAGCCGTTGGTGCCGCATTGGCGGGCCACGCAGCGGCGCGCGCAATGTTGATCGTCGGCAAGGCTGATTGCACGCGCGGATCGCTGAGTACTGGTACGCGGCCCGTCAGTTCGGCGTTGGACAGACGCGACACATCGGGGCGGCTGAGCCACCATAATGTGCCGGCTATGATGACAATAAGGGCGAGCAAGCCGATGAGGATTTTTTTGAACATTGCCAATGGCTATGTCAGCACGACCGCCACGACAACCAAAAACTTGGTGAACGGCGCATTCACCCCATATAGTTGCGACATGGTGACCGCCAAACACTATTGCCAAATATATGAACAATCACGCTTTTGATAATTTATTCGCTGCCCCTGCCGTGGATGGTGCGCACGCGTGCGAATCGGTGCCGCCCTTTGCTGGCGGTCGCGATATGGTTGAACAGGCAATGGCGTTAACGATAGAGTTTGGCGAGGATGCTGTGGATGCCGCGACACTGCGCGCAGCACAGAGCCGCGCACGCGGCAATATCATCAGCTATTGCCAGTGGCGCGAAGTGGAGCGCTTATTGGCGCTGGATAGCGCACAATCGGGCGGTGCGACCAAGCATTGATGCAAGCAATTTAGCGACCGCCGCTGGCTACCAAGTCAACATCGACAATGCCGCCAGCGACATTGCGCGCCATGATGACAAAGGCGTCGTCACCGCGCGTGCCGCCCAGATAATGTTCGTTGCCGCGCAGCAGATGCTCGGCCGAATAGCCACCGCGTGTTGCCATGGTGTAATAATAATCCATGATCGCCTGCATCCCGGCGCGGCTTTGAAAATTGACGACGCGGACATTGCAGGTGCCGTTGGCGACCCCCGCTGCCTCAACCAGTGCGGCGCGCGGGTATATTGCGAATGCGGCGGGCAGCCGCTGTGCCCATTCGGCACCATAGCGAATATCGGCGGCGCATCCGGCACCAGCCTGTTGCCGCGCAAGGCCGCCCAGCGTTGCGGGACGGGTCGCAGCCACGCGGTCGCAATTGCTGTCGCAAGCATCCTCGAACCGGCCGGGAACGGGAGCACGCAGCATCTGCCCGCCGACGCGGGTGCGTGCATCGGCCACCGCATCATTGGCGCTGCCACCGCCGCGAACCGTAGGCACCCCGCCATCGACAGGGCGCGCGCCGACCGTGGCGGCGTTGGTGTTTGACCCGCCCGTGACCGATGGATCGACCATGATCTGGTCCTCTATCGCGCCTTTGACAGCTGGGTCGTTGGAAGTCAGCCCATCGTCCTGTTCGGCAAGCTTGGTCGGTTCGCGGTTGCACGCGGTCGCGGATAGACCCAGCAGCATCGCGGCACTAGCCAGCATCAAACGGCGAGAAAACATTGCTAACACTCCCTTAACTTTCATCCCTGCTAAGGCTGAAAGCGTTAATATTATGTAATGGAACGCGGTTAACAGCAAGAAAGGATTAGGGTTAAGGCATAGCAACTTTGTTCGCAAATGGGACGAATGGTGGTTGCGGCTCGGCTGCCGAATTGACATAAGCAGTTCATGCTGAACATCTTTTCGCTCATTGTCGGCGCTGTCACGCTGATCCTTGCTGTGCTGGCATTTATCCCGTTATTGGGCTGGGCCAATTGGCTGATTATCCCGATGGCGCTGGTCGGCCTAGCGCTTGGTCAAGTGTCGAGCAGTCGTTCGGGGCGCAATTTGTGCCTGATTGTCGTGTTGATTGGCATCGCCCGGCTATGGCTTGGCGGCGGCATCCTCTGACCCCATCATGAACCAGTCCAAATCACCCGCAGCGACGGGTCTTTATGCAGCATTCGCGGCCTATGCGCTGTGGGGCATCATGCCCGTTTATTTTCATGCGCTGGTCGGTGTGCCACCACTGGAGATTGTTGCGCATCGCATCATCTGGTCGGTGTTTTTGCTGCTCCTCATCCTTTTACTACGTGGGCGATTGGTGGCGCTGTGGAAAACGCTGGCCAATTGGCGGCTGATTTCCCCGCTGATAGCCAGCGCGCTGCTCATCGCCGTCAATTGGCTGCTGTATATATGGGCGGTGCAGAACGGCCACATATTGGCGGCCAGTCTAGGCTATTTCCTGAACCCAATCCTCAATGTCTTGCTGGGTTTTGCGGTGCTAGGAGAACGATTGAGCCGAACGCAATGGTGCGCGGTGGCCTTGGCGGGTGCGGGGGTGGTCGTCCTTGGCGTTGGCGCGCTCTCGACCTTGTGGATCAGTATATCGCTCGCGGTGTCTTTTGGCGTCTACGGCCTGATACGCAAGATGACGCCCGCCGGCCCGATGGTTGGACTGACAGCGGAAACGCTGGTCTTGCTCCCCTTTGCCCTGCTCGGCATGGCTTATTGGACTGCAAATGACACCTTGGCCTTTGGAAACGCGGGGGCGACGAAGGACGCGCTGTTAATAGCGGCAGGCGTCATCACCGCCGTGCCGCTTTTGCTGTTCGCCTTTGCCGCGCGGCGGCTACGTTACGCGACGATGGGGTTGATCCAATATCTTGGGCCGACGATCCAGATGATGCTTGGGCTGTTCGCTTATGGCGAGGCGATGTCCACCGCACACAAGATTGCCTTTCCGCTCATCTGGGGGGCATTGGCGCTGTATAGTTGGTCAGCGATACGGCAGCATAGGTCAGGCGCGTAGTTTCCAGCTTAGCGTTTCGCCCGCGTGGAATGGGACAATGCTTGCCCCAATTTTATCGGGCACAATCGTTGCTTCGCGCAAGAGAGTCACTATGCCTTCATTGAGCGGCAGTCCATAAAAACGCGGGCCATGTTCGGATGCGAAACCCTCTAACTTGTCGAGGGCGACTTCCTCATCAAACACTGCTGCATAGCTTTCGAGCGCAAAGGGCGCGTTGAAAATCCCCGCACAGCCGCACGGCGATTGCTTGGCTTCTGCGCTGTGCGGTGCGCTGTCGGTGCCAAGGAAATATTTGGATGAACCGGAAGTGGCCGCCGCGCGTAGCGCCAGTCGATGCGCCTCGCGTTTGGCGACGGGCAGGCAATAAGCGTGCGGGCGAATGCCGCCGGCAAACATCGCGTTGCGGTTGATATGCAAATGGTGCGGGGTGATGGTAGCCGCGACATTCGGCCCCGCCGCCGCGACAAAATCGACCGCATCTTTGCTGGTGATATGTTCAAACACGATGCGCAGGTTCGGAAAGTCGCGCACCAACGGCTCCAATGTGCGCTCGATGAACACCGCCTCGCGGTCAAAAATATCGACGGCAGGGTCGGTAACTTCGCCGTGGATGAGCAGCGGCATGTGACACGCCTGCATGACCTCCAGCACTGGCGCAATCGCGGCGATGGACGTGACGCCAGCAGCAGAGTTGGTGGTGGCATTGGCGGGGTATAATTTGGCGGCGGTAAACACGCCCTCCACGTGGCCGCGGGTCACTTCGCCTGGCGACAGAGTGTCGGTCAGGTAACAGGTCATCAGCGGCGTGAAGTCCAGCCCTGCCGGGGTCGCAGCGATGATGCGCCTCCGATAGGCAATCGCCGCTGCGACCGTGCTGACCGGCGGCGACAGATTGGGCATAACGATGGCGCGGGCAAATTGACGCGCGGTATAGGGCAGCACCGCGTCGAGCATCGCCCCATCGCGCACATGCACATGCCAGTCATCGGGGTGGCGGATGGTGATGCGGTCTGGTGACATTTGCATGTGTTTCCCCTAGCTAAGCGGCATGTCTCTAACAACCCTTTCCGATCGCGCCGTCATCCGACTCTCTGGCGATGATGTGCAGGCGTTTCTGCAATCGCTGGTGACCAATGATGTGACGGGCAAAGGGGCGGTCTATACCGCGCTGCTAACGCCGCAGGGGAAGGTGCTGTTCGATTTTTTCCTTTGGGGGGATGGTGAGGACTATCTCATCGACTGCGAGGCAGCGCGTGCCGACGCACTCGTCAAACGCCTCATCCTCTATCGGTTGCGGCGCGCGATCACGATTGCCTTGGAACCCGCATTAGCGGTCCATTGGGCCTATGGCGGTGATAGGACCGCCGACCCGCGCTTGCCCGCGCTTGGCCAGCGCTGGCTCGCCCCCGCAATGTCGCTCGACGCCAGCGCCGCTTATCATGCACACCGCCTGTCACTGGGCGTGACCGAGGGCGTGGCCGAACTGGGCGATGGCACGACATTGTGGCTTGAATGTAATGCGGCGGAGCTGAACGGCGTCAGCTTTACCAAGGGCTGCTATGTGGGGCAGGAGAATACTGCGCGGATGAACTGGCGCTCCACCGTCAATCGGCGACTGGTAGTGGTGCCAATCGACCAAGCTGACCCGCAACGTCAACGCATTGCCTATGGCGACCTCGGCCTGTCGGTCGAGCATCGCCGGCTCGATGATATTCCCGATGCTGCATGGCGGACGTGGATGGGGCCGCGTTCATGAGGCGGCAATATTACGGGGGTTAGGGTGATGGCCATGATCATTCGCCAGCTTTCAATCAGTGGGGCATGTGCACTGTTTGCCCTTGCCTCCCCCGCACTGGCGCAAGGCGGCACCGCTTGCGACGCGGCGCACGCACGCTCCGTCAGCTTTGCCGAGGCAACGGGCGACGCCCCGCTGGGCAGCTGTATTTCCATAGAGGGCGTCGTCGTCGGGCGAACGATGGTCGAGGATGAACGAGCGCGGTATCGGCCACAACGGCGCGAAAATGACCCGTCGAGCAGCGGCGCGGTGCTGGGTCTATATAGCGACGCGAGCTTTGACACCCCGCGCCGGGTGCGTGTGGTTGGCATTCTGTTCGATTGTGACGCAGCGGCGGCTCACGCCCGTGCTGCGAACCCACAAGTGATCACGATGGCGATTGGATATTGTCATTATTTTCATGGCCGGACGCTCAGGGCACGCGTCGTCACTGACCTAGGGCCAGCGCCGCTCACCCGCCTGCTGCGCGCCGAGGCGGGGCCGGAGCTAGGTAATCTCTCGCCATTGCCCGATGGCGATGTGCGGCGACAGATGGCGGATGCGGTGACGCGATTCATCATTGCGGTGCGGACCGGTGAGCGTTCAGGGGTTGCGGCGATGCATGGTGGGGGGCCGGGCGGGACGCGCAGCCCCAGCGAGTTGGCGGAGATTGAGCGACTGATATTTGAGGACGCGACCTCGCATTTTGCCGCTTTGCGCGGTACGGGCGATGTCAACATCGGAATCTTTGGCTGGCGCACCCCGCTGTGGGCCGACGCCGATTGGCACGCCGCGCGGGCACGCACCGGAACAGCAGAGGCCATCGCTTGTTTCTCAGGCCATCCCAATGCCGCAGCGCTATGGCCGATTGATAGCAGGGATGCTGACAATGTGCCGGGCCGCCCCTATGCCTGCACGCGCATCATCTTGTCGGGCACAGGAGCCGATGCGCCCGCCAGCTTTGACACGCACCAGGCACGCAGCGGCGTTGCCGAGCCCGGCTGATTCATGCGCTCTTAACGGTTTCGCGTTAGATTTTGGATCATGTCGGCCCGCCTGTTCATCACAGCATTTGCGCTAACTTTTGGTGTCGCGCTAGCTGTGCCTAAGCTGCAACAAGCTTCATCGGAGGGCGAGCAGTCACCCACAAATATGCAGGCAGGCGGGGGGGAGAGAGCGAACGCCGCCGCCGCGCCGGCGCTCCCGCCCGCGCGCTATGGCGCTACGGTCGAAATTGCCCGGTCAAATGACGGGCATTTCTGGACCAATGTGCTGTTGAATGGCACCACGAAGCGAATGCTTGTCGACACTGGCGCGACCTCGATTGCGTTAAGCGAAGAGGACGCACACAGCATCGGTATCAACCCATTGCCAAGCGCCTATACAGAGACAGCGGAAACCGCGAGCGGCACTGTTCATGTTGCGCGCGTCCATATCGCGAGCGTGCGGATTGGCGATATTGAGCGTGCCGACATCCCCGCCGTGGTGATCCAAGGGAATACATCGATTGCGCCGCTATTTGGCCAGAGTTTCTTACGCACGCTTGATGAAGTGTCGATCCGTGGCGACAATATGGTGATCCGCTAAACGCGCGGGACGTCGCGAATAGGGGTGGTAGGGCTTGCATCAAAATTACGTTGACGCCATGCCATGCCGCATGAGCCTCAATGAAAAGCCCCTTCCTCCGCTTCGCGCCGCGATCATCCCAGTGACGCCGCTCCAGCAAAATTGCACGTTGCTCTGGTGCACTGCGACGAACAAGGCGGCGCTGGTCGATCCGGGGGGCGACTTGCCAAAGCTCAAGGCCGCGCTGCAACAGGCGGGCGTTAGCCTTGAAAAAATCCTCATCACCCATGGGCATATCGACCATTGCGGCGAGGCGGGGGCGCTGGCTAAGGAATTGGGTGTTCCCATCGAAGGGCCGCAGGAGGAAGACCGTTTCTGGATCAGCCGGCTCGATGAGGATGGACGTAGCTACGGCGTCAACGGCGCGGTGTTCGAACCCGACCGCTGGCTGGAGCATGGCGATACGGTGTGCGTTGGCGAACTGACGCTCGATGTCATCCATTGCCCCGGTCACACACCGGGGCACGTCATTTTTTACCACGCGCCATCAAAACTGGCGATTGTCGGCGATGTCCTGTTCCAAGGGTCGATTGGTCGCACCGATTTTCCGCGTGGCAACCATGCCGACCTGATCGACGCGATCACCAATCGGCTTTGGCCGCTGGGGGACGACACATTGTTCATCCCCGGACACGGGCCGACCAGTAGCTTTGGCCAGGAACGCAAAACCAATTCTTTTGTCAGCGACGCTGCACTTGCCTAAACCGGAATGCTAGTGCCCGTCGGCATTGCGGGGGCGTTTAAATGGCCATAGCCCACATAGAGCGCCAAGCCGACGAGGACTAGCGTTACCAACATGCTGGCCATGATACCGGCTCCGCGCATCCAATTTCGCCCCTCAGGGTCCATGCCAAGCGCGTGGACAATGCGGCCAAAAATATAGGCAACCGCTAATATCCATAACCACAGCGTCGGAGTCCCCGACAGTTCGAGTGCTAACACGAGGATGAGCACAACGGGCGTATTTTCAGCAAAGTTAAGCTGCGCGCGCATCCGCCGCCCCAATAGGCCGTGCCCGCCGTCGCCATGGCTGATTTTTTCCGCTGTGCGCACCTTGCCGATACGAATAGCCAGCCACAGGTTCACCAATGCGGCGCAAGCTGTAAAAATCAGTGTGATTGTCGGTGTCATCTTTGCTTCCCCTGTGCGTGGCACATGGATGCTCGCTGGCCACTGCGTCCATAGTGGAGCAAATGCTGGATAGCTGCAATAGCCGTCAAACTAGGTTGCAAGCTGGGCCAAATAGGCTAAAGGAGCGCCCGATTGGCTCTTCGCGCTTGAGTCCCTCCACCATGTGGTCGCCTTTCCTATCGCCTTTTGACGGTGTGGTGCGTGATTGCCATTTGGGGCGGGGCGCGCTATGGGCCGCCAACATATTGTTCGTGTTCAAAAGCTAAGGTTAGTCATGGCAGTTCCAAAACGCAAAACCTCCCCTTCAAAGCGCGGCATGCGCCGCAGCCATGATTCGCTGCCCGTTGAGGCCTATCAGGAATGCTCGAACTGTGGCGAATTGAAGCGCCCGCACCACCTATGTGCGGCGTGCGGCCATTATAACGGCCGCGAAGTGGTGGCGGTTGGCGCTTAAGGCGCCTCACCGGAAAGGACGGCAGCGTGACCACTGAACCGCGGATCGCGATAGATGCGATGGGCGGCGATGTTGGTGTGCGCGTCATGGTTGCTGGCGCGGCGCTTGCGGCGGTTCGCCACCCGCAGTTACGTTATTTATTTGTGGGCGACCAGACGCGGATCGAGCGCGGGCTCGATGAGCATCCCGAACTGCGCGCGGTCAGCGAGATACTCCATACCGACAAGGTGATTTCCGGCGACGACAAACCGTCGCGCGAAGCACTACGCAGCGCCCGCGACACATCCATGGGCCGCGCAATTGATGCCGTAAAGCAAGGCGAAGCGGGGGCGGCCTTGTCATCCGGCAATACAGGCATGTTGATGGCGATGGCGAAAATGGCCTTGCGGACGATGCCGGGCATTAACCGCCCCGCGCTCGCCGCGATGCTGCCCACGCTTGGCGACAATGATGTGGTAATGCTCGACCTTGGCGCTAACACCGAATGCGATGCCAATAATCTGGTCGAGTTTGCGTTGATGGGCGCGGCCTATGCCCGCACCGCCATGGGCGTGGCCCGCCCGCGCGTTGCGCTGCTCAACATTGGAACCGAGGCGCAAAAAGGCATTGATTCGGTGCGTGATGCGGCTACGCAATTGCGCGCGGTCGACGGATTGCCGATGGAGTTTTGCGGTTATATCGAGGGTGACAAATTGTCGCGCGGTGAGGTTGACGTTGTCGTGCACGATGGCTTTTCGGGTAATATCGCGCTCAAAACCATCGAAGGGACAGCGCGGTTCGTGACCGATTTGCTGCGCCGCGCTTTTACCAGCTCGATCCGGTCAAAGTTCGGCTTTCTCATCTCGCGGCCCGCAACCGAATTGTTGCGCCATCACCTTGACCCCAATAATCACAATGGCGCGGTGTTCCTTGGCCTCAACGGTGTCGTCCTCAAAAGCCATGGCAGCGCCAATGACAAGGGTGTGGCCAACGCCATCCACGTCTGTGCAGAATTGCTGGAAAAGGACATTGTTGGCCAAGTGCAGCGCGACCTTGCGGGCTTGCATCGCGGTGACACCCAGCCTGTTACAGCAGTCGCCTAATTATGGGATCGATCATCATTGGCACCGGCAGTGCGCTTCCGGTGCGGTGCGTGACCAACGCCGAATTAGCTGCCCGGGTTGATACCAGCGACGAATGGATCGTCGAACGCACCGGCATCCGCCAGCGTTATATCGCCGGACAGGGTGAAACCACGGCGACGCTGGCGAGCGAGGCTGCGCGTAATGCGCTGAGTGCGTCGGGGCTAAAGGCCGCAGACATCGGTCTGATTATCGTCGCAACCGCAACGCCCGATAATACTTTCCCTGCCACCGCGACCAAGGTGCAGGCGCTGCTCGGTATCGACGATTGCATTGCGTTTGATGTGGCGGCGGTCTGTTCGGGCTTTCTTTACGCAATGGGCGTTGCGGACAGCATGGTGTGCAACGGCATGACCCGACACGCGCTAGTGATCGGCGCGGAAACGATGAGCCGCCTGCTCGATTGGGAAGACCGCACAACCTGTGTCCTGTTCGGCGATGGCGCGGGCGCGGTGGTGCTGAGCGCCAATGATGATCCAGAACGCGGAATACTGGCTACGCGGCTTCACGCCGATGGCCGCCACGGTCCGATGCTTTATGTCGATGGCGGGCCGTCGACGACGCAAACCGTTGGCCATTTGCGGATGCAGGGCCGCGAAGTGTTCCGTCACGCCGTCACCAACCTTGCCTCCGTTCTGGCTGAGGTTCTGGACGATGCGGGCGTCGAAGCGGCGGACATAGACTGGGTGGTGCCGCATCAGGCCAACCGCCGGATTATCGACGCGACGGCCAAGAAAATGGGCTTGCCGAGCGAGCGCATCATATTGACGGTCGACCAACATGCCAACACATCGGCGGCGTCGGTGCCGCTGGCGCTTGACGTTGCTGTGCGCGATGGCCGCATCCAGCATGGGCAATTGCTGGTGCTCGAAGCGATGGGCGGAGGCTTTACCTGGGGTGCTATTCTCGTTCGTTTCTAATGATACTTGCGCACTGCACAGCGCATCGCTAGTTTGTCGCAAATACTCCAATAGATAAGGGAGAATAAGGTGGGTTTGCCAACATTAACACGGTCAGAATTGGCCGAATCTATTAATCGTGCGGTCGGTCTGTCGCGCGCCGATGCTGCAAAGCTGGTCGAATCCATCCTCGGCCATATCACCAGCGCGCTTGGCGATGGCGAACAGGTCAAACTGACCGGGTTCGGCACCTTCACGTTGCGCGACAAGAACCAGCGGATCGGTCGCAACCCTAAAACCGGGGTTGAAGTGCCGATTGCGCCACGCCGCGTATTGGGTTTTCGCGCCAGCCAGTCGGTGCGCGAACGGATAGCAGGCTAGCTGTGGCCCATGCCATTGTCAGCAAGGCACCTGATGCTCTGCGGACGATTGGGGAGGTCAGCGCTGACACCGGCATCGCGACGCATATCCTGCGCTATTGGGAACGTAACGTTGCGGATCTTAGGCCGTTGCGACGCGCAGGCAGGCGCTATTACCGCGCCACCGATGTGGCGTTGGTCCAGCGCCTGCACGCATTGGTTGCCGAACAAGGTTATACGCTGGAGGGCGCGGCGCGTGCCGTGCGGGGCAATGATGCTCCGCCATCGGTTCAGCCACAACAACCCACCGCGCAACCTGATTTGGCGTTGCTACTCAGGGTAAGGGCGCGGTTACAGGCGGCGTTGGACGCGAATTAACTTTTGGGCTTAGTCATCCTCTGGCCCTAGAGCAGCATCAACATCGCGTGGCCGTGTGAATTGCACCAGTCGCCCGCAGCGATTATCGACATCGCACCAATGTGCTACATCCAATTCGATTGTCGCCAGCCCCGCCGTCGGAAATTGTTCTTCGGCCAAATCGCGAAGTGGCGAGCTGCCATCATCGGGCACGAGGTCGAGGATTAAATCCTCCATCCCCGGATTATGCCCACACATCAGTACGCTTGTGTCACTATCATCCAAGTCGCGCAAAACGTCGATGAGTGTTGCCGAGGAGGCGAGATAGATGCGGCGGTCCCAATGCGGTTCGATGGTCGGCATTCCGGCGGCGGGTTGGAACAGATCGAGCGTTTCGGTGCAGCGCACGGCCGGCGACGCGACGATGCTGTCCACCGCCACGCCATTTTGCCCGGCCCAGCGCCCGATACTGGTCGCAGCGGCGCGGCCGCGAACATTGAGCGGGCGGTCATAGTCGCGCGCGACCGGGTCGTCCCAGCCTGATTTGGCATGGCGCAACAGGATCAGGCGTTTCATTCGGTCTCCATCCCCCCGGCAGGCATCATGCCCGAATCTGATGATGATGCAATATCGGCGTGCACCATTGGGTCGCGCGCAATTCTCTCTAGCGCCGCATCAAGCGTCAGGCGATGCACCGGCGTTGATACTGGAAAGGCACTGAGCAGCCGTGATGGCATCGCCCCCGACAGCATGACAAAGCGGCCACGGTCTTCATGGCGGCGGATCAGGCGGCCAAAGGCTTGGGCCAGGCGGGTGCGGATGATTGCATCGTCATAGCGCGATCCGCCCCCACCCGCATTTTGCGCCATCCGCCGCGCCGTGTGGAGCACGCTTGGTTTGATCCATGGCACACCTTCCATCGCCACCATGCGTAGCGATTGGCCGGGCACATCAACTCCGTCGCGCAGAGCATCGGTGCCGAGCAAAGACGAGCGCGGGTCGTCGCGGAAAATATCGACCAGTGTTCCAGTGTCGATGGGGTCAACATGCTGTGAGTGGACGGGCAAGCCAGCGCGCGCCAGATGATCGGCTATTCGTGCATGGACGGCGCGCAGCCGCCGGATTGCGGTAAACAAGCCGAGCACGCCTCCTCCCGCCGCCTCGATCAACCGCGCATAAGCGTTCGCCAGCGCAGCCATGTCGCCGCGCTTGATGTCGCTGATAATCAACACTTCGCTGTTCGCGGCATAATTGAACGGACTTTCCGCTTCGAAATGGAGCGGTGCGCGCGGCAAGTGGAGCGCACCGCTGCGTGCATCGGCGCGGTCCCAGTCGCCCAGCGCCAGCGTCGCCGATGTCACCAGCACACCGTGCGCGGGAGCCAGCACCGACGCCGCCAGAGGCTTGGTTGGATCGAGCCAGCGGCGTTGGATGCCGATGTCAATCTCTCGCCCTTCGATGC
>CXWL01000618.1_pt1 | contig 98577 bp, 61 predicted proteins | sample 590931 | NCBI WGS metagenome assembly CXWL01 (sample SAMEA3498368, study PRJEB10139) | groundwater metagenome | biome: water well; material: biofilm material | place: Germany | collected 2015-04-27 | reverse complement strand
ACGTGAGGACTCGACTCGCAAGCGGGCTGGCGTAGCTCAATCGGCAGAGCAGCGGTTTTGTAAGCCTCTCCGAGACTCCTCCACAAGTCCTTATCAGAACTATGGAACCCATCTCCAGGAGAGGCGTTCCGCTATTTTTCGCACTCAGTTTAGCTCAGTCCAACTGAGGGGAATTTGGGTCAATTGTGCTCTCACGAGAACACGCCGGGAACACGTAGGGTTTTTATTTAGAAACACGGATTGTCGCGGCACTTCCTTCACCATCCGGGGAAGCGCTCGGTTCGCCGTTCCCTGGTGCGGTTGCTCTTTCGCCTGTCTGATCGGCTCGGCTCAAGCCTAGGCCAGGCATTCAGCGCCCCTGTCACTTTGAGTTCCCAACGGCGCGGGATGTCGACTGAGGAGTTCTGCCCCGACTAGACACGTTCTTCAGCCAAATCTCCATGGAGTATCGCTACACGGTCGAATTTCGAAACGCCGGCTTGCTCGGTCTTGACTATCGCAAGGTCCTAGAGCATCAAGGCGACGCCCATGTCTACCACCATTGGTCCTGTATGCCCCCGTTTCGGGAACAGCATCAACGTATAGAGGATTGCTTCACGGCACCCTTCACTATCCTCCACCTCCTGACACCGCTCAAGGATGTACCATGAATCCGCGAGAAAACGAGCGGAGCCGTACAGGAAGATCGTGGAAGCACTGCCAGACATGCGGCAGGACACTGTGAAGGTGCTGAAGAAAGCGGTCCTCCCAACATTGCATATCCGTTATCGATTTCGACCAAACCAATGAGCACACACAACTCAAGTGAACCAACCAGATCCATAGCCCCCTATCTCGATGTGCTGAGCAGGGTGTCCGGCATCCTGTCGACCTTAGCGGCACAATGTCGCTTTTCCTCTCGCTGCTCGATCCATCGATACAACACCGGCAACACGATCAACGTCAATACCGTCGAAGAAATCAATCCGCCGATCACGACGGTAGCCAATGGACGTTGAATTTCAGAACCAGGGCCACTCGCGAGAAGCAGTGGTGTGAGTCCAAGGGCCGACACAAGCGCCGTCATCAAGATCGGACGAAGCCGCAAGACCATACCGGTCACAACCGCCTCATCAAGCTGCATCCCCTGTTGTCGGAGTTGGTTGATATACGAGATCTTGACCACCCCGTTGAGTACAGCGACACCGAACAGGGCGATGAAGCCGACGGAAGCCGGAACAGAAAGATACAGCCCGCCAATCAGCAGCGCTACGAGCCCCCCGACCATGGCAAAGGGGATCGCCAATAGAATCAGCCCCGCCTGCCTGAGATTCTCGAATGTCAAGAACAGGAGCAGAAAGACCAGGCCAATGACTGCCGGAACCACAATTGCCAGACGAGCCATCGCCCGTTGTTGATTTTCGAATTGCCCCCCCCAGGTGACATAATATCCAGGCGGCAATTGCACCAGACCGGTCACGGCTCTCTGAGCTTCCTCCACCGCGCCGACCAGGTCCCTCCCGACCACATTGGCCTCGATGACGACTCGACGGCTGGCCTGTTCCCGGCTGATCTGTGCCGGTCCTTCTATAATGTGAATGTCGGCGAGCTCCTGCAAAGGGATCCGAGAACCGTCCGGGGCCGTCACCCACAGAGCCTTGATCGACTCAATGTCGGCCCTCCGCTCGTCCGGAAATCGCACCACGATTGGGAACCGCCATTGTCCTTCAAAAACTTCTCCGGCGCCGATACCAGCCCCGACGGCTTCAATAACCTCCGTGATGTCCACCACATTGATCCCATGGCGCGCGACCATGGATCGGTTAATGTCAAGTTTCAGGTAGTACAAACCCGCAATTTGTTCAACTCGAAGATCCGACATACCCTTGATGCGCCGCAACACCCGCTCGATCTCCTCTGCCTTGGCCCGTAGGATCTCGAGGTCGTCGCCGAACAACTTGACCGCCAGTTGAGAGCGCACCCCAGACACCAATTCATCCACACGCATCGCAATCGGCTGAGTCAACCCGAATGCGATACCCGGGACCTGCTCCAGTCGATGACGGACCTGTTCTTCAATTTCAGGCTTGCTGCGCGCCTTCCACTCAGATTCTGGCTTGAGCAAGACATACATATCGCTGAGCTCCATTCCCATAGGATCGGTGCCCAGTTCATTCGCGCCGGTGCGAGAGACCACGGAGCGCACGTCTGGAAGCCCCAGCAAGATCCGCTCGACCTGTCCAGAGATCTTGAGTGATTCGCTGAGGCCGATGCTCGGCAGTCGGACCAAATTCACCACGATCGATCCTTCGTCCATAATAGGCACGAATTCTCGACCGATGAAGGGGACCAATGCGATACCGCCTATCAGTACACCGGCTGCCGCCATCATGACGAGATGTGTCCGGCGAATGGCACCCTCCAAAAGCCGGCGATAGAGGCTCCGCCCCCTGGCCAAGAGGAGGCTTTCCTCTGCCACAGAACGCGGCCGCATCAGGACAACAGCCAGCACCGGGATCACGGTCATCGAAAGGACAAGCGAGCTCAACAAGACGATCACCACCGTCAGAGCCAGCGGAATAAACATCTTCCCTTCGATGCCTTGGAGCGTGAGCACGGGGAGGAACGTGAGCGCAATAATCAATTCTCCAAACAGGCTCGGCCGCCGTACCTCCAACACGGCTCGAAGGACCAGAGGAAGCCGTTCCGATACGGTACCCAACGGTCCTCGGCCTTCTGGTCGTTCGCTCAAATGCCGTTCGACGTTCTCCACCTGCACAATGGCCGCATCAACGATCATCCCAAGCGATATGGCCAGCCCACCCAACGACATCAGATTGGCTGAGAGCCCGACCCGTTGCATGATCACAAACGTGGTCAATGTCGCCAGCGGCAACGTGAGGGCGACGACCAGCGCACCGCGCAGATTTCTCAGGAACAGATAGAGCACGAGCACGACGACGGCCGCCCCCTCCAATAAGGCCCGTTCGACCGTTTCCAGCGCCCTGGCCACAAGTTCGCTTCGATCGTAGAACGAGGTCATGGCGACCCCATCGGGCAACACACGGTTGATCAACGCGATTTTGTCTTTCACCGCAGAAACCACCTGCCGGCTGTTTCCCCCGCGCAGCATGACGGTGATGCCTTCGAGAACCTCGCCCTGCCCATCGCGCGTGACGCCTCCCAGACGGACGGCATTCCCTTGGCGAACCTCCGCGACATCTCGCAGGTAAACGGGCGTCCCCTGGTGCGCCGTCACGGCGATGCGGGCCAAATCATCAGCCGAACGTGCCAGTCCCTGGCCATGGATCACCAACTTGTCGCCGCCTCGTTCAATGTAACTGCCGCCGGCATTTTGGTTGTTCTCCATCACCGCCGCTTGAACTTGCCGCAGCGTGATACCCAGACTCGTCAATCGGTTTGGGTCCACGACGACTTGGTACTGCTTCGAGAGGCCGCCCAAGGTGTCGACATCCGCGAGCCCCGGCACCGCCCGTAACATCGGCCTGATCACCCAATCGTGCAGTGTGCGTAATTCTTGAAGACTCTGTGACGGCCCTTCCACGAGATACATGAACACTTCGCTCAGCCCGGTGCTCGCTGGTCCAAGCACGGGAGCAACCCCAGCCGGCAACTGTGAACGGACCTGAACCAGCCGTTCCAAAACCAGCTGCCGGGCGAAATAGTTCTCGACCGTATCGTCAAACACCACCGTAATCACTGAGATCCCGAACCGCGAGACCGATCGGAGCTCCGTTTTCCCGGGCAAGTTAATCAATTCGATCTCCAGTGGGAATGTCACGAGCCGTTCGATTTCCGGCGGCGCCAGGGACGGGGCACGGGTGATGACCTGAACCTGGACAGGCGTCACATCGGGGAAGGCATCGATCGGCAGATAGCGGAATGCAAATACTCCACCGATGATCAAGCCCAGTGCCGTGAGCAGCACGATGACCCGCTGCTCCAATGCCGTACGGATCAGCCGTTCGATCATAGCGGCCCCTCCATTGACATCTGCCCGCGAAGCGCTTCGGACTTCAACGCGTAACTGCCTTCCGTGACGACTTCGTCGCCTTCCTTCAATCCGTCCTTGATCTCCACATACTCGTTCGATGACGCTCCGATGGTCACGTCAAGAAACTGAAACTGGCGCGGGCCGCGCACGACGAATACCACGGTGCGACTACCGACCTGCTGCAGAGCTGTACGAGGGACTGCCAAGACTGGTTGTTCCTGAGTGAGCAACGTCACCTCGGCGAACATTTCCGGGCGCAAACGTCGATCTGGATTCGGAAGCTTTGAGCGCGCCGTGACGGTTCGGGTCGCCGAATCAATCATGGCTCCGACGTAGGTCACGGTGCCACGGAACAGGGTCTCCGGATAGGCTGACACCTTCACTTCCACCTCGAGGCCTGTCCGCAGTCGTCCGGCCTGCTGTTCCGGAAAGTCTGCACGGACCCATACGGTGGAGAGATCCGCCACGGTATAGAGCGTGTCATTCGAATCAACCACCTCCCCAACCGTCGCATTCCGCTCGATGATTTCGCCGGAGAAGGGCGCTCGCAAAAACACCTGCGCGACTTCCGCATGGGGCAAATCCTTGATGGCCAGTCGTCTAATCTCTTTCTCCGTCATGCCGAGCAAATGCAACTTTTCCTCGGCCTCATGGAGATCGGCACTGGCGTTCTCATAATCCGCCTCACGACGTTGATAGTCGCCGGCACCGATCGCGCCACGGTCAAAGAGTGCTTGTGCTCGTTCGCGCGCCTTGTCAGTCACTCTGACCGCTGTCGTGGTTTTGCGATAGTCCAGCTGAGCTTCTCCTAACGACGGGCTGTCCAGAAGGAGCAGCCGGTCTCCAGCTCGGACCCGGTCTCCGAGGTTGGCGTAGACTGCCACGATGCGTCCCGGCACCCTCGCACCGAGGTGGGCAAGCCGATTCTCGTTGGGAAGGATCTTTCCCCCTTGCGCTTTCAGGGACATCCGAATGGGTTGAAATCCTGCTCGCTCCGTGTGAAGCTGTGCGAGAGTTGGACTTCCCTCCGACAATTCAACCAAGCCTGGTTGGGTCGATGATTGAACCGCTGGAGGAGCCGGCTTCGAGGCCTCCTCCTGTTTGGACTGACAGGATGAGTGACTCACGGCAATCACCCAGACCAACGCAATACACCACAGGCTTCTCGCCGAGCGAGCTCTTGGACAGGTGGTCATGGCAGGCCTCCTACTGCCCGTTCCAGACGGGCTACCGCGAGAGAGTAGTCAGCTCGAGCCTGCGCAAATTCCAAGAGCGTCTGGCGATACACCCGCTGCGCATCGATGACTTCCAGCAGGCTGGCGACTCCGTTGCGAAAACTGAATTGCGCGATGTCCAACGCTTCTTTCGCCTGATACAGAAGCCCCTTCTCAAACACCTGAATCTGTCGTTGAGCAGTCTGCATCTCTTGGAAATATTGCGTCACGGCTTGTTCCAGATCAAGTTGCAGTCGGGTACGCTCAGCTTCGGCCCGATGCTGAGTGCCCATGGCCGTGCTGATCTCTCCCTGTCGTCGATACCACACGGGCAGCTGCACACTGAGCCCTGCAGTCACGGATTCATCTCCGGCTTCTCGATGGTACTGGCCGATCACGGCCACGTTGGGTATGCGTGCCGCACGTTCCAGCTCAAGGCTGAACCGAGCCTGCTCCACTGCCTTCTCCTGCCGCTGAAGAGCCGGATGGTGCGCAAGCGCATTGGTCGTTAATGTCCGCAGATCGAGCCCCGACTTCACCGCTGCAAATTCCCCCTGAATGGTAAATGGCTCGCCGAGCGTCTTGCCGGCCACCTTGTTAAGATTGGCACGCGCAACCACGAGGGCATTGTCCGCTCGAGCCAGATCTTTGTCGGCTTTTTGCAGTTCTACTGTGGCTTTGACCAGCTCGAATTTTGGCGACTCCTTTGTCTCGACGCGCGCCCGAATCAGCGCGACGAAATCCTCGACGGTCCGGAGATTCTCTTTGGCCAGCTGCGCATCCTGTTGAGCAAAGAGTACTTGGTAGAATGCCGCCTTGACCTCTGCCGTGATCGCGACCTTGGCTTCGTCGATTCCGGCAAGAGCGCTCGAAAATCCTGCATCCGCAACTCGTTGGCGAGCCATGCGCTTTGCCGGCCACTCCAGAGGTTGTTCAATAGTGATGGTTCGTTCAACGATCACGGCACCCGTACGGGGGTCACGGATCGAACCCCGGCCAGCGGCCCCACTCACAGTCGGGTTGAGGTAGGCGCCAGCCGCTATTTGCCGGCCCTGGCTTTCTTCAAGCGCTGCCCCCACCCCTGTCATCACTGGACTGTGTTGAAGGGCGAGGGACAGGATTTCCGGTAAGGAATAGGGAGCAGTACGTGACTCGGATGCCAACACAGTGTCTTCGAAAGACCACGAACTCACGAGGAAAGACGCAAGCGAGAAAAACACAACTCTGTGCAGAATCATGGGGAACTCCTCTACGGGCGCCAGTCAGGCGCCTCAACATGATGCGCCCATCTCAGGCAGCCGCAAGACTATGACGTGTGACGAGAACGGATGTTGCTTAGACGAGGAGACTGGGCGGTGCGCGGGAAGAATTGGTCCAAACGGGCAGGTGGGCTGAGGGAAGGGAACTGATAGCCCGATGGATTCGAAGAGAGGACTCCGTGTCAGAACCTGTAGCGGAGAGAAATCCGAGGGCCTGTGTGAAGAACGGTTTGAGAGACTTCCGATCGCTTGAATCGTTCAGTAGCGCCAGGCCGATCTCAGGATGGCTGTCGCCAGAATGCGCGAATTGTGCAGGACCGCTGACGGTATCCGCATGACCCTCATGGCTGTCGAACTCGCAGTCGAGGTCCGGAGACCAGACAGCATGGATCGTTCCATTATGGGTGTGCCCGGCCTCTCCGTGATGATGATCCACATCGGGATGAACATGGAATAAAGGCGCTGCGAGCATCCACAAAGACGCCCAGATCAGGACAGCCACGCGAGGCCAACAAGATTGTTCGCGCTTCGATTTCATGAGCTAATAAAGGCTAGCACAGTTGTATATCGGCACCAGTTGAGTCGAGGCTGCGCAGTGTCTTCAGCCCTTCTTTCTGGTGAAGCGATGTGACCCCTTCATACCATCAGCGCGTGCCAACCAGCACCCCCCCCCCATCGGAATCTGGGTACTCGGATTCGTCAGCCTCTTGATGGACGTCTCATCGGAGACGATCCAGCCTCCTGATTTCGTACTGACGATGCGCGTTGGCAAAACCGCTACAGCCGCTGCTCCCTGTGCGATAGCTGTATCGCTAGCGTCTGTACGAAATCGGATGGCCCTGCACCTTATTTTCCCAGGACGCCTCCCCCTGAGCTGCGAAGGTCCGGAAGGTTCTTGGTTCTGGTGCGTTCGGATTCAGGCGTATACGAATTCTTTTCGTCACATCTGGTGCAGATGCCGGTTTCGTTCGGTAGCGCTCCTCCCGTGACTGTGTTTTGATATCGTTGCTGAAAGGAGGAGATCGTTCATAACCATGTCACAACTCGCGATACAGTCCATACGGCAGTGCCTACGCACCACATCAAATAGTGTGAAGGACACGCAGAAGAGAAGGGAGGTCTCCGGATGGCGAATCGAATGAACAGCAAGAGAGTGTGTATCATGATCGTGGACCACGATTTTGATTACGGAATCAAGCTCGCCGATTGGCTCGCGGCGCATGGCTACCAGGCGGTGCTTGTCCGGTCGATGCAGGCGGCGATCGATGAATGTCGTGACCTCTGTCCCCAGGCAATTTTTATCGGACTCAGTCCCTCCGAGCCGGTCATCACACTCACCTTGCGGAGATTATTCCGTAGGATCAAGACCACCTGTCCTCATGTGCCGGTCGTCACCATGGGAGGGCCAGCCAGCGGGAACCAGACAGACATTCCGAATGGTGGCTCTCTTCGCCATCTTCATCTTCCCATCAAGCCCGTCGAATTGACGTACATTGGTCGTCTGCTCCAGTCGGAACTCTACGCAGCGGCAGCCTCACTCAATGTGCCGAGCACAGAGCCGGGTCCTTCTGCTAGCCAGACAGTCGAGAACCGCGTGCACAAGCGCACGGTCTATCGTGAGGCCAAAGCATGGATCCGATAACCTGTCGGCGCTGTCATGGTCTCATGTACCCGATCGATCCACTCGATCCGATGGATGTCATACAAGGCGGGAAACCCGATGACATTCGCGCCTGGCGCTGCGTGACCTGTGGTGAGCTGATCGACCCGGTGATTATGCAAAACCGGAGTCGCCCCAGACACCACCGACTCCGTCGGCGAGATTCGACGCCGCGCCAACCGGTATTTAAAGTTTGTGATACGTAAGACTCATCAAGGCCCCGGCGTTCTGACATCGATCACCCTGCGCATCTGTCGCGTGACTCGCCATACCGTGAGAACGCCACCAAAACAATGCTGACTGCCACATCTTGTACGTATAAGCAACAAGCGAAGCTGCCTGGCCCCTGCCATTTTCCGTCACATTTGTTGCATTCGTGGCGCTGCTGTGTGGCGCCCTGTTTCTCGCTCCTGCTAGCATTTCTCGTCCTCCAGGAATCACCCTTGAGGCATCATGTTAAGGAGTATCGATATGAAGCGTATGTTGTTGTCGACCGCCGTTGTGTCGCTCATCCTCTGCAGCCAGGCCCAGGCGTTCTTCGAAGAGGAAGGCCGTTGCCAGAAGCGTGACCTTCGAGGAAACTGGGTCTCGTATCAAAACGAAGTCCTGAAGAATCCACATACTGGGGTGTGCAAGTTTTCAGTTGAGAATGGGAAAGCCGAAGGCACCTGCGAGTTTTCGTTGAAGGATGAACAGGGGAATCCCTTGACCGGACTGCAATTCACCGGCGAGGCAACCGTGAAGGAAGATTGCTCCGCGCAGGTGACGATGGACTTCGCGCCCCGTCCATTCAAGTCCACGTTTCAGCTCCAATTGCACCGGAACAAGAAATCGTTCGTCGGCCGTTGGGAGAACAACTTCGGCGCCCTCGGCACAACGAACGGCGTGAAGCAGTAATCCTCACTCGAGCTTGATCAGGCGCGGGGAGAAGTCGACGACAGCAACAGCCCTTTTGCACAGATATTAGCCTACATGATTCATGACGGTTCGGGACCCTTCGACAGACTCAGGGTCCCGAGCGCCGTCGAGCCTTCGCTCCAGTTCAGGCTCTCCTTCGATCGAAGTCGAGGGGTTGAGGGACAAAACCGCCCGGACAGCATATCTCGTGAAGCGTCTCGACCAACGGTTTCATGTTTCAGATGTGAGATTTATGGTTTCTGACAATTTGAAACCTGGACCTCAAAATCTAAGGATCGAACAACGCGCGACGGATATTGTCGCAGGGGCGTGTCGTTGGTTGCAGTAGAAGCGTTTATGAATCATGTGGGCTAGGGAGCGTATGGCATGCACACACACTGTTCGGCTGCGTCCTTCCTTCGTGTGAACAGTCAGTGCCCGATTGGTAAGGATGCATATCGGGCGTGGTGATGGAGTCCGGATACCAGGCCAAGCTCATGCTTCGTGAAGGACGTCGCCGCCTCAGATCTCCGGGATATTTTCAACCGCTTATAGACGCGCTGGAGGCGAGTCGCGACGGCCCTCGGATCGATGTTCAGTGCCTGGGCGATCTCTTTGTTCGTCTTGCCCTCTGCAACATGAGAGAGGAGCCTCAGATCTTCCTCCGGGCAACCCTCCACCGTCGCGCGCGGTGCGGTCGGCACTCCATCCCGAACCCACTGGAGCACCTGTTTGGTCAGGCGGTCATCAATCATCGCCTGTCCAGCATGAGCGGTCTCAATGCTCTTCGCCAGTACCTCGCCTGAGGCGGTCTTGAGGAGGTAGCCATGCGCACCGGCAAGGACAGCGGCATGCAGGAGGTGTGGATCGTCATGGGCGGTGAAAAACACGACCCTGATGTCCGAATATGACTCGCGGATGGATTTAGCCAAGCCAATCCCGCTCGCAGGACCGACCTGAACCTCCAAGACAACCACATCTGGCCGGCATGTCTGAAGGGCAGCAAACGCCTCAGCTTCGGTGCTGGCTGTGGCAACCACGACGATGCGGCTGCTCTTTTCCAGTAATGCTCTCACCCCATGGAGCGCAATGATGGACCCATCAACGACCAGCACACGGATAGGTGCACATCTTCCAGTTTGTGACTCTGCGCGAGGGTTCCTCTTGTACAAATGTTCCATAGGTCGCATCGATAAGTTGCCGGCCTCCTATCGCTCTTGTGGCGTGGCACTGGTTGATCATCCGTCGTATCCTCAAGCCACACGACCTGTCACTATTTGATCAGGAGAAGCGTTCCACCAGGATCTTTGGGATTCAAATGGTCTCGATAGACGAAGGTGGCCCCCGCAGCATAGAGGAGATCGCTCGTGGGAATGCCGATATATTTGCTCTCTCCGGGTTTGAGCACGAGCTGCACGTTCAAGACTGTCGGGGCCGCTTGATTGGCCGCCGCCGTCATGAGAAACCCGCGCTCACTCGTGGACCGATTGGTCACGCGTACCAGAACCGGGGTGCCCGGCCTCGACTTCAGATCCAGCACCGACATGGGCGGATAGAGCACCTTGAGTCCTCCGATCTCTGTAGCGTGAATTTCGAGGTCCACCGACAATTCCTTGAAGCGTTGACCGACCACCGATCCGGTTTCCAAATCACCGGTTTCGACTCCTCCGGCCTGTAACGCCCAAGCCGCCGCGCTCATCATCAGAACACTCACGGATACCGCCATACCGATGGCACAAGACTTCATCCCCATTCGTATCCCTCCAAGGTTACGCCCATCTACAGTGATTCCTCTCGCGGCTGAGCGGACAGGACACACAGGGGAAGCCCCTGCTCCTCGAGCACTTGTCCGCCAACCACGGTCTCGCCCACGATAAGAAACAGGACGGTGACTCGCCTGGTTTGATCCAGAAACTTGCCGCTCGCCACGGCCGTCACTTCATGCTCACCATCAGGCTGCGTCACATCGCTTTTGATCGTGACGTGATAATAATCAAAGCCGTCAAACATCTTATTGAACGCCTGTGCGCGTAGAAGTGTGACCAACGGCACGTCTTCGGCAAATGTCTGGTTTATCGGGCATAACGGGCATAAGAGGATGGCTAACATGAGTGCGCGCAACAGAGGCATCGGCGACTCCTTCTCATCTGACATGCCTGGACCAGTTTTACCTTCTATCGAGTCCCCTTGAGTCCTGGGCGGTTCGCGTTTTCCTAAATAGCTGCTTTCGCGTTGGTCGTTATCGCACCGCCCGCTTCTCAAAATATTCATCGTAGCGAGGGACGAAGTCTTTCATGGCCAATGGCGCGTGGCAGGCCCGACACTTACTGAAGTCTTCTGCCAAGGCTTTCCCGTCTTGGCCATAGGCCGCGAAGACCCAATTGCCGGTCCTGAGATTCTCGGGTACCTCTTTCCCCCATCCCTCGCCCTTTTCCATGACAAAGATTCTTGCGAGATCTCCCTTCACCAATTTGCCGTCTGGACCGGTCACCGGCGTTTCTCCATCAAGCTTGACCTTATAGATCTCCATCACCATCACCGTACCGTTTGGAAATGGTTGCCCGGCTTTCGTCGCGGCACCCACAGCATTGATAAATAACTCACGGACTTGCTTGACGTCCGGGCGCTGGACCTCGGACAAGAACTTCGACCCCTTTTGATATCCAACCGGCAGTGCCGGCTCGCCGTCCTTCACCTGCGCCGAACCCAATTCAGCACAGCCCCATATCGAAACAGCACAGAGTATCAGCCGCCATGGTTTTGTCATCTGTTGTACTCCTTTCTCCATAACCATTCGTACGTATACCGATTCACTTTCTATCCGTCTACCAACAACTGCTCATGGAGACTCCCGGTACTACACAATTATTTCGGATGAGTGCGTATTGAACGTGGAGAGTGCTGATGGGAAAGCGGCATAAGAATGACGACGCTCGACAGAAATGCGCGGCAAGATTCAGGGCTCTCCGCCGTCGCGCGCTTGCGCGATTCGTTGTCGGTCCTGATGGCGATTGGAGGTGGCGGAGTGTTTACAGAACTTCTGGATTGAACATGCAGATGAACGGACCTTCGCGGAACGGTGCAGCATCCCACCTCATCTTCAGGCTTCTCCTTGCACCACGATACTCAATCCTCCTGACGACATCGATCAGATAAGATTATTTGAGTTGCGGGATTCGAATAGTCTCGGCTCTGGTCTCGACAAGCCAGGCCTGCGCCCGATGCCCGAGGTCACGAAGAAGCGCAGCATAGCGATCGAGCAATATCGCCACCATCGGATGACTTCTTCCTAACGTCTGTTGCTGAATGACCAGGGCTCGTTCGTACCTCAACCTTGCCTCATCCAGCAACCCCCGCTCGTGCGTGAGCAAGGCCCAGTTCCCAAGAATGCTGCCCATCAGTCCTTCCGCCGGTTCTTTTGAGCCTTCATTACTGGCAAACGCCTGGCGATATCGTTGATCCGCGAGTTCAGAGAGTCCTTCTGCATGGTAGAGATTCGCCAAATTGTTCAGACAAATGGCGACCGTAGGATGCGAATCTCCCAGGTGCGCGCGACGAATCGCCAGCGCTTCCTGGTACAGTGGCTCAGCCAATACGTAGAGTTCCTTCTCTTTATAGAGCGATGCCAGATTGTTGAGAATTGGGGCAGCATCGGGGGAGCGAGCTCCATCCCGCCGCTCCAGCATAGCGAGCGCCAGATGGAACCGGGCTTCTGCTTCGACTAGGCGTCCTTGCTTTCGATACAGGAGTCCCAGGCCATTATGTCCGACTGCCAGCCGAGGGTGACCAGGACCCAGAGCTCGCTCACCCATTGTGAGCGAACGCAGATAGTAGGTTTCCGCTGTCTCCATCTCGCCTTCCTGCAGATAGATTTCCCCAAGATTATGTAACGCAATGGCCACCTCCGCAGATGATTCAGCGGAGGCTTGTTCCCAGATGGCTAACGCTTGCTCATAATAGGACTTGGCTTGCGCATATTGTCCCTGTTCATGAACGACCAGACCTAAATGATTCAGTGTCGATGCAAGCCGCTCATCACTAGGCCCAGCGCGCTCCAGCTCCTGACGCGCCGTCAGGAAGAGTTGTTCCGCCTCTTTATACCTACCCTGTTCACGCGCGGCGATTCCAGCTTCGGTCAAGGATTGCCAGCGCGCCGTCGGCTCCGCTAGGACCGGACTCGGGAGGGCAGCGCTCACGGTGAGCAGCACTATGAGAATAGCTGAAGATATCCAGCCTCCATACGTGCACAGCCCTATCGACTTATGTAGCTGATTCTTCACTGGCCACCCTCCACCTTCGTTTGGTTATCTGGTCCTCATGCTGCAGGAGAAAGTCGCACGTTGGGAATTGTTTGGTTACTGGTGATAAGCGGGTGAAACCTGTCTCCATTTCGACTAATGTTCATCAATGCGCAACGCTCGGTATATCCGAGGATCTCGCGTCGAATCCGCGTATGACGCCTATCGCTTTCGGATCTGAGTCTGGCACTGAGTGACGGGCTTGAGCGAATTCAGACCTGGCGGGTTCACGCACCAGCTGTGGCTGAGCGCTGAGGAGCTTCCACCCCTTGCGTTCAATACAACGATTCATGTCGGCAAAGACGTGGCTCATATAGTCGGGATGCGCTGCGGGATTCTGACGGTAGGCCATCGCAGTGGGGCTCTGCTCAATCTCCTTTACACAGGCTTCTCGATCTTCAAGCACACTATGAGGACTCCCGGCGTTTTCATACACCGGCTCACCACAGGCGCTCAGCAACGCCAAGACAGAGGAGACACCGATCATTCGTGCAAGATGGATCACTGTGGCGTTCATATACGATTCCGTCTGGCTGGGGTGGAGAGCTTCTCTGTGCGTATCGTTGTCTCCCCTTGTAGGTGACGGCATGGACTGACCCGCTCCCGCGAGTCAGTCCATGTGTCTCAGAACCGTCGTCAGTGACTACTTCCTCCCATGCTTGTGATTGCGAGTATTGTCCGGTTCACTTCCCTTACCGCGGCTCGCCCTATCGTCATGGTAATTGCTATTCGCGCCGAATGGGAACGGCTGCAGAATATCACCGACGCAACCGAAGCGAGAGTTGGGTAGGTCTTGAGAACCGTTTCCACACACAAACTTCACATTGTTAAGCTGCACTTCAGGTGATCCCTGCTTCTGGAAACTGCCGTTCAGAATAAATCCGTAGGCGCCCCCGACATTCGGCTTGAAGTGAATGTTGTAGCGGGTGGCATCGAAAAAGTCCTGATCGAGCTCCCCCTTGAGCGGTGCCTGCTCTCGGATTTGTGCATCGAACTTATCTTCAGCGAGATACAGAACCTTGACCTTAATATCCACTTTATCACCAGCACCCTTGTCTACGGGAAGCCAATCGAGGCACGCGTCAGGCGTGTCCTGAGTGCATTGACCATCCCCATCGCTGTCGCGAATGAGGAAGAGATCCAGGCCATTCGCCTCATCTTCAAAGGCTGGTTCATTGCGAAATCCCACAAACATAATGTACTGTCCGCCCAAGAAGTTGCGATGTTCGTGGGCGAAGGCCGATCCGACCTGAATACCGCCGACCAAGATCACGAAGTTCAACGCGACCCATACATACCGCATCATGCTTTTCACAATCACACCTCTTAAATATTGTTAATAATATGGCAGCTCATCTTTGATTCGAGGATGGGAGCCGGAGGCCCTTGTGTCAGCCAGGAGTATTCTGGCAACTGACGAGGGTCCTACAGGCTGCCTCTCCTTGCGCAAATCAAGCCATGAGTGCGACCTGGCGAATATGTAACAGTTGCCCTAATGAGCGTCTACAGACGCCTGCTCACGAATGCTACAGATGTCATAGTTTTGTGCCTTGGAGAGCCGTGTCCAGCTGACCGGTTCCTATTGGATGACCGATAAGACCGGTTGGACGGCTGAGATGGGCGGCTCACCTGGATATCGACAACCGTGCTGCCTCCCCTGAATCAGTACAGTGGAAAGATACGGTGAGAAGAGGGAAGCACTGCCGTATCAGAGTTTGTGAACCAGCGCGTATTGGGAGGCGTCAAGAGGTCAGTCAAACGGCAGGGGGGGTAGCTCCTCCGGGGACACTAACCACCGTTGGTTCTGTCGACAATCGGTTGAGCACGGGTAGCTTCTGAATCTTCTGACCCACACGAAACTCCTCACGGTCGCGGATTCCCCTGCCCACCGAAACGGTGGGCAGGGGACAGCCTCAATCGAGACCACGCTCAGAACTCAGCGCGGATCGACCCCATGAAGAAGCGGGGCGTCCCGTAGTACGTGGGTCCATAAGAGAAAATATGCCCGACGTAGCTCTTGTCCAACAGATTGTCCACGTTTAACTGCGCCGTATAACGAACGCCACCCATCCGCCATTGATAGCTGGCCATCAAGTTGGCGATGACATAGCCATGAGCCTGGGCAGTCTCACCGAACCCGATCTGCCGCTCTCCGACCCCCTGCATCCCTGCGCCGACTCGCAACCCCTGCAAACGCTCTTCCTGAAATTGATAGACCGACCACAGGCTGCCGCTGTTGACCGGGGCATTGTTCAACCGCTTCCCCATATTGCCAAGTGCCGGATCGTCTTGAGTCGTTTTGGCGAACGGCACGTACGCATAGGCGCCGATGACGCTCCACCCGGGAAGAATCTCTCCGGTGATATCCAACTCCAGCCCTCGACTCTCCCCCTCACCGATTGCCCGTATTTCTCCAGGGAAAAACACCGGCAGGTTTTGCTTCTTCAAATTAAAATAAGCCAACGATCCGGCAAACCGCCCGCCCCACAGTTCCGTCTTGGCCCCCACTTCCCATTGCTGAGCAGTTTGCGGCGGCAACGGGATGGCAGACCCTGTCTGAAAGGTGTTCGAGGCGCCGAAGTTTTCCGTGTAGCTTCCGTACAGCGCCAGTTCAGGAATGGGCCGCCACAGCACGCCCCCCCGAGGAGAGATCCGGTCGTTGGTGTCTTTGCTCGTCGGCGTTTGCACGCCGAGGTTCTCGCTCGCGGTCGAGGTTTTTGCATTGTCGTAGCGAAATCCAGCGAGAATGTGAATGTGATAAGGCAACTCGATCTGATCCTGCGCATATAGCCCAAACCATGGGAGCGACCAGTCGAATTTCGTGACATCGCCGGGCTGAATCACTGGCGGCCCCGCCTTGTGGATTGGATTGAAAATATTGATGACATCATCCGTGCCCGGGGTAAACCCGGCCATCGTCGCACGGATGTCGGTGTGGAGATAATCACCGCCAAAGAGAAGCGTGTGTTTGACAGGTCCGGTTGACACATGACCCAGCACCTCAAGAGCGTTGAAAAAGTTTCGCGTATGGTCTCGGCCATCCGTATTCTGCGCAAAAAATGACCGAGCCACGTCCCCGGTTCCTGTCACCGTGCCGAAGACACTCTGCCCACTGAGCGTGAGCTGGTGGTTGCTGAAATTGAACCGATGACGAATCCGCCACGCATCGTTGAACGCATGCTCCGTGAGCAGGGAGACCAGATGGTACTTGTCGTTTTGCAGATTCCAACGCTCGCCTAAATTTAATTCCCGCGCAATCGGGGCAGGCCGATTGCCCAACAAGGGAATATTGCCTCTGCCGGTCAAGGAGACGTCGCTATACTCGTATTTCAGCGTGGTGGTCGTCCGCTCGGTGATCCTCCATCGGATCTGTGGCGCAATAATAAGTCGTTCATTACCGCCGAACTCTTGAAAGTTCTGGTTCGTCTGGTACCCAAGATTGAACCGATAGGACAATCGGCCGTCTGCCGTGAGAGGCCCTGTAAGATCAGCATTCGTTCGATACCAGCCATAGAAACCGAATTGCTGGCGCAAGCTGTAATAGGGAGTGTCCAACGGTTGCTTCGTGACGAAATTGATGATGCCGCCCGGCTCCGATCGCCCGTAGAGAATGGACCCCGGGCCCTTCAGCACCTCGACCCGGTCGATATTGGTGAGATCTTCCCCGTGAAACCACTGACTCTGGAACGGATACCCGTCTCGGTAGAAATTGAACTGATCGAACCCGCGCACGTTGAACTGCTGGTCGCCTTCGGCGCCGCTGATCACGCCGCTTACGTTTCTTAGAGCTTGATCGATGCGTACTACCTGCTGATCCAGCATCACCTGCTGCGGCACTACTTTGACGGACATGGGTGTGTCCATGAGCGGGGTGTCGGTCTTGGTCGCCGTCTGCGCGTGGGTGACACTGTAGGATTCTCGCTGAGCCGTGACCTGCACCGGCTTGGCTTCCAATACAGGGGCCTCACTTTCCACCCCCGTCGGAGCCACCCGCGCGGCGTCCGGAGCAGGCGGCGGTAGAGGAAGCGGTGCTGCGGGCTTACCTACAGACTCGACCAGAACCTGCTCCGCCGGCTTCGTGGTCTGAGCGGATTCAGCAGAAGCGGGAGAGATTACTTTCGGTTCCGTCGTCAGCACCGGTTTGACCGGGCCCACACAGGCTGTCATCGCCGTGACACAGAGGAATACCGAGAGCACAGATGCCGCACCTGTCCTCGATCGACAAACCGGAACGATGTTTCTGTCAGACTGACGCGTTCTCACAAATGATTTGTTCATGTCTCCTTACTCCTTCGCACACCATGCCTTACGACACGCATCATCCCTTCTGAACCTTGCGCATCGCCAAAGGGGCGAACCGACCTTGCACGAGCGCAAATGTCTCATCTTGCCTAAAGGGATGAAGCCGAATCGGTTTCGCCGTGCCGACACGCCCAGAGGTCACAAGCCCAGGGCTTGTACGATTGTGGTTATATTGTCGATGTAAAACTCAGGCGGAGAACCGAGGAGGACCACGGCCGTGCGCGGTGATGGTTGAAACATTGAGATAAGAAACCTGGATAGGCGCGACCAGAGCAACGGCCGATACCACAAAGGATAGGCGAGGAACCTCCGGAAGCAGAAACGCCTGGTCATCCTGCTTGACGGAACAAGCCCACCGAGTCAGTGGACTGCCGGCAGGTTTGCCATGGTGACAACGGTCCCGATCGATTCCCCCATGGAGATAGAAAGCGCGTGACGTGGACGTTTCAATCTCATTGAAGCAGGTAGCACAGATCAGATCAGCAGTCAGGCGTATGCCGATCAACAGGCAGGCGAACAGGATGAGGAAGCGAGACGCCCCCTCCGACGGTCGCAACATATGCATGAACCGGAACGCGTGGAGCACGGGTCACCCGACGTCAGGAAATGTCGCTGAGTGTAAGGAAGCGCCAGAAGTGCCGTCTACTGGTCGCTACTCACGGATGCTACAGTTCACACGCGATCACAACCGAATCTCAGGCCGACACCCACCTTTTTTCGACCAGATTGACTCTACCCTTCAGGGCTTGTCGGTTCTCTATCCATCCTCCCCGGCGCTTTCTCCTTGCTAGTTAAGCGAATCCCCTTCAGCTAATACTGGATTCGAATCGACCCAATGAACATGCGCGGGTGTCCAAAGTCCGCATAGGCGCCTGTCAACCCGGTCAGTCCGACGCCGTTCGTCGTGAGGTTAGAATAATAGTGATGATCCAAGAGATTATAGACATTCAACTGCGCCGTGACCGTCGCATCTCCCACCTTGCGGCTATAGGCCGCCAGCAGATCGACGAGCACATAGCCCGGAATACCAGCTGCCGGCTTATCGCAACAACCCGTTTGTCCATCCCGCATGGTAACCCCACCGCCGATCTTGACGCCCTGGAACCCCCCGGTGAGGACTTCATAGGTGCTCCATACGCTGCCCGTATTTCTTGGGACATTGAAGAAGCGACTCCCGACGGCAGTCGGCGAAGCCGCACTATCATCGTTCGATCGAGTAATCCGAGCTTCGGTGTTTGCGTAAGTCGCAATGACATTCCACCCCGGCAGAATTTCCCCATTAATATCCAGCTCCGGCCCCCGACTTCGCACCTCCCCCGTCACGATCGAAAAAGTGGGGTGGAGCGGATCGCGCGTGGCGAGGTTGGTCTTGGTTAAATCGAAATAGGCCAGCGTCGCGCGCAACCGTCCGTCGAAGAACTCGGTTTTGACACCACCTTCATATTGCTTGGCGCTGGTCGGGGGAGGAAGCGTCCCGGGAAACAGTTTGGCAAACGGGTCGTTCGGACCGAAATTCTCCACGTAGTTTGCATAGAAGCTGAGCCACTCTTGCGGACGCCATACCACACCGGCGCGAGGTGTCACCGCATCGTTCGAGGTGGCATCGGAACTTTGGGCAAGACGGTCGCTGTTTTGCTGCCGCAGATGTTGATAGCGGAACCCACCCATGAGATGAATATTGTACGGCAACTGGATCTGGTCCTGGGCATAGAAACCATACTGATCCGTGTGATTGGAATTCTCCAAAAACGGTTGGAGCGGCGCCACAAACGGTGTGCCGGGATGGATCGGATTGAACAGGTCAATGGTAGAAGTATCCCCCAGCGTCACCGACTGGGTGGTATCGAGCCGATAGTAGTCGCCGCCAATGAGTACGGTGTGGCGCAACCCAAATGTTTCCACATGACCGACGACATCCACGTTGGTCGAGTAGGTATTGAAATGTGTATTAAAGCTTTGGAGCAGACGGCTCACGTCAGTGCCGGCCACGTCAGTTGGAAACACCAGGTACGGTTGCTTGACGTGTTGCTGATTCACCGACAGGCTGTGCTTGATCGACCAGTCGTCGTTGAACCCGTGTGACCAATTCAATCCGCCGAAGAATGTCTCGGTGGTCATCGGCGTGCGCTCCCCGTAGTTTCGGCTGCGCGGAATGTTGAGGATCCGTCCATCGAGCAGCGGCACAAACCCGAAATCCAGTCCGGCTTTTTGGTGGTTATACTCGAACTCGACGGTCGCCTGTGTCCGTGGGCTGATATTCCACTTCAGGACCGGCGCGAGAAAGATATCCTTCCTATCCACAAAATCCCGAAACGATCTACTGTTTTCATATGATGCATTCATCCGGTACAGCAGTGTCTCATCCTTGGTGAGCGGGCCGGTCGCATCCATGGTCGTGCGGTACAAATCGTATGAACCAAATTGCTGGGTCAACGAATAATACGGGGTGGCCAGCGGTTGTTTGGTCACCACGTTGACCATGCCCCCCGGCTCGACCAATCCATAGAGAATTGCTGCCGGCCCCTTCAGGACCTCGATCGATTCCACGTTGGCCATCGCCCGACTGGCTGCTGCATCTTGCAGACGAAATCCGTTACGGAAGTAGGTGGACGATGCAAATCCTCGCAACACAATGGCTTGATTGCCTTGTCTAAAGTTGGAGGAATCTGTCGTCACGCCGCTGACGTTCTTCAAGGCTTGATCCAGCACGATCACTTGCTGATCTTTCATGACCTGCTGCGTAATCACCTGCACATTCACCGGCGTATCCATGATCGGCGTATCGGTCTTGGTGCCGCTGGTCGCACGGGAGGCGACATAGGTGTCTCGCTTGGCCACGACCATCACCGGGTTCGCTTCCACGACAGGCAGATCACTCTCTGCCGAACGTGACAATTCGGCGATTGGAGGAACCGGCAATGGCAGCGGTGATTCCGCCGCCGGCCTTGAGGAAATCACCTGTTCCGGTTGCGGCGACTCAGCTTGCTCTGTCGCTGGAGGCTGCGAGGCTTCACTCCGTTGCGTCGGGACCGGTTTGATCGGTCCTGCGCAGGCTGCCAAGGCCAGGAGACAGACTACAGCGACGGTTCCACGACCGGTGCCACCGACGCTCGAGTAGTTGCTATGTGACAGACGGTGCCGTCGCGTGCATGACGAACTGTGAACAGATGCCATGGTTCAAACTCCCTCCTCATCCACCGCCCCACGTGGGGATCAGGGCGACTCCGTGATACAGAAGCCGGCCGAGTCCAGGGTCCGCGTGAGACGCGTAGCCGCAAGTCTCATCTTCACCCGATTACGGTGGGCTGGACTGAACAGGTGTCTCCGCACGCAATGCGCCAGGCTCGACACAGCTTGACTGATAAATGGGTACTACTGTTGACGATTAGGAGACGAGAGCAGGAGGACCGCGCCCGACGGCCGCGATGAGTGGAAGACCGCGATAGGTCACGAGCAAGAGAATCCACGGCACGAACTGAGAAATAAGCACCGGCAAACGAGGAATGTCCGGCAGAACGAAGGCCGATTCATCTTGTGTGACACCGCAGGCCCACCCGACCAGGGGGCTGGCCTGAGCACGGCCATGATGACAGGCATCCTGATCTCCGGCATGCAGATAGAACACGCGGTCCGGAGGTTCTTCGAATTCATGGAAGCAGGTTGAGCAGACGAACGAAGCAACCAGGCGAATACCGACGAGCACGCAAGCCATCAAGACCAATAGGCTTGAAGTCCTGCAGGACTGTCGAGGCGCATGTATGAAGCGGAGTGCCTGGTGCACAAATCACCCTAGTGGAAGCAGTACGGCCAACTGTATGAAACGGCAAGAGAACTGTCTACCGATAGATGCTCACAGATGCTACAGTTGAGGCGTGATTAAATCAGAAACCGGTGAAAGACGTCATAGTTTGACCACTTCCAAACTTACCTGGTGAAACCCGAGGCTGCGGATCTCGTCGACGACCTCGACGAAGCGTTCGAGCATCGTGACACGATCGGCTCGGACCACGACCGACGATTCTTTCTGATAGGACTGGAGGAGTGGTAGCAGTCCGCCGTCTGCGACAGCGTGATCGTTGAGAAACAGACCTCCCTCCGCTGTGAGGGTGACCACGATCGGCGTATCTTTTCGTGCGCTGGTTTCCTTCGCCTTTGCCAGGCTGACCGGCACCTGTCCCGTCGAAATAAACGTGGCCGTCGTCAGGACGATCACCAGCAAGACGAGCATCACATCGACGAGCGGGATCACATTGATCTGGTTGACTTCACGCTCCATGCTGCACCTTATAGAGTGTGAGCAGTTCCGTCACGCGGCGGCGCAGCACATTGTTCAGCACCACACAGGGGATCGCGACAAGCAAGCCGACTGCCGTGGCCTTGAGCGCCAAGCTGAGGCCGATCATGATGGAGCTCACGGCCAAGGCCCCGGACGTACCCATCGTGTGAAACGTGAGCATGATGCCCAGCACGGTTCCCAGCAGGCCGATATAGGGCGCATTCGCGGCAATCGTCCCGATCACCACCAGCCGCTGTGTCAGCGAGATTTCATAGGTCTGGAGGTTGGCATACTGCGACGGGTCCACCCGCGCATAAAACTGCCACCGTTCCATCGCCACAATCACGGCCCAGCATCCCATTAACGCCAGCAGGCCGATCACGCCGTAATCCACTGCGTATTTCAAATTCTCCATCGTGCTCGTCGTCCTTTCCGTTCACGTCAATAGTCTCTTATTCTGGCCATCATGAGATCTCTGGGTTCAGCAGTTCCCGCAATTCATATTGTTGCCATCCGGCGGCCGGCGGCTACGAGACGGAATTGCCGTTTCTTCCACCAGAGATAAACCCCGGTAATAGAGAGGACAGCGATCACGACCCCGGTGACGGCCAGCACAATTTTGTAGGGCATCCCCCACAGGGTCGCCATGTGTAGGGAAAACAACCAACTGTGCAGCGTCATCCCCAGATTCTGGCCGGACGGAAGGCTGAGATCGATCATGGTGCCGCTGTTGGCATGCAGCACCAGCACCGTGCCCCCGGACTCGCTGGACACCTCCCGGTCGCTCCGCACGATGTAGTAGAAGACACCCTTCTCGGGATCGTACTGCAGCGTCTCTTCACCGAGCACTGTGAAACCACGCACCTGCGCCTGCTCGGCCATCAGTTGCTGCGCCAGCTGATAGGCCTCAGCCCAATTCAGTCCCGGCTCTGGTTGTGGCCTCGGCAGTCCCGGCGTATCCGTGAAGGGATCGGCCATGGCAAACAAAGATCGCATGACCGGCAGATAGACCGACCCATACAGGTTAAACCCGACGCTCGACCAGGCCAGCACCAACAGCAGCACCCACGGCCACAAGCCCCCGGCCCGATGCAGGTCGATATTGATGCGATAGGCAGAGCGGACCGGCCACTGCACCAACCAGGCCGGCTTCCACCGAACCCACCAGGAGTGCTGCGGGCTCGACGCGATCCCCTCACCACCCTCGCGTCGCCGGACCCGAACTGGGAAGGTCAGATAGACGCCGAGAACACAATCGAGGGTCCAGAGCAAGGCGGCGATCCCAAACAACCAGACTCCGATCTCACCGGGCAGCGCCAGCTTGTAGTGGAGGGCCACGATAAACGGAATGAGGTTCTGACGAGTCAGTGGCCAATAAGAGTCCGGCTGTGAATCGTGGGCAATCTCGGCTCCGCTGTAGGGATCGAGCCAGAGGCGGTTGAACGGAAGCTCCACCGGACCACCAGTGGTCGGATCCTCCCGCGGCTCAAGGGTGACGAGATAGGCGACGTCAGGCTTTACGTGCAAGGAGGCGCTATGGATGTGCGCCTGTGGCGCAACCGCCAGCGCCCGCTCACGCAACTCCAAGGGACTCAGCGATACTCGTCCTGCTGCGACCACTTGGGGTGGAGGATTGAGCCACTCGTTGAGCTCATTGTCAAAAGCCAAAATGCTGCCCGTAAGGGCCGCGACGATCAGAAACCCCGCCATGAACAGCCCCGCGTACCGATGAAGTAGCACCCACATGGGGCGGAGGGCGACCGGCCGAGAGAAAGCCAGGCTAGACATGGCGTGCCAACCCTTCTCGTGCCACACCACGCGCATGGCATACCAGTTTCGTGACCACGAATTCTGGTCGACAACGACCGCACTGGCTTGGTAACGATGAGTGATGATAAATCCCGAATGATGGCACGACGTCTCCCCCTTGCTGAATCACTACCTATCGAAAGATCTATACTGGGAAAAGTGAGCGATAAACGCAGAACAACCTTACGTGGGAATCAACACAGGAGGCGCACGGAGGCTGTGGCTGAGGGAGAAGAAGAGCGGCGGTGGTCGGTCTCTGGCCAATTGTGAGGGTGGGAGCGGGGCGATGAACGGTATGTCTAGAAGACAGGTGTCACTCAAGAGAGCTGCAAAATTGGACTGTTGCTGTTTTGCGAGAAGCGGAGATGGGTGCGGACAGCTGTCGCCACAGTGCTGACCTTCTCCCGCAATACGTGCGGCGAATGCCACGGCCCCACTTAAAGGAATTTGAATCCCACACCAAAAATAGACGGAGAGGAAGAGAAGCAGCGCGGTCAGTATTTTCCAGTCCATAGCTCGCATGGAGACGTAACAACACACGACCCTCGTGTTACCAAAACTCGCCCAGACCTGTCTACCGATGTCTGCTCACAGATGCTACGAGTGAGACAGAGATCTGCTTCAGACGGTGTGCGCACTGATCATTGACAAGGGCGTTTCGAGCAGAGAGTCCCCCTCGCTTCGCAGCAGACACCATCCACTTGCGCCGCTTCTTCCACCAGAGATAGAGGCCGGCCACACACAGTACGACGATGACTTGAGTGAGCAGAAGCCGGTTGAACGCCAGGCATTCACCCAGAGCCGACCGTTAGGACTGTTCAATCAAGGAGAGGGCTGCGGCGGAATTTCGTTGCGGTGTTTCCTTTCGTATTATTATGGAGGGGGTGGCAAAATTGACTGGGGTTCAGAGGGGAGGGAGACTCCTCCACCAATAGACCGGGAGCAAGAGCAGGAACGCTATGAGTCTTAGTCACATTTTCGGGATGGCTCAGTTCCCTGCTCCGGCCCGACGACACGAGTCAGCAGGAGCTTGCGCGAGCGAGCTACTTTATCCTCATCCAGGCGACGAGCGAAGAATCGTCGTGTTTGAGTAGGCTCAAATTGAGCACGGAGCTAAGAGCCGCATTACAGAACAGCTCGTAGCTCCGTGAGACAGTACGGTTTGTGTGCTTACTTCTTTTTTGCCGGATGACTATGGTTGGCTTCCTCGGCATGCGTCAGCGATTCCTCGGCATGCTTCATCGATTCTTTCGCATGCTCGAGAGCTTCCTTTGCGTGGGCATTATCACTGCCTTGAATGGCTTCTTCCAAATGTTTAATCGCTTCCTTTTCGTGCGCAATTCCCTCCTTTGCGTGCTTGATGACCTCCTTGACGTGCCCACCTTCTCCCGCGAATGCCGAACCTGCGATCCCCCCTGCGAGTAATCCCCACACTGCAACTGTAACGACAGCGACTTTCACCATGCTCATAATCCCCTCCTCATAATAAAAGTTAGTAAGACGAGTGCATCCCGCCACGATGAGTATATACCTCCGAACAACACATCGGTATTCAGATTTTTGCAGAATATCGGCATAGCATAAGAGTTTGGATTACGCTCACGTGGCCAACAGGACACTTGTATTTCCTGCACCCCGAAGGGCCGGGGAATCAGCAGGAGGCAACCTCCGATTCCCCGGGCAGGTCTGGAAGAAGAGTGCGCAACTGCCAGACCCGTTTCTCACCGGTACCTATTCAGTGTCGTGTCACGAGCCAGTCGCCATCAAAACAGATGCATCTGCTCTGCATGGTCACCACATGACAAAAAATGAGCCGGGGCGGAGGTTGACGGAGGCATACACCTGCGCCCCGGGTCGGTCCGAGTGAGGGGCAGCTCGACCCGGACATCGATGGCTCAACGACTCTGACCATAACCACGAGGAATTCAGAATGACTTCACCCTCCCAAGTCACATAGAGGATCGGAGGGAGGCTTCGCATGAGAGTGAAAAGCCTCGCTCCGATCGGTCCGAGAGGGGCGGGCCACCGCTCTCGGGACACAACTGGTGATCCCAATACGTGAATCGACCAACAAGAATCACTCAGGTGGAATGCGTTCTAGGAAAGGAAGTCTGGGAGCGGTCAACTACATGACCCACTCACGCAATCGAGGAACGCGTTCCGCCTGAATGATCCGAGGGTGAAAACAGGCGGAGCATGAGAGTGACGTGAAGCGAAAGGAGCCACGGAGACTGAAGACTGAATAAGACTCATCACCGGGAAGGAAATGAGAAGGAGGACTGCCGTGGGCACCGATGCCACCAGGCCACTCTGGGACAGTATCTGGCAGGACCAGACACAGAGCGACGAGTGATGAGAGTCGTGCGAATGGGAATGAGTTCCTGATGGCGAGGCAGGCATGGACACGCAGCCCCCCGCCAGGAGAACCACCCCGAGGTACAGGACGACCATCAGCCACGCAGCGGAACCAAGGAGACCAACAGTTCGATGAGTCATCATAGCTGCCCTGTACATACGCTGCTCTCTTGAACTTGTCCACTGACACCTGCTCACAGATGCTACAGAAATTCTTACACGAGAACACCTGATCAAATAAAAGGAGCTTGGGGAACGTCTGATTAATTCACGTTTGCAGGAAAAACTCTGCTTTTGGATGGATCAGCTCTGGCAATCAGCTGGGAAGCTGTTGATCTGGGAGGGTCTCGATCGAGAGGCACTCCCCTGTCAGACAACCCGCTCTCCTAGACACACTGCTCGGTCTCTACCAAGAGCGGCCGCCCCGCCACATATAGATTCGCCAAGCCGCAGCTGACGTGCAGCTAGCAGTGTGTTGACAAATACATTCACGATGCTGAAAACGCACAGTGTTCGAGATCTCCAGCGGAAGCAGAGTGGCCCGCAGGCTGTTCAGAAAGTCCGTCCAGCAAGACCGCAGCGAACGAAGAGGCGAATCGTACTCTCTGCCGTACGTTGAGCCTCTGAGTGATGCGAGAACGCCGCTGGCGGGCTTTGTCAACAGGCTGCTAGTAGGTATTCTTCGCCAAACCCTTGCCCGCACTATTCATGAATGCTCCTACTGCAACCGCCTATACACTGCTGCGACAAGCTTGGGCGGGAGCTTCGCGCGGTCATCGGACGGGCGCACCTTATCGCCCCCTCGACATACTGTTTCAAGCATGCCTCGGTATCTCAGGGCTCCGCGTGCCCGTCTCGCATGGTGTCTTGGCAGTTTCGTGACGACCCATCATGAAGAATGCAGTCCTGGATCACACTTCGGTCCATCCAGAGTTCCGCTTGACGATCAATGACACGTGTTCCACTTTGGTGCGGACGTTCGATGTGGTGTGACTGCGGGCGAACTCCGCCTCATTCAGGCCGATAGCGCTGGGCCTTCACCTGGATGAAGTTTTGGCCTCTGGGAGTGTGTTTCCGGGTCACGTTGCCACGCCTGCTGTAAGGCCGTTCACCCCAAACGTGGCTCTCCTACCGTGAACCAGCACTGCATTGAGGATGGTGGCATCGATCGGCCTGAGCGCACGACTTGTTTCACGACTGCGGAAGAGCAGTCGTGAGGTCGCGAATGCGCAATTTGTTGCATCCGGAGACTCCATAAGCAGGGATCGGTAGACGAAGAACACATGGTCCACTATATGAGGAGAACTCATGAAGAGGAGATATCAGCAATGATGAAACGGTGGGGATTGATGCTGTGTGCCTTTGCGGTGTGGAGTTGTGCTGAAATGGGGTCAGCGCAGACTGCGTCTGCCCCGGTAAAGTTGAAAGATGGAGAGCCGGCGTTGCCGGTCGGATATCAGAATGGGCCGAAGTTCTTGTCCGAGGTTCAGCGCCCAGACATCAAGCAAGTCCGAGAGTTATTCATCAATACCATGGGCGCCGCGACGAAAGCCGGGCAACCATTTCCCAACGGGACGGTGATGGTGATGGAGCTCTATAAGGTCAAGCTGGATGGGGAAACCCCGGTGACTGGTCCGGACGGAAAGTTAGTCAAGGGCGATCTCGCAAAAGTTTTTGTCATGGCAAAAGGCGAAGGCTGGGGCCAGGAGGCACCGGAGAATCTCCGAACCGGCAATTGGGTCTTTGCCGCCTACGGCCCAGACGGGAAGGCGTTGGCGGAAGATTTCAGCAAGTGCCGGGGCTGTCATGCGCCATTGGCCATGAAAGATTTCGTCCCTCGCTACGATGAATATTTTGAGAAGCGGTCGGCGCGATAGCGGAGCAAGTGAGCCAGGCTCTTCTGACACAATGGACACGCAGAACTCTGAGGGTGTCGACGGAAGCCAGCACAGCTCAAGGAACGAGCTACTCAATAAGGAGTTAACGATGCCTCTGTTCATCGCACTCACTCTGATGATGTTCTTGTGTCCTGCCAATCATTCTCACGCCGAAGATCCGCCGATGGTGGCGCTGTTGCGTGCGCAGGCGTTCAATACGATGTTCGACGGCTTTGACTACTATCACGTTAGGATTGAACGTGACGTCATGAGCACCGGTGGAGAGCGTGAAGTGACGGCCGTGGCGAGTGGCAAGTTCCTGGATCAAACCAGGCGAGTCACCGTCCTGTTTCTTATCGTGGGCGAGACCGTGGTCAGTGGACAGGTGCTCGATGAGCAGGGGCTCCCTCCCTGTCTCTTGTCTGTTCGGCCGCGAGAGGAATCGCTCTAGGTGGATCTAACCATTGGAGGTAAACGAATGAGGACGAGGTCTTGTGTGATTGGTCTGGCAGTATCCGTGAGTGTGTTCATGATGGGTGCGGCGGCCTGGGCGTTACAAGCCGGTGGAGTGGAAACCGGTGATTTGGAAACCGGATCGGTGGTCGGCCAACGCTTCAAGGAATTGTCGGTGGACCTCGATATTCATGCTACAGAGATTGGGGGGTTCAAGGTGCTCTATCCACCCATGTCGGTCCTGGATCTGAAGTCTCGACCGGGAACCCCGGTCTTGGTGCGTGTAACTAATCGATCCACCAGTGAGCGAGGGTTTCTCATGACGGCGGCGGCGAATCAAGCGGCCCCGACGGTGTTGAACGTCCAGCTCGTGCTCAAACCCGGAGAGAGCAAATATATCGGCATCCCTACCAGCGATCTGCTCTATGCCGCTGGGGCCACCTTTGTGTATCGAGACCATCTCAATCCCAAAGACGCCGGTGGCATGCTACTCCTGCTCAAATAGTGACAGGTCGTATCGCTTGCAGATCCAACGGCTGACAAGACGGCGCGACGCTGAAAGTCCGATGTGTGCACGAGGCACAGCCAAACAATGAGCCCTTGTTCGGTAGAAAGGCGATGATGGACCTAGTACCACAAAGAGATGAACCAATTCGTGTCCTCCTGATCGATGTGTCCGCCATCGTTCTCCATGGGCTGAAAGAGGCACTCTCGAAGCAGAACGGGATTGTCGTAGCCGGCACAGCGCGCAGTGAAGTCGAGGCGCAACAGGCGTTGCAGACATGTCGACCGAATGTGGTCATCCTGGATGTTGAAGTCGGGCGCACGAGCGGGATCAACCTCTGTCGAACTATCCACCAGTCACACCCGAACGTCGGCGTGTTGTTTTTCACCGCCAAGGACGATGCCAATCTCCTGCGGTCCGCGATCGGTGCCGGGGCGCGAGGCTATTTGTTGAAGTCAGCGTCGGTGGAGGCGCTTCTGAAGAGCATAGAAGCCGTGGCTATCGGACGGGCGATGGTTGATCCAGATTTGACTCACCAAGTCTTGACCTGGATTCGGGACGGTGTAGGAGTTTCGTCGCAGTATTCCCTAGCAGATTCGACAGTCGAGGATCTGAGTCTCCTCTCGCGTGTGGCAGCCGGAAAGACGAACAAAGACATTGCGCAGGAACTAGACGTCGATCAGAGCGTGATCGCAAGTCGCCTTCAGCGTATCTACAAACACTTGCGCATCTCCCGGAGAACCGAAGCAGTGAGTTACTTCTTGAAGTATGAACGCGAGCGCCATCCAGAACTTCATCATGCCGTGCGATATGATGCTTCTGCGGTCGGATGAACGTCCTTTTGTCGAGGAACCCGTACCATTAACGGAAAACACCGCAGGTTTGCATCACACACTCTGTTATTTCAGTCACGTATCATCCTCTGAGACGGCGGGCGACGCGCCTGCTTGATCGCATACGCCTGTTCATTCACACCGGGGCAAATGAGCGTCTCATGAGAGAGGTTGTACATCGGGCCAGGAACCCGGTCTCAGATGACGTCGGGTCCCTGGTTCTCTGGGGAGGTGGTATAAAGCGGCTACTGCTTGACGCCGTTCGTTGTGCCGAGGGCGCCGAAGTTGTTCTCCCAACGGCCGACGAACGATTTCTTGTTCCGGTGCAATTGGAGCTGAAACGTGGACTTGAATGGACGGGGCGCGAAGTCCATCATCACCTGCGCGGAGCAATCTTCCTTCACGGTTGCCTCGCCGGTGAATTGCAGTCCGGTCAAGGGATTCCCCTGTTCATCCTTCAACGAAAACTCGCAGGTGCCTGCGGCTTTCCCATTCTCAACTGAAAACTTGCACACCCCAGTATGTGGATTCTTCAGGACTTCGTTTTGATACGAGACCCAGTTGCCTCGAAGGTCACGCTTCTGGCAACGGCCCTCTTCTTCGAAGAACGCGTGAGTCTGACTGCAGAGAATGAGCGACACCACAGCGGTCGAGAACAGCACATGTTTCATAGCGATACTCCTTTAGGATAGGCGTCTCAAGGATGATCCTTGCAGGACGAGCAATGCTACAGGAGCGGGAACCCGAGCGCTACACATCAGCGCCACGGATGCACCAGATGTGACAAAAAGGCGAGATCCGTTTGCTTCCACTCCTGAGTTTCAGGTCTCAGGTTCCGGGTTTCAGGTTGACCGGCATCCTGGAACCTGAAACATGAGACTCAGGGGCAAGGGAACGAGCGAGGTCACTATCTCCATACCGGCCATTCCACATCCGGATCCTTAAACACCGGGTGGCGCGGAGGCATCCTTTTCCTGCCGCCTCGCTGATGCGTCGAACGGATGCGATTTTGCATAATGACTCGGTCAATGAGATCGCCGCAGGTGAGACATCGCCACGCACGTATGTGCTCATGCGTGCCGCTGCGCAAGACATCCAGCGGATCGATTGGATCGATCGGGTGCATGAGGCCATGACAGCGCCGACAGGTTACCGGATCCATGCGTTCACCTCAGGATAGACGATGCATTCGTGCATCTCGTTCTTGACTGCCCGACCGGTAGAAGGACCAGGCTCTATGCGTGGCATATGGCGTGATGCCGACGCCGCGTTGAGCTCCAACTTGAGCAGACGACCGAGATACGTCAACTCGGCAGGTTTGATGGGAAGATGAAGATGGCGTACGGAGCCACTATACACGATGTTTGTGAGGACCCCGCTGGTCCGATTTCCCATGATGATCACGGGAACATGTGGGCCTGTCGACTCGATCACGCGAAATAATCTTTGGAGATCAAGAGAGAAGGCTGACTCAGTCTGGGCGAGTCCGACCAAAACAGCACCAGGGCGGATATCCAGGTAATCTGGAACGGCGGTCTGAAGAGAGCGAACGAGCACCGCCTGATACCGTTGAGAAGCCAGCCAATCGGCGAGTCTGATTCCGTAATCAAAATCTTGGTCCACGATCATGATGCACGCTCTCTTGCTGTTCGTTCGAGCCGCCATCGAGATCCCTCCTTTCACGTTGCCTCTCCCCTTGTTGTGTGAGCCATCCGACACCGTTCGAGGAACGGTATCGAACGCAGTCGCGTAGCGCTGAACTATTCTCAGGTTCGGCAATCAAATCACAACACAGTCACAGAAGAAGTGCTACCGAACGAAACCGACAGCTGCACCAGATGTGCTGAAAGAATGTGTGTACGTCGTGCGAAGCAGGTGGCATCGTCCTGGGCCGGCTCCACCGTTCCCTTATGGAGGGCTCTCCAACCCATAGCCCTCACGCCATGGGGAGGAGGCACATGGTCGCGCTTGTTGCGGAGAAGAGCTGAATCGATGGACCATCGAGAGATGTCTGCGCTTTCTTACGCCGCCCGCCGTGCAAGTGCAATCACCCGCGAGCGCCGTTTCTTCCACCAGATGTAGACTCCGGTGATCGAGAGCATCGTCACGATGAGCCCCATCACACAGACCAAGATCCGGTACGGCAGTCCAAACACGTTGGCCATGTGCAACGCATACAGCCAGTTGCTGATCGTGTTACCGGCGTACTGGCCGCTGGGGAGGAGGACGAGTCTCAGCGCTCCGCTGTCTGCGTCGAAGAGCACTTGCGTCGTGTACCGGCGACTCCGATCATCGATCTCCTGATTCGTACGGACTTGCCAGGTATAGGTGCCACGCTCAGCATCGAACCCCAAGGCCACTGGCTGTTCCACAACAAAGCCGTGCTGTGCCACCTGCTCTGCCATCAGGATTTCACCCCGCGCTTGCGCTTCCCGCCAGGAAAGTTTCGGTTGCTCCAGCGGTTGCGCCCGTACCGGCACCTCTGTCCAGGGCATGTGGTACTCAACCAGGGCTTGGGTCGTCCAGGTATAGACGGTATCCCAGAGGTTCATATACACACTCGACCAGGCGAAGATCAGCAACAGCACCCAAGTCCACAATCCACCGGCCCGATGCAGATCGAAGTTAAGCCGATAGGCCGAGCTCTTCCACTTGACCAACCAAGCTGGTTTCCAACGGGTCCACCAGCTGCGTACGGTCCCCTGCTGCCCAACGCCGTTTCCACCGCGTGCCAGCCCGCTCGGCAACGTCAAATAGAATCCCACAAAACAATCGGCCGTCCAGACCAGGGCGCAGATACCGAGAATCCACATGCCCGTCATGCCGAGCGCCAGCGCATAATGCAGCGAATAGATGAAATCCATGAGATTGAGGGAGGTGCTGCCCCAGCGCCGGCATCGATCCAGCTCCTGACCCGTCGCCGGGTCAAGGATCATTCGATAGTACTCCAGGTCGGTGGCCGACTGTGTAGCTGAATCGAGGCGCGCGGTCACCCAAGCCGTTGTTGTCTCGTCAAACGCTTGAAGTTCCATCCGTGTCACCTGCACCCGCGGATCCCGCGCCTCGACCTGCTCAGCCAGCGCGCTGGCCGGTAGCCAGGTCGCCGGCTCCCGGTCCGGATACCAGTGCGGGTTCAGCAGGCGTTGCAGCTCCGGATAAAACGCGAGCAAGCTCCCCGTGAGGCCGACGATGACGAGGAACCCCGCCATCGCCAGCCCTGCCCACCGATGGATCTTGACCCAGAGCTGACGCATGCTCATCCAGCTCACCCTACCAATCCCAATCGCTACCCGGCCTTGTCCTCAATACTCAAACCGCAGCGACCCTAAAAAGGTCAACGGCATACCCGGTTGAATGAGCAGACGGCTGCTGGCTCGGTCGTAGTAATCCTTGTTGAGCAGATTGTACACATTCAGCTGTGCGGTGATTTTCGTACCGAAGTATCGGAAGGTGTACCCGGCACTCGCATCCCACCGGACATAGCCCGGCAATTCCGCTGTATTTTCCAAATCCGCCATGCGCTTGGATCGTGCGAAGGCACCGGTTCCCAGCCTCACACCTCTGAGGGGACCATCAGTGAACTCATACACCGCCCACAGACTCCCGGAATTTCTCGGGACGGAGATCAGCCGATGGCCTTCGTTTCCACTCTCGTCTCTGGTGATACGGGCATCGGTATAGGCGTAACTGCCGATAAGGCTCAGTTGCTCCGTAACACGACCGGAGACATCGAGCTCCATACCTCGACTATTGGCCTCCCCGATCGTCTGAATGAAGGGCGTCCCTGGAATCGGCGTCGCCACGTTTTGCTTGGTGACATCAAAGTACGCCAGGGTGGACGTCAGTCGACCGTCGAAAAACTCAGTCTTGATGCCCCCTTCCCACTGTCTACCGACCTGCGGATCGAGTGGGCCGCTGCCGGGCAGTGGTGTCCCGACATTGTTACTACCCAAGGATTTGACATAGTTACCGTAGAGGGACAGCCAGGACCAGGGCCGGTAGACAATGCCGACCCGCGGGCTGAAATATCCTGGGCGCTCTTTGGTTTCGGTGACTTTCGCCGACGCCAATGAGGTGTCGGAAAAACTGGCCCCGGTCTCGGTCCAGTCGTATCGCCCTCCGCCGAGGATATGCACCTTGTTCCAGAGGGTCACTTGATCCTGGAAATACACGCCATACCACTGTTCGGGAAACGTGCCGAATTGATTGAAGGTCGCCGGCGTAACGGAAGACAAATCTATTCCGTAGAAAGGATTAAAGATGTTGATAGAAGGCGCAACCGGCGTTTGGCCTCCGAATGCGCTATAGACGCCCTCGAATCGATAATAGTCAAATCCGACCAATACATTGTGATCCACGGCGCCCGTACGGAAATGTCCCACCAAGTCAAGATTGGTGGCATAGGTCCGGCGGTTCATATCGGCCCGCCATAACCCGCGGGTCAAGACCCCGGTGCCTTGATCGAAGTCTGCCGCGAAGAGCGTGCGTTGATCATAGTGCACATCGTTGAATTGAAACCGGTTGACAAGTTTCCACTCATCGCTCAATCGGTACAGCCACTCGAACCCCACAAACACCCGCTCCTGGATGTTCTTGGCGGCCGGATCGCCGAGAAACCGGCTGAGGGGGATGGGCGCGGGGCGATTGCCGATCGCGGGGATGCCGATATCGCTCACATCCGTAAAACGATTGCGCTGATACTCGATTTCAATGGTACTTTCAAATCGATCCGTAGGTCGCCAGGTCAAGGACGGCGAGAAAAAGATGCTTTGCTGACTCACGAAATCTTGGAACGTGTTGTTGTCTTTATAGGCCAGATTCATCCGGTAGAGCAGCGTACGGTCGGCAACAAGCGGACCGGTGGCATCGATGGTGGTGCGGTAAAAATTATAGGAGCCGAATTGTTGCTGTAGCGAATAATAGGGAACGTCCAGCGGACGCTTGGTGGCTAAATTGATGATGCCGCCCGGCTCAGCCCGGCCATAGAGAATCGAGGCGGGTCCTTTCAGAATCTCGATCGCGTCCAGATTCGCCGTTTCTAACGACGTCGTTGAAATATGGCGAAGCCCGTTGCGATAGGTACTCCCACCGGCATCAAACCCTCGTAGGATGAAGTTGTCGTAGAACGCATACCCGCCGGGCTGGACCCCGCTGACATTTCGCACCGCATCAGCGACGGAAATGACTTGCTGATCATCCATGACTGCGCGCGGCACCGCTTGAATCGACACCGGCGTCTCCATAATCGGCGTATCGGTCTTGGTGGCCGTGGTGGCGCGGGTGATGCCGTAGGAGTCTCGCTTAGCCGCCACCAGCACCGGTCTCGCCTCCAGTTCTTCCGTGGGCGCGGACTCAGTCTGGCGTTCGCCGATCGCCGGAAGAGGCACGACCGGCTGAGCCGGTGGAGCCGCAGGCGTCTCGGATAGAGGCGGCTCAGCCGCTTGGGTCGCTTTGGCCGACTCAGCGGTCTGGGCCGGCGGTTCATTGGTCTGTTGCGTCGGGACCGGCTTCACCGGGCCAACACAGGCAGAGAGGACGAGTGTGAGGAGGACACCGAGAAAGCCCCTGGATCGAATGCGGTGAAACAACAATGATGAGTGCACGATGATTCCCCTTTCGCGTGGTCACAACCAACCCAGCTCATCCATACCCGAGAGCGAGAGTGGGGCAGGTCAGTTCAATTGGACGAATGAATACCTTACGCGGGAATCAGCGTCGGTGGCCCACGGAGGTCGTGGCTAAGGGAATAGAACAACGGCGGCGGATGCTCGCGCGGCAGATAAGGAGGTGGAAGCAATGCCACGAGCGGGATATCGAGAATAGACCTGTCAGTCAGGAGAGCTGCAAATTTGGACTCTGGTTGTTTCTCGATGAGCAGGGACGGGTGCGGACAGCTGTCGTCACAATGCTGCCCTTCTTCCGTCATATGGGTGGCGAAAGCCACCGCCCCGCCTAACGGGATTTGAATCCCACACCAACAGTAGACGGCGGGAAACAGCAGCAGCGCAGTCAGTATTTTCCAGTTCAGCGTCCGCATGGAGACATAAACCGTAAAAAGATGAGACTGCACAAGTACCAAACGTCCGCTGAACCTGTCTACCGATGTCTGCTCACGAATGCTACAGTCCACACGGAAATTGTCTCGCGGCAGAAGCCGCCCGTGCCCGCTGCTGCGCGGGCACGGGAACCAATGAGGTCGGCGACCACCCAGACATCAGTACTCCAGCCGGAGTGATCCGTAGAATGTCAACGGCGCGCCGGGGTACACGCTATTGCGTGGCGCCCCATTCAAGAGCGGATCGGTATTTTCGTAATACTCCTGGTTCAAGAGATTGCGGACCGTGAGTTGGGCAATGGCGCGCATCGGCCCCATCGTCCAGCGATAGGCGGCAAACCCATCCAGCCGCACATAGCCCGGAAGTGTGAAGGTATTCTGAATATCGCCGTGCCGTGAGCCGGCAATATAGGGCCCGAATCCAACGCTAAAGCCCTTGAGCGGACCGACCAGTTCTCGAAAGTCGTACTTCACCCACAGGCTCCCCGATTGCAGGGGGACATTGGGCATCCGGTTGTCTTGTAAGCCTGAGTTATCCTTCGTTACCCGCGTGTCGGTATAGGCGTAGCTCCCGATCACGCTCACCGCCTCTGTCACTCGGCCGACCACATCGACCTCGATCCCCCGGCTACGTTGCTCGCCCACCGGGATGGAGTCAAACGGATCAGGGGTGGTGAGATCGGGCGTCAGGACATTGTTCTTCGTCAGATGGTAGAACGCCAGAGTGGCGTTCAGGCGATGGTCGAACAAGTCGGCCTTGAGTCCGATTTCCCGTTGCTTTCCGATTTCTGGGTCCGCCACCTGTCCCGTGGCGGAGATGCCGTTGCTGGTTCCAAGCGAGGTGACATAGTTGCCATAAACGGCTAACCAGGGAGTCAGCTGATAGAGCAGCCCAATGCGCGGGCTAAACCGCCGATTGGTCCGCTTGTTGGCGGTCGCACCGGTCGTCGCCTCCTCGAAGTTCCCACCTGAACTAATGCCGACCTCCGCCCAGTCATAGCGGCCTCCGGCCAGGAGGTGCAGTTTGTCCCACAGCGTCACGTGGTCCTGCACATAGAGGCCGTACCACTGACTCTGAAACACCGCGAAGTCAAAACCCGGCACGGCGCTGATGGAGCGTGCCGCCTGAAATAGCGACGGATTCACCCCATAGGTAGGGTTGAACAGATCGATCGCCAGGGCAGGATCGGGACTGTTCAAATTTCCGAAGATCGCATAGTCGGTGGTGCTGCGATGGAAGTCGAACCCCAACAAGACGTTGTGGCGGGTGCCGGCCAGGCTGAACTTCCCGAGTAGATCGAGGTTCGTCGCATAGGATTGTGTATAGCTCGTCTGGCCGAAGATATTGCGGTCCAGCGTGCGGCCATCCGCGCGCACCGCCTGACCGAACATGGGCGCCGCCGTGAGAAAGATTTCCTCTGAATCCAGAAACGACGCAAGGAATCGGCTGGTGAGCCGCCATGCCTCGTTAAACCGGTGGTCAATCTGTAGTCCGGCGTGCGTTTTGTTCGCAAATGCCGGGGGCGCATTGGGATCGTTATACGATCGACTCAGAGGGACCGGCGCGGGACGGGTGCCGATGACCGGGATGCCGTTGTCGGGGCGGTAATCTTGCTTCAAGACCTCTACATCGACCGTGATGGTCGTTGACTCGGTGGGGCGCCAGGTGATGCTCGGGCTGAACTGCTTGCGATCCGTGAAGTGGAAATCTCGAAACGAGCCCGCATTTTGATAGGCTCCGGCAAACCGCACGGAGAGCGTTTGGTCGGAGGTGATCGGTGCATTGACGTCCCACAAGGTACGGTAGAACTCATAGGACCCGAATTGTTGCTCCAACGCCCCCATCAACTGGGGGATCGGGCGCTTGGTTACCACGTTGATGAGCCCACCCGGTTGAATCCGGCCGTACAAGACCGCCGCCGGCCCCTTCACCACTTCAATTCGCTCGATATTTCCCGTATCAAATTCCCCTGGAAACCCAAACGGGGATGTCGAGAGCAACCCGTTTCGAAACACACTGCCGACCGTCCCAAACCCTCGAATGATAAAGTGATCGCCGCCTCCCAGGGTCTGATTCATGCGAACGCCGCTGATATTTTCCAACACCTCCGCCAAACGTGAGGTTTTTTGATCGTCGATGACCTGCCTTGGCACAACCTGCACCGACACCGGCGTTTCTTGTAATGGTGTGTCGGTCTTCGTGGCACTCATCGCTCGGTCGGCAGTGTAGGACTGGCGTTGCCCCGTCACCATCACCGGTTTAGCCTCCACGACAGGAATCTCCTCCTGCGTCGATGTGGTGTCTGGTTGGCTCTTACTCACCGGCGGAAGTGGGAGTACCGGGGCGTCAGGTTCCGACGGCGGCGGTGCGGCTGGCACAGGCTCAGCCGGCTTGAGTGCTTCGGCAGTTTTCGTTGGTGGTGCGTCCTGACTCTCCTGGGTTGGCACTGGTTTGACCGAGCCCACGCAAGCAGCCAACGCGACGGTCATCAGGAAGACACCAAGCGCAGCGGAAACACGCTGGATCACGATCGTGGTGGATGATTCTGGGAAAGAGGTGTATGTGAACAATTTCCAATTCATGATGCTCCTCGTTGATGCGTAGCGATCATCGATCTCCCGCGAGGACGAACCTCGGCGGAGAAAGCAGATAGCCGGCGATGGACAGAGAAATCCGTTACGCGAGGCTCAACGTAGGCGGAGCACGGAGGCTGTGACTGAGAGAATAGAAGAGGGGCGGTGGGTGATCCCGTGCCAGATGCGGGTGTGCCTGCAGCGAGTCGAGTGGAGCGGACCCGCAAAAGTCGGGACTCGGGTCCTCGGCAAAACCAGCTAGTTGGGGTTTCTCCACTACGGGAGGTACATGGTAGCCATATGGATCGTAGTGCTCCCCTTCTTCGGCCATGTGCTCGGCATACTCAACCGCACTGGATGGGGTCAATACACACACCCCCCACAAGTACACCGGGAGGAGTAGCACCAGCGCCGTGAGTTTCCATACCATGGCCGGACCGTGGCCACGCTGTGCGACCCCTCGATCCAAGACCCACTTGTCGAACAATATCTTCCTGAACGTATTCATTTTGGCACAGACTCTACCTAACGGCGAAACACACTGTCTACCGATGTCTGCTCACGAATGCTACAATTCACACCGGAATTGTCTCTCGCGGGGGACACTTGCCATTTCCATCGCCAGCCCGGCCCACGGATGGATCTCGACCCAGAGAGTACGTGTCCGCATGATTCCCGCTATCCGCACGGGCTGAACATCGCTCTAAAGAGCGCCGCGCGCCCGATTAGAACTCTAGTCGTATCGTCCCGATTGCCGTAAACGGCGGGGCAACGAACTGATGCAATCTCGGTTCACGGGCGTAATTAAAAAAGAAGTCGTTCCCCGTGTAATACTTGCTGTTGAGCAAGTTGTACAAATTGAGCTGCGCGGTCAGCACTTTTCCGGCGATGGGCGCCGCATAACTGAGAAACGCATCGAGCCTGACGAACGCCGGCAGTTCCACCGTATTTTCCCGGTCACTTTGAGCGTTGCTTGCGAGCGTCGGTCCGCCGCCGATGCGCCACCCCAGCCCGTCATCGCCCCCGCTCACACGGTAGACCGCGAAGAGGCGTCCGGAGTGCGCCGGCACATTGTCCAATCGGTTGCCTTGCAAGCCGCTGTCGTCTCTCGTGACCTTGGTGTCCAGATAGGCATAATGTGCGACGAGATTCAGATGCGGCGTGAGACTGCCGACCAGGTCGATCTCGACCCCTCGGCTGCGCGCCTCGCCGATAGCGGCGGAATCGGTGGGTTCCGGCGTCGAGAGATCCGGCGTCAGGACGTTTTGCTTGGTGAGATGAAATGCCGCGAGATTCAGAGACAGCCCCGAAAAGAGCTCCGCCTTCATACCGATCTCATACTGAAGTCCTCGCTCCGGCGGGAGCGGTGTCCCCAAGGCCGAGATGCCGTTGTTGGCGCCGAACGATTTCGCAAAATGAAAATAGCCGCTCAACGCCGGTGTGAACTGATAAAGGAGCCCGACCCGCGGACTGAACTGACCGTCTGAATTGTTCGACCTGGCATGGCGGTCGGCAATGGCCGATTCCCGAGATGCATCGCTCTCCCCTGTTTGCAAGACGGCATGGTCATATCGCCCCCCGAGCAACACATGTAACCGACTAAACAGAGTGATGTGATCCTGCACATAGCCACCGAGCTGGCTCCGAACCACCGAGGAAAAGAAATTGGACCCAGTTCCCCGCCCCGCATCATCGTACGCGTCCTGTGCGACACCTCCATACACCGGATTGAAAATATTGATGGGATAATTCCCGCTCCCTTCGGCGTAGTTGTAATTGTAGTAGGTGCGCAAATAGTCCACTCCGACGAGAAGCCGATGGGTGGCGCCGAGCGTCTCGAACGTCCCTTTCACGTCGAGATTGGTCGCATACGCGGTCTCGACGGATTTCTGAAATTGCGTCAGGCGGTCGAGGATACCCGTCGCTTCATCCAGCCCGGTCGCCACTACGTTCAACTTTTTGAACGTCACATGGCCATAGAGAAACCGGTTCGTCACGGACCACTTGTCGCTGAAGCGGTGCGTCAATTCGTATCCGAAGTTGAGACTGCTCGTCCAATCACGGGGATCGTTTGGCTCTTGAAAGGACCGGTGGAAGGGCAGCGAGGCCGGTCGGTTGCCCAGCGGTGGAATGCCGGTACTGCTTTGAGCATCGTTTCTCAGATACTGTAAATCGACGATAAGGTCCGTGTTTCGGCCAGGCTTGAAGCTGAACGTCGGCGCAATGAAAAATCGTCGGCCTCCCTGAAAGTCCTGGAATGATCCATGGTCTTGATACGAGCCTGTCACGCGATACCCGACCATCCCCGACTCCGTGAGCGGCCCGGTGGCATCCACCACGGTGCGGTAATGGTCGAACGAGCCGAATTCCTGTTCCAATTTGTAGTAGGGCTGGCTCAAGGGGCGTTTCGTCACCAAATTGATCAGTCCACCCGGTTCGCTCCGGCCAAACAGCGTTGACGCTGGACCTTTCAGGACCTCCACCCGTTCAAGGTTGGCGGTGTCAAAAAGGCTCCCTCCCAACACTCTCAGACCGTTCCGATACACATCCAGACTCGTGAATCCACGAAGCTTGAAGACGTAGCCCTCCAGGTCATTGTTGTTCGAGCGCACGCCGCTGACATTCTCCAACGCATCCTGTAACCGGTTGACCCGTTGATCTTGGAGCACCTGCTTCGGCACCACCTGCACAGACATCGGGGTTTCCAAGAGAGGGGTGTCTGTCTTGGTGGCCGTGGTTGCATGGGACACGGTGTACGAGTCTCGAGAGGCGGTGACAAGCACCGGCTTGGCTTCCACAACCGGTATCTCCTCCTGTATCGGCACAATATCTGGCTGACTCTGGCCAAGCGGTGGCACCGGCACACTTGGCCGCGCCACCGCCTCGCGTGAACCCGGTTCCTCCGGCTTCGTCACCTCGGCGCGCTCGGCAGGTTGAGCTGGCATCTCTTTCTGTTCGGTCGTCGGAACCGGCTTGACCGGGCCAGCGCAACCCGCGAAAGCGAGCATGAGAAACAGGACAATGAGGGACACACTGGATTGGATGTGGCGATACAACGATGATGATCGCACGATGATTCCCCTTTCGCGTTGTCACAACCAGCCATGTTCGTCGAGACCTGTGCTCGAACGACAAGGGTGATGATCAATAGACGGAGTAGTACGTTACGCGGGAATCAGCGTGGGCGGAGCACGGAGGCTGTGACTGGGTGATGCAAACAGCGGAGGCGGTCGATCGCGGGTCTGCTGCCACTCACGACGCACGACGAAATCGGGCACACGTGGCAAAGAGCGCTCCTGCCATTGTTCCGCAAAATAATTCCGAGTCGGTGGATCAATGAGCGAAAACGGAGGCGCGCAATGGTCGTAACAATGCTCACCTTCCTCTGCCATGTGCGCGGTGAACTCGACGGCGCCCTGTGGTGTCAGCTCAATCCCATAGAAAGAGCATGTAAGGACGAGCACGGCGAGAGCGACGAACTGTAACCACATCATGCTGGTCGCCCAATGCCGCAGGACAGCGGGACGCCGCATCGGTGTGCACGTGGCAGTTTTGACATCGGTCGATCTCATATCAGGTCGCTTCATACCCGGCGACTATATCCATCCTGTTTCTGAGGCGTCTACCGATGGTTGCTCATGGATGCTACGAGTGAGTCAGAAGTCTGCTCTGGACGACGCGCGCACTGATTATTCACAAAGGCATTTCGAGGAGAGCGCTCTCGTCACATGCCGGCCAGCAGCTGCGAAATACGTTCCACTCGGTTCTTAGCAGCCACGATCCACTACCGCCGATTCTTCCAACAGAGTTGGAGGCTGGTCACGCACAGCATGCCGATGACTTTAGTGCGGGAAGCCGGTCGAACGCCAGGCATTCACCCAGAGCCGACCGTTATAACTGTACAATCAAGGAGGAGAGTTGCGACACGATCTGGTTGTCGTGTTCCCTTTCATATTCTATGCAGAGGGGGAAAATCGACGGGGCTCCAGAATGGAGGCAGATCACTCCACCAATACAACGGGAGCAAGAGCAGGAATGCGACGACTTTCAACCACATCTTCGAACTCTCTCCACCCGTGATGGTCAAAGCCTGGGCAGTGGTAAGGCGTGACATGTTGGGTTCAACTTTACCCACTGTGTTTCTGAAATGTATACCGACTGTTGCTCATGCATGCTACAGATAAGCCCTAAAAGAAGGCAGGTTTCCGGTGGCCAGTCGCGTCGAATGGCGACCCCCTTAGGTGAGACCCTAGGCCTCTTGGGCCACTGTCCATAGGCACTGTCCGAATGCCGCGCATGTGCGTCCGTTTGACGAGCCATACCCCACGCGCTATACTGTGCATCTATACGATGCATACGTGATGCATGGAGGGTGATCCCATGAAAGCGATTACGTTACGGAACCTTCCCCTCGAGGTCGCTCGTACCGTTCAACGGCGGGCGAAACAGAAGAAGACCAGCATGAACAAGGCGGTCATCGATCTCTTGGAAGAATCGACCGGCACGAGAGCGCACATCCCTGCGCCGGTTCGCTACCATGATCTGGACCATCTAGCCGGTACCTGGACGGAGAAAGAAGCCGCCGCGTTTGAAACGCTGATCACTGAACAACGCAGGATCGATCCGGAACTCTGGAAATGACTCGACTGCTGCTGGATAGCTCCGCCTACATTGCGTTCAAGAAACGACATCCCGAGGTGATCGAGATCCTGCAGCAAGCCGAGTTGATCTTCCTCTGCCCGATCGTCCTCGGGGAGCTCCGTGCCGGCTTTCTCCAAGGTACGAAACGTGACGCCAACGAGCGCGAGCTGCGACTTTTTCTGGAATCCTCTCGCGTCAAAGTGCTGGTCTTGGATGAAGAAACCTCGGAGCGCTATGCCGTCATTCATGTGGGGCTCAAAAAGGCCGGCACCCCAATCGGCATCAACGATGTCTGGATCGCCGCAAGCGCCATGCAGCACGGACTCCCGGTCCTCACATCTGATCGCGATTTTCACAAGATTCCGCAGATCATCGCCCGTCACTTTTCAGCGCTGACGGCCTAACCCGCTCTTCCCAAACCGGCCCTGTGCAGGAAACTCGTGGTGGCTTCCGCTATTGAGTCGGTGCAGCGCCGTTTCCTGACCGCTGCTTACGGATGCTACAGTTGTGCCTCAGTATGAGAGGAGATGACGGCGTGGAGGATTCGACTCGTCAAAGGTCCGGTAGCCTACCAACGCCCGGTGCGCGATGAGTGAGGGCAGTTCAATCAAAAGAGAGGGGCGGGAAGAGTTCCTACAGTGTTTTCCCTCATATTCGAGAAGTGGGCGACAAGATCAATCGGGCTCCAGAAAAAAGGGCGGCCGCTCCAGCAATCCACAGGACCAAGAGCAGGAAGGTTCTGAATCTCAGTCACATTTTCGGGGTGACTCATTCCCCTGATCCGGCCCGACGACACGAGTCATCCACGACTTGAGCTATCTCGCTGCTCCATCCTAGTCCAGACGACGAGCGAAGACTCGTCGTACTCGGACAGACTCACATTGAGCACGGAGCTAAGAAGCCCATTCCAAAGGGGCTCTTAGCTCCGTGGAACCGTACAGTGTGTGCCTACTTCTTTTTTGCCGGATGACTATGGTTGGCTTCCTCGGCGTGCGCCAGCGATTCCTCAGCATGCTTCATCGATTCCTTCGCATGCTCAAGCGCTTCCTTGGCGTGGGCATTGTCGCTTCCCTGTATCGCTTCTTCCAGATGTTTAATCGCTTCCTTCTCGTGCCCAATTCCCTCTTTGGCATGCTTGATGACTTCCTTGACGTGCCCACCTTCGCCCGCCAATACCGAACCTACGATCCCTCCTGCAAGTACCCCCCACACTGCAACTGTAACGACAGTAACTTTTACCATGTTCATAATCCCCTCCTCATAATAAATATTGGTAAGATGCATTCCTCTCTCGCCGTAAGTATATACCTTCGACCAACACATCAGTCTTCAGATTCTTTCAGAATATCGGCAAGGCATAGGAGTTTCAATTACGCTCACGCAGCCGACAGGACACTTTTATTTCCTGCACCCCGAAGGGCCGGAGAATCGGCGGGAGGCAATCCCCGATTCCCCGGGCGGGTCTGGAAGAAGAGTGCGCAACTGCCAGACCCGTTTCTCACCGCGTTCTATTCAGTTCAGTTTAGTTTCGCTGACCATTCGTCATCTCAATAGATACATCCACTCTGCATGGTCTTCCCGTCATAAAGGAGCCGGGGCGGAGGTTGACAGAGGTGACACCTGCGCCCCGGGTCGGTCCGAGTGAGAGGGCAGCTCGACCCGGACAGCAACGATTCAATAAGGAGTCAATGGGTCCAGAGCACATTACACAGGCCTACTAGATTTTCGTCCACACAGTTAAAGGGAGCGGAGGGAGGCTTGCATGGGGGTGAAAAGCCCCGCTCCGATCAGTCCGAGAGAGGCAGGCACCGCTCTCGGGACACAACTGGTGATCCCAATACCTGAATCGACCGACAAGGATCACTCATGTGGAATGCGTTCTAAAAAAGGAGGTTGGGATCGGTAAACTACATTACCCACTCACGCAATCGAGGAACGCGTTCCGCCTGAATGATCCGAGGGTGAAAACAGGCGGAGCACGAGAAGAGCGTGAAGCAGAAGGAGACGCAGGGTGTGAATGAAGGACAGGGATCACCACCGAGATCGTGACGAGACTGACGACGGCCGTAGGAACCGATACCACCAACCCATTCTGCGACAGTATTTGGCACGACCAGGCACAGAGCGGAGAATGAGCGGACTCTTGCGAATGGTGATGCGTTTCGGAAGAAGAGGGCGGCATCGACGCACAGCCGGTCGCCAGTACCACCAGCGCCAGGTACAGACCAAGGGTCAGGCAGGCAACCAAACCGATCACACTGGAAAATCGACAGGTCTTCATGACACCTCTCTTCTGATACTCCTTTCTCTACACCACTCACATCTCTCGGTCCACTGATGCCTGCTCACATTTGCAACAGAAAATGCCGCGCTATCGGAATTCGTCATTCAGAGCATCTGGCAAATGCACTCTTACGCCGTTCGCTCCCCCAGCGCCTGCACGACATCCAATCGCGCGGCACGGGCTGCCGGTACCAGACCACCCACGACGCTCATGAGGATCGCAAAAAGAAGGCCCAGTCCGATCTGTTCCGGTGCAAGATGAAACCGAAAGACGATCTCGGTACCGGTATCCCAGTTCGTAGTTGAGACCGTGCTGAACTGCAGCAAAGAGGCACACGCGATGCCCGCCAGGCCGGCGATGACGCCCAAGGCGATTGATTCCACGAGAAACACCAGTAATATATCGAGCCGCGTGAAGCCCAGCGTCCGCAGCGTGCCGATCTCCGTCGTACGCTGGGCGACGGAGGCCGACATCGTCATAGTCGCTCCCAGCATGGCACCGATACTGAACACGACCGTCAGAAACAAGCCGGTCATGCGGATCATTCTCGCCAAGGTCTCGGCTTTCCCTTCATAGTAGTCAGGCTCTCGCTTCACCGTCACGTTGTAGCGTGGGTCCTGCTCCAGTCGATCTTTGAGCTGTGACAGCAGGCCCGTATGGGCGAGACGAACCGTGATCGTAGAAAAGACCGTGCGATGAAAGGTCGCCATGAATTGCTCCGCATCTCCCCACACTTCAGAGTCGAAGCCACTGTCTTCGCCATCGAACACTCCCACGACCGTCCACTCGCGGTTTCCAAATCGCAAGGTCTGATGGAGACCGACCTCGGGAAACTGTTTAGCTACTTGGGAGCCGACGATAATCTCCGTCGTGCCCGGTTCCCAGTGGCGGCCCTGCACCAGGCGAACCCCCGGCCGAACAGCAAAGACATCGGGAGCAGATCCACGCAGGCTGAGACTCGTCAGGTTCCCCGTGCCTGGCTTGCGCAGGGTAATTTGCAACCCGACTTCGCGAACCGCGACCGAACGCCCCCCACTCGCCACGAGCACTTCCGGCTGTACCACGATGATGGCCGCTTGATCGCGCGTGATGGCACTTTCGATGTCCGACAACGCGCCCTTACGCAGCACGATAGCATTGGCCGGATCGCCGGTCTTTCCCATCGCCCGCTCCAGTCCCTGGGCCAGCATCATAACGGCCATGAAGACAAACACCACCAACCCCAGGCCGACCATCGTCAGCCCGGCCGTCACACGACGTGCCCAGAGATTCTTCAGGCTGTAGGCGCTCCACAAGACCATGTTCCCACTCTCATTCAGCCGATGTGCCGTAACGCATCCAAGACGGACGTTCTGATCAAACGCAGTGCAGGCCAGAGCGCAGCAGCGATGCCGACGAGCAGCATCATGAGAAAACTGAGCCCAACTGTCTCGGTCGTCAGCACATGGGACGCTGTGTACCCGCCCATGGGCGTCAGTTTTCCGTAGAGTTTGGACACCGGAGCGAGGAGGCCAAGCCCCAACGCTCCGCCGAGGACGGCCAACAACAACGATTCGCCGAGGATGAGCCCAAGGAAATGTCTCGGCTGAAACCCAAGGGTCTTCAAGACCCCGTACTCCTTCGTCCGCTCGCGCACCGCCATCGCCAGCGCATTTGCCAGCACGAGCAACGCAATTCCGTTGATCACCCCCGACATGATTTCCAATCCATGGAGCAACGTGCCGGACCGAGCGAACCACCCGGCCACGAAAGCTTGCTCCAATTGGGTCCGTGTTTCGGCGAAGGAATTGGCAAACGTAGCATCGATGGCCGCCGCCACCGACGAGGGCTTGAATCCCGGCAAGCTCCTGACGCTATACCACGCCACTTGATCGACCTGAGTCGGATCCGTCATCTTCATCTGTTCATTCACATAGTCCCAATGGAGGTAGAGTTCCTCGTCCGAAAACACTTTTGCATTGCTGCTCTGGTAGATCGCACGTACCACCACTTCCCATTGGCCGGGATAGGCCGTTCCCGTGAGCGGAATGACATCCCCGATTTTCCATCCGTACCGTTCGGCCAGGCGAGTACCGACCAGGCAACCGCGACGGTCCTGGATGAAGCGCAATTTGGATTCTTCGGAGAGCAAGATTTCCGGGTAGGTCGACAGCAAGGTGGCCGGGGGCTCGGCGAACGAGCCGAGCGGCTGCTTCGGGTCCTGATAGATTCCACCGAACCACACACCGAAATGGACGGACTGCACACCAGGCAACGCCGCGATCCGATCCCTGTAAGCCAATGGAAGCTTCAAGGATTCGGACATGGCGTGCACTGTTACCAGACGATTCTTATTGGCTTCGGTGGCGGTTGCCGTCCACTGGTTGAGGGTCAGCCGGATCAATCCAAAGGCCAACACTATCATCGCCAGCCCGGCGACCGTCAATGCCATCCGCACCGGGCGGCGCACCGTATTGCGAAACACCAGCCGTCCCAAGGTCATGACAGAGGTTCCAGCACGCCTTTTTCGAGATGTCGAGTGACTTGCGCCCGTTCGGCGGCATGGGGGTCGTGCGTCACCATCACGATGGTTTTCCCTAATTCGCGATTCAACCGACCCAACAAGGCCAGGATGTCCGCAGCCGATTCACGATCGAGATTTCCCGTCGGTTCGTCAGCCAGAATCATCGTGGGATCAGTGACGATCGCCCGTGCGACACCCACCCGTTGTTCTTGACCGCCGGAGAGCTGGCGCGGATAGTGGTCCATCCGATCGCTCAAGCCCACCAAGCGAAGTGCGGTCTTTACATGGTCCGCACGTTCCGCACGGGACAAGTGCGTGAGCAACAGCGGCAACTCCACATTTTCCGCCGCTGTGAGCACCGGAATGAGATTGTACGATTGGAACACATAGCCGATATGCCGCGTGCGCCAGCGGGCCATCTCTCCCTCCGAAAGTCCATCCAACGTCGTGCCGGCTACCACGACCGATCCGTTGGATGGCCGATCAATGCCGGCCATGAGGTTGAGCAGGGTGCTCTTCCCCGATCCGGAAGGCCCCATGATGGCGAGGAACGTGCCGGCGGGAATCGTGAATGTGAGATCCCGGAGCACAGCCACTTCGGTATCACCACGGCGATAGATTTTCGAGATGCGTTGGAGGACCACAACCGGTTCGACCATGTCGTTCGCCCTATGATTCGAGCCGCTGAATCGTCACGGTCACCCCGTCACGAAGATCCGCCGGTGGGGCCACGATCACATCATCGGTCTGCTCGAGCAACCCACGGACCGGTACAGTGACGCCCACCGGCGCGCCGGCTTGCACCACTGTTTCCACCACCCGGCCTGCTCTGACCAGCAGCACGACCGAACGACCGTCTCGTGTCAGGAGCGCGGTGGCCGGGACACTCCACTCCTCCCCGGTATTCGTGGCTCCGGGCAGCGCACCGAACGTGACCTTCGCACTGATATCGGGCCGAATACGTTCGTCGAGATCGAGGAATCGAATCCGTACCAGGATGGTCCCTTTGGCCCGATCGGCCACCGGCATCACCTGCATCACCTCACCCTGGTACCGATGGTCCGGTACGGCATCCAACTGAATCTCGGCGGGCTGACCCCGCTGGACGCGATGAATCATCGCTTCGGATACTTCCGCATCGACGACCACGGATGTCGGGTCCAAGATGCTCACCACGGAGCCACCGGATCGCACCGTCACGTTCAGCGGGGAGACGACTTCGCCGATCTCAGCGAGTTTCTTGACGACGATCCCATCGAACGGTGAACGGACATTCGTGTTTTCCAACTGGACGGTCGCGTTTCGGCGTTCGGCCTCCGCCGCCGCCACCGCCGCTTCGGCTGAACGGACCGCTGCGGTCGCCCGCCGGATCCGAGCCGAGGCCATGTCATGTTCGGCCTGCGTGACGAACGATTTGGCCAGCAGCGTGTTCACCCGTTCGAGATGCAGCGTCGCTTCCTCAAGCTCAGGCTTCGCAGCGCCGAGCTGCGCGCGTGCGACACCCACCTTTGCCACCGCCTGTTGAAGAAGCGCTTCCATATCGGCATGTTCCAGCCGGGCGATCACTTGCCCCTCTTTCACGCGATCGCCGACCCTCACGCCGATGAACTCGAGTCGGCCGATGGCTTTCGAGGCAATGGAGGCCTGCCGTTGAGCGACCACGTAGCCGGTCGCAGCCAAGCCGGCACTTCCCCCCGGCGGGAGGCGAACAACCGTCACCACGTCAACCGTCACCGCGCGAGGCAGCAGACCGGTGGACCAAGCCCCCGCCACGGTCACAAGCACCACAAGGAGGACGCCCCAGATCCAGCGCCGTACGTGAGACGCCTGTTGTGGTGCCTGCCCCGCGGATCGCGTAATGCTCAACCCATCGATGTCGGCATCATGCACGCCCTGCGAGTGCAACTCCGACGGTTGTGATACTGGTTGGCTAGACATCTGTCCTCCTTCATCCATCAACGATCACCATGAACGACTCGAAAATCGCATCGCTCCTCACTCCTCATGAGAAACGGCGAGATGTTGGCCTCAGTGAGCCTTGCGCCACCACGTATACCAACGAGAGACCGGTGACGGATGCACCTGCGCTTTGGAATCCATTCCCCTCTCGGGAATGGAGGCGACACGGAACGATCGGTCCGGCGGCCCAGGGGGCGTTCGTCGGTGCCGAATGATCTTGAAATCAGATTAGAACGAGGGGGGGCTGCGGCCATGGGCCGTAATCGACGTTCTGCCTGTATAGGAAACATCGAGCAGAAAAAGAACGACAAAAAACGAGATCATGACCGGGAGCTGGGGAATCTCTGGGAGAATAAAAGCGGTGTCGTCCTGCATAACCGAGCAGGCCCAACTGATCAGTGGATGGATGTCGTTTCGCCCGTGATGACAGGGGTTTAGGTCGTCCCCGGAGTGGAGATGAAAACTACGGGTCTTGGGTTGCTCAAGATCAAAAAAACAGGTGTGACACACAAACCCCGCGGCGATGTGAATCACGATCAGAAGACTGGCTATCACTATTCCTACGCGTGTAGCCATACGAGGTTGTGAATTGTTGTTCATGCGTGAAATCTTAGGCCCATTACCATAGCTCAATCTATTCTCGATTGTCTATGGACCTGTGTTCACCGGTGCTCCCTAAGGCCGCTCACTGGTACGCTCAACTCCTGTGTCATCTTCATCCCATACTGTGCCGATGGTCTCTAACCGGAAATCGGAGCAGAGCCTACTCGTGCAAGTTCAACCTTCAACCCCTTAGAATGGTCGCGACCTGTTTCGACCACCAGCGCAGCATAGTATCTAGATGGAGCAGGCAGCATCCGAAGGCACCAGCGCTCTCTTTCCTCCGGTTTTCCTGCCACCTCAATAACCCCTCCCTCTTCTGTATTATCCCATTCAATGTGGACCTTCGTCAGATCCAGTGAAAGACCAAGACCTGTCGCTTTCACATACGCTTCCTTCGCGACCCATACCCGATAAAACGTGTCTCGACTATCTCCCGAGGCCCTCTTGCGAACGGCATCTAGCTCTCGATTCGAGAACACGAGCGGCATCAACATTTCTACGTCAATATCCTGACGGACATACTCACAATCCACGCCGACCGCTCTTCCATGCACAAACGCATACAAGGTCAGATCTTGTGTATGGGAGAGATTGAAACAAAGATCCGTCGTGTGCCAACCACACGCTAAGGTCGGTTTACCGTGCTGTCCGTACGATAACCGTACCTCGCGTGGATGGATGCCCCGATAGCAGCCGACCAGAGAACGCAAACAGGTCCGCGCGGTCACGAAAAGTCGTCGATCGGAATCCCGCACGAATCTCCTTGCCCTCTGTAACTCGGACGAGTCGAGAACATCTTCGAGCCAAGCGCTGTTGTGTGCTAAATCCTTCGTACGAATCCACCACACATGAACTTCGTCGGAGCCGATATCTTTTGGTACACCACACAAGGTTCTTGTTGAAAGGGTGGCTGAGCGCAACCTCATCAAACACTCATTGATGGATTCAGTCAGGTCGGAGTCAGGCAAGACAACCACACGATCATGATGGTTCAGTAGCAGCACAATCCTCACCAAGGTCAACTTCATCCAGTACAGTTTCTACATGGGATCCTACGCTCTCAACGAGGAGGCGGCATGCTGAATGAATAAAAAAATGGCCGCCCGGCAGCATGGTCAAGGAAAACACTGTCCTGGTATGCTCACGCCAGTTTTCGAGCCCAGAGGGTTCAACCCGTTCGTCATCGATTCCGCCAAAGACTGCAATAGGACAAGGCAGCGGTGGCCCAGCCCTGTAGGTGTAGGTTTCGAATACCTGCAGATCCGCCCTGATGGTCGGGAGCAGAAGCTGCATGACTTCGGGGTGTTGAAGGATTTCCTGCCGCGTCCCCTGTAGTCGACTCAACTGCCTGATTAGTTCGTCGTCAGGTAAGGTATGCAGCGTATCGGTTGCCCTGACCACGTGCGGTGCGCTGGCCCCAGAGACGAGCAACGACAATGGCCGCGGTACACCACATGCGTGAAGTTCGCGTGCCAGCTCAAACGCGATCAAGGCTCCAAGGCTGTGACCAAACAATATATAGGGTTGATCCAAGAATGGGAGGATAGCGTTCCTGACAGCCTGAACCAGCGGCCGCATCGATGTGTACGGCGGCATGGTGAGACGGCCCTCTCTTCCGGGAAGTTGCACAGAACACACCTCTACGGCAGGAGACACGTACTCACTCCATCGATAAAAGATGGCTGAGCTTCCCCCCGCATAGGGGAAACAGAACAATCGTACCTTCGCATCGTGGTTGATCCAACGGCGGAAAATGCCGATCTCAGAGGACTCCATCACTCACCCTGGCACCTGGTATGGGGGTGTGTAAGATCATCCCTGCTCCCCAATTTGCGTCCGGGGTCATCATTGCGGCGCCACCTCTTCCATTTTCTTGCGTAAGCTCAGCGGCCGCATATCGGTCCACATGTTATCGATGTGGGACAAACACTCGCTCTTGAGCCCGCGCATACCTTCATCCCGCCAGCCCAGCGGATTGTCTCGGTGCGCCGGCCAAATAGAGTATTGCTCTTCGTGATTCACCACGACCTTATAGATCGCCTTGTCTTCCTTCTCATCCTCGATCATGCTGACCTCCTTTAGTTGAGCGATTCAACCGGTTTGAGTGTTAGGACATCGACTGCGCGACCGGGCATGAACGGGAGCGCGTCTCCGTTCATCCAGTAAGGATATTGGTCTGTGAAATGGGCTGACAGGGGATGGCCTGATTGACCTCCAGGAATGTGAAGCATGGCGTCGCCGTGCCGGCCCGGGGAAACCACCAGTCGCTCCGAAGCCCCATGCATGGAGGATGACGCCCTGATGCATAGATCACATCCCGGCAGCGGCCGATCGGAGAGCTCGAGCCATTGCCCGATCAGGGGAATGGCTTCGGCGAGAGGATGCGCGATCATGGGCGTATTCAACCGCCCCCATGTCAGCTCCTCCAGCGATTGGACTCCCAGATCCTGCTTGAGTTTGCCAATAAGGTCCAGCAGGGTCGTTCGCAAAAAATCGTCCCAATTCTTGTACTTCGCGTGATCCAATAGACTGACAGGCTCCTTGGCAGCCAGCAGCGTACGCAACGGACCTTCCACTGTCCCCCACTCGTACTGAAATGTCGGATCGGCCCGTCGGCATGGCTCCAGGATGGCGCCGATCAGCCGATCAACCAGCAGGTTACGATAGCTCACGAGCAGCGTGAACCCCACGCTGTCGACCTCTGCCCTTCCATCCCATGCGGCGATAGCGCGTCTCGCCTCGGCCAGGAGAGGTACCGAGGCAGTGCTGTCCTCAGTGAGCACATCCAGAAGCATGCGTTGATAGAACTGGTAGAGATGGCTGTGCGTATCAAGCTGGAGGCGTCGCATATCATCCTCCGTGACACGCATCATTTCTCGGAGGTGTTCCGCAATGTGGTAGGCACGATATCCATTGTCGAAGTCGGAGCCCACCATATACGGGTAGTCCGCTCCCACCGTCCGACTATTGGCAACAGCAATGAACCCAGACGGCGGATCGACGACCCGAGGAAGCCACTCGGGAGCGACATAACTTCGCCACCCGATGCGTCCGTCCGCCCATGAACGACTCGTCGTTCCGTCAAACCCATGTCGCACAGGAACCTTGCCCGACCAGGTCCAGGCGATGCGTCCGCTCCTGTCGGCGAGCACGACGTTCAAAGGTGCCCCTCCTGCTTGGTTCATGACCGTGAGGCCTCGCTCGATCGTATCCGCCTCGGCCATATGCAGCATCTTGAAATTGAGGGCGGATGCGTCGAGGAGGATCCAGCGCACGGCCACGGGCTTCCTTAGTAATGGGGTCCTGCTGACGGGTCCCCAAATCGTGTTCCGAACGGTGATGGACACTGCAGGCTCGTCCTTCACACGGATGACCTCGACACGCTCCTCGAATTGACGCCATCCGTCAGGAGCGCGATATCGGCTTACATCCTGTGAATCTATCTCCAAGAGCACAAGGTCCACGGTGTCGACCAACGCATTGGTGACTCCCCATGCCACTTGATCATTCGACCCTGCAATCACGACCGGCATCCCAGGTGCGATCACGCCGGATATGGTCGTTGCACCGTCGGTGATGGCGGTCCTATACCAAAGGCTCGGAAGCGACAATGGGTGGTGCATATCATTGGCTAGAATGGCTCGCCCATCGGTCGTCTTGGTTCGGTCCACCGCCCAGGCATTAGACCCGGCTGCGCGAGGGGCAACTTGCAGTAACGCCGACGAGGAGGGACTTTCCCTCGGACTTGACCGTAGAAGTGATGCCAATCCGGCACGCGGTAACTGCTGCATAGGGCGGCGCGATGCAGTTCCACCAAATAGGGCCACCGTATAGGGGTCCGAATCAGGCGTGAGAAACGCGACGACGTCCGCTGGCAGTGTCTGTTCCATAACCGTCATCGTCCGCTCGGCAAGATCGCTCCAGGAGAGCTTCTGATACAGATAGAGCATGACCAAACAGGAATCTTCGATGGTCCAGGGATCAGGACGATACTGAAGGACGACAAATTCAAACGGCAACACCTGTGCCTGGATGAGGAATGCATTCACGCCGTCGGCATAGGCTTGCAGCGTCTGTCGCTCATGCTCTGACAGGCGGGCCGACACTGCAGCAGCCACCTGCTGGAAACCAAATATCCGTTGCTCCGTATCCAGCTCCACAGCATCTTGGCCGAAAATTTCGGCCAGCCGTCCGCTCGCCGACCGGCGAAACAGGTCCATCTGAAAGAGCCGATCCCGCGCGGTGACATAGCCAAGAGCCCGATACGCATCACGTCGTGAGGTAGCCTTGATCGTAGGAATCCCGTGTTCGTCGTACGCAACGGCCACCGGTTGTTCGAGACCACGAAGCTCTTGTTCGCCGGTGAGGTCAGGCAGCGACAACCGAAGTGTCACCCACAAAGTAACCGCGAACACGACAGCAGTCGTGAGGACGCTCCATAGCGCTCGCCTCATGAACGGGCGCCACTGCATGACGGAACCTCCATGGTCTGAAATTGCCCGTTTTCAATTCGGATACAACGATCGGCCAGATGAAAGTAGCGATCATCATGGGTAATCACGACGACCGCCTTTCCTTGGTGCTTCAAATCGCCGAGGATGCGGGTGTAGAACACGGACTTGAAGATCGGATCTTGGTCCGATGCCCACTCGTCCAACACGTAGATCGGCCGGTCTGCCAGGCACGCCGACAGCAACGCAAGCCGCTTCCGCTGTCCGCGCGAGAGATTGGTCGTGGACAAGACGCCGTTTGCGATGGTGACCTTGTGGTCGAGCTGGAGCAGGGACAAGTATTCCGCTGCCAGGTGGTGAACGCCTCCGTCATCCGAACGGGCGATCTCAGGGAACACATGAAACTCCTGAAAGACAGCGGCAAAATGCGCACGATACCAGTCACGGGTTTCGTCCGTGACGAGCTGACCGTCCAGCCTGATCTGGCCGGATTCTGGTGCATAGAGCCCCGTCAGCACCTTCGCAAACGTGGTCTTCCCTCCTCCATTGCCGCCGATGAAGAAGACCAGCTCACCTGGTGAGAGACATAAGTGAAGCGGTCCCAAGACGAACGCGTTGCCTCCCGGCTCCTGGAGATAGGTGTATGTGATCCCGATGATCTCTAACGACCGCCATGATGGCGAAGCCTGGGCATCGGAAGATCCTCCGGCCGCCGATCGACCGACGGCCGCAAGGTCGATGCCGATGGTCTCCACCTTGCGTAACGCGACGATCGACTGGGAGAGTGCCGGCAAAATCGACATGATTCCCTCGATCGGTGACAGCAAATAGATCAGCACGAGGACGGACCCGGTTTGAACCGTTGTTGAAGCCGGCTCAAACAGGGCAAAGATCAGCACCCCGAGCGCGGCAAAGAACAAGAGCTCTCCCCACCCGAATGCCACCGCATGACGCGTCAATCCGGAGATCTGCCCGCCTCGCACCTGGTGTGCCGTCGTGTCCAAGCGCTGGAGAAATCGTGATTGTTGACGGATATCCAACTGCAATTCTTTGATACCCTCGAGCAGCGTTCGAAAGTGTCCGAACAACGCATCTTCTTCATTTCGCGACTTCGTCAGACTCTGCGCCGCTCGCGTGGCCAACCAGTGATATCCACCGACCCCGGCGATCAAGAACCCGCAGACGATCAACAGCATCTTGACAGATAAGATCCCAAGATAGCTCAGACACCCGACGACGACCGCCAGATTGATACAGAGCACAGGGATGACCAGCAGACCATTGGCGATGACCGGAATGTCGTCGGCCAGCGAGGCAAGCAGACGGGGATTCCCTAATTCTTCCAGCCGGTGCAACGGCGTTCGGATGATTTTGTGAGCCAGAGTGCGCCGGAGATCGTAACTGGCGTCCTGGGCCAACCGGATCAGGAGGCTGTGCGAGCCGAGGTTGGTGCCGAACGCAATGAGGCACACCGTACCGAACACCGCCAGGGAGCTCCAGCCTAATTCCGAGTGGGGGTCCAAGGCTATGTTCGCCATAGCCAAGACACCCGCACTCGCACCGCCGGCGACCAGACCAAGGACCACCGCACAGAGGGCCGTTGACGGGGACGTCCGCAATAAGAAACGACAGAGCTGCAGAAATTCAGTCATGTCCGCACGCAGCACTTGGAGCGGGCAAAAACCCGCTGGCTTCAAAATATTGGAAATAGGTATCGATAAGGGCAGCATCGAGCGGTGGGCAGATGACCGGTGTCTCCTTTAACCCGTCTACCGTATTGCGACAATCGAATCGTACGTCGCCCTGACCCGAATTGGGCTCCGCCTCGTCCACATTCTCAAAGATGGAGAGCAAGGGCGTAAGCGGATTGGTCGAATCACCCAGCGCGTTCGCCATCAGCTCGGACCGCCACTGCTGTTCCGGAACGACCTCGAGTGCATAGCCCCGCAATTGAAGATGCTCGACGAACTCGTCCAAAGGTCTGGGGTGCTGGTTCACAAGATGGAACGCGTTCCCGAACGAGTGGCTCTTGAAGGACAGCGTGACGATCGCTCGACTTACATAGTCAACAGGGACCAAATTGACCTCACCTCCAAGGTCAGGAACTTTTCCCAGAAGGATGCACCCCTTGATCATCCGGCACACAAAGTCATTCGTCTTCCAGGCGCCGGTCCGGCTGTCTCCGGAGACGGCACCGGGCCGATAAATGCTGATCGGTAACCCGCGTCGTCCTGCAAGCTGAACCAGGCGTTCAGCGACCCACTTGCTTTGGGAGTATCCGTCTTGCAACTCCGCAGAAGGACCGATCTCATCCTCTTCTCGAATGATGTGTCCCGTAGGGAGGGTTTCTAGATCGAACACCGACACCGTGGACACATAGTGCACCGGCTTGGCTCTGCCTTGTGAGGCAAGGCGTAGGATTTCCTGTGTGCCGAATACATTCTCAGCCTTGAGGCCAGAATATGCCTGAGTAAAATCAACCCGCGCGCCGTTGTGAAAGATCACATCCATCGTCGCTGCCAACTGGTCGAACTCATCGGAAGATAAGCCGAGCAACGGGTGCGACAGATCTCCGATGCGTACCTCTATTCGTGGTTGGTAGGACTCCCTCCACAGGCCATAGGTTTCAAGATTGCGACGAAGCTTGGCTCGCCCCTCCTCTGAGGAGGTTGCTCGAACCAGGCAATGAATCGTTGCCCTCGTTATCTCCAGTAAGTCGCGCAGCAGATAGGCACCAAGAAATCCGGTGGCGCCGGTGAGAAAGACATGTACCGGTCGAATCGCCCGCTCAATTGTCTGATTGTTCACCCCTGTCGGCGTCACATCAGCAGGAAGCACCGCCTCTGCTGCAAGATCGATCGGAGGATCTTGAGTCATCGGACGCCCCTCACGAATGGCCTCGATGAGACGCGCGAACGCGCTGATCGTCGGCGCCTCAAAGATAGTCCGCAGGGGCATCTCAACGTGAAAAGCCATCCGTACCTGAGAGAGAAGCCTCGTCGCCAACAGCGAATGGCCACCCAGCTCAAAGAAGTTATCCTCGACTCCCACCTTATCTACCTGCAGCACGTCGGCCCAAACCTCTGCCAGCTGTGCTTCTACTGGCGTTCGCGGCGCCACATACCCGAGCGTGCCCCGCGTCGACTCCGGCGGCGGCAACGCCTTCCGATCGACTTTTCCGTTCGGCGTCAGTGGGAACTGCTCTAGGAAAACAAACATGGCCGGCACCATGTAGACCGGGAGAACCTTCGCGAGGCGTTGGCGGACACCTGAGCTCTCCACGCTTCCGTTCTGCTCTGCCACCACATAGGCGACCAGCCGCTTGTCCCCCAGGCTGTCCTCTCGCGCCAGCACCACCGCCTCACGTACGCCTGGTACTGCTAAAAGCGCGGCTTCAATCTCTCCCAGCTCGATCCGAAACCCGCGAATCTTCACCTGGTGATCCATGCGCCCCAGATACTCAATGTTCCCATCCGGCAGATACCGCGCCAGATCACCCGATCGGTACATCCGCGCCCCTGGCTCCTCGCTAAAGGGATTCGGAATAAACTTTTCCGCCGTCAGGTCCGGTCGCCGTAAATATCCCCTCGCCAGGCCCTCCCCCGCGATGTGCAGCTCTCCCGCCACACCCACCGGCACCGGCTCGAGATCCCCGTCCAGGATATAAATCTGTGTGTTCGCGATTGGCCGGCCGATCGTAGCTGGTCCCTGTAATCGGCGTAACATATAGGTGGAGTAGGTGGTGTCCTCTGACGGTCCGTACAGGTCAAACACGCGCTGGATGCCACCCAGCGTATAGAGCTGATCTACCACTGCAGACTGGAGCGACTCTCCAGCCAAATTCACCGTGCGAACGGAATTCGGAATCGCATTCTGCCGTAACAGTTCTTTGATTGCCGACGGCACGGTGTTAATCAGTGTCACGTCGTTTGCCTTCACGAGAGTCGAAAGCGCCAAGGCGTTCTCAGACAGTATCACCTGCCCCCCACAGCTCAGCGTGACAAACAATTCAAATACCGACAGATCGAAATGGATCGATGTGGAAGCCAGGACTCCTTGTAATTCTTCAATGCCGTAGACCGTACTGGCCCAGCATATAAACGCGGTCGCGCTGCGATGCATGATGGCCACCCCCTTGGGTCGCCCGGTAGAGCCTGACGTATAGATGACATAGGCGAGATGCTGTGGGAGGGTATGGTGCGGAAGGTTGACCGTCGTTCCAGTCGCGACCCGCTCCCATTGCGTATCCAGACACAGCGTGGGAATCTCCGTCGCAGGCAGACTCGCCCGCAGGGCCGATTGGGTAAGCAACACCTGAGGCCGGCTATCCGCCAACATATACGCCAAGCGCTCGGTTGGATAGGTCGGATCCAGTGGTACATAGGCGCCGCCGGCCTTCAAGATCCCCAGCAACCCCACGAGCATATCCAGTGAACGTTCGACACACAGTCCCACCAACACATCCGGCCCCACCCCCAGGGTGCGTAAGTACCGAGCCAGTTGATTCGCCCGCACGTTCAGCTCCCCATAGGTCAAGTGCCGATCCTCGTGGACCACTGCTACGGCCTCGGGTGTCCGCATCACCTGGGCTTCAAACAGCTCCTGAATCGTCTGAGTGGCCGGAGCGTCCGTCGCCGTCGCATTCCACTCCACCAAGAGTTGCTGCCGCTCCGCGTGGCTCAACATCGACAGTTCATTCACCCGCGCAGTCGGCTTCGCGACGATCGCCTCAAGCAGCCGGACATAGTGATTCACCAGCCGCGCAATCGTCGCCGCCTCGAACAGATCCGTACTGTAGTCCACCGTCCCGGAAAGCACCCCATCCGCTTCCACCAAGTCGACGGTCAAATCGAATTTCGCCGTCGTACTCTCTGCCGGCAGTGCCGACAGCGTCAGCCCAGGGAGTGCGAGCGTATCCATCGGCGCATTTTGCAAAATCAGCATGACCTGGAAGAGCGGGGTATGACTCAGTTGCCGCTCCGGGTTCAGCCCCTCCACCACCTGTTCGAACGGAATATCTTGATGCGCGTAGGCATTGAGCGCTGTCGTACGCACCTGTTCCAACAACGTGAGAAACGGCTGTGTGGGATCGATCTGCGTCCGGAGCACGAGCGTGTTGACGAAGAACCCGATCAGCGGTTCGAGCTCGGCTCGCGTGCGATTGGCAATGGGGGTCCCAAGACAAATGTCCCGTTGTCCACTGTAGCGGGCCAACAGCACCGCGAAGGCCGCTGCCAGCGTCATGAACAGCGTCGCCTGTGCCTGCTGCCCCACCTGATACAAGCCCATCACCGTAGGGGTCCCCACGGTGAACGCCTGAGTTGCACCTCGATAACTGTGCATGGAGGGTCGCGGTCGATCCGTGGGAAGAGTGAGGATGCTAGGCGCCCCCGCGAGGTGCTCGGTCCAGTAGGCCAGTTGCTGCTGTAACAGCGGCCCGCTCATCCACTGCCGTTGCCATGCGGCATAGTCGGCATACTGAATCGCTAACTCGGGTAAGGGGGAGGGCCGCTGTTGCACAAAGGCGCTATAGAGCGCAGCCACCTCTTGTACGAGCACGCTCATCGACCATCCATCGGCTACAATGTGGTGCATGGTAAAGAGCAGCATGTGCTCCGTGGGAGCCAGCCGCAAGACCCGTATCCTGAGCAAAGGACCTACCGCAAGATCGAAAGGCATCTGGGCCTCCTCTTGCGCAAGCCTTTGGGCGCGGCGCTCACGCTCTCCCATCGGCACGCCTGTGAGGTCTACCACCGGCACCGCCACGTTTGAGTTGGTGGCAATCTGCTGTGCTGGCACTCCCTCTATGGTGGTAAACGTCGTGCGCAAGACCTCATGCCGCCGCACGATCTCGTTGAGCGTGCGTGTGAGTGCCGGCACATCAAGCTCCCCTCCCAAACGCACATTCCCTCCAATGTTGTAGAAGGCTTGCCCCGGCTCCAGTTGGTCCAAAAACCACAGGCGCTGCTGGGCATACGACACTGGCATGACACCGCTACGAGTAATCGGGACCAATTCCGTTCCACTGAGAACCTCGCGCTGCTCCTGTTGCGCCTGCTTAAGCACGCGCATAAACTTCTCCACCGTCGGCGCCTCAAAGATAGTCCGCAGGGGCATCTCAACGTGAAAAGCCGTCCGTACCTGGGAGAGGAGCCGTGTCGCCAACAGCGAATGGCCACCCAGCTCAAAGAAGTTATCCTCGACTCCCACCTTATCTACCTGCAGCACGTCGGCCCAAACCTCTGCCAGCTGTGCTTCTACTGGCGTTCGCGGCGCCACATACCCGAGCGTGCCCCGCGTCAACTCCGGCGGCGGCAACGCCTTCCGATCGACTTTTCCGTTCGGCGTCAGTGGGAACTGCTCCAGAAACATAAAAGCCCTCGGTACCATGTATTCCGGCAACGACTGGGCGAGATGACTCCGGAGCGAACCCGCCTCCATCGGCTCGGTCCCTGGCTTCGCCACCACATAGGCCACCAACCGCTTATCTCCCGGATTATCTTCCCGCGCCAGCACCACCGCCTCGCGTACGCTGGGTACTACCTGGAGCGCCGCTTCTATCTCCCCCAGCTCAACGCGAAATCCACGGACCTTGACTTGGTCGTCTCGACGCCCGACGAACTCGATACTCCCGTCCTCTCGGTAACGACACAGATCACCGGTTTTGTACAAGCGGGTATCCGTCAATTGGTTCATTGCTTTCTTGAGATCTTTGCGTCCCGTGAAGCTCCACAATAGGTAATCCTGCACACCATCACGACTGGCCACGACATAGGGGATCCGCTGAACCGAGATGTCGCAGCCGCCGAGTTTTATAAGATCGGCGACAAGACGTTGCTTGTCCGCCGAAGCGCTCTTGCCAGGTACCAAACGGAGCGAGGCCGATGTATAGGTGATCGGGTCATCGATATCGCCGTCCTCAATTGGATTGATCGGCAAGATAGTTTGAATCGCAAAGCATCCCTCTTCTTTGAGCAATTGAAATACATTACGAAGAAGTTGCCGCGGATCTTCGACACGATCCAAAACCAGCGTGCAAATCACAAAGTCTTGTGTGCCCTCGTCCACCCCACTGCCTTCAGAGAATTGCTCCCAGATGTCATCCACCTTGACCATTTGGGCATCAAGGCCCCGGCGCCGGGCTTGTTGAGCGAAGTAGGGGTTCAGGTCGAGCCCTTTCACGCGAGCTCCCATCTCGGTTAGTGCTTGAAGCACCTCTCCGTTGCCACAGCCGAGATCAACACCATTGAGCCCTCCGATATCGCCATCTGGAAGCAATCTTCGCAATACATCTGTTGAAATCCCACATGATGCGTAATTATTGTGTACCCCTTCGAGAAGATAACGGCAGAACGCACGATAGGTGTCATGACCAACATGGGTATGCACGAACGTGCTCGTCCTTTCTCTCAAGTCCTCGTCAAACGTCTGCACCAGGCGGTCAACAGCGTCGATGCCCAAATCGAGCGTCCAATCGGCTGACTTTTGCCATGCCTTGGCTCTAAGCATGTCGCGATTTGAGCGGAACCGTTCTATGGCGAGCAGCGCACTATCTATGCGAAGGTCACCGAGATCTCTACACATCTCAATAAACGGGTTAGGAATGAACCTCGCAGCGGTCATACCCGGCCGATTCAAATATCCACGAGCAATTCCCCTACCAGCCAAGTACAGTTCACCCACGACACCGACGGGGACCAGATTAAGATGAGAATCGAGAATATACGAAGTGGTATTGTGGATCGGTAATCCGATAGGCACTGTCTCACGTCGCGCGAGTTCGGAGGGATCGCCCTCCCACAAGTGAGAATACACCGTATACTCCGTCGGCCCGTACCCATTCCGAAAGCGGCACGCAGCGGCCCACTCGGAGGCAAGCCCCACCGGACACACTTCGCCCACCGATACAACGACCGGGCGCCGACCCGAAACAACTCTGTGAGGGTCAAGCCGGCTAAGTAACGAGGGCACAAACACAGCGACGTCGATACTGTGTTGTGTAAACCCCTCCGCCATGCGCGCTGGATCGAGGTATTCGCGCCCCATGATGACCAGGGTTGCGCCGTTGAGCAGCGCCATGAAGGTCTCTCCAACGCATCCATCGAAATTGAAGGACGCAAATTGCGCGATACGGTGGTGTGGCGTGATCTGGAAACTCTCGGCCTGCCATGACGCCAGATTCACAACACTTCGATGCTCGATCATGACCCCTTTCGGATGTCCGGTCGACCCGGACGTATAGATCACATAGGCCATGTTTTCGGGAACCGTTATCGTTACTGGATTCTTCATCGGCTTCAGTAGTAACTGTTCTCGAATGGCATCCAGATCCATCACTCGTGTACCCCGAGGTGTCCACGCCGTCGAGGATTCAGTCAGCACAGCCGTCACACCTGCATCCGCGAGCATGAATTCCCGTCGCTCAACCGGATAGTCCACGTCCAGCGCGACATAGGCACCTCCCGCCTTGAGCACTCCCAACACCGCAACAAGCAGTTCGGCTGATCGCTCAAGACTGATGCCGACACGGGACTCCGGTCCGATCCCCATCTCTCTGAGATAGTGCGCTAATTGATTCGCACGCCGGTTGAGCTGTCCATAGGTCAGACTGGTATCCCGATCGACCACGGCGACAGTGATCGGCGATCGCTGCACCAACCTTTCAAAAACCTCCGGAATTGTCTGATCCTTAGGGCTGGGTGTGTGAGTCGCATTCCACTCCACGAGGGTGCGATGGGTCTGCGCGTCGTCCAACAGCGAGGCCTCATCAATGCGAGCAGATGGATCACTCATGAACGTTTTCAGCAAGACTTGAAACTGATTGATCATCCTGCAGATTGTGCCTGACTCGTACAAATCAGAGCGAAATTCAACCCCTCCGCTCAAACCCTGTCCGGTTTCCACCACCTCCCACGTAAGATCGAACTTGGCGCTGTCCGTCGATAACTCCAGCGGTCGCAGAGTGAGGCCATCCACTGTCAACTCAGATGTCGGAGCATTTTGAAGGACGAATGCCACCTGAATGAGCGGAGTCCGACTGGCATCTCTCACTGGTTGCAGAGCTTCCACGATCTTCTCGAACGGCGTGTCCTGATTGGCGAAAGCATTAAGGCAAACCTCACGGACGCGAGCGACAAGTTCCCGGAACGACGGGTTTCCAGACAACTGAAGACGCAAGACCAAGGTATTGACCAAGATTCCGATCAAGTCTTCGAATTCCGTCCGTTGCCGATTGGCGATGGGCGAGCCGATAAGGAAATCGTTTTGGCCACTGTAGCGAGACACCAACACACCAAACGTCGCCAGCAACGTCATGAAGAGCGTGGCACCTTCCCGCTGGTTGAATCGGGTCAAGGCCTCAACGATGTCTGAAGAAAACTCGAAGCGCTCGTGTGAACCTTCAAAATACTGGACGGGAGAACCTGAATGGTTGGAGGACAAGTTCAGGACGGTTGGTGCCCCAGCAAGCAGGGTAGTCCAATACGCTAACTGTGCCGTCCCCTCCTCGCCTTCCAAGCGCCGACGCTGCCAGACTGCGAAGTCCGCATACTGAAGCGAGAGCGGTGGCAATGAAGGGCTCACACCGCGGCGTCGCGCGCCATACAGCGTTGTCCATTCCCGAATAAGGATCTCCAGCGACCATGCATCGGCGATGATGTGGTGCAGCGTCAAAAGCAGCACGTGCAGGTGGTCCTGCATCCGCAACAGGGTAGCGCGACATAGAGGCCCATGGAGCAAATCGAACGACTGTTTGGCCTCTTCCGATATCAGCCGGTACAGCTCGCCTTCGGGATCGTCTGCACCGGTGAGATCGAGGGCACGGAAAGGAACGATCAGACCAGCATGAATCACCTGGACCGTACTCGTATCGGTCTGAGCAAACGTCGTCCGCAAACTTTCGTGACGTTGAACGAGCTCTCCCAAAGTCGCATCGAGGATCTCGTGATGCAGATGCCCTTCCAGCTGAACCGCGATGGGAATGTTATAGAAAGGACTCCCAGGAGCCAGCTGATCCATAAACCACAGCCGTTCTTGAGCGAATGACATTGGGCACCGATTCGACCCATCACGGCGACTCACAACGGGCTGGTCGGTAACCGCCAGGCCCTCCTCACGAAGCAGCTTTTCCAACAGCGCTTGCTTTTGCGGAGAGAGTTTCATGATCAGCCCTGTGTCCCTAGCAGGATGCTGAAAAAGTCCGCCAGCGGCGTTCTCGCATCGCTCAGAGGGCTCAACGTACCGAAACGTACGCCTTGCCTCTTCCCACGCTGCGGCCTTGCTCGACAGCCTTTTTGAGCATCCTGAAGTTGTTCCGGCATGAGCATCGTACAGAACCTTTCAGCCATCTTGTTCGCATCAAATGAGCTTGTCCGCAGCCTGCTAGGTCTGTTCGGGTTCCAGCATGGCATCCACTTCCGCAGCCGACATCTGCTGCACTTTGAGCAGCAGTTCGGCGATTTTCCCCAGGCGGCCCGCCTGATCACACTCGTGCAACATCCGCTCGGACAGTCCCACGACCGTCGGGGCCTCAAAGAGCATCCGAAGCGGAATCGAGATCGCGAACATTTCTCGTATCTTAGACACCACCCTGGTGGCCGTCAGCGAGTGGCCGCCTAACTCAAAGAAATCGTCATGGATCCCGACTCGATCGATGTTCAGCACATCAGCCCAAAGATTAACGAGGACCGCTTGCATCGCCGTTTGAGGGGCCGCATAGGCCACACGGCTTCGATCATGCGGCTCCGCTGCACGAGGAAGCGCGGCCCGATCTACCTTGCCGCTTGGAGTTCGCGGGAGTGCTTCAAGCACCACGACCGCCTCCGGAAGCATGTAGCCGGGCAGGCGATCCTTCATAAAGACGCGTATCGAATCGGTCAGCGTCGCACCACGACCATGCGCTGCCACGTAGGCCACGAGCCTCGTATCTCCAGAATCATCTGGATAGGCCACAACGACGGTCTCTCGCACATCAGGATGGAGGGCAAGAACCGCTTCAATCTCTCGAAGTTCGATTCGATACCCACGCAGTTTGATCTGATGATCGCGCCGTCCGAGGTACTCCAGTTTGCCGTCAGCCCAGAGGCGACACCAGTCCCCCGTACGATAGAGCCGCGCCCCAGCGATGCCGCTCCAGGCATCGGGAACAAAGCGCTCAGCGGTCAGCGCCGGCTGATTCCAATAGCCTCGCGCAAGCCCTGCTCCACCGATATACAGCTCACCGGCGACACCAGGCGGGACCGGATTGAGCCATCGATCCAACACATAGAGTTGAGTATTTGCGATCGGCTGCCCCAGTGGAATCACGTCCGACTCCGGCTGGATCAGCCAGGACGAGGACCATATCGTCGTTTCGGTCGGACCATAGAGATTCCAGGCGGACTTGGTACATCCGTGAAGGGTTTGCGCTAATTCCTTGGAGAGGGCTTCCCCCCCGCACAGAGCTGTCAACCGGGAGTCTCCCTTCCACCCCGACTCAAAAAGCATTCTCCATGTCGCAGGGGTCCCTTGGAGCAGCATGGCTCCCGATGTGCGTAGCCGCTCAATCAGCTGTTGGCCGTCCCGTGCGGTTTCTCGATCGGCGACAACCAGTCGTCCACCCACAAGCAACGGCAGATAGAGTTCTAGTCCGGCAATATCAAACGCGAGCGTGGTCACCGCCAGAAGGGTGTCTGCCGAGGTCATGCCAGGTGCCTGGCTCATCGCCGTCAAGAAATTCACCAGCGCAGCGTGCATCACCGCCACGCCTTTGGGACGTCCGGTCGTGCCGGACGTGTACAGAATATATGCGAGATCAGTGGGTTGAAGAGTCCGATCAACGTTGTGCTCGGGCTCGCATTCCGATTTGGTCAGATCATCCAGACATATCACGTGGGCTGAGGTCGGTGGCAGGCGGTCCAACAAGGAACGGTCGGTCAGCACGACGAGAGGACCGGCATCTTCGAGTATGTAAGCGAGCCGTGACGACGGCAACTCTGCCTCCAACGGAACATAGGCCCCACCCGCTTTCAGGATCCCCAACAGGCCCACCAGAAGATCCACGGTTCGAGGGAGACAGACACCGGCGATGACACCCGGCCGGATGCCATGACCTCGCAGAATGCGCGCAACCTCATTGGCCTTGCGATTGAGCTCACTGTACGTGAGCCCTGTCTTCCCATCCTCCACCGCCACCGCATCAGGCGTTCGCACCACCTGTGCCTCGATCAAATCAGGAAGCGTAGCATGGCATGGATATTCCGACTCCGTCGCGTTCAGCATGGCGACTTTCGCATGCACTCGCGATGACGCAATCGCCAGCGCGTCATAGCGGCCGGTTGGGGTCGTGGCGATCGCCTCTAACACCTCAAGGTAGAAGTCGGCGATGGCGGCGATCCATCCGTCAGCCAGTTTGCTTGAGTCCCCCGATACCTGCATGCCGATTTTTGGAGAACCCACATCAAGATAAAAGACGGTTTCCAGGGTGAAATTCTGCTGAATCGAATCCTGCCAATCGAGTAACTCTATCGAGTGTTCTTTGGACAGCTGTTCAAGCACGTGATAGTGCACATAGGTGAAGGTTGAGTCGAAGAGTTCAGCCCCATGCTTCTTCTGCAGCAGCGCCAGCGGATAGGACCGGAACGACTGACCTGCATGTTCTTCTTCGAAGACCTGACGAATCAGCTCGATCCAGGATCCACCCGTCAGCGCTGCGGAAAACGGGAGCGTGTTCAGGAAGAGACCCAGAACGCGCTCTCCGTCTGCCTCTTCCGAGCGTACGTTCGTCACCACGCCGGTCATCACCTCCTGCTGGCCTGTCAGTAACGCCAGGACCCGCAGATGCGCAGCCAACAAGACCGACCGGAGCGGAACACCCATCACACGAGCCAGCTCACGCAGCGCGTCTCCGATTTCCGAAGGAATCGTCCGGTCAACGTCCCACCCCGATTGCGTCCCAAGCCACGCTCGCCCCGACAAGGCATGCTCGAGCATCGTCACCGTTCGCCCGCGTAATGTCTCCTCCCAGTGGGTATGGGCCTCCTCCGAATCAATGACACGGCGTTCGGTCAGGACGAACTCGCGATACGTCAGGCTCGGCCTGGCAACGGTCAACGTCACGCCACGGAGTCTCGCGAAGTACTCGGCGAAAAGCTCGGCAAGCAACGTATTGAGACTCCACCCGTCAAGAATGGCGTGGTGCTCCGAAATCGTGAACTGGATCGTCTCGTCCGTGAGCCGATGCACGTGGATCCTGAACAACGGGGGCTGCCCGATCTGGAACGGCCGCTGCTTCTCACGCGCCACCCATTCGCGGAGTGCCCCATCCTGTTCGGCCGACGGAAGAAATCGAAGGTCGTCAACCGTGAACGGAACCGGCACAGTCCGATGGACGAGCTGGATGGGCTCACTGTAGCGACTCAGATCGATGGACGTTCGCAGCACCGGATGGCGTCCCATGACTTCTCCGAGAGCGTCGGTCAGATGCGTCGCATCAAAGGGACAGTGGAGCCGCATGGAATCCACCACATGGTACGCGCCGTGATCGTATTCACTGTGAAAAATCATGCCGGCTTGGAGCATCGACAACGGATACGCATCATCAACATGCTCGGGTAGTCGTACCTGATCCTCTGGGGACAACAGGCTGAAACAGCCGGCCAACACTGCCACGTCCTCCAACAGAGACCCTTCGAGCACTCGTATCTCATCGGCCACCCCAGCGATCGTTCCCTGCCGATAGAGACTGCTGAGCTTCATATCGAGACCGCGTCCCTTCGCCGCCGCGACAATGCGAAGGCTTGTGATGGAGTCCCCTCCGAGGGCAAAGAAGTTGTCGTGAACGCCCACACGATCCACCCCTAAGACCTGAGCCCAGATCTCCGCCAGCGCCATCTCCACCGAAGTCTGCGGCGCCACATACGCGGCGCCCAGCTCAGGCCGCACCTCCGCCGGGGCGGGTAACGCCCGTCGGTCCACTTTTCCATGTGCCGTCAGCGGCAATCGCTCCAGCACTACGACCGTCGCCGGGATCATATAGTCCGGCACCTGTGTCTTCAGCTGCTCGCGCACCCCTGTCACCGTCACCATCCGGCCTGCGTGCGGCACGACGTACGCGACCAACCGCTTATCCTCCGCACGATCCTCACGTACCACCACGACGGCTTCTGCAACGTCCGACCATTGACCCAGCGCCGCCTCGATCTCTCCCACTTCGATCCGATGTCCTCGGATCTTCACCTGTTGGTCCGCCCGTCCGAGGTATTCGAGCGTTCCATCCGCTCGGTATCGCCCTACGTCTCCTGTTTGATACAACCGTGCTCCAGGTTCCGCTCCGAACGGATCCGGCACAAATCGCTCCGCGGTCAGCCCAGGCCGTCGCCAATACCCGCGCGCCACGCCGGCTCCTCCCACGTACAATTCCCCCGGCACCCCCACCGGCGCAATATTCATTCGCGCGTCCAGCACGTAGATCCGTAGATCGGGGATTCGCCGCCCGATTACGCTACCTGCCTCTTCCTTCACCATTGCTGCCGTCAGCGGACAGTACGTGACATGGACCGTCGTCTCCGTAATGCCATACATATTCACCAGCTGCGGTCGTGCCTCTCCATAACACGCCATCCAAGGCTGCAGGGCTCCTAAGATCAACGCTTCGCCCCCGAAGATCACCAATCGTAACGACGGCAGTGCTGCGGCCTCTCCCATCAACCGGCGGAACGCCCCCGGGGTTTGATTGAGGACCGTTACCCCTTCTGTCCTGATCAGTTGAACCAGTGCCGCCGGATCCCGGCTCACGTCCTGAGGCACCACCACGACCTGCCCGCCATACAACAGGGCTCCCCATAGCTCCCAGACGGAAAAATCGAATGCGTACGAATGAAACAGTGTCCAAACATCCCGCGCCTCAAATTGAAACCATTGCTCCGTCTGCGTGAACAGGCGGCCCACGCACTGATGGGTCACCATCACACCCTTGGGACGCCCCGTCGATCCTGACGTATACATCACGTACGCCAGGTTCGCCGCGCTTCCCCCGTTCCGCACGTTCTCGTCCTCGACTGCATCATCTCCCGCACCTTCAGCATCCAGATCGACCATCTGCACCGCTGTCGTCGGTAACACCATTCGCACGTGAGGCTGCGTGACCAACACATCGATGCCCGCGTCCGCCATCATGTAGGTCAAGCGTTCCGCCGGATAGGTCGGATCCAACGGCACATAGGCACCTCCCGCCTTCAGAATCCCCACGATCCCTACGATCAGCGCTGCCGATCGCTCCACACAGAGCCCGACGCGCCCCTCCGGTCCAACCCCACGCTCCTGTAGCGACCGCGCCAACCGATTGGCTCGTCTGTTCAGATCCGAGTAGGTCAGTCGCTCACTGCCTGCCACAACCGCCACTGCCTCCGGGTTGCGCGAGGCCTGCACCTCGAACAGTTCGTGTAGCTGTCCTGTCCACTCCGCCGTCACGGCCGGTGCATTCCACGATTGCACCATCTCCCGCCGTTCTAACTCAGAAAGCACTTCCAGTTGATGCACCGGTGTCTCCGGCGCGGTCTCCAGAGCGTGAACAAGGTGTTCCAATACGGTGTGCATGTAGCTACAGACCCGCTGAGCTTCGATGGGGGCACTCACCTGTGCCGTCAACCCAAAGCCCTCGCCGAAATCATCGACCGAGAGGGTCACAGGATAGTTGGTCCATTCCTCTCCACCCAGAATAGCCATGCCCTCCCAACCCCGCTGCGCCACTGCCGCGTCGGCGGTGGTTGCTTGGAGGCCATACCGATAGTTCAAGAGCGCAGAGAAAAGCGGCAGCGGAGCGGGCACACCGCTGCACCGTTGGGCTAAGGCTAAGGAGGCATGTTCGTGGTACAAGAGACGGGTCAACAGGGCATGGGTTGCCTGGACACTCTGCCCTACCCCCTGCGTGTCGACATCAATCCGGATCGGCAGCGTATTAATGAATAACCCGAGGGCGCGATCTGCTCCCTGACCCCCATGCATTCGTCCGAACAAGACCGTGCCGAATACCACGTTCTGCCGTCCCGACACACATGCCAACACTCGTGCCCATGCCAGGTGCATCACGCTAGCGGCACTTACTCCTAACCGGCGTGCTTGTCGGCGGATCCGTTGAGCCAACCGTGGATCCACCTCCCGACGGGCTTCGTTCACCTGTGACCCATTGCCTTGCACATCGCGCAAACCAAACGGGAGAGTCGGTTCCTCAACATCTCCCAACATCTGAGTGAAGAAGGCTTCGTGCTCGACCCGCCGTACCCCAAACCGCGCCTGGGCCACAAAATTGCGGAACGGCAGGGCCGCCGGTAACTGTTCGGCTCGCCCTTGTAGAATAACCTGAGTTTCTTGGACGAGAACATCCAATGCAGTATGGTCACACACTAAATGATGCGACACCAGTTGGAGCAACCACCGACCCTGCACCGGATCTTCGGTGAGAAACCCTTTGATCATCGGCGCCAGACGTACATCCATCCGATAGTGCTGCGGGGCATAACGAGCTTGAAGCTGGAGGGCCTTGTCCTTGGGATCCCCCTCAAGCACCACCTCTTCGATCGCCAGCACCGCCTGTCGCCACACAACCTGCACCGGCTCCGCGAGACCTTCCCACAGTATTGCCGTCCGCAGGATATCGTGCCGATCAATGACACGCTGCAATGCTGCGACAAACATCTCAAGCCGTTCTCGCGGCTCGAACCCCAGTAAGGTCGGCATGATGTACGCATCGCCGCGCTCTTGCATCAGATGATGGAACAACATTCCTTCTTGCAACGGAGCCAGCGGGTAGATGTCCTGAATATTTCGGGCGCCTCCAGGAACAGCGCGCTCAATGATGCTCAGCTCCTCGCTCGTCAGCTGCACCAAGGGAAGCATGTCCGGCGTCAGATGCACACAGTCGATGGGAATCTTGGTCGGCGGGATATCGATCTCGATCTTGCTGCCGACTGCGGCGGCCAATGCCGCCACAGTCGGTGCGGTAAACAAGGTGCGTACGTCCGCCAGCAGGCCGTGTTGCCGCATCCGCTCCAGCACCGTGATCGCCAACAGTGAGTGACCACCGAGGGTAAAAAAGTTGTCCTCCACACCGACTTTGTCCAGCTGCAATACATCGGCCCAGATCTGGGCCAGCTGCGTTTCCGTCGGCGTCCGCGGCGCCACATAGGCCCTGGCCCCGCGGATCATCTCCGGCGCTGGGAGCGCCTTCCGATTCAGCTTGCCGTTCGGTGTCAGTGGAAATTGATCAAGGAATACATACTGTGCCGGCACCATATAGTCCGGAAGGACTCTGGACAATTGGTGGCGCAAGGTTGATACCTCCATGTTCTCCTTGTCCTCCACTACCACATAGGCAACAAGACGCTTGTCTCCCAGACTGTCCTCCCGCACCATTACCACCGCTTCGCGCACGCCTGGCACCGACCGGAGCACCACCTCAACCTCCCCCGGCTCAATGCGGAACCCTCGAATCTTGACCTGATGATCAATCCGACCGAGATATTCGATATTGCCATCCGGCAGATAGCGCGCAAGATCCCCCGATTTGTACATTCGCGCCCCGGACTCCGCACTGAAGGGATTCGGGATAAACTTCTCCGCCGTGAGATCGGGCCGCCCCGCATAGCCGCGCGCCAGCCCTGCCCCAGCAATGTGCAGCTCGCCGGCGACTCCCACCGGTACCGGAGTCACATTCCTATCTAGAATGTAGATCTGGGTATTGGGAAGCGGGCGGCCGATTGGAAGGGTACCGCTCCTGTTCCCACTCTGTTTACCGCGTTCGAAATAGGTGCTGTCGATGGTGGTTTCGGTAATGCCATACGAATGAATCAGACGAGCCCCCGGACGACAAACCTTCAGTGCAGCACTGTACTCATCGTCGGACCACGTATCGGATCCGACGGCGAGCGCTCGCATGCACGTCAACTGCTGCCCGGTCGTTTCTAGGTAACAGACCAATCCTCGCAGCGCCATCGGGGTAAACTCCGCACAGTCGATGGCCTCACTCATCATGAAACGGTAGAGCTCGGGAGGCGAAAGGAGGAGCTCGCGCGGGCAGATGACCAACTTCCCCCCTGAACAGAGCGCGCGTATGAAGTCACCTGAGCAGACATCGAAGGAAAAAGACGCCATCTGAAGATGACTCCGGCAATCTGTCTGAAGCCGATATTCAGCTTCCCAGCCAGAGTAGGCATTGACCAGGCTTCGATGCGTGACCATCACACCCTTGGGAACCCCAGAGGAGCCTGAGGTGTAAATGATGTATGCAAGATTATCCGGCCCCGCCGGACATGGAACGGAGGCTGAGCTTTCTCGTCCGATCTGTTCCTCGTCTTCGTCCAGCATGACGATGGGGCCACCCCAGTTCCCGAGCGCATCACGCAGTCTGTGCTCCGACAGAACCACCAACGAGGATCCCGCGAGCATCAGCTTCAGCCGCTCCATGGGATAGGTCGGGTCCAGCGGCACATACGCCCCTCCCGCCTTCATGACGGCCATCGCCGCAATAACCATCGTTGGCGACCGTTCAACCAACAGAGCGACCCTCGATTCCGCCCCAACTCCATGTTTGCGCAGATAGGCGGCCAGCCGATTGGATCTGGCGTCGAGCTCCCGATACGAGAGCATCACGTCATGCATTGAGACAGCCGTGGCCTCCGGCGTTCGCTCCACCTGCGCTTCGAACAGCTCCTGAATGGTCTGCGTGTCAGGGTACCCCGTGCCGGTCGTATTCCACTCCACCAGAAGCTGCGTCCGCTCTGCCAGACTCAATATCGGAAGCTCGCTTACTTGACCTTCCGGTTCTTCGACCATCGCCCCGAGGAGGCCCACCCAATGGCTGGACATGCGTTGCACTGTCTGGTCGTCGAACAGATCACTGTTGTACTGCCAGAATCCCTTCAATTCCTCGGCACTGTCATCCACATCGAGAACAAGGTCAAACGGTGTCGTACGCGTTTCCATGTCCAGCGGCGTGACGACCACATCTTGTAGTTTCAGGGACGCCACGGCGACGTTCTGAAAAGCCAGCATGACCTGAAACAATGGGGTACGGCTCAGATCACGGTTCGGCTTCAGCACATCCACCAGTTTCTCGAACGGCAGATCCTGATGGGCATAGGCCTCCAAACAGGTCTCCCGGACACGGCGTAAGACGTCACGCACCGTGGGGGATCCCGACAGGTCGGTACGGAGAACGAGCGAATTCACAAAGAACCCAATCAGGCCTTCCAACTCAGTCCTGGTACGATTGGCAATCGGCGTCCCCACGACGAGATCCGGTTGCCCGGTGTACCGAAACAGCAAGATCTTGAGCGCCGCGAGCACGGAGATGAACAAGGTCAGGCCTTCCCGTTGACTCAAGGCTCTGAGCGCCTGTGAGAGCCTTGCGGACAGTACGAACGGCACGGTACGACCCTGGTAACGGAATTCCGCCGGCCGGGGACGATCGCAGGGCAAGTCCAACACAGGGAGGTCCTCTCCCAGCCGCTGTTTCCAATAGGCCACCTGCACATCGAATGATTCAGCCAGATGTTGTCGTTGCCAGTGTGCAAAATCGGTGTATTGCACTGGTAACGGGGCCAACGGAGACATGCCGCCTGAAACGAAGGCGTCATACAAGCTGCTCACCTCACGAATCAACAGACCGATGGACCAACCGTCCGAGATAATATGGTGCATCGTCACCAGAAGAACCTGCTCATCCTCCGCCATCTGAAGGCATACCACGCGGAGGAGACTCCCCTGCGCAAGATCGAATGGATGTTCCGCTTCTTCCAGCATGCGGCGTGTGACTTCCCCTTCCCGCTGTTCGGGAGCAAGACCTCGAAGGTCCACGATCGGTACGGGGAAGGTGTCCGGTTCATGAACCATCGGAATGGGTCGTCCGTCTCGAACAGGGAAATTCGTACGCAGGACTTCATGCCGGTGGATAATCTCCGTCAAGCTCTGGACAAGCACGTCGTGGCGGAGTCTTCCTGCGACATGGAAGGCCCCACTCACGTTATAGAAGGGATTGCCCGGTTCAAGTTTGTCCAAGAACCAGAGTCGTTCTTGTGCGAAGGAAACGACCGGTTCAGCATGTCGCGGAATCGGCACAATCGTCCTCGACCGAGGACCACCGTGCTGTTCCTGCGCACCCTCAATTCTGTTCGCCAACTCAGTCAGGGTGGGACACTCGAACAAAGCGCGCACAGGCAATTCGACCTGAAATATCTGGATCACTCTCGACACGAGTTGCGTCGCGAGTAAGGAATGTCCGCCAAGAGCGAAAAAGTCGTCATCACGCCGCGCCGATTCTACGCCCAGAATCTCCGCCCAGATCGACGCCAACAACTCCTCTGTGAGCGTGAGCGGCATGAGGTTCGTTGCTGATCGAGCCCCATGGCCGACATCGGGAAGCGGTAAGGCCCGGCGATCGATCTTGCCGTTCGGCGAGAGTGGCCAACGATCCATCAAAACAATCTGCGCAGGCACCATGTAACTCGGCAACTTATGCATGAGATAGCGGCGAAGAGACTCACTATCGGTCGGGTTGTCGGGCCGCTGTTGCACGTAGGCAATGAGTCGCTTGTCTCCTGACAGCTCGTCTCTTATCACCAGTACCGCTTCCGCGACAGCCTCGTGCTGCCGTAAGGCCGTCTCGATCTCACTCGGCTCGATGCGATGACCACGAATCTTCACTTGGCGGTCGACTCTGCCGAGAAACTCAATGACACCGTCAGTCCGATACCGGCACAGATCGCCGGTCCGATAGAGACGCGTGCCCGCTTCCCCGCTGAACGGATCAGGAATGAACCGGTCCGCCGTGAGCACTGGCTGATTCCAGTATCCCCTTGCGACGCCGTGCCCTCCGATGTACAGCTCGCCAGGGAGACCAATCGGTACCGGGGCGAGATGCTGATCCAGGACATACGTGTGCACACCAGGGAAGGGCCGTCCGAGAGGAATCGCTGTACCGTTTGACACAGAACTAGATTGGCAGTGAAAGAATGATGTGGAAATAGTTGTTTCCGCCGGGCCATACAAATTAATCAGAATAATCCGTCCATTATTCTGGGCCCATTTTGCATACACCGTCGACAAGGCAGCTTCTCCACCTATAAGGACCAGACGCAACGTGTCCGACAAGCCACGGTTGAACGCGTCGCTCTGAACCAAGGCATGCCAAAACGAGGTGGGTAGATCAGCCACGGTGATCCGCTCGCGATCAAGGGCATCCATGAATGATTCCATCGTGCCCAAGTCCGAGGGGCGAAGCACAAGGGTGGCGCCAGCGTGGAATGTCATGAACATCTCTTCGATGGCCACGTCGAATCCAAAGGACGCAAACTGCAACACTCGATCCGATGATGTGATCGCACATTGCCGCGCGACGCTGATGATGTAGCTCACAAGCGAGCGATGACTCAGCACCACGCCTTTCGGCCGGCCGGTCGATCCGGACGTGTACAGCACATACGCAGGGTGATCCGGACAGACTCGACTTGCTGGCGCCATGTTGGACTGGGCCTCGATGGCAGCACGGTCAGAATCGAGACACACAATCTGACGAACAGAGGTCGTCAAGTGACTCGCCAAGTCACTGACGGTGACGACGACGGCTGGTCGTATGTCGGCGATCATGACGTTTAGGCGATCGAGTGGATGCGACGGGTCGAGCGGAACACACACCCCTCCGGCCTTTAAGATCCCCAGGATCCCGACGACCATCTCCAGCGAACGCTCGCCGTATAACCCGACGCGCACCTCGGGGCCCACACCGAGTGCTCGCAAATAGTGCGCGAGTTGGTTGGCACGATCCGCCAGCATGCGATAGTTGAGAGACACATCGTTCCAGACGACGGCGGGCACGTCGGGCGTTAGTTGTGCACGCGCTTCAACCAGGTCATGGAGACAGGTCAGGGACTGCTCTCCCGCTTCAAAGGTATGGCACACCGCCGACAAGCCTCGCTGCTCTTCCTCGCACATCAATGGAAACGAGTCGATCCGACGAGAGGAATCCCTGACGAGCCCTTCAAGCAACATATTCCAATGGCCCGTCATCCGGTCGATCCGATCAGGATCAAACAAGTCTGTGTTGTACTCAAAAAACCCCTTCACGCCCTGCGGTGTCTCCTCCAGTTCCAGCGTCAGATCGAAAAGGGAGATGCTCCGTTTGATCTCCACAAAGCTGGCGGTGAGATCACGCAGCGTCACCGATGGCATCGGGACGGTCTGGAGCACGAACATGGTTTGGAACAAAGGCGAGCGGTCGAGACGGCGTGCTGGTTGTAGTGCCTGAACGAGCTTCTCAAAGGGCAAGTCCTGATGCGCATAGGCCTCTAAACAAATCCGTTTCACGCGCGTCAGAAGTTGGCGAAACGTCAATCTGCCGTTCAGATCGGTTCGTAGAACCAGCGTATTGACGAAACAGCCGACCAGTGACTCAACTTCCGGACGTGTCCGATTGGCGGTCGGTGATCCGACCTGGAGTTGTTCCTGTCCCGTATAGCGATAGAGCAGAACCTTGTAGGCCGCGAGCAACGTCATGAAGGGGGTCGCATTCTCGCTGCGGCTCACGGCTCTCACGTCGCGCCAGAGTTCAGGCGAAAGGGTGACCGGTATGCGCGCGCCCCTATACCCAAGCCGTGACGGACGAACGCGATCCGCAGGAAGGTTCAGGACGGACTCATGCCCACCAAGCGTGGTTCTCCAATAGGACAGATGGGTCTCGGCAATCGGTTGGGATAGCCACTGTCGCTGCCAGGCGGCGTAATCCGCGTATTGGATCGCGAGAGACGGCAAGGCTGGGAGACGGCCGTCACAAAACGAGTCGTACAGCGCACATACCTCATGGGTCAAGATGCCAAGTGACCAGCCGTCCGACACGATGTGGTGCATCGAAATCAACAAGACATGATGCTGCGTTTCGAGCCGCAAGAGCGTCAGCCGAAACAGCGGGCCTGACGTAAAGTCGAACGGACGTGTGGCCTCTTCGTTCGCAAGCCGCTGCATCTCTCTCTCGGGATCAGAAGCGTCGCTGATATCGATGTGCTTGAATGCGTGCGTGGGATGCGGGGCGATGACTTGCTGGAGTTCTCCATCCGACATGACAAAGGTCGTCCTCAGCGACTCGTGTCGCTGCGAGATAGTGATAATGCTCTGTTCAAGCGCCGACACCCGGAGCGATCCATTCAGCCTGAGCGCACCCATCACGTTATAGAACGGATTATCCGGTTCCAGTTGGGCCAGAAAAAACAAGCGCTCTTGCGCGGACGACAGCGGCGCCGGAACAGCCTGACCCCTGGGACGAATTGGGCTTCGGCCAGAGGGACGTCTCTGCCTCAATCGCTGCTTGAGCAATGCTTGCTTTTCTGGAGATAATTGCTCAATCCGTTCCCGTAAATCGCGATCCATAACCGTGTTTTCCCTTCTCTCCCTCGCTGAATCCTCCATCAATCAATTCCAAGATGCAGTTCGAACTTGCCGAACGGACACTGTGCGTCCACGAAGCTTCGCTGCCTCGCCCGCTCGATGAGCTTCGTCGATTCGCGCATCTGCGGATCCGTATCTGTAGGCGCCAGTGCCAGCACATGCTCCAACCACGGTTCACGCCCCAGCGCATAGATGTAGACGCGCTCCGCTCCAACGGCTTCCAGTAGGTTCCATGCGGCTTCGGCATTGCATCCGTTGGAGCGGCGTGATTGGTTATGGACATGTTCGATCGAGATGGGTAAAAACGGGCCATAGACCCAGGTGAGCGGCGCCCCGACACATTCCATACCGAGAAAGACTGTCTTGATCGGACCGAGGATCGTGCGCAGATGCGAGTACATCGTGGGATCCAGACAGTTCGAGTCCGCCGCAAACAACATCTGGTCGGCGCCCTTGCGGATGAGGTATCCGATCTTTGCGTGCGGGAGATCCGCGTGTTCCCCGAGAAAGGGAACGCCGATGAGCTCTCCCCCGGGCAACGGCAACGTATCCAACGCATCCATCTCAACCACGTGACGGAAGCCAAGCTTGCGCGCCATGAGCTTCAATGATGGATCTCCATAAAACACTCCTGAACTCCGCGGCACGACAAGGGTGTCGATCCGATGCCTGAGTCGCAGGAGAGACTCAAGCACGCTATGATCGTGATGGCCGTGGGTCACCAAGACGTAATCGATCTTGGCTGGGAGATCACGGTAGGTATAACGATCGATCCCACCCGCCTCTGATCGGGCCGGCACGAAGGGATCGGTCAGGATCGAGACGCCCTTCCATTCGATGAGCACACAGGCGTGGCCCAAGTACCGGATACGGACACCGGCACCATCCCACGCTGGTGTTGCTCCAGCCGTTGCGGGAGACAATAGCGTCATGAGCGTCGCCTCTTGGTCAGGCCGGAGGCCGAGCAGCTCTTGAATACGGGCCACCGGCTGAGGAACGAGATCGGTCTGAAACAGTTCATCAACCTCCGGACCTGAGAAGGGCATGTTCCAGTCGATCTGCTCCGGCTGAGGCAATCGCGGTGTGCTCATATAGAACGATCGGCTGTTATCACGTGCCTGTTTGAGAATCCTCAGCGACTGCAACTGCGGCTTGTAATAGGGGCTGTCATAGAAGAGCCTTTCCAGGCATCGAACCATAGGATGATTGGAATAGTCGTAGGCCAACTCTACCCGACCCTGCAAACCAGGCGGAAGCTTCCCGTAATAGGGTTCGATACTCTGGCCTTTGGCCTCTCGTGCCAGATAGTTCTGAAATTCAAGGAGGTCTTTGCCGAGTTGAAGTTCATCAGCCCGATCGGTTTGGATGTGACGATAGAGCGCATCCACCTCTTGCTTTCGTTGCGCCGATATATCGACAAACGGCCCTCCAAGGAGTTTCGGGTTTCGGCATGCCGTGACATGGATCTCAGGATTTTTCAAATATGACGCCAGCGTGGTGAGTTGATACTTCAGCAGATGAAGAGATGATGCGACGGGTGAGAGCAAGTGTGTCCAAGCCACCCACTGATCCATCAAGGGTTCAACGACGGTGCTCTCGGACAGTTGATAGGTACGAGTATCCTGCATGTCATTCCTCAATTCGGTTCCTGCTCCAGGAGGGCCGCAACTTCAGCGTCTGAAAGACCTTCCAACTCATCGACGACCTGTCCGATCACATCTTGTTGTCCATCGGCCGGCTGACTATCGATGAGCATGGCAAGCTGGGCAACCGTGGGAGATTCGAATAGAGCGGCAACAGATAACTCCTGCTTGAAGACCTCGTTGAGGCGAGAGACCACTTGGATCGCCAATAAGGAATGGCCGCCGAGATCAAAGAAGTTGTCGGTGACCGTGAGCTGATCGATGTCCAGTACTTCCTTCCAAATTCGGATGACGCGATCCTCTGTCGGACTGGCAGGTGAGGCCTGTGCCGCCTCCACCATGGCCGGGACCTGATCGATGTCCGGCAAGGCTCGCCGATCCACTTTGCCGTTTGGGGTCAGTGGAAATCGTTCCAGCAGTACAAACGTGGTCGGGATCATATAGTCCGGCAGACGGATACTGAGCGCGTCTCGTAGAGTCGCGCTCGTCGGCTGGCTTCCGATGCGCGGGATGACATATCCAACCAGTCGCGTGTCTCCACCCGCACGTTCATGGACTGTCACGACGGCATTCTGCACAACCTCCAGTTCGCATAACGCCCCCTCAATCTCCTCCATCTCGATTCGATGGCCGCGAATCTTTACTTGGTGATCGACCCGCCCCATGAATTCCAACACGCCATCTGAGTCGTGGCGGGCCAGGTCTCCTGTCCGATAGAGTCGTCCGCCAGGCTCCGGCCCGTAGAGGTCAGGGATAAAGGCAGCCGCAGTCAGGCCAGGGCGGTTCCAATAGCCTCTCGACACACCAATCCCGCCGATGTACAGCTCCCCCGGTACTCCAACAGGCACCGGCTCAAGCCGCCTATCCAGGAGATACACCTGCGTATTCGCAATCGGACGGCCGATCGGCACGGTCGCCGTTGATTCCTGATCCCTTCCCTCATGCGCCGTGCTCCAAACCGTCGCTTCCGTCGGTCCGTACTCATTGCACAACTTCACTCCTGCCAACCGGTGCCTGTGCTTTACGAGCAAATCACTTCCGCACGCCTCTCCAGCCACTATGACGCTTCGCATGCTGTGCCACCGCCCTGTCGGGATCTGTTCGAGCAATACCCGATAGAGCGAGGGGACGGTCAGCAGATGGGACACGCTGTACAGGTCCATCAATTCCCCCAGCCGTCCCGGCTCCAGGACTTCTCCGGCAAGAGGGAGAACCACCTGCCCACCTTGTGCCAACGTACCGAAGAGGCCTGCCACCGAGCTGTCGAATGCGAGGGAGGACAGCAAGAGAAAACTACGCACACCCTCTCGGTAGTATGCCAGCCGAGCCATCGTGGAATGCACGACGTTGGCATGCGTCACGACGACGCCCTTCGGTCTTCCTGTTGACCCCGACGTATAAATCACATAAGCGGCATTTCCCGGATCCAAGACCGGTACCGGCCGCATGTCCGACTCGATGGCAATCAACCTCGCGTCCGTATCCACACAGACACACTGCATCCCCTCTACCGGCACACACATCCGTAAATGATGCTGCGTCACCAGCACGGCTGCCTCAGCGTCCGCCACGATGAGTGCCAGCCGATCCGTCGGATATTCAGGGTCCAACGGTACGTAGGCTCCTCCCGCCTTAAGCGTTCCGAGCAACGCCACCACCAAGTCTATCGACGGCTCAAGGCAAACCGCGACGCGACTTTCTGGCCTGACCCCTCGCCGACGCAAATGATGAGCGAGCTGGTTCGCACGCCGATCCAACTCGCCGTACGTCACAGATTCACGGCACACAACGGCAACAGCGTCAGGCGTACGAGCGGCTTGAGCCCCGATCAGGTCAACGAGGGTGTGGTCGTGAACCCGTTCCCCTGCTGTCGCATTCCATTGCACCAACAGTTGCTCCCGCTCTGCTGCCGTCAACAACGGGAGGTCGTCAATCACCCGTTCGGGTGTGGTCACAATCTCCTGAATCAAGACATGGACATGCCTGATTGCCCGTTCGACCGCCTGGGATTCACACTGACGTGGGTCATAGAGGATCTTGAGCAACAGTTCCTGATCAGGAAATACGACCAGCTGGAGAGGGTAGCTTGATTCATGCGCCAATTCCGCAGCTGAGAGCCGAACCTCTCCAAATGTCTGACGGAGCATCTCGTCGATTGGATAGTTCTCGAATACGACATAGCTCTCAAACAGTCTCGTCCCTCCCGGCAAGTCACTCCACGCGTTCACTTGAGCAAGCGAACTGTGCTCGAATTTGAGCAAGGTGGCATTCCTGACTTGCAGTTCCTTCAGCCAGGTGATGACCTGGGACGTGCCGTCCACCCGTATCCGCCGCGGCAGCGTATTGATAAAGAGCCCGACCATGGCATCGGCGCCAGAAAGCTCATGCGGACGACCGGACAGGGTGACGCCGAAGAGTACTTCATCCTCACCGCTGTACCGACTCAAGAGGATCGCCCAGACTCCTTGGATGATCGTACTCAATGTCATCCCATGCTCCCGCGCAAAGGATCGTAGATCCGTTGTGAGGGAAGCCGACAGTCGTATCTCATGCGACTGATGGGTCAGTGATTGATCGAATGCGAGCGTCGCAGGCTTGCCGAAATGGAGAGGGGTTGGGGTCGTAAAACCTCGCAGTTCGGCTCGCCAGAATGCCTCAGCCTCATGGACATTCTGCTGGCGCAGCCATCGAATATAGTCGAGGTAAGGACGAGTTGACGGCAGTGACGGATCCCGTCCATTGAGAAACGCTTCGTACAATTTGAATGCTTCAGTGAGAAGCAGCGGGAGACTCCACCCGTCCAGCAACGCGTGATGATGAGTCCACACGAAGCACCATTGATCATCGGCCATGCGGATGACCGCCAATCGCATCAACGGCGCCGTGGCCAAATCGAATGGCTGGCTCCGCTCCATCTGCAACCATGAGTGGAGTCTCGCGGTTCGGTCCGAGGGGGGCCATTGGCGAAAGTCCAGAAAGACAAAGGGCACGGCGACGCGACCCTGCACGTACTGCAAGGGTTCGGTATAACCTGTGAGCAGAAACCCCGTCCGCAACACGGCGTGCCGCTGCACGACGGCTTGCCACGCTCGTTCGAAGACCTGCACATTCAACAGCCCATCGAGCGTAAATCGCAGTTGCTCGCAATACACCGAGGAACCGGACACCAGCAGCGAGTGAAGCAACATGCCATGCTGCATCGGCGACAGAGGATAGAGCTCGGTGATGCCCGGTTTTTCGGCGAGGAGCTTCTCCATATCCGATTCCCGGATCTGCGCCAATGCAAAGTCCGACGCGGTGAAACTTTGGGACGAGGGGGATCCGGCTTCTTGGATGAGCGTGCGCAGGAGTTCGAGCGTGCGATCTGCCAGCCATTCGATGGTCGTGCGCGACTGCTCCGATTCACTGGAGAGCCACGTCAAGGTCAGACGACCATCGATCACGGCACCCATCACATCCAGCAGATAGGGACGGCGGGTGCCAGGACTGTGGACCATCATGGGGATGTCGCGAACTTTCCAACCCGAGGCACCGGTCAGCACATGATCCAGTTGACCTAAGTAGTTGAAGCTGATTTCTGCCTGAGGCAGGTCGCGTACACACCGGCGCGCTTCGTCGTCAGGCTGCAGATAGCGTAGGAGCCCATAGCCCAGTCCTTTATGGGGCACATGCCGAAGCTGTTGCTTGATGGCCTTGAGGACCTGGTAAGACGAGTCTCCCTTCGACACCTCGAATACGACAGGATAGAGAGAGGTGAACCATCCGACCGCACGGGATACGTCGATATCAGGGAAAAGATCGGCTCGGCCGTGTCCCTCCAGGTCAATCAATACCCGAACACTTCCCATCCACTCCGCCAACGCGGAGGTGACAGCGGAAAGCACGAGCTCTTCATGCGAAGCCCGACAAGCCGGAGCCAGGTCACGAATCAGAGCGAGGGTGTCCAACTCGTTGAGAGACCCTGAGACGACCCTCGTGCCCTCGCCATCCGTTGTCCGTACGACACGATCTCGGGGCAGTAACCCAATCGGTTGTCGAGAGGCACCCAGCCAGTACTCCCGTTCGGCAAGTACCTGCTCGGACTGTGCATGGGCTTCCAGTCGCTCCGCCCACGCGAGGAAGGCAAACGAAGGTCCGGCAAAGAAGGCCTTCTGTCCCCGAGACCGTGCCTCATAGGCAGCGGGAAGGTCTTCGAGAAGGATGCGCCACGAGACTCCGTCGATGACGAGGTGATGGGCGGTGAGAAAGAGCCGAGGAGAGCCCTGACGAAAGGTAAAATAGACAGCTCGGAGCAACGGGCCTTGCTGCAAGTGCAAACTCTCATGCGCCCGGGAAACGGCAGCCGCCAGAATCCCTTCAACCGCCTCATCGGATTCTCCCGATGCATCCACGGCGGACACGATCGTGGCGTCTTCCTCTTGCGCATAATGTTGTCGCCATCCAGATCCCGTGTGTTCAAAGCGCAGGCGAAAGGCCGCATGATGTTCGATCACATCGTGGAACGCCTGCTCCAAGATTGAGAGATCGAGCGGCTCAACATCAAGCCAGACAGCCTGGTTGTATTGGTGAAGAGCCGGCGGGTTGCGCTCAAAGAACCACTGCTGGACAGGGGTCAAAGGCGTAGGCCTCTCGGGGAGGTAGATCGCTGACTCGACCTCCCGATATCTTTCTACGAAACGCGCGAGGTCGGCAATCGTGGGGTACTGAAACAGCAGCGCCGGTCGCAAAGAGAGACCGGCCTGCCTCGCTTTCGCGATGATGCGCATGCTTTGAATGGAATCGCCGCCGATCTCAAAAAAGTTATCGTGAATCCCCACGCGATCAAGACCGAGGACTTGAGCCCAGATCTCCGCGAGGGCGCCCTCGACCGGCGTCGACGGCGATTGGTAGCTCTGATGTGAGATCAACACAGGAAGCGGGAGCGCCTGACGATCGACTTTGCCGTTGGGACTCAAGGGCAGGGCGTCCAACAGGATGAACTCGGACGGCACCATGCCGGCAGGAAGATGAGCCTGCAGGTATTCTCGCAACGTACGTCCCGTGACTGTGCCCTCCCCCGCAGGAACAACGTACGCCACCAGTCTCAGCTCACCAACTCGCTCTTCACGCACAACCGCGACAGCAGCTCGTACATCCGGATTCAGTTGAAGCACCGCTTCGACTTCGCCTAGTTCGATCCGATACCCGTGGATCTTCACCTGCTCGTCTCGACGCCCAATGAATTCAATCACCCCGTCAGACCGATACCGAGCCATATCCCCCGTACGGTACAGCCGGCCACCGGGCGTCACACAAAATGGATCCGGCACGAACCGTTCGGCGGTCAAGGCGGCACAATTCCAGTACCCCCTCGCCACTCCCACCCCTCCAACATAGACTTCGCCCGACACGCCTATCGGTACAGGTTCCATCCGTCTGTCCAGCAGATAGACCTGTACATTGGTGATGGGATGCCCGATTGGTATCGTAGCCGAACGTTCTTCCTCGCAGGCTTCGTAGACCGTGCACCAGACAGTAGCCTCCGTTGGGCCGTACTCGTTAAAGAATCGAACCCCCGGTACACGACGGCGATGTTGGCGCAACAGATCATTCGGGCACGCTTCACCCGCCACGATCACCGCGTACAATCCCGCCAGCGCGTCATCCGAAGAATCCTGAAGCAGCGCCCGGTAGAGGGCCGGCACGGTCAAGAGGTGAGTCACACCGTAGTCTCGTATCAGGGCACAGAAGACACTCCGCTGCTGAACGGAGGCCGCATCCGACAACACCACTGATCCACCTTGAGCCAAGGCTCCGAAGAGGCCCGCCACCGAACTGTCGAACCCGATCGATGAGAGAAGCAAAAACCCACGGACCGGCTCCCGGTAATACAGCAGGCGCGCTGCCGTGGAGTGCACGACATTGCCGTGTGTCACGGCCACTCCTTTCGGCCGCCCCGTTGACCCCGACGTGTAGATGACGTACGCGAGGTGATCCGGCAATACAGTCGTTGACGGTGACGCTCCGCGCTCTCGGGCAATCGCCTCACGGTCGGTATCCACCAACACAACCGTCGAATTCCATTCGCCCAGGAGCCCGGCCAGACTGGCTTGGGTCACGAGAGCCGACACCTTCGCGTCCGAGATGAGATACGCGAGCCGCTCAGAGGGGTAATCAGGATCGAGTGGAACATACCCAGCGCCTGCCTTCAGCACGGCGAGCAGAGCGATCACCAGCTCCGGCGAACGGTCGAGGCACACAGCGACACGCTGCTCAGGGCCAATCCCACGCTTTTGTAGATAATGGGCCAACTGATTGGCCCGTCGGTCTAAGTCTCTGTAGGTGAGCGACATCCCCCCACCGACCACTGCCACTCTGTCCGGCGTGCGCAGCGTCTGGGACTCCACGAGGCTGTGCAGGGTGTTCTCGTCAGGCCTCTCAGCCAATGTTGCATTCCAGTCCATGACGACTTGGCGGCGCTCCGAGTCCGTCAGCAGCGGCAGTTCGTCCACGCGCCGATTCGGTGCAGTCACCACGCCCTCGAGGATCACCTGGAAGTGTCGCAACATCCGTCTGATAGTCGCGTCTTCGAAGAGATCCGTGTTGTATTCGCAGGACAGCGCGAGACGATTTGCGACTTCTCCAACCATGAGCGTCATGTCGAATGGAGCGGCTCGCCTCGACAGCGGGATCGTTTCCCACGTCACACCCTTGGCAAACTCAAGCGGATGGCCTGGCTTGCCGAGCGCAAACTGGCCTAAGCCGGCCTCCATGACACTGATGTCTTCCCAGGTGAACATGACTTGAAACAGCGGAGAGCGGCTGGCATCAGGTTGAGTCCGCATCTGATCGACCAATAGTGAGAAGGGATAATCCTGATGCGCGAGCGCACCGAGGACGGTGCGATGCACCTGCTTCAAGAACGTCGCGAATGTTGGAGAGCCAGACAGGTCACCCCGCAACACCACCGGGTTGATGTGGTACCCCACGACCTCGTTCCATTCCGCTCGGGTTCTCCCCGCCGTCGTGGAGCCTACTACGAAGTGCTCTTGGCCGGTGTAGCGAGACAGCAGCAACTGAAACGCGGCAAGCAACGTCGTATACAACGTCACACCATGCGCCCGACTCAGCGCATGCAGTCGAGGAGTCAGGTCTGGATCGACCTCAGCGCGCCAGACGGCACCATGATAGGTCTGTACCGATGGCCGAGGTCGGTCGGTCGGAAGGTTGAGGTTCAGCATGGAACCGGCCAGTTGCTGTTGCCAATAATCTTTAAGCCGCTCCCCATCAGGTCCAGAAACCAAGGCCTCCTGCCATGCGATAAAATGCCGATAGTTCCACTCAGGATTCGGGAGATCAGCTGGCCCATGGCCTGTCTCCTCCCCGTACAAGAGTCGAAGCTCTCGCATCAGAATCCCGACAGACCAGAGGTCCACCGCGATGTGATGGGCCATCAGGAACAGCACGTGTGTACCGGCCGCTCGCGTAAACAAACGAGCCTGGCATACCGGTCCGTCCTCAAGATTGATCGGATGACCAGCCTCGGCCTGCAGCCGCTCGTTGAGCTCCTCCTCCGTCCAGCGCGACGCGTCTTCCACATTCAAGCCAGCGGCTGCCGTCACGTCGAAATGCTGTCGAGGAGAGCCATCTACCGTGACAAACTTGCTGCAAAGCACCTCATGCCGCGACACCAACCGACTCCATGCCTTTTCCAATGCCGCGACATCGAGCGTGCCATGGAGTCGTGCGGCATAGCTCAACGTGTACGCGGCGCTAGATGGCACCAACTGCTGGACAAACCACAAGGCCCGCTGTCCATATGAGAGGGACGTGCTACGAGTGCCAGATCCGACAGGGTGAGGAACGAGTTGCCCACCTCTTACTGACCCTTTGAACGCGCTCAGCCGATCGATCAGCGCCTGCATGCTGCGATCGAAGTAGTCTTCCACGGACGTGTCGACCTGATAGCGCGCTTCGATCGCTCCTTTCACCTGGAACAGCTTGAGTGAATCGAGGATGTAGTGCGCCACCGGCTCCTGCTGATCCAACTGAGTTCGAGAGATTTGAGCGACTCGGCCGATCTCCTCAAGCACCCATTCGTAATCGTGTTCCTCTCTGGACCCAGGCACGTTCAACCGAGGCGTTTTCTCATACTCGGCCTCCTGCATTGGAGCGGCCACGTCGTCCTCCCGCCACTCCGCCACAATTGAGAGCTCGCCCTGGATAAAGGCTTGGCGGCAGCTTCGTCGCTGCACCTTTCCACTGGTGGTCCTGGGCAGACTGCCTGGCTTGATCAGCACCACAGCGGCCAATTCGAGGTCCTCCTCCGCCACCGCGCGACGAACGGTCTCGATGACATCTGGCCAATGCCAGTTGCCACGACGATTGACTTCGTACACGATGACGGGACGCTCTTGACGTCCGATCTCGACAGTGAATGCCGCCCCGCCGCCGAGACGTAGGGCTTCGTGGGCCTGCCCGCCGATCCATTCGATGTCGTGCGGATAGTAATTACGGCCACGGACGATCATAAGATCCTTGAGCCGTCCTGCAACGAACAGCTCTCCGCCGCGCAAGAACCCCAGATCGCCGGTACGCAGAAAAGGACCTTCTCCGGTCCCTTTCACATAACCGTGAAACGTATGGCTTGTCTCCTCATAACGGTTCCAATACCCTTTGGCGACGCTGACCCCCTTGACCCAAATCTCCCCAATTTCATCCACTGTGCATTCCCGGAGCGATTCGGGATTGATGATGACAAGTCTCTGGCCCAGGAGTGCCCGGCCACATCCCACAAGACAGGTCGAAGACTCTTCCGTTCCATCGGACACAACCACCTGGCTGAGCTCAAGCGCGTCCTTTCTCACGGCTTGAACGATAGGCTCGGCCTCGGGCACGCCTCCAGAAACCATCAAGGTACCTTCCGCAAGCCCGTAGCAGGGGAAGAAGGCCCGACGCTGAAAACCGCTCGCGGAAAAGGTCTCAGTAAATCGATCCAGCGTCTCCCGTCGCACGGGTTCCGCACCATTGAAGGCGACCCGCCAAGAGCCGAGTTCAAGTTGAGCCCGTTGCTCCAACGACACACGTTCGACACAGAAATCGTACGCGAAGTTCGGCCCCCCACTGATCGTCCCCTTGAATCGGCTGATTGCCTCAAGCCATTTGGCAGGACGCTGCAGGAACGCGTGGGGAGCCATGATGACGCACCGGCATCCGCTATACAGCGGATGCAGAATGTTGCCGAGCAGACCCATGTCGTGGTACGGCGGAAGCCATCCGACGACAATGTCGTCGGATGTCGTTTGAAATGCCTCGCGGATGAGCCTCTGATTGTGCAGGATGTTGCCATGCGTCACCACGACACCCTTTGGCAAGCTCGTTGATCCGGATGTGTACTGCAAGAAAGCGACGGTCTCTCCGGTCACGTGGGGTTTTCTCCAGTCAGCATCGGCACCATCCCGTGCAATCTGTTGAAGGGTGACCCATTGCATACCGGATGCAGTGGGTACTGCCGATAGGGCTGCCGAGACCGTATCGGAGAGCGACCCGCTCACAATGCCGACCGCAGGCCGAGCGTCCTCGATGACAGCCTGCAGCCGCACTGCGTTTCGATTACGCTTGAGAGGATAAACGGGCACGGCGAAGACACCGGCATAGATACAACCGAAGTACGCGGCGATAAAGTCCAACCCGGGGTGAAACATAAGGAGGGCGCGCAGGCCCTCGAGACGACGGGATTGAAGCCAAGCGCCAATCATCCTGGCCCGGCGGTCCAGCTCTCCGTAAGTGATTGAGATATCCTTGCCGTCATCGTTTAGAAAGGTATAGGCACACTGATCTGCGGAACTGATTGCTCGGATGCACAACAGCTCAACCAAGTCGGCGGGCTCAATCGGCTTTTCCTTACAGGCGGGAGAGTCGGCGATCGCACTCATGCTACCTCTAGGTTGCTGGTCATAAGTCTATGCCTTCTTACCAATCCGAACTCTTCGTGTTCGTTCTAGTTTTAATAAGGGCGAGCGCGGTTGTCTACCGACGGCTGCTACACATGCAACACCGTGGGACTTGCCTCCTTAGAAGTCTGACCTGACCTATCGTGCCGTGGTATCGCGGAGCTACGAGACTTCGAGCTGATAGCGATCCAACGTCGTCGCCTTATGGCGTGCGAGGTTAGACAGCGACTTGTTGTAATCGACGATGGCCCGCAGCTCATGGCCCTGCGCCGTGGCCAGATCGCGTTGGAAGTCGAGCACAAAGCGCGTCGTGCTCAGTCCGACTTTCAACCGTTCCAGCTCGGCTTCCAACTGCTTCTCCGCCATGATCCTGGCCGAACGCGTGGTCTCGATGCGTTTGAAGTCAGTCTGGACTCGACGCACGGCTTCGCGGACGCCGACGATGACTTGCTGGCGGACATTATCGAGTGCCACTTCAGCGTTCTTTGCTTCGAGTTTGCGCTTGTTATACGTGCTGATCGCTGCTCGGTTGCCCAGCGGATAGCTGAGGACGAGTCCTGCACCATAGTTGTAGAAATCCCCGTTGAAGTTTCTGGTAAACGATTCACCGTAGTCGCCCCCCAGGCCAGCGAGGCCGATCGTGCCTTGCAGCGACAGGGTCGGGAGCAACTGGTTGCGGGCGAACTGCTTGTTGAGCTCACCCGACTCGATACTCTTCTTGGCCTGGATAATCTCTGGCCGCTGCGAGATCGCGGTATCAATAGCCTCCTGGAGACTGAGCGGCTCAAGGAGCGTGACCGGGCCATCGGCAGGGGTGAGGCGCACATCCTGTCGCAGGTCCTCTTCGCCAGGGTTCAGGAGCCGACGCAACTGATCCTCTTGGTCGCGAATGGCTTTATCAGCGAGGAGGGTCTGCTCCACTCGTGAGGCAACGGCTGTCTCGGCTTGCAGGACGTCGACCAGCGTCATCACTCCGGCTTTCGCCTTGGCGCGGTTGGTGGCCAAGAGTTCCTCTGCGGCTTTCAACGCGGCTTGCGCCACTTTCAAATTCTCATTTGCAAACACCAGCTCCCAGTAGGTTTGCTCCACGGAGGCGACGACGGTCATGACCCGATCTCGAAACACATGCTGCTCGACCACGGCATTGTTTTGGGCGATCGAGATGAAGGTCTTATTGATCGCCACGCCGGCATTGCGCAGCAACGGCTGCGTAATTGTAAAGGCCAGACCGCCAGTCCAGGCCGGATTGAACAAGAACCCGTCGGCGACGCTCTGATTGATGCTGTTTCGTTGAGGACTGTAATTCACGTCGATATTGCCGCCGGTGATCAGATTGGTGTTGGCGTCGACGGTCACGGCGTGGGTGCGCTGATCAAAGAGAGTGATCTGGTTGAGCGCTCCGCCGGTGCCTCCGAAGATCGGCCGATTGAGTGGGTTCACAGTCCGGTTGTATTGGCCGTTGAGGCTGAGAGTGGGGTCGAACTTGGCCTGTTCAATGGTGATGTCGGCCAACCGGCTTTCTCGATTCTGGCGGCTGACACTGATGTCGAGATTCTTCTCCAGTGCGCGAACTGCCGCATCAGCCAGCGACACAGCCTCCCGCCGCTCCGCAGGGATCGGTTGGGTTGCGTCCAGCCCCCAACTGGGAAGAGGGAATCCCATACACCAGATAATCACGAACACGATGGCAACACGAAACAGGCAACACCTTGAGTATCTGGAATGCATATATCCCTCCTTGCTGTCGATGGATGCGACTCAATGGGTACTAAAACCGCTACGCCGAGGTGGTAGCGAGTGGTGCGCGCTCATTCACACATGGTGACTGGGTCATCCTCCTGAATGTCGTAACCGTCGACGATTCCACCAGAGGATAAACCCAGTAATGTAGAGGCACGTCGGAACGAGACCTAGGACTACTATAAAGATGCGGCCAGGCAGACCGAAGGCCTGCCCCGTGTGAAGCGGGAAAAGCCAACCGAGCACATGATCTCCCGAGCTCGCCGCCTGTGGTCCCTGAATTTGCACAACCGTGCCGCTGTATTGCTCGATGCTGACGTGGCTGTTCCAGACAGTGCCCGTATCGACCGTCACCATGTACGTGCCTTGTTCATCCACCGGAAACTCAAGAGTAATCGGTCGCCCGGAAGGCAGAGCTGTTTTGGTTATCTCGATGACGCGCCCTAGACTGATCGGCCCTTGCCGCTCTATTGATATGGAGGCTGGAGGTGGCGCGTTCAGTGCCGTGACCGGCGAAAGCACATTCATGCTGCGGTCGATCAGGTCAGTCCATGGGCTATAGAGATAGACGCCAGTGAACAACGACACCAGCAACAGCCCACCCGCACAGGCACCAACAACTTTGTGGAGCTCGTAGTGAAGCCGCGTCCCACGAGCGCCGCGCTTGATGGTGAACGCTGATCGCCAGTTCCCCCGGCTTGGCCACCAGAGATAGTAGCCGATCAGGATCGACAGCATCAGGAGCACGCTCCCGAAGCTCAGCACGTGATTGCCGACCAGAACGCTCCATTGATTGAGCCACAGTGAGGTATGGAGCTGGATAAGCGCGCTCATCAGCGGTCCTCCCCACGGTCGCTGCTGACTATTCCACAGCCGAGGGCCCGTGACTTCTCCGCTACAAGGCTTGACGACCAAGGTATAGACATCGTCCCACCCAGCATCAGGAGTCGGCGTCTGATACCAGGCCCACAGCAGTGGCCGTTCGTGATCCGGAAAATCCAGCGAGGTGAGTCGGCCATTGGGCGGCATCTTCGCCTGAACAGCGGCCACCAGTTCGGCGATGGGACGAAACGCCGATTCGGTGCAGGTGTGATCCGGCGCGAGCACCTCTCGATTCAAGACCGCATCAATCGGCTGCCAGAAGACGATCAGACTGCCGGTCAGCCCAGCAATCGACAGCACAACCCCAAGCACCAATCCGACGTACAGATGGACCTTGACCAGCAATTTTCGTGATTGTGCGTTGCCTCGTCCCATCCTGTACACATCTCAAAGTGTCGATACCTGTCTGACCGGACTCCCCGCCGGATAAGACCGGCGGGGTTCATTCTTGGGTGCATTAGTAGGCGAACGAATATCCAATCGTGGCCGTCGCACCTCGCCCGAAGGTTCCCAACGCGAAGGCTTGTAACTGGGGTGGGACATACCGCTGATTCAAGAGATTCTCGATACCGAAGCGGAGCGTACCTGGTCCCACTTTGACAGTGCTGACGAAATCTACGAGGAAATAGTCTGTGATCGGGGCAAAATCGCCGAATGGATCGGCACCGGTTAACACCGCCTCGTAGGATCGTCCTCTAGCCCCTGAGTACAGGACCTGCACCCGATTCCGCCATTGCCATTGGGGCATTGTCACGTGCTCGACATAGCCCGTGATCTTTTGCGGCTGAATGCTGAAGACGTTCTGTGGCACTCGGATGTCGGGATTGAAGGCGATCGTCTGATCGCCCTCCGCAAACGTATAGGTCCCCCCCATGCGCCAGTTTTCAAAGGGCTGGACATCGAGCGTGGCCTCGACCCCGTAGGTGGTCTGCGGGGCTCGCTGCAGGGTATTCGCAGTCGCGTCGAAATTGAGCCCGAGCGATGATTTGGTATAGAACCCAGACATGGAGGCCTGCACCTTGCTCCACTTGCCACGCCACCCCAACTCATAGTTGTTCACACGCTGCGGCTGCAAACTCGTGAGCTGCGTCACCACACCCGGCCTCAACGCCGAGTCAATCGCCCCAACCGGGACGTTGAAGCCTTGGCTGAAATTGAAGAACAGATCGACCGGCTCGATCACGTGGTACACGAACCCCGCGTTGAACACCGTGGCATCGAAACGAATTGAGCTCGCCGGTGTAACCGTCCCGACACTGTCGGTGAAGTCGCTGCTGGAAATCCCGAGTCGTTCATAACGGACTCCCCCGCGCACAACGAGTGAGGAGTGCGGCGTCCACTCACCCTGGGCGAATCCCGCCAGCGAATCAAACACCCGCGAGGGCAACAAGGGCGTTTGACCGATCTTACGATAGTTTCGCCCGCCTGAGGCATCGAACGTCGCGAGATCGTAGAGGTTCTGCACGTTGTCGCCATGTTGGCTGGAGAAGTCCATGCCGTAGGTGACTTGTGGCTTGCCATAGACGGGAATCGGCGTTGTGACATCGACCCGCGTCCCGATGACATCGGTTTGCGGCAACCCTTGGACGATCTCAGTTCCACCGAACTGTCGGACATCGAACGTCGGGAACCTGGTCTCCTGTCTCCGATAGTACCCCTGGATGTGCACGCGACTGTCCAGAAAGAGATGCGGATGGCTATAGTCCACACTGATCTGGGTATTCTTCAGCCTTGGCTGGTCCTGCAGTGATAACCCGGAAATGATTCGCCGTGGCGGGGAACTCCCGCCCACCGATGGTTCGTACAGATGATTGGTGTCCTGTTCAGCCTCTTTACGGTTGAAGCTCAGCTGGAGGCGGTGTTCACCGAATGTCGCCCCGAACTTTCCCAGAATGTTGTAGCCCCTGGTGTCCGCGAAACCGCCGACGCTATCGGTCCCCGGCATGGTCCTGGACCCTTGGTTGTCGAACATGCCGCCTTGATAATTGAAGGTGCCGACGACGTTATAGTCGAACCAGCCCTGGCGGCCCTGGATGCCCTGTGTCACGTTCGCGCCTAACCCCCGGAGAATGCGCGTCAAGCTGGCGCTGCCCTGCAGGTCGGTGTAGAAACTTGTCTTCCCCTCGCCCGGCTGTTTGGTGATGATGTTGATGAGCCCTCCGGTGCCACCGTTGCCATAGATCGCCGTGGCGCCGCGCACGATTTCGATGCGCTCGATAGCGGCTGGGTCGATATGGTTCAGATCAAATTGTACAGTCGGGCTGCTCAGTTGCGGAACTCCATCAATCAACACATTGATCTGTCGTCCCCGGATCTGCTGTGACGTTCCGGTATCGAATGACAGGTCATTCAGCGACATGCCGGGCACCAGCTTCGGCAGAATCTGCCCCAAGCTCCGTGAGGGCGAGACCGCGATCTGCTGCTGGATCTCCTGCTCGTTCACCACCGTCACGGATTGATTCAAGTTGCCCATCGACGTAGGGGCCCGCGTCGCCGAGACGAAGACGTCCGGAGCCGCGATTTCTTGGAGCTCCTCCGCTTGCGGTCCCTTCACCGCATTTGGCTCTTTCGGTTCTTCCGCTCGCCCGATCGCGACTGAACAAAAAAGGACCAGACACATCACACCCAATCTGACCCTTCCCACAATCCCACCATTCCGCATCCCCATGACCACTCCCCTCTTTTCAGAACTCATAATTACTCATGGACACACCCTACCCGGCCCTACCTTTTCTTCTTGTGAGGCTTGATGGGCACCACCCTCTTGTGAGCGTCACGTTCATGAACTTCACTCTTCCCGATCAGTTCATCGACTGATGTCCGAACCACTCGTAGACTGCCAGGCCCTAATTTGACGGCGGTCAGGCGACCTTCTTCGATCCATCGATAGATCGTCCACTTACTCACCTTGAGCAGCTTGGCCGTTTCCTGAACACGCAGCAAGACTGGTTCCATCGTCTTCGATTTCGGTACTGCTCGATCCTGAGCAGGCCTATTTCATCACCTCCGCACTACAGTGCCACCCGTTTCCCTTGACTCCATTCACAGCTTGTGCGAGCTGATTTGAGGTCGTTTTATTACCTTCAAGCGTCACGATCGCATGTCCTTTCATGCTCTTGAAGTCGACGGCTTTGATGCCTGTCAGTTTTTTCAAAGCCGATTCCACGTCGCCCAGATACAAATCGCAATAGGTTCCACCAAGCATCAACATCACCTTCTGATCAGCTCCATACGCCGCACCTAACCAGCTGACCATCAATACGGAAAACAGAACGAAGCTCGCTCCTGCTCGTTTCATCACGACCTCCTTACGATTAAGATCTTTCTGGTTGACGACCTTCGCGATCAACCCACGCCCAACCACTCGATGCCAGAGCTGACGGCTTCCGCCACCGATGCGGCGAGTTGCGCGGGAAGCAGGATTTCGGTGTCAGAACCGATCGAGATATGAACGCATTGCGCTTACTTAATTCCATTCGAAGAATCTCCCGCTGAACTATAAAAAAGGGCGGGGCCAAGGAGGAGGCAATCAACCTTCGCCCCGCGCTTGGTCCGAGCGGGAGGGCAGCCTGCTCGGACAACACGCACCTTTCACAGGCCAATTGTGGTCATACCGTTGCACATTCTCGCAGCCCGCTTCCGTCGTTGCTGATGACCTGATGTCCCATCAGGCTCTGCTCGACCCGGCTCGAATACCTCAATCACTCGACGGTCGCCGGGGTCGTGATACCCACATAGTGGCGATCGATTAATGCCGCCACCGTATCGCTCAAGATTCTCAGGCTCCCGGCGCCAAGCCGAGTGCCACCAAGCCGTCCGACCTCTACCCAGCGGTACACGGTCCATCGACTCACGTTGAGAATTTGAGCCGCTTCGCCGACACGGAGCAGTCTTTTGTGTTGCAAGGTATCGATCACATCCATGATAGTTCCTCCATATGTCCTAAAATGACGACGAGATGACATTCGTGCATAGGGCTCACCAACCTCGCCGTGCTTTTCTCACCTCAAGAATGGCGGGGAGAAGGCCGAGGAAGGAACACCTTCTCCCCGCACTCGTCCGAGCCAACGGCTGCTGGACTCAGACTAAACTCGCATGTGTGATGATGAACACGAGCCAAGGAGAAGCATCAACAGAACGGTAGTCGATGGGTACGAGCGCTACCTTCTTGCGTGATACTTACCCGTGTGAGAGAAACACAGGGCTTGGAGGCGCCCGAGGAAGAAGTACGACTGAGGCGGATGATAGGAAGTGGGAATCAAGATCCAGAACTTGTTGCTCAACAACAAGCCAGGCGACGGCGGCTGGTGGCTGCGCCACCGCAACAACATCCGATGTCGCTTGGCAGGCCCAGGCACAAAATACACTTTGTGGAGATGAATTCTCTTCGTGATGGTGATGATGTGTTTGGCTTTGGTTGGCATGGGCCAGTGCACAGCCGGTGCTCAACACGACAAGTGCAGCATAAATCAGAACTAAACCGCCAATGATGGAAACTTTATAGAAATTCTGCTTGAATCGTTTCACGTTCTTAGGCCCGTACGAGCTTCTCCACCTAGACTATAGAGCCCTATCTGAACTAGGTCTCCTTGTACATGAACACGTGAAGACTGTCTACCTACGCCTGCTCACGGATGCTACAGTTTGAGAACAACTATAGAGGGGGCCCGTTCACATTTGAAACATGTCCGACATTCGCCTCACCTCCCACCATCTTCTCTCTATGCGCTAAGGAGTCAAGAGGCTATACACGATCGGGAGACTCACGACGATTTGCGGCTTGTCCAGGGCATGCTTCATGTGGAGCGGACATGCCAATTTCACCGCCTCGATTGCCGCGGCATCCAGCAACTCATACCCCGAACTCCTCTGAATCGACACGTCGGCTAAGTGTCCGTCGGATCGAATCACGGCTTTCAGTATGACTTTACCTTCTTGACCGCTTATGCGGGCTGAACTCGGATAACGCTTGAGTTCCGCCACTCGCCGCCATAGCGACTCGGCCAACCATCGATGATCCGCTTTTATTTCAGAACCGGAGGGTGAAGCCTTCGCGACCTGTACGGGAGTGACCTCCTCGCTTCGGGGAGTCAACGACGCTTGCACCGGCGCTTCCTGAACAAGCGCCGTGTCAGAGGACAAGACAGGAGCGGAAGCAACCGCAACCGGCTCCTCTTGAACAGGTTGAGGAATAGCTTCCTTCGCCTCAAGGGAGGGCTCAGGGGCTGGAGCCATCATTTCAACGAGGCGTTGCTCCATTGGCTCCTCTTGCGGTTGAGCAACTTCCACCTTTTGTTCAATAGCCGGGGCCTGCTCGATGGTCCGTTGCATCGGCTCGATCTTCTGCTCACTGGGTATAACTGCCGTTGCTGGCTGAGACGCAACCGGACCTGATTTGGTCCGGGCTACAACCACATTTTTCGCAGGTAGCGGCTCAGACGTCTGAACCGGCTCGAGTTGGTCCGCATTCGAGTCCGGGCTCGTCGATTCGACTAAGGCGACATCCCACTGAAAGAGGTTCTCTTGCAGCGCTGGCTTGACCTGAGCTGCAAAGAGGAATACCACCCCCATCACGGCGCCATGCAGCGTCAACGAAATGCCCCAGGCCGGAAACACGAATCGATTCTCATTTGTTGATGTCATGCAATGCTTCCTTCCAAACGTTCACGTGCTGAGACACAATCCTTCGTATCATGCGCTTCCAGTTACAGTGTGGGGCGAAGGTCAAGGGAGGCGTCCCGAGGCCTCGCACTGCAAGACTCGATTATCCCGGATTCCGCAGTAGAGATGAGTTAGGGTGACGCCCCGGTCCTCTGGAGCACCGACCTAACGGTGGGCCCGGTAGCATTCGGGGCGCGAGTGGAAGCCTGATCCACGTTATCAGCCTCGCTCAGATCCCACTCCAACTGCGCCGCAATCGGCAACCCCGCCGACAGGGTCCGGAGCCGTTCGAGAAACTCGGCCCGCTCCTCTGGAGGCACGGCGAATCGGACCCGCAGTCGTCGAGCGTGGGGAATCAGATCGGCTCCGACCAGGAACACCAGATCCCGCACGGCCCGCAGCCGCCGCTCAAACCAGCACGAGGGCAAGACCGTCTCCCGAAACTCCATGAGCAGGTTGTAGAGGACACAGCCGGTCCGGAAGGCCGCATCGGTCGCGTCGAAGGACT
>CXWL01000919.1_pt1 | contig 98876 bp, 94 predicted proteins | sample 590931 | NCBI WGS metagenome assembly CXWL01 (sample SAMEA3498368, study PRJEB10139) | groundwater metagenome | biome: water well; material: biofilm material | place: Germany | collected 2015-04-27 | reverse complement strand
TTCCAGTTCTTGATGGTCATTCATTCCTCCGATACGCGGCGAAAGCCGGGACGGCAATGCTAATGGACTCCGCCGTGCCGGACAAGCATGACACAGTGCACAAATAGCGCGCGCGACGTACTTAGTGCGCTGCCAGACTATAAAATGCCGCTTCTTTCAGGAGAAGAATGAATGGCACACGCAATCCCGCTGTGGAGTATCCCGTCGCTTGCGGTCAGGGACTCGAAGGACCTCTATCCGGTGCGCCGGATCTTCTGCGTCGGCCGCAACTACGTCGAGCACCAGAAGGAAATGGGCGGCGACGGCCGCGAGACGCCGTTTTTCTTCATCAAGTCCGAGTTCGCCCTGGTTGCGGGAGGCGGCGATGTGCACTATCCGCCCAAGACGGCGAACTTCCACTATGAAACCGAGATGGTGGTGGCCATCGGCAAGGGCGGCCGCCGCATCGACGCCAAGCAGGCAAACGAGCACATCTTCGGTTACGGCGTCGGCCTCGACATGACGCGCCGCGACCTGCAGCAGCTCGGCAAGGACCACGGCCGGCCCTGGGATTTCGGCAAGAATTTCGACGAATCGGCGCCCTGCAGCGCGCTCGTTCCCGCGGCGAAGATCGGCCATCCGGCCAAGGGCGCGATCTGGCTCAAGGTCAACGGCAAGGAGCGCCAGAAGGCGGACCTGTCCGACATGATCTGGTCGGTGCCGGAGCAGATCGCGTTCCTGTCCGAGTACTACACGCTGGAACCCGGCGACATCATCTTCTCCGGCACGCCCGCGGGCGTGGGACCGGTGAAGGCCGGCGACGACATGCAGGCCGGCATCGAAGGCGTCGCCGAGTTGAAGGTCAAGATCGTCCCCGCACTCTGACAAGGCAACGCTGACATGAAATTCGAGACGCTGCGCTTCCAGCGGCGCGGCGCCATCGGCATCCTCCAGCTCAACCGACCGGCGAAGCGCAACGCGCTGAGCGACGCCATGGTTGACGAACTCGATGCCTGCGTAGCCGCCATCCCGGAGGGCGTCCGGGCGCTGGTGCTGCATGGCGCCGGCAAGCATTTCTGCGCCGGCCTTGACCTTGCCGAGCTTTCGGACCGCTCAGCCGCCCAGGGCATGCTCCATTCGCGCGGCTGGCATCGCGTCTTCGACCGCATCCAGTTCGGGCGCGTGCCGGTGGTGGCCGTGCTGCACGGCGCCGTGGTCGGCGGCGGCCTGGAGCTCGCCAGCACCGCGCACCTGCGTGTCGCGGAAGCGGGCACCTTCTATGCGCTGCCCGAGGGGCAGCGCGGCATCTTCGTCGGCGGCGGTGCTTCCGTGCGCGTGCCGCGGCTGATCGGCGCCGCGCGCATGGCCGACATGATGTTCACCGGCCGCGTCTATTCGGCCGACGAGGGCCAGGCAGCCGGTGTTTCGACTTACCTGGTACCGGCAGGCAAGGGCCTCGCCAAGGGCATCGAGCTCGCCGGACGCATTGCCGGCAACGCCCCCGCCACCAATTTCGCGCTGATGCACGCGCTGCCGCGCATCGCCGAACTCGGCCAGGACGCGGGCCTGCTGATGGAATCGCTGATGGCGGGCATCGCGCAAAGCGAGCCCGATGCCAAGCGCCGCATGAAGGATTTCCTCGAGAAGCGCGGCGCGAAGGTGAAGCGCCGGGGATGAACGCGGCGGCCATGGACCTGGCGAAGGCGCGCGAGGTTCCGCTTGGCGCGGCAGACGTGGAACTCGAGCGCCGCGCCGACGGCGCGATCCTGTTGCGCTCGCCGCATCCGCTGGCCGCGCATCCGGCGAAACTCACCGAGCGCCTCGTGCATTGGGCGCGCGAAACACCCTCGCAGCGCTTCATTGCCCAACGCGATGCCGGCGGCAACTGGCGCAGCCTGACCTACGCCGAAACCCACGAGCGGGTGCGCAGCCTCGGCCAGTCGCTGCTGGACCGCGGCCTGTCGCAGGAGCGGCCGCTCGCCATCCTCTCGGACAACGACATCGAGCATGCGCTGCTTGCGCTCGCCTGCATGCACGTTGGAATCGCCTATGTTCCCGTTTCGTCGGCCTATTCGCTGGTGTCGACCGATCACGCCAAGCTGAAGCACGTGGTTGGCCTCCTCACGCCGGGCCTCCTGTATGCGGCCGATGGTGATCGCTTCGCGAAGGCGATCGCCGCCGCGGTGCCGTCTGGAACCGAAGTCTTGACGGTTTCCGAATTCAATTCTCTTGAAAAAGTCAAAGCCGGCAGGCGCGTAGACGAGGCGCACGCCGCGGTCGGGCCCGACACGATTGCCAAGTTCCTGCTCACGTCGGGTTCAACCGGGCAGCCGAAGGCCGTGATCAATACGCAGCGCATGCTGTGCAGCAACCAGCAGATGCTGACGCAATCTTTGCCTTCACTGCGCAGCGCACCTCCGGTGCTGGTGGACTGGCTGCCGTGGAACCACACCGCGGGCAGCAACCACAACCTGGGTCTCGTGCTGAACCACGGCGGCACGATGTACATCGACGAGGGCAAGCCGGTCTCCGGCCTGATCGAGAAGACGGTGCGCAACCTGCGCGAGGTCGGGCCGACCATCTACTTCAACGTGCCGCGCGGCTACGAGGCGCTGCTGCCGTTCCTGCGCGACGACGAGACCCTTCGCAGGAGTTTCTTCAGCCGCCTTGGACTGCTGCAGTACGCCGCGGCCGTGCTGCCGCAGCCTATCTGGAAAGCCTACGAAGACCTCGCGGTCCAGACCTGCGGCGAACGCATCCTGTGGATCACCGGCTATGGCGCAACCGAAACGGCGCCCGCGGCGATGTTCACGAATCGCGGCGCGGCGCGCGCCGGCAGCGTGGGTCTTCCGGTGGACGGCGTGGAAATGAAGCTCGTGCCGGCGGCCGACAAACTCGAGGTGCGTTTCCGCGGCCCGAGCATCACGCCGGGCTACTGGCGCCAGCCAGAGCTGACGAAGGCCGCGTTCGACGAGGAAGGCTATTACCGCACCGGGGACGCGATGCGCTTCGTCGATCCGGCCGACCCGAAGCAGGGATTCGAGTTCGACGGCCGCACCACCGAGGACTTCAAGCTCACCACCGGCACCTGGGTGAGCGTCGGCCCGCTGCGCGCGAGGATCAATTCCGCCTGCTCGCCTCTGGTGCAGGATGTCGTCATCACCGGCCATGACCGCGCCACGCTCGGTGCGCTGGTTTTTCCGAATGCCGTGGTGTGCCGCGACCTGAGCACCGAGGAACTGCGGACGCGGTTGCAGCCGGTGTTCGAGCGGCTGGCGCGCGACAGCACCGGCAGCTCGACGCGGATCGCGCGCGCCATGATCATGGAGCAGGCACCCTCGATCGACGCCGGCGAAGTGACCGACAAGGGGTCCATCAACCAGCGTGCCGTGCTGAAGCACCGGGCGGCGCTGGTGGAGAAGCTCTATGCCGATTCTCCGGAACCGGGCATCCTGCTGGCCACGCCATGAACATTCAGGATCTCGTCGCCATCGACGTCCACACCCATGCGGAAACGTCCACCCGCATTCTGCCCGACGCGGCCGAAAAGGAAGCGCTGGAGGCACGCGGGCGCTATTTCCGCTACAAGGTCCAGCATCCGACCATCGCGCAGATGGCCGCCTATTACCGCGAGCGGAAGATCGCTTTCGTCGTCTTCACGGTGGACCACGAGCGCGGCATGGGCATCCAGCGTATCTCCAACGAGGAGGTAGCCGAATCCGCCCACGAGCACAAGGATGTCGCGATTCCGTTCGCCAGCATCGACCCGGCCCGCGGCAAGATGGGCGTGCGCGAAGCGCGGCGCCTGATCAAGGACTTCGGCGTGCGCGGCTTCAAGTTTCACCCCACGGTGCAGGCGTTCTTTCCGAATGATCATGACGCCTATCCCCTGTACGAAGTCATCGCAGAGGCGAAGTTGCCAGCCATCTTCCACACCGGCCAGACCGGCATCGGCGCCGGCATGCCCGGCGGCGGCGGGCTGCGCCTGAAGTATTCCAACCCGATCTACCTCGACGACGTGGCGGCGGACTTTCCCGACATGCCGATCATCATGGCGCACCCCTCCGTCCCCTGGCAGGATGAGGCGTTGTCGGTGGCGCTGCACAAGCCGAACACCTACATCGATCTGTCGGGCTGGTCGCCGAAGTATTTCGAGCCCAAGCTGGTGCAGTACGCCAACACGCTGCTGAAGGACCGCGTCCTATTCGGCAGCGACAATCCGGTGATCCTGCCAGACCGCTGGATCGCGGAATTCGACAAGCTGCCGATCAAGCCCGAGGTGCGGCCGCTCATCCTGAAGGAGAACGCGGCGAAACTGCTGGGACTGAAATGAAGTTGTATACCTATTTCCGCAGTTCGGCGGCGTTCCGCGTGCGCATCGCGATGAACCTGAAGGGCCTCGCCTACGAGCCGACGTTCGTGCACCTCGCGAAGAGCGAGCACCGCGCGCCGGCCTACGGCGCAGTGAATCCGCAAGCACTGTTGCCTACACTGGAGGATGCGGGCGCGCAACTGACGCAGTCGCTCGCCATCATGGAATACCTGGAAGAAACGCGACCGCTGCCGCCTTTGCTGCCTAAGGATCCTCTGGGACGCGTGCGCGTGCGCTCCCTTTCACTGCTGGTCGCCTGCGAAATCCATCCGGTGAACAACCTTCGAGTCCTGCAGCACCTGAAGCGCGCGCTCGGCCGGAACGACGAGCAGGTGAATGCCTGGTACCGGCACTGGATCGCCGACGGCCTGGCGAAATTCGAGGCGGACCTGGCGAAGGCACCGGGAAAGTTCTGCCACGGCGACGTGCCGACGATGGCCGACTGCTGCCTGGTGCCGCAGGTGTTCAATGCGCAACGCTACAAGTGCGACATGTCGGGATATCCGACGACGATGCGCGTGTTCGCCGAATGCATGAAACTGGACGCCTTCGAGCGGGCCCAGCCCTCGAAGCAACCCGACGCCGAATAGGAGGAGGTAGAGACCATGTCACAGATCACCGCATACCGACGCCCGGCCGCCGGCACCCAGCCGGACTACCTGTTCCCGCGCTACGTCTCCACGGTAAAGCGCGCGCCGACCCAGCCGCTGGTGATGCTGTCACATACGCCGACCGAGCTGACCGGGCCGGTGTTCGGCTATGACGAAGTGAAGCGCGGCGACCACGACCTCACGAAGCAGCACGCTGGCGAGCCAATCGGCGAGCGCATCATCGTCAGCGGGCGCGTACTGGACGAGAACGGCCGCGCCGTACCCAACACGCTGGTGGAAGTCTGGCAGGCGAATTCCGCCGGCCGCTACCCGCACCGCGTCGACCAGCACGACGCGCCCACCGACCCCAACTTCACGGGTGCGGGGCGCTGCCTCACCGACAAGCGCGGCAACTACCGCTTCGTCACGATCCGGCCGGGCGAATACCCGTGGCGCAACCACTACAACGCCTGGCGCCCGGCGCACATCCACTTCTCCCTGTTCGGGCGGGCCATGGTGCAGCGCCTGGTGACGCAGATGTATTTTCCGGGCGATCCGCTGCTCGCCGAGGACCCGATGTTCAACTGCGTGCCGGACGAACGGGCGCGCCAGCGGCTGGTTTCCTCGCTCGACTGGGAAACGACGATCCCCGAAATCGCGCTGGGTTACCGCTTCGACATCGTGCTGCGCGGACCCGATGAAACACCGATGGAGGGCAAATCATGAGCCTGCACGCCACTACGTCGCAGACGGTCGGGCCGTACCTGCACATCGGCCTGACCTGGCTGATCATCGAGAAGCTGGCGCCGGCTGGCGTTCCCGGCAAGCGCATTTCCATCGAGGGCCGCGTGCTTGACGGCGACGGCAAGCCGGTCAACGACGCGCTGCTCGAGATCTGGCAGGCCGACAGCCGCGGCCAGTACGGCGGCAAGCGCTTCCGCGGCTTTGGCCGTTCGGCGACCGACGCCGATGGCGCGTACCGCTTCCACACCATCAAGCCCGGGCGTGTGCCCGGACCGGGTAGAGCAGTGCAGGCGCCGCATATCGGCGTGACCGTGTTCATGCGCGGGCAATTGAAGCAGCTCACCTCGCGCATCTATTTCCCCGGAGACCCGGCGAACGCCAAGGACCCCGTGCTCGCGCTGGTGCCCGCAGCGCGGCGTGCCACGCTGGTCGCGGCGAAGGTCCCGGGCAAGTCCGGCGCTCTGCGGTGGGACGTGATCCTGCAGGGCCGGGGCGAGACCGTGTTCTTCGACTGCTGATTCGCCTGGTCACGCGCAAGCCCACCGACGAAAGGCTGCTGGTCTCGGATATCTTCGAGGGGGAACGCACGCGCACCGATCGCCCTGCGCCCGGCACGCTGCGCGAAGCGGCGCGCGACATACCGGTTTACCGCCACTGCGACGTGCTGGTCGTCGGCGGCGGGCCGTCCGGAACCGCCGCCGCCGTCGCCGCAGCACGCACCGGTGCCGACGTCGTGCTGCTGGAGCGCTACAACCATCTCGGCGGCCTCTCGACCGGCGGCCTCGTCATCTGGATCGACCGCATGACGGACTGGGCGGGCAAGCAGGTCATCCGCGGCTTCGCCGAAGAGCTGATGGATCGCCTGCCCGCGGATGCGATTGCCGGCCCCGGGCGCGAGGAATGGGGTTCGCGCGACGGCGCGCGGGCCGCGCACTGGTCGCAGCGCACCGCTGCGTTCCACGGCATCGTCACCTGGTCGCCGACGGTAGATCCGGAGCGCCTGAAGCTCGCTTCGCAGGAACTGGTGCTGGAAGAAAAGGTCCGGCTCGTCTTCCATTCCTGGGCTGCCATGCCGTTGATGGAGGAAGGCAAGGTGCGCGGCGCGATCTTCGAGAGCAAGGCCGGCCGGCAGGCGGTGCGCGCCAATGTGGTCGTGGACGCGACGGGCGACGGCGACATGTTTGCCCGCGCCGGGGCCGGCTACGAATCCGACATCGAGGCGGCCGACATCCACCACTGCATGAACACTGCCTGGCTGCTCGGCGGCGTGGACATGGATCGCTGGATCGAATTCAGGGCCGGCCAACCCGAGCAGTTCGCGCAGTTCATGGCGCGGGGCCGCGATCTGCTGCGCGCCTTTGAGCGGCCGTTCGTGTCCTGGCGCAACGATATTGCCCTCTTCATGGGGCCGCGGCAATCCGGATTCTCCGCCCTCGACGTGGACGACCAGACCGAAGTCGAAATCCGCTCGCACCGCCTGATGGCGCAGCACCTCGACTACTACCGCGCCCATGCGCCCGGCTTCGAGCATGCCTTCCTGTTCCTGAGCGCGCCGCAACTCGGCGTACGGCACGCGCGCCGACTCGCCGGCGTCGCGAAGATGACGCGCGCGCAATGGCCGACCGGGCAGGTGCTGGACGACGAGGTCGGCGTCACGCCCAGCGTGTCGCCGAAGTTCCCGAATATCTCGATTCCCTACGGCTGCCTGGTGCCGGCCGAGCTCGATGGCTTGCTTGCCTGCGGCAGGCACATCGCCTGCGATCCGAATTCGCACGGTTTCATGCGCGAGATCCCGCAATGCTGGATCACCGGCCAGGCGGCGGGCGCAGGTGCCGCCCTCGCCGCGAGCCGCGGCATCGAGCCGCGCGCGGTGGACCTGGACGAGCTGCAGGTTGCGCTCGCCGCGCAGGGCGTTTTCCTGCGGCCGCGCGCCCGCAAGGCGGCGGTCACGGCCTAACAGCCGCAAGGTGGGTCCCGTCCCACGCGGGCTGCGCAGGTTTGTTCATTACAATCCGACTCTTTCGCCAGCTGAGGAATCGCCATGCCGCAGCAAATCAAGCTCCCATCCCGCGCCGACCATGTCGGCAGCTTCCTGCGACCGCAATACCTGCTCGAGGCGCGCGACAAGAAGGCCAAGGGGTTGATCGACGCGGCCGCGCTGCGCCAGGTCGAGGACAAGGCGATCGCCGAAATCGTCAGGTTCCAGGAGGACGTCGGACTGCAGGCGATCACCGATGGCGAATTCCGCCGCACCTATTTCCACATCGATTTCCTGGAGCAGGTCGGCGGCGTGAAGACCGACATCCCGGTCATGATCAAGCGCCCCGACGGCACCGAGGAGCTGGCGCCGCCGGTGATGCGCGTGGTCGACAAGGTGCGCCACGCGAAGGACATCCAGCTCGCCGACTTCCAGTACCTGAAGTCGCAGACCAAACGCACGCCGAAAGTCACGATTCCCTCGCCAACGATGCTGCATTTCCGCGGTGGGCGCGCCGGCATCAGCAAGCAGCACTATCCGGAGCTCGAGCCGGATTTCTACGAGGACGTCGCCAAAGCCTATGGCGACGAGCTGGCATCGCTTTCTAGGGCCGGCTGCAACTACGTGCAGATGGACGACACCAACCTGGCCTATCTCTGCGATCCGAAGATGCGCGAAGCGGCCATGGCGCGCGGCGACGACCCGAACGAGCTGCCGCACCGCTACGCGACGTTCATCAACCGCGTGGTGGCGAAGAAACCCGCCGGCATGACGCTCGCCATGCACCTGTGCCGCGGCAATTTCCAGAGCACCTGGGCGGCCGAGGGCGGCTACGAGCCGGTGGCCGAGGCGCTGCTGTCGGAGATGAAGATCGACGCCTACTTCCTCGAGTACGACGACAAGCGCTCGGGCGACTTCAGGCCGCTGCGCTTCCTGCCCAAGGACAAGCTCGTGGTGCTGGGCCTGGTCACCACCAAGCTCGACCAGCTGGAGAAGAAGGACGACCTGAAGCGCCGCATCGACGAAGCGGCGAAATACGCCCCACTGGAGCAACTTGCCCTCAGCCCGCAGTGCGGCTTCTCCAGCACCGTGCACGGCAACAAGATCGCCGTGGACGCACAGCGCAGCAAGCTGCGCCTGGTGATCGAGACCGCCGAAGAGGTCTGGGGCAAAGCCTGAGCACCGATCGGCGCAGCGGCGATGTCTGAGCTGCAGCACGCGTTCTGGGACGAAGACTGCGCGCTGGCGCTCTCCGACACGAAGCTGCTCGCCGCGATGGCGCGCTTCGAAGGCGCGCTGGCGCTGGCTTCCGCCAGGGCTGGCGTCGTTCCGGAAGCGGCGGCCAGGACCATCGCCGAGGTTGCAGCCGGCGCCCGCTTCAATGCGGCGGCGCTTGCACCCGCCGCGCGGCGCGCGAGCACGCTCGCCATTCCCTTCGTCAAGCAACTCACCGAAAAGGTTGCCGCAGTATCGCCGGAGGCCGCCCGCTATGTCCATTTCGGCGCCACCAGCCAGGACGTGATCGACACAGGCGTGGTCCTGTGCCTCGGCCCGGCGGTGGAGCGGATGCTGGCGCTCTCCAGGCAGCTGGGCGACGCCGCGGCCGCACTGGCGAAGCGGCACGCGCACACGCCGACCGTTGCACGCACGCTGCTTCAACCCGCGGTGCCCGTGCCATTCGGCTGGAAAGCCGCCGTGTGGCTGTCGCTGCTCGCCCGTTCGCACACGCACTTCCGTGACGCGGCGCGCGAGGCCTGCGTGCTGCAGTTCGGCGGCGCCGGCGGCACGCTCTCGGCCTATGCGGTCAAGGGCGACGCGCTCGCCGATGCGCTCGCCGCCGAACTCGGACTCCTGCGCGCACCTGCCACCTGGCACAGCGCGCGCGACGGCTTCGCGCGCCTCGGATCGGAAGCCGCGATCCTCACGGGCGCCGCCGGCAAGATCGCGCGCGATGTATCCCAGCTGATGCAGCCGGAAATTGGCGAGGCATCCGAGCCCGCGGGAGAGGGCCGCGGCGGTTCTTCGGCCATGCCGCACAAGCGCAACCCGGTGGGCTGCATGACCGCGCTCGAAGCCGCGCAGCGCGCGCCCGGCCTTGCCGCCGTGCTGCTCGCGCAACTCACGCCGGAGCACGAGCGTGGCCTCGGCCAGTGGCAGGGCCAGTGGTTCACATTGCGCGACCTTCTTTGCGGTGCCGGCAGCGGGCTCGCCGCGATGGCCGAGGTGCTCGGCGGCCTGCAGGTCGACGAACGGGCCATGCTCGCCAACCTGGAGCGCTCGCGCGGCCTGGTCTACTCGGAGAATGTCTCGCTGCACTTGTCGCGCACGCTCGGCAAGCAGGCGGCGCACGCGCTCACCGAAAAGCTGTGCGGGATCGCGGTGCGCGATGGAAGGAACCTGTTCGACGTCATGCGTACCGATCCGCAAGCGGCGGCGGCCGTCGATGCCGTAGAAATCGCGAACCTGTTCAAGCCCGAAAGCTGTTTCGGCTCGGCCCCGGCCATGATCGAGCGCTCGCTCGCGGAATGGTCCCGTTCCATCACGAACTGAAGGAATCCCATGCCTGCCATCAAGACCGAAAAGCAGCGCTACGCGCGCGGCCTGAAGCGACGCAAGGCGGTGCTCGGCGTGAAGTACGTCGAGGCGCGCATCAAGAACCGGCACCCGTTCACTGACGAATTCCAGGACCTGATCACGCGCTACGCCTGGGGCGAGCTCTGGACGCGGCCGAAGTTCGACGACCGCACGCGGCGGCTGCTGGTGCTGGCGATGATGGTGGCGACGAAAAGCTGGGAGGAATTCGAATTGCACGTGCGCGCGGGCCTGGAGCACGAACTCTCGGCGGCGGAACTCAAGGAAATGCTGATGCTGGCGGCGATCTACTGCGGCGTGCCGGCGGCCAACACCGCGTTCGGCCACGCAAGAAAAATCATCGAAGCGCGAACAGCGCCTTCAGCTCCTCGCTGATCGTCTGGCCCTTCAGGGGCGTACCGGGTCCGTTTTCATAACGACCCCAGACGCGGGTTTCCGAACCCTGCGCGAGCAGGATGCCGTCCTCGCGCACCACCTCGTGGCTGATGACGAAGGACTTGCCGCCCCAGCGCTGGATGCGCGAGCGCACTTCCGCGCGATCCTGCTGCTCGGCAGGGTGCTTGAACTGGCAATCGGCGGCAACCAGCGGCATTGCCAGGTGCTCCGCGCGCATGCGCTTGGCGTGGTAGCCGACCCCGGCGAACATGTTCCACGCCGCGGCGTCGAACCAGCGGAAATAGGTGGGGTAGAAAATGATGCCCGCCGGGTCGCACTCGCCCCATTGCAGCTGGACGGGAAATACTGCAACCGACGATTTGAACTCGTGTTCCGCCATGCCGCCGGATAATATCAGCACGATGCGCACGCAAGTCGGGATCATCGGCGCCGGGCCCGCGGGATTGCTGCTCGCACACCTGCTTCGCCTGCGCGGCATCGAATCGGTCGTGCTGGAGACACGCAGCCGCGAAGAGATCGAGGCAACGATCCGCGCCGGCGTGCTTGAACAGGGCACCGTCGACCTGCTCGACGAATCGGGCGTCGGCGAGCGCATGCGCCGCGAGGGACAGCGCCATGAAGGCGTGATCCTGCGCTTCGGCGGCCAGAGTCACCGCATCCATCTTTCGGAGCTCACCGGCGGCCGCTCCATCATGGTGTACGCGCAGCACGAGGTAATCCGCGACCTGGTCAAGGCGAGGATCGACGCCGGCGGCCAGCTTCTCTTCGGCGTGAAGGATGTGAGCCTGCTCGACCTCGACACGAAACTGCCGAAACTCCGCTTCCACGATGCGGCCGGCGCGGTTCGTGAGATCACCTGCGACTACATCGCGGGCTGCGACGGCTTTCATGGCGTGTCGCGGCCATCCATCCCGTCGCGCGTGCGCCGGGAGTTCGAACGCGTCTATCCGTTCGGCTGGTTCGGCATCCTCGTCGAAGGGCCTGCCGCGACCGAGGAGCTGATCTACGCGTACCACGAACGCGGCTTCGCTCTGGTCAGCACGCGCTCGCCGCAGATCCAGCGCCTCTACCTGCAATGCAATCCCAACAACAAGGTGGATGACTGGCCCGACGCGCGGATCTGGGAGGAGTTGCATACTCGGCTCGCGGGCGACGACGGCTGGCGCCTGGCGGGCGGCCGGATCTTCCAGAAGGGCGTGGTCGCCATGCGCAGTTTCGTCGTCGAGCCGATGCAGTACGGCCGCCTGTTCCTCGCCGGCGACGCGGCGCACATCGTGCCGCCGACCGGCGCCAAGGGCCTGAACCTGGCGGTCGCCGACGTCCGGGTATTGGCGCGGGCCCTGGCCGCGTTCTACGGCTCAGGTGACTCGGCGCTTCTCGATCGCTATTCCGAAACCGCGCTGCGCCGCGTCTGGCGCGCGGAACACTTCTCGTGGTGGATGACCTCGATGCTGCACCGCTTCCACGACGAAAGCCCGTTCCACCATCGCCTGCAGCTGTCGCAGCTCCAGTACGTGACGGGTTCCCGCGCCGCCGCCACCATGCTGGCGGAGAATTACGTCGGCTTGCCCTTCGACAAGGACTGAGATGCCAGAACCCGGCAACTGGGCTTTTCCCGCGACCCTGCAACCCAGTCCGGACGAGGCGCAGTTCGATCTCGCCTCGGCGCTGGATGCCGTGGTGCTGCTGCGCGCCGAGGTTCCGGAAGACGCGTTCACCGCGCCCCTCCTCGGCACCGAGCGCGCCGGCAACGGCGTAGTGATCCGGGACGACGGGCTTGTCGTGACGATCGGCTACCTGATCACCGAAGCTGAATCCATCTGGCTCACCACCAATCGCGGCACGGTCGTGCAAGGCCATGCGCTCGCCTACGACCAGCGCACCGGCCTTGGCCTGGTGCAACCGCTTGGCGCCCTCGGCGTACGCCCGCTGCAGCGCGCGACGGGGTCGCGCGTGGATGTGGATGACGATGTCATCGTCATTGGCCAAGGTGGCCGTGCCCACTCGCTCAAGGCAAAGGTGATCTCCAAGCGCGAGTTCGCCGGGTATTGGGAGTACGTCCTCGACGAAGCGCTGTTCACGGCGCCTGCCCATCCGCAATGGGGCGGCGCGGCGCTGGTCGGCCAGGACGGCCAGCTGCTGGGCATCGGCTCGCTCCTGGTGCAGGAATCGACGGGCGGGAAAGCGGTCGACGGCAACATGTTCGTGCCGATCGGCCTGTTGGCGCCCATCCTGGACGAGTTGCTGACGCGTGGTCGCGCGGCGGGGCCGGCACGCGCCTGGCTCGGCATCTACACCGCGGAGATGGAAGGCCACCTGGTCATCGGCGGCCTCGCTCCCGACGGCCCCGCCGAGCGCGCCGGCGTGAAGCTGGGCGACCTCGTGCTCGAGGTCGGCGGAGAGCGCGTCACCGGACTCGCCGCGATGTTTCGCCGTATCTGGAGCACCGGGCCGGCCGGCAGCGAGGTCACGCTGACCTTGTCGCGCCGGGGCGTGTCGTCGAAGTTTCCGATCCGCTCGGCCGACCGCAACGACTTCCTGAAGAAGCCCCGCCTGCACTAGCGGTAGACGTGAGGTAAAATGCGGTTCGCGCCGATTTGAAGTTCAGCTTGCGGGCGCCGATCCATTCACGGATGGGGAAAAACAAATACGGCTAAAGAGACGCGAGGCATTGAACGGGAGACTCGTCTCCCGTCCCCTAAGCGCCCGTTTCTGCGAAAGCTGGACGGGCGTTTTGTTTTTTGCGGGATTTTTACCTGCCGGACCCGATGACCGATCGCGCTTCCCTGCTGCAGTCGCTGCTCGCCGAGAGGATCCTGGTCCTCGATGGCGCCATGGGCACGATGATCCAGCGCGAGCGCCTCTCCGAGGACCAGTTCCGCGGCGAGCGCTTCCGCGGCTGGGGCCGCGACTTGCGCGGCAACAACGACCTGCTGACCCTAACCCAGCCGGCGCTGATCCGCCGCATCCACCTCGACTACCTCGCGGCCGGCGTCGACATCATCGAGACCAATACCTTCAATTCGACCTCCGTGTCGCTCGGCGACTATGGCATGGAGGAACTCGCCTACGAGGTCAACCTGGCCGCCGCCCGCCTTGCGCGCGATGCGGCCGATGAGTTCCAGAAGGGCAACCGCTCCCGGCCGCGCTTCGTCGCCGGCGCCATCGGGCCCACCACCAAGACGGCCTCCATTTCGCCGGACGTGAACGATCCGGGCTTCCGCAACGTGAGTTTCGATGCGCTTGTGACCGCGTACACCGACGCGCTGCGCGGATTGATGGACGGCGGCATCGACGTGGTGCTGGTGGAAACGATCTTCGACACGCTGAACGCCAAGGCCGCGCTTTTCGCCATCGAATCGGAGTTCGAGAAGCGCGGCTCGCGCCTGCCGCTCATCATCTCGGGCACCATCACGGACGCTTCCGGCCGCACGCTTTCGGGCCAGACGACCGAGGCGTTCTACAACTCGGTGCGCCACGCCAACCCGGTCGCGGTGGGGCTCAACTGCGCGTTGGGCGCGAAGGAGCTGCGCCAGTACGTCGAGGAGCTCGCCGGCGTTGCGGAGGTTCCGGTCTCCTGCTACCCGAACGCGGGATTGCCGAACGCCTTCGGCGAGTACGACGACACGCCGGAGAACATGGCGAAGGAGATGGGCGGCTGGGCGCGCGCCGGCCACCTGAACCTCGTCGGCGGCTGCTGCGGCACCGCGCCCGAGCACATTCATGCGATCGCCGAAGCAGTGCGCGGCGTGGCGCCGCGCCGCCCGCGCGAACGCTCGCCGATGCTGCGGCTCTCCGGACTGGAACCGCTGAATGTCGGCGACGGTTCGCTGTTCCTGAACGTCGGCGAGCGCACCAATGTCACCGGTTCCAAGGCGTTCGCACGGCTGATCCTGGCGGGGAACTATCCCGAAGCGCTGTCGGTCGCGCGCCAGCAGGTCGAGAACGGCGCGCAGGTGATCGACATCAACATGGACGAGGGCATGCTCGATTCGGAGAAGGCGATGGTGACCTTCCTGAATCTCGCCGCCTCGGAGCCGGACATCTCGCGCGTGCCGGTGATGATCGACTCCTCGAAATGGAGCGTGATCGAGGCGGGGCTCAAGTGCCTGCAGGGCAAGGGCGTCGTCAACTCCATCAGCATGAAGGAGGGCGAGGAGGAATTCCTGCGCCAAGCGAGCCTGGTGCGCAAGTACGGCGCCGCCGTAGTAGTGATGGCCTTCGACGAGCAGGGCCAGGCAGACACGCTGGAACGGCGCATCGAAGTCTGCCGCCGCGCCTACGCCCTGCTGACGCAGAAGGCCGGTCTGGCGCCCTCGGACATCATCTTCGATCCGAACATCTTCGCCGTCGCCACGGGGCTGGAGGAGCATGCGCGCTACGGCCTGGATTATCTGGAGGCGACGCGCTGGATCCGCGCCAACCTGCCGGAAGCGAAGGTTTCCGGGGGCGTGTCGAACCTGTCGTTCTCCTTCCGCGGCAACGACGCGGTGCGCGAAGCGATGCATACCGCGTTCCTCTATCACGCAGTGCAGGCCGGGATGACGATGGGCATCGTCAACGCCGGACAGCTTGGAGTCTACGAAAGAATCGATCCGGAATTGCGAGAGCGGGTGGAGGACGTGATCCTCGCGCGGCGGGCCGACGCCACGGAGCGCCTGATCGAATACGCCGCGGGCGTGAAGGGCGGCCTGCGCGCCTCGAAAGAGGACGACGCCTGGAGGCACGGCACACCGGAGGAGCGCCTGTCGCACGCCCTCGTCAACGGCATCGCCACGCACGTAGTGGCCGATACCGAAGAGGCCAGGCTCAAGTTCGCACGACCGATCGAGGTCATCGAGGGGCCGCTGATGGACGGCATGAACGTCGTCGGCGACCTGTTCGGCGCCGGCAAGATGTTCCTGCCGCAGGTGGTCAAGTCCGCGCGCGTGATGAAGCAGGCGGTGGCCCACCTGATCCCCTACATCGAGGCGGAAAAGCTGCGCACCGGGGAAGCCGGCAAGGCCAAGGGCAAGCTGGTAATCGCCACTGTAAAAGGGGACGTGCACGACATCGGCAAGAACATCGTCGCCGTCGTGCTCCAGTGCAACAACTACGACGTCGTGAACCTGGGCGTGATGGTGCCCGCGAAAACCATCCTCGAAACGGCGAAGCGGGAGAATGCCGACGCCATCGGGCTTTCGGGCCTGATCACGCCTTCGCTGGAGGAGATGACGCATGTCGCGCGCGAGATGGAGCGCGAAGGGTTTACCGTACCGCTCCTGATCGGCGGCGCCACCACTTCGCGCGCGCATACCGCAGTCAAGATCGCGCCCAACTATCCCGGCCCGGTGGTTTACGTTCCCGACGCGTCGCGTTCGGTCGGCGTCATGCAGAACCTCCTGTCCGCCGGGCAACGCGATGAATACGTCGCCGGCCTGCGCGCCGACTACGAGAACATCCGCGTCCAGCACCGCGACAAGAAAGGTCCCGGCCCGCTGGTGCCGATCGCGGAAACACGGCGCCTGGGCCATGCGACCGACTGGTCAGCGTACCAGCCGCCCGCGCCGCGCGATGCCGGGATCAAGGTGCTGCGGAACTATCCGCTCGAGAAACTGATCCCGTACATCGACTGGACGCCCTTCTTCCAGGCCTGGGAGCTCTCGGGTCCGTTTCCGAAGATCCTGGAAGACCCGGTGGTGGGGGACGCGGCTCGCAAGCTGCACGCCGAAGCACTCGAGACGCTCGACAGGCTCGTGCGCGAGAAGTGGGTCTCGGCGAACGGCGTATTCGGGATCTTCCGGGCGGCGAGAGTGAATGGCGAGGACATCGAGATTTACGCCGGCGGCTCGCCTGGCACCGTCGCCATGACCTGGCACAACCTGCGCCAGCAGAACCGCAAGCCGACCGGACGGGCAAACCAGTGCCTCGCGGACTTCATCGCACCGAAGGAATCCGGCGTCGCGGACTGGATCGGCGCGTTCGCGGTGGCGGTGGGCGGACTGGAAGACAAGCTGGCGCAGTTCGAGGCCCAGCATGACGACTACAACGCGATCATGCTGAAGGTGCTGGCCGACCGCCTGGCGGAGGCGTTCGCCGAGCACCTGCACGAGCGCGTGCGGCGCGAGTTCTGGGGCTATGCGCCGGGCGAGCAGCTGACGGGGGCGCAGATGATCGCCGAGGCCTACCGCGGCATCCGGCCGGCGCCGGGCTATCCCGCCTGCCCTGATCACACGGAAAAGCAGGCGCTGTTCGCGTTGCTCGATGCCCAGCGGAACGCAGGCATCACCCTAACGGAGTCCTTCGCGATGCTGCCGGCATCCGCGGTCTCCGGTTTTTACCTGTCGCATCCGGACTCGAGCTATTTCGCCGTCGGCAAGATCGGCCGCGACCAGGTCGAGGATTACGCGCGGCGCAAGGCGATCACGGTCGCGGAAGCAGAAAGGTGGCTCGCTCCCTACTTGGCGTACGAACCCGCCGATATAATGACCGGCACTTCAACCTAGAAGGACGGCGATGGGAAAAGGCGACAAGAGGACAAGGCGCGGCAAGATCTACAAGGGTAGCTACGGCAAGAGCCGCCCGCAGCGCATCAAGAAGAAGAAAAAATAATTCAGGTTTCTTCGCGCCTGCCGACCGGCAGGCCGAGCGCCTTCAGCTTGCGGTACAGGTGCGTGCGCTCCAGCCCCGAATGCTCCGCGACCTTCGACATGCTGCCGTTCTCGCGCGCCAGCAGGTTCTCGAAGTACAGCCGCTCGAAGGCTTCGCGCGCTTCACGGTAGGGGCGATCCAACGCGATCTCGGGCGGCGGCGAGCTGCCTGCATGCGCCGCCAGCACGCGCTCGACGTCCTCCAGCCCGATGTCCTCCTCCAACGCACCCAGGGCGAGGTTCTTGACCACGCTGTCCAGCTCAACGAGATTTCCGGGCCAGCAGTGATGCCGCAGCGCGTTCAGCGCGGCAACTGAGAAGCGCCGCGGCGGGCAGGCGCGCGCCTCCACCAGCTGCACCAGGATCAGGGCGGCGAGATCCGGCACGTCTTCCGCAAAATCGCGCAACGCCGGCAGCTTGAGAACCAGCTCGGAGAGCCGCGCGAGCAATCCGGCATCGAACTCGTGCTTTTCGACGAGAGCGCGCGTGTCGACCGGGGAAAACGAAACGACGCGGGCCTTGTGCCTGTCCGCCCGGGCGAGCAAAAACTCCAAGCTCTTGTGCTCGGCGCGGCCGATCAACGACAGGTCGCCCACGAACAGGATTCCACCAGCGGCGCGCGCGAGCATGTCGGAAGAGGCTTCAGCCATTATCGCGTTGCCTTCGACAAAAGGTGCGCCGGCCGAGGCGAGCAGCCTGGCAAATAATTCCGGGCGCATGCCCCGTTCGCCGCGCAGCATCAGGGGCGCTCCCGCCTGCGAAAGCTGCGCGAGTCGCTTGCGCATCTCGACAAGCGCGGGCGAGCGTCCCAGTGCGGCGAGGGAGAGCTCGCGCGGCGCTACCGCCTCATGGTTGCGCAAGGCACGCTTGACCGTTGCCAGTAGCCTCTGCAGCGCGATCGGTTTCTCCAGGTAGTCGAGCGCGCCGATGCGTGTCGCCTCCACCGCGGTCTCGATGGTGCCGTGCCCGGACATCATCACCACCGGCATGCCCAGCTGGCCGCTGGCGGCCCATTCCTTGAGCAGGGAAATGCCGTCGGTATCCGGCATCCAGATATCGAGCAGCACCAGGTCAGGCCGGTGGCTTTCGCGCAGGCGCCTCGCTTCGCCGGCGCTTTCCGCGAGCAGCACCTGGTGGCCCTCGTCGGCGAGGATTTCCGATAGCAGTTCCCGGATCCCGACTTCGTCATCTACCACCAGTATCTGTGCCATTGCGTCTAAGCCGCCTTCGCAGTTTCGCCCGGCGCGAGTGCCGCGCTGCCAGCCACGGGCAGGAGGATGGTTACCGATACACCCTTCGCAAGCCGATTCTCGATCGTCAGTTCGCCGCGGTGCTCGTCGACGATCTTCTTCACGATCGCAAGTCCAAGCCCGGTGCCTCGCGGCTTGGTGGTGACGTAGGGTTCGAAAATGCGCGCCATCATCTCCTCCGGGAATCCCCCGCCATTGTCGGACACCGACAGCTTCACTTTTTCCGCCGCCAGCGCGGTACTCACCTCGATTATCGGCGTGTCGGCGGAACTCTTCCGGTTCTCCAGCGCATCCTGCGCGTTCTGCACCAGATTGTGGAGCACCTGCCGGATCTGCGCGGAGTCGGCGCGCACCTGGGGTACGAACTCGAGCTTCTTCACGATAGGAGCGTTCGAAGTCTCATAGAGCGCGAGCACTTCAAGCACCAGCGAATTCAGGTCGAGCTCGGAGAACACGGGTGCCGGCAGCCGCGAATAGTCGCGGAAGTCGTCCACCATGCTCTTGAGCGCCGAGACCTGGTTGACGATGGTCCGGGTGCCCCTGGCAAGGACTTCCGCGTCCTCGGCTGAAAGCTTGCTTGAGAGCTTCATCTCCATCCGCTCGGCGGAGAGCTGGATCGGCGTCAGCGGATTCTTGATCTCGTGCGCCAGGCGCCGTGCGACCTCGGCCCAGGCAGTGGCACGCTGCGCCTGGATGAGCTGGGTGATGTCGTCGAATACCAGGACGAATCCGCCGGCTGGATCCTGCGGCAAGGCCGTGCCGTGCACCAGGAGCGCCTTGCCCGTGCCCTTCAGCTCCAGTTCCAGCTGCCACGCCAGCGAGCCGTGCGAGCGAAACTGGTCGCGCATGCCGGCCGCGAACGATTCAAGCTCGCCACCCAGGATCGCGTGCGCGCCGTGGTTGGAGATGGACACGGCGAGGTCGCGGTCGAACACCAGCACGCCCGCCGAAAGGTTGGCGAGGATGTTCTCCAGCCGGGCCTTGGCGCTTTCCAGCGCGGCCCGGTTCGCCTCCACCACGCGCCGCGCATCGTCAAGCTGCCGGGTCATGGAATTGAACGATTCGATCAGTACGCCCAGTTCGTCCCGGCTGGTCACCGGCGCCTGTCTGCTGAAATCGCCGCGCGCCACCGCCTGCGTGGCCTGCGCCAGATTTGCGAGGGGTTCGGACAGGCGGTTGGCCAGGACCACCGAGAGAGCGATTGCCACCAGCAATGCCATGGACAGGGCGAGGGTTAGCGTCACGATATAGATGCGTTTCAGGCCCTGGCGCGAAAGCGCGAGCTCGCGGTAGTCGCGATAGGCGGCCTCGACCGCTTCGGCGCTGCGCGCGAACTGCGCGGGGACTGCTTGCCGCAGCTGCAGAAAACGCGTCTCGTCGGCCAGGGAGAGGCCCGTGACGGGCACAACGACCCGCAGGGCGAGCGGCTTTCCGGCCGCCGCATCCACGGAGGAGTAGGCGCGGCCGCTGCGGGCCTGGCGCAGCGCCTGCTGCGTCGGCAGTTCGTCCGGGACCAGGCGCGAGACGTTCTCGCTCGCTTCGGCGAGCACGCGGCCGGCCGCGTTCACGATCACCGCTTCCTGAATGCCGGCCTGGTCGCGCAAGCGGCTGAGCAGGAGGAGCTGCTGGGCGGCCGGGCGATCAGCCAGCTCGAGCGCGATGCTGCGCGCCTTGGTGAGCAATTCGGCCTGCATCCGGTCGATCGCCGACTGGCCGAGGTTGATGCCGCCTTCGAGCGCTGCGTCCACCTTTACGTCGAACCAGGATTCGATGCTCTTGGACAGGAACTGCACGGACACCGTGTACACGAGCGCGCCCGGGACGACCGCCATGAGCGCCAGCAGCAGCAGTATCCGCACTGTCAATCGCGAGCCGAACTCCCGGTCGCGATGCTTTCGCCAGAGGGTGCGGATCTGCCAGGCCACCAGCGCGGCGAGCAGCGCGGCGAGAATCGCGTTCAGTCCGAGCAGCAGTGGATAGTGGCTCGCGAAAACCGAGGTGTTCCCGCTAGCGGTGGCCAGCAGGAACAGCAGCACGCCTGCCAGCGCGGCGCCAAGAATGATCAGCAGCCTCATCGCGACTCCGCCTCCCTGGGCTCGCGGCTCTCGACCGGCGCGGGCAGTGGCGCAGGCGGCCGGTAGCTGAAGCGCTTCCATGCCGACTCGAGGTTCAGGTCGCGGCTGGTGAGGGCACTCAGCTGAAAGGGCTTTGGCAGCAGCGTCACATCCAGCCGCATGCGTACCGCGGCTTCGTACGCCGCGTCGGCAAGCGCGGCGCCGCGGTCCACCACTTGCCAGTTGCGGACCCTGCGCAGGATATTCAGGGCTTCCTGCAACGTAGGGTAGTTCTGCTGCAGCACGCCGGTCGAAAGGCGGTATTGCCGGGACAAGGCGTGATACGAGAGCCGCAGCTGCAGGCGCTTGACGGCCGCTTTTTCATCAAACCAGTACCAGCGGGGACGCGTCAGCTCGAACTCGACGGCAAAATACAGCGGCACGCCATTGGTGACGGCCTCGGCGAGCCGCGGATTCAGGTCGAACGCGAAATCCGCCGCCAGTACGACGCCATCCTCGGTTGCGACAAGCCGCACGTCGGTCACTTCGATGTCGTCGGCGCGCGCGGCTGTTGCGCCGGCAAGCGCGGCGGCCAGCGCAAATACGGCCAGCAGGTTCTTGAGGAGAGCGAAGCCTCGCATCGCGCGTCGCCTCTGGTTCGTCCTAAGCCGGCTTCTCTAGCAGCGCGAAAAAGAATCCGTCGTGATCGGGACCGGGCAGAAGCTGCGCCGCGGCGCCACCGGGCAAACTCGCGCGGCGCGCCCCCGGTGTGCGCGCCGCGAAGGCATCGACCACCGCGTCGTTCTCCTCCGTGAAAACCGAACAGGTGACATACAGCAATTTACCACCCGGGGCCAGCGTACGCCAAAGCGAATCCAGGATGTGCGCCTGGCGCGCCGCGAAGGCGGCGATATCGGCTTCCCGGCGCAGCCATTTCATGTCCGGGTGGCGCCGCGCCACGCCGGATGCGGAGCAGGGGACGTCGGCGAGTATCCGCTCGAAAGCGGCGCCGTCCCACCACGATTCCAGCGCCGTGCAGTCGGCGACTCGCACTTGCGCATCAAGTCCGAGCCTTTCCTGGTCGCGCACGATGCCAGCGCAGCGAGCGGCATCCGCATCCAGCGCCAGGAGCCTGACGCTCACCGACTCCAGGATGTGGGCGGATTTTCCGCCGGGCGCGGCGCAGGCATCGAGCACTCGTTGTCCGGCCTGCAATTGCATCAATCCCGCCGCGCGTTGCGCTCCCGCGTCCTGCACCGATACCTCTCCGAGCGAGAAGCCCGGCAGGCGATCGACCGGTACGGGCTTGTCCAGCAGCAGGCCCTGGGGGCCGACGTGCCTCGCGGAAATTCCTTCCGCGGCAAGGCGGGCGGCGTAGTCCAGCGGCGTGACGCGGCGCACGTTTACCCGCAAACACATGGGCGGGTGCGAGTTGCCCGCGGCCAGCACCTGTTCCCAGGCCAACGGATGGGCCGCTCGCACGAGGTCGATCCACCATTTTGGATGCCAGTGGTGGGCCACGTCGTCGGCTCCGAGCCGCGCTTCCAATCCTGCGCGCGCGCGCAGGAAATTGCGCAGCAGCGCGTTCACATAGCCTTTGGCGCCACTGCGCTGCAGCGCGACACAGGCACGCGCCGCCTGGTCCACGACGGTGTACTCCGCGTATCGACCCGATTCGAGCGCGTAGAAGGAACACCACAGCAGCGCCTCGACCAGCGGATCTGTCGTACCGGCGCGGCGCGAGAGCGCGCCGACCAGCGCCTGCGAGCGGCCGTAGCGCCGCAGCGTGCCGTAGCAAAGGTCCGCCTGCGCGGCGTGCGATCCCGCATCGCGGTCGACACGCTCCAGCTCGGCCGACAGGCTGCGGCCCGCGGCTACCCGCGCGACGAGCGCGGCGGCGGCAGCCAGCGCTTCAGCGAGCGGCGCCAAAACGTTCGCCGCGCGAGACAGTAAAGCCGCGCAGGAAATCTCCGGCCGGAAGACGGGTTCCACCTGCTCGCTGCAGTTCCGCGGCCAGCAACGAGCCTTCGCCGCAACCGATCAGAACGCCCTCGTCGCCAACTTCCAGAACTTCGCCCGGTGCGCCGCCGCGCTCGCTGCGGCTTGCCCGCAACACTTTGACGATTTCACCGCGCAACTGCGAGCGTGCCCCGGGAGAAGGGCGCAACGCACGCACGGTGCGCTCGAGTTCAGTGCTGGACTTGGTCCAGTCGAGGTCCGCCTCTTCCTTGGCGATCTTCTTCGCGTAGGTCACCCCCGCAGCCGGCTGCGGCGAGTAGCCGGCCCTGCCTGCGCCTATGTCCGCGAGCGACCGGATGATCGCCTCGGCGCCGAGCGCGGCCAACCGGTCGTGCAGGGATTGCGCGTCGTCATCGCTGGCGATGGCGAGGCGATGCAGCGAAAGCACCGCGCCCGTGTCCAGTCCCGCGTCCATTTTCATGATGGTGATGCCGGTTTCGCGGTCGCCGGCAAGCAGCGCACGCTGGATCGGCGCGGCGCCACGCCAGCGCGGCAGCAGGGAAGCATGGATGTTGAGTGCACCATGCGGCGCGATTTCGAGCGCGTGCGGCGGCAGTATCAATCCATAGGCTGCGACAACGAGCACCTCCGGTCGCGCTGCGCCAATACGCTCGAGCGCGCCTGCCTCGCTCAGCTTCTGCGGCTGGAAAACTTCGAGGCCGCGGGCTTCGGCCAGCAGCTTGACGGCACTCTTCGACGGATGCAGGCCGCGGCCGGCAGGCCGGTCCGGCTGCGTGAGCACCAAGGGGACGTCGTGGCCGGCGTCAAGCAACGCCGCCAACGCGCGCGCTGCGAACTCTGGAGTGCCGGCGAAGACTAGACGCAGGAAAGTATCAGGCGGCCGCAGTGATCAGGCGACCGGATGGATCAAGCACTCTTGCGAAGCTGCTTCGCGAGCCGCGCCCGGATGCGCTGCTGCTTCAGCTGCGAGAGGCTTTCGACGAAGACTTTCCCCTTGAGGTGATCCATTTCATGCTGGATGCACACCGCGAGCAGCCCTTGCGCCTCGAGCGTGAATAATTTGCCGTTCTGGTCGTAAGCGCGCACCTTGACCCTTTCGGCGCGTTCCAGCGTATCGTAGATTCCAGGCACGGAGAGGCAACCTTCCTCGATGTCGGAAGCACCGCTTGCGTCGACAATCTCCGGGTTGATCAGCACGACCAGCGAGTCGCGGCGCTCGGAGACATCGATCACGATCAACTGCTTGTGAACGTCCACCTGCGTTGCGGCCAGGCCGATTCCGGGCGCCTCGTACATGGTCTGCGCCATGTCCGCGACCAGCTGTTTCAGCGGGTCGTCGAAAACGGTTACCGGTACGGCAATCTTGTGCAGTCGCGCGTCGGGGTATCGAAGGATGTTTAGGAGCGCCATAAATCCGTAATTTGCTTGCAAATTGAATTGATTACGTGCAGTATCTCAGGCTGTGGTTAAACAGTCGGGTCTTTATGCTACATTTGGGTACGCAAACCGCAATCTCAACCGGCCCGGAACGTCAGCCACCGATCGGGGGCTTTATGTACCAACAATGGCGTAAGTCTATCACAACGCTGGCTTTTGTCCTCATCGGGATGCTCTCCGCAGGGGCCATGGCGCAGGCGCCCAAGACGCCCCTGGCGATGAAACCGGACGCTCCGGAGCGCTACGTCGTCGTCCGCGGCGACACTCTCTGGTCGATCGCCCAGCGCTATACCGATTCTCCCTGGCGCTGGTCCGAGCTTTGGGAACTGAACAAGGATGAGCTCAAGAATCCGCATCGCATCTACCCGGGCGATGTCATCGTGCTCGATCGCAGCCGCAGCCGCCTCGCCCTGGCCACCGACACGGTGAAGCTGAGTCCGAAGGTGCGCGCGGAATCGACTGCCCTGGCGTCGATCCCGACGATTCCCACTTCGGTCATCGAACCGTTCCTGGCGCGCCCTCTGGTCATCGAGGCGGATGGCTTGGACAACGCGCCAACTATCGTCGCAGCCGAGGATTCCCGTGTGCTTCTCGCACCCGGCCACCGCGCCTTCGTCCGGGGAATGGGGGACTCCAAAGTCGCGACCTGGTATGTCTACCGGCGTGGCGGCGCGCTGGTCGATCCCGAGAGCAAGGTCACGCTCGGATACGAAGCGGTTTACCTGGGGGTCGCACAGGTGATCCGCCCCGGAGAGGCCGCCGTCATTCAGCTTACTTCGGTCGCGCAGGAAATCGGCGTGGGCGACAAACTGCTGCCTGCTGGCAAGCCGGAACTGCCTACCTACGCACCCCGGGCCCCGCTAGGCAAAGTAAACGGCCGCGTCCTTTCGCTGTACGGGCGGGAGTCGCGCATGGGTGAATACGGCAATCAGACCGTTGTTTCCCTTAGCGTGGGCAAATCACAGGGAATCGAGGTCGGGAATGTGGTCGCACTCTACCGGCCGGGGGCAACCGTAGCGGAAGCGCGCCAATCGAAAGGCCCGTCCGCTGGTCCGCTGACGTTGCCTAACGAACGCTATGGTGTCGCCCTGGTGTTTCGCGTGTTCGACCGGGTATCCTATGCGCTGGTCATGAACGTCTCGAAATCCGTCCTCGCCCAGGATCTTGTTCAGAATCCATAGGTACGACATCCGCTCCACGCGCCCGGCATTCGCCGATCGTTTTGGAGAGGCCGGGAAATGGGGAGTTTTCCGCCGGGGTAGCCCGCCGGCGTGAGTACCGATCCGGGTCTGGCGAGCTGGCTGCAACTCTCCCTCACGCCGGGACTCGGTTCCGCAACTCTCCGCAAGCTGCTGACACAGTTCGGGCTCCCTGAAAACGTACTAGCCGCAGGGCGTGCCGATCTGGCGCGCTTCGCCAGCGCCGAGATACTGCGGGGGCTCGATTCCGCGGCGGTGGCTGAAGAGGTGCGACGAACCCTCGCCTGGCTTGAAGCGCCCGGGAACGCGATCGTCACGCTTGCGGACTCTACCTACCCCAGACTGTTGCTCGAGATCCCCGATCCACCCGCCGTCCTGTATTGCCGAGGACGCATCGAACTGCTCAACCGGCCCGCCCTGGCGGTTGTCGGCAGCCGGAACGCCACGGCCCAGGGCAATGGCAACGCAGAGCAGTTCGCGCGCAGTTTCAGCGCGGCGGGCCTGACCATCGTTTCTGGATTGGCTCAGGGCATCGACGCTGCGGCTCATCGGGGCGGACTGGCCGGGGCAGGTTCTACCGTCGCCGTGCTTGGTACCGGGGTAGACATGATCTACCCACGGGCAAACGCCGCCCTGGGAGAAGAGATTGCGTCGCGCGGCCTGATACTGTCCGAGTTCCCGCTGGGCACGAAGGCATTGGCGCACAATTTTCCGCGCCGCAACCGCCTGATCAGCGGCCTCGCTCAGGGATGTCTGGTCGTCGAAGCGGCGCTCGCGTCGGGCTCGCTCATCACCGCGCGCGCGGCCGCCGAGCAGGGGCGGGAAATCTTCGCCGTGCCCGGTTCGATCCATTCGCCATTGTCGAAAGGCTGCCATGCGCTGATCAAATCGGGCGCCAAGCTTGCTGAATCGGCAGAAGACGTCCTCTCGGAGTTGTCCGCCTTCGTCCGCAGCGGGCGTGCGCCCACCCGGAACGCGCCAGGTCCGGCTGCGACAAAGGCCGACACCGACGAGCCTCTGCTCGCCTGCATGGGATTTGATCCAGCCGACGTGGACTCGCTGTGCGCCCGGGCCGGGCTGCCGGCGGAGAAAGTTTCGGCCGAATTGCTGCGGCTGGAGCTCGCTGGACGTGTAACAGTTTTGCCCGGTGGCCTCTACCAGAGATTAAACTGAAGCACCCGACCGCGTTCCCTTACTGAGGAGAGAAAAACAATGTACGACATCCTCGTTTACCTGTTCGAAAACTGCCAGCAGCACGAAGTGTCGGACGAGAAGGAGCGGGTCGCAAAGAAGCTTTCGGCAGCGGGGTTCGAGGAATCCGACATCAGCGAAGCCCTCACCTGGCTGGCGGGCGTGGCGCGCGGCCCCCACCGCTCGTTCGCGCCATTGCCCGTTTCAGGGGCGGCGTTTCGCGCCTATGCCCCCAAGGAGCTCGCCAAGCTCGATGCCGATTGCCGCGGCCTGCTGATCTATTTCGAGCAATCCGGAATCCTAAGTCCGCAAACGCGTGAAACGGTGATCGACCGGGCTCTCGCGGCCACCGGCGACGGCCTCACCATCGAGCAACTGAAGCTCGTCATCCTTATGGTGCTGTGGAAGCACCAGACCCCGAGCAGCCGGCTGGTTGCCGAGGATCTCCTGTCGCCGACCACGGCACGCGTGCCGTCCTGACCAGTACACGCTTGCCGTCCTGACCAGTACGCGCTTACCGAGCTGAAAGTCCCGCGCGAAAAGCGTGCGGTTTTCCCGCGGGGTTGATGCGGCACTCTTTTTGCGGGTATCCTTCGCGCCCCCGCATGCCAAAAAAACTCATCATCGCCGAGAAGCCGTCCGTCGCCGCCGACATCTCGCGTGCGCTTGGCGGGTTCACGCGCAAGGGCGACTACTTCGAAAGCGACGAGTACGTCCTGTCTTCCGCGGTCGGCCACCTGCTCGAACTTACGCTGCCTCCCGAGCATGACGTCAAGAAGGGCAAATGGTCTTTCGCCAACCTGCCCGTGGTGCCGCCGCATTTCGACCTGGCGCCAATCGAACGAAGCGAAGCGCGGCTTAACGTCCTGCTGAAGCTCCTCAAGCGCAAGGACGTCGGTGCCATCGTCAACGCCTGCGACGCGGGGCGCGAGGGCGAACTGATATTCCGCTACATCGCGCAGTATTCGAAGACCAAGAAGCCGATCGAGCGCCTGTGGCTGCAGTCCATGACGCAAGGCGCGATCCGCGACGGCTTCGCTTCCCTGCGCAAGGATCGTGACATGCTGGCGCTGGCCGATGCGGCAAAGTCGCGCTCCGAAGCCGATTGGCTGGTGGGCATCAACGGCACGCGCGCGATGACCGCCTTCAATTCCAAGGAGGGCGGCTTCTACCTGACCACCGTCGGCCGGGTGCAGACGCCGACCCTTGCGATCCTGGTCGAGCGAGAGGAAAAGATCCGCGTCTTCCAGCCGCGCGACTATTGGGAGATCCACGCCCGCTTCGCGGCCAAGGCCGGCGAGTATGCCGGCCGCTGGCTCGATCCGGGGTTCAAGAAGGACGAGGATCCCGAACGCAAACCGGAACGCATATGGAAAGCCGATCGGGCCGAGGCGATCGCCGCCGCCTGCGACGGCAAGCAGGGAACGGCCACCGAGGAGACGAAGCCCTCGACTCAGGCTTCGCCGCTTCTGTATGACCTGACCAGCCTGCAGCGCGAGGCAAACGGGCGTTTCGGCTTTTCGGCAAAGGGAACGCTGTCCCTGGCGCAGTCGCTCTACGAGCGGCACAAGGCGCTTACCTATCCGCGCACCGACGCGCGCGCGCTGCCCGAGGATTACATCGCCACCGTGAAGAAGACGATGGACGCGCTGACGGGAATCAAGGAGTTTGCGCCGTTCGCGAAGCAGGTGCTGAAGGGCGGCTGGGTGAAGCCGAACAAGCGGATCTTCGACAACAGCAAGATTTCCGACCATTTCGCGATCATTCCGACGCTGCAGACCCCGGGCAGCCTGAGCGAGCCCGAGGCCAAGCTCTACGACCTGGTGGTACGCCGTTTCCTCGCGGTTTTCTATCCCTCGGCGGAGTTCCTGCAGACCACACGCATCACCATGGTCGCCGCAGAACAGTTCCGCACCGATGGCCGCGTGATGCAGAGCCCTGGCTGGCTCGCCGTGTACGGCAAGAGCCTGCAGGACGATACGGTCACGCTGCCCGCCATCGTCCAGGGCGAGAAGGTCAACACGCTGGAAATCGAGGCGAAAGCTAACCAGACACGCCCGCCCGCCCGCTTCAACGAGGCAACGCTGCTTTCGGCCATGGAGGGCGCCGGCAAGCTGGTCGAGGACGACGAACTGCGCGAGGCGATGGCGGCGAAGGGCCTCGGTACGCCAGCCACGCGGGCAGCCGTTATTGAAGGCCTGATCTACGAAAAATACGTCGAGCGCCTCGGGCGCGAACTGAAGCCGACATGGAAGGCGTTCCGGCTGTTTTTCGCCCTGCGGCATTTCGGCGTCGATGAAATCACCTCGCCAGAACTCACCGGTGACTGGGAATTCAAGCTCAAGCAGATGGAGCAGGCCAAGCTGCCGCGCGAGAAGTTCATGGAACACATCGAGCAGGTGGCACGGGACCTGGTAAAACGGATCAAGTCCGGCACCATCCCGGAAGAGGCCTTCGCCTCCGTGGCCGCGCCATGCCCGAAATGCGGCGGCGTGATCCAGGAGACCTACCGGAAGTTCCAATGCCAATCCTGCAATTTCTACATCTGGCCGGTGCTGCTGGGACGCGATTGGTCGCCGGAGGAAGTTGCGGAGCTGGTTACCAAGAAGTTCATCGGGCCCCTGAACGGCTTTCGCAGCAAGCAGGGCAGGCCGTTCTCGGCGGGCATGAAGCTGACGGATGAGTTCAAGATCGAATTCGACTTCGGCCAGGGCGCGGGCGACAGTGACGAGCCCGTCGATTTCAGCGGCAAGGAGGCTCTGGGCGCGTGCCCGAAATGCGCCTCCCGCGTCTTCGAGCACGGCGTGTCCTATGTTTGCGAGAAATCCGTCGGCCCGCAGCGCAGCTGCGATTTCCGCTCCGGCCGCATGATCCTGCAGCAGCCCGTCGAACCCGCCCAGATGCAGAAACTCCTGGCCACCGGGCGCACGGACTTGCTGACCAACTTCATGTCGAAGAAAAACCGCAAGTTCAAGGCCTTCCTGGTGAAAACACCCCAGGGAAAAATCGGCTTTGAATTCCTGCCGCGCGCGGAGAAACCCGGCAAGCCCCCGGCCGCAAAAGAAGCGGCCACGGAGAAGCCGGTCGTGGAGAAGCGACTAAAGAAAGCCGCGTCCACGAAGAAAATGCCGGCAAAAAAGAAGAAGAAAACCTAACTAGACGTCCAGGTTCCTCACGCCAAGCGCGTTCAACTCGATGAAAGCGCGCCGCGGCTCCACCTCGTCGCCCATCAGCTTGGTGAAGATCTCGTCGGCGGCAATGCCGTCGTCGATCTGCACCTTTAGCAGTCTGCGAACCTGCGTATCCATGGTGGTTTCCCAGAGCTGCGAGGGATTCATCTCTCCCAGTCCCTTGTAACGCTGCAGGCTCATCGATTTCTGCACTTCGGCCAACAGCCAGCGCATGGCCTCGCCGAAGTCCTTCACCGGAAATTTCTTTTCGCCGCGCTGCACGTAGGCCCCGACCCCCACCAACCCCCGCAACATTTCCGCAGTCTGGCGAATCTGCGCATAGTCGCCGGAATGCACGAACTCAGAGTCGATCGTGGTTATCTTCACGTTGCCGTGCCGTGTCCGCTCGATGCGCGCCTGGTAACGCTCCGTCTTGGAGTCGAAGTGGGCGGAGACCCGGATCCCGGTCCCTAGCAGCGCGGCTGCGAGTGCCTCGGCCGAGGCCTGCGCGGTCTCGCGGCGACCAAGGTCGACCTGCACGCCGCGCAGCATCGCGAGCAGCACTTCGCGGTCGATCCAGCGCGAGACGCGGTCGATAACCGCTTCGGCAAGCAGGTATGCCTTGGCGAGTTCGGCCAGAGTGTCGCCGGTGATGGGATCTCGCCGCGCCGCCGGATGCAGCGCCGCATCCACCAGCGCCTGGCGCAGCATGAATTCGTTGAGCTCGTGCTCGTCCTTCAGGTAGCGCTCGTCCTTGCCGAGCTTGGCCTTGTAGAGCGGCGGTTGCGCGATGTAGATGTGCCCGCGTTCGACCAGTTCCGGCATCTGCCGGTAAAAAAAGGTAAGCAGCAGGGTGCGTATGTGGGAGCCGTCGACGTCCGCGTCAGTCATGATGATGATGCGGTGGTAGCGCAGCTTCTCGGGACTGTACTCCTCCTTGCCGATGCCGCAGCCGAGCACCGTGATCAGCGTCGCGATCTCAGCCGAGCCGAGCAGTTTGTCGAAGCGTGCCTTCTCGACGTTGAGGATCTTGCCCTTCAACGGCAGGATCGCCTGGAACTTCCGGTCGCGGCCCTGCTTTGCCGATCCGCCGGCTGAATCCCCCTCGACGAGGTACAGCTCGCATTGCGCCGGATCCTTCTCCTGGCAGTCGGCAAGCTTGCCAGGCAGACCGAGGCCGTCCAGCACACCCTTGCGCCGTGTCATGTCACGCGCCTTGCGCGCCGCTTCGCGCGCTCGCGCCGCATCCACGATCTTGCCGGTGATCACGCGCGCATCCGCAGGACGCTCTTCGAGGAATTCACGCAGCTTTTCAGCCACCACTTCTTCCACCACCGGCCGCACCTCGGACGAAACGAGCTTTTCCTTCGTCTGCGAGGAAAACTTCGGTTCCGGCACCTTGACCGACAGTACGCAGGCAAGGCCTTCCCGCATGTCGTCACCCGTGGTCTCGACCTTGGCCTTCTTTGCGAGTTCGTGTTCCTCGATGTACTTGTTGAGTACCCGGGTCATCGCCGCCCGCAGGCCGGTCACGTGCGTACCTCCGTCTTTCTGAGGAATGTTGTTGGTGTAGGGCAGCACGCTTTCCTGGTAGGAATCGTTCCACTGCATCGCCACTTCGACGATGATGCCGTCCTTTTCGCCGCGTCCCAGGAACACGCTCGGGTGCAGCACGGACTTCGAGCGGTTCATGTACTCGACAAACGCCTGCACGCCGCCGGAGAACGCGAAATCCTCCTGCTTGCCGGAGCGCTGGTCGATCAGCAGGATCTTGACGCCGTTATTCAGGAAGGAAAGCTCGCGCAACCTGCGCGCGAGGATGTCGTAGTGGTAGTCGACGACGCCGAAGATGCCGCGCGAGGCGAGGAAGTGCACTTCCGTGCCGCGCTTCTCCGAGGTTCCCGTGACACGCAGCGGCCCGGTCGCGGCGCCATCGGCGAACTCCATCTGGTGCACCTTGCCGTCGCGCCAGATCGTCAGGCGCAACCATCCCGACAGCGCGTTCACGACCGAGACGCCAACGCCGTGCAAGCCACCGGACACCTTGTAGGAGTTGGCGTCGAATTTTCCGCCCGCGTGCAGCTCGGTCATCACGATTTCGGCGGCGGATCGCTTGAGTTCGTCGTCGTCCTTGATCCCGGTCGGGATGCCGCGACCGTTGTCCAGAACGGAAACGGAGTTGTCAGTGTGGATCGTCAGAACGATCTCGTCGCAGTGGCCGGCGAGCGCCTCGTCCACCGCGTTGTCGACCACTTCGAACACCATGTGATGCAACCCGGTGCCATCGGAGGTATCCCCGATGTACATGCCTGGTCGCTTGCGCACCGCCTCCAGGCCCTTCAGTACCTTGATGCTGTCGGCCTCGTAGGCGTTCGGGTCCGGCGCCTGCTTTTCTGGTTCATCCACCACTAAATCCTCATCGGCATGACGACGTACTTGAAATCGGCTTCGGACGGAAAACTGAGCAGCGCGCTGGAGGCGGCGTCGCCAAACCTGCATTCGACCTCGGCGCCCGCTACATTGTTCAATACATCGAGGAGGTAGTTGACGTTGAAGCCGATGTCGAGTGCGTCCCCCTTGTACGCGACCTCGAGCACCTCCTCCGCTTCCTCCTGCTCGGTATTGGACGACACGATCTTCAGGCTGCCGTCGGTCAGTACCCAGCGCACGCCGCGGAATTTTTCGTTCGACAGGATCGCCGCGCGCATCAGTGCCTGGCGCAGAATCTCGCGCCCGATGGAAAGCTGATTCTTGTGTCCAACCGGAATTACCCGCGTGTAATCTGGAAATTTTCCGTCGACGAGCTTCGACACCAACTCGACCGTGCCAAAGGAGAACGAGGCCTGGGTTGTGGATAGTTCGGTCCGGATCTCGGCATCACTGTCGGACAGGAGTTTTCCAAGCTCCAGTACGGTTTTACGCGGCACGATCACCTCCTGCCGCGGCAGCTTCGCGTCCAGCGCCATCGAGGCGAACGCCAGGCGGTGGCCGTCGGTCGCGATCAATTTGAGCGTCTTGTCCTCGACCACCATCAGCAGGCCGTTCAGGTAGTAGCGGATATCCTGCTGCGCCATGGAGTACTGCACCAGGCCGAGCAGCCGGCGCAATTCCTTCTGTTTCATGGAAAAACGCGCTACATCTCCAGCCGGCTTTGCCAGCCGGGGAAAATCCTCAGCCGGAAGCGTCTGCAGCACAAACTTACTCTTACCTGCCTTGACGAGCAGCCTCTTGTCCTGCTGCTGCAGCGTTACTTCCGCGCTTTCAGGTAGGGCCCGCAGGATGTCGACGAGCTTGCGCGCACCGACCGTCAGGGAGCGCGCTTCCCCGGACGGTTCCACCGTACCGTGCGAAGTGATCTGTATTTCAATGTCGGTGGCGAGAAAGGAAAGCGTACCGGCGCCACGCTCGACAAGCACATTGGAAAGAATCGGTAAGGTATGGCGCCGTTCGATAATGCCGCTGACCGAGGACAACGGCCCAAGCAGTTCGTCTCGTTTGGCTTTAACTAGAACCATGGTTATCCCTTCATTTCTTTATAGTTACTTAGTAGTAACTAATAGAGCAGTGCAGATTCTTGTATAAGAGCGAATTCCTTTCGCGATCCGCGACTTGGCCTGCCGGAAGGCCGTGCGCAAGCTGTGCGGAAAGCTGTGAGCCGTTGTGTGGTAATTCGACGGCGATCCGGAATAAGGGTCTTATTCACAAATAATCCCCTTCATTTGCACAGCTTCATCCCTTGAGTACCTGCTCGAGGAGATGGTAGTCGCGGTTCAGGCTGATATCTTTCTTGCGCAAGGTGGCGATCGTCCTGCAGGCGTGCAGCACCGTGGTGTGATCGCGGTTGCCGAAGGCTTCGCCGATCTCGGGCAGGCTCATCTGGGTGAGGTCCTTGGCCAGCGCCATCGCGACCTGCCGTGGGCGGGCGATATTCCTGTTGCGGCGCTTGGAATGCATGTCGGAGATCTTGATCTTGAAGTATTCCGCCACCGTCTTCTGTATCCCCTCGACGTTGATCTGGCGGTTCGCCACATGGATGATGTCGCGTAGCGCCTCGCGCGCCAGCTCGAGCGACAGCTCACGCCCGGTGAATCGGGCGAATGCAAGCACCTTCTTCAGGGCCCCCTCGAGTTCGCGAACATTCGAACGGATGTGCTTTGCAATGAAGAACGCGATGCCTTCGGCCAGGTCCAGCGCGTCGGCCTCGGCCTTCTTGAGGACGATTGCGACACGCATTTCGAGTTCTGGAGGCTCTATCGCGACGGTCAGGCCCCATCCAAAACGGGAAATCAGGCGCTCCTGCATGCCCGCGATCTCCTTTGGATAGGTATCGCAGGTGATCACAATCTGCTTGTGCGCCTCGACCAGCGCGTTGAAGGCGTAGAAAAATTCCTCCTGGGTCCGGTCCTTGTTGGAGAAGAACTGGATGTCGTCTATCAGCAGCAGGTCCAGGGAGTGGTAGTAGCGCTTGAATTCCTCGAAGGATTTCTGCTGGTAGGCGCGTACCACGTCGGTGACGTACTGCTCGGCGTGGATGTAGCGGACGCGCGCCTGGGGACGCAGGCTGATCAAGTGGTTGCCTATGGCCTGTACCAGGTGGGTCTTGCCCAGCCCCACGCCGCCGTAAATGAAGAGCGGGTTGTACGAGATCCCGGGGTTCTCGGCGACCTGCAGGGCGGCGGCGCGCGCCAGCTGGTTCGCCTTACCCGTGACAAAGTTGTCGAAACTGAAATTGCGATTGAGGCGCGCGCGATCGGGCGTCGCGGCGACCGGCCGGCCTACCGGCGCCGGCGTGCGGGGAGCGCTATCGGTGGTAACAAGAGGAGCGAGGACCAGCTTCACGTCGATCTCGCGGCCGTCCAGTTCCGCCGCCAGGCGCACGATGCGCGAGAAGAACCGCTCGCGCACGAGCTCAAGCACGAAGCGGTTCGGCGCGGTCAGGACCAAGGTGCCGGAATCCGCCGCGCTTGGCTCTGGCGACAAGGGACGGATCCAGGTGCTGAACTGCTGCGCGGGCACTTCCTGCTCCAGTCGGCGCAGGCAAGCGTGCCAGAGATTGTGCATCGTCGAGCGTATTCCTTGCGCGCTGGGTTGGAGGCTAAGCTGAGGCTTTTTTGAGAGCGCCCGTGAGCCTCGATTTTACCCTTTTCGACTCTCGTTATCCACAGGGGCGGCAACAAAAAAAGTAGATTTGACAAGGCTTCGGCGCGCGGGCTCTAATACCGCCCTTTTTCCGAGCGAGCGGGCCGATGAAGCAGAAGCGAACGTACCAGCCATCCAAGACGCGACGCGCGCGAACGCACGGTTTCCTGGTGCGCAGCCGCACCGCCAATGGCCGCGCGGTGTTGCGCGCACGGCGGGCAAAGGGACGCAAGCGTCTCGCAGTGTAGGCCTGCGCCCGGCGTGCCGCGGGACAGCAAGCAGGCACTTCCGTCACGCTTCGGACTTGGTGCGGAAAAGCGTCTAGCCAGGAAAGCAGATTTCGAACAGTTGCTGCGAGAGGGTTCCCGCAAGAGCCGGTCGGGCTATACGTTGTTCTTCCTGATGCGCGCAGAAGGTCCTGCGCGTCTTGGCATCCTCATTTCACGCAAGCACGCGGCGAGGGCGACCGTGCGCAATGGCATCAAACGCTGCATCCGCGAAGCATTCCGCCTGGAGCACGCCGCCCTGGGGCCCGTTGACGTGCTCGTGCGCCCACCCTATGGCGGCAGGCCGGGCGCCGCAATGCGGGACAAGTTGCGCGAACTCTTTTTGGGACTGAAGCAATGATCGTCGCACCCGGGCAAGCTCTGCGGGCTCTGGTCCGTGCCTACCGCTATTTCATCAGCCCCCTGCTGCTGCAGGCGTGCCGGTTCTATCCCAGCTGCTCGGCATACGCCGAAGAAGCACTGCAAGACCACGGTGCAATGCGCGGCGGCTGGCTGACGGCACGTCGCCTGTGCCGTTGCGGACCGTGGTGCGCCGGCGGCTTCGATCCGGTTCCCGAAGTGAAAATTGCGGCCCGCGAGCCGATGCAAGGGCGGCAACAATGATGGATACGCAACGCCTCATCCTGTTTTTTGTTTTTGGCTTTTCGCTTCTGATGTTGTGGGACGCGTGGGAAAAGGAGCACCGGCCCAAACCGGCTCCCCAGGCGCAGATCCAGACACCATCCTCGACTTCGGTTCCGGCGACGCCGGCCATGCCGGCATCCAAACCTGGCGCGGTCCCCGCAGCCCCGACCGGCAGCGTGCCGGGTGCTGTCGCGCCCGCGGCGAAGGGCGAGACCGTCGTGGTTCGTACCGATCTGGTCGTTGCCGAGATTGATACGCTGGGCGCCACCCTCAGGCAGGTGGAGCTTCTGAAACACAAGGAGGCCAAGGATTCGGCCAAGAACCTGTTGCTGCTTGGGGCCGAGCACCGCTACCAGGCGCAAAGCGGATTAACCGGCGAGAGCGGCCCCAACCACCGCACGCTGTGGAAGGTCGAGCCCGGCAATTTCCTGCTGGCCGACGGGCAGGATGCACTCGAAGTCCGTTTCACTGGACAGGGCGCCGACGGCCTTGTCGCGGTCAAGACTTATCGCTTCGCCCGCAACAGTTATGTCATCGACGTCGCGCTGGAAATCAAGAACGGCGGCGCAGCGGCCGTTGTACCCGCGACCTATTTTCAGATGACTCACGACGGCAAGCCATCGGGGGACGCCAACGCGGTGGCCGCGACTTTTGGCGCGCAGAGTTTCACGGGTTTCGCGGTCTATACGGACGAGAAGAAGTTCCAGAAAGTCGAGTTAGCCGACGTGGAAAAGGGCAAGACCGATTACGTCAAGAAGGCAAATGACGGTTGGTTGGCGTTCGTGCAGCATTATTTCGTGGCGGGCTGGATCCCGCCCGCCAAGGCGGCACGCAGCTACGAGGTACTGAAGCGCGACGACGGTTTGTATGCGGGGTATGTACGGCTGCCCACCGGGACGATCGAGCCAGGCGCCAGTTCGGCAGTGAAGGTACAACTGTATGCCGGGCCGCAGGAACAGCACCGGCTGGCCGCCGTGGCGCCGGGGTTTGACCTGGTGGTGGACTACGGCTGGCTCACCATCATCGCGTGGCCACTGTTCTGGCTGCTGGAGAAGTTTCATGGCTTGAGCGGAAATTGGGGTGTCGCGATCATCCTGTTGACCGTGACGATCAAGTTCGTCTTCTTCCCGCTTTCCGCCGCCAGCTACAAGTCGATGGCGAAGATGAAGCTGGTTACGCCGCGCATGACCAAGATCCGGGAAATGTACGAGCACGACCGCGCCCGGATGAACCAGGCGATGATGGAGCTCTACAAGACCGAGAAGATCAATCCCCTGGGCGGCTGCTTCCCGATCCTGGTGCAGATTCCGGTCTTCATCGCGCTTTACTGGGTGCTGCTCGCCGCGATCGAGTTGCGCCATGCGCCGTTCTGGCTCTGGATCCAGGACCTGTCGGCGCTGGACCCGTACTACGTGCTGCCGATCCTGATGACGGTGACGATGGTCATACAGACCAGGCTGAATCCGGTGCCGCCCGATCCGGTGCAGGCGAAGGTGATGCAGTTCATGCCGTTCGTCTTCAGCATCTTTTTCTTCTTCTTCCCGGCTGGACTGGTGCTGTACTGGCTGGTCAACAACGTCCTTTCCATCCTTCAGCAATGGCAGATCCAGCGCATGTTCGACCGCGACAAACCTGCCCATGCCAAGCGGTGAGATAAGAAATAACCCGGCCGAGCCCGACACTATCGCCGCCGTCGCCACGCCGGTCGGCCGGGGTGGCATCGGCATCATTCGTGTTTCCGGTCCCGCCGTGCCGAAGGTGGCGCGCGCGTTGACCGGCTGCTTGCCCAAACCCAGGCTTGCGACGCTATGTGAATTTCGCGGCGCGCAAGACGAAGTGCTGGACCAGGGCATTGCCCTGTACTTCGAAACGCCGCATTCCTATACGGGCGAGCACGTGCTCGAGCTGCATGGCCACGGCGGGCCGGTGGTGATGCACGCGGTACTGGGCGCCGTTCTGGATGCCGGCGCGCGCCTGGCCGAGCCGGGCGAGTTCACTCGCCGCGCGTTCCTCAGCGGCAAGATGGATCTTGCCCAGGCCGAGGCGGTGGCCGATCTCATCGATGCCGCGAGCCGGGAAGCGGCGCGTTCCGCGTTGCGCTCGCTGGGCGGAGAGTTTTCCGCCGCCATCCAGGGGCTGGTGGCGCAGCTCACCGAGCTGCGCGCGCTGACCGAGGCGATGCTCGATTTTCCGGACGAGGAAGTCGACAGCCTGCATCGCAACGACGCCGATGCGCGGCTGGCGCAAGTGCGGGCCGCTCTGGGCAATGTGCTGGCAAAAAGCCGGCAAGGCAGCCTGTTGCGCAGCGGTATTCACGTGGTAATCGCGGGACGGCCCAATGTGGGCAAATCCAGCCTGCTGAACCGACTCGCGGGAGAAGAGCGCGCGATTGTGACAGCGGTGCCGGGAACCACGCGAGACGCTTTGCGCGAATCGATTCAGATCGATGGCGTTCCCATCGTGGTTGTGGATACGGCCGGACTGCATGCGTCGCGCGATGAAGTCGAGAATCTCGGCATGGAGCGCGCGCGCAGCGAAATTGCGCGTGCCGATGTCGTGCTGGTGGTGCTTGATGCGGTCGATCCGGCGCCGCCCGCAGAGACGTTGCCAGCCGCCGGCGGGCGCATTACGGTCATCAACAAGATAGACCTTGTTTCAGGAATGGCCGCAGGAAAGTATGGCGAGGCGATCCATTTGTCGGCGAAGACCGGTGCGGGGCTCGATTCGCTCCGGGCCGCTCTACTCGAAGCCGCAGGCTGGAGTTCGCGGGGCGAGTCCGTATATCTCGCTCGCGAACGCCATTTGCGGGCGCTCGAGTTGTCGGGCGCACACCTCGCGGCTGCAAGCGAGCAGAAAGCGAACTGGGAATTTTTCGCGGAGGAACTGCGCTTTGCTCAGGAGGCCTTGGGGACGATCACCGGGCGTGTCAGTGCCGACGATTTGCTGGGTGAGATTTTCGCCCGCTTCTGCATCGGTAAATGAGGCTCGGGCGGCTTCCCCGGGCGGGACTATCACACTGGAAACAAAGGGAATTATTCTGCCCCCGCCAGGGGCGTTTTCCGCATTGTAAAATGGAGGCCTAGAAGATCGCCGTCGGCCCGGGCGCTGCCCAGGGCCGTTTTGTTTTCAGGAGCTTGCTTGATGAACGACCGCCACACCCCCAAACCCGAATTTTCTCAGGCGCCCGACTGGGTGCGCCACAAGAAGCTGCGCGACTGGGTTGCCGAGATGGCGAAGCTGACCAAACCGGAGCGCGTGGTCTGGTGCGACGGTTCGCAGGCTGAGTACGACCGGTTGTGCTCCGAGCTTGTCGATGCCGGCACCTTCATCAAGCTGAACGAGAAGCTGCGTCCCGGAAGCTATCTCGCGCGCTCCAATCCCACGGACGTGGCGCGCATGGAAGACCGGACCTTCATCTGTTCCAGCCGCAAGGATGATGCGGGACCGACCAACAACTGGGTCGAGCCGGCGGAAATGCGCGCGACGCTCGGACGCCTGTTCGATGGTTGCATGCGGGGCCGCACGCTTTACGTCGTGCCTTTTTCCATGGGGCCGATCGGATCCCACATCGCCCAGATTGGCGTCGAACTGTCCGATTCCGCGTATGTCGCGGTCAACATGAAATTGATGACGCGCATGGGCCGGGCGGTCGTGGACCATCTCGGAGAAGACGGCGCGTTCGTGCCGTGCGTGCACTCGGTCGGCGCGCCGCTTTCTCCCGGGGCGAAGGATGTCGCCTGGCCGTGCAACGAAAAGGAGAAATGGATCGTCCAGTTTCCGGAAACGCGCGAGATCTGGTCATTCGGTTCCGGCTATGGCGGCAATGCCCTGCTCGGCAAGAAATGCCTGGCGCTGCGCATCGCTTCGGTGATGGCGCGCGACGAAGGCTGGCTCGCCGAGCACATGCTGATTCTGGGTGTCGAGTCCCCCGAAGGCGAGAAGCACTACGTATCGGCGGCGTTTCCGAGCGCCTGCGGCAAGACGAATTTCGCGATGCTGATCCCGCCCGCGGCATTCGCCGGCTGGAAGGTGACCACGATCGGCGAGGACATTGCCTGGATCAAACCGGGCGCCGACGGCCGTTTCTACGCAATCAATCCGGAGGCGGGGTTGTTCGGCGTGGCTCCCGGGACCTCGGAAGCGACCAATCCGAACGCGATGAAGACGCTGCGCAGCAACGTCATTTTCACCAATGTCGCCATGACCCCGGAAGGGGATGTGTGGTGGGAGGACATGACCAGGGAGCCGCCGGCGCGGCTTACCGACTGGCAGGGCAAGGAATGGGTTCCGGGCTGCGGCCGCGTGGCGGCGCACCCGAATGCGCGTTTCACCGTGGCGGCTTCGCAATGCCCTTCGATGGATGCCCGTTGGGAGGATCCGGCGGGCGTGCCGATCTCGGCGTTCATATTCGGTGGCCGGCGTTCGTCGACTGTGCCGCTGGTGGTCGAGGCGCCGAGCTGGGAGGACGGCGTCTACATGGGCGCGACGCTGGGTTCCGAGACCACGGCCGCCATCACCGGCAAAGTTGGCGTCGTGCGGCGCGATCCGATGGCGATGCTCGCGTTCTGCGGCTATCACATGGGGGATTACTTTTCGCACTGGCTCAAGGTCGGCAAGGCCGTAGCGCGTCCGCCGAGGATATTTCGCGTGAACTGGTTCAGGAAGGATTCGAACGGCAAGTTCGCCTGGCCGGGTTTCGCCGAGAACATGCGTGTCCTGAAATGGATCGTTGATCGTTGTGCCGGCCGCGCGCAGGGCGCCGATACGGCACTGGGCGTGATTCCCCGATTCGAAGACTTGAGCTGGACCGGAATGGAAAAGTTCGATCGCTCCCGCTATGAGGAAATCGCCCGCGTGGACGAGAAGGCATGGGGGGAAGAGTTGAAATCGCACGACGAACTGTTCAGCAGGCTCGCGGGCCACCTGCCTCCGGCACTCGAAACGCGCCGCGGCAGCCTGCATCAGAAGCTCGCCGCGTAACCGCTATTTAGTTCTCACCAGCAGCAAGGCCAGCAGACCCGCCGCAAGCGATAGAACTGCGGCGGCCGCGAACACTGCGGGAGATTTCGCGTGCTCGAGCAATCCACCGCCCAGCGTCAATCCCAGCCCGACGCCCGCCAGCAAGCCGGTAGTCGACCAGGTGAACGCCTCGGTCGAATATTCGGGCTTTGAATTGCCTGCCACCAGCATCGATTGCATGATCAAAGCGGGTGCCATCGCGATGCCCGCTGGCAGGCACCATAGGCTGAACGCCCAGGAGGCCTGCAACAGGGCGAGGGGCGCCACGCCCAATCCCATCAGTCCGAGCATCAACGCGAATTGTCTTGCGAGCGGCAGGCGCCAGCTGCGACTACCGTAGACGAGGCCGCCGACCGCGCTTCCCACGCTCATGATGCCGAGGAGGACGCCTGCGAAAGCGGGGCCGCCCACTTCGGTCGCGTAAGCCGTGGTGCCGATTTCCACCAGGCCGAAAGCCGACGCATAGCAGACGATGACCGCGAGCAGCGGCACGAACCCGGGTTCGGCAAGCGGGCCAAAAAGGCTGGCGCTGCCGCGCGCTTCGATGTGCCATTCGCTGACTGCTTGGGAGCGCTGGAAGAGCAGGGTGCCGACGCAGCCACAGGCGGCCGCGAACAGCACTGCGGCCGCGGGAGAGGCGAGCGCCACGAAAATCGCCACCAGAACGGGACCGAGAATGAAGATGAGCTCGATCAGGACGGACTCGAGCGAATAGGCGGTGGCCAGCAGCATCTGTTGCTGCAGACGTTGCTTGAAGAAAGTCCGCATGCACACCGTGATCGGTGGAAAACTGGCGCCGGTCGCGCCGGCGAGTGCGAACGAGAGCCACATTGGTGCGGGCGCAGACAGCGTCGCCACGAGACCGGCCAGGGCAGACGGGAATGCAAATGCGCAATAGAGCAGAATCGTCCTGGGACCGTAGCGATCGATCAGTCTGCCCAATGCAGGCGCCACGAGGGCCAGGCCGGCCACGTAACACGCAGCCACTGCCCCACCCGCGCCGAACGAACCGGTGGTCTCCTGCGCCAGCAGCAGGACCGCCAGACCCGTGATGCCGATGGGAAGGCGGCCGAGCGTGGACGCAAGGATTGCGGAGCGCAGTGCCGGTTGCGCCAGCACGGCGGCATAGCGGGCGAGCGAGATCACGGGAGAGCCGGTCGGAAAGGGGCCGGATTGTCTCACATGGAAGCGAATTGTTGCGGCGCAACATCCTGCTAAGCCCAAGCAGTTCCACGTGAAACATCGATCGCGAATCCGCGGCGCCTAGTTTCACGTAGAACATTGACGTATCATTCGCGCGCCGTACCCCGAACCCATGCAATTCCCCACTGAATTCGACGTTATCGTGATCGGCGGCGGCCATGCCGGAACCGAGGCTGCGCTCGCCGCGGCACGCATGGGGTGCACAACGCTGCTGCTGACGCACAGCATCGAGACCCTGGGCCAAATGTCGTGCAATCCATCGATCGGCGGGATCGGCAAGGGCCACTTGGTGAAGGAGGTGGACGCCTTGGGCGGCGCGATGGCCCTGGCGACCGACGAGGCCGGGATCCAATTCCGCACCCTGAACTCTTCCAAGGGGCCCGCGGTACGGGCGACGAGGGCGCAGGCGGATCGCTTGCTCTACAAGCAGGCGATCCGCACCCGACTCGAGCGCCAGCCGAACCTGACGTTGTTCCAGCAGGCCGTGGACGACATCCTTCTCGAGGGCGACCGGGTTGCCGGCGTCGTGACCCAGATCGGCCTTCGCTTTCGGAGCCGCACCGTCGTACTTACCGCCGGAACATTCCTCTCTGGCCTGGTTCATGTCGGCCTGCAGCACCATCAAGCCGGGCGCGCAGGGGATCCGGCGTCCGTCACGCTTGCGGCGCGCCTGCGCGAGATGAAATTGCCGGTCGGGCGGCTGAAGACAGGCACTCCGCCGCGGCTGGATGGCAATACGATCGATTTTTCCGTGATGGAAACGCAGCCGGGGGACGTTCCCGAGCCTGTCTTCTCGTTCCTGGGCCGGCGCGACCTACATCCCCGGCAGCTGCCATGCTGGGTCACGCACACCAACGAGCGGACGCACGAAATCATCCGTGGCGGCCTGGATCGCTCGCCGATGTTCACGGGCGTCATTCAAGGGGTCGGCCCGCGTTACTGTCCGTCGATCGAGGACAAGGTGCATCGGTTCGCCGGCAAGACCGGGCACCAGATCTTCCTTGAGCCCGAGGGACTGACGACCAGCGAGATTTACCCGAACGGGATCTCCACCAGCCTGCCCTTCGACATTCAGCTGTCGCTGGTCCGTTCCATTCGCGGCCTGGAAAACGCCCACGTGCTGCGTCCAGGTTATGCCATCGAGTACGACTATTTCGATCCACGCAACCTGCGGATGTCCCTGGAAACGAAGACCATCGCCGGGCTGTTTTTCGCCGGCCAGATCAATGGCACCACCGGCTACGAAGAGGCTGCCGCGCAGGGCTTGCTCGCTGGCTTGAACGCGGGCCTGCAGTCGCAAGGCAAGGAAAGCTGGTGCCCGCGCCGGGATGAGGCCTACCTTGGCGTGCTGGTGGATGACCTCGTCACGCGCGGCGTGAACGAGCCCTATCGAATGTTCACCAGCCGGGCCGAGTACCGCCTGATGCTGCGCGAAGACAATGCGGATCTCCGGCTTACCGAGACGGGCCGCAAGCTTGGCCTGGTGGATGACGTTCGCTGGGACGCGTTCAGCCGCAAGCGCGATGCCGTCGCACTCGAAACAGAGCGCTTGAGAACCACTTGGGTCAATCCCAGGTCGTTGCCGCCAGAGGCAGCGATACCGGTTCTGGGCCAGCCCATCGAGCGCGAGTACACGCTGCACGAGCTGCTGCGCCGGCCGAATGTTAGCTATCGCTCGCTTTCTCTAATTCAGGCCCCTGGAGCGGTAGTAGAGGACCCGGCCGTGATGGAGCAAGTGGAAATTCAAGCGAAATACCAAGGCTACATTGCGCGCCAGCAGGAAGACGTCCAGCGGCGTGAAGGCCAGGAGAATCTGGTCCTGCCCGCGACGCTCGACTACGGCGATGTCTCTGGCCTGTCGATCGAAGTGCGGCAAGCGCTTGCGCGTCATCGGCCCGAATCGATCGGACAAGCTGCACGCATGCCAGGCGTTACGCCGGCGGCGATTTCACTGCTGCTGGTGCACCTGAAGCGTCTCAAGCACGGCCCACGATACAAGAAAACCGCATGACGCCACAGGCCGCGCTTGATCGCGGGTTGGGCGAACTCGCGTTGCCGCTGCCATCAGGCGCTCCCGGAAAGCTGATGGCGTATCTCGGACTACTTGCCAAGTGGAACAAGACGTACAACCTCACGGCGATCCGTGATCCTTTGCAGGCAGTAAGTCATCACTTGCTGGATTCGCTCGCGGTAATCCGCAGCCTTCCTGAATCCACGGGAGCGCTGGCTGATGTCGGTTCCGGTGGAGGTTTGCCGGGAATCCCGATCGCCATCGCCGAGCCCGCGCGGCGCGTCGTCCTGAATGATTCGAACGAAAAGAAGGGCGCCTTCCTGCGCCAGGCGGTGATCGAACTCGGCCTGAACAACGCAACGGTCCATGTCGGCCGCGTGGAGAACTGGCATCCCGCGGAGAGGTTCGCGGTGGTGATTTCCCGCGGGTTCGCCAGCCTGGTGGATTTTCTCGCCAGTTGCCGCCACTTGGCTGCGCCTTCCGGTGTTCTTGCGGCAATGAAAGGCACTTACCCCCACGAAGAACTGGCCCAGGTGCCGGCCGACTGCGATTGCCGCGAGGTAAGGCGTCTTGTGGTCCCTCGCCTCGACGCCGAGCGGCATCTTGTCCTTTGCCGGCCCGGAAACTGAAGCCATGACGCGCATCCTCGCAGTCGCGAATCAGAAGGGCGGTGTGGGCAAGACCACGACCAGCGTCAACCTTGCGGCCGGCCTGGCGCAGGCCGGCCAACGCGTGCTGCTTGTGGACCTCGATCCGCAGGGCAACGCGACCATGGGTAGCGGTGTCAACAAGAGCAAGGTAGATCGCACCATCTACCACGTGTTGCTGGGACTGGGAGATGCCGCGAACATCCGCGTGCGCGTAGAAAGTGGCTACGACCTGATCCCTGCCAACCGCGAACTTGCCGGCGCCGAGATCGAACTGGTGGACCTGCCAAATCGCGAAGGGCGGCTGCGCGCCGCGCTGGAACGCCTTGCCGGCGACTATGACTTCATCCTTATCGACTGTCCGCCGTCGCTCAGCTTGCTCACGGTGAACGCATTCGCGGCCGCCGAGCAGGTGCTGATCCCTATGCAGTGCGAGTACTACGCGCTGGAAGGACTTTCCGATCTGGTCGGCACCATCAAGCGTGTACGCTCGAACCTGAATCCGCGGCTCGAAATCGCGGGTCTCCTGCGCACCATGTTCGATCCGCGCAACACGCTGGCGAACCAGGTTTCCCAGCAGCTGGAACAGCACTTCGGCGACAAGGTCTACCGCACACTTGTGCCGCGAAACGTTCGCCTCGCCGAGGCCCCGAGCTACGGCGCTCCGGCGGTCGTGTGGGATAAGACTTCCAAGGGCGCGCTCGCCTACGTGGCGCTCACCGAGGAAATACTGAAAGGCACGCCATGAACAAGCCCAAGGGACTGGGTCGTGGGCTCGATGCGCTTCTGGGAGGCGACGACAACTTGCGCAAGGATGCGACCGCGACGTTGCCGGTGGGCGCAATCCGGCCGGGCAAGTACCAGCCGCGCACCCACATGGACGAGAAGGCGCTGAACGAACTGGCCGCCTCGATCCGCGCGCAGGGCCTGATGCAGCCGCTGCTGGTGCGCCCTATCGGCCGTGATCAATACGAATTGATCGCTGGTGAGCGGCGCTGGCGGGCGGCGCAGATCGCCGGATTGACCGAAGTGCCCGTGCTGGTGCGCGACGTGCAGGACAACGCGGCGCTGGCAATGGCGCTGATCGAGAATATCCAGCGCGAGGACCTGAATCCGATCGAGGAAGCGGCGGGGCTGCAGCGCCTGATCGAAGAATTCCGCATGACACACGAGCAGGCCGCCGATGCCGTTGGCCGTTCCAGGAGCGCGACGACAAACTTGTTAAGGCTGTTGAAACTCGCCAAACCGGTGCAGACGATGCTGATGAAGGGCGCCCTCGAGATGGGGCACGCCCGGGCGCTGCTGGCGCTCGACGGTGGGCGCCAGATCGAGGCGGCGAACCGGATCGTCGCGCACGGCTTGTCGGCGCGGGAAAGTGAAGCCCTGGCCACGCGCCTGGCGCGTGGTACGACCGCCCGCCGCGCCCGCAAGACGGATCGCGACCTGGCGCGGCTTGAGGAGGAGGTTTCGCAGCGCCTGGGCACGACGGTGCAGATCCGGCCGGGACGCAAGGGCAGCGGCACGATCGTCGTCAGCTATTCCGGGCTCGACCATTTGGACCGGTTGCTGAAGAAGCTGCGCTGAAAGCGGATTTTTGCATCGCAACACGTTGACCCGAAGTGCGTGAAGCAAATATAATTTCGCCGCTTCGTACCGTGCTGCGGTGGCAGTTGATCGCCACCGTCGCCCTCGCGGTTTTTGGCGGGGTTCTGGCCGGGGTGCATGGTGCTGTCTCTGCCGCCCTGGGCGGCGCGGTCAGCGTCAGCGCCGGCTGGATGTCGGCGATGGTCGCGGGGTCGGGCAGGGAGAAGTCTGCAGGGGGAGTCCTGGTGACTGCGCTCAAGGCCGAGGGAGTCAAGCTCGGCGTGATCGCTTGCCTTCTGGGGATTGTGCTGTTCGTCTACGCGGAGGTCGTGGTGGCCGCATTTCTAGGTTCGTTCCTGGTGACGGCTCTGATTTTTTCGATGGCGTTTTTCGTGCGCGAACACAAACAGCCCAGACCCTGATGGCCGCCGGCAAAGAACTCAATCCGACCGAGTACATCGGTCATCACCTGACCCATGACGCGCGGCCGTTCCTGGGCGACGGCGGTTTCTGGACCGTGCACCTGGACTCCGTGGCGGTGTCGATCCTGCTCGGTTTCGTCGGCATCGGCCTGATCTGGTGGATCGTGCGCGGCGCGACTTCGGGCGTGCCGAACAAGCGCCAGGCTTTCGTCGAACTGCTGTTCGGCTTTGTCGACGAACAGGCACGCGGAATTTTCCGGCACGGCGACCGCAACAAGTTCATCGCGCCGGCCGCCCTTACGGTCTTCGTCTGGGTACTGCTGATGAATTCGATGGACTTCCTGCCGGTGGATATCGTGGCGCTGGGGACGCACCACATCTCCGAGCACGGCTTCCGGATCGTGCCGACGGCGGACGTGAATACGACCTTCGCGCTCGCGCTGACAGTCTGGTTCCTGATGCTTTACTTCTCGGTCGCCGCCAAGGGCTGGGGCGGCTGGATGCACGAACTTTTCTGCTCGCCGTTCGGCGGCAAGCTGTTTCCGTTGAATCTGCTCTTCAACGCGATCGAGTATCTTTCCAAGCCGCTGTCGCATTCGCTGCGGCTGTACGGAAACATGTACGCGGGCGAGATCATTTTCCTGCTGCTCTGGATGTGGGCGGCGACCGGTCTCGTCGGGACCGTGTTCGGTTCCCTGCTCGGGCTGGGTTGGGCGATCTTCCACATCCTGATCGTCGCGTTGCAGGCCTACGTTTTCATGATGCTGACCATCGTCTACCTGTCGATGGCGCACGAACACCACTAATCACACGGTCTTTTCGAAAAGAAAGGGAATCACTATGGAAAAAATGCAACTTATCGCCATGGTCCAGGCGTACTCCGCGGTCGGCATCGGCCTGATGATCGGATTGGGCGCGCTAGGCGCCTGCGTCGGCGTCGGCATCATGTGCTCCCGCTTTCTTGAAGCGGCGGCTCGCCAGCCCGAGCTCACCGATTCGCTGCAGGCCAAGGTGTTCCTGCTGCTCGGCCTGATCGACGCCTCGTTCATCATCGGCGTCGGCCTGGCTCTGTGGTTCGCCACGGGCAACCCGCTCCTCGGCAAGCTCGGCTAGGCGACGGCAACTCCCGTCAACGGGCAGCAGGGGGACGCATGAACATCAATTTCACGCTGTTTGCGCAGGCGATCGTCTTTACGGCGTTCATCTGGTTCACGGTCAAGTTCGTCTGGCCGCCGCTGCTGCGCGCCATCGAAGCGCGCCAGAAGCAGATCGCCGACGGGCTTGCCGCCGCCGAACAGGGCAAGAAGTCGCTCGAGGTGTCGAGCAAGCAGGCCGAGCAGGCGATCCAGGAGGCGCGCGTTCGCGCCACCGAGATCATCGCGCAGGCCGAGAAGCGCGATGCGCAGATGGTCGAGGCCGCGAAGGTCGCGGCCAAGGCGGAAGGCGATCGCGAGAAAGCCGCCGCCAAGGCGGACATCCAGCAGGAAGCCCAGCGCGCGCGCGAGCAGCTGCGCGAGCAGGTCGCCGCGCTTGCCGTTGCCGGCGCGGAGAAGATCTTGCGCCGCGAGGTGGACGCCAAGGCCCACGCCGAGCTCCTGGACGGGATCAAGAAGCAGCTCTGATGGCTGAACCCAGCACCATTGCGCGCCCTTACGCTGAAGCCGCCTTCAGGCTCGCAGACGCACAGGGCAAGCTTGCCGACTGGTCCGCGACGCTGGCCAACCTTTCTTCCGTCGCGGCGGATGCACGCGTGCAGGCGGCGATCGGCGACCCGAACATTTCCGCCGCCAAGGTCGCGGGACTGTTCATTTCCATCCTGCAAGGCAAGCTCACGGGCGAGGGCGAGAATTTCGTCCGCGTGCTGGCAGAGAACGGCCGCCTCGACGTACTCGGAGAAATACGCGTCCAGTACGAAGTGCTGAAGAACGAGCGCGAAGGCGTGGTCGAGGCCGAGGTGTATTCCGCGTTCGACATGGACCCGGCCCAGGTCGCCGACCTGGTGTCGCGCCTGGAGAAGAAGACCGGCCGCAAGGTGAGGGCGCGGGTGAGCGTGGACAAATCGCTCATTGGCGGCGTCAAGATCGTGATGGGCGACAAGGTAATCGACGGTTCCGCGCGCGCGCAGCTCGCCGCGCTCGAGACCGCATTGAAGGCATAGAAGCTGGACGCTTAAGGAGCTTTACCCATGCAACTGAATCCGTCCGAGATTTCGGAACTCATCAAGAACCGCATCCAGAACATGGATGCCGGCGCGCAGATGCGCACGCAGGGCACAGTGGTATCGGTGACCGACGGCATCTGCCGCGTCCACGGCCTGTCGGACGTGATGCAGGGCGAAATGCTCGAATTTCCGAAGAACACCTTCGGCCTCGCGCTCAACCTGGAGCGCGACTCGGTCGGCGCGGTGATCCTGGGCGAGTACGAGCACATCACCGAGGGCGACGTCGTCAAGTGCACCGGCAAGATCCTATCGGTGCCGATCGGCCCCGAGCTGCTCGGCCGCGTGGTCAATTCGCTGGGCGCGCCGATCGACGGCAAGGGCCCGATCAACGCGAAGCTGACGGATGTCATCGAGAAGGTCGCGCCGGGCGTGATCGCGCGACAGTCGGTATCCCAGCCGGTGCAGACCGGCCTCAAGGCCATCGACGCCATGGTTCCGGTCGGCCGCGGCCAGCGCGAACTCATCATCGGCGACCGCCAGACCGGCAAGACCGCGGTGGCGGTGGATACCATCATCAACCAGAAGGGCAAGGATCTCTTCTGCGTGTACGTTGCGATCGGGCAGAAGGCCTCGACCGTCGCCAACGTGGTGCGCAAGCTCGAAGAGCACGGCGCGATGGCCTATACCATCGTCGTCGCCGCGACCGCTTCGGAATCCGCTGCCATGCAGTTCATCGCGCCGTACTCCGGCTGCACCATGGGCGAGTACTTCCGCGACCGCGGCCAGGACGCGCTCATCATTTATGACGACTTGACCAAGCAGGCCTGGGCCTACCGCCAGGTGTCGCTGCTGCTGCGCCGCCCGCCGGGCCGCGAAGCCTACCCGGGCGACGTGTTCTACCTGCACAGCCGTTTGCTGGAGCGCGCCGCGCGCGTGAATCCTGCCTACGTGGAGAAATTCACCAAGGGCGCGGTCAAGGGCAAGACCGGCTCGCTTACCGCGCTGCCGATCATCGAAACGCAGGCCGGCGACGTCACCGCGTTCGTGCCGACCAACGTGATCTCGATCACAGACGGCCAGATCTTCCTGGAAACGGACCTGTTCAACGCCGGTATCCGGCCGGCGATCAATGCCGGCGTCTCGGTATCGCGGGTCGGCGGCGCTGCCCAGACCAAGATCATGAAGCGCAAGGACACCGGTGGCGGCGTGCGCCTGGCGCTCGCGCAGTACCGCGAACTCGCGGCCTTCGCCCAGTTCGCCTCCGACCTGGACGAAGCCACGCGCAAGCAGCTCGAGCTCGGCAAGATGGTGACCGAACTCATGAAGCAGGCGCAGTACCATCCGCAGCAGGTGTGGGAGATGGCGCTGACGCTGTTTGCGGTCAACAACGGATTCTTCGGCGACATCGACGTGAAAAAGGCGCTGGCCGCCGAGCGTTCGATGCGCGACTACGTCAAATCCAAGTACGCCGACCTGATCAAGCGCATCGAAGAGAAGAGCGACCTGTCCGCCGATGATGAGAAGGCGCTCAAGGAAGCGATTGCCGACTGGAAGAAGAACGGTTCCTACTAGGCCGCTAAGCCATGCCAGGCACCAAGGAAATACGGGTCAAGATCAAGAGTGTGCAGAACACTCGGAAGATCACCAAGGCCATGGAGATGGTCGCCGCCTCGAAGATGCGCAAGGCGCAGGAGCGCATGCGCATGGCGCGCCCCTACGGCGAGAAAATCCGCAACGTCGCCGCGCACATCAGCCACGCGAACCCCGAGTACCGGCATCCGTTCCTCGTGCCGCGCGATTCCGTGAAGCGCGTAGGCCTGATCGTCATCACCACCGACAAGGGCCTGTGCGGCGCGCTGAACACCAACCTGCTGCGCATGGCGCTGAACCAGTACAAGGCCTGGCAGGCCGAGGGCGAAGAGATCGACGTCTGCTGCATCGGCAACAAGGGCTTCGGCTTCATGCAGCGGCTGGGCGCCAACATCGTCTCGCACGCGATCCAGATCGGCGACCGGCCGCAGATGGAGAAGCTGATCGGCACCATCAAGGTGATGCTGGACGGCTACACCAAGGATCGCTTCGACCGGCTGGTGATCGGCTACACGCGCTTCCTAAACACGATGAAGCAGGAGCCCGTGCTCGAGCAGCTGCTGCCGCTCTCGGGCGAGCGGCTGGGCGCCCCGGAAACGGTGTGGGATTACCTCTACGAGCCGGAAGCCAAGGCGGTGCTCGACCAGGTGATGATGCGCTACATCGAGGCGATCATCTTCCAGGCCGTGGCCGAGAACATGGCGTCCGAGCAATCCGCGCGCATGGTGGCGATGAAGGCCGCTTCGGACAACGCGCGCGACCTGATCGACGAACTGACGCTGATCTACAACAAGAACCGGCAGGCCGGCATTACCAAGGAACTTTCCGAAATCGTCGCGGGCGCCGCGGCCGTATAGCGCGCATTGCCCTACTGAAAATCTAGGACATCACCATGGCACAAGCACAAGGCACCATCGTTCAGTGCGTCGGCGCAGTGACCGACATCGAATTCCCGCGCGACGGGATGCCGAAGGTCTACGACGCGCTCAAGCTCGCCGATACGGGCGAAGGCGGGCTGGTCGAGAAAGGCCTCACCTTCGAGGTCGAGCAGCAGCTCGGCGACGGCGTGGTGCGCTGCATCGCACTGGGATCCTCCGACGGCCTGCGCCGCGGCATGAAGGTGAACAACACCGGCGGGCCGATCTCCGTCCCGGTGGGCCAGGGCACGCTCGGGCGCATCATGGACGTGCTCGGCCGGCCGATCGACGAAGTGGGCCCGATCAAGTCGGACAAGCTGCGCTCGATCCACCAGGTCGCGCCCAAGTTCGACGAACTCTCGCCCTCAGTGGACCTGCTTGAAACCGGCATCAAGGTGATCGACCTCATCTGCCCGTTCGCCAAGGGCGGCAAAGTCGGCCTGTTCGGCGGCGCCGGCGTTGGCAAGACCGTGAACATGCTGGAGCTGATCAACAATATCGCCACCCAGCACTCCGGCCTGTCGGTGTTCGCCGGCGTGGGCGAACGCACGCGCGAGGGCAACGACTTCTATCACGAGATGATCGAAGCCGAGGTCGTGAAGCCGGACAACCTCACCGAGTCCAAGGTGGCGATGGTGTTCGGCCAGATGAACGAGCCGCCGGGCAACCGCCTGCGCGTGGCGCTCACCGGCCTGACGATGGCCGAGAGCTTCCGCGACGAAGGCCGCGACATCCTGTTCTTCGTCGACAACATCTATCGCTTCACGCTGGCCGGCACGGAAGTGTCCGCGCTGCTCGGCCGGATGCCCTCCGCAGTGGGCTACCAGCCGACGCTGGCGGAAGAAATGGGACGCCTGCAGGAGCGCATCACCTCGACCAAAGTCGGCTCGATCACCTCGATCCAGGCCGTGTACGTGCCGGCGGATGACCTGACCGACCCGTCGCCCGCCACCACCTTCGGCCACCTGGACGCAACCGTGGTGCTGTCGCGCGATATCGCATCGCTGGGCATCTACCCGGCCGTGGACCCGCTCGACTCGACCTCGCGCCAGGTCGATCCGAACACCATCGGCGAAGACCACTACAACACCACGCGCTCGGTGCAGGCGACCCTGCAGCGCTACAAGGAGCTGCGCGACATCATCGCCATCCTGGGCATGGACGAACTCGCGCCCGAAGACAAGCTTGCCGTGTCCCGTGCCCGGAAGATCCAGCGCTTCCTGTCGCAGCCGTTCACCGTGGCGCAGAACTTCACCGGCACGCCCGGCAAGTACGTGTCGCTTAAGGACACCATCAAGGGCTTCAAGATGATCGTCAACGGCGAGTGCGACGCGCTGCCAGAGCAGGCGTTCTACATGGTCGGCGCGATCGAGGAAGCGTTCGAGAAAGCGAAGACCCTGCAGTAATGGCTGCCGCCACCATCCACGTCGACGTCGTCAGCGCCGAAGCCTCGATCTACTCGGGGGAGGCGGAGTTCGTCGTGCTGCCCGGCGAGTCGGGCGAGCTCGGCATCTACCCGCGCCACACCCCGCTGATCACGCGCATTCGTCCCGGCACCGTGGAAATCACGCCGGCGGGCGGCGGGGCGAAGGAGCTGATTTTCGTTGCCGGCGGCATCCTTGAAGTGCAGCCGAAGGTCATCACCGTGCTCGCCGATACGGCGATCCGCGGCCACGACCTGGACGAAGCGAAGGCCAACGAGGCGCTCGAGAGAGCAAAAGTCGCCCTGGCGAACGCGCAGGACAAGCAGGAAATCGCCACGCTGCAGGCCGAATTCGCAATGCAGGCCGCCCAGATCGCCGCGATCCGCAAGCTGCGGAAAAAGTAGTCCCCCAGCGCTTCAGCGGGGGGTAGGCGCGTAGGGCTCGTCCTCAGCGACGAAATCCGTTTCCCTGACGGCATCCGCGCTCCACGCCTTCACCCCGGGAGAGTCGAGGAGCGCCAGCTGGTACTCGCGCGCCGGGCCCGCCAGCTCGACGCCGTAGGTTACGAAGCGCGTGGCAACCGGGGCGTAGAACGCGTCCGCCGCGCCAAAGGCTCCGAACAGGAATGCGCCATTCCCGCCGAACGCTTTCCGCGCTTCGGTCCAAAGCGTCTGGATGCGCGCGATATCCTTTGCCGCTTCCGGCGTCAGGCCTTTGCCCGGGTAGCGGCTGCGGATGTTCATTGGCATCGCACCGCGGAAGGCCCGGAATCCGGAGTGGAATTCCGCGCAGAGCGAGCGCGCCCTGGCCCGCGCCTGCGGGTCGCGCGGCCAGACGGCGAGGTCGGGGCGCAGATCGTGCACGCGCTCGGCGATCGCAAGCGTATCCCAGGTGGCAAATCCCTTGCCTGGCTCGCCCTCCCAGAGTATCGGCACCATGCCTGAAGGCGAGAGCCGGCCGATGTGGTCGCTCCATTCCTGCGTGTGGAATTTCAGCAGCCGCTCGGTGAACGCAATCCCGAGGCCACGCAATAGGACCCAGGGTCGCATCGACCAGGAGGAGTAATTCTTGTTGCCTACGATCAGGGTGAGAGGGGCAGTCATGCCCGGATTCTAGGCAGGTTTGCGGCCTGCCGGGGTGGTGTTGCCGAAGCTGGCGGGCGTCGCCGATGCCGTGTCCCGATCCTCCTTTCCGGGCCCGGCGCGCCCGCCGCCGCGGTTCGTGATTGATGTAAAAAGAACGGGAAGGGCGGCTTCCACTCCTAGCGCCACATCGCCGTACTTCAGGTCGCCGTTCATGCGGCGAGGAGCAACACCGCGCATGCAAGCGCGATGCTGACGAACAATCCGATCGCGGCGGCAAGCAGGATCTGTGCGGCAAGTTCTACGGCGAAGAATCCGGTCTTGATCATGAACGTTCTCCTTGTCGGATGGCGCCATTACAAGGGAGAAATGGGCCTTCCCCGGGCCGTTGTTCTGGCAGGGTGGCGATCAATGATGGCGAAATAGTGGCGGCGATGCTTCCGGTATAGTCGCCGCATGCCCCGTCGCATCGTAATCGTCGAAGATGACGCCGCCATTCGCGCCAACTACGCGGAAGCGCTGAAGCGCCACGGATACGAAGTGGCGGCGTTCGCGGGCCGGCGCGAGGCGATGGACGCGTTGCGCAACCGGCTGCCGGACCTGGCGATCATCGACATCGGTCTGGGCGACGAAACCGAGGGTGGTTTCGCGTTGTGCCGCGATTTGCGCGCGCTGTCCCCCCAGCTGCCGATCGTTTTCCTGACGGCGAGGGATTCAGATTTCGACGTGGTCTCTGGCCTGCGCCTGGGCGCGGACGACTACCTGACCAAGGGGGTGAGCCTGCCGCACCTGATGGCGCGGATCGCTGCGCTTTTCAGGCGCGTGGACGCGCTCACGGAGGCGAAACCGGTCGAGGAGAGGATCCTGCGGGGCGAGCTGGAACTCGACCTGAAGCGCTTCAGCGCCCAGTGGAAAGGCGGGCGGGTCGAACTCACGCTGACCGAGTTCTGGATCGTGCATTCGCTTGCGCGCCATCCCGGCCACGTGAAGAACCGCGACCAGTTGATGCGCGACGCGGAACTGGTCGTGGACGACGCAACGGTCACCTCCCACGTGAAGCGCGTGCGCGCGAAGTTCGTCGCCGCCGATCCGGCGTTCGACGCGATCGAGACCGCCTACGGCCTCGGCTACCGCTGGAAGGCGTAGATGGGGGAGGGGCCCTGTCTTCCCTCCGTGCGTTGAGCGGGTTCTCCGCGCCATGACCCGGTTCCCGTTGCGCGCCAAGCTGGCGCTGGTTGCGCTGGTACTTCTAGTGCTGCCTTGGGCGGGCTGGCTCTACGTGCGAGAAATGGAACGCTTCCTCCTCGCGGCGCAGGAGGAAGCGCTCGCGGCGACCGCGCGGGCCGTGGCCACGGCGCTGCATGAAAGGCCCAAGCTGCTCGCTTACCGTGCGCGCGGCGAATCGGTGCCGCGCGACGAGGCGGAACGCGAGCTGCGGCGCCTCACCGGCGGCGTGACCGAGGAGGAGGCGCAGGTGCGCGACGGTGCGGCCGACGGCGAGATCTCCGCGATCCTGAAGGGACTGGAGCGCGCGAGTTCGCGCATCTGGGTGGTCAGCCGAGACTATCGCGTTTTGGCGCTCGCGGGCAGCCTCAAGCGTCCGGACTTGCCCGCACCCGGCGCCTTGCAACGCGCGCTCGGCTGGCTGCTCGCGCCGCCGACGGAAGAATTCGACGACGCCATCGCCCAGGACGCGCTGGCCGCGGGACGGGAGATCGGCGCGGCGCTTCAGGGGGCGGCCAGCACGCGCACGCGCAACACGCGCGACGGGCGCGCGGTCGTGGTGTCCGCGGCGCATCCGATCTGGGTGGGCGACGAAGTGCACGGCGCAGTGGTGGTGGAGGAGACGGCCAACCGGATCGCATCGCTGCGCAATCAGGCGCTGGAACGCCTGCTGCTGGTCACGCTGGCCGCTTTCGCTCTGGTGGCCGCAGTGTTGCTGTGGTTCGCGACGCGGATCTCGAACCGCATCCGCCGCTTGAGCGACGAAGCCGAAGCGGCCATCGACGCACGCGGGCGCGTGACGCGGCTGGTCACCGCCTCGGAGGCGGCGGATGAGATCGGCGACCTGTCGCGCAGCTTCACGACCGTGCTCGGCCGGCTTGCCCGCTACAACGACTACCTGGTGGCGCTGGCCAGCCGCCTGTCGCACGAGTTGCGCACGCCGGTGGCGGTGGTGCGCTCGTCGCTGGAGAACCTGCATGCCGCGCGCACGGCCGATGAAATCCGGACCTACGTCGCGCGTGCCGAGGAGGGGCTCGGGCGCCTGGGCACCATCCTTTCCCGCATGACAGAGGCAAGCCGCCTGGAGCAAAGCCTTTCGTCAGCGCAGCGGGAGCGCTTTGATGCCGCGGCGGTGGTGCGCGGCTGCGTCGAAGGCTATCGCCTCGCGTATGCGTCCAGGGCTATCGAGCTGGAGGTGCCTGCGGAGCAGGTCCTTGCCTCCGGATCGGCGGATCTGCTTGCGCAAATGATCGACAAACTCGTCGAGAACGCGGCGGATTTCGCGACCGCAGGCACGGCAATCCGTATCTCCCTCGGGACGGACGGGCGACTGCGGGTCGAGAATCAGGGGCCTCCGTTGCCGGATGCGATTCGCGATTCGCTGTTCGATTCGATGGTCTCGCTGCGCAGCGAGCGCGCGGACGGCGCTCCGCACCTTGGCCTGGGACTTTACATCGCGCGATTGATCGCGGAGTTTCACGGCGGCACCCTGCGCGCCGAGAACCTGCCCGGTGGAGGAGGCGTTGCCTTCGAAGCGCCGCTTGCGCGGGCCGTATAATTTCGCGCTTGCAAACGTAGGGATTTCTTGAACAACAAGTACGATCTGTTGGTTGTCGGCGGCGGCATCAACGGCGCCGGCATCGCTCGAGACGCGGCGGGGCGCGGCCTGTCCGTGCTGCTCGTGGAGAAGGGCGACCTGGCCGGGGCGACTTCGTCGTCCTCTTCGAAGCTGATCCATGGCGGGCTCAGGTACCTCGAGCATTACGAGTTCCGGCTGGTGGCCGAGGCCCTCGCCGAGCGCGAAGTACTACTCAAAGTCGCCGCCCACCTCGTCTGGCCGGCGCGCTTCGTCATGCCGCACGTTCCCGAGCTGCGGCCGCGCTGGATGATCGGTGCAGGCCTGTTCCTGTACGACCATCTTTCACGCCGCGCCAGCCTGCCCGGCTCGAAGGCCATCCGGCTCGATGCGCCGCCGTACAACGCCGGCCTTCAGCCGCAACTCAAGCACGGATTCATCTACTCCGATTGCCGGGTGGACGATGCCCGCCTCGTGGTGGCGAACGCAATGGATGCCCGCGAGCTCGGCGCGGTTGTGCTCACCCGTACCGAGTGCCTTTCGGCGCAGCGGGAGAAGGATCTCTGGCGGGCGAAACTTTCAAGCGGAGCAACTGTGTCGGCGCGCGCGGTGGTGAACGCAGCCGGCCCATGGGTCAAGTCGGTACTGAACGCGCGCCTGTCGCAGCCATCGCGCGACCAGGTGCGGCTGGTCAAGGGCAGCCACATCGTCCTGCCAAGGCTCTATGAAGGCGAGCATGCCTTCATCCTGCAGAACGACGACCGCAGGGTGGTGTTCATGATCCCTTATGGCGACTTGCACACCCTGGTGGGCACGACGGACATTGCCGTCGCGGACGAGTATGCCGATCCCGAAGCGGATGCGGAGGAAGTCGAATACATGTGCCGCGCGGTGAACCGTTATCTTGCACGGCCCGCCAGGTCGCAGGACGTGGTGTGGAAATACTCCGGCGTTCGCCCGCTCTACGATGACGGCAGCGCCAATCCCTCCGCAGTGACACGCGACTACACATTGCGCCTGGATGCCGAGAACGGCGCGGCGCCGGTGCTGTCCGTGTTCGGCGGAAAAATCACGACCTACCGGCGGCTGGCCGAGCACGCGATGGACCAGTTCGCACCGTACTTTCCGGGCCTGAAGCCGGCGTGGACCCACCGGACACCGTTGTCCGGGAGCGATTTCGGCGGCGTGCCGCGCATCGAGGCCCGCGATGCGTTCTTCGGCGGCCATCCGCACATCCCGGAAGCGATCCTGCGCCCGATCTTCCGGCGCCATGGCGCGCATGCGCAGGCGGTGATCGGCGACGGCGACCTGGGGGAGGACTTCGGCGCCGGCCTGACCGAGCGCGAATTGAGCTACTTCGTCGAGCGGGAATGGGCGCGGACTCCGGAAGACGTGCTGTGGCGCCGGACCAAGGCCGGATTGCTGATGACGCAGGTCCAGTGCGATCGCGTGGCGAAAGTGCTCGGCGCGTGATGGAGCCGCTCTCCAGCCTCTCCAATCCGTCCCGTATCCGCGGGCTGCTGTTCGACATTGACGACACGCTCACCACTGATGGCAGACTCACGGCGGAAGCCTACGTCGCGATGGAGCGGTTGCGCCGGAGCGGCCGGATCCTGGTGCCGATCACCGGCCGTCCTGCCGGCTGGTGCGACCACATCGCGCGCATGTGGCCGGTGGACGCCGTGGTCGGGGAGAACGGTGCGTTCTATTTTCGCCATCGCGACGGCAAGCTGCTCAGGCGTTACCAGGACGACGACCGGGTCCGCGCCGCCAAGCGCGCGCGCCTGGGCGCCATCGCCGAACGCATCCTCGCCGAGGTTCCGGGGAGCGCGCTTGCCTCGGACCAAGCTTACCGGGAGACGGACCTGGCGATCGATTTTTGCGAGGACGTTCCGGCGCTGCCGCTGGAAGTCGCCGAGCGCATTGCGGCGCTGATGCGCGAAGCCGGGCTCACCGCCAAGATCAGCTCGATCCACGTCAACGGCTGGTTCGGGGGATACGACAAGCTGGCCACTACGCGGCAGCTCTTTGCCGAACAGTTCGGGATGGATCTGGATGCGTCGAACGTGGAAATCGCCTTCGCCGGCGATTCGCCCAACGATTCGCCGATGTTCGCGTATTTCGCCAATTCGATCGGCGTGGCGAACGTCGCCCGCTTCGCCGGCAGGCTGGAAGCGGAGCCGAAGTACGTGACGCGAGGCTTTGCCGGCTCAGGCTTCGCCGAACTCGCTGCCCACCTCGCTGCGCATCCGTTTCCGAGCAGCCGCTGATGGACTGGTGGTGGGCTTACCTTGCGATCGGGGTCACGGTCGGTTTTCTCGCGGGACTGTTCGGCATCGGCGGCGGCATGATCATGGTGCCGATGCTGGTATTCGTCTTTAGCGCGAAGGGCTTCCCCGCCGAACACATGATGCACCTGTCGCTGGCTACTTCGATGGCCACCATCGTATTCACATCTCTCTCGAGCGTGCGCGCCCACCACCGGCACGCTGCGGTCGATTGGCGCGTCGCCCGCGCGATGGCGCCGGGGATCGTCGTCGGCGCCCTGGCGGCGACCCTGATCGCCGGATTCATCCCGACCCGGCCGCTGGCGATCGCCTTCACCGCCTTCATGTTCTTCGCGGCCGCGCAGATGTTCTTCGAGGTGAAGCCCAAGCCCTCGCGCCAGTTGCCCGGTTCCGCGGGCCTGTTCGGCGCAGGAGCGGGGATCGGCGCATTGTCCAGCGTGCTGGCCGCCGGGGGCGCATTCCTATCGATACCCTTACTGGCGAGGTGCAACGTGCCGCTGAAACGGGCCGTAGGCACAGCGGCGGCCAACGGCTTTCCGATTGCCGCCGCAGGCACGGCGGGCTATGTCTTGAACGGACTGCGCGCCGGCGATCTGCCTGAAGGCAGCTTCGGCTTCGTCTACCTTCCCGCGCTCGCGCTCATTGTTCTCGCCAGCATGCCCATGGCGCCGCTTGGCGCGCGGCTCGCGCACCGGCTTCCGGTGCGGCGCCTGCGCATCATTTTTGCTCTGATGCTGTTCGCGATTGCGCTGCGCATGCTCGTGAACCTCTGGTAGATTCGCAGCCTTATCCGAAGGAGAAACGAATGAACAGGATTCTTGCGGCGGCACTGATCGCGGTATTCGCTTCCACCGCCTGGGCACAGAAAAGCAAGTCCGGCAACAGCGCGTTCGACGCCATGGACAAGAACCGGGACGGCGGCCTAAGCAAGGAGGAAGCAGCGGGCGACAAGGAACTCGCCAAGCGCTTTGCCAGATTCGACGCAGACAAGGACGGGCGCCTGAACGTCGATGAGTTCATCAAGGCCAACCAGGACAACGACAAGCGCGTCCTTGCCGACAGCGCCATTACGGCCAAGATAAAGGCGCTGCTGCTGGCGGAGAAGGGGGTGCCCTCCGCGTCGGTATCCGTAGAGACTTACGAAGGACGGGTGATTCTTTCCGGCTTCGTCGAAAGCAGCGGGCAGGTAACACAGGCCGGCAAGGTAGCGGCGGGCGTCTCGGGCGTGAAGAAAGTGCAGAACAACCTGGCCGTGAAGTAGCCCATGGCCGGACCGCTCGCGCACATTCGCGTCCTCGACCTTTCCAGGGTCCTCGCCGGCCCCTGGGCCGGCCAGAACCTGGCCGACCTCGGCGCCGAGGTCATCAAGGTCGAACGTCCCAAGGTGGGCGACGATTCGCGCGCTTTCGGGCCGCCCTGGGTAAAGGACAAGGAAGGCCGCGACACCAGGGATTCCGCGTATTTCACTTCCGCGAACCGCGGCAAGAAGTCGATCACGGTCAACATGGCCAAACCCGAAGGCCAGGCGCTGGTGCGCGAGCTGGCCAAGGGCTCGGACGTGCTGATCGAGAACTACAAGTTCGGCGATCTGGCTCGATATGGCCTGGGGTACGAGGATCTCGCGAAGCTCAATCCGCGCCTCATCTACTGCTCGGTCACCGGCTTCGGCCAGACCGGCCCGCAGCGCGAGCATCCCGGCTACGACTTCATGATCCAGGGCATGGGCGGCATGATGAGTGTGACCGGCGAACCCGACGGAGCACCGGGCGGCGGTCCGCAGCGTGCCGGCGTGCCGGTAGCCGACATCATCACCGGCATGTACGCCTCCATTGCCATCTGCGCCGCGCTCGCCAACCGCGCGGAAACCGGCAAGGGGCAGCACCTCGACCTTGCCCTGCTGGATTCGCAGATCGCGCTGCTCGCGTACCAGAACACCAACTACTTCGCGACCGGCACGCCGCCCAAGCGCATCGGCAACCTGCACCCGAACATCGTGCCGTACCAGCCTTTCAAGACAGCGGACGGCGACGTGATCCTCGCCTGCGGCAACGACAATCTTTACCGCAAATTCTGCGACGCGGCCGGCTGCCAGGAGCTCGCTACCGATGCGCGCTACGCCACCAACGGCAAGCGCGTGGAAAACCGCGCCGAACTGACCATGAAGCTGCAAGCGGTGTTCTCGAAGCGCCCGACCAGGGAATGGGTGGCGCTACTGGAAGGCGCCGGCGTGCCGAACGGCCCGATCAATAACGTGGCGCAGGTTTTCGACGAGCCGCAGGTGAAGGCGCGCGGCATCCGCCTGGAACTGGATCACCCGGTGGCGGGAAGGCTTCCCTCGGTCGCGAGCCCGATGCGTTTCTCGGGCACGCCGCTGGAATTCAGGGTGGCACCGCCCGTGCTCGGACAGCACACGGAAGAGGTGCTGAAGGGCATCCTCGGCAAGAGCGACGCGGAGATCGCGCGGCTGCGTGCCGAGGAGATTCTCTAGCTCAGTTGTCGATCTTCGCGCCGGCGTCTTTGACGACCTTGGACCATTTCTCGATTTCCGTGCGAACGAGCTTCGCCATGTCGGCTTGCGACAAGCCGCCGGCCGTGGCGCCCTGCTCGGCCCAGATCTTCTTGATGAGCGGGGTGTCGAGCGTCGCGACGAACTCCTTCCACATCCGGTCCTTGATCGGCTGCGGCGTGCCCTTGAGCGCCCACAGGCCGTACCAGGTGCGCACCTCGTAACCCGGCAGGCCGGCTTCGGCCATGGTCGGTACATTTGGCAGTACTGGATTGCGCGTGGGGCTGGTGACGGCGAGCGGGATCAGCTTGCCCGCCTTGATCTGCACCGATGAAGTGCCCATGCCGTCGAACGCAAGGTCGACCGTGCCGCCCAGCAGCGCAGGCATCAGCGGTCCGGCGCCCTGGAACGGAATGTGGACGATGAACGTCTTGGTCATGGTCTTGAACAACTCAACAGACAGGTGGTGGGTGGTGCCGTTACCTGCGGAGCCGTAGTTGAGCCTGCCCGGGTTCTTTTTGGCGTACTCGATCAGGTCCTTGAGCGACTTGATCTGGTCGGCGTACTTCGGATGCACCACGACCACGTTAGGGACGAATGCCGCGACGGAAATCGGCTCGAAGTCGCGTTCCAGGCCATACGGTAGCCGCGTGTAGAGGCTCTCCGCGATGGTGTGGTGGACCGCCCCGAAGAACCAGTTGTAGCCGTCGGGCGCGCGCTTGGTTACGTTGGTCGCGCCGACCGTGCCGCCCGCCCCGCCCTGATTCTCGATGATCACCTGCTGGCCGAGAGTCTCGGAAAGTCGCGCTGCAATCGGCCGCGCGAAGGTGTCGGTGCCGCCGCCTGCCGGGAACGGATTGAGGAACGTGACGGGCTTGTTGGGCCAAGTCTGGGCGTTCGCGGCGAAGCTGACGGCAGCAAGTGCCGTGCACAAAAGTGTTCTAAGCATCTTTCCTCCTCCTAAAGGTGTAGGACTCCCGAAAAAATCATAGCACTTCACCCCCACTCATGCGGCGGCGCGCGCCGGATGGGCGTGGCATTCGGCGAGGTAGGCCATCGCAGCCTGCACGCCATCCATTTTTACCGGAACTCCGGCGAGCCGAAATCCCATTTCGCATCCAGCGAGCGTGCCCATCAGCGTCAGGTCGTTGAAGTCGCCCAGGTGCCCGATGCGAAACACCTTGCCGGCGAGCTTGCCCAGGCCCGTGCCGAGCGACATGTCGAAATGCTGCAGGATCACCTTCCTTAGCTTGTCGGCGTCGTGGCCTGCGGGCAGCAGTACGGCGGTAAGCGACGCGGAGTACTCGGCGGGATTCTTCGCCAGTACCTCCAGGCCCCAGGCGCGCACCGCTCGCCGCGTCGCTTCCGCGTGGCGCTGGTGACGGGCGAAGACATTGTTCAGGCCCTCTTCCTCGAGGAGCATCTTCAGCGCCTCGCGCAGGCCGTAGAGCAGGTTAGTCGCGGGGGTGTAGGGAAAGTAGCCGTCCTTGTTGCTCGCGATCATCTCGCCCCAGTCCCAGAAACTACGGGGCAGCTTCGCGGCTTTCGACGCTGCAAGCGCTTTGGCAGATATGGCGTTGAACGACAGGCCCGGCGGAAGCATCAGGCCCTTCTGCGAGCCGCCCACGGTGACATCCACTCCCCATTCGTCGTGCCGATAGTCGATCGAGCCGAGCGATGAAATCGTATCGACCAGCAGGAGCGCTGGATGCTTCGCGGCGTCGATCGCCTGCCGTACTTTTGCAATCCGGGACACCACACCGGTGGCGGTCTCGTTGTGCACAACGCATACCGCCTTGATGCCGTGCTCCTTGTCCTCGCGCAGCCGTGCCTCGATCGCCTGCGGATCGGCTCCGGTACGCCAGTCGCCGGCGATGAATTCGGGTTCCAGGCCCAACCGCTTGGCCATCTTTTGCCAGAGCGTCGCAAAATGGCCGGTCTCGTACATCAGCACCCGGTCGCCGGGAGACAGCGTGTTAACCAAGGCCGCTTCCCAGGCGCCGGTTCCCGAAGCTGGATAGATAACGACGTGACTGGATGTCTGGAAGACGCGCTTCATCCCGGCCAGGACTTCCATGCCAAGTGGCCCGAAGTCGGGTCCACGATGATCCATCGTCGGAAAGTCGATCGCGCGCAGAACCCGGTCCGGAACGTTGGTCGGTCCTGGGATCTGTAGAAAATGCCGTCCGGCGGCTCGCGTCATCTCGCTGCTCCTATTTTTTGCATACGATCCAATATTTTGTGCGCAACATAAGGGATAAGCATTGCGCAAAATCAAGATTTTTTGTATTCTGCATACAAAATGGCTTCCGTGCAAGATGTAACCCCAATCACCCGCCGGCCCCTCCATGAGGAGGCAACCGACCGATTGCGCGACCTGATCGTGCAAGGGCAACTGGCGCCTGGCGCCCGGCTAAACGAGCGCCTGCTCACCGGTCAGCTCGGGTTGTCGCGAACGCCGCTGCGCGAGGCTTTCAAGGTACTCGCGACCGAAGGTCTGGTCGAGTTGTTGCCTAATCGGGGAGCCATCGTTTCGCAGATGGACCCGGTCCGTTTGTCGGAATCCCTCGCCGTGACCGGGGCGCTCGAGGCGCTGGCGGGCGAACTTGCCTGCATCAGTGCAACCGACGCGCAGATCAACGAGATCCGTGCGCTGCACTATGAAATGCGGGCCTATCATGCGCGCGGCGACCTTGCCGGCTATTTCAAGTTCAACCAGGCGATTCACCTGAAAATCGTGAAGTACTCCGGCAACGCGGTGCTCTTCAACATGTACCGCCAGCTCAACGGCAACGTACGGCGCGCGCGCTACATGGCGAACCTGTCGAAGGAGCGCTGGGACGCGGCGGTGCGCGAGCACGACGAGATCCTCGCCGCGCTGAGTGCGAGGGACGTGAAGCGCATCAAGGTGCTGCTCTCGGACCACCTCGCCCACAAGCTGTCCAGCGTGCTGGCCGAACTCAAGTCGCTGTTGGCGCGCCAGGCGGCGTGAACGCGCCGTCTTTTCCCGTCAAGGTGGTGGCGGCCGGGCCCGGCGACTCTGCGCTCGCGCAACGGCTACGCAAGGACGTAGAGGGCGAGGTCCTGTTCGACGCCGCCTCGCGCGGCCGCTACTCGACCGATGCCTCGATCTACCAGGTGGAGCCGATAGGGGTGGTGATACCGCGCACTGCGGAAGCGGCGCGCGCGGCGCTGGCGATCGCAGCGGACGCCGGGGTGCCCGTGCTGCCACGCGGGGCCGGGACATCCCAGTGCGGCCAGACTGTGGGCGCGGCCCTCGTCATTGATGATTCGAAATTCCTGAACCAGGTCGTCGAAACAGACGCCGCGGCGCGCACTGCCCTCGTCCAGCCGGGACTTGTGCTGGATGCGTTGAACGCGAAACTACGGCCCCTCGGACTCTGGTTCCCGGTGGATGTTTCCACCAGCGCGCAGGCGACGCTGGGCGGCATGGCAGGGAACAACTCTTGCGGCTCGCGCTCCATCGCGTACGGGAACATGGTGCACAACGTGCTCGCCATCGACGCGGTGACGGCCGAGGGAAAGCGCTGGCGCTTCGGGCCGATGGCGAACCCCTCGGGACCGGCCGAATACCTCGAATTCGTATCCCGGCTGAAGGGCATATACGAAAGAGATCGCGGCGAGATCGAAGACCGCTTTCCCAAGGTCCTGCGCAAAGTCGCCGGCTACAACCTCGATCATCTCGGGCCGCCGCATGCCAATGCCGCGCATCTCCTGGTTGGCTCCGAAGGCACGCTCGCCTGGTCCGAGCAACTGCTGCTGAAGCTTGCGCCGCTGCCGACCACGAGAGTTCTCGGCGTCGTGCATTTCCCGAAGTTCTACACCGCGATGGACCTGACGCAGCACATCGTCAAGCTCAGGCCTTCGGCGGTAGAGCTCGTGGACCGGACAATGATCGGTCTGGCGCGCGATATCGCCGCGTTCCGCAAGGTGGTGGATGCGTTCATCAAAGGCGATCCGGACGCCATCCTTCTGGTCGAATTCGCCGGGGATGAAGACCAGGCCGCAAAGCTGAATCAGCTCGGGCAGCTCATGGGCGACCTCGGCCTGCCTGGCAGCGTCGTCGAGATCACCGACGCGAAGCAGCAAAAAGACCTGTGGGAAGTGCGCAAGGCCGGCCTGAACATCATGATGTCGATGAAGGGCGACGGCAAGCCCGTGTCGTTCATCGAGGATTGCGCGGTGCCGCTCGAGCACCTCGCCGAGTACACCGACCGGTTGACGCAGGTGTTCGAGAAACACGGCACCCGCGGCACCTGGTACGCGCACGCCTCCGTCGGCACGCTGCACGTACGGCCGATCCTCGACATGCGGCGCGATGGCGCGGAGAAAATGCGCGCCATCGCCGAAGAAGCCTGCGCGATGGTGAAGCAGTACAAGGGCGCGTACTCGGGCGAGCACGGCGACGGGTTGGTTCGTTCGGAGTGGATCGCGCCGTTCTTCGGCCCGCGGCTGACCGCCGTACTGGGCGAAATCAAGTCAATGCTCGATCCGCGCGGGCTCATGAATCCCGGCAAGATCGTCGCACCATCAAAGATGGACGACAGGGCGCTGTTTAGATTCAAGCCCGGCTACGCGACCAAGCCGCCGCCGCCCGCCCTCGACTGGTCGGAGTGGGGCGGCCTGGATAAAGCCGTCGAGATGTGCAACAACAACGGGCACTGCCGCAAGTTCGACGCCGGCACCATGTGCCCCTCGTATCGAGTCACGCAGGACGAGCAGCACCTGACCCGCGGCAGGGCAAATACTTTCCGCCTCGCGCTCTCCGGGCAGCTGGGGCCGGATTCCGATGCGATGGTGAAGGACGCTCTCGATCTTTGCGTATCGTGCAAGGGATGCAAGCGCGAGTGCCCGACGGGAGTCGACATGGCGCGCATGAAAATCGAGTTCAAATCCCATTACCGCAAGAACCACGGCCTCACTTGGCGCGAGCGCGCGGTGGCCTACCTTCCCCGTTACGCACGGCTCGCCGCCGCTACCGCGCCGCTTTCCAATTTCGCGATGCGGATGTTCGGCGGTCTTGCCGGATTCACGACGAAGCGCGCATTGCCGGCGTGGCGGCGCGACTGGTTCATCGACCGCGCCTGGGCGAAAAGCGGCGGCCGGGAAGTCGTCCTCCTGGTCGACACCTTCAACCGCTACTTCGAGCCGGACAATGCGCGCGCCGCAATCCGGGTACTTCAGTCAGCCGGCTACCGCGTGCATGCCGCGGATCCGGCCGAGGGCAGCCGGCCGCTGTGCTGCGGCCGCACCTTCCTTTCCGCCGGCCTGGTTGACGAAGCCCGGACAGAAGCGAAGCGCATGCTGGCTGCGCTCAACCCCTGGGTTGCACGCGGGATTCCGGTCATCGGGCTCGAGCCTTCCTGCCTCTTCACGCTGCGGGACGAGTACGGCGTTCTGCTCCCCGGCACCGAGGCCTTGGCGAAAAACTCATTCCTGTTCGAGGAGTTCCTTGCAAACGAATCAAATGCCGGACGCCTCGATCTGAAACTGAAGCCGGTTGCGAACGAGGCGTTGCTGCACGGACACTGCCACCAGAAGGCATTCGCAGTCATGGGTGCCGTAGAACAGGTTCTCGGGCTGGTCCCGGAGATGAAAGTCCGGACCGTTGAATCCTCCTGCTGCGGCATGGCGGGCAGTTTCGGCTACGAGGCCGAGCACTACGACATTTCAATGAAGATGGGCGAAGCCAGCCTGCTGCCCGCGGTGCGCAAGGCCTCGGCCGACACGCTGGTCATTGCGGACGGCACGAGCTGCCGGCACCAGATCGAGCATGGCGCGCAGCGCGAGGCGCTGCACGTCGCGCGGGTCCTCGAATGGGCGCTGGCCTAGCCCAACATCGACATCACCACGGATACCGTGAAGACCGACAGAGCGGTCGAAAGTACCGCGCTGCACGAGGTTTCCACTTCCAGCAGCTTGTAGCGCTGCGCGAGCACGAACGCGGTCGCACCAAGCGGCAGGCTGGCCCCCACCACTGCGACCTTGGCCCAAAGAGGGTCCACGACCAACAGGCCGTAGAAGACACCCGCCGCGATCAGCGGATGCAGCGCCAGTTTCAAGGCGACACCGGGCCAGGCCGCTGCCATGCCTGCGCGCATTGATTGCCGCGAGACGAAAAGGCCGAGCGCGAAAAGGGCGCCGGGTCCCGCTGCGGCCGCCAGCAGATCGGCGAATCGCATCACCGGCACGGGAAGCGTCAGGCCTGCCGCCACCAGCGCGATCGCGAGGGCAATGGGCCAGATGAGCGGGCTGCGTGCGGTTCCCAGCAGGGCCAGCGCGATGCCCTTACCGTGCGAGGAATGCTTGCGGTCGAACAACTCGAGCAACGTGAGGCCGGTGGCGAACAGCATGACGTTGGTTGCCACCGTCGCCATCGCCGCGGGTAACGCGGCCTCAGGGCCGTAGGCGACGGTCACGAGCGGGATGCCGAGATAGCCGGTGTTGCTGAACGAGGCATTCAAAGCGCGCAGGCTGTGCTCCTGCGGCGAGCCTCCGGATATCCAGGCCGAGAGGGCGAAACCAGCCGCCGCGCACGCGAGGGTGGCGAGCACCACGCCGGAGAGAAAGGGCAGGTTGAAGATCTGCTCGAGCGAGCCGCGGGCGACCGCGGCGAACAACATCGCCGGCAGAGCGAAGTAGTAGACGAACTGGTTTAGCGCGTCGCTCGACTCGGCGCCGACCAGCCGCATGCGCCCGGCGACCCAGCCGCACAGCACCAGGCCGAACACGGGCAACACCGAAGCGAGGATCAGTTCCAGAGGTCTACTTTGCCGCCACGCTCGCGCATTCTCTCGGTGCGCGCCTGCAGGTAGCGCTGGAATGAAGGCTCCTTGCGGTACGCTTGGCTCGAGACATAGTCCAACGCGGCAACGAGATGGAATGGCCGCAGGTAAGTGTCGACGCGGAACACTTCCTTGCCGCGATCAAAGAAAACGATGGTCGGCGTGTAGGCGACGCGCAGCTCGCGCGCCCAGGTCGTCTGCGGAGTGCGTTTGTCGTTCAGTGCCAGGCGGTAGACCGAAAAGCGCTCGAGCAACTTGCGTACGTCCGGCCGTTGCAGGCCTTCGCGATGCAATTCGTCGCAGCCGGCGCAGTAGAGCGTCTCGAACAGCAACGCGACCGGCTTGGGTCCCGTCAGCACAACCGGCGGCGCGACGAAAAACGTCTCATCATGCAACTTCGCGCTGGCTGCTTCCCTGGCTATCGTCTTGATGTAGTCGTCGTAGCGCATGCCCTTGCCCGCCAGGCCGGCGGCGTAATCCAGCGCCGCTTCGAAACGGTGCGGCGGCAGGTAGCCGTTAAGGCGCAATACGATCTTGCCTTGCTCATCGAGGAACAGCAACGTGGGCGTGAATTGCACGCGCAGCTCGCGGCCGAGTTCCTTCTCGCTCATTCGGCGTCCGTCAAGCCATGCGACTTCGCGGTCGCCCCACATGTTCAGGGCGATGGCGACGAAATGGCGCTGGGTTTTCTCCGCGATCGGGCGTTGGCTGAAATTGGTCTGCATCAGGGCGGTGCAGTAGGGGCAGCCATCCTGTCCGAAGTAGAGCATCACGCGCTTGCCTTGCGCCGCGGCTTCGCGCACGTCTTCCCGGATTTCGAGAAAAGTCTCGGAAAACCAGCGCGGAATGTCGACCGCGTGGGGGCTGGGCGCCTGCGCGCCGGACGGTGCCGCGGTCGTGATCGCCGCGAGGAAGGCGAGCAGCCGGATCATCCGCGCCGCCGACTGCGGACGAATAGCAAGACGCCGGCGACGATCATCGGCAGGCTGAGCCACTGGCCCATCGACAGGCCGAAGGCGAGGAAACCCAGGAAAGAGTCGGGCTCGCGCGCGAACTCCCCGATGACGCGGAATGCTCCGTAGCCGATCAGGAACAGCGCCGACACCTGCATTCGCGGAAGCGGGCGCGACGAGAACCACCAGAGCAGTGCAAACAGCGCGAGGCCCTCGAGCGCCATCTGGTAGAGCTGCGAAGGATGGCGCGGAAAGGGCCCGGCGCCGCGGAACACCATGCCCCACGGGGCATCCGTGACCCGGCCCCAGAGTTCGCCGTTGATGAAATTGCCGAGGCGCCCCGCGGCGAGGCCGATCGGTACCAGGGGCGCAATGAAGTCCATCAGGTCCCACCAGTTGATGCGCTGGCGCCAGGCGACAAACGCCATCGCGATGAGCACGCCGAGGAAGCCGCCATGGAACGACATGCCGCCCTGCCAGATGGCGAATGCTTCTAGCGGATGCGACAGGTAGTAGCCCGGCTTGTAGAACAGGACATAGCCCAGGCGCCCGCCGGCAATCACGCCGACGATGCCGCCGAACAGCAGGTCGTCCAGCTGCGCGCGGCTGACCGGAGCGAGCTTCGCGTCGATGCGGCGGGTGCCGAGCCACCAGAAGGAAGCGAAGGCGACCAGGTACATGAGGCCATACCAGCGTACGGCGAGAGGGCCGAGCGAAAAGACCACGGGGTCGAATTGCGGATGTATCAGCATGCTTGCAGCCGCAGATTAGCGCGCAATCCGGCGCGCGTGCTGCACGAAGTCGCGCGCGGCCGCGCCCAGCGCACCGCCGCGCCAGGCCAGCCACAGGTCCAGGCGCGGATGCGCATCTGCGATCTCACGGTAGGCGACGCCGCGCCGGCCAAGATTGGCAACGGAGGCGGGCACGACGGCGACACCCATGCCGCTCGAGACGAGGCTGACGACGGTCTGCATCTGGATTGCTTCCTGCGCCACCCGGGGCGCAAATCCGGCGCGTCGCGCCAACTCCGCGACAATGTCGTGCAGGCCCGGCGCGATTTCGCGCGGCGCCATGACGAACGCCTCGGTGGCGAGTTCGCGCATTGCGAGAGCCCCGCGCACGCGCGCCAGCCGGTGGCGCGACGGCAGGGCGGCCACGAATCTTTCCCTCTGCACCACGACGTGCTCCAGGTTCGCGCCGGCCACGGGCGGCAGAAGCAAGCCGAAATCGAGTTCGCCGGCCCCCAGTGCCGCGGCCTGGTCGGGGGACAGCATTTCGCGCAAGGCGAGTGCTACCTCAGGCCGCGCCGCCTTGTAGGCTTTGAGCAGGTTGGGCAGCACGCCATAGTCGGCAAGCGAAACGAAGCCCAGGCGCAAGCGGCCGCCGCCGGCGGCCATGCGCCCCACTTCGAGCACGGCATGCTCCATCTGCGCCAGCAGCCGCCGGGCTTCCTCGAGAAAGCGCGCGCCCTCGGGCGTCAACTCGACCCTGCGCCGCGTCCGCGCAAGCAGCGTCGCGCCGAGGCGCGCCTCCAGGTCCCGGATCGAGCGCGACAGCGGCGGCTGGGAGATGTGCAGCGCGGCGGCGGCGCGGCCGAAGTGCAGGCGCTCCGCGACCGCGACGAAATGGCGCAACTGCCGGAGTTCCGGGGTCTTCATACCAAAATAGTATCAATCTTCGCCTTTCATTGTATTGGATTGCAATACAAGCCCTGGCTTAGACTCGCTGCCCCTGAGGAGGAAACCATGGCTGAACCGACCAATCGCCGTTCCAAGCTGATCACCGCAGGTCCCGCCCGCTCCCCCAACCGAGCCATGTTGCGTGCCGTCGGTTTTGGCGACGGCGATTTCGAGAAGCCGATCATCGGCGTCGCCAACGGGCACTCGAATATGAACCCTTGCAACGCCGGCATCCAGCCCCTGGTGGACAGCGCCATGACTGCCCTGCACGCGGCGGGCGCCAAGCCCCAGGTGTTCGGCGTGCCGACCATCACCGACGGCATCGGCATGGGAACCGAGGCGATGAAGTATTCGCTCGTGTCGCGCGAGGTGATCGCGGACGCCATTGAGACCTCGGTCAACGGCCAGGCCATGGACGGCGCGCTGGTGGTCGGCGGCTGCGACAAGAACATGCCCGGCGGCATGATGGCGCTGGCACGCATGAACGTGCCGGCGATCTACGTCTATGGCGGCACCATTAAGCCGGGCAAGTGGAAAGGGCAGGATCTCACCGTCGTCTCGGTGTTCGAGGCGGTGGGCGCCTTCAGCGCGGGCAAATTGAGCCAGGAAGACTTCCTCGGCATCGAGAAGAACGCCTGTCCATCCGTGGGCGCCTGCGGCGGCATGTTCACCGCCAATACGATGTCGTCCTCGTTCGAGGCGCTCGGCATGAGCCTGCTCGGGTCCTCGCAGATGGCTGCGCCCGACGCGGAGAAGGCGGATTCGGCTGCCGAATCCGCCAAGGTGCTGGTGGAAGCCGTGCGCCGGAACCTCAAGCCGCGCGACATCATCACCCGCAAATCCATCGAGAACGCCATTGCGCTCGTCATGGCTACGGGCGGCTCGACCAACGCGGTGCTGCACTACCTGGCGATCGCCTCGGCGGCTGGTGTGAAGTGGACCATCGACGATTTCGAACGCGTGCGCCACAAAGTGCCGGTGCTGTGCGACCTCAAGCCTTCCGGAAAGTATGTCGCCGTGGACTTCCACCGGGCGGGCGGCGTGCCGCAGGTGCTGAAGATCCTGCTCGAGAATGGCGTCCTGCACGGCGGTTGCATGACCATCCACGGCAAGACTATGGCGGAAATGCTCAAGGACATTCCGGCGGAACCCCGCAAGGATCAGGATGTGATCCGGCCATGGTCGAATCCGCTGTACAAGCAGGGCCACCTCGCGATCCTCAAAGGCAACCTCGCCCCCGAGGGCTGCGTGGCGAAGATCACCGGCCTGAAGAAAATCTCGATTACCGGGCCGGCGCGCGTTTTCGATTCCGAGCCGGACGCGATGAAGGCGATCCTCGCCAAAAAAATCAAGCCTGGCGACGTGCTGGTGATCCGCTACGAAGGCCCGAAGGGCGGACCGGGCATGCAGGAAATGCTCGCACCTACTTCGGCACTGATCGGGCAGGGCCTGGGCGATTCAGTGGGCCTGCTGACTGACGGACGATTCTCAGGCGGCACCTGGGGCATGGTGGTGGGCCACGTCGCACCCGAAGCTTACGTTGGCGGCACCATCGCGCTGGTGAAAGAAGGCGACTCGATCACCATCGACGCGAAGAAACTCCTGCTCCAGTTGAACGTGCCGGCAAAGGAAATTGCCGCGCGCCGGAAGAAATGGAAAGCGCCGAAACCGCGCTACACCAGGGGGCTATTGGCGAAGTACATGCGCCTGGTTTCCACCGCGAGCATGGGCGCGATCACCGATTCAGAAACCTGATCCGGGTTGCTTCAGGAATTCCACCTCCTCTGGCGTGCTGTCGCGCCCGAGGGCGGCGTTGCGGTGGGGAAAGCGTCCATAGCGCTGGATGATTTCGTGGTGCCTGCGAGCCCATTCGAAATTGGCGTTACCCGAGAAGAGGCGCAGCGATTGCTCCTGGTCCTCGAGCGACTCGCTGTGCTCGAATGGCAGGTAGGCGAAGGTTTTCTCATCCTCGGAGTAGGCCTTGTCCCATCCTTGCGCGATGATGGCCCTTGCAGCCTCGCGTGCGAGTGGATCGCCGGCGAACGCCTTGGCATTGCCGCGGAACATGTTGCGCGGGAACTGATCGAGCAGGATCACCAGCGCGAGGCAACTGGCCGGGGCCTGGCGCCAGACGGCCAGGTCCTGCTTCAAGGCCAATTCGAAGAGCGGCAGGAAGCGGGCGCGAATCTCTGCGTCGAAATCAGGGTTCTTCTCGAACCAGGTTTTGCGATCCTGCTGGAACCAGAAATCGAGAATGTCGGAAGGCTTCACCGTCTGCATGTTGCCCGATCGGCCGGCGGGGGCTGTCAACGCTCCTTCCTGCCAGGCGTTAGTTGGGGTAGCATCCGTCCACCCCTACCCGACAGGAACCCCATGAAATCATTGATTCTTTCTGCTGCCGTCCTGGCCTTGAGTGCAGTGCTGCCGGCACAGGCCAGCGAAGAGCTCGCCAAGAAGCATATGTGCACCACGTGCCACGCGGTCAAAGGCGCGAAGACGATCGGCCCAACCTACGCGGATGTGGCCAAGAAATACGCGGGCCAGAAGGATGCCGACGCCATACTCGCGGACAAGGTCAAGAAAGGCGGACAAGGGGTCTGGGGCCAGGTCCCGATGCCGCCAAACGCTGCCGTGCCGGATGCCGATATCAAGGCACTGGTGAAATGGATCATGTCGGTCAAGTAGCCACAGTTTCTGAAGGGGAAAAGGGCCGGGAAACCGACCCTTTTCATTTCCTGTGGGATCAGTATCATTGGCCCCCTGTTTTCCGGGAGAACCCATGAAAAGCTCGAAATTCGCCCTTACCCTGCTCGCCATTTCGGTCGGCCTGATCGGCTGCGGTGAAGACAAAAAGCCCGAGCCTAAGAAGGCCGCCGAGGCACCGCCCCCGCCCTCGATCGAGATCAAGATCGGCCATGTCGGCCCGCTGACCGGCGGCATCGCCCACCTGGGCAAGGACAACGAGAACGGCGCGCGCCTCGCGATCGACGAAGCCAATGCTGCGAAAATCAAGATTGACGGCAAGGACGCGAAGTTCGTCCTGGTTGCCGAAGACGACCAGGCCGACCCGAAGGTCGGCACCACGGTCGCCCAGAAGCTGGTGGATGCAAAAGTTGCCGGCGTGGTCGGGCACCTGAACTCGGGCACCTCCATTCCCGCATCGGACATCTATAACAAGGCCAACCTGCCGGTAATTTCGGGCTCGGCGACCAACCCCAAGCTGACGGAGCAGGGTTTCAAGGTCCAGTTCCGCGTTGTCGCGCGCGACGACCAGCAGGGCCCGGCGGTCGCGAACTATCTTGCGGCGAACCGCAAGCCGAAGCTGGTGGCGGTGATCGACGATGCAACGGCTTACGGCGAAGGGCTGGCTAACGAAGTCGAGAAATCCCTCAAGGCGGCGAACATCAAGGTCCTGCCGCGCGAGAAGGGCACCGACAAGACCACCGACTGGAAGGCCATCCTCACCAAGGTCAAGGGCCGCAATGCCGACTCGGTGTTCTATGGCGGCATGGACGCCACCGGCGGTCCGATGCTGAAGCAGGCTCGCGAACTCGGCATCAAGTCCGTGTTCTCCTTTGGCGACGGCGCCTGCACCGACGAGATGACCAAGCTTGCAGGCGCTGCGGCCGACGGGCTGCTGTGCTCGCAGGCGGGAATCCCGCCGCAGGCCGCGGACAAGAAGTTCCTCGACGCATACAAGAAGAAATTCAACGTCGATCCGATCATCTATGCGCCGTTCACCTATGACGCTGCCAACCTGCTGATCGACGCGATGAAAAAGGCCAACTCCGCCGATCCGGCGAAATACCTGCCGGAGTTGGCGAAAGCCGACTACAAAGGCGCCACCGGCCAGATCGCGTTCGACGAGAAAGGCGACCGCAAGGGCGCCGAGATCACGATTTTCACGATGAAGGACGGCAAGCTCGCGCCGATCGCGATCATCAAAGGCGGACAGACGGTGTCGTACGAGGACTTCGTCAAGGCCTCTGCGCCCGCGCCGGCCGCTGCCCCCGCGGCGGCACCAGCCGCGCCGGCCGCAGAACCGGCGAAGGACGCACCCAAGGCGGAAGCCAAGAAGTAATTCCGCGGTTCAGACGAGAGAAAACGGCACCTTTGGGTGCCGTTTTTTTTGTTAGGCTGAGCCCGCCGTGGACATCTTCGTTCAGCAGCTGGTGAACGGCCTGACGCTGGGGGCGGTATACGCCATCGTGGCGCTGGGCTACACCATGGTCTACGGCATCATCCAGCTGATCAACTTCGCGCACGGCGAAGTCGTGATGATCGGCGCCATGGTTGCCTTCACTGTGATTAACGCCCTGGCCGCGGGCGGCATGCCGCCGCTGATGGTGGTGCTGGTCGGCACCGCCTGCGCGATCCCGGCGTGCATGCTGGTCGGCTACGCGATGGAACGGATGGCCTATCGGCCCCTGCGCAGCGCTCCGCGGCTCGCGCCCCTGATCAGCGCAATCGGCGTTTCGATCATTCTGCAGCACCTCGCGATGCTGGTCTGGAGCCGCAACGTGATGGCGTTTCCGCAGATCATCCCGCTGACCACCTACTCGTTTGCCGGCGCGACCATCACGGGGGTGCAGATCGTCATCCTCGGTCTTTGTTTTGCAATGATGGCGGGCCTTGCGCTGCTCGTGTACCGGACGCGGCTGGGAACAGCGATGCGCGCCACCGCGCAGAACCCGCAGGTCGCGCGGCTAATGGGCGTGGACGTCAATCGAGTGATCGCCTCCACCTTCATCATCGGAGCCGGCCTGGGCGCGGTCGCCGGCGTGATGGTCGGCACCTATTACGGCGTGGCGCAGTACACCATGGGCTCGGTGCTAGGCCTCAAGGCGTTCGCCGCAGCGGTGCTGGGCGGCATCGGCAATATCCCGGGCGCGATGGTCGGCGGCCTGCTGCTGGGTGTGGTCGAGGCGCTGGGTGCCGGTTATATCGGCGATCTTACGGATCTTTGCCGCTACGGACTCGGTCCCGAGGCGAGTTGCGCCGACGGCGGGCATTTCGTCCTGTTCGGCTCCAACTACCAGGACGTATTCGCCTTCGTGGTCCTGATCCTGGTGCTCGTGTTCCGGCCATCCGGACTGCTCGGAGAGCGCGTGGGAGACCGGGCGTGAGAACCCGCTTGCCGGTCTGGGTCGGCGTGACGCTTGTCGCCCTTGCCCTGCTGCTGCTTCCCTTCGTGCTCGCCCAGGCTGGAACTGCATGGGTGCGCATCGCCAACTTTGCGTTGCTCTACGTCCTGCTCGCGCTGGGCCTGAACATCGTGGTCGGCTTCGCCGGCCTGCTCGACCTGGGTTATATCGCGTTCTACGCCGTGGGCGCATACGTGTACGCGTTGCTTGCCAGTCCGCATTTCGGCCTGCACCTGCCGATCTGGGCGATCCTGCCGATCGGTGCCGCAGTCGCCGCGCTGTTCGGCGTGATGCTCGGCGCGCCCACGCTCAAGCTGCGCGGCGACTACCTGGCAATCGTCACGCTGGGCTTTGGCGAGATCGTGCGGATCTTTCTCAACAACCTGTCGCAGCCCGTGAATATCACGCGAGGTCCGCAGGGCATCACCGGCATCGACCCGGTGCGAATCGGCGGCATCGATTTCTCGCGCAGCGACAGCGTGCTGGGCGTGGTGGTGAGCGGGCCGATGAAGTACTACTACCTGCTGCTCGCACTGATGATGCTCATCATCCTGATCAGCATACGCCTTCAGGACTCGCGCGTCGGCCGGGCCTGGGAAGCGATCCGCGAAGACGAAATCGCGGCGCGCGCCATGGGAATCGATACTACGGCCATGAAACTGCTCGCGTTCGCCATGGGGGCGAGCTTCGGCGGCGTCGCGGGCGGAATGTTCTCCGCCATCCAGGGCTTCATCTCGCCGGAGAGTTTCGTGCTGGTCGAGTCCGTGATGATCGTCTCGATGGTGGTGCTGGGCGGCATGGGGAACATCGCCGGTGTGATTCTCGGGGCAATGCTGCTCGCGTTCGTGCCGGAAGTGCTGCGCTGGACGGTCGAGCCGGCGCAGCGAGCTCTCTTTGGCAAGATGCTGGTTGAGCCTGAAGTGATCCGGATGCTGATTTTCGGGCTGGCGCTCGTGCTGGTAATGCTGTTTCGTCCCGCCGGATTGCTGCCTTCTGCCGTGCGCAAGCGTGAATTGACGCAGGACCGCGCGTCATGACTCCCCTGCTACACGCGAATGGCGTCGGCAAGCGCTTCGGCGGCTTGCAGGCGCTTTCGGGCGTTTCGTTCGCAATCGCGCGCGGCGCCATCTACGGCCTCATCGGACCGAACGGCGCGGGCAAGACGACGCTGTTCAACCTCCTTACCGGCATCTACGTGCCGGACGGAGGAACTTTCGCCCTGGATGGAAAGGACATTGCCGGCCTCAAGCCGGATCAAATCGCCCGGGCGGGAATCGCCCGGACGTTCCAGAACATCCGCCTGTTCGCCAGCCTGTCGGCGCTGGAGAACGTCATGATCGGCCGTCATGCGCGCACGCGCGCGGGCGTGCTGGGAGCGATCCTGCGCAATCGCAGGACCCGCGAAGAGGAATCAGACACCCAATCGCGCGCGCTGCGGCTGCTCGACTATGTCGGCATCCGAAACCGCGCCAATGACGCCGCGGGAAACCTGCCCTACGGGGACCAGAGGCGCCTGGAGATCGCGCGCGCGCTTGCCGCCGAGCCCAAGTTGCTCGCCCTCGACGAGCCCGCCGCGGGCATGAACGCGTCGGAAACGCTGTCGCTGCGAAAGCTCCTGAACGACATCCGCAAGGACGGCACCACGATCCTTCTCATCGAGCACGACATGCGCCTGGTGATGAACGTCTGCGACAGAGTGCTGGTGCTGGACTACGGCGAGAGGATCGCCGAGGGAACGCCCGCTGAAGTGCAGAAGGATCCGCGAGTGATCGAGGCTTACCTGGGCGTCGCCAGTGCTGCTTGAGCTCAAGGCACTCGAGGTGAACTACGGCGGGATTCGCGCGGTGAAGGGCATCGACCTGGAAGTGCGCGAAGGCGAGCTCGTCTGCCTGATCGGCGCCAACGGCGCCGGTAAGAGCACCACCTTGCGCGCTGTGTGCGGCCTGCTCGCGGCGCGCGCGGGCAGCGTTCGCTATGCCGGCGCCGATATCGCCGGCACGCCCGTCCACGAATTGCCGCGCAAGGGACTGGTGATGGTCCCCGAGGGCCGAGGCATCTTCGCCCAGCTCACCGTGGAGGAGAACCTCGTCATGGGGGCATTCACGCGAAACGACCGCGACATCGCACGCGACGTGGAGCGCCGCTATGAGACGTTTCCGCGCCTGAAGGAGCGCCGCGCGCAGACCGCGGGCACGCTCTCGGGCGGCGAGCAGCAGATGCTCGCGATCGGCCGCGCGCTGATGGCGCGGCCGAAGCTGCTGCTGCTGGACGAACCTTCGATGGGCCTTGCCCCGCGCCTGGTGGCGAAGATCTTCGAGATCGTGCGCGAGATCGCCAAAGAGGGCGTCACGATCCTGCTGGTGGAGCAGAATGCGCGCCTTGCGCTGGAAGTCGCCTCGCGCGGCTACGTGATGGAATCGGGCAGCATCACCCTTGCGGGCGATTCGGCGACGTTGCTTGCGGACCCGAAAGTGCGGGAAGCGTACCTCGGGGAAGCGGCAGCCTAGGGCGCAGCGGCGATATCGGCCTGCGTGGTAAACGTGTCGGCGAAGAATTCTTCGTCCGGCAGCCTGCATTGCGCGATGAAATCGCGCTTGGCGGAATCCACCATGATCGGCACGCCACAGGCGTAGACCTGGTGGCCGGAGAGGTCCGGGAAATCCTGCATCGCGGCACGGTGGACGAAGCCGGTGCGTCCGCTCCAATTGTCCTCTGGCGCAGCTTCGGAGATCACAGGAACGTACTTGAAGCCGGGATGGTCCGCTGCCCATGCCGCGGCGAGCTCGTTCATGTAGAGATCCTTCGGCCGCCGGCCGCCCCAGTAGAGCGACATCGGGCGCGCGATGCCCTTATGGAACATGTGCTCGATCACCGCCTTGATCGGCGCGAAGCCGGTGCCCGAGGCAACGAACACGATGGGCTTGTCGGAATCCTCCCGCAGGAAGAACGTTCCCATGGGGCCCTCGCAGCGCAGGATGTCGCGTTCCTTCATCTTGTTGAACACGTGATCCGTGAATTGCCCGCCCGCAACGTGCCTCACGTGCAGTTGGACGAGTTCCGAATCGTGCGGCGGATTGGCCATGGAGAAACTGCGCCGTCCGCCGTCCTTGAGCAGGAACTCGATGTACTGCCCGGCGAGAAAAACCAGCTTCTCGTTCGCCGGCAGCTTGAGGTGGAGCGCCATCACGTCGTCGGCCAGCCGTTCCATCTTCTGCACGCGGCAGGGGAGCTTCTTGACCTGGATATCCTTCGCCGCGCCGATGGTGCGCGCTTCGAGCACCAGGTCGGTGAGCGGTTTGGCCTGGCAGAAAAGCGCCTTGCCCTGCGCTTTCTCCTCATCGGTGAGCGTCTTCGGCTGGTAGACGCCGTAGTCCAAGGTGCCCGAAAGGATTCTCCCCTTGCAGCTGCCGCAGGCGCCGTTCTTGCAGCCATAAGGCAGGATGAAACCCTGGCGCAGCGCGGCGGCAAGCACGGCTTCGCCGTCCTCGACCTGGAACTGGTGACCGCTGGGCTGCAGGGTGACTGTATGCATGTGGCTACAATTGCACCAATGAAACGCCTGTTGATCGTCGGTCATGGCGATATTGCGCGCCGCGCCGCACCACTGCTTTCATCCCGTTTCGACCTGCGCGTTGCTTCGCGCTCGGCTGGCCAGGACCTCGACCGGCCCGAAAGCCTGGTCTCGCTTGAGCTCGCGGACGCAGTCTTGCACAGTGCGCCCCCGCCGCAAGCAGGCAAAGGCGACACCCGCACAGCCAACCTTCTCGCGGCGTTCGAGAGGAGGCGAATTCTACCAACCCGCCTCGTCTACATCAGCACCAGCGGCGTATACGGCGATTGCGGCGGCGCGCTGGTGGATGAAGCGCGCCCAGTGAATCCGCAGAGCGCGCGCTCGGCCAGGCGCGTCCACGCGGAGGAACAGCTTGCACTATGGTGCACCCGCCACGGGGTCGCGTTGGTCGTACTGCGCGCGCCTGGAATCTACGCCGCGGATCGGCTGCCGTTGGAGCGCCTGCGGGCCGGCACTCCGACGCTGCGCGTCGAGGACGATGTCTATACGAATCACATACACGCGGAGGATCTGGCCGGAATATGTGTGCGTGCGCTGGAGGAAGGTGCCCCGGCCGGTATCTACAACGCGTCGGACGATACCCGGCTGAAGATGGGTGAGTGGTTCGACCTGGTCGCCGACAGTACGGGACTGCCGCGCCCGCCGCGCATCCCGAGAAGCGAGGCGGCGACGCGCATTCCTCCCCGCCTGCTGTCTTTCATGGGTGAATCGCGGAGGCTGGATAATGAACGCCTGAAGCGCGTTCTGGGCGTGCGGCTACGCTACCCAACCGTTCGCGAGGGACTGGCGCATGAGCATGCTGTTGGTGTTGACTAATCTTCCCGACCTCGCCGCCGAAGAGCGGCTCGCCGAAGCGCTCATCGAGAAGCGCGTTGCCGCCTGCGTCAATATTCTCGCGCCTTGCCGCTCCGTATACCGGTGGAAGGGAGCGACGCAGCACGATGCGGAGCACCCGTTGCTGATCAAGTCGACGAGCGAAGCGTATCCCGCCCTTGAAGCTGCGATCCGCGCCGGCCATCCTTATGAACTTCCGGAAATCATCGCGGTCCCAGTCGAGCGCGGCCTCCCGGCGTACCTGGACTGGGTCGCTGCCGAAACGAAGTCCTCCCATGATTAGATTTCTCGCCCTCCTGCTGTGCCTGTTCACCGCCGGACCCGCGCTCGCGGCGGGCGTTGACGACCTGCTCGAGCCTGAAAAAGCGTTTCGCATGTCGACGCGCGCGCTTGACGCGACGACCGTGGAAGTGAGCTTCGCGATTGCGGAGGGCTATTACATGTACCGGGAGCGGTTCCGGTTTGCCCTGGATCCCGGGTCCAAGGCCAGGCTGGGCGCGCCGCAGATCCCGCCGGGGACGCGCAAGAAGGACGAGTTCTTCGGCGAAGTCGAAACCTACCGCAAGCAGGTTGTGATCCGCCTGCCCGTGGAGAATGGCGACGGCGCCGTGCATTTGACCGTCACGTCCCAGGGTTGCGCGGATGTCGGCGTGTGCTACGTCCCGATGGAAAGCAAGGCGACGATTAGGCTTGCCGGACTCTCCTCCACGCCGGCTGCTGCGCCGCCAGCGTCCGGGTTCACCGTGCAGGTCAGCGATTTCGAGGTCGCGCGCCTGTTCCAGTCCGGCGGCCCGTTCCTGGTGCTGGCAAGCTTCCTCGGTTTCGGCCTGCTGCTCGCGTTCACGCCCTGCGTGTTGCCGATGATCCCGATCCTGTCGGGCATCATCGCCGGCGAAGGCCGGGATCTGGGCAAGCTGCGCGCGTTCCTCCTGTCCCTCGCCTACGTCCTTGGAATGGCGGTGGCGTACGCGGTCGCCGGAGTCGCGGCGGCGTGGTCGGGGACCTTGTTGGCGGCTGCGCTGCAGAACGCCTGGGTGCTAGGCGCGTTCGCGCTGGTGTTTGTCGGGCTGGCGTTCTCCATGTTCGGTTTTTACGAACTGCAGCTGCCCGGCTTCCTGCATCACCGGCTGCACGCGAAGCATGGCCGGCTACAGGGCGGTCGTGTTGCCTCGGTCGCGGCAATGGGCGCGCTGTCGGCGGTCATCGTGAGCCCCTGCGTGGCGGCGCCGCTCGCCGGGGCGCTGCTGTACATAAGTCAGACGCGGGATGTCGTGCTGGGCGGCACAGCACTGTTTGCGATGGCGATCGGTATGGGCGTGCCGCTGCTCGCGGTCGGTGTGTCGGAGGGGGCGTTGCTGCCGAAAAGCGGGCCATGGATGGTCCGGGTGAAGCAGGTGTTCGGCGTACTGCTGCTTGCGGTGGCCGTGTGGATCATCTGGCCGGTACTCGCGCCCGCCGGCAGCAATGCCGGTTTCGTCCGTGTCGCATCGATCGCCGAGCTCGAGGAAAAGCTGAAGTCCCCGGGCAAGCCGGTGATGCTCGACTTCTATGCCGACTGGTGCGTGTCCTGCAAGGAGATGGAGGTGCTTACTTTCAGCGATGCGCGAGTCAAGCCCAAGCTCGATCGCATGCTGCTTCTCCAGGCCGACGTCACCGCCAACACGCCCGAGCACAAGGAGTTGCTCAAGCGCTTTCGCCTGTTCGGGCCGCCGGGAATCATCTTCTTCGACGCGAATGGGCAGGAGCTGAAGGGCCTGCGGGTTATCGGATACCAGAACGCAGAGCGTTTCCTGAAGACGCTGGACCTCGCGGGCGCGCCCTGACTAGCGGCGCAGCTGAGCCGCGGCTTCGAGCGCGAAGTAGGTAAGGATTCCGTCCGCACCAGCGCGCTTGAACGCAGTTAGCGATTCCATGATGCAGGACTCAGGCAGCCAGCCGTTCGCGATGGCCGCGCGCAGCATCGAATACTCGCCCGAGACCTGGTAGACGAAGGTGGGCGCCTTGAATTCGTCCTTCACGCGCCGCAGGATGTCGAGATAAGGCATTCCCGGCTTGACCATCACCATGTCGGCACCTTCGGCGAGGTCGAGTCCGACTTCCCACAACGCCTCGTCGGAGTTCGCCGGATCCATCTGGTAGGTCTTCTTGTCGCTCTTGCCCAGGTTCTTCGCCGAGCCGACGGCGTCGCGGAACGGGCCGTAGAAGCCGGAGGCGTACTTCGCCGAGTACGCCATGATCTTCGTGTGGATGTGGCCCGCCTTTTCGAGCGAATTGCGGATGCGGCCGATGCGGCCGTCCATCATGTCCGAAGGCGCGACGATATCCACGCCGGCGGCGGCCTGCGCCAGCGCCTGTTTCTCCAGTATTGCCAGCGTGACGTCGTTGATGATGTAGCCGCTTCTGTCGATGACGCCGTCCTGCCCGTGGGACGTGTACGGGTCGAGCGCCACGTCGGTCATGATGCCCAGTTCGGGAAAGCGCTTTTTCAATGCCGCCACGGCGCGCGGGATCAGGCCTTTCGCATTGAACGCTTCGCGGCCATCGAGGGTTTTCAGCTTCTGGTCGATGACCGGAAACAGCGCCAGCGCCGGAACGCGCAGCTTCACGCAGCGTTCGGCTACCGGCAGCAGGCGGTCCACAGTCATGCGCTCGACGCCGGGCATGGAAGCCACTTTGTCGGTACGGTTTTTCCCTTCCTGGATGAAGACCGGATAGATCAGGTCGTCGGCCGTCAGTACTGTTTCGCGCATCAGCCGGCGCGAAAATTCGTTGCGCCGCATCCGGCGCATCCGCACCGCAGGAAAAGATCCGTGGATATTCATCTGATTATTAGGCAGGTTTTCGAGCCAGTGAGCGGACCGGAACTTTTTCCACCGCCGGCAATCTTACCTTCAGACGATGCAAGTCGTCTCCCGCTTCTCCTCCCTGAGCGGGTTGCCTCGGTCCCAAACCGAGGCGTTTTCCGCCCCCGGTTGAGTTCCCCTTTTCCGGGGGTTTTTTATTTTCGCAGCCATTGCTCCAGCAGGCCTCGCGCGGCCTCAACGCCCTCGTCGCTCTTGCTGGAGAACAACATGACCTCGGAAGTCATAGCGGCCTTGTCGAGCGCGGCTCGGGTACTGGCGAGTGTCCTGGCGCGTTCGACCCGCGTCAGCTTGTCCGATTTCGACAGCAACACCAGGCGCAGGGCCGGAACAGGCCGCAACCACTCCAGGAACTGGCGGTCGTTGGCGGTCAACGGATGGCGTGCGTCCATCAGTACGACGACGGCAACAAGCTTGGGCCGCCCCGCCAGATACCCGCCGATCAGGGCATCCCAGCCGGCCCGCATGGACTTCGGGACCTTGGCGTAGCCGTACCCCGGAAGGTCCGCCAGCCGCGCTCTGTCGCCGAGGTCGAAGAAATTGATGGTCTGGGTACGACCGGGGGTTTTGCTGAAAAAGGCCAGCCGATTGCGGCCGGCGAGGGCATTGATGGCGCTCGATTTGCCGACGTTCGAGCGTCCGGCGAAGGCGACTTCGGGTCCGGCCTCAGACGGGAAATCCTGAGGGTTCGCGGCCGAGGTGAGGAAACGCGCTTGGAGGAAGGCGGACAAGGGGCCGATGGTATGCCCGAAACGGTATGCCCGAAACGGGGAGGGGCCCTGTTTTCCCTCCTGGGCGGAAATTCTAATAAAATCGGGGCTTTCCACCGCTGTATTCAGGGAGCTGCCGCATGATTCGCCAGTTGGCTTGTGTCGCGAGCGTCGCCGCGTTGTTGTGCGCTGGAACCGCCGCCGCCCAGGCCCCCGCCAAGCCCGACGCGGCAAAAGGCCAGGCTATCGCTACCCAGGTCTGCGCCGCATGCCATGCCGCCGATGGCAACAGTCCCTTGGCCGCGAACCCGAAGGTCGCGGGCCAGGTCTATGAATACCTGCACAAGCAGCTCGTCGATTTCAAGCCGCAGGCCGGCAAGAAGGCGGCGCGCGACAATGCCGTGATGGCGGGAATGGTGGCGAATCTCTCCGCCGCCGATATGCAGAACGTCGCGGCCTATTACGCCACCCAGAAGCTCAAGCCCGCCGCGGCGAAGGACAAGGATCTCGCCGCCCTTGGCCAGAAGATCTATCGCGGCGGCAACGCCGCAACGACGGTGGCGGCCTGTGCCGGCTGCCATGGCCCCACTGGCGCCGGGATGCCGGTGCAGTATCCGCGGATTTCGGGGCAGTTTGCCGAGTACGTCGAGGCGCAACTGAAGGCATTCCGCTCGGGTGCGCGATCCAATGACCCGAACGGCATGATGCGTGGTGTCGCTGCGCGCATGACCGACCGGGAGATCCAGGCGGTTTCGGAGTACGTCGCCGGACTGCGGTAACGGGCGCGGCGGAATAAACCTCCGCCGCGGCTGTTAGGAGGAGATGCATGCAGTCCGGGGAGGCGCACATCAAGGTCTGGGACATGCCGGTGAGGCTGTTTCACTGGCTGCTGGTGCTGCTGTTTGCCTTCATGTTCCTGAGCGGCAAGTTGAAGGGCGACTGGATGGAGTGGCATATGCGCTCCGGCTACGCGATCCTCGCTCTGGTTCTGTTCCGCATCCTGTGGGGGTTCGCCGGCAGCACCTACGCGCGTTTTTCGAACTTTCTGGCCAGCCCGTCGGCCTGCTTCGCCTTTGCGCGCAAACTGCTGGCGCGCGCTCCCGCACACTCGGCCGGCCACAACCCGCTCGGTGGCTGGATGGTGCTGGTTCTTCTGCTAGCCCTGCTGTTTCAGGTTGGTACCGGTTTGTTCGCCAACGACGATATCTTGATCGAAGGGCCGCTCGCACCCCTGGTTGCCAAGTCGGTTTCGGATCAGCTGACGAGCTGGCATTACTGGAACGTCAACCTGTTGCTGGCGCTCGTCGCAGCGCATGTCATTGCGGTCCTGTATCACGCGTTTTTCATGAAAGAGAATCTTATCGGCGCGATGTTTACCGGCGTGAAGCGCATGCCGGCGGATGCGGCCGGGAGTGTGGTGGCGCGTTTCACCAGTCCGTGGCTCGCGCTCGTTCTGCTTGCCGTGGCGGCGCTCGCCGTCTACCTGATCGTTAAACGACCTTTCTGAGGAGAAGCGGATGAGAACGAAGCTTTTGGCAGCGATGATTTCGATGGGCGCCCTTGCGGGCGTCTCTCTTGAGGCGATGGCTCAGGCCAAGCCCGATGTGCTGGTCAAGCAGCGCCAGGCTGCAATGACACTTCAGGGCAAGTACCTCGGCCCGATCGGCGGCATGCTGAAAGGCAACATCCCCTACAACGCGGATGTCGTCGCGGTGAATGCGACCTTCCTGGAGAACCTCGCGCGCATGCCCTGGGATGGCTTCGTCCCCAGCACCTCCGGCGAGAAGAGCAAGACGAAGCCGGAAGCTTTGACAGATCCAAAGTTCAAGGCGGCGGCGGATGCGTTCGAGGCCGAAACGGCGAAGCTCGGCGCCGCGGCCCGGGCGAAGAACGAGGCCGGCGTCCGGGCTGCGTTCGGCGGCGTGGCCAAGTCCTGCGGCGCCTGTCACGACGCGTACCGCGAGAAATAGACCAGGCTGGATCTGCCTGCAAAAAGCCCCGCGCGAGCGGGGCTTTTGCTTTTTGAAAGAGTGTTAACGGCGGGAATAGCGGCGCGGGTAGACTGTTATTTCCTATGAACGACGCCGAGAGCATCGTCGAGCTTATTCCGCGCCTGCGGCGTTACGCCCGGGCACTCGCCGGAGACCGCACGGCGGCCGACGACCTGGTGCAGGACACGCTAGAGCGCGCCTGGTCGAAGCTGCATCTATACCGGCGCGGGACCGATCTCAGGGCGTGGCTGTTCACGGTCATGCACAACGTATATGTGAACCAGCGCCGGGCGGCGCGGCCCAGCACGCCGCTAGACGAAGACATGCCGGAACTCGCGCAACCGGCGCGAGAGAGCGACGCCCTGGTGCTGCGCGACCTGGACGCCGCGATTCGGCGCCTGCCACCGGACCAGCGCGAGGTCCTGCTGCTGGTGGCGCTGGAGGACATGAGCTACAGCGAAGCGGCAGGCGCGCTCGAGATACCGATCGGCACGGTGATGTCGCGACTGGCACGGGCCAGGGAAAAGCTGCGCGCCATGCTTTCCGGATTGCCGCCTGGCGGCGGCACGCAACTGAAGATAGTGAAATGACGGATGGATGACTCGCCACAGGACGAAGCGGAGCTGAAGGCGCTGTCGCAGGCGTTGCACCAGCTCTACGATCCGGTGCTCGAAGAGCCGATGCCGGCGCGTATTGCCGCCCACGTGCATGCACGGCCGCGGCGAGGCCGCGCCGCGGCGATTGCCGCCGGCTGGGTCATGATCGGACTGTGCATCGGCACCTTTGCCGGCTGGCAGTTGCGCGCCTCGCGCCCAGCGATCGTCGCGCAGCCCGAGGTGCCCGGATTCGTCAAGCGCGCCGCCATCGCGCATGCCACTTACTCGCCCGAAGTGCGCCACCCCGTGGAGGTGGGCGCCGACCAGGAGCAGCACCTGGTGGCCTGGCTCTCCAAGCGACTCGGTGCGCCGGTGCGCGCACCCAAGCTCGATGCCATCGGTTACAGCCTGGTCGGGGGAAGGCTGCTGCCGGGGGATAACGGTCCGGTAGCGCATTTCATGTACCAGACGGAGAAGGGGAGGCGCATCACGTTGTATGTACGGACCGAAGCCACCGAGAACCGCGAGACTGCGTTCCGCTACGCATCCGAGGGGAACGTGAACGTGTTCTACTGGATCGACCGCAAGCTCGGCTACGCGCTTTCCTCGGCGGACCTGGGACGAGAAGACCTGATCAAAGTCGCCAACGCGGTCTACCAGCAGCTGAATCCTTAGACATCGCTGCGTCGGTGCGCTCGCGCCCCGCCAGGGTGCGCCAGACCGGAATTGGCACCAGGTCGGTGCGGATTGGAGTGGGCTCGGCACCTTTCGGGGGTCCAGGCACTTGGCACACTTGATGCAATGCCTTTCGGGACTGTTTCTGCCCCGGGGGCACGATGTCAATATTTGGCGATCCGTTCGATCCGAAAATCCGCCTGACGTCCGCATGCAGCTGCGGCCGGCACGGCTCGCAGGCCGAGCATCAGGCCGCCGAAGGCGAGGCGCTCGGCAACCGCGTAGTCGAGCAGGCAGTGATGCGCGCGCTGTTTCCGCAAGACGAGGTCCGACGCCGGTTCCTCTCGAGCGTCGGCGCCGGCACGGCGCTCGCCGCGATCTCCACGCTATTCCCGCTGGGCGCCGCCAAGGAGGCGTTCGCGCAGGGCGGCGGCAAGCTGGAAAAGCAGAAACTGAAGGTCGGCTTCATTCCTATTACCTGCGCGACGCCCATCATCATGGCTCACCCGATGGGTTTCTACGCCAAGCAGGGCCTCGATGTGGAGGTCGTCAAGACCGCCGGCTGGGCGGTGATCCGCGACAAGACATTGAACAAGGAATACGACGCGGCGCACATGCTCTCGCCAATGCCGCTTGCAATCACGCTCGGCGCCGGCGCGAGCGCCGTGCCCTACACGATGCCCGCCGTGGAGAACATCAACGGCCAGGCGATCACGCTCGCGATCAAGCACAAGGACAAGCGCGATCCAAAGAGCTGGAAGGGATTCAAGTTCGCCGTGCCTTTCGATTACTCGATGCACAACTATCTGCTGCGCTACTACCTCGCCGAACACGGCATCGATCCGGACAAGGACGTACAGATCCGCGCGGTGCCGCCGCCGGAAATGGTGGCGAATCTGCGCGCCGACAACATCGACGGCTTCCTCGCGCCCGATCCCGTGAACCAGCGTGCGGTGTACGACGGCGTCGGCTTCATCCACATCCTGTCCAAGGATATCTGGGACGGGCATCCCTGCTGCGCCTTCGCCGCAAGCAAGGAATTCGTCACGACGATGCCGAATACCTACCGCGCGCTGCTCAAGGCGATCATGAACGCCACCGCCATCGCGCGCCAACCGCAGAACCGCAAACAGGTGGCGGAAGCGATCGCGCCGGCGAACTATCTCAACCAACCGGTGACGGTGGTCGAGCAGGTGCTCACCGGCACCTTTGCCGACGGCCTGGGCAACGTGCGCAAGGTGCCGGACCGGATCGACTTCGATCCGTTCCCCTGGCATTCGTTCGCCATCTGGATCCTCACGCAGATGAAGCGCTGGGGCCAGATCAAGGGCGACGTCGACTATGCCAAGGTCGCGCGCGAAGTGTTCCTCGCCACTGATGCTGCGGCTCTGATGAAGGAAGCGGGTCTCGCCGCGCCCGCGACGACCAGCAAATCGTTCACGGTGATGAAGAAGGTCTTCGATCCGTCCAAGCCCGAAGCCTATCTGCAGAGCTTCGCAATCAAGCGGACCTGAAAGATGGCAGCTTCTCCGCGCACGCTGGCCGCGCTGCTTTCGATTCTGCTGCTGGTCGTCTTCGTCGGCGCCTGGCACCTCGCGACGCTGCCCAAGGCGGGTGCGCAGGTCGTCGACGACGAGTACGCGAAGCTGGTCGGCAAGCAGGCCTCCACGGGGCAGAAGTCGGCGTTCCCGACGCCGCTGGATTTCGGCGCAAAACTTCTCGAGCATGTGCGCGATCCGGCTTACGACAAGGGACCGAACGACAAGGGCATCGGCCTGCAGTTGATGTATTCCGTCGGGCGTGTGCTGCTGGGGTTCTCGCTCGCCGCCCTGCTCGCGGTACCTCTCGGCTTCCTTATAGGCATGTCGCCACTGGTATATCGCGCTCTCGACCCGTTTATCCAGATCCTCAAGCCCATTTCGCCGCTCGCCTGGATGCCGTTGGCACTGTTCACGCTCAAGGACTCGGATGTGTCGGCGATTTTCGTGATCTTCATCTGCTCGGTCTGGCCGATGTTGATCAATACCGCATTTGGCGTGGCCTCCGTGCGGCGCGACTGGCTGAACGTCGCCAAGACGCTGGAGGTGAAACCGTTGCGCAAGGCGCTCGCGGTCATTCTGCCGGCGGCGGCGCCGACCATTCTTACCGGAATGCGCATCTCCATCGGCATTGCCTGGCTGGTCATCGTCGCGGCAGAGATGCTGGTGGGCGGCACCGGGATCGGGTACTTCGTCTGGAACGAGTGGAACAATCTTTCGATCTCGAACATCCTTGCCGGCATACTTGCTATCGGTCTGGTCGGGATGCTGCTCGATTTTCTGGTCGGCCGCCTGCAGAAGGCCGTCACCTACGTGGAATGAGCGCGTGAGCTTTCTCCAGATACACGGCCTGTCGAAGCACTACCCCGGAAGCACCGTGTTCGAGGGCGTTAATTTCGCCATGGAGAAAGGCGAATTCGTCTGCATCATCGGCCACTCCGGCTGCGGCAAGACGACAATTCTGAACGTCCTCGCCGGCCTGGACGAGGCAAGCGCCGGCACGGTGATCATGGACAACCGGGAAGTTTCCGGGCCGTCGCTCGACCGCGGCGTGGTGTTCCAGGGGCACGCCCTGATGCCCTGGCTTTCGGTCATGAGCAATATTGCCTTCGCCGTGAAAAGCCGATGGCCGGAATGGAACCGCATCCAGGTGCAGGTCCACTGCCAGAAATTCATCGACCTGGTCGGGCTAACCGGATCGGAGCACAAGAAACCGTCGCAACTCTCGGGCGGCATGAAGCAGCGCGTCGGCATCGCGCGCGCTTTCGCCATTCAGCCCAAGATGCTGCTTCTGGACGAGCCCTTCGGCGCGTTGGACGCGCTAACGCGCGGCACCATCCAGGACGAGCTGGTGCGCATCTGCGCGGCGACGCACCAGACCGTGTTCATGATCACGCACGATGTCGACGAATCGATCCTGTTGGCCGACCGCATCCTGCTGATGTCGAACGGCCCGGACGCCTGCATCGCGGAGGTCGTCGAGAACACGCTGCCCAAGCCGCGCGACCGGCACAACATTCATCACGATCCGCAGTACTACCGGGTGCGCAACCACCTGGTGGATTTCCTGGTAAACCGCTCGAAGCTCTACCAGACAGGGGAGTCCGCGCGACCGAGCCAACCCCCGGTGGTGCGGCCCGGGATCGAGGACGTGCCGGAAGCCTCGGCCAAGATCATCAACCTGAGACACTGAAGGAGGGAGCAAGCATGAAACGCGAAGCAGATTCCGTGCTGGCGAGTGCCATGAAGCCGATGAAGCGCTCTGATGTCACCGACTTGATCGTGTTCCGCAAGATGAAGTCCGGCCTGAAATGGCCCGAAATCGCGAAGAAGGTCGGCGCCTCGAAGGAGTGGACCGCCGCCGCCTGCCTCGGCCAGATGCAGATGACCAGAAAGCAGGCCGAAGCGGTGGGCAAACTCTTCGACCTGCCGCAGGACGCGGTGCTGCTGCTGCAGACAGTGCCCTACAAGGGCTCGCTGCCGACCGCCGTGCCGACCGATCCGCTGATCTACCGATTCTACGAACTGGTGAGCGTGTACGGCACCACGTTCAAGGCGTTGATCCACGAAGAGTACGGCGACGGCATCATGAGCGCGATCGATTTCGACATGGACATGAGCCGCCTGCCGAACGAAAAAGGCGACCGCGTCAAGATCGTGATGAGCGGGAAATACCTGCAGTACAAGACTTACTAGACCCGGACGGCCGGGCGGATAAGGTATCCGCCCGATTTCTCGTCACGTTCGAGCGAGATGAGTTTCTTCTTCTCGGCTTCCTCCAGCAGGTCGGAAAACGCCCTGAAGCCGTAGTAGGACTCGTTGAAGCCGGGATTGCGGCGCTTCAGCGCCTGCTTGATCATCGAGCCCCAGATGCGTTCACCTTCGCCGCGCTCGGCGATCAGCGCCTGCAGCGTTTCGATGACCAGGTCGAACGCTTCCTGCTGCTTGTCTCCGCCGGCCGCCGCAGGTGCGGATTCCTTGCGTTTTTTCGCTGCCCTGCGCTTGGTATCGTCTTCGCGCACCAGGTCGTCGTAGAAGATGAATTCGTCGCAGTTGGCGATCAGCAGGTCGGAAGTGGAGTTCTTGACGCCGACGCCGATCACTACCTTGGCGTTCTCGCGCAGTTTCGACACCAGGGGGGAGAAGTCCGAATCGCCGCTGATGATGACGAAGGTATCGACATGGCCTTTCGTGTAGCAAAGGTCGAGCGCGTCCACCACCATGCGGATGTCGGCGGAATTCTTGCCTGACTGGCGCACGTGCGGGATCTCGATGAGCTCGAACGATGCGCCGTGCATCCCGACCTTGAACTCCTTGTAGCGCTGCCAGTCGCAGTAGGCCTTCTTGACGACGATGGAGCCTTTCAGGAGCAGCCGTTCGAGCACGCGGTTGATATCGAATTTCTCGTACTTCGCGTCCTGCACGCCGAGGGCAACGTTCTCGAAATCGCAGAACAGCGCCATATTTCGTGTTTCGTGGGCAGCGGCCATATTTCTTTCTCCAGTTCGCAGCGATGCTAGCATTCGGCGGATGAAAAACGGCATGAACGGCGCCGAAAGCCTCGCGCGCACACTTGTGGCCTGCGGGGTCGACACCTGCTTCGCCAATCCCGGCACGTCCGAGATGCACTTCGTGTCCGCGCTTGACCGCGTCGCGGGCCTGCGCTGCGTGCTGGGACTGGCGGAAACCGCGGTCGCTGGATTCGCCGACGGCTATGCGCGCATGGCCGGCAAGCCGGCGGCCACGCTGTTCCACTGCGGCCCCGGCTTGGGCAACGCCATCGCCAACCTGCACAACGCCAAGCGCGCCCACACGCCGATCGTGAACATCGTCGGGGACCACGCTACTTATCACCGCCAGTACGACGCGCCGCTCGCCGCCGACACCGAAGGGCTGGCTCGGACGGTTTCAACCTGGGTGCGCACCAGCGAAAATTCGAAGAGCGTCGGGGCCGACGCCGCCGCCGCAGTGCAGGCGGCGCGTACGCCTCCCGGCGGAACCGCCACCCTGATCCTGCCTGCGGACTGCGCATGGAATGAAGGCGGAGAACCCGGCAAGCCGCTGGCGCCCGCCGTGCGGGCTGCGGTTGCGCCGGAAACGATCAAAGAGATTGCCAAGGCACTGCGCTCTGGCCAGCCCTCTGTTCTGGTTCTGTCGGGCGCTGCGTTAGGGGAAGCTGGTCTGAAGGCCGCGAATCGAATCGCACATGCGACCGGCGCCCAGTTGCGCACTCCCACGCAGGTGCCGTTCATGGCACGTGGCCAGGGCCGCGTCCCGGTGGACCGGATTCCCTACGTCATAGACGCTGCGCTAAAGGTACTGAGTGGCACGAAACATCTTGTACTGGCCGGCGCGAAGGCTCCGGTGGGCTTTTTCGCCTATCCGGGCAAGCCTTCCACGCTCTGGCCCGAGGAATGCATCGTGCATCGCCTAGCCGAGGTCGGCGAGGACATCGTCGGCGCGCTTCAGGCGCTCGCCGACGAACTCGGCGCGGTGAAGGACGCTCCAGTGCGCAGCGATGTCGCCAGGCCGGAGCTGCATGGCGGGCCGTTCAAGCCGGAGGCATTTGGATTGACGCTGGCGGCGCTGCTGCCGGAAAACGCGATCGTCGCGGAGGACGCCGTCACCTCGGGCCGCGCGCTGTTCCCGCTCACCTGGGGCGCGGCCCCGCACGACTGGATTCAAATCACCGGCGGCGCCATCGGACATGCCTTCCCGGCCGCAACCGGTGCCGCAATCGCCTGTCCCGATCGAAAGGTCGTCTGCCTGCAGGCCGACGGCGCGGGCATGTACTCGTTGCAGGCGCTGTGGACGCAGGCGCGCGAAAAGCTGGACATTATCAACGTGGTGTTCGCCAACCGGCGCTACGCGATCCTGCAGGGGGAACTTGCGGCGGTTGGCGCCCAACCCGGGCCCGCGTCCAGGGAACTGTTCGACCTCTCCCGGCCCGAAATCCGCTGGACCAAGCTTGCTGAAGGGATGGGGGTAGAAGCGACGCGAGTGGATACGCTGGAAGGCTTTACCGACGCCTTCACTTCGGCCCGCGGGCGGCGCGGGCCGTTCCTGATCGAGTTCTCGATCTAGTCAATCCCCGTCGCGGCGCGGAGCGTTCGGGGTGTCTGCCACCGCGCCGCCACCGGCGCCCGTCACCTTGCTGCGGTTCACTCGCCAGTTCTCCACCAGCGAGTAAGCCGCCGGCACCACAACCAGCGTGAGCAGCGTGGAGGTGATCATGCCGCCTATCACCGCCACTGCGAGCGGTGCGTTGGTCTCGGCGCCAGCGCCCAGGCCAAGCGCGGCGGGGAACAGCGCCAGCACGATGGTGAGCGAGGTCATCAGAACCGGGCGCATGCGGATCGGGCAGGCGTCGAGCAGCGAGGCGTTTACGTCCATGCCCTGCTCGCGCCGCTGGTTGGTGAGGTCCACCAGCAGGATGGAGTTCTTCGCCACCAGCCCAATCAGGAGGATCAGGCCGATCATGGAATAGATGTTGAGCGTGTGCAGCGGAATGCGCAGGCCGAGAGACTGGCCCAGCTGCGAAAGCGGCACGAACAGCCACAGCGCGAACACTCCGCCGATGATTGCCAGAGGCACCGCGAGCATGATGAAGAACGGCTGCAGGAAAGAGTTGAACTGGCTCGCCAGCACCATGAACAGCAGCACCAGCGCGAGGCCGAAGGTGAAGGCGATGGACTCGCGCGTCTTCTCCAGCTGCTCGGCCTCTCCGATGAACACCACTTGGTAGCCAAGCGGCAGCTGGCGGCCGGCCTCCTTCACCTTCTCGATCGCCGCGGCGAGCGGGATCGCGGGCGAGGCATAGAAAGTGGCCGAATACTGCAGGTCGAAGCGCGCTACCACCGCCGGCCCGACGCGCTCCTTGAACGAGGCCACGGTGTCCAATCGCACCAGCTGCCCCTGGCGGTTGCGCAGGTAGATCTTGGACAGGTCGGCGGCGCCATTGAACTCGCCGTCTTTCGCCTTGACGCGGATGTCGTAGCGTTCGCCGTCGCCGGGCTGGTCGTTGTACTTGGCGATATCGACGCCGCCGGTGAGCATGCCGATGGCGAGCGCGAGGTCCTGCGAATTTAGGCCGACCGAGGAGGCGCGCGTGCGGTCGGGCTCCAGCACCAGTTGCGGCAGGTCGAGTTGCAGATCGGTGTCCATGCGGCCGATCTGCGGGTCCACCTGCAGCGCGCGCTGCAACTCGGTCGCGATGCGGCCCATCTCCTGAAGGTTTGGGCCCTTGACCACGAACTGCAGCGGCTCGGAGCGCTGGCCCTGGACAATGCCGAAGGCGCGTGGGAAGGCGCGCGCGCCGGTGATCTGCGACAGATCGCGGCGCAGGAGCTGGATCACTTCCTGCTGGCTGAGTCCGCCGTCCTTGCGCCGCTCCGACTTCGGGCGCATGCGCCCGACCAGCGTCGCCTGATTGACCTGCCCGGCCGAGCCCAACCCGATGACGCCGAACTCGGTGACCACATCCGGATAGCGATCGACGATGGCCTCGACCTCGCGCAGCTTGCTCTCGGTGTACTGGATGGAGGACCCGAGCGGGGCGCGGATCGCGATCAGGAAGCGGCCCTCGTCGGCCTGCGGCGCGAGCTCGGTCGGAAGCATGCGGAACAGCGGCACCGCCGCGGCGCTCACCAGCGCCGCGCCCAGCAGTACCGTCCAGCGGTGCGCCAGCGACCAGGCCAGCATTCGCTTGTAGAACAACTCCAGGCGCTCGAAGGCATGCTCAAGCGCCCAGTAGACGCGCCCATGCTGCTTCTCGACGTGCATGTAACGCGAGCACAGCATCGGCGTCAGCGACAGCGACACGAACAGCGACACCATGACACCGAAGGTGACCACGACCGCGAATGAGCGCAGGAACTGCCCGGTGATGCCGGAAAGGAAGATCACCGGGGCAAAGATCGCGATCAGCGAGAACGAGGCGGCGATTACGGCGAAGGTCACCTCGCGGCTGCCTTCGACGGCGGCCTGGGCGGTGTCCTGCACTAGGTGCTCGCGGTGGCGGTAGATGTTTTCCAGCACCACGATGGCGTCGTCCACCACCACGCCCACCAGCAGGAGCAGCGCCAGCAGCGTCACCGAGTTGAAGGTGTAGCCGAAGAAGTACATCACCGCGATGGCGCCGAACAGCGACACCGGGATCGCAGTGGCGACGATGACCGTGGCGCGGAAGCTCTTCAGGAACAGCCACACGATCAGCGCCGCGAGCAGCGTGCCCTCGATCAGGTGACCCTTGAGGGACTCGACCATTTCGCCGATGAAGATGGCGTCGTTCTGGACGTAGTGCAGCTCCAGCCCCGGCGGCAGCTGCGGGCGGATCTCGGTTTCGATGCGCTCGCGCACTTTGCGGATGATCTCGACGGTATTGGTGTTGGGCACCTTGACCACGCCCACGCCGACGGTGGGCTTGCCGTTGAAGCGCGCCAGCTGGCGGAAGTCGGACAGGCCGTCCTCGATCTCGGCGATGTCCCGGATCCGCACCGGCGCGCCGTCGCGGTAGGCGATGACCATCTTCTCGAGGTCGTCGAGGCGGTGGAACTCGAGGTCCAGCTTCAACAGGTGTTCGGTGGTGGTCCCTGTGAGAAAGCCGCCGGCGACCTGCAGGTGCTCGTTGGCGAAGGCGGCGCTGACGTCCTGCGCCGCGATGCCGTAGGCCGCCATCCGGGCCGGCAGCAGGTTGACGCGGATGGTGCGGTCGCGCCGGCCGCCGATGCGGATCTCGCCGACGCCGTCGATGGTCTCCAGCCGCTTCTTGATGATGTTGATCGCGTACTGGTTGAGCTGCTGCTGCGTGCGGTCGCCCTGCAGCGCGGTCCAGAAGATGGGCTGCGTGTTGGTCTCGACCTTGGCCACCACCGGCGGGTCGGCGTCCTTGGGCATGCGCCGCAGCACCTGGTTCACCTTGGCCTGGACCTCGTTGAAGGCGACGTCGATGCGCTTGTCGAGGTTGAAGGTGATGGTGACGATGGACACCCCGGGTGAGGATGTCGACTGGATGTGCTCGATGCCCGGCACGCTGTTGACCGCGGTCTCGACCAGGTTGGTGATCGAGGCGTCGATGACGTCAGGATTGGCGCCGCGCTGGTTGGTGGTCACCGAGACCACCGGGAACTCGATGTAGGGTAGCTTGTCGACGCCGATACGCGTGTAAGCGATCAGGCCGAACAGGATCAGCACCGCGTTCACCATGAACGCGAACACGTGGCGCTTGATCGAAAGCTCGGGCAGCGTCATGTCAGCCCGGCTTGCCTTCGCCCTTCTTGCCGGCCTTGTCCCCGCCCTTCTTTCCATCCGGCCGCGGCTTGGGCAGTGCCACGGTTGCGTTATTGGTCAGGAATCCGGCGCCGTCCACCGCGACGCGGTCGCCCGAGGCGAGGCCCTTGACGACCTCGTAGTAGCCGTCCTGCCGCACCCCGGTCTCGACCGGGCGCTGCTGGGCAACCAGCTTGCCGTCCTGCTCGGCGAGCACGTAGACCACCTTGCCCGCCGGGCGCAACACCACGCTTTGCTCGGGCACCGTGAGGGCCTTCTCGCGCGTCGCAATAACGATCCTGCCGTTGACGCTGCCACCGCCGCGGAACGAGCCGTCATTGTCGAACTTGACGATGGCGTCCAGGGCGCGGTTCTGCGCGCCGACGGTAGGCCGAATCTCGTCAATTTTCGCCTCGACGGACTTCCCCGGCGCCGAGGGTACCGACAGGCGCACTTTCAGTCCGGGGCGAATGCTCAGGCCGGAGGCCTCCGGCATCGGCAGGTGCGCGTGCAGGCGCCCGGTGCCGACCAGTTTGAACAGCGGATCGCCCACCTTGACGTAATCGCCGGTAGCGACGATCTGCACCTCGACCTCGCCGTCGATCGGCGCCAGCACCCGCGTCTTGCCCATGCTGCGGCGGGTCTGCTCGGCGCGCGCCCTTGCCCCGGCGATGCTCTCGCGCAGGGCATTGCGTTGCGCCACCGCGTCGTCAGCCGCGTTCTGGGAAATGAATCCCTGCGCCACCAGCTTCTGCTGTCTCTCGGCGAGGCGCTCGGCCTGGGCCAGCAGCGACTGCAGGCGCGCAATCTCGGCGCCATCGGCGCGCGATTGGATCTCGAAATCCTGCGCATCGATCTCGGCCAGCAGTTCGCCCCGTGTGACCTTTTTGCCAGTGAAGGCGAGCACTCGCACCACGCGCCCGGCGACTTCGGCACCAAGGCTGGGATCGACCACGTTCTCGAGGGAGCCGACCACGTTCTCGACGACCTCAAGGTCGCGTGCCTGCACTACGATGGCGCTCACCAGCGCCGGCGGTGGACCGGCGGCGCGTTTCGCCGACTCGGCCTCTCCGCCGCAGCCCGAGACAAGCGCCGCCGCAATTGCCAGCGGCGCGAGAAATCTGCGGCCGCTCTTCATTTCCATACCGGTACCCGTTCTCCTCCAAAAAGTTCGGCCACGGTCTCGCGCCGGCGCACCAGTTGCGCTTCGGCGCCCGAGACCATGACCTCGGCAGCCCGCGGCCGGGAGTTGTAGTTCGAACTCATGGCCATGGCATAGGCCCCAGCCGACATGATGGCAAGAAAATCGCCCTGGCGGACTGCAATAGAGCGGTCTTTTGCGAGCCAATCGCCGCTTTCGCAGACCGGCCCGACGATGTCGTAAACACCCGCGGCGGCCCCGGATTCCGTTTCCCTCAGATTTTTCACCTCGTGCCAGGCGTCGTACAGGGCCGGGCGGATGAGGTCGTTCATCGCTGCGTTCACTACGACGAAGTTCTTCGCCTCACCCGGCTTAATGTATTCCACCCTGGTCAGCAGCACTCCGGCATTGCCGACGATGGCTCGGCCGGGATCGAGCAGGACGGTTTCCTTGCGGCGGCCCAGCGCATCGAGCGCGCCATGCACGAATGCGGCGATGGGCGCCGGGGTTTCTTCCCGGTACCGGATACCCATGCCGCCTCCAAGGTCGATATGGCCGAGCGTGATGCCTGCCTGCTCGAGACGTTCGACCAGAGCAACGACGCGCTGGGTGGCGGCGATGAAAGGCGCGCTGTCGAGCATGAGCGAGCCGATATGGCAGCCGACCCCCGTGACGCGAACATTGGGCAGGGCCGCTGCCTTGCGGAACAGGCTCTCTGCGTCTGACCATGCAACGCCGAACTTGTTCTGCTTCAGCCCGGTGGATATATAAGGGTGCGTCTTGGCGTCTACGTCGGGGTTGACCCGGAATGCGACCGGCGCGCGAAGACCCAAGCTGCCGGCGATGGCGTTGACTCGCGCCAACTCCGGTTCCGACTCCAGGTTGAGCGATAGCACGCCGGCCCGCAGCGCGCCGTGAATCTCCTCCTCGGTCTTGCCGACGCCCGAAAACACAATCTTCGCCGGATCGCCGCCGGCCGCGAGCACGCGCGCCAGCTCGCCGCCGGAGACAATGTCGAAACCGGCGCCCAGCTGCGCCATGACCGACAGCACTGCGAGGTTGGAGTTGGCCTTGACCGAGTAGCATACGAGTGACGATCGGCCAGAAAGCTCGTCTGTGAATTCGCGGTACGCGCTTTCGATCGCGGCGCGCGAATAGACGTAGCAAGGGGTCCCGAACTGGCGCGCGATCTCCTCGAGCGATACCTGTTCGGCGCAGAGTGCGCCGGCGCGATAGGCGAACGCCATCGGGGTTTACTTCTTGGCGCCGCCGGCGCTCTCGTCCTCGCGAGCGTCCTTGGGATACGGCAGCGGCGTGTAGGTCTCGGATTTTGGCGGCTTCACCC